>ERZ1027099.19-NODE-19-length-104678-cov-16.449213_pt1 | contig 104678 bp, 92 predicted proteins | sample MGYA00519408_ERZ1027099 | MGnify/ENA primary metagenome ERZ1027099 (study PRJEB26926, sample SAMN06164646) | human gut metagenome | biome: ENVO:00009003; feature: ENVO:2100002; material: ENVO:00002003 | host: Homo sapiens | place: USA | collected 2012 ...
GGAGCGAAGCGGAACAATGAAAGCCCCAGTGGGGCTTTTAAGTGACAGAACGGTCGTGCGTTAGCAAGATGGAGGGGCCTCGCCCCGACAAGGTTCCAGTTTGCCGTACAGTGCCAAACAGCGGAAAAGCCCCTGCATTCCAAAAACGGATGCAGGGGCTTTCTCTTTGTTCACTTCAAGATGATCTCGCCGTTTTCATCGGCATCCACCACAAGGGTGCCGCCGGAAGCAAGGCTGCCATCGATCAGGCGCTCGGCGGCGGGGTCTTCCACGGCCTTGCGGATCACGCGGCGCAGGTCGCGGGCGCCGAACTTGCCGCCCTGACTCTTTTGCACCAGCGCCTTGAGGGCTGCCGGGGTATAGCTGTAAGCGATGCCCTTGGCCTCCATGCCGGGCTTGTACTCGTCCAGCATCAGGGCCGCGATGCCCTGCAGGGTCTGTTCCGTCAAAGGCTTGAAGGCGATCACTTCATCCACGCGGCCAAGAAACTCCGGCCGCAGGAACTGGGCCAGTGCCTTGCGGGTCTTTTCCTCGCTGAGCTGTTCCTCGCTCTTGTTGAAGCCAAGCCCGCCGGTGCTCTGGTCGCTGCTGCCGGCGTTGGAGGTCATGCAGATGACCGTGTTGGAGAAGTCCACCGTGCGGCCCTGCGCATCGTTGATCTTGCCCTCGTCCAGGATCTGCAGCAGGATGTTCATCACATCCGGGTGTGCCTTTTCGATCTCATCGAACAGCACCACGCTGTAGGGACGGCGGCGCACCTTCTCGGTGAGCTGACCGGCCTCCTCGTAGCCCACATAGCCCGGAGGCGAACCGATCATGCGGGACACCGCGTATTTTTCCATATACTCGCTCATGTCCAGACGGATGAGCGGATCGGGGCCGTCGAACAGCTGATTTGCCAGCTGCTTGACCAGCTCGGTCTTGCCCACGCCGGTGGGGCCCACAAAGATGAAGCTGGCGGGACGGCGGCGGCCCGAAAGGTCGGCGCGGCTGCGCTTGATGGCCTGCGCCACCAGATGCACGGCCTCGTCCTGCCCGATGATCTTCTTTTTCAGCTCACCCTCAAGGTTTGCCAGCTTCGCGAACTCGGTCTCGCGGATTTTCACCGCCGGGATGCCGGTCCACAGCTCGATGACCTTGGCCACATCGTCCATGGTCACCTGGATCTCGCTGGCGGCGGCCTGCTTTGCGGGCAGCTCTGCCTCCAGCTTGGCGATGCGGGTCTTGCGCTCTGCCACACGCTCGTAATCGATGGGCTCATTGACATCCGCATTCTCCATCTCGGCCTCTTCCTGCTTCAGGGCATCCAGCTCCTTCTGCATTCCCAGATACTCGGAAATGACCGGATGGGCCAGATTGCAGCAGGCACAGGCTTCGTCCAGCAGGTCAATGGCCTTATCGGGCAGGAAGCGGTCGGTGATATAGCGTTCGCTCAGGGTGACGGTGGCCGAAAGCACATCGGCCGGCACCTGCACATGATGGTGCTGCTCGTAGTAGCGCTTGATGCCGTTCATCACGGCCAACGTGTCGGCCACGCTGGGCTCCTCCACCCGCACGGGCTGGAAGCGGCGCTCCAGCGCCTGATCCTTTTCAATGTACTTGCGGTACTCGTTGAAGGTGGTGGCACCGATGACCTGAATTTCTCCGCGGGAGAGGGCGGGCTTTAAGATGTTGCCCGCGTTCATGGCACCCTCGCTCTCACCGGCCGAGGTGATGGTGTGGATCTCGTCGATGAACAAAATCACATTGCCCGCAGCCTTTACCTCGCTCAGCAGACCCTTGACCCGCTGCTCGAACTGGCCGCGGAACTGGGTGCCTGCCACAAGGCTGGTGAGATCCAGCAGATAGATCTCCTTATCCTTCAGGCCGATGGGTACATTTCCCTTTGCGATGCGCTCCGCAATGCCCTCGGCAATGGCGGTCTTGCCCACACCGGCTTCGCCGATGAGGCAGGGGTTGTTCTTCTGGCGGCGGCTCAAAATCTGGATGGTGCGGTAAATTTCGCGGTCGCGGCCAATGATATCGTCCAGCTTTCCTTCCCGGGCCTTGCGGGTCAGATTCTCGCAGTAGGTATCCAGAAATTTGCGCTTGGGCGGCTTTTTGCCGTTCCTGCGGTCGGTTTTTTTATCGCCTTCCTTTTTATCGCTGCTGGTAAAGCCCAGCGGGAAGGTGGCATTGCTGCCGGGCACAAGATCCTCGTCCATGCTGTCCGGGTCGGCGTCCTCGCCGCCCTGCGCCATGTTCATCATCATGGAGAGCGGGTTCGAGTCTCCCATTTCCTCCATCATGCTTTCCATGCGGCTCTCCATGTTATCGAGATCCTGATCCGACATGCCGAATTGCTTCATCAGATCATCCACCGGCTTGATGTGCAGTTCCCGTGCGCAGTGCAGGCAGTAGCCCTCCTGCTTCATCTGACCGCCATCCATCCGCTGGATGAAGATGATCGCCGGACGTTTCTGGCATCGAATACAGAGCATAGTTCCTCCTTTATTCAAAACCCTTTACAGGAAAGGGTTGAAGAGATTGAAGATTTTGTAGTAAAGGCTCGTGCTCATCACCGTATCGTTGAGCACATTCAGGCTGCCGCCTGTGATCACGATGAGGCCCCACAGGATGCACAGCACCAGATAGACATCCAGCAGTGCCGTACCGGCTCCCACCAGCCAGCCAAGGCCGCGGTTCACCGTGCCGATGACCGGCAGCTTGTTCACAAGGCCCAGCACCGTGACCAGCATACTCACCAGCAGGCGCAGAAGCGCGTAGAACAGGAAGAACAGCACCAGTGTGATCACCGGCGTGAGCAGGGGCTGCAGCACGTTCTCCACAATGGAATCGGCCAGCACCACGGCATTGTCGGCCAGAACGGCCCCAATGGAGCGCTCGCAGGCCGCCACGATGGACGCGCGGAAGCTGGCGGGCAGAAAGCCTGCATACTTTTCCGCAATGCCGGAAAGGTCCACCGCACCGCCTGCGGCGATGCTGGCGGCGATCTGGGTGCGGAAGCCGCCGGCCAGCATGTGCTCGAACACCCATCCGGCACAGGCGGCAGAAAGCTGGTGGGCACCCAGCAGGCTGAGCAGATTGCCCACCAGCCCCACCATGGACGCAAGGAAGCCCTTGCGCGCATAGCGCACCATCAGGATCACCCATACTACAGTGCATATAATATCAAAAAGAAATGACGGATTCTTGAACATACCTTGTTTTCCCTGTTATTTTTATCACTTTCCCCGCAAGAGTGCTATTTCCGCATGATTTCCCACCTAAAAAGTCACTGTCCGCTGGAAGCTGCCTGCTCCGGCGGCGTGATCACCTGCACCGTATTGCCGGTGAACACCAAGATCTGCCTGCCCTCGACCAGTGCCCGGGGCCGGGCCGAAAGCGGCTGGCTCCACTGGAACTCGCCCACATTGTTGAAGCGTTCCACCGTGCTGTCGGTGAGCAGGTAGAAGCCATCGCTCTTTGCCCGGATGATCTGGCTGGCCGAGAGCACGCTGCCGCTGTAACCCACGGTCAGCTCCCCGTCCAGCAGCACCGCCGTGCTGGTCTGGCCATTGCTCAGCAGCAGGGCCACGCCATTGTTTTCGGCAGACACGCTGACGAGGGTGCTGCCGCCAAAGTCATAGCTGGCGCGCTCGCCGATGCTGCCGCCGGTGGTGTTGTACAGCACGGCGCGGTTCTCGTAGATCACCAACAGAAAGCCGTTGGGCAGCCAGCTCATCCACTGGGGCACACTGTTCTCGGTGCTCAGCAGCACCGGGTCGCCCTGTGCAAGGGGCAGCGCATACAGGTTGGTGGTCAGCTGCCCGCCCACTGCCGTCACAGCGGCTGCGGCAAGGCGGCGGCTGTCCGGCGAAAACGCCATGCGCAGGGGAACGCCCTGCTCGCTGGTCAGGTTCCAGACCAGCTGCTGCTGCATGCTGGAATTGTAAACGGTCAGCGCTGCCGCGCTGTCGGCATTGTCGGTCACAACGGCCACCTGCCCGGCGTCTGCCACGGCGCACAGGTAGATGGTGCTGTCCATGGTCTTGGTGTAAAGGTTCTGGGTGCGGCTTTCCACCCGCAGCTCACTGCCGGAGCGGTTGTACAGCACAAAGCGGGTCTTGCCGACTGCAATGGCCGGGCGGGCGTAGCCGCTCTGGATGCTGTTGAGCCGGGTGCCGTTCATGCTGTAAACAGCACAGCTGTCCCCGCCCATCTCCACAAAGGCACCGGAAAGCTGCTGCACCGTGTCCGGGTCGGTGATGCCGGTCTGCTGCGGCCAGCCGGGCGCCGGGGCCAGCGCGATAACAGCCGTATCCACCAGATCCTTTGCCCGTGCGATGGAGGAACCCACCGCGCCGGTGGCAAACAGGACAAGGATGGTCAGCACCGCTACGATGATAACGGTGCGGCGGATGCGCCGTGTGCGCACCCGGGCCCGGGCGGCTTCCAGATATTCGACGCGCCCGGCAGAAAGCGGCTCCCCTTCGCTGGAATGGTCGCCGCGGCGAATTTTGCTCATGGATGATTCTCCTTACAGATCATACTCCACACATTTTAAAAACAGGCCTTTGGCGGGCAGGGTCGGCCCGGCGCGGCTGCGGTCGCGGCTTGCCAGAATGGCGGGGATCTCCGCCGGGTCCAGCCGGCCTGCACCCGCTTCGCACAAAGTGCCCGCCAGAATGCGCACCATGTTGTACAGGTAGCCGTCGGCGGTCACTTCAATGTCGATCTCGTCCCCCTTGCGGGTAACGTGACAGTCCGTGATGGTGCGCACCGTGTCGCCATGGGCTGCAGCGGAAGAGCCCGCCGCACACAGGGCCAGAAAATCGTGCCTGCCCACGAACTGCTGCGCCGCCGCCTGCATTCTGGCTTCGTCCAGATGCCGGGGCACCCGGGTGTAATAGGCCGCATCAAAAGGCGAATCGATGGGGTGGTTGTGGATGCGGTAGAGGTAGGTCTTGGTGTGGGCGGCGTACCGGGCGTGGAAGTCCTCCGGCACCGGCTGCGCATCCAGCACCCGGATGTCCGGCGGCAGATGCTGGTTCAGCGCCAGCGGCAGCTTTGCTGCCGGGATACGGGTATCGGCGTGGAAGTTGAGCCGGAAGCCCAGCGCATGCACCCCCGCATCGGTGCGGCTGCAGCCCTTGATGTCGGGCCGGGAGCCCAGCACCGCTTCCAGCGCGTCCTGAAACGCAGCGGCCACGCTGCGCCCGTTGGGCTGCACCTGAAAGCCGCAGTAGTTCGTGCCGTCGTAGGCAAGGGTAAGTAAAAAGTTCATAAGTGTTTTCTTTCATGATCAACATGCTCGCCCTCTCCGTCACCTTCGGTGCCACCTCTCCCAAAGGGAGAGGCCTTGGCAGTACGGTAAAGTTCGCGGTTCTGCCAAAGGCTCCCCCTTTGGGGGAGCTGTCATGAGCAAAGCGAATGACTGAGAGGGCGAGGTTGCTTCCCTTAAAAATTCGGGAACACCAGCCGGGAGGCAAGGATCACTGCAAAGCAGGCGATACACACGGCCAGATCGATATAATCCTGCTTTTCGCAGCGCAGCACCTTCAGGCGGGTGCGGCCATCGCCGCCCCGGTAACAGCGGCATTCCATGGCCATGGCCAGCTCGTCCGCGCGGCGGAAGGCCGAAATGAACAGCGGGATGAGCACCGGCACCAAGGCTTTTACCCGGTCGGTCATCTTGCCGGTGTCCAGCTGGGCGCCGCGGGCCTTCTGGGCGTTCATGATCTTATCCGTCTCCTCAATGAGGGTGGGGATGAAGCGCAGGGCAATGCTCATCATCATGGCCAGCTCATGCACCGGGAAGTGCAGTTTGCCCAGCGGCTTGAGCAGCTGCTCGATGGCGTCCGTGAGCACGATGGGGCTGGTGGTGTAGGTGAGCAGGCTGGTGCCCGCGATGAGCGCCATGACGCGCACCGCCATCAGCACCGCATAGCGCACGCCCTCGGCATAAATGGTCAAAAACCCGATATGCACCAGCGGTTCGCCCTCGCCCGACACAAAGAACAGGTTGAGCACCGCCGTGAACACCACGATGGGCAGGATGGGCTTCAGGCTCTTCAGGATCATTTTGCCGGGGATCTTTGCCACCCGGTACATCACTGCCAGAAACAGGATGGAAAGGGTAAGGCCCAGCGGATTGGAGGCTGCAAACAGCAGCACGATATAAGCGATGGTCAGCACCAGCTTCAGGCGCGGGTCGAACCGGTGCACCAGACTGTTGCCCGGGAAGTGCTGGCCAATGGTGATATCTCTCAGCATCCGGCAGCACCTCCTTTCTGCTTTGCTTCCCGCGGGAGCACAAGGCTCTCGCCTGCCTCCCGGCGGCGCTTCGCCTCCAGAATCATCTTGACCGCATAGGGGATGGTGTACACATCAGCGGGCACATCCACCCCCATCTCCCGCAGCTTGAGGAAAACTTTCGTCACCTGCGGGACGGAAAGGCCCAGCTCCAGCAGCTCCGGAGCGCGGGCAAAGACTTTTTCCACCGTGTCGTACATGGCAATTTTCTTATTGCTCATCACGAGGACACGATTGGCATACTTGGCAATGTCCTCCATGCTGTGGGACACCAGCAGCACGGTGGTGCCGGTCTTTTTGTGGTATTCCTTTACTTCGCTGAGGATGTCGTCCCGTCCCTCCGGGTCAAGGCCCGCGGCAGGCTCGTCCAGCACAAGGATGCGGGGCTTCATAGCCATGACGCCCGCCACGGCAACCCGGCGCTTCTGGCCGCCGGACAGCTCAAAGGGGCTGCGCTCCAGCAGGGCCGGGTCAAGGCCGACGAAATCGGCGGCTTCATGCACGCGGCGGTCGATCTCGGCTTCGTCCAGACCCATGTTCTTGGGGCCAAAGGCGATGTCCTTATAGCAGGTCTCCTCGAACAGCTGGTATTCCGGATACTGGAACACCAGACCGGTGAGGAAGCGGAAATCCCGGATCTTCTCCGGGTCGGCCCACAGGTCGCGCCCGTCGATATAAATTTTGCCGCTGGTGGGCTTGTTCAGGCCGTTCATGTGGGTGATGAGGGTGCTCTTGCCGGAGCCGGTGGCCCCGATGATGCCCACAAAGTCGCCCTCTTCCACCGTAAAGCTCACATCGTCCAGCGCAGTGACCGCATTGGGCATGCCGGGGTTGTAGACGTAGCTCAGGTGTTCTACTTTGATGATATCTGCCATTTGCGTCTGCCCTCCCTTACTGCAAAAGCTCGTACAGAGCCTGTGCGCATTCGCCGGTGTCGATGATGCCCTCCGGCATCGGGATGCCGGCCTTCACCAGCTCGTCCCGCAGCTCTGCGGCCTGCGGCACGTCCAGATGCAGGGAACGCACCTTCTCGGTCTGGCTGAACACCTCTTTGGGGGTGCCCTCCATCACTACATGGCCCTTGCTCATCACCAGCACACGGTCTGCCTGCGCAGCTTCCTCCATATAGTGGGTGATGGACACCACGGTGATGCCCATATTCCTGTTCAGGTAGTGGATGGTCTGCATCACCTGCTCACGGCCCCGGGGGTCCAGCATGGCGGTGGCTTCGTCTAATATCAGGCAGTCCGGCCGCATGGCAACCACGCCCGCAATGGCAACGCGCTGCTTCTGGCCGCCGGAAAGGTTGTGGGGTGCACGCTCGCGGTACTCATAGATGCCGGCCATCTTCATGGAGTCGTCCACGCGGCGGCGCATTTCTTCCGGCGGCACGCCAAGATTTTCCAGTGCAAAGGCAACGTCTTCCTCCACCACGGTGGCAACGATCTGGTTGTCCGGGTTCTGGAACACCATACCCACGGTCTGGCGGATATCATAGATCTTGTCATCGTCTGCGGTGTCCATGCCCTCCACGTAGACCTTGCCGCTCTCCGGCAGCAGGATGGCGTTGAAGTGCTTTGCCAGAGTGGACTTGCCGCAGCCGTTGGCACCCAGCACGGCCACAAATTCGCCGCGCTTTACTTCCGTCGAGACACCGTCCAGTGCGTAGACCGGCTGGTCGCTGTCGTAGCGGAATTTCAGATTTTGTGCTGTTAAAATCGTCTCTTCCATTTGTGTTTCTCTTTCTGGTGGTGCGCCCCTCTGAAAGGGGCTGTACCCCATTCTTAAGTCTTCCTGTGAAAATGTGTTTGGAGCGGCCCGCAGGCCGCGACAAACACGAAACTAAAAGATTATTTTCTTCTGAACATGGCCAAAGCGCACGCGGCGGCCATTTAAAATCGTTTCACTCTTCCCAGATGGCGGTTGCGCCGCAGGGCACCACGCCGCCGGTGGCAGAGACCGGCAGGCCGATCTCATCGCAGCTGGTCTCGCCGCCAAAGCGGGGCACCAGCGTGGTCTTGAGCATATATTCCATGACCGCCGGGGACAGGCCGGTGGTGTAGCTGTTCACCGCAAAAAACAGCGGCGTATCGCTCAGCACCTCTTCGCACTGGCTGATGAGGTCGTAGATGCAGTCCTCCAGCTTCCAGATCTCACCGCCGGGGCCGCGCCCGTAGCTGGGCGGGTCCATGATGATGCCGTCGTAGGTGTTGCCGCGGCGCTTTTCGCGGGCAACGAACTTGGCACAGTCGTCCACCAGCCAGCGGATGGGCCGGTCGGCAAGGCCGCTTGCCACGGCATTGTCCTTGCCCCACGCCACGATGCCCTTGGAGGCATCCACATGGCAGACGGTGGCACCTGCCGCCGCACAGGCCAGTGTGGCACCGCCGGTGTAGCCGAACAGGTTCAGCACCTTTACCGGACGGCCTGCGGCACGGATCTTTTTGGCGTACCATGCCCAGTTGACGGCCTGCTCCGGGAACACGCCGGTGTGCTTGAAGCCGGTGGGGCTGACGATGAGGGTGAGCTTATCCTCGCCCTCGCCGCAGCTGATCTTCCACTTTTCGGGCAGACGGCGCTTGTACTCCCACTCGCCGCCGCCCTGATTGGAGCGGTGGTACACCGCATCCGCCTTTGCCCACAGGGGGCTCTGCTTGGGCGTTTTCCACACCACCTGCGGGTCCGGGCGGATGAGGATGGTCTCACCCCAGCGCTCCAGACGGTTGCCGTCGGTGGCATCCAGCAGTTCGTAATCTTTCCAGGTATCTGCAGGGCGCATGGCGTCCTCCCTTCTTTTACTGTCCCAGAATGCGTTTGTTGATCTTATCCACGATGCGGTCAGCGCAGCGGTGGATGGCGTCCAGATCCTGGCCCTCCACCATCACGCGGATCTTCGGCTCGGTGCCGGACACCCGCACCAGCACGCGGCCCATGCCCATGAGCTTCTGCTGCTCGTTCTCAATGAAACCGGCCAGCACCTCGTCCTCTTTGTAGGCTTTTTTCTGGGCGGCGTTGGCGGTCACATTCACCAGCACCTGCGGGTACTGGGCATAGATCCCGTTCAGTTCGCTCATCTTTTTGCCGCTCTCCGCCAGCAGCTTGAGCAGCTTGCCGGCAGTCAGCTCACCGTCACCGGTGGTGGCATGGTGCAGCAGGATCACATGGCCGCTCTGCTCGCCGCCGATGGCAAACCCGTTCTCACGCATGTTTTCCAGCACATAGCGGTCGCCCACGGCGGTCTTTTCGGTGTTGATGCCCTGTGCCTCCATGTACTTGATGAAGCCCAGATTGGACATGACCGTGACCACAGCGGTGTCGCCGTCCAGACGGCCTTTTTCCTTCATGGTCATCGCCAGCAGGGCAATGATCTTGTCGCCGTCCATCTCCCGACCCTTTTCGTCGCAGCCAAGGCAGCGGTCGGCGTCACCGTCAAATGCAATGCCGCAGTCAAAGCCGCCTTCCACCACGGCCTTTTCCAGATTTTCCAGATGAGTGCTGCCCACACCCTTGTTGATGTTCTGGCCATCCGGTGCAATGCCGAGGAAGGTGCACTTTGCGCCCAGACGGGGGAACAGCTTCTGCGCCACAGCGGCAGAAGCACCGTTTGCACAGTCGATGCAGACGTTCAGGCCGGTCAGGTCGCCGTGGATGGACTCATACAGGTGATCCACATAGTCCTGCAGGCCGTCGTCGCGGCGGTAAACACGGCCCACCTCGGCACCGGTTTTCAGCTCAATGCCCGCGCAGTCGTTGTCAATGTAGACCTCGATCTCGTTCTCCACCTCGTCCGGCAGCTTGTAGCCGGTACCTGCAAAGATCTTGATGCCGTTGAACTCCATCGGGTTGTGGGACGCCGAGATCACGATGCCGGCATCTGCATTGTATCTGCCCACCAGATAGGCCACAGCGGGCGTGGGCAGAACGCCCAAACTCTCCACATCTGCGCCCACACTGCACAGACCGGCCGTCAGGGCTGCTTCCAGCATATCGCCGGACTGGCGGGTGTCCTTGCCGATGAGAATGCGCGGACGGTGGCCGGTGCTGCCGGTCAGCACCGCGGCAGCGCCGCGGCCGATCTTCATAGCCAGTTCACAGGTCAGGTCTGCGCCCGCTACACCGCGCACGCCATCGGTTCCAAAGTATTTTCCCATAATAATACCCCACTTTCTATAGAAAGAAGCAAGTTTTAATATTGTAAGCATCCTCGCCCTCTCCGTCATCGCTGCGCGATGCCACCTTGTTCCCCTTTTTGTCGCTCACGCGACATCTGCTCCTCTCTTTGTCACCTACGGTGACATTTCTCCCCGGCGCGGGGAGAATCTGTCCCGACCGGGGGAAGTCTTTCAAAGTGAGAGGCTTTGGCAGTCCATGCAAAGTTCACGGTTTTGCCAAGGGCTCTCCCTTTGGGAGAGCTGTCGAACGAAGTGAGACTGAGAGGGCAAGCCCGTTTATCTCAGAACAGACTCTGCTGCCCGTTCTCTTCGGGCGCGCCGGTCTCCGGCGCTTTCAGGCCCAGATGCTCGTAGGCCAGCCGGGTGGCACAGCGGCCCCGCGGCGTCCGGGTCAGGAAGCCCATCTGCATCAGATACGGCTCACACAGGTCTTCCAGCGTGACGGCTTCCTCACCCAGAGCCGCCGCCAGCGTTTCCAGACCCACCGGGCCGCCGTTGTACATTTCAATGATGGCGCGCAGCAGGCTGCGGTCCAGCTCATCCAGACCCAGCGCGTCCACGTCCATCCGCTTGAGACCCATCAGGGCCACGTCCTGATCGATGATGCCATCGCCCAGCACGGTGGCAAAGTCGCGGATGCGCTTCAAAAAGCGGTTGGCCACGCGGGGGGTGCCCCGGCTGCACTTGGCCAGCTCGTATGCGCCCTCCGGGGTGATGGGCTGATCCAGAATGCCTGCCGAGCGCTGGATGATGCGGCTCAGCTCGTCCGGGCCGTACAGCTCCAGTTTGAGCAGCACGCCAAAGCGGTCCCGCAGCGGGCCGGTGATCTGGCCCGCACGGGTGGTGGCACCCACCAGCGTAAAGCGCGGCAGATTGATGCGGATGCTCTGGGCGCTGGGGCCCTTGCCGATCATGATATCCAGCGCATAGTCTTCCAGCGCCGGATACAGCACCTCTTCCACCTGCCGGGACAGGCGGTGGATCTCATCGATAAACAGCACATCGCCCTCCTGCAGGTTTGTCAGCAGGGCGGCAAGGTCGCCGGGCTTTTCAATGGCCGGGCCGCTGGTGATGCGGATCTGCACCCCCATCTCGTTGGCGATGATGCCGGCCAGCGTGGTCTTGCCCAGACCCGGCGGGCCGTAGAGCAGGATGTGGTCCATGGGCTCCCCGCGCCGCTTGGCGGCTTCCAGATAGATCTTCAGGTTCTGCTTGACCTTTTCCTGCCCGATGTAGTCTTCCAGATGCTGCGGGCGGAGGTTGTTTTCCTCGCTGTCCGCCGCAGTCATGCCGGGCTGCATCATTTTTGCGCCATACAGTGCGGTTTCGTCCTGCATCGTTTACCTCCTACCTGCTGCCATGCCGCGCAGGGCCAGCTTGATGATCTCTTCCACGGGCAATGTTGCATCGATCTTGGAAACAGCCAGTGCGGCCTCGCTCTGGCTGTAGCCCAGCGATACCAGCGCCGCAATGGCCTGACTGCTGCTCTGGGCGGCGGGCGTCTGCGCAGAAACACCCGCCACATCTTCCAGCGAAATGCCGTCCACAAAGCCCTTGGCGACCTTGTCCTTCAGTTCCAGCACGATGCGCTGGGCAAGCTTGGGGCCTACGCCGGAAGCCGCCTTGAACGCCTTGTGGTCCCCCGCCGAGATCGCCAGCGCCACCCGCTCCGGCTCCATCACGCTCAGGATGGCAAGACCCACCTTGGGGCCCACGCCGGACACGGCGGTCAGCATCTCAAAGCAGGCCTGCTGCTCCTCGGTGGCAAAGCCGTAGAGGCTCACATCGTTCTCGGTGACGCTCATCACGGTGTAGATGGTGGCTTCCCTGCCAACGCCGGGCAGTGCGCCCGCCACGCTGGCCGGGCACTGGGCGTAGTAGCCCACACCGCCGCAGCTGAGCACCACGGCATTCATGCTTTTTTTGACGATTTTTCCTGTCAGACAGTAGATCATTTGAAACCCTCTCAGTTTCTGTGTCGGCCAATTTTCCTCTGTTCAGCTCTCCCTTCGGGAGAGCTCCGGCACCGCGCCGCCGCAGGCGGACGGAACCGGTGAGAGGGTCAGATCGGCCCGGCCACACGGCGGACAAAGCGGTTGAGCTGGTTGCCGTTGGTGTGGCAGAAGGTGATGGCCATTGCCAGCGCATCGGCGGTATCGTCCGGCTTTGGAACGGCGGGCAGATGCAGCAGCACGCGGGTCATTTCCTGCACCTGCTTTTTCACGGCCTTGCCGTAGCCGGTGACCGCCTGCTTGACCTGCATGGGGGTGTACTCGTAGATGGGCAGGCCCGCCTGCGCCGCTGCCAGCAGAATGACCCCCCGCGCCTCGGCCACGCCGATCACGGTGGTCTGGTTGTGCTGGTAGAACAGCTTTTCGATGGCCAGCACCTCAGGCCGGGTGCGCTCGATCACCTCTTTGATACCGGTGTACACCTCATCCAGACGCCGCTCGAACGGCACGCCTGCATCGGTGCACACCGCACCGAAATCCACCGGCGCAAACCGGTTGCCCCCGTAATCCACCACGCCCCAGCCCACGATGGCGTAGCCGGGGTCGATGCCCAAAACTCTCATGCTGCGATACCTTCCGATACTATTCCTATTATAACTTTATTATTATATCACAACAAAACAGTGTGAGCAACAGAAAGCCGCCGATCCTTTGCGCCGAAATCTGCGTTCCCGCGCAGAAAAGGCCTTTTTGAGACCGTAATTTCAAAAAAGTTTTATATTTTTTGCAAAAAAGGCTTGCTTTTTTGCAAAAGGTATGATAGTATAAACAAGCTGATTTCGGCAAAAACGGAATATGGACGGTTAGCTCAGCTGGTAGAGCATCTGCTTGACGTGCAGGAGGTCACAGGTTCGAGTCCTGTACCGTCCACCATACAGTTCGTACTCGAACCCGATTCTTTACGAAAAAGGGTTCGGGTACGTTTTTTGTTTATCGGAGGTTTTGCGGAAGGACTACTCGGAACGGTAAACGAGCAAAGGCAGGGTATCACTATGATAGTGGTATCCTGCCTTTTGCTTTGCGGAATCAAGTTCGCTTTGTGCGAACTTGGTCGTCCCCCTATATGGCGCGTTTGGGAGTAGTCGCTGCGTACGTGCGTACCGGGAGCCTGTACACCTCTGACAAGGTGTAACACACTAGACTTTGTGCCAAAGTCTGTGTGCCAAGGGGTCAAGCCCCTTAGAATCCCTGCGGAGCGTGTACGCACGTACGCAGAAAAATGGCAAAATTTCACTATATCGGGGTGTTCTTTCATGGTGGAGTGTGGTATACTCGGCTTAGCCCAGTAAATCGGAGTTTGACGAGGTAAAAGAATATGAATGGAAAACATCTATTTCTTACATCTGCAGGGTTGACCGATAAGATGAAAGAGAAATTCTTTGATATTATTGGAAAGTGTCCGAAGGATGTGAAAGTGCTTTATATTCCAACAGCTGGCATTGAAACAGATGGTGCAAGAGAGTCGCTTGCAATATGTTTTCATGAACTCTTTCTAATGGGAATTCAGTACGAAAATATATTAGTGTACAATCTGGAATTAATTCTTTCAAAAGACTATCAAAGAACCTATTCTTCGTATGTTACAACCCCGTTTATGCTTACAAGGCTATTAACTTTTGAAGAATTAAACCAATTTGATGCTGTTTTTGTCAGTGGTGGTGATGTATCTGTGCTTTGTCGTGAAATGTCTAGAACTGGTTTTGATAGAATACTTAATAATGCAATTAAAAACGGACTTATATATGTCGGAATCAGTGCAGGAAGTATGTATGCGGCGGGAAATTTAACAGATGGATTACATATTATTGACAATCCTATTATCCCCCATTGGAATGGTTCTGAAACAACAGTATTACCGAACGGCAAAGATGAGATTAAGCTTGCTGATGGAAAAGCTGTTTATGTAGAGGATAATTACATGAGTGTAATATGATGCACATGTAGGATTAGTCAAATTCCAGTTTGCCGTACTCGTTCCAGCAGGGTTTGGGGCAGGCACGCCCCAACAAGAAGCTGTCCCAAAGGGGCAAGAATTTTCAAGAATTGAAAATTTGTGGCCACGGGACGATTCTTGCTCTCAGCTAATAAGCTCAAATTCGATTTTCCGTAATTGTTTCCAAATTGTTAAAACGCATAAGCGGGCAAAGAACTTTTTTCTTCTGAAGTGGTGGTGTTCACGATGAGCACCACCACTTTTCCGTTTTGTTTTTCTTGCAAACAGGTGTGAAATATGGTATATAGGTTATACGAAACATTGCGTTGATTCAATGATGTGCAAAGAGAGGTGCTACCATGACCGCCGTAATCTACGCCCGCTATTCATCCGACAGTCAGCGCGAAGCGTCCATTGAGGGACAACTGCGCGACTGCAAGGACTACGCCGAGAAGAACGGCATCACTGTGGTCGGCACTTACATTGACCGTGCCTATTCTGCCAAGACGGATGACCGCCCGGAGTTCCAGCACATGATAAAGGACAGCGCGAAGAAAATCTTCGATGTGGTTCTGGTCTGGAAGCTCGACCGCTTTGCCCGAAATCGCTACGATGCCGTGAACTACAAGCACCAGTTGGAAAAGAACGGTGTCCATCTGGTGTCTGCCATGGAACCCATTTCGCAGGGGCCTGAAGGCATTATGGTGGAGAGTATGCTTATCGGCATGGCGGAATACTATTCCGCCGAACTCGCCCTGAAAGTGGCGCGCGGTGAGCGCGAAAATGCACTCCAATGCAAATACAACGGCGGTGTAGTGCCGCTGGGTTTCACCATTGGCAAGGAGGACAGGCTGTACCATATCGACCCGGAAACGGCTCCCATTGTACAGGAGATATTCACCCGGTACGCCGATGGAGAACCAGCCGAGAAAATCGCGGCATCTCTGAACGAGCGCGGCCTGCGCACCCGAACCGGAAAGCCGTTTGTGAAGAACAGCTTCTTCCAGATTTTCCGGAACCGCCGCTACATCGGCGAATACCGTTACAAGGACATTGTGACACCGGGCGGCATCCCGGCCATTATTGACCAAGACTTGTTTGACCGGGTGCAGCAGCGTTTCGAACAAAACAAGATTGCCCATGGTCGGCCTGCAAAAGAGGATGTGAGCTATCTTCTGACTACCAAGCTGTTCTGCGGCAAGTGCGGCACCCTGATGGGCGGCGAAAGCGGTACAAGCCACATGGGAACCACCTACTATTACTACAAGTGCGGCAATGCCAAACGCCACGGCAAGGCGCACTGTGACCTGAAAGCCATCCGCAAAGAGCCGCTGGAACGGTTCGTGGTAGATACTGCCATTAAGGTGATTTTCAGCGATGAAATTATCGAACGGCTGATAGATTTAGTCATGGAAGCCCAGCAGCAGGAGAACGCCCGGCTGCCTGTCCTGAAAGAGCAGCTCCGGGACACGGAGAAGCGGCTGGCAAACCTTCTGGAAGCTATTGAACAGGGCATCTTAACACCGACCACCAAGCAGCGGTTGGACGAGCTGGAAGCCCGGAAAGAAGCTCTGAACACCAGTATTCTGGAGGAAGAACTGAAAAAGCCCGTCCTGACCCGTGAATGGATTCGGTTCTGGCTTGAGAAATTCCGCAAGGGTGACGTGGGCAGCACGGAACACCAGCGGCAGATCATTGATACCTTTGTCAACTCGGTCTACGTCTTTGATGACCGGGTCGTACTCAATTTCAACTTCACGGACGATGCCAAGACGGTCACCCGTGAGGAAGTGTTGGGTTCGAGTGCTGTGGACAATGCTCCACCAAAACAAGAGCCTCTGACTTTGGTCAGGGGCTTTTTTGTTGCGTCATCCACTAACCCACGTCAGAGCCGGACGGTACAGGACTCGAACAGGGCGGCGGCGCATAGCGCCGTAAGCAAAGCCACAGTGCGGCTTTGCTTAGCCCGCGGTTCCCAACGGCTAGGAATGTCTACCAAGAAAGATGCCGCCAGACCATTCGGTCTGAGTTTTTTTGTTTGTGGTGGGCGGTACATGACGAGAACCTGAACAAGCAAAGGCAGGGTATCATCGTGGCGATGGTATCCTGCCTTTTGTTTTGATATGTTTTATCAGTAGATCACAGCATCCGTTGCAGTATAGCCTTCGAGAGAATTCTCCTTGACCTGAATACAAATATAAGTGATTTCAGAATTGCTTGCAGCAAAGAACTGACGTTTTGCCACGGGAGAAATCTTCAGCCAGTCGCCTGCTGCAAGGCTGATTTCTTCGCCATCGATAACGACCTTGCCTTTGCCGGAAAGAACACCGTAGATTTCCTCATTTTCCTTGTGGGAGTGAACAAACGGAACATTTGCTCCCGCAGGAAGCGTATTCAGGCTGATCTCCGCACCAGTCAGGGCGAGTTTTTCATGAAGATCCGTCCGATTTTCTTTTCCAACTGTCATTTTTGTGTAGCTTGCCATTGTAAGCACCTCCATTTTGATTCGCAATCTTTCATTGCCTGAGTTAAGTATAGAAGCTCACACATTCAAAAACAAGTACGCACCTTTTTGTAACTGTACACTCAAAAACGAATGTGCTATACTATACACAGAGGTGACTGATATGCGTACAAAAGAAGAACTGCCGGAATGTCCGGTTGCAACAGCAGTATCCCTGATTGGCGGAAAATGGAAACTCTTGCTTCTGCGCAATCTGAAAGAGCGTCCATGGAGATTCAATGAGTTACAAAGAAGCATCGACGGGATCTCGCAGAAAGTTTTGACCGAGAGCTTAAGACAGATGATTGATGATGGACTTGCCTACCGCCGTGATTATCACGAGAATCCTCCCAAAGTAGAATATGGGTTGACCGATCTCGGAACGGAAATGTTACCAATCGTCAATGCACTTGCAGACTTTGGCAATTACTATAAATCAGTCGTTGATCGGTCATGATCGATGCCCGCTTAAAAGTTCGCCTGCTGTGGACAATATTCCACCACGAAATCATGTACAAAACCCGGAACCTTTTCAGGGCCAACGGCTCAAAAGGGTTCCGGGTTTCTGTTTGGATGGGATGCACGGCGGTGCGCGGGGCTTTTTATCTTCTGGTATATCCTGCCATGCCGTGCTCGGCGGGGTCGTAGTATTCCATCAGGGTGATGTAGTTTTCCGGGTAGTGGCAGAATGCCGCACGCAGAACGCTGTCTGCCGGACTGTTCACGCTCATCAGACTGATGATGTAGTACACCAGCAGCTTCAGCACATCGGTCTCCACCTCATAGCACAGGCCCACGGCCAGCACCGGGATCACGATCTGCCTTGCCTGCAGCGGGATGATGGCCCCCACCCGCTCCAGAATGGGGCGGCTCATGGCAGAGGCCGTCATTACGCAGCGCAGCACTCTGCTCCAGTCCATCTGCCGGATGTTCGGCATGCTGCGCAGACGGGCCATCACGGCCTCGTCGTCCAGGATCACGCCGTCGGCCACCTCTTCCTCCGAACGGGTAAAGGCGCACTGGATCATATCCATGAATGCCGTTTCGTATTTCTGGTGATAGTTCTCGCGGCTCTTACAGAAACGCAGGGCCGCCGCGATCACCGAATCCACATCTTCCCGGGTCGCCAGCTGGTCGAACCGGAGCGGCACGCCGCCCATGCGGCTCTCGATGATGTTCAGATCGTCCAGCTCGTTCCGATAGGTCGTGGCGGGCAGGAAACGGTCGTTGCCGTTGCGGTGATAGCCCCACTCTTCCGGCATGACCCGGGCCACCACGTCGCCGCTGGAAATGAGATTGAAGATGTTGCTCCCGGCCCAGTCCGCTTTCAGCTGGCCGTCGGCAGTGTGGTTGTTGTCGTAGTCTGCCTGCAGCTCCGGCAGGTCTGCCGCCGTCAGTGCCGCCGGGGCTGCAAAGGTGTACACATAGGTGTCCTCCTGCGCGATCTGCGGCAGCTCCCTGCGCACCCGGGCGGCGGCCAGATTTGCCACTGCCGCGCCGCGGCTGTAGCCGCCCAGCCACAATTTGACGGTGCCCAGCTCTCCGGCTGCGGCCTTTGCACAGGCCAGATAGTCCTGCAGATCTGCAAAGAACTGCTCTGCCGACGTGACAAAGCCATAATGCCAGCTATTCTCCCCCAGATGCAGGTTGCTGACCCACTCTGCGCCATAACCCACACCTCGCAGCATCGCCACAATGATGGTGGTGCGCCGTCCCTGCTGCACCAGCGTTTTCTGGGCAAAGGCGCAGCCCGCCCGGTCTGCCGGTGTATTCAGGCTGCTCTGATAGCCCACGCAGACCGGATTGGCAAAGCCCAGCTCCCGGTAGGCCGCCGCAATGTGGTCTTCGCGGCCTGCTTCCCCCTCCAGCCAGTAGAGGTCATCGCTGCGGTAGGTATTGCCGCATGCCGCCACAAGGCCCAGCGTGGCCAGTGCCAGCCGATGGTCATACTTCAGCGCCGTGTTTTCAAAAAAGGCGTCGGTATAGTAAAAGTCATGGGTCAGATCGGTCTCGCTGTGGTCGCTGCGGAAGGTCATGGGATACCGGTCTTCCGGCACGATGCTGCCCACCACGGCCTGTGTCTCTTCCGGCAGCAGAACGTCTGCCGCCGCGTGGGGTGCCAGTGTTCCCGCCGCCAGCAGCGCGGCAGCCGTTTTACAGAAATCTCTTCGTTTCATGGTCTTTTCTCAAACGCCCCGGCCCTGACGGGTGATCTCGCCGTACCACTCCGGGCGGCGGTCCCGGAACACGCCCCAGCTCATGCGGTTTTCTTCCACCTTGTCCAGATCGAAGGTCGCGGTCAGCACCTGTTCGGTATCGCGGGTGCCGTCTGCCACCAGTGCACCGGTCTCGTCTGCAATGAAGGAGGAGCCGTAGAACCGCAGGGCAGACTTCTGCCCGCCGTTGGCCTCGCAGGGCTCCACCGTTTCCAGACCGATGCGGTTTGCCGCCAGAACCGGCACAAGGTTGCTGCCGGCATGGCCCTGCATGCAGCGGCGCCAGTGCCCAGCGCTGTCGCAGTCCAGAATGGGTTCGCTGCCAATGGCCGTGGGGTACAGCAGCAGCTCGGCTCCCATCAGGGCCAGACTGCGGGCCGTCTCCGGGAACCACTGATCCCAGCAGATGCCGATGCCGATGCGGCCAAAGCGGGTATCCCACACCTTGAAGCCGGTGTCGCCGGGGGTAAAGTAGAATTTTTCCTGATAGTAGTGGTCGTCCGGGATGTGGGTCTTGCGGTAGACGCCCAGCAGGGTGCCGTCTGCGTCCAGCACTGCGATGCTGTTGAACAGCTGGGTGCCCGCCTTCTCATAGAAGCTGATGGGCAGCACCACGCCCAGCTCCTTTGCCACCGCCCGGAAGTGCTGCACTGCCGGATTCTGTGCCGTGGGGGTGGCGTAGGCGTAATATTCATACTGCCGTTCCTGACAGAAATAGGGCCGCTCGAACAGTTCCGGCAGCAGGATGATCTTGGCCCCCTTTGCCGCCGCCTCCCGCACCATGGCATCTGCCTTGGCGATGTTGGCCTCCACCTCTTTGGCGCACTGCATCTGCACCACGGCCACCGTTACGTTTCTCATACTGCTTTCCTCCTCATATCGTTTCTGTCAGCCTCTGGGGATCTGCTGGGTGACGCAGTGGATGTTGCCGCCGCCCACCAGAATGCTCCGGGCCGGGATGGGGTACACCCTGCGGCCCGGGAACAGTCCGCCCAGAATGCGTACCGCCTCGGCGTCGTTCTCGTCTCCGAACTGCGGCAGGATGATGCCGCCGTTGGAGATGTAAAAATTCACATAGCTTGCTGCAAGGCGCTCCCCGGCCTCGCGGGTATCCTCGCCCTCTTCAAAGGCATAGCCCTGCAGTTCCTCTTCAGTCACGCAGATGGGCTTTGCCGGGATGGGCAGCTTGTGCACCGTGAAGTGCCGGCCCTTTGCATCGGTGGCTGCTTCCAGCGCATCCAGACTTGCCCTGCTCAGGGCGTACTGCGGGTCGTTCTCGTCCTCCGTCCACGCCAGCACCACCTCTGCCGGACCCACATAGGCGCACACGTTGTCCACATGCTCGTTGGTCTCATCGTTGTAGATGCCCCGGGGCAGCCAGACGATCTTCTGCGCACCGAGATAGTTTTTCAGCTCCTGCTCGATCTCGGCCCGGCTCAGCTCCGGGTTGCGGCCACGGCTCAGCAGACAGGCTTCGGTGGCAAGGATGGTGCCCTCGCCGTCCGAGTGGATGGAGCCACCCTCCAGCACAAAGTGCTGTGCATCATAGCAGTCCATGCCCAGTGCTGCGCAGATGGCGCGGGCGGCTGCGTTGTCCTTTTCCCAGTGGGCGTAAAGGCCGTCCACCATGCCGCCCCATGCGTTGAACTGCCAGTCCACGCCCCGCACGGTACCGTGATCGTCCACCACGCAGGTGGGCCCCACATCCCGCGCCCATGCGTCATCGGTCTCGATGGTCAGCACATGGATGTTCTCGTCCCCGGCAAACTCCGCCTGCACGGCACCGGCATCCGCCGGGCCGGCCAGCATCCACACCGTCTCGCTCTCGGCAATGGCGCGGGCAGCCTGCGCAAAGGCAGGCTGGGCGTCCCGGCCGCCGTACAGCCAGGAACCGGGCCGCACCGGCCAGATCATCACACAGCCGCGGTGCGGCTCATATTCCGCCGGCATCCGGAAGCCCTCGGCGGCGGGCAGGGTAGAAAAAGTATGCATTGCATTCTCCTGTTGTTTTTTGTTTAGTATACCGGATTTTCCCAGCAGATACAATAGACTTGCCGCCCGCACCCCTGCATCCGGGCGCATTTTGCAAAAAAATTCAGCCGGTGCACCAAACACCGGCTGAAATGTGCTATAGTAATAGGGATCCCGCGTTACTGCAGCTCGACCTGCTTGCAGTAGTCCACGATGTGGTGGAACATCTGCTCCACGGCAGGCGCCATCGCGGCAGGGCGCTGGACGGCCAGACCCACCACACGGTATTCCTCCGGCTCGATGGGGTAGATCTTCACAGCGGCCTTGCAGTCCCGTAGCAGCATCTGCGGCATGATGGAAATGCCCAGACCGGCTTCCACCATGGCAATATTGGACTGGTCATCGATGACGTGGCAGCGGCGCTCGGTGCCGACCTTGTATTTCTTCAGGAACTGGCGCATTTCTGCGTCGGTGGCGTCACACTGCACCACAAAGCTCTGACCGTTCATCAGGGCAGGGGTCATGACGCCGTTTTCCGGTTCGGGCCAGTCCTGCGGCACGATGCACAGCAGCGGCTCCCGGAACAGCTCGGTGAGGTTGAATTCCTCCCGGCAGGTGGAAGAAAGGAACGCAACATCCACCTGACCGGTGCGCAGCCATTCCTTCACATCATCGTAGGTGCCCTGATAGACCTCGATCTCGATCTGCGGGTAGTGGGTCATAAAGCTTTTCAGCAGCCCCGGCAGCAGCGACGCGCATACCGAGTTGAACACGCCCAGCCTCACCTTGCCCTTTTCAAGGCCGTTCAGGCGGGCGATGCTCTGCTTGAGGGCCTCGTCGCTGTTGAGCACATCGCGGATGGACGGGTACAGCGAGGCACCATAGCTGGTCATGGAAACGCCGTTCTTGCCGCGGTTGAACAGAGCAAAGCCCAGCTCCTCCTCCATTACGGCAATGGCGTGGCTGATCGCGGAGGGGGTCAGATGCAGCTGCTGTGCCGCCTTGTTAAAGCTGCCCTGGCGTGCCACTGCATCAAAGATCTCGTAGGAAAAAAGCGTCATGCCCAAAGCCTCCTTCCTTCTGATCCGGTTCGGAGACGCCCGATTCTCTGTGAATCTTTTTCATCTTTGGTTTGCGATAGTTCAATTATCTTCTTGATTGTACTATCCCGCACCTTTTCTGTCAAGCATTTTTGCCCCGTTTTTGCACGCCCTGTGCAGATTTTGCCGCAGCAGACGCAGGAAACGCCGCCTTTCCTCCGTTATAATTCCTGTAACGATTTTCACAAACTGACCGAGGTATTTTTATGACCGCACTTTCCCCGCGCCGCAGCTTCAGCTTCAGCGGCACCGCTCTTAAAACCATTGCCTGCATCACCATGCTGGTGGACCACATCGGCGCGTCCTGCATCGAGGCCGGTATCCTTACGCCCGGGCTGAACGCCGGCACCCTCTCGCAGGACACCCTTTCCACCTATCCGCTGTACCGGTTGGACATGGTGCTGCGCTTCACCGGGCGGCTGGCCTTTCCCCTGTTCTGCTTTTTGCTGGTGGAGGGCTTCATCCACACCCACAATGTCAAAGGCTACCTTGGGCGACTGGTGCTGTTCGGCCTTCTGAGCGAAGTACCCTTTGATCTGGCCTTCTTCCGCACGCCGTTCGCCCCGCAGCACCAGAACGTTTACTGGACGCTGGCGTTGGGCGTGCTGGCTATGGCAGGGCTCAAGCGCTTTGAAAAGGAAAACGGCCTGCCCGGCTGGCAGGGGCTTGTGTGGGCGGGCGGCTGCGCCGCGCTGGCGCTGGCCGCCAACACCGACTATCACGCCATCGGCGTGCTCATCATCTGCACCCTGTACCTGACCCGCGCAGACCGTAAGCGGCAGTGCCTTGCAGGCGCAGTGCTGTTTTTGTTCGAGCTCACCGCGCCGCTGGCCTTTGTGCTGGTCTGGTTCTACAACGGACAGCGCGGCGCATGCAGTCCGCTGCTGAAAAAGGCCTTTTACTGGTTCTACCCGGTGCATCTGCTGGTGCTGGCAATGATCACAAACCTTATGCTGTAAAAAAGCCCGCCGTCTGGAGACGGCGGGCTTTTTACAGCTTCTCACATCGGGAACATCGCACCGGTCAGCAGCAGCATGGCAGGCACTGTGACCAGCATGCACACGGTGGAGTGGGCCACCGCCTGACTGGCAAGGGTCGCCTCGGTACCGGTCTGCTTGGCCAGCACCGCGGCAAGGCTGCCGGCCGGGCAGCAGGCGATGATGGACAGGCCGGTGCGCAGCACATTGTCCAGCGGCAGCAGCCACAGCAGCAGCATGAACAGCAGCGGGAACAGGATGCCGCGCAGCAGGGTGACCCGGTACAGAAAGCCGGTGTGCAGCAGCGCGCGGATGTCGCTGTCTGCCAGCAGCACACCCACGATCATAAGGGCCAGCGGGGTGGTACATCCGCCCACCGCACTGCAGAACTGCTGCACCGGTGCGGGCAGGTGCCAGCCGGTCGCCAGCAGCATCAGCATGGCCACAGTGGCAATGTTGGTGGGGGTGATGAAGGTCTTGAGCCGGATCTTCTCGCCGGGGCGGAACAGGCACACCACATAGGTAAAGAACCATACATTATAAGAGGCCATTGCCATGCCCGCAAACACGGTGCCCCGTGCTGCGCCCAGCAGAGCACTGCACAGCGGCAGGCCGATAAAGCCGCAGTTGGGCATGGCCGCCGTACCCACCAGCACCGCATACTTTCCCGGCGTGTCGTGGTGCAGCCAGCTGCTCACACGGCACAGTGCCGTGGTTGCCACAAACAACAGCAGCAGCAAAACGAACAGGATGCCGGCCTGCGTGAGCAGTTCCGGCTCACCCTCCACCGCAGCGCCTGCCAGCATGGTGCAGGGCAGCAGGAGCCTCATGATGAAGTCGGACAAAAACTTGCTGTCCCGGTCCTTGATGATGCCGCTGCGGGCCCCCACATACCCCAGCAGCACCTCCAGAAAGATCACGGTGATCTGACCCGCCAAAACACCAAACGCCATTGGTTCCTCCTTTTTTGTTCCGCAAGCCGCATTTTTCCTTTACAAAGGAAAAAGCCCATTGATTTCAACGAATCAACGAGCTTTTTCTTGGCGGAGTAGGAGGGATTTGAACCCTCGCGCCGTTGTTTAGACGACCTACGCCCTTAGCAGGGGCGCCTCTTCGACCTCTTGAGTACTACTCCAGAGCAAAGTGCATTACACTTATTCAATAAAAAATGGCGGAGAGAGTGGGATTCGAACCCACGGTACGTTGCCGTACGGCAGTTTTCAAGACTGCTTCCTTAAACCACTCGGACATCTCTCCTTGTGGACATCCGCTTTACGCCGTGTCGAATGCCTATTTAATTTACCAGATTTGTGCCCCGCTGTCAAGCCTTTCATGCAATTTTTTTCACCAGACGCAAAAAAGAGAAAATTATCACAACCTTTTTTGGTCTCGGCCCATTCAGCCTCTTTACAAGCACACCTTTTTGTTGTATAATAATCACAAGAAAATTTCCTCGCGGTGTAAAGGAGAATATACCATGTCGTTTTCAGAACTTTTGAAGCAGTGCCGCAAAAAGCAGGGCGTCAGTCAGGCTGAGCTGGCTTCCAAACTGGGCGTGACCCAGCAGGCCGTCGGCAAATGGGAAAGCGGCAAGTCCTCTCCCGACCCCACCACGGTGGCCCGCATTGCAGAGCTGCTGAACACCACCGCAGACTATCTGCTGGGCCTGTACCGTCCGGTGAGCAATGTATCTGCGCCGGAGGAGCGGTTTTTCGGCAGCTATTCCGAGAGCCTGATCCCGGTCATTGGCACGGTGAAGGCCGGCTACGGTGCCCTTGCCTTTGAGGAGGACTACGGTCAGGAATACGCCCGCGTGAAGGACCCCTCCAACTACTTCTATCTGGTGGTGCGCGGCGACAGCATGGAGCCCCGCATTCAGGACGGTGACCTTGCGCTGGTGCACCGGCAGGACACGCTGGAAAACGGCGATCTTGGCGTGCTGATCTACGGCGACGAGGGCGAGGGCACCCTGAAGCGCTACATCCAGCGCGGCAACTGTGTGGTGCTGCAGCCCTTCAACCCGGCCTACAGCGAAATGGTCATCAAGGGCGAAGACCTGAACCATCTGCACATCGCCGGGCGTGTGGTGGAGACCAAGGCGAAATGGTAATTTTATAAGGGAAGCGGGCTCGCCCTCTCCGTCACTGCTGATGCAGTGCCACCTCTCCCAAAGGGAGAGGCTTTGGCAGTACAGCAAAGTTTCTGGTTTTGCCAAGGGCTCTCCCTTTGGGAGAGCTGTCGAACAAAGTGAGACTGAGAGGGCGAGGACGCTAACCGTGAAACCATAAAAGCCATCTGCAATTTTGCGCATGGCTTTATTTTTTGACCCTTTTTCCGGTTTTTCCCACTTTGGAGGTGTATTCTGCATGGAACAGACCCTGATGGACAAGCTTACCATTCTGGCCGACAGCGCCAAATACGATGTGGCCTGCACCTCCAGCGGCGCTTCACGCACTGCCCGGGCCGGAACGCTGGGCAGCTGCTATGCGCCGGGCTGCTGCCACGCCTTTACCGCCGACGGCCGCTGCGTAAGCCTTTTAAAGGTGCTCATGACCAACTGCTGCGCCTTTGACTGCAGCTACTGTGTCAACCGCCGCTCCAACGATATCCCCCGGGCCACCTTTACGCCCCGGGAGCTGGCCGAGCTGACTGTGGAGTTTTACCGCCGCAACTACATCGAGGGGCTGTTCCTTTCCAGCGCGGTGCTGGGCACGCCGGACTACACCACCGAACGAATGCTGGCCGCCCTGCGGCTGCTGCGGGGCGAATACCGCTTTGGCGGCTACATCCACGCCAAGGCCATCCCCGGCACAAGCCCGGAGCTTTTGCAGCAGCTGGGATATCTGGCCGACCGTCTGAGCGTGAACGTGGAGCTGCCCAGCGAGCAGAGCCTGAATCTTCTGGCACCGGATAAGGGCCGCCACTCCATCTTCCGCCCCATGAAGCAGATCGCAGTCTCCGGTGCCCAGAGCAAGCAGGAGCTGGCGGTCTACCGCCATGCCCCCAAGTTCGCCCCCGCCGGGCAGAGCACCCAGATGATCGTGGGCGCTTCGCCGGAGACGGACTACCACATCCTGAAGCTCACCGAGGGCATGTACCGGAAGTACAGCCTGAAGCGGGTGTTCTACTCCGCCTATATCCCGGTAGCCGAGGACAGCCGCCTGCCTGCGCTGGACACAAAGCCGCCGCTGCTGCGGGAGCACCGGCTGTATCAGGCCGACTGGCTGCTGCGGTTCTATCAGTTCGAGGCGGACGAGATCTTAGATCGGGACAACCCCAACTTCAACCCTTATCTGGACCCCAAATGCAACTGGGCCGTGCAGCACTACGGGCTGTTCCCGGTGGATGTGAACCGTGCCCCCTTTGAAATGCTGCTGCGTGTGCCGGGCATCGGCCCCAAGAGCGCCCGGCGCATCTGGCACGCACGCAAGCTGTCCAGCCTCGGGCTGGACGAGCTCAAGCGGATGGGCGTGGTGCTCAAGCGGGCGCAGTATTTTATCACATGCAATGGTTTTTCAGGTGCGCACTCGGGCCGCGGCACCGCCGGGCGGGAGCGCATCACCCAGGCGCTCATCGACCCCAACGTGTTCGGCGGCAATTGTGAGCAGCTGAGCCTGTTCACGCCGCCTGCGGTGGACGATCTCATCACGCAGGGCGTGGCACCGCGCGCCGCCCTGCGCATGGTGCGAGAGGAGGCAGTGCAATGTCTGGCGAAGGCGCTGTGAACCCGCAGAGAGCCCGCAGGCTCCACGATGCGGATGTGGTCTATCTCTACGACGGCAGCTTTGAGGGCTTTTTGTGCTGTGTATTCGAGAGCTTTGCCCAGCACGAGATTCCCTTTGCAGTGTGGACGCCCCAGCGGGAGACCACCACGCTCTATCCGGTGAAGGACATCCCAACCGACCACGCCCGGGCGCAGCGGGTGTTCGCCAGCTTTGGCAGAAAGCTGGGGGCTGAGACCGAGTATCTTGTCAGCCGGGATTTCCTCTCCGGGCGGGAGGACAAGGAGCTGCTGCTCATCCGCTTTCTGCATCTGGCCTTTGCCCTCGGCCCCGGCACCGTAAAGCGCACCGGCCACCCGGACGTGGCCCCGCTGTACGAAATGAAAAAGAGTCTGGACTGGGAGGTGGACAAGTTTCAGGGCTTCGTCCGCTTCGAGGAGCATGACGGGATGCTGGGGGCCGTCATCCACCCCAAAAACTACATCCTGCCGCTGCTGCGGCCCCATTTCTGCGGACGGTTCCCGGAAGAGGACTTTCTGATCTATGATGCCGTGCATCAGGCCGTGCTGCTGCAGCAGGAGCGCAAGACCCGGCTGCTGGAGCTGGCTGCACCGCTGGAGCTGCCGCCGCCCAGCGAGCGGGAGCAGCAGTTTCAGGCCCTGTGGACGCAGTTCTACAAAACGCTGGAAATTCAGGCGCGTCACAACGAAAAAGGCCGCATGAGCCATTGCCCCAAGCGCTTCTGGGCCGATATGGTGGAGATGAAAGATGAATTTTAACAAAAACGTTGCATCTGCGCCGTTGCAACCCCCAAAACCTATGGTATACTATAAGAGATATCCGGCAGGCCTTCTGCCGAACACTCCCGCACTGCTGCGGGGCAACACAAAAGGAGTATTGTAGCGTTATGGTTCGCATTACTATGGAAGACGGCGGCATCATCGATATCGAGCTGAACGAAGAAGCCGCTCCTATCACCTGTGAGAATTTCAAGAAGCTGGTCAGCGAGGGCTTTTACAACGGCCTGACCTTCCACCGCGTGATCCCCGGCTTCATGATCCAGGGCGGCTGCCCGCTGGGCAATGGCACCGGCGGCCCCGGCTGGAACATCAAGGGCGAGTTTGCCGCCAACGGCGTGAACAATCCGCTCAAGCACACCCGCGGCGTCATCAGCATGGCACGCGCCATGAACCCCAACAGCGCCGGCAGCCAGTTCTTCATCATGCATCAGGATGCACCCCATCTGGACGGCCAGTACGCCGCCTTCGGCAAGGTGGTTGCAGGCATGGACGTTGTGGATAAGATCGCAGCGGTCCGCACCGACTGGAACGACAAGCCCACCACCCCGGTCAAGATGAAGACCGTGGAGCTCATTGAGGGCTGATTTTTAAACCTAAAAAATCCCGACACCTTGCGGTGCCGGGATTTTTTGTTTTCGTTGATGCTTGTTTTCAGCAGCCTTCTTTTTCGGCCAGCTTCCGACCCATGAGCACGCCCATGACCGAAGCCATCATCAGGCCGCGGGTCCAGCCGGAGGAGTCGCCCAGACAGTGCAGGCCCTTGATGTTGGTGTCCAAGTTCTCGTCCATCTTCACCTTGTTGGAGTAGAACTTCAGCTCCGGGCTGTACAGCAGGGTCTCGTTGGCGGCAAAGCCGGGCACCACCATATCCAGCATCTTGATGAACTCGATGATGTTGGTCATGGCGCGGTAGGGCATGGCGGCGGTGATGTCGCCTGCCACGGCGTCCTTCAGGGTGGGCTTCACGTTGGACTGTGCCAGCTCCTTCTGCCATGTGCGCTTGCCGTCCAGAATGTCGCCGTAGCGCTGCACCATGATGTGGCCTGCGCCCAGCATGTTGGTCAGCTCGCCCACCTTCTGGGCGTAGGCGATGGGCTGGTTGAAGGGCTCGGTAAAGTTGTGGGAGACCAGAATGGCAAGGTTGGTGTTCTCGCTCTTTTTCTCCTTGAAGCTGTGGCCGTTGACCACGGCAAGGTCGTTGTCGTAGTTCTCCTGCGCCACAAAGCCGCCGGGGTTCTGGCAGAAAGTGCGCACCTTGTTCTTCCAGGGCTTGGGGTAGCCGATAAGCTTGGACTCATACAGCACCTTGTTCACCTTTTCCATGACCTCGTTGCGGCATTCCACGCGCACACCGATGTCCACGGTGCCGGGCTTATGGGCAATGTGGTGCTCCGCGCAGATCTTTTCCAGCCAGTCTGCGCCGCGGCGGCCGGTGCCGATGACCACGGTATCTGCATACACAGGCCGGACCTGATCGCCGTCCTTCAGCAGCACGCCCTTGCACTCCTCGTTCTCAAGGATGATGTTCTCGCACTCGGTATTGAACAGCATCTCCACGCCGCTGTCGGCCAGATGGTTCTGGATGGCCAGATACAGCTGCTGTGCCTTCTCGGTGCCCAGATGGCGGATCGGGCAGTCCACCAGCTTCAGGCCGGCATGGATGGCGTTCTTGCGGATCTCCTTGATCTCCTCACCGGTGTAGATGCCCTCCACATGGGGGTCTGCGCCGAACTCAAGATAGATCTTGTCGGTGTAGTCGATGAGCTCCTGTGCAAACTCCTCTCCGATCAGGGTGGGCAGGTCGCCGCCCACCTCGTAGGAAAGGCTCAGCTTGCCGTCCGAGAAAGCGCCTGCACCGGAAAAGCCGGTGGTGATGGCGCAGGTAGGGCGGCAGTTGACGCAGTGGCCCACCTCGGCCTTGGGGCAGTGCCGCTTTTCCACCGGCTTGCCCTTTTCCACCAGAAGGATCTTCTTCTTGCTGCCGCGGCGCAGCAGCTCCACAGCGGTAAAGATGCCGGCCGGACCGGCACCCACGATGATCAGATCGTACTTTTCCATTTTCTCTTTTTCCTTTATATGATTTTTATTTGCTCAAGCTTGGCTCAAGCTTGCATGATAAGACTGACGGCCTCGCCCTCTCCGTCACGGCTTACGCCGTTCCACACTCCCCCTTTTGTCGCTACGCGACATCTGCTCCTCTCTTTGTCACCTGCGGTGACATTTCTCCCCGGCGCGGGGAGAATCTGTCCCGGCCGGGGGAAGTCTTTCCTCAAAGGGAGAGGCCTTGGCAAAGAGATGAACCTTGCGTGGACTGCCAAGGGCTCCCACTTTGGGGGAGCTGGCGAGCAGAGCGAGACTGAGAGGGCAAGCCCGTTAATCTTTCTCGTTCTCCTGCTCCACAGTGGCGCTCTCGTCCACCTCATCCAGCTCCACAGCACTGGCCTCGGCATCGGTGCGGGTCACATCCGGGGCAACCACGCCGTCACCGTTCAGGTCTTCGCCGGTCAGGGACTCCAGCATGGACTGGGTCTCCGGGTGCAGCTTGGTAAAGCGGCGCACGGCCAGCACCGTGTACAGGGCGCTGAGCAGGTTGATGGCACCCTCCACAATGAGGATGATGCCAATGGCCATCACCAGCGTTTCCATGGCACCGAAGGGGTTGATGACCAGCACCACGCCCAGCACCACGCTGAGCACCGGCAGGAACAGGAACCCTTTCCAGCTGTCGTAGCCGCAGCGGCGCAGGTCCAGCGCATTCTGCACCCGGCCAATGGCGTCAAAGATGACGAACAGGCCGAACACGATGGGCAGGATGCTCACCACGATGTCGCTGCGGATGATGAGGAAAGCCCCCAGCGCCAGACACACGATGCCGGAGACCAGGGTAAGCTGGCTCTGGAACACCCCGCGCTCCACCGCAAAGTAGCGAACCAGCTGCACCGCTGCGCAGGCCAGCACCACGCCGCCCAGCGCATAGCACACGATGTTGAGGGCCGTACCGGGCTTCATGACCAGAAAAACGCCCAGACCCAGATACAGCAGGCTCATGAGGACCAGATTCCACTTCAGCTTTTTTACCATAGAGTTCACGTTCCTTTCGTTTGCAGGGCCGTCTGCCCGCACCCGGGTCAGTGGTACAGGGGTGCGATGGTCGTTTTGTTGATACGGGCATAGAAGGCCAGACTCATCAGGACACTGACAATCTCAGCGATGAAGAAGGCCCACCAGACATTGTTGACATTGCCGGTCTGTGCCAGCAGCCATGCGGCCGGCAGCAGCACGAACAGCTGACGGCAGACCGAAACGATGAGGCTGAAGATGCCGTTGCCCAGTGCCTGAAACACCGAGCTGAGCACGATGCTGGCACCTGCCAGCAGGAAATGCAGGCAGATGATGCGCATGGCCGGGACGCCGATGGCCAGCATGGCATCGCTGGCCGCAAAGATGCCCAGCACCTGCCGGGGCGCGAACTGGAAGATGCAGAAGCCCACCAGCATGATGCCTTCGGCATAGCACACCGCCAGCTTGATGGTCTTTTTCACGCGGTCCGGTCTGCGGGCACCGTAGTTATAGCTGATGATGGGCACCATGCCGTTGTTCAGGCCGAAAATGGGCATGAACACGAAGCTCTGCAGCTTGAAGTAGACGCCAAACACCGCCACCGCCGTAGCCGAGAAGGCCATGAGGATCAGGTTCATGCCAAAGGTCATCAGGCTGCCCACGCACTGCATGGCGATGCTGGGCAGACCCACCGTGTAGATGCGGCCAATGGCCTTGGCACTGGGCCGGAAGCCTTTGAAGCTGATCTGGATATCCGGGTTTTTGTTCAGGTTGAAGAACAGGGTCATGCCTGCGCCGCAGAACTGGCCGATGACCGTTGCCACAGCTGCACCGGTGGTGCCGGACAGCGCCTGCCCGCAGTAGCCAAAGATGAAGATGGGGTCCAGAATGATGTTCACCACTGCACCCACCAGCTGGCTGATCATGCTCAGCTGGGTGCGGCCGGTCGCGGCCAGCAGCTTTTCGCCCATGGTCTGGGTGAAAAGGCCCAGACTGAAGATGCAGCACACCGAAAGATACCGGATGCCCTGCTGGGCAATGGCTGCATCACTGGTCTGCGCATAGAAATAGGGCTTCATGCAGGTAAGACCGATGACCAGAAACACCACAAAGCTGCACAGTGAAAGAAAGATGCCGTTCTCTGCCGTAACGTTGGCACGGTGTTGGTTCTTTTCGCCCAGACTCTTGGACAGCAGGGCGTTGACGCCCACGCCGGTGCCCACGCCCACAGCGATCATCACGTTCTGCAGCGAGAAGGCGAGGGACACGGCGGTGAGGGCGCTTTCGCTTACATGGGACACGAACACCGAGTCCACCACGTTGTAAAGTGCCTGCACCAGCATGGAGATCATCATGGGCACGCTCAGCTTGACCAGCAGAGGGTTGATCTCCATGGTGCCCATGATATTTTCCCGCGCGGCGGGAGAGGTTTGGGATTGCTTTGTTTCCACGTTTGCTCCTTTTGACTTGAGATGGTTTTTGCAAGAGACATATTGCCGCACTTGTGCAGCTGGCAAGGCTTCTGAAAACCGGAAGCGGCATCAGCGCCCGGGTTGCGGCTCCCAGCGTCCACTTCGTGACCGCCCATGCGGCACTCGTGTCCTGCTGGCCGCTGCCCCAACGGCTCCTCCCTGCATTCCCTCTTTTGTCGCTATGCGACATCTTCCCCCGGCCGGGGGAAGTCTTTGGCCGCAGGCCGCGGTCGTCGCCGTTGCCCGAAACGTGGGCAGGGCGCTTGCACACCCTACCCACGAATCATCGTTGTTTTATTTTTGAAGCGCCCCGGCGGTCAGCCGAAGTTCTTCTCCTTGGCGGCGGCTGCGTCCAGGATCATCTTCACGCAGGTCTCGCGGCCGAGAGCTGCGTTGATGGCCAGATCATAGTTGTGGGCATCGCCCCAGCGGTTCTGGGTGTAGTAGTTGTAGTAGGCAGAGCGGTTGCGGTCGGTCTTTTCCACCTCTTCCTTGATGCCCTTTTCGTCCTTGGCCTTGACCAGCGGGTTGGTCTTTGCGTATTCCAGCCGCCACTCCTTGGGTGCATACACGAACACGCGCAGCACATCCTTGCGCTCGCGCAGCACGTAGTCGCCGCAGCGGCCCAAGATCACGCAGGGGCCTTCCTCGGCCAGCTGCTTGATGATGCGGCTCTGAAGAATGAACACCTGATCACCCAGCGGCAGCTCATTGCCCATGGTGTACAGGCTGTACAGCAGGCTGTGGGTATGCCGCTTTTCACTGGCGGCAACAGCTTCTTCCGAAAGGCCGGAATGCTTTGCTGCCATGGTGATCAGCTCTTTGTCGTAAAGCTTGATGCCCAGTGCATTTGCCACATCTTCTGCGATGTAGCGGCCGCCCGTGCAGTATTCACGTCCCAAAGTGATGATCGTCTTTGCCATAATGTGTTCCTCCTGTGTGTATGATTTCGCTCAGGTGCTGCCGGTCACTTCTCCGGCTTTGCCTGTGCTTGGGAAGCCGGTCGTGCTGTATCCGGTGCAGGCTTCGGCTTGGGCAGCCGCACCTCCGCCACCCGCATGGTGCCGGTCTGGTCCACGGCGTACACGCTGCAGCGTCCGCCCTCGGCCATCTGCGCTGCCGGAAAGCGGATGCCGCCGTCCCGGGTGCGCTCCATGCAGTGGAAATTGCGGTGGGCGGTGGTGGCGTGGGCCACACCGTCGTGCAGAGCGTAGGCCGTCCAGCCGGAAAAATCCTCCGGCAGCGGGTCGGCCTCACCGTGCTGTTCAAAGAAATAAACGCCCTCTTCCTTGCCGGGGACAAGCTCACAGCGCAGCCGCCGGGGGCGGTTGGCTGCAATGTCGCGGGGCTTTGCGCGCAGGGCAATGGCCCGCCCGGTAAAGTAGCGCATAAAATCCACCAGCGCCATGGTGGTGCCCACCGATCCATCGGAATCTGCCGCAGGGTCGTTGAGCTGCACCAGATCCACCATCCGGGCCTCGTCATGATCGAAACCCCGCAGGCCCATCCAGACCCGCACCGGGTCCCGCTGGCCCCGCACGCGCCGTTCCACCTGCACCGCCACACAGCAGCCGTCGTGGATCTGGGCGCGCAGGTCGGCAAGGTCCATCCATGCCTGCCAGCAGGGGTAGCCGCAGCAGCCCGCCGCAGCCGCCGCAAATGCGGCATTGCCGGTGGTTCTGTCGGCCATGTCCTCCATCACGTAGGCCACTTCCTCGGGCAGGATATCCTCGCCCCAGCAGTTCATCAGGGCCGCCATGACCAGCGGCAGGTCCATGGTGCGGCCAAAGCTGGGGTCGTGGGCGGAAAGGCAGTATTCCGGCAGATAGAGCTGCCGGTTCAGCGGGTGGCCGCTGTGCTTTTCCCACGCCAGCGGCCGCACCGCAGCGGCCAGCAGCCGCACCTGCGGCGAAACCTTGTCGTCGTTGGTGGAAAGGTTCACCTGCAGCTGCACGCCGGTGCCGCCGCCGGGCGTTGCCACGGTCACGGTATCGCCCATGAGGAAGATCATGCCGTCATCGCTCTGGGAGGTGCAGCTGCAGCGGGGATAACCCGGTGCCCACTTGCCAAAGCTCATCCAGCCGGTCCATCGGCTGCCGGCATAGACCCGGCAGCGCACCTCCACCATGGTGTTGTGGGGCGCAAAGGCGTTCCAGCTGACGTTCAGGTTGCAGAACGGCGGCATGGCAAACTCCGGCGTGGTGTAGCTGCCGTACTGCAGGCAGCGGCCCGCCACACTGTCCAGCACCAGCGCACCGCCGTCCAGCGCCACATTGTCCAGCTGCCCGCGGGAGAAGGTCTCGGTGCCCTGCAGGACCAGATTATTCCGTTGTTCCATGGGACACATCTCCCTTCTTGAAATTCACGCTGTTCGGTCGGTCCCGGAAAGCGCTTTGAGAAGCTTCCCGGCAGAAGATCATTTTTCGGTGTCGTCCTCGCCGGAAGCATAGTCCTCTTTCAGGGCCGCTTCCAGCTCGGCATCCTTCATTTTGCGGATGCTCTCCTCGATGTGGAATACCTTTTCGATGTCGCCATAGATGATCTGGCAGGACACCTCGGTGACGAACCAGAAGCCGAAAATGAGCATCAGCAGCAGGCCCAGCGGCATGCACAGGATCACCACGCCCCAGAACAGGATCTGCACGATGGCAGCCGCCAGTGCGTGGGGCAGGAAGGCGATCATGCAGTTGAGGCTGTTTTTCATCGTCAGGCTGAAGGGCTGATCCAGCAGCACCACCTGCGGCCACATGTAGGCGAACAGCATCTGGAAGATGAGCAGGTTCAGCACCGTGGCCACCCACAGCGGCACGCCCACATTGGTGCCCTGCGCCAGCATGCTGAAGCAGAAATACACAAGGAAGATCTGCATCGTGACCACGACGCAGTAGAAGATGCCCGGCGCAATGCTGGCCTTGAAGTTGCGCTTGAAGGCGCGGCGGTAGGTCACCCACCAGTAACCGGCCTCATCGCGCAGGGCACGCAGCACGGTATCGTACATGCCGGCCAGCGCAGGCCCGGCCAGAATGCCGCCTACCACCGCGCTTGCCAGCATGACAGGCAGGCTGTTTGCCAGAAAGCCGATGTACACCAGACAGATCACCGGCAGAAAGCCGATGCAGGCCAGCAGGTTTGCAAGGAACATGCCGTTCATATCACGGCCCACAAGCTCAAAAAAGCGGCCTATGCCGGTCTTGCGGGGGGTGTCTTTCTCCACACCCTTGCCGGCTTTGAAGTCGTTTGCAGAAGGAAATAAACCCATATTCTATGGTACCTTTCTCTTTCTCCCATTGGTCCAGCAAAGGTGTTTCACACAGAAAGTGCCATTGTGCTGGCTTTACAACTATAAATATACCCGCATTTTGTCAATTTTGCAAGACCGCAGATCCTCCGATTTGTAAAAAAAGTGTTATTTCTCCCCTTTTTACAAAAAGTGTGATACAATGACAATGGCATATTTTGCCGAAGGGAGGAAAACACAATGAGTATTTTTCGCACGATTGCGATGTTTATCTACTTATTTGGTTATATGATCGTCCATTATGGCGTGCTGCGCCGGGCGGAACGCGCTCTGGCTGCAGGCGACACGCAGCTGGTGGAAGAGCTCGTCAACAAGCATATCCCGCACTGGAGCCGGGGCATTTTAAAGGTGACCGGCGTTTCCCTGAGCGTGGAGGGCCTTGAGAATATCCCCAAGGACACCCCCTGCGTGTTTGTGGGCAACCACCGCAGCTACTACGACATCCCGCTTTTGCTGGCCAGTCTGGATAAGCCCCACGGCATCCTTGCCAAGGAAGAGCTGGAAAAGATCCCGCTTCTGAACCGCTGGATGAAGCTGCTGGGCTGCGTATTCGTCCAGCGCGACGACCTGCGGGCTTCCGTCCGCGCCCTGAACGACGCCACCGCCATCGTGGAAAGCGGCAAAAGCTTCGTCATCTTCCCGGAGGGCACCCGCTACAAGGGGGAAGAAGGCGGCGCCGGCGAGTTCAAGGCCGGTGCGTTCCGCATTGCCGTCAAGACCGGCGTGCCGGTGGTGCCGGTAGCCCTGACCGGTGCCCGTGCCCTGTTTGAGGGCAACGGCAACCTGTGCCATCCGGGCAGCGTGCATATCAAGGTGCTGCCGCCCATCCGGACCGAAGGCATGAGCAAGGCCGAGCAGAAGCAGCTGCCGGACGCAGTGCGTCAGGCCATTCTGGCACAGCTGTAAGCGCCCGCGCAGCCGAATCATCAAAATCAGGAGTTTTTCTATGGCAAGCTACCGTTATGAACGTGATATCGACCCCAAAGACCTCCAGCCCCGCAAACAGCGCCAGTACACCCGCAAGGAGCGCTGGGCCAACTGGTGGGACTACAATCTCAAGTGGGTCATCATCATCGGCATCATCGTGGTGTTCTTCGGCTACAACTTCATCGGGCAGTACTTTTTTACCGTCCATGCAGATTACAACGTAGCGGTGGTGGCCCCCCACTACCTGCCGGAAGCCACCCAGACCGCCCTGCAGGATGCCCTTGCCGCCTACGGTGAGGACCGGAACGGCGATGGCAAGGTGGTGGTAAAGCTGAACCTCTACACCATGGACTTTGGCAACGAGGACTCGGACGCCTACCTTGACATGGCCGGCACCACCAAGCTTTCCACCGACATTCAGGGTGCGCTGAGCTCCATCTTCATCCTGTACGACCCCGCAGGCTTCCAGAAGACCACCGGGACCCTGCGCTACCTTGACGGCAGCCTGCCCCAGTCCGATGCAGACAGCGACTGGTGGAACATGGTCTACCGCTGGACCGACTGCCCGGTGCTGACCGGCCTTGATCTGGGCGATTACGCCTCCGATGCCGTGCAGAGCGAAAGCGGCTCCAGTCAGGAGCTGCTCAGCCAGTACTACATCGGCATCCGCGGTGCATGGAACAAGGACACCGCCGACCTGCTGGCTGGCGGCGAAGAACTGTGGAACAAGCTGACCGCCGGGGCTGTTTCCACTGCCGGGGCAGAGGGGTGAGCCATGCGGTTCCGGATAACGCGCGGCGGGCCTGCCGCACAGCTCCGCTTTGACCGGACGGCAAAACCAGTGGTGAAGCCGGAGCCGGAAAAGCCGGTCTCCCTTGCGCAGGCGCTGGACAATCCCTACGGGCGATATTACGGCAAGGCAAGAAGCAGGGAAGAGCTTTTGGCAAAGCGGCACGATTGAAAATGGCCTCCGCGTTCGCTTTGGCCATCATTAGAGGAAATCATATTTTTATTTGTATCTCCGAAACGACTGCGGTCGTTTCGGAGATACTTTTTTCACGGGAAAGGTCGTGACGGCAAACGGCATCGATTCACGCAGTTCATCGCGCAAGCGACTTTCAAATCGGCGAAACACAAAAAATCCTTTAGCGTAGCGACTTGGATTTTTTGTATGGAGCCTTTCTGCTTTGGGATTATCAAGGGCGAGCAGCCCTTGATTCGTGCCTCCCGCGCCTCGAAAGTAGCGGGCGCTTTTCTGGTACTCTTTTGTGCGCGCAAAAGAGTACATATCCGGCGGAGAAGAATTTTATAAAAGCGATATAGCCTTTCCCACGCGAGAACGCTCCGTGTGGGAAGTCCCATTCTCAATGTCTTTGCAATTTTCGTCTTTTTACAAGGGGCTGATTTGAAATATTCTCCCCTTTGAAACGCCGGAGGCCTTGTTGTTTCTCCGTCCCAGTTATGGTATACTTACTGGGTATCTGAGAATCAAATGGCCGATCGGAGCCATATAAAAGGATGTGAACCCATGGACGCACTGGAACAGGCACGCGCCGAGATCGACGCAGTGGATACCCAGCTTGCCGCACTGTTTGAGCGGCGGATGGCCGCTGTGCTGCAGGTGGCAGAATACAAAAGAGCCCACGGCCTGCCCATTTACGACGCCGCCCGCGAGACGGCAGTGCTGGAAAAGGCTGCGGCCCGCATTCAGTCTCCCGCCCTGCGGCCCTATTATAAGGATCACGTGCAGAACCTGATGGACGTGGCAAAGCAGTACGAAGCCGTGGTGCTGGGCCAGAACCGCGCCGCCTATCAGGGCGTGGAGGGTGCCTTTGCCCACATCGCCCTCCGGGCGCTGTTCCCCCACGCCGAGGCTGTGAGCTACCCCACCTGGGACGAGGTATTTGACGCGGTGGAACGCGGCGATGCCGCCCGGGGCGTTGTTCCCTTTGAGAACAGCCATGCGGGCGATGTTTCTGCCGTGCTGGATCTGTGCTATAATCACCCGGCGCTGTGGGTGGTGGATGTGTACGATCTGCCCATCTCCCAGAACCTGCTGGTGCTGCCGGGCACAAAGCTCGACCAGATCAAAAGCGTCTACAGCCATCAGCAGGCCATCGCCCAGAGCGAGACCTTTTTAAGGCAGTTCGGCCTGCCCGCCACTGCCATGGCCAACACCGCCATGGCCGCAAAGTTCGTGGCTGAAAGCGGCGATGCCTCCAAAGCGGCCATTGCAAGCGTGGAGACGGCGGCCCTGTACGGGCTGGAAGTGCTGGTGCCCAGCATCAACACCGACGGCGACAACACCACCCGCTTTATCGTGCTCAGCCGCGAAAAGCCCACCGGCGGCAACCGGTTCTCGCTGCTGTTCACGGTGGACAACAAGCCCGGCAAGCTGGGCGAGGTGATCCAGATCATCGGTGCCAGCGGCTTCAATATGGAATCCATCAAGAGCCGCCCCATGCCCCATGTGCCCTTTGAATATTACTTTTACGTCGAGCTGGTGGGCGACCCCACCGCCGATGAGACCGCCGCGCTGCTGCGCGAGCTTGACCGCACCTGCCGTACCGTGCGGCTGTTAGGAGTGTATACCAAATGAGTGAATTTATCGGAACCAAGCTGACCATGAATCTGGGCGAGCGCAGCTACGACATCATCGTGAAGAACGGCTCGCTGGAAAACCTGTACCAGTTCGCCCGGCTGGACCGCCGGGTGGCGGTTGTCACCGACAGCGGTGTGCCTGCGCAGTACGCCCAGATGGTGGCCGACCAGTGCAAGGACGCCCGCATCATCACGGTGCCTCAGGGCGAAGCCAGCAAGAGCTTTAAAATTCTGGAATCCGTGCTGCGCCAGATGCTGGAATTCGGCATGGGCCGCGGCGATCTGGTGATCGCCGTAGGCGGCGGCGTGGTAGGCGATCTGGCCGGTTTTGCCGCTTCCATCTACATGCGGGGCATCGACTTCATCAACTGCCCCACCACCACCCTTTCCATGATCGATTCCTCCATCGGCGGCAAGACCGCCGTGGATCTGGGCGACACCAAAAACATCGTGGGTGCCTTCTGGCAGCCCAAGCTGGTCATCGTGGACCCGGACACCCTTGCCACCCTGCCCCGCCGCCACTTCATCAACGGTCTGGCAGAAGCCGTCAAGGCCAGCCTGCTGGCAGACCCCGAGCTGTTCGCGATCTTTGAAAATGGCGACGTGGATGCCCAGATCGGCGAGATCATCTGCCGCAGCCTGCGGTTCAAGAAGAATATCGTGGAGCAGGACGAGACCGAGCAGGGGATGCGCAAGGCCCTGAATTTCGGCCACACCATCGGCCACGGCATCGAGGCCGTCAAGGGCATCAAGGGCCGCCGCACCGTGGGCCTTTACCACGGCGAGTGCGTGGCGCTGGGCATGCTGCCCATGATCGAATCCAAGGCATTGCAGAAGCGGGTGCGTGCGGTGTACCGCCGCCTCGGCCTGCCCACCCGCACCACCTACGATAAGGAAAAGGTGCTGGCTGAAATGCTGCACGACAAAAAGGCACAGAGCGGCCAGATCACCATTATCAAGGTGCCGGGGCTGGGCTGCTGGCGCGCCGAGACCATCCCGGTGGAGGGTCTGCGTCCCCTGCTGGGCATTGAGGAGTAAGCCATGAAAAATACATTCGGCAGCGACCTTTCGCTGACCATTTTCGGCGAGAGCCACGGCCGCGCCATCGGCGCGGTGCTGGACGGCATGGCCGCAGGCCTGCCGGTGGACGAGACCTTTCTCGCCGCCTGCATGGACAAGCGCCGTGCCCGGGGCGACGGCCTGTCCACCCCCCGGGTGGAAGCGGATGCCGTGCAGCTGCTGTCCGGCGTGGTGAACGGCCGCACCACCGGCACCGCCATTGCCCTGATGATCGAAAATACCAACACCCGCAGCGGCGATTACGCCAAGACCGCAGACCTTCTGCGCCCCGGCCACGCAGACTATACCGCCTATGCCAAGTACCACGGCTTTCAGGATGCCCGGGGCGGCGGGCACTTCTCCGGCCGGGTGACGGCCGCCCTTGTGGCGGGCGGCGCCATCGTGCTGAGCGCACTGCACCGTGCGGGCATCGACATCACCACCCATATCGCGGAGTGTGCCGGCATTGCGGACACCCGCTTTGCGCTGGACGATGCCGCACAGCTGGCTGCACAGGTGGAAGCCCTTGCCAGCAAGCCCGAGGGCTTTGCGGTGCTGGACGAGAGCGTAGAAGAACCCATGAAAGCCGCCATCCGTACCGCCGGAGCCGAGGGCGACAGCGTGGGCGGAATGCTGGAAACTGCCATCCTCGGCCTGCCGGCCGGCATCGGCGAGCCCTATTTTGACAGTGTGGAGAGCGAGATCGCACATCTGGCGTTCTCGGTGCCCGCCGTCAAGGGCATCGAGTTCGGCACCGGCTTCGGCTTTGCCGGAATGCGCGGCTCTGAAGCAAACGACGCCTTCCGCATGACGCCGCAGGGAGCAGTCGTCACTGCCACCAACCACAATGCGGGCGTCAACGGCGGCATCGCCAACGGGATGCCGGTGGTGTTCCGCACCGTGGTCAAACCCACACCCAGCATCTACAAGCAGCAGGACACGGTGGACTATCTTGCCAAAAAGGACGCACAGCTGTCCATTCAGGGCCGTCATGACCCCTGCATCGTGCCCAGAGCCGCCATCGTGCAGACCTGCGCCGCCGCACTGGCTGTGGGCGACCTGCTCACGGCACGCTACGGCGAGGCTTGGATGACCCACCCCACCAGCTTCCGGAAGGAGGACGAGTAAAATGGAATACGGACTCATCGGCGCAAAACTCGGCCACTCCTACTCCAAGATCATCCACGAGATGCTCTGCGGCTACCACTACGACCTGTGCCCTCTGCCCACGGAGGAAGAGGCCCGGGCGTTTCTGCAGCGGAGGCAGTTCAAGGCCATCAATGTCACCATCCCCTATAAGAAGCTGGTGATGGAATACTGTTCCTACATCGACCCGCGGGCCAAGGCCATCGGAGCGGTGAACACGGTGGTGAACAAAAACGGCCTGCTCTACGGATACAATACTGATTACATGGGCTTTGCCCACCTGTGCGACGCCCACGGCGTGAATTTTGCAGGCAGGACCGTGCTCATTCTGGGCACCGGCGGTACCCACAACACCACCAGCGCGGTGGCCCGGGACAAGGGCGCGGCAAAGGTGCTGACCGTCAGCCGCCATCCGGACCCGGAAAAGGGCGAGCTGAGCTATGCCGAGGCCGTTTCCAGCGGGGCGCAGATCGTGGTCAACACCACCCCGGCGGGCATGTACCCGAATGTGGGGGTGTGCAATCTGGACGTTGCCGCCATGCCGGGCCTTGAAGCTGTGGTGGATGTGGTGTACAACCCCGACAAGACCGAGCTCATCCTCCGCGCCGAGGAAGCGGGCGTGCCGGTGGCTGTGGGCGGCCTTGAAATGCTGGTGGCGCAGGCAGTGTATGCCGCAGAATATTTTCTGGACCGCAAGTTTGAGGATGCGCCGGTTGAGATCCGCCGCATCACCGCCGCACTGCGCCGGGATATGCTGAACATTGCTCTCATCGGGATGCCCTCCTGCGGCAAGACCACCCTCGGCAGGCTGCTGGCAAAGAGCCTTGGCCGCACCTTTGTGGACCTCGACGAGGAAATCGTAAAGACCGACGGCCGCAGCATCCCGGATATTTTTTCCGCCGAGGGCGAGGACGGCTTCCGCGCCCGGGAGACCGCCGAGGCCCGCCGTTTCGGCAGGGAGGGGCGGCAGCTCATCTCCTGCGGCGGCGGTATCGTGAAACGGCCCGAAAACCTGCGGGCGCTGCACCAGAACGGCGTCATTCTGTTCATCGACCGGCCATTGGATGCACTGACCGTGGGCGGCGGCAGACCGCTTTCTTCCAGCATGGACGCGCTGCGCCAGATGGAAGCCCAGCGCCGCCCGCTGTATCTGGCCGCAGCAGACGCCGTGATCCCCAACAACGGCACACTGGACGAAGCCCTGCGTGCCGCCATGGAGGCATTGGATGAAATTTTTGATTCTTAACGGCCCGAACCTCAATCTCATGCGCTGGTCAGAGCCGGGCGTGCCCGGGGAGCTGGACTACAACGCCATCATGGACTATGTGCAGGCAGGCTGTGAGCAGCTGGGCATCGAGACCGACTGCTGCCAAACGAACCACGAGGGCGACCTTGTGGACGAAATTCAGGCCGCAGCGGGCCGGGTGGACGGCATCGTGCTCAATCCCGGAGCCTACGCCCACTACAGCGTGGCCATTCTGGACGCCCTGCGCCTGTGCGGCGTGCCCGCCGTGGAAGTGATGCTGCACGCCCCGGACGAGCGGGAACCTTTCCGCAAAACGGACGTGATATCCTTTGGCTGTCAGGGCCACTTCATCGGGGAAGGCCCGCAGGGCTACCTGCACGCCTGCATCTATCTGGCCCAGCTGCTGCGCACCGACGGCTCCAGCAAGGCGCATATCGTGATGTAAAAACGAAAGGAAATTATCACTATGATCATCTCCACCAAAAAAGGGACTCCGAAGGACGAACTGGAAAAGATCGTTGACAAATTCGAGAAGCAGGGTCTGGACGTGACCCTCATCACCGGCAAGAACTACAACGTGTTCGGTCTGGTGGGCGACACCACCAAGATCGACGAACGGGATGTACTGGCAAACCCGTGGATTGACAACGTCACCCGCGTGTCCGCGCCCTATAAGCGTGCAAACCGCCTGTTCCACCCGGCAGATTCGGTCATCGACTGCGGCGGCGTGAAGATCGGCGGCAAGGAAAAGATCGCCGTCATGGCAGGCCCCTGCAGCATCGAGGGCGCAGAGCAGGCTCTGCGCATTGCACAGGGCGTCAAGGCCGGCGGTGCCACCCTGTTCCGCGGCGGCGCTTACAAGCCCCGCACCTCTCCCTACTCCTTCCAGGGCCTTGAGACCGAGGGCATTCTGGACATGGTAAAAGCCCGCGAGGCTACCGGCATGCCCATCGTCTCCGAGCTGATGAGCGAGGACCGCATCCCCGAGTTTGAGGAGTACGTGGACGTGGTGCAGATCGGTGCCCGCAACATGCAGAACTTCCAGCTGCTCAAGGCCGTGGGCAAGATGCACAAGCCGGTGCTGCTCAAGCGCGGCCTGTGCAACACCATCGAGGAGTGGATCATGAGCGCTGAGTATATCATGGCCGGCGGCAACGAGCAGGTCATCCTGTGCGAGCGCGGCATCCGCACCTTTGAAAAGTATACCCGCAACACCCTTGACCTGTCCGCTGTGCCCATCATCCACGAAAAGACCCACCTGCCCATCATCGTGGACCCCAGCCACGCCACCGGCAAGGCAAACCTTGTGGAGCCCATGATGATCGCCGCTGTGGCCGCCGGTGCCGACGGTCTGGAAGTGGAGGTCCACTACGACCCCCAGCACGCATGGAGCGACGGCGCCCAGTGCCTGACCCCGGACAGCTTCGCACAGGCCATGGCAAAGTGCCGTCAGGTGGCATGGGCCATTGGCCGGGATATGTAACGGCCTATGCTGGTAACGATTCAGAACGCGCGTCCCGTGGGCGGCACCATCACTGCCCCGCCCAGCAAGAGCATGGCCCACCGTGCAGTGCTCTGCGCCGCGCTGGCCGAAGGGCGCAGCCATATCACCAATCTGGAATTCAGCAAGGACATCTCTGCCACGCTGGGCGCAGCGGCACAGCTGTGCGCCCGTGTGCGCACCGGCGCAGACGATGCCGTGGTGGAAGGGCTGGGGCATTTTGTGCCCCTCGCCGCGCCGGTGGACTGCTGCGAGAGCGGCAGCACCCTGCGCTTTCTCATCCCCATCGCCAGCCTGACCGGACAGGCAGTTTCCTTCACCGGCCGCGGGCGGCTGATGGAGCGGCCCCAGTCGGTGTATGAAGCTCTGTACCGGGAGCAGGGCCTGCGGTTTGAGCAGAGCGCTGCCGGGCTGACCGTAGAGGGCGCACTGACCCCCGGCAGCTACCGGCTGGCAGGCAACGTGTCCAGCCAGTTCATCAGCGGGCTGCTGTTTGCCCTGCCGCTGCTGGCCGGAGACAGCACGCTGCACCTCATCCCGCCGGTGGAGAGCCGCAGCTACATCGACATGACCCGTGCGGTGCAGGCGGCCTTTGGCGTCGAGAGCCGCTGGCAGGACGAAAACACCCTTGTTCTCCCGGGCGGTCAGACCTACCACCCCTGCGATTATACCGTGGAGGGCGATTACAGTCAGGCCGCGTTCCCGGCGGTGCTGGGGGCCGCGTGCGGCGGCGTGACCATCACCGGCCTTGCCCCGGACACCCTGCAGGGAGACGCCGCCATTCTGGACATCCTGCGCCGGTGCGGCGCAAGGTTTACCCGCACGGCAGAGGGCATCTCTTTTGAAAAGGCCCCCCTGCACGGGGTGGACATCGACCTTGCGGACTGCCCCGACCTTGGCCCCGTGCTCATGGTGCTGGGCTTGTTGTGCGAAGGCACTACAGTCATCCGCAACGCAGAGCGGCTGCGCCTGAAGGAGAGCGACCGCATCGCGGCCATGGAGGCCGAGCTGCGCGCAGTGGGCGGCCTAGTGGAAAGCGAGGGCGGCACCATCACGGTGCAGGGCTGCGCGGACAGTCTGCACGCCCCGGCGGGCGTTTTGCACGGCCACAACGACCACCGTGTGGTCATGAGCCTTGCGGTGCTGAGCCTTGCCACAGGCATCCCCCTGACGGTAGATGATGCCGAAGCCATCACAAAAAGCTGGCCGAATTTCTTTGAGGCCATCAAGCCCTTGGGCGCGGAGGTGGAACATGTTGGATAAAACAAAGCGTTATCTCGTGGTGGGCCTTGGCCTGCTGGGCGGCAAGTACGCACTGGAGCTGACGAAAGCCGGCTTCCATGTGGACGGCATCAACCGCAGCGAGGGGCATCTGCAGTACGCCCTCAGCCACGGCTATATCGCCAGCGGCAAGACCCACGATTTTGAGGATCTGGTGCAGCAGGCCGACCATATCATCTTCGGTCTGTACCCCACAGCCCTGCTGGAGTGGTTCAAAACCTACGGGCATCTGCTCAAGCCCGGCTGCATTTTTACGGATGTGTCCGGCGTAAAGACCGGCCTTGTGGAGCCGGTGCAGGCCATGTGCCCGGCAGGGGTGGAGTTCATTGCCAGCCACCCCATGGCAGGCCGCGAGACTTCCAGCGTGGAGCACGCCGCCGAGGTGAATTTTGCCCCCGCCAACTTCATCATCACCCCCACCGAAAAGAACACCTCGGAGGCCATCCAGTGGGCAAAGGAGCTGGCCGGGGTGCTGGGCTTCCACCACATCTGCACCCTGACCGTGCAGGAGCATGACCGGATGATCGGCTACGTGAGCCAGCTGTGCCATGCCATCGCCGTGAGTCTGATGTGCGCCAACGACAACTCTTCGCTGTGCGAGTACACCGGAGACTCTTTCCGGGATCTGACCCGCATTGCACGCATCAACGATAAAATGTGGGCCGAGCTGTTTTTGTGGAACAAACAGAACCTGATCAGCGAGATCGACCAGTTCGATGCCGCTCTGCAGGAAATGCGCTCTGCTCTCGTGGCCGACGACCGGGATAAGCTGGAACAGATGTTCCGTCTTTCCACCCAGCGCCGTGCGGCCTTTGACAAAAAACTGCCCGAATAACCTGAATTTGGAAAGCCGGAGGTATTGCCATGCCCAAGCAGGAAGGCCAGAAATCCAAGCTTTTGACCCTTTTGCGCATCCTTGAGCAAAAGACCGATGAAGAACACCTGCTCAATGTTCCCCAGCTGGTGCAGCTGTTGGAGCAGCAGGGCATCCTTGCCGAGCGCAAGAGCATTTACAGCGATATCGACACCCTGCGCTCTCTGGGCTTTGACATCCAGCTGCAGCGGGGGCGCGGCGGCGGCTACTGGCTGGCCAGCCGCACCTTTGAGCTCTCGGAGCTCAAGCTGCTGGTGGATGCCGTGCAGGCCAGCAAGGTCATCTCTGCCCGCACCAGCAGAAAGCTCATCCACAAGCTGGAAGCCCTCTGCTCCGACTACGAGGGCTCGCAGCTGCAGCGTCAGGTGTATGTGGATGGCCGCCCCAAAAGTGACAGCCACACCCTGCTGTACAGCATCGACGCCCTGCACAGCGCCATCAACGCAGGCCGGATGGTGAGCTTCCGGTACAAAAAAGACGGCACCCGCACCGTGAGCCCATGGCGGCTGGCGTGGGACGGCGGGTGCTACTACCTCATTGCCTATCAGGACGAGAAAGAGCCTGCCGGCATCCGCAACTACCGTGTGGACCGCATGTCTGCCGTGACGGTGCTGGACGAGGCGCGCCGGGGCAAAGCCGAGTTCCGCCAGTTCGACCTGCCCGCCTACCTGCGCAAGCACTTCAATATGTTCGGCGGCACCGAATACCGGGTCACCCTGCGCTGCACCGCCGACCTTGAAAGCGCCATGCGCGACCGTTTTGGCAAAGTACCGGTCTTTGTTCCGGAAGAGGACGGCACCCACTTCCACTTTGACGTGCCGGTGTGCGTCAGCCCCCAGTTCTACGGCTGGGTGTGCGGCTTTGACGGCAAGGTGGAAGTGACCGCCCCCGCCGAGGTGCGGCAGGGGATGCGGGAAATGGCCCAAAAATTAGCGGAGATGCATCAATAACCGAAAAGAACGGCTCCTGCCCATTGGGTAGGAGCCGTTCTCATATATGGAAGTTATTCCTCAAATTCCAGATCGCCGGGCAAAATCAGATCCAGCTCTGCGTCCGGCTCTGCCACAAGGCGGCGGCTCTGGTGGAAGATGGCCTTTTCCAGCGTGTTGCGGGCAAGACGGCCGTTGCCGGCGGTGCGGCTGTCCAGCGCCTGACGGCGCTTGTAGTAGCCCAGCAGCGGGAAGGTGCAGCCCTCGGCAAGGCGGTAGCCCTTGCCCTTTGCCAGCACATTGGTGATGTCCAGCAGCTCGTCTGCCGTGTAGTCCGGGAACTCGATCTTGTTGGGGAAGCGGCTGGCAAGACCGCTGTTGGCAGTGAGAAAAGTCTCCATCTCCCGGGTGTAGCCCGCCAGAACGACCACCAGCTCGTCCCGGTGGTCCTCCATGCCCTTCACAAGGGTATCGATGGCTTCGAGGCCAAAGCTGTCCTGCTCGCCGCGGTAGAGGCTGTAGGCTTCGTCGATGAACAGCACGCCTCCCAGCGCGCTCTCGATGACGCTATTGGTCAGCGGGGCGGTGTGGCCGGTGTAGCGGCCCACAAGGTCGGCGCGGGTCACTTCCACCAGCTGACCGCCCTTCAGCGCGCCGATGGCCTTGAGGTACTTTGCCACCAACCGGGCAATGGTGGTCTTGCCGGTGCCCGGGTTGCCGGTGAAGATCATGTGCATGGAAAGGCTGGCAGTCTTGAAGCCTGCCGCCGCGCGGCGCTGCTGCACCTGCAGGTTATCCGCCAGACCGAACACATACTCCTTGACCGCCCCAAGGCCCACAAGGCTGTCAAGCTCTGCGCGGACCGCTTCCGCAGCCCCCGTGTACTCGGCGGGCAGCAGGGCAGACAGGTCGGCGGGGGCGGCATCGTTCAGTGCAAACTGCACACCCTCCGGCTTTGCGGTCAGGGTGACGGTGCCGGTAAGCTTTGCATCGGTCTGCAGGCAGTATTCACTCAGGGCACGGAAGATCTCATCACAGGCTTCCGCAAGGCCCGCTGCGCCCTTTTCTTTGGTGCACCGGGCTGCAACATAGTCCCGCACATCGGCCCCTGCACAGAGGGTCAGACCGAGGCGGGTGCTCACCTTCTGGGCCAGCGCATTCAGCTGCTGCGCCGCCAGCGTTGCAAGGTCCTCGCGGGCAAAGGCGCTGGTGGCGCACACATCGCCCACCGCCGCCACAAAGGGCGCACCGAACTTATCTGCCAGCGCGTCCCGGCCCTTGCGGGAAAAGAAGATGAGGTACTTGCCGCAGGGGGTGATGCTGCTCACTGCGCCCGGAGCCAGCGCCGTGCCCGCATCCACAAGGATGCCCTCCTTGTTCACCAGATACCGGCTGGAAAGCGGCGCACTGCCCTTGACGGCCAGATCGGACAGCGTTTTCAGGAAGCCGGGATGGCAGCTTTCGTAGTGCTCAAAGATCACGATCTCCCCGGGTGCGTGCAGGGCCGCATACAGATCCTGCAAAAACAGCTTTTCCGCACCGGAATTGGGGTAGAGGGCAAGATCCACCACCGCGGTTTTGTCGCTCTGCAACAGGCCCCGCGCCGCCATGATGCGGGCGGTCTCTGCCAGCGCAAAGTGCCGCCCGGTGCCCGCACCTCCGCAGATCAGGATCACGTTGCGTGCCGCAGGGCGCTCGGTGCCCAGCACAAAGGGCCGGCGCATGGCGCGCACCACGCTGTCCACAAAGGCGTCCTGCCCAAGCACGGTCTTTTTTACCTCGGCGGCAAGGCCCTCAAAGCTGCCCAGCTGCTCTGCGGGCAGGTCTGCCGTGCCTTTGGCAAGCAGGCCGTCGGCTTCCATATCCCGCAGCATCTGACGGCTGTCCTTCAGTGCAGACTGCACCGCGTCATCCTTCGTTCTGAGCTGGGCATTCTGCTTTTTGAGCAGGGCATCCAGCTGCTTCTGGTTTTCCAGCAGGGCAGCGTTCAGGTCCGGCACGGCTGAGGTCCCGGATTTCTGCGGCTTCGCCTCCGGCTGGGCGGTGCCGCCAAAGCGCGGCCTGCCCCCTGCACCGAACACACCGTTCATAAGGTTTTCCCAATCGTCGGTATATGCCATGGTTTGCCCTCCGTTTTTGTCGTTTTCTTCCAGTATAGTGTACCCGGACAGGTTTTGCAATTCCCTCTTGAAAAATCCACACCGGTTGTTTACACTTACTGTATGGAAAATAAGAAGAAGGAATGAAGGAAACCATGAGTGCCAGAACCCCCGCTGAACTGAAAGAACTGTTCGAGAGCGACACCTTTGCTCGGGACACCACCTGCACCGGGCCACTGGGGCCGGAGTATACCCTTTCCGGCACGCGGCTGCGTCTGTGGGCACCTACAGCTCAGAGCGTGTGTGTGAATCTTTACCGCAAGGGCAATGGCGGCGTGTGCATGGGTGCCCTGCCGCTGGAGCGGGGGCAGCAGGGGGTGTGGAGCATCTATCTGCCCGGCGACCAGCACGGACGATACTATACCTATACGGTCACAGTGGATGGCATTTCGCGCCAGACCGGCGACCCCTACGCCCGCGCTGCCGGTGTGAACGGCACCCGCAGCATGATCGTGGACCTTGCCCGCACCGCTCCCTCCGGGTGGGAGCGGGATGTGCGTCCGGTCATCCCACCGGAGCAGCGCGCAGTGTGGGAGGTGAGCGTGCGCGACTTCTCGCAGGACGCTGCCAGCGGCGTGCGCCCGGCATGGCGGGGCAAGTTCATGGCCTTTACCCAGCAGGGCACCACCCTGCACGGGGACGGCATCCACCCCACCTGCCTGAACTACCTCCGGCGTCTGGGCGTGAAGTATGTGCAGCTGATGCCCATTTTCGACTTTGGCAGCGTGGACGAGGCAAAGCCGCTGCTGCGGCAGTACAACTGGGGCTATGACCCCACCAACTACAACGTGCCCGAGGGCAGCTATTCCACCGACCCCACCCGCGGCGAGGTGCGCATCCGGGAGTGCCGGGAAATGATCGCAGCGCTGCACGCGGCGGGCATCGGCGTGGTGATGGACGTGGTGTATAACCACATGTACCGCAGCAAGAACCCGCTGAACGATACCGTGCCCTGCTACTTTTTCCGCCAGAACGAGGACGGCAGCTTTTCCAACGGCAGCGGCTGCGGCAACGAATTTGCCAGCGAGCGGCCCATGGCCCGGCGGTATATGATCGATTCCATCCTCTACTGGGCGCAGGAATACCACATCGACGGCTTCCGGTTCGACCTGATGGGCCTGTACGATGTGGAGACCATCAACGCCGTGCGCGCCGCGCTGGATGCGCTGCCCGGCGGGCGGGATATCCTGATGTACGGCGAGCCGTGGCAGGGCGGCGGCAGCCAGCTGCACCGGTACGAGGCCAACAAGGCCAATCTGTCCATGCTGAACGAGCGCATCGGCATCTTCTGCGACGACACTCGCGACACCATCAAGGGCGGCTGCTTCAACGCCCGGGAGCCGGGCTATGTGGAGGGCAGGCCCGGCAGCTTCTGGGACATCGGCGGTGCGGTAGCGGCATGGTGCCGCAGTGACCGTCTGCCGCCCCACGCGCCCAGCCAGATCGTGAGCTATGTTTCCGCCCACGACAACTTCACCCTGTGGGACAAGCTGCTTTTGGTACGGTACGAAAAGCCGGAGTTCACGGCGGCAGACGGCACAGCCCTTGCCCAGAACCGGCTGGCGGCGGGCATTTACCTGACCAGCTTCGGTCTGCCCTTCCTGCAGGCGGGCGAGGAGTTTGCCCGCACCAAAAAAGGGAAGGGCAACAGCTACCGCTCCTCGCCTGCGCTGAACCGGCTGGACTGGGAGCGGGCCGAAAAATACCATGCGCTGGTGGACTACTACCGCGGCCTGCTGGCGCTGCGGGCAAGGTTCCCGCAGCTTTCCAGCACCGACCCCCACGCGCCGGATGCCCTGCACTTTTTCTCGCTGGAGCAGCCGCTGGTGGGCTGGCTCCTGCCGGCACAGTGGGGCGATGGTGCGGCATGGCAGGCGCTGTGTGTGTGTTCTACAACCCCACCGATGCCGGCAGGACCGTGCCGCTGCCGGTTGGGCGCTGGCAGATGCTGAGTGACGGCATTTCCTCCAGCCTGTGGCGCGGCCCTGCAAGGGTGTACGAGCACGAAGCCGTGCTCATGTCTTACAGCGCAACCATCTTCGGGCAGGTATAAGAATCATCTGAATACGCAAAAAGGCTCCGGCAACTTTCGCTGCCGGAGCCTTTTTCAGATGCAGTTATGCCAGATCTTCGCCGTTAGTGGCAATGACCTTCTTGTACCAGTAGAAGGAGTCCTTCTTCTCGCGGCTCAGGTCGCCGGTGCCATCGTCAAACTTGTTGACATAGATGAAACCGTAACGCTTAGCCATCTCGCCGGTGGAAGCGGACACCAGATCGATGCAGCCCCAAGGGGTGTAGCCCATCAGGTCTACGCCGTCCTTGACGGCCTCGGCCATCTGCTCAATGTGCTGGCGCAGGTAGTCGATACGGTAGCTGTCGTGAATCTTGCCGTCCTCGGCCTTCACATCGTGCGCTCCCAGACCATTCTCCACCACCATAAGCGGGATCTGATAGCGGGCATAGATCTCATTCAGTGTGTACCGCAGGCCCTTTGGATCGATCTGCCAGCCCCAGTCGGAAGCTTTAAGGTAAGGATTTTTCACGCCGCCGAAGAGGTTGCCGCCCACGGTCTCGTCCGTTTTGTGGGTGGTCATGGCATTGGTCATGTAGTAAGAGAATGTATAGAAATCGACCCTGCCTTCTTGGAGGATCTCTAGATCCTCGGGGCCCATCTCAAGCTTGATGCCATTTTCATCCCAGAAGCGCTTTGCATAATAGGGGTACTCGCCGCGAACCTGCACGTCGCCGCAGTACCAGTTGAGGGTCTGCATCATCTGCTGATTTTTCAGCACGTCGTCCGGGTCACAGGTGAGCGCATAGCTTGTGCCAAAGGCGATCATGCAGCCCATCTTGAACTGGGGGTAATGGTCGTGGGCGTACTTGACAGCTTCGGCGCTGGCCACGAACTGATGGTGTAAGGCCTGATACCGGGTCTGCATCGACGTGTTGCTGCTGAACGCCGGGCCTTCGTAGCCCTTGCAGGTGCCCAGAGAAGCAATGCCGCCCATGGTGCCAACGTTGATCTCGTTGAAGGTCAGCCAATACTTCACCTTGTCCTTGTAGCGCTCGAAGATGGCTTTGCAGTAGTTCATGTAGAACTCGATCAGCTCACGGGAGGCCCAACCGTTGTATTTTTCCACCAGAGCGTAGGGCAGCTCATAGTGGCTGATGGTGACGAGAGGCTCAATGCCGTGCTTTTTGCAGCAGTCGAACACGCGGTCGTAGAACTCCAGACCCTTTTCGTTTGGTTTGGTCTCCCAGCCCTTGGGGAAGATGCGGGTCCAGTTGATGGAGGTGCGGAAAGTCTTGAAGCCCATCTCGGCAAAGAGGGCAATGTCCTCTTCGTAGTGGTGGTAGAAGTCAATGGCTTCGTGGCTGGGGTACAGATACTTATCCTTCTGGATGACCGGAGTAATGAGTTTAGGCTGGGTGTGGGAACCATTGGTGCACATATCGGAAACAGACGGGCCTTTGCCGTCTACGTCCCATGCGCCCTCAAACTGGTTGGCGGCACATGCGCCGCCCCACAGGAAATCGTCTCGGAGAATGCTCATTTGTCTGCTCCCTTTCTGTTTTTTAGTCAATTACTTGGTCTCGGGGTCCTTATAGGTCACGAACACGATAGCAAAGGTAGCCACAACGGTCAGCGCGGTCACGATGATGGAAGCGATCATGCCGCTCAGGTCATTGACGCCCACAGGGACATAGGCGGTGTACTGGAAGATGCCCATGCCTGCCAGCTGGTATTGGGTGACGCCCAGAGCCATCAGGACAGCGCCTGCGATGCCGGAGGTGATGCAGGTGATGACAAAAGGTTTCTTAGTGGGCAGGGTCAGACCGTAAATAGCAGGCTCGGTGATGCCGACCAGACCAGAAATGAAAGCCGGGGGGCACAGAGAACGGGTCTTTTTGTTCTTGGTCTTGGCCCAGATAGCGCCGACAGCACCCACCTGTGCAAAGGTGCAGGGCAGAGCACCCACCAGCAGACGGGTGGAACCGGTGCTGAACAGCTCAACGATGGCGATGGGGCCGAGGGCTGCGTGCATACCGAACATGACCAGCACCTGATACAGAGCGCCGATGCCGAAGCCGGTCAGAATCTCAGAAATGCCGGCCAGCCACTTGAAGAAGTTTGCAACGCCGCTGCCCAGAACAGAAGCGACCGGGCCGATGACCCACAGGGTCAGGCAGAAGGTGACAAGGCTGGTGACAAGCGGCACACCGAACAGTGCAATAGAATCAGGAACGATCTTCTTGACGACCTTCTTCTCAAACCATGCGGCAAAGGCGATGGCGCAGATGATGGGGATCACAGAGTTGGTGTAATCACCGGAAGTAGGCATGATAACGGGGATGCCGAACAGGGAGTCGTGCAACACTTCACTGCTGGACAGCAGAGAGGGGTACACCAGACCGCAGCCGATGAGCATGGCTTCCATCGGCTCAATGCCGAACCGCTTTGCCGAGGTGTAGGACAACAGAACGGGCAGGAAGTAAAACATGGCGTCAGCCAAAGAGTACAGGATGTTATAGGTGGAGCCGCTGCCGTCCATCATGCCCAGAGTGGCTAGAATGGTCAGCACGCCCTTGATGATGCCGGAAGCTGCCATGACGCCGATAATCGGGGTCAGCACGCCGGAAATGATGTTGACGAACCAGTTGAAGGGGTTGAACTTTTCCTTTTTCTGTTCCTTCGGGGCTTCCTCGGCGGCAGATCCGTCTTCGTTCACAGCGCCGCCCGGGGTGATATGGCCCACGGTGCACACGGCATCGTACACATCCGACACCTGATTGCCGATGACGACCATGTACTGACCGCCTGCCTGCATGACTTTGATCACGCCGTCGGTGGATTCCAGAACTTCCTTGTTTGCCTTGCTCTCGTCCTTCAGCTTGAAGCGCAGTCGGGTGACGCAGTGGGTGAGCGAGTTGATGTTCTCCTTGCCGCCCACATTCTGGATGATAATGCGCGCAAGGCCGTCGTATTTACTAGCCATAAGCCAATTCTCCTTTTCACGTTTTTCGTATGCCTGTTCGGTCAGCTCAAGGCGCAGCCGCCCGTTGCGCAGACTGACGGATGCCGCAAACGGCAGAGCCGTCAGCGCCGCAGGGTCCGCAAGGCTTTCGTCCTTGAGCGTCATGGAAATGCGGCTGCCCCGCCGGGTGGTGGAGACCACGTTCGTCTCGCCGCCCACAAGGGGGAGCAGCTGTTCCAGCAATGCCTGCTGTTCTTTTTCCTGCATGAACCGCACTTCCTTTCCGTTCGGGCACACAAAAGGTGTCCTTCATCAAGATGCAATAAAACTATATATAACACACCACCCTCGCGCGCCGGGCAGCGGATATACCGTAAAAAAACAAAAATCACCCAATTCGCAAAAGGATACAGCACGGCGCGGGGCCAGTCTGCGTTCTTTTCGAGCTGGGTGACGCCCCATGAACTTTGCACGGGTAACGATCCGAATTCTCGGGATGTTCAGTTGTCAGAGAAAATTTACTCCTCCGCCGTGCGTTCGCAGCACACACGGTGGATGTGCATGATGAGGTAAAGCTGTTCCTCCTTGCTGCAGGGCCAGCCGTAGGTGGCAGTGAGAAAATCGTTGATCTGCTGCACACAGGCATAGATCTTCGGGTATTCGCGGCTCACCGTGCGGAACATGGAGTCCATGCCGGTGTCGCCGCTCAGCGGCTTGCCGTGCATCATCCGCTGTACGAGGTACCGCAGATGCATGGCAAAGCGGGAAAAGCTGAAGCTGTCCTTGTCCAGCTTCACCGAGAGGTTTTTTTCCACCAGAGCCGAAATTTCGGACACAACCTTTGCGGTCAGGATGGTGGAGTGCATGTCGCCTACCTCGGATTCCGCCGTGATGAAGTGCATTGCAATACTCACAGCTTCCTCGTCGGGCAGCTCAACGTGCAAAGTATCCCGGAGCTGGTGCAGGGCCTGCTTTGCAAGGCTGTATTCCTGCGGGTACAGGTGCCGGATATCATAGGCAAGCGGTGTCTGGAGGACAATGCCGTCCCGGCAGCGCTGAATGGCAAAGTTCAGGTGGTCGGCCAGCGCGTAGGTCAGGTTCGGGCTCAGGGAACAGTCCAGCTCGTCCTGTGCGTTGGCGGCGATATCGTCCGCAACGAGGAACACCTCGCCGGGAATTTCCCGCAGCAGCTCAAAATACTTCTCATTCACATCGTAGAAGGTGCGCTGCACGCTGGAAAGATCGTTCAGCTCGTAGGGCATGGCGGGAAAGCCGATGCCTTTGCCAAACACCACAAGTTCGCGGCCTTTTGCGTCCCGGGCCAGAGCAACGTTGTTGTTGATCTTTTTGAAAATCTGCATCTCCGGCACGCTCCATCCGCAAAAATTACAAAGAAAAAACTCCCCCTGTGGTTATACTTACACCACACCCCATAAGCCACCTAAAAACAGCTCCCAGGGATTCAGTGTGCAAGTAATGCCTCATGGAGAGTAACAATCTTGTAAATCTATGTTACCGCAGGAACGCGAAATTGTCCAGATGGCATTGTTCACAAAAAATTTATAGCAGATTTGTAGAACATAGCAAAATGACTCTGCCGAGTACAAAAAAGCGGCAGCAGACCACTTGCAAAGGTCTGCCGCCGCTTTTAAAAGCTTTATTCTGAGCTTCAGCTGTTGGAAGCTGTCTTTTCGCCCAGCGTCACATTGACCGTCTGCATCTGGCCTTCACGCGCAATGGTGATGGAGAGGGTGTCGCCTGCGGCATGCTTCTGCATCAGGGTGCCAAGGTCGTCTTTCGAGGCGATCTCGGTGCCGTCCACGCTCACGATGCGGTCTCCGGCCTGCAGACCCGCCTTCTCGGCAGGGCCGCCCTTGACCACCTCCACAACGTAGACGCCGTAGGCGTTCACGCCCAGCTGGGCTGCGGTCTGTGCATCCTCAACGGCCAGATAGGTGATACCCAGATAAGGCCGTCCGGTCACATAGCCGTTCTCCAGCAGCTCCTGCGCCACCTTGATGGCGTCGTTGATAGGGATGGCAAAGCCCAGACCCTCGGCGTCGCTGGAAGAGGATTTTGCGTTCACAATGCCGATCAGCTCACCGTTCATGTTGAACAGGCCGCCGCCGGAGTTGCCGGGGCTGACCGAAGCATCCATCTGGATCAGGGACATGGTGTTCACAGAACTGCTGCCCTGAATGGTGACGCTGCGGTTCAAAGCGCTGATCATGCCGCCGGTGACGGTGCCGCCCAGCTCACCCAGCGGGTTGCCCACAGCCATCACGCTCTGGCCCACCTTCAGGCCGTCGCTGTTGCCCACGGTGGCGGGGGTCAGGCCGTCGGCGTCGATCTTGATGACCGCAATATCGCTGGTGGTATCCTCGCCCACGAGGGTGGCGGTATAGTCCGTATCACCAATGGTAACGGTGATGGTAGAAGCGCCGTCCACCACGTGTGCGCAGGTGAGGATGTAGCCGTCCGAGCTGATGATGACGCCGCTGCCGGCGCCGCTTTCCACCTGATTCTGGCCGTACCACGACCACTGGGAATAGACCACCTGCTCGGTGGTAATGACCACCACGCTGGGGCTGACCATATCGGCCACCTGCTCGGTGGTCAGGCCGGTGCCGGTGCTGGACGCTGCGGCGATGCCGCTGTCCGCGCTGTCGGAGCTGCTTGCCGTGGAGGAAGGTGCCACCTGCTGGATGACCACCTTACCACTGCCGCCGAACTTTGCGCCCACAAAGCCGCCGGCAAAGCCCATGGCTGCGGCCAGCACCAGCGCCACCGCACTGCGTGCGATGCGCCTGCCGGTGCCCTTCTTCTTTTTGCGGGGCGGCTTTGCGCCGGTCTGCGGCTGCTCCGGCTGTACCGGCGGCGTGGTGCCGCCTGCTCCGCCGGCCGTCTCAGGCTCTGCTGCGCATGCCTCCGGCTGCGGGTCATTGTACTGGTTGGCGGTATTCATGCCGCTGCTGCCCACATTGGGATAGCCGGTGCCGCCTTCGGGTCTATTCTGAGAGGAATAATCATATTCCCACTTGTTCTCGTTGCCCATGTTGATACTTCCTTTCCGTAGAGGATCTGCCCACAGGAGCCACGCTCCTTTGAACTGTTCTCATTGTAGCGGACAATTGTGAAAATCAATCGCTTGCGCAGTGAAGAAACTGTGAAATAAAGACACACTTCCTGCCCTTGACAGCAGCCCCCGCACTTGCTATTTTAGAAGCAGATTCAGGAGGGAACACACCATGGACCTGCACCGCACGAAGGAGGGCTTTGCCCTTTACAAGGAGAAAACACAGATCGGCTTTTGCACCCTGACCCCGGCCCCGAAGGGGGCCGCCATCGCCGCCCTTTGCATCCAGCCCCAGTGGCGGCGCAAAGGGTACGGTTCCTATTTTCTAAAAGAAATCTTGCGCAGCTTTGCCGGATATGACCGCGAGCAGGCCACGGTGTTCACCGCCCCGCTGCCTGCCGATGCCGCAGAGCTTGCGTTCTGGGCAAGGTTCGGCTTTGCGGCAGAGGGGCCGCAGCTGGTGCGCCGCCGCACCCCGGACCTGACAGCCGTCCGGTTCGTGCAGGACTTTTTAGCCGCACGGCTGGGCCGCCCGCGCCTTTGCATCGATGCCACCTGCGGCAACGGCGGCGACACGGCCTTTCTGTGCGGGCTCACCGCCCCGGAGGGCAGGGTGCTGGGCTTCGACATCCAGCCCGAGGCCATTGCATCCACCCGGAAGCATCTGGAGCAGCTGGGCGTGCCCGCCTCCCGGTATGAGCTGCACTGCCAAAGCCACGCAGACCTTTTACAGGTTGTGCAGCCCGGTACGGCAGATGCGGTGATGTTCAACTTTGGCTGGCTGCCCGGGGCCGACCACGCAGTGTTCTCCACCGCACAGAGCAGCATCCCCGCCCTGCAGGCGGCTTTGGAAGCCGTGCGGCCCGGCGGCGTGGTAAGCGCCATCCTCTACAGCGGGCAGGTCATCGGCACAGACGAAAAGCAGACGGTGCTGGAATATCTCCGGGCACTTCCGCTCAAAAGTTTTACCGTTCTGGTGTGTGATTTTGCCAACTGGGCCGAAACCGCGCCTCTGCCCTGCATCATCCTGAAAAAATAACGAAAACACTTGCATTATGGAGCGTTTTCGGATAAAATAGGGTGCGTATGTGTAAAAATATACTTCTTCCGTCACGGCTGACGCCGTGACGGAAGGAGTTCCATCCATTTCAGGAGAAATAATAGTTTATGACAAATCGTGAAGAAATCGAGCGCCGCCGGACGTTTGCGATCATCAGCCATCCCGACGCCGGTAAGACCACTCTGACCGAAAAGCTGCTGCTGTACGGCGGAGCCATCAATCAGGCAGGCTCCGTCAAGGGCAAGCAGAGCGCAAAGCACGCCGTGTCCGACTGGATGGACATTGAGAAGCAGCGCGGTATTTCCGTCACCTCCTCTGTCCTGCAGTTCAACTACGCGGGCAAGTGCGTGAACATTCTGGACACCCCGGGCCATCAGGACTTCTCGGAGGATACCTACCGCACCCTGATGGCGGCAGACTCTGCCGTCATGGTCATCGACGCCGCAAAGGGTGTTGAGGCCCAGACCATCAAGCTGTTCAAGGTGTGCACCCTGCGCCACATCCCCATCTTCACCTTCGTCAACAAGATGGACCGCGAAGCCCGCGACCCCTTTGAGCTGATGGAGAACATCGAGGAGATTTTGGGCATCAAGACCTACCCCATGAACTGGCCCATCGGCTGCGGCAAGGAGTTCAAGGGCGTGTTCGACCGCAACACCTGCAAGGTGCTGGCATTTTCCAGCGACGGCCGCGCCAACGGCGTGAAGAAGGTGGATGAGACCGAGGCTGAGCTGGGCGATCCCGCACTGGACGAGCTGCTCACCCCCTATCTGCACCAGCAGCTGGTGGATGAGATCGAGCTGTTGGACGGCGCTGCCGAAGAATTTGACCTCGACAAAGTGCTGCGCGGCGAGCTGAGCCCCGTGTTCTTTGGTTCTGCTCTGACCAACTTTGGCGTGGAGCCTTTTCTGGAGAACTTCCTGCGGCTCACCCCCACCCCGCTGGCCCGCGTGGACAGCCTGACCGGCGAGACCGTGGACCCCTGCCGCGACGAGTTCTCGGCATTCATCTTTAAGATCCAGGCCAACATGAACAAGGCCCATCGCGACCGCATCGCCTTTATGCGCATCTGCTCCGGCAAGTTCGAGCGCGGCATGGAGGCCTTCCATGTGCAGGAGGGCAAGAACATCAAGCTGGCCACCGGCACCCAGCTGATGGCGCAGGACCGCGCCATCGTGGACGAGGCCTACGCCGGCGATATCATCGGCCTGTTCGACCCGGGCATCTTCTCCATCGGCGACACCCTGTGCACCGGCAAAAAGAAGGTCCAGTTTGCAGGCATCCCCACCTTCTCGCCGGAGCACTTTGCCCGCATTGAACAGAAGGACACCATGAAGCGCAAGCAGTTCGTGAAGGGCATGGAGCAGATCGCGCAGGAGGGCGCCATCCAGATCTTCCGCGAAGTGGGCGGCGGCATGGAAGAAGTGGTGGTCGGCGTGGTCGGTGTGCTGCAGCTGGAAGTGCTGGAGTACCGCCTGAACACCGAGTACAACGTGGAGATCCGGATGCAGCAGCTGCCCTTTGAGCAGCTGCGCTGGGTGCAGAATGACCCCGACACCTACAACCTGCGGGATCTGGACCTGACCAGCGACACCAAGGCTGTGGAGGATATGAAGGGCAACCGCCTGCTGCTGTTCACCTCTGACTGGGCCGTGCGCTGGGCCGAGACCCACAACGAAACGCTGAAACTGAGCGAGTTCGGCAATATCTGAGTCGAAAGAGAGCTGCGGTGCGGGAATATCCTGCAGCTGCGGCTCTTTTTTCATAAAGCACAAAAAATACAACAAAGAATGCCAGTTACGGAATGAGATGCTCCCATTGCGGGGAACACTGCTGGCATGGAGGGAAGTATATGCAAAACATCAACATTGGCAAAAGCGGCATTCAGGTGCCGTTTCTGGGCATGGGCACCTGGGCCATCGGCGGCGGCTCCTGGTGGGGCGACAACGACGACGCCCTGTCGGTAAAGGCTATCCAGACTGCTGTGGAGCAGGGCATCCAGTGGATCGACACCGCTCCCATCTACGGCCTGTACCACAGCGAGACCGTGGTGGGCGAGGCCATGAAGCACATCGACCGCGACAAGGTGGTGCTTTCCACCAAGTGCGGTCTGGAGTGGCGGCACGAGACGCCGGTGCTGCACAAGGTCGTGGACGGCACTGCCGTCTACCGTGACCTGTCTGCCCAGAGCATCATCGAGGATGTGGAGGACAGCCTGCGCCGCCTGCACACCGATCATCTGGATGTGTTGTACACTCACTGGCAGAGCCCCGATTTCGGCATCTACCCGCTGGAAGAGACGGTGGAGGCCATGATGAAGCTGAAGGAGCAGGGCAAGATCCGTGCCATCGGTGCTTCCAACGTGACCGCAGACATCATCCGCGGCTACTGCAAGTATGGTCAGCTGGACGTCATTCAGGAAAAGTACAGCCTGCTGACCCGCCGCGTGGAAAAGCAGCTGCTGCCCACCTGCAGGGAGCTGGGCGTTTCGGTGCAGGCATACTCTCCGCTGGAGCAGGGCCTGCTGACCGGCAAGGTGACCATGGACACCACCTATCCCGAGGGCAGCACCCGCAACTCCAACCCCAGCTTCCAGCCCGCCCGCCGGGCACAGGCGCTGGACATGCTGGCAAAGTGGGGCGACCTGACCGAAAAATACGACTGCTCTCTGGCACAGCTGGTCATCGCCCTGACCGCCCGCATGATCCCGGGCCTGCATGTGCTGTGCGGTGCCCGCACCCCGCAGCAGGTGATGGACAACGCCGGTGCACTGAACATCAAGCTGGACGGTGCCGATGCCGTCCGCATGAAGTGGGACGTGGATGCCATTTCCTGATGGGTTGACCATTTGAATGGCCTCCGCTTCGCTCTGGCCATATCATATTTAGAAGAATTATTCTTTTATGTTTGGGTTCTGAAAAGCCTGCGGGCTTTTCAGGACCCTTTTTTCACGCAAAAGATCGAAACCGGCAGATGATGCCGTTTTTCTTTATGACTCTTTCTGTGAAAATGCAATGCCGGACAGCCCGCAGGCCGTCCGGCATTGCTCTTATAAAATAAAAATTACGCTGTTCATGGCCAGAGCAAAGCGGAGGCCATTTAAGATCGTCAGCCGTTCTCCTTCCAGAACAAACCGCCGGAGGTCTGGAACAGCGGCCATGGGTTCACGCTCTTGCTGCCAAGCTTGAAGTCCATGGTCAGCTCCTCGCCCAGCACGCCCACGGCCTGCCCCTTTTCCACCGTTTGCCCGGCAGAGACAGAAAGTGCCTGCAGCCCGTACAGGTAGCTGCGCATCCCGCAGCCGTGGTCGATGACCACCGTGTTTCCGGTGAGGGCCAGCTCTGCGGCCAGCACCACCACGCCGTTTGCCGGGGCGCGGCAGGGCTCGCTGGGAATGGTGTAGAGCTTTGTGGAGTTGGAGCGGCTGCCCTGCCGGCCGTTGACCACCCTGACCTGACCGTAATCCACCAGTGTGGTGTAGCTTTCCACAGGGTTCACAAAGCCGCCCTGCCAGAGCTTTTCCCGGGCGGGTGCTTCGTACAGGCCCCAGACCGCATTGCGGAACTGGGTGTTCGCCGCTTCCGATGCATCCGGCTCCGGCTCCACATCCACCGTGCCGAAATCTCTGGGCAGCACGATGATGCTGCGGCTGACCGTCTCGCCGTTCACGGTAATGTTCACCTCATGCCCGCCGGAGGAAGCGTTGTAAGCCGCCGGGATATAAGCCCGCCAACCATCCGGTGCACGCACACACTGCACATTGCCGAGGTCTGTTTCCACCGTGGGGGCCGCATCGCCGGTCATGCCGGAAATGCGCAGGCCCACCACGCCGCCCTGCTCTATCCGCTCGGCCGAAAGCTCTGCCTCTGCGCTGGCCTGCAGGGTGAACCGGAAGGCATAACGATACCAGCCGGTGGGCTTTGCGGGCTTTTCCAGCCTCAGATTCCTGCGCACAGCTCCGGTGCTGCCGCCCTCGAACTGCATCACGGTGCCGCCCTCCGGCACCCGCCAGACGGTCAATTCGGCCTTGTATTCGCCATTGGCCGGGAACAGAAAGCTCTCGTATTCACTGGCTGTGCCCGTGAACACCGTCTCGCCGGAAGCCGTCCGGATGGTCAGGGTGGTATAGACGGACCAGTCCGGCAGGGTGAGGGCCGGGTGGGCCGTGTACAGGATGCCCAGCTTCTGCACCGTGAGGGTCGCCGGGCTGGCGAACACCTTATCCAGCTGTCCGCCGATCAGCGGCACCTGCCAGCAGGCTCCGTTGCTCTCCAGCGCTTCGGCGCCGAACTGCGCCGCACTGTCCGGGCAGCTGCCCTCGGTGGTAAAGGCGTAGCTCACCCCCATCACCGCCCCCAGAAACACCCCGACGCCCAGCACCACACCCACGAGCCAGAGCAGAAAACGCTTCATGATGTACTCCTTCCGCAACGCTGTTTTTCTGCATCCCGCCGATAAAAACAGCTTCTATGTAACAAAAAGGGCGCACCGAAACAGTCTTGTGCAGACTGCCGGTGCGCCCGAAAGGTCTTTTGCAGTTCAGGGATTATTCTGCGGCGTCCTCGGCAGGGGCAGAATCCTCAGCGGGAGCAGCGGGCTCAACGGTCTCAGCATCGTCCTCGCCGAACAGCAGACGCTCGTACTCGTCCAGTTCCTTCTCACGGCGGTGCAGATAAACAGCAACAGCGGCAAGGGCACCGGCAACAGCAGCCAGAACAGTGATCACAGCGACCAGGCAAGATTTCTTCATAGGTTCGTACACTCCTTTTTTGATTGAAACGGTGTTTCAGCTTTTATCCAGTGCTTGTTGGCTTTTATTATACCCGTTCCTGTCAAAAATTACAACCATTCAGGTCAAAAAGGCCGAAATTTCATACCATAAGCTTCTTATATGACTTAAATGCACCGGGCAGGGTATACTCCGCCTGCAAAGCTTCCCGGCTGGCCCAGACGCAGCCCGCCGGGGCATCTTGGGCAGGCAGATGCAGCAGGATGCCGCTCATGTGCCACTCGATATGGCTGAAGATATGCTTTGCGGCGGGCAGGGCGTCCGGCGCAGCGCAGCCCGTGTCCAGCCCCATGGCCCGCAGACGGGCAAGGACCTCTCCGGCAGCAAGGGCTTCGCCCTCCCACAGCACCGGCTGCCACAGCCCGGCCAGCAGGCCTTTTGCGGGGCGCTGCTGCAAAAGGAAGCCCGCCGGGCTTTCCAGCAGGGCCAGTGTCACCGGCTCCATGCGCCGGGGCTTTGGCGCAGCTTTATGGGGCAACTCCGGCGCGGTGCCCGCCGCCCGGGCGCGGCAGACTGCCGCCAGCGGGCATTTTTCGCACAAAGGCGCACCGTTCGGCACACAGACCAGCGCCCCCAGCTCCATGAGGGCCTGATTGTAGTCGCCCGCAGCGTCCGGCGGCTGATGCTCCATGACCCGGGCCGTAAAGGCCTTTTTCACCGCCGGTTCGGTGACGACGGCAGGGTCGTTATACAGGCGGGAAAACACCCGCAGCACGTTGCCGTCCACCGCCGGCACCGGGATGCCGAAGCTGATGGAGGCAATGGCCCCCGCCGTGTAGTCCCCGATGCCGGGCAGAGCCCGCAGGGCATCGTAGTCGGCGGGCAGCTGTCCGCCGTACTGCTCGCAGACGATGCGTGCAGCCTTTTGCAGGTTGCGCACCCGGCTGTAGTAGCCAAGGCCCTCCCACAGCTTGTGCAGCTTTTCCTCCCCGCATGCGGCAAGGGCCGGGATGTCCGGCAGGGCGGCGAGAAAGCGTTGGTAGTAGGGCAGCGCCGCCGAGACCCGGGTCTGCTGCAGCATGATCTCGCTGAGCCATACATGGTAGGGGCTGGGGTCGGTGCGGAAGGGCAGGCTGCGCTGGTTTTTGTAGAACCAGTCCAAGAGTGCGGGCGAAATGTTTTCCACTTGTTTTGTGCTCCTTGTTGAAAAGTCGGGCATCTTTCTGATTTAGAATTGCCTCCGCTTTGCTCTGGCAATCATAGCGGTAAAATTTTTATAGAAAGCGATCCCGGAAAGTCTGTGGACTTTCCGGGATCTCACTTTCACAGGTAAGGCCGCTGCGGTCAACAGCTGTATCATTTTAAAGCAGCAGTTTCCGGATACGGCCCCTTGCGTGAAAATGTGTTTGGAGCGGCCCGCAGGCCGCGACAAACACGAATATTAAAAATTCATTCCGCTGAATATGCCCAAAGCGCAAGCGGAGGGCATTCAAATCGTCATACTCAGAATCCGTATGCGGTGCGGGGGAAGGGCAGCACGTCACGGATGTTCTGGATGCCCGTGAGGTACATGATCATGCGCTCGAAGCCCAGACCGTAGCCGGAGTGCTCCACGCCGCCGAACTTGCGCAGGTTCAGGTACCAGTCGTAGCTGGACTTGTCCAGACCCAGCTCGTCCATGCGGGTTGCCAGCTTGTCGTAGTCCTCTTCACGCTGGCTGCCGCCGATCAGCTCGCCGATGCCGGGCACCAGCATATCTGCGGCTGCCACGGTCTTGCCGTCGGCGTTCTGCTTCATGTAGAAGCTCTTGATCTCCTTCGGGTAGTCGGTGACGAACACAGGCTTCTTGAACACCACCTCGGTCAGGTAGCGCTCGTGCTCGGTCTGGATGTCCACGCCCCACTCCACAGGGAACTGGAACTTCTTGTTGTTCTTCTTCAGGATCTCGACGGCCTCGGTGTAGCTGATGCGGCCAAACTCGCTGTTTGCCACCAGCTCCAGACGCTCGATGAGGCCCTTGTCGATGAACTGATTGAAGAAGGCCATTTCATCCGGGCAGTTGTCCAGCACGTAGCGGATGACGTACTTGGTCATGGCCTCGGCAGTGTCCATGTAGCCGGACAGGTCGCAGAATGCCATCTCCGGCTCGATCATCCAGAACTCGGCGGCGTGGCGGGTGGTGAAGCTCTTCTCGGCGCGGAAGGTGGGGCCGAAGGTGTACACCTTGCCGAATGCCATAGCCATGGCCTCGGCTTCCAGCTGGCCGGAAACGGTCAGATTGACCGGCTTCTCGAAGAAGTCCTGGGTGTAATCCACAGTGCCGTCCTCGTTCTTGGGCACGTTCTCCAGATCCAGCGTGGTGACGCGGAACATTTCACCGGCGCCCTCACAGTCGGAGGCGGTCAGCAGCGGAGAGTGTGCATAGACGAAGCCGTTCTCCTGAAAGAACTTGTGGATCGCATAAGCGGCGGTGCTGCGCACCCGGAATGCGGCGTTGAAGGTGTTGGTGCGGGGGCGCAGGGTGGGCATGGTGCGCAGATACTCCATGCTCATCTTCTTTTTCTGCAGGGGATATTCCTCTGCGGGGCAGTCGCCCAGAATCTCCACGCTGTCGGCGTTCAGCTCAAAGGGCTGCTTTGCCTGCGGGGTGAGCACCAGCCTGCCCTTGATGCGCAGGCTGCTGTACAGACCGGTGTGGATGACCTCATCGTAGTTGGCCAGCTTGCCGGCTTCCAGCACCACCTGCAGGGTCTTGAAGCAGCCGCCGTCCGACAGGGCGATGAAGCCGATGTTCTTGGAGTCTCGGATGTTCTTTGCCCAGCCGCAGACGGTGATCTCGGTGCCGTCGGCGGGGGTGTTTTTGAACAGCGAAACGATCTCGGTACGTTCCATGATAGTTCTCCTTTATAACACAAAAAGACAGCTTTTTCTCCCTGAAAGTTCAGGGCGAACAAGCTGTCTTGTAATGTCCGCGGTGCCACCTGAATTACCGGAAGTGTCCGGTCGCTCACGCGCTCAAAAAAAGCGCTGTCCCCCTAACGCAGGACCTGCGGCGCACCTACTGGCGGCCCGTTCCAGAAGGCCGTGTTCAGCTTGCTGCTCCCGGGTGTTCGTTCGCGCGGCGCACGGGCGCGGCTCTCAGCTGTGCCGCACTCTCTGGGCCGGACGGCCCGCGCTACTTTTCCCGATCAAGGCATTTGACCTTTAAAAAATAGCACTTTGGCGGCGTTTTGTCAAGCACCGCCCAGCAATGCGGCGGCAAGGCCCTTTGCCGCCAGCTGCCCGGCGTAGAGGGCCTCGTTCAGGTTGTTGCCGTGCCCGCCGATCTCAATGAGCAGGCTGCCGGTGGTCAGGTCCTGATTATAGAACCGGTAGCTGAACAGCACCGGCCGGGTGAACCCGGGGTACATCTCCTCCATGCTGCGCTCCCACGCGGCAGCAAAGCGCAGGTTCTGCCGCCAGCCGGGCAGCCGGACGGTGGTGCCGTTGTCGCACCCGCAGATGATCATGACCTGCGCGGCCTGCCGCCCGTCCACCGTGCACACCGGGGCATAGCGGGAGCCGCTTTCGGTCTCGATGGCGTCCCGGTGGACGTCCAGCACCACCTTGATGCTGGGGTACCGGGCCAGATACTGCTGCACTACGGCCCGGCTGTTGGCATAGCTGCCGGTGTAGCTGGGGTAGTCGTTCAGGGTCTCGTCGTGCAGGGTGTTGATGCCCGCCGCATTGAGGGTGTCGGCCACCACGCGTCCCACCGCACACATGTTCACGCTGCAGTCGGTGCTGCGGGCACCGTCGCCGGGGGCGAACCACAGCCCTGCCGAAAGACGGTAGTCCTCGGTCGCGTGGGTGTGCATCACCAGCACCTGCGGGTCGGGGCTGTCCGGCTCGATGGCAAAGGGCAGCGGATTCTTGATCTCTGCCGCAATATCCGCTGCGTTCTGCCGGGTGTTGTTCTTGATGCTGCCCGCCCCGCAGGGGATGTACTTTTCGCCGCTGCCCTGCGGATATTGCTTTTCAATGATCTTCCCCGCGTCTGCCGGGCGGGCATCCTCCCCCAGCAGGGGCACAAGATAGTCCTCGATGCTGCCCGGCAGCGCCTGCACGGCCTGCGGCAGGGAAGAAGCGGGCCCTTGCGGTACGGACTCCGGCTCTGCCTGCTCCTGCACCGAGGATGCCGTTTCTCCTGCGGACTGCCGGCCCAGCCAGAGAAGGGTCTCGGTCATGGGCAGCGGTGCCGTGATGGCCGCTGCCAGCCCCAGCGCCGCGCTGCGGGCAAAGATGCATAGTGCGGCAAACAGCACTGCCGCTTCCAGAAATGGCCTGACCTGCCCCTGTCCCCGGGCGGGCAGCGGGGTCCTGCTGCGCATGGCGGCACCTCCTTCCGGCTGTTTTTATCATTGTATGCCGGGCCGGGTGCAAAATAGCGCAGAATCCCAAAGGGGCTGTGCACTTTTGGGCTGCAGCCGCCACGCTCTGCAAAAAACGTTTTCAGCCGGTCAGCCAGCACAGCTGCGCCACGCTCAGCCGGGGCTGCAGGGCCCGGTTGATGGCTGCTGCCAGCAGAGCCGAGCCGTGGGCAATGACGCTGTCCAGCGCCCGGGGCGTCACCACAAGATCCGCCCCCTCCTCCGCTTCCATCAGGGTGGGGATGCCCGCCGCGACCACCGGCACGCCCAGCATCCCGGCGTCCAGATGCCTTGCGTGGTCTGCCTGCGCCGGGTGCAGCCCGGTGTCCGAAAACTGGATGCTGCGGCCCAGACGCGCACCCTCGGTGCTGCATAGGCTGTCCACACAGATGAGGGCTGCAGGCCGCACCGCTTCCACCATTGCCCCGGCCAGCTGGCACAGGGTGAGCCCGGTGCTGCCCGACACCCCCGGCGCAATGGCGGCCACGGGCCGGATGCCGCGCACCGGCAGCGCATGCTGCGGCCCCATCGTGACCAGAACTTTCTGCACGGTGCGGGGGCCCAGCGCATCTGCCGTGATACGGCGGCTGCCCACCCCCAGCACCAGCACCGGCCCCTCCGGCGGCAGCAGGGCCCGCAGCTCCGCCGCGCAGGTCTCGATGACGTCGGTGTCCCGCTCGTCCAGCACGCTGACGCTTGGCATCTCCAGTGTCACATACCGTCCCCGGGGCCGGCTGAGCCCCTCCCGCGCGATCTCTACCCGTGTAACGGTGACGCCGCCGCGTTTTGCCGTTGCCAGCCGCACCCCCGCGGGCAGGGCCCCCTCTGCCGTGCCAAACAGCTCATCGGCCATATCCGTAAAGCGCATTTTCTCGCCCCTCCTGCCTGTTTTGGGGTCAAATGCCCCCTCTGTACGCAGAAAGTATGGCAAAAATCAAACTTTTCTAAACAAAAATCAAAAAAACGCTTGCGTTAATACGACAAATATGGTATCATAAGGTGCGCTGTTATAGGTAGCCAAGGAGGTGGAACGAATGCCTAACATCAAATCTCAGAAGGACCGTGTCGTGCAGGCTGTTGCAGAGCAGGCTCACAACAAGGCCATTAAGACCAACCTGAAAACAGTCGTCAAGAAGGCAGACGCTGCCATCGATGCGAATGCCGCTGACAAGGACGCAACCGTCCTGGCTGCTGTTTCCGCGATCGACAAGGCTCGCGCTAAGGGTGTCATCAAGAAGAACACCGCCAGCCGCAAGATCAGCCGTATGGCAAAGCGTGCTAACAAGAACGCTTGATCGCTTTTTGATTGACGAACAAAGCCCCTGTACCGGATCTCCGGCACAGGGGTTTTTGTTTTGCCCGCTTTATGGCACGGCGGCAGGCTGTTCCAGATCGCACAGGGCGGCAAGATCGAACTCCGACACCGGCCCCAGAAGCCGCTCCGGCGGCAGGGGATCGGGCGGCTCGGCAAACAGCGCCCACGCAGCCCACGCCGTGGGCACCGCCGCCGCAAGGGCAAGCCCCGGCAGCACCAGAGCCGGGCATGTATGGAACCCGCTGCCCGGCGGCAGTGCTGCCGCCGCACAGACAGCCTGCGCGGCCCACAGCTCCCACAAAAGGGTGGTCCAGCGGTGCTTCATGCACATCACCTCCTGTTTTCCACAGTTTACTGCAGTGCGGTGGAAAAACAGGGCGAAGAGCGGCGGACAAAGTGATGATGTTCTGGTGTGTTTCTTCTTCAGTTCTGGTCATGGCTTTTCCCTGCCCAGCTGCACACCACGCCGCACACAAGGCTGGTGGTGATACCCGCCGCAGCAGCGGTCAGCCCGCCGGTGAGGATGCCCACGGCCCCCTCCTCGGCAAGAGCGGTGCGGACCCCCTTTGCCAGCAGATGCCCAAAGCCCAGCAGGGGCACGGTGGCCCCGCAGCCTGCGAACTCGGCCAGCGGGGCATACCACCCGATGGCGGAAAGGACAACGCCCGCCGCCACATATCCGGTCAGGATGCGGGCCGGGGTCAGGCCGGTCAGGTCGATGAGCAGCTGCCCCGCCGCGCAGATGGCTCCGCCCACGCAGAACGCCCAGAAATAATTCATGTCCTGTCTCCTTTCTGCGGGGCGCGCAGCTCCACCAGATGGGCCACCGCAGGGATGCTCTCCTTCTGCAAAAAGGTCGTCTGGCTCATCAGGGCCCCGGTGGCTACGAACAGCACTCGTTTCTGACTGCCCCGGCGCAGGCGCGGCAGGATATGCCCGCACAGCACCGCTGCGCAGCAGCCCGGGCCGGAGCCGCCGCTCTTCACCCGCTGCTCGTTCGGGTCAAACAGGATGCATCCGCAGTCCACATGGTTCCGGACGAGCAGGCCCTCGGCGGCCAGCAGCTCCCGCAGCAGCTGACTGCCGGTCTGTCCAAGGTCGCCGGTATAGATGCAGTCGAACTCCTGCGGCTCGGTGTTGGTATCCTTGAAATAGTGCAGCAGGGTCGAGGCCGCTGCGGGAGCCATGGCGGCGCCCATGTTGTTGATGTCCTTTACCTGATAATCCTGCACCCGGCCAAAGGCGGCGGCTGCAATGCCCACGCCCGCACCCTGCGGCTGCAGAAGACAGCACCCGGCAGCGGTGGCCGTCCACTGGGCCGTAGGCGTGCGCACAGCCCCATAGCTCAGGGGCGTGCGGAACTGTCGTTCTGCCGCGCAGAAGTGGCTGGACGCCATAGCCAGCAGCGCCCGGGCCGCACCGCTCTCGCACAAGGCAGCCCCCAGCGCCAGCCCCTCGGCCATGGTGCTGCAGGCCCCAAACAGCCCGGCAAAGGGCACGCCCAGCTCCCGCATGGCGTAGCTGGACGCCGTGCACTGGGCCTGCAGGTCCCCTGCAAGGGCAAGCTGCACCTTTTCCTGCGGGAGGGCCGCTTTTTGCAGGCAGAGCCGTGCGGCACGCAGCTGCAGGTATGTTTCCGCAGCTTCCCAGCTGGACTGGCCAAAGCGGTTGTCTGCACTCAGTTCATCGAACTCTGCAGCCAGCGGGCCTTCGCCCTCTTTTTTGCCGCCCACTGCCGCCCCTGCAGCAATGACCGGCGGCGTCTGGAACAGCAGGGTGTCCCCGCACCGGATCGACATAGGCAAAATTTCTCCTTCGTGGAAAATAGATGGAAAAAGTTCCATAAAATGTTGTATAATAACAGCACGCTGCAATCTTACGGCACACTTGCCCGTTTTTATAAAAGGACGGGCATCCCCAGCGTGTCCAGCACCCACAGCACCGCGCCGTACACCACCGCCGCCAGCGTACCATATACGATGACCGGCCCGGCGATGGTGAACATCTTGGCCCCGGTGCCCAGCACCCGGCCCTCGGCCTTGAACTCGATGGCTGCGCTGACCACTGCGTTGGCAAAGCCTGTGATGGGCACCAGCGACCCGGCCCCCGCCTTTGCCGCCAGCTTCTGATACCACCCCAGCGTGGTAAGCACCGCCGAAAGGGCGATCAGCGTGCAGCTGGTCAGGGTACCGGCAAGGTCGGCTTCCATCCCCATGGCAAGATACCGCTGGCGCAGTATCTCGCCCAGCAGGCAGATGCCGCCGCCCACGCAAAAGGCCCACAGACAGTCTGTTCCCAGAGGTGAGTGCGGCCCCACGCGCCGCACCCGGCGCGCATATTCCTGTGCTGTCATCTTCATATCCTGTTCCCTCCGGGCATAGTCTGCCCATGGGATGCCCATTCTATACACAATGGTACAACCCCGCCGGAAAGGAGGCTTTCCATGCATCCGACTCCCCATCACCGCCATCCTCTGCGCCCGGCTGCGCGCCGTTTGCTTGCTTTCACCCTTGCGGCCTGCGCGGCTGCGGGCGGAGTCTCTTTCCTGCTCAGCCGTCATGCCGCCGTTCCCAGTGCATCGGCAGCTTCCGTCAGCAGTACAGCAGCCGAGACCGCTCCTGCTTCCGGTGCGGCTTCAGCCGTGGAGGAAGAGCCCGGCCTGCTCTCCGCTCAGCAAGCGCAGGCCATGCTGGACGACCCCCGCATGGTGCTGGTGAACCATACCAACAAGATGCCGGAGGACTACACCTTTACCACCAGAGAATGCGGTTCGGCCACCGCCGTCAATAAGACCCTGCAGACCGAAGCCGCCGACGCCTTTCTTGCCATGCAGGCCGCTGCCGCCAGAGAGGGCGTGACCATCTGGATGCAGAGCGGCTACCGCAGCGTGAAGTATCAGGAAGGGCTCTACAGCAAAAAGACCCAGTATTATCTGGACAAGGGGCTGAGTCGGGCCGAGGCACTGCAGAAGGCCGCTTCCATCGTGAATCCTCCGGGCTACTCCGAGCACAACTGCGGCCTTGCCGCCGACCTGAACAGCCCGGAGCACACCGGCCTTGATACGGGCTTTGAAAAGACGGCTGCCTTCCGATGGCTGAAGGCCCACGCCGTGGAGTACGGCTTCATCCTGCGGTATCCCAAGGACGCCGAAGCCGTCACCGAGATCACCTATGAGCCGTGGCACTGGCGCTATGTAGGGCCGGAGAATGCGGCTCTCATCCAGCAGAGCGGCCTGTGCCTTGAGGACGCCGTTGCCCTGCTGCAGAAGCTGGCCGCAGGGGAAAACACGGCCGGTTAAAAATCCGTAAAACCGGCGGTCTGCGCGTTGCATTTTGCACGCGGTTATGGTAAGATAACAATAGTCTGCCCTGATGCAGGACCGCTTTGGGCAGCTGCGAGAATGTTTTGAACAAAAGAAGGAATATTTTATGATAAATCGCACAAAAATTATTGCAATCACCCTCACCGGTGCGCTGGCTGCAGCTGCACTGACCGGCTGCGGCGGCAGCAGCTCTTCCGCTGCGCCGTCCTCCGTTTCCACCGCTGCGGCGGAATCTTCCGCTTCCAGCGCCGCTGTGTCCTCTGTGGTGGACAATGCGGAAAACGGCACCGACACACTGGACGGCATCTACAGCACCCTGCTGGAGCAGGACCCCATTTCCAACCAGTTCGAGATCGCAGCCATGAACATCGAGTACGACTTCGGCCTGAAGGCTGAGGACGTGGTGAGCTACAAGGGCGTCAAGAGCAACGACAACGGCGACGCCGGTCTGGTGCTGGTGATGGAAGCCGCCGACGGCAAGGCCGAGGATGTGGCAAACCAGCTGGCTGCCTACCAGCAGGATCAGGTGGCCTTCTACGGCAACTATGCCGAGTTCGCGCAGGCACAGGACAACGTGGAGAACGCCGTAATCGCCTTCAAGGACAACACCGTGGTCATGGTGATTGCATCCAACGAGTGCACCGCTGATCTGGACAGCGCCGTGGACAACGCTCTGGCATAAACCCGAACCACCCGAAGCCGGTGCCATTTGCGGCATCGGCTTTTTTCGGTAGAAAGCCCTCCCTCACCCGGGATGGCTCCCCCTTGGGGGAATACTGAATCTGTAATTCCGTGTAAAAAGGAGGCTGACGCCTTGGTTTTCAGCACCATAATCTTCCTGTTCCGCTTTCTGCCCATCACGCTGGCGCTGTACTATCTTGCACCCCCGAAGCTCAAGAATACTGTGCTGTTTTTGTGCAGTCTGGTGTTCTACTGCTGGGGCGAGGTACGCTTCTTCCCGGTGATGGTGGCCCTGATCCTGATCAACTATATCAGCGGCCTTGCCATCGAGCATTTTGACCAGCGCCCGGCCCTGCGCAGAGCGTTCCTGCTTGCCGCCCTGATCGGCAGCCTTGGGATGCTGTTCTACTTCAAATACGCAAACTTCGTCCTGCGCAGCGTCAATGCCCTGCTGGGCACCGGCTTTGCCGAGATCCAGGGCATCGGCACCCTGCCGCTGGGCATCAGCTTCTACACCTTCCAGACCCTGTCCTACTCCATCGACGTCTACCGCCGGGATGTGAAGGCGGAGCGCAATATCATCGACTTCGGCGCCTACGTGGTCATGTTCCCGCAGCTCATCGCGGGCCCCATCGTCAAATACCGCGATGTCTCCAACCAGCTGCACGTATACCGGCACCGCTACAGCCCGCAGCAGATCGAAGAGGGCATGACTCTGTTCACCTTCGGCCTTGCCAAAAAGGTGCTGCTGGCGGATGCCATCGGTGCTTTGTGGACCGACATCATCGGGGTGGCAGACAGCCCCTCCACCACCTTTGTGGGTCTTGCCAACGCCTCCACCCCGCTGGTGTGGCTGGGCATCATCGCCTACAGTCTGCAGCTCTATTTTGACTTTTCCGGCTACTCCATGATGGGCATCGGCATGGGCAAGATGCTGGGCTTCGATTTCCCCGCGAACTTCAATTACCCGTATATCTCCGCATCTATCACCGAGTTCTGGCGGCGCTGGCACATGACCCTGTCCGGCTGGTTCCGGGAGTATGTATATATCCCGCTGGGCGGCAACCGCAAGGGCCTGAAGCGCCAGATCTTCAACCTGTTCGTGGTGGAGCTGCTCACCGGCATCTGGCACGGCGCGAACTGGAACTTCATCTGCTGGGGCCTGTACTACTTTGTACTGCTGGCGGCAGAAAAGCTGTTTTTGCTGCCCCACCTGCAAAAGGGTAAAGTCTGGCCCCACATCTACACCCTGTTCCTCGTGGTGGTGGGCTGGGCCATGTTCGTGGGCAACGACACGGGCGTAAGCTTCGGCCTGCTGTTCCAGAAGCTGTTCATCCCCTCCGGCGGCGTTTCTCCGCTGTATTTCCTGCGCAACTACGGTGTGCTGCTGGCGGTGAGCGTGGTGTGCTGCACCCCGCTCATTGAAAAGCTCTGGGATGTGCTGCGCAGGAACGTAGTCACCCGCTGTGCCGCCATCCTGACCTTGCTGGTGATCTCCACCGCCTATGTGGTGGGCAGCACCAACAGCCCGTTCCTCTACTTTAACTTTTAAGGAGGCGTGAAGATGGACAAGCATTCCAAACGATCTTCTTCGCTCCTGCACTACCCGGTGCTGGTGGTGTTCAGCCTGTTCTTTATTGGTCTGTTCGCACTGGACCTTATTACACCGGACCGTGCCTACAGCGAAATGGAGAACACCACCCTCAGCCAGCGCCCGGCGCTGACCCAGCTTTCTGCCAAGGGGCTGAACAGCTATTTTACCGCCTACACCAAATACGTGAAGGATCAGGTGTTCGGCCGCGATAACTGGATCAGCCTGCAGAGCGTGGTGGAGACCACCCTGCTGCAAAAGGAGCAGAGCGGCGGCATCCTGCTGGGCAAAGAGCACATGATGTTCCCCCGCACCTTCGGCCTGCTGGACAGCGAGAACCGCACCCTGCCCAAGAACACCGCCGCCGTGGAAGCGCTGTGTCAGCGGTACCCGGGCAAGGTGGATGTTCTGCTGGCACCGGCAGCATCGGTGATCTACCCGGAGAAAGTGCCTGCAAATGCGCCGCTGCTGGACGAAGATGCCTACCTCGACCAGCTCTCTGCCGCCGTGCAGGCGGCAGGCGGCCGCTTTGTGGACGTGCGTCAGACCCTTGCCGAGCACAAGGACGAATATATCTACTACCGCACCGACCACCATTGGACGAGCCTTGGCGCATACTACGCCTACCAGCAGCTGTGCGGTGCGCTGGGCCTGACCCCCTTCGACCCCGCCGCGCACACCGCTCTGACGGCCGAAAACTTCTACGGCACCCACTACTCCAAGGCCCGCACATGGAATGCAGTGCCGGATACCATCACCTACTACGATCTGCCGAACACCCTGACCATCTGGAATGTGACGGCGGCAGGCCAGCCGACGGACGGCCAGACCACCGGCCTGTACGACACCGACAAGCTGAATGTGTACGACAAATATGCCATGTTCCTGCACGGCAACAACGGCCTGAGCCGCATCGAGGGTAATGGCACCGGACGCATTCTGGTCATCAAGGACAGCTACGCCAACTGCTTTGCGCCCTACCTGACCGCAAACTACGCCGAGATCGACGTGGTGGACTTCCGCAACTACAACTACGGGCTGGATCAGCTGATCGCCGACAACGGCTACGACCAGATCCTGGTGCTGTACAGCTTTGACAGCTTCAAGAGCGACCCGTACCTCTACCGTGCCGGAGTAGCGGGGTAAACCCGCCTTCTCCCGCACAAGAACACCCCCCTCTGCCGACCGCCCAGCGCGGTTTGCAGAGGGGGGTATTTTATTGCAGTGCTTTTCCACAAATTTTTCCAGTTCTTTTCGGAAGTCTCTCCAGTTTTTGCGCAGACTGCCCATTCACCCCTTGAAAAAATGCAACGGGTGTTGTACAATGGCGATATAGAGCAGCTGCTCTTCACCGATGGTTCAATCTGGTGTGAACAGTGCATAGAATGTGCTGATACGATCTTTGATTCAAAGGAGTGTTATTATGGAAAACAAGATCATGATGCCTGCTTCCTACAACGTTCTTTCCTGCGAAGAGATGACCTACACCGAAGGCGGTGCTACCTTTACGGAAGCTCTTCTGAACTGGGTCCCGCCCATTGGCTGGTACATGGGTGTTACCGCCATGCGCCGCTACCGCAAGAGCCACCCCAACGACTGGCTGGATACCGGTCTGGATGCTCTGAGCCGCGACATGGATTCCAGTGCGCAGAACATGCTGCGTGATCTGGGACGCATCGTCTGGGTCACCGCGACCAGTGCTACCGGCGTTGGCCTGCTGGTCAATGCTGCCATCGTCCTGCTCTGACCCTGCTCATAAGATCCGTCCGGAGAGACCAAAGACCCCTTTACCCGCGGCCTTTTCCGCCAGAGAGGGCCGCGGGCTTTTCATCAAGCAGAACTAAGAAGTCGGCTAGTGTGACTAACACCTTCTACCATGCCGGCATGATCTTCTGGAATGCTGCATCGACTATCAACAGCTTTGGCTTTTCTGCTGTTATGTCTCTGGGCATTATCTACTTCTAACTTTCAGGAGTACCCCAAAGGGCTTTTTGCGGCGGCTCTTCATGAGAAGAGCCGCCGCTTTTATTTCCATACAAAAACAAAGGAGTTTGCTTTATGACGAACACCATTACGTATCCCGCTGCATACCATGTTTTATCCTGTGATGAGATGACCTACACCGAGGGCGGCGTAGGCGTTGTGCAGGCCGTCATGGCCTGGTTCCCGCTGTACGGCTGGTATAAGGCCGTTTCCACCATCCACGATTACCGCAAGGCAAACATCAACTCCAACTGGGTGGAGAACGGCATGAACGCTCTGGTCGTCCACGCTGAAAAGAGCTCTCTGAACACCATCCACGATGCAGGATGCAGCTTCTGGTTTGCCGCATCCTGTGTGAGCATCATCGGTCTGGTGCCCAATGCACTGATCATCTTTGGCTCCTGAGCGCCCCTGTATCTCCCTGAACAAGCAAAAAGCGGCGGCACCTTCCGGTTGGAAAGTGCCGCCGCTTTTGCGTTATGCCATGCTTTTTATGTTCAGCTGTTGAACATGTCCTTCAGCTTTTTGAAGAAGCCCTTGCGCTTTTCGTAGTTTTCCTCTTTCAGGGTGCCCTCAAATTTCTTCAGGGCCTCCCGCTGGGTCTTGTTCAGCTTCTTGGGGATCTCCACCTCGCACTTGACGTACATATCGCCCCGGCCGCGGCCGTTCAGATACTGGATGCCCTTGCCGCGCAGGCGGAAGGTGGTGCCGCTCTGGGTGCCCTCGGGCACGGTGTACTCCACCTTGCCGTCAATGGAAGGCACCTGCACGGTGTCGCCCAGCACAGCCTGACTGAAGGTGATGGGCACGGTGACCCACACATCATAGCCGTCGCGCTGGAACACCTCGCTGGGGCGCACCGTGACCATGACGATCACATCACCGGCAGGGCCGCCGTTGGTACCGGCATCGCCCATGCCGCGCAGTGCAAAGCTCTGGTCGTCGTCGATGCCCATGGGGATGGACACCTCCAGCGTCTTTTTGGCAGCTACCTTGCCCGCGCCATGGCAGACCTTGCAGGGGTTCTTGACCAGCTTGCCCTTGCCGCCGCAGCGGGAGCAGGGCTGCTGGGTCTGCATGACGCCAAAGGGGGTGCGCTGCTGGCGGATCACGAAGCCGCGGCCGCCGCAGTCCGGGCAGGTCTCGGGGCTGGAACCGGCAGCACAGCCGCTGCCGTGGCACTCGGTACACTCCTGCTGACGGGTGATGGTGATGTTCTTCTTGCAGCCATGCACCGCCTCGTCAAAGCTCAGGGTGATGCGTACCCGGATGTCCTGACCCTTGCGGGGGGCATTGGGGTTTGCCTGACGAGACGAGCCGCCAAAGCCGCCAAAACCGCCGCCAAAGATATCGCCGAAAATGTCGCCCAGATCCACGCCGTCGCCGCCAAAGCCGCCAAAGCCGCCCGCACCGGGGCCGCCGCCGTTCTGTGCTGCATAGGCAGGGTCAACACCTGCAAAGCCGTACTGGTCGTACAGCTGGCGCTTCTTCGGGTCCGAAAGCACCTCGTTTGCTTCGTTTACTTCCTTGAACTTTTCCTCGGCGTCCTTATCGCCGGGGTTATAGTCCGGGTGGTACTTCATTGCAAGCTTGCGGTATGCCTTTTTGATCTCGGCATCGGTCGCAGTCTTGGATACCCCCAGCACCTCGTAGTAATCACGCTTTTCCTGTGCCATATCCACTCACCTCTCCGGGAACGCCCTCCCCGGGAAACGCCCCGGTCGGTTCCTCGCTCTATAACCAGCAAGAGCCGCTCCGGCAAAACCGGAGCGGCTTTTGCTATTCTACGCATGTGTCCGCCGGTTTGGCCGGGCACACACTGCTGTGTTTTTTATCAGACTTCCTTGAAGTCGGCATCCACAACGCCGTCATCACCCGGCTTCTGCTGGTTGTTTGCACCTGCATCGGGGCCGGGCTGTGCACCGGCGGCCTGCTGTGCGGCAGCGGCTGCCTGATACATCTTCTCGAACACCTGGCTCAGAGCTTCCTGCTTTGCCTTGATATCGTCCACGTTGCCGGACTGAACAGCAGTCTTCAGGTCGGCCAGCTTGCTCTCGGCCTCGGTCTTGACATCGGCGGGCAGCTTGTCGCCGTTCTCCTTCAGCATCTTCTCGGTCTGGAACACCATCTGGTCGGCACCGTTGCGGATATCGACCTCTTCACGCTTCTTCTTATCGTCGGCAGCAAACTGCTCAGCTTCCTTCACAGCCTTGTCGATGTCCTCCTTGGACATGTTGGTGGAAGCGGTGATGGTGATGTTCTGCTCCTTGCCGGTACCCAGATCCTTTGCGCTGACCTTCACGATGCCGTTTGCATCGATATCGAAGGTAACTTCGATCTGAGGCACACCACGGGGAGCCGGAGCAATGCCGTCCAGATGGAAGACACCCAGACTCTTGTTGTCGCGTGCGAACTCACGCTCGCCCTGCAGCACGTTGACCTCAACAGAGGGCTGGTTGTCGGCAGCGGTGGAGAACACCTGACTCTTGTGGGTGGGGATGGTGGTGTTGCGGTCGATGATCTTGGTGCACACGCCGCCCAGAGTCTCAATGCCCAGGCTCAGCGGAGTGACATCCAGCAGCAGCAGACCCTTCACATCGCCCTGCAGCACGCCGCCCTGAATGGCAGCACCCACAGCCACGCACTCATCAGGGTTGATGCCCTTGAAGGGCTCGCAGTTCAGTTCCTTCTTGACTGCATCGTAGACAGCGGGGATACGGGTGGAACCACCGACCATCAGAACCTTCTTCAGGTCAGAGGGACGCAGGCCTGCATCCTGCAGAGCCTTGCGGACGGGGCCCATGGTGCGATCCACCAGATCAGCGGTCAGCTCATTGAACTTTGCGCGGGTCAGGGTCATATCCAAGTGCTTCGGGCCGGTAGCGTCGGCAGTGATGAAGGGCAGGTTGATCTGGCTGCTCATTGCGCTGGACAGCTCGATCTTTGCCTTCTCGGCAGCTTCCTTCAGACGCTGAGCAGCCATCTTGTCCTTGCGCAGGTCGATGCCGTTCTCGGTCTGGAAGGCATCTGCCATCCAGTTGATGATGCGCTCATCGAAGTCATCGCCGCCCAGATGGGTATCACCGTTGGTGGCCAGAACCTCGGTGACGCCGTCGCCCATCTCGATGATGGACACATCGAAGGTGCCGCCGCCCAGGTCGTAGACCATGATCTTCTGGTCCTCTTCCTTATCGATGCCGTATGCCAGAGAAGCGGCAGTGGGCTCGTTGATGATACGCTTGACGTTCAGGCCCGCAATGGTGCCTGCGTCCTTGGTAGCCTGACGCTGGCTGTCGTTGAAGTAGGCAGGCACGGTGATGACAGCCTCGGTAACAGACTCGCCCAGATAAGCCTCGGCGTCAGCCTTCAGCTTCTGCAGGATCATAGCGCTGACCTGCTGGGGAGTGTACTCCTTGCCGTTCAGGGTCACCTTGTGATCGGTGCCCATAAAACGCTTGATGGAAGCGACGGTGTTCTCGGGGTTGGTGATGGCCTGACGCTTTGCGACCTGACCCACCAGACGATCGCCGGTCTTGGTAAAGCCGACCACAGACGGGGTGGTGCGTGCACCCTCAGAGTTTGCGATAACAACGGGCTCGCCGCCCTCCATGACAGCCACGCAGCTGTTGGTAGTACCAAGGTCGATACCAATGATCTTACTCATAATGAAAACTCCTCTCGAAAGAACAAATCGTATTGTTTATGTGATGCTCAAATGTTTGTAAGCGGATGTTATATTCAAAACCCCTGCGGGTTTCTGCATTGTTACTCGGCCACCACAACGGTCGCATGGCGGACGATCTTATCGCCCAGCTTGTAACCCTTCTGGTAGACCGTGATGACAGTGCCGCTCTCCTGTCCGTCCGGGGCGGGGATCTGCTGCACCGCGTTCATGAAGTTGGGGTCAAAGGGCTTGCCCAGCGCTTCGATCTCCTCCACATGGAGGACGTCCAGCGCCTTGGCGGCTTTGTCCAGCGTCATGGTCACGCCCTTTTTGTAGTTCTCATCGGTGGTGGGGGCGTTGGCCGCCATCTCCAGCGTGTCCAGAATGGGAATGATCTGGTTCACCGCAAAGGAAACGCCGTCGTTGAACTTCTGGTCGGCTTCGCGGGTGGAGCGCTTGCGGTAGTTCTCGTACTCCGCTGCCATGCGCAGCAGCTGGTCTTTGGCCTGTGCAGCGTTGGCTTCGGCAGCGTCCAGCTTTGCCTTTACGGCTTCCAGCTCACGGGCCTTCTTGTTGAACCAGCCGCCATCCTTCTTCTTATCATCCTTCGGGTCGGCAGCTTCAGCAGCAGGCTCCTGTTCGGGTGCTGCCTGCTGGGCCTTTTCCTCGGGAGCCGTTTCGGGCTGCTCAGCTTCCTGAGCCGGAGCCGTCTTTTTTGCTTCTTCGCTCATTCCAGATCCTCCTTATAGATCACAGTCCGCCGGGGTACAGCAGCCTGTGGGGTGTCTTTTCGTTTGCCGCTCATGCCCTCGCCCAGCTGGTCTGCAAAATAATGCAGCAGCGGCATCAGTTTCTGGAAGGGCATCCGGGTGGGACCGATCAGTGCGATGGAGCCCCACAGGCCTCCGCCCACCAGATACCGGTCACTCACGATGCACAGGCCCGGGATCTGCGGTTCCAGATCCTCGCCCAGCAGCACGCTCTCGCTGCGGTCTGTCGGGGGAGCGATCAGGGCCGCTGCCTGTTCTTCATCGTTCAGCAGGGTAAGGATGTCACCCACCTTGCCGTCCAGCTGAGGCCAGTCCAGCAGATACTGCTCACCGCCCAGAAATACGTGAGGCTTGACGGAATCCTGCAGGATGGCCGCCGCCGCGCTGATGACAGGCACCAGCTCCGGGTCGATCTGGCTGCACAGCTCTGCCAGCAGCCGGGGCGAAAGATCCACCGGCGCCACAAAGGTGAGGTTGCGGTTCAGCAATGCGGCAAGAGCCGCCGCATTCTCGCGGGAGAGGCCGGTGCGTACCCGCGCCACACGGGTGCGGACGTAACCGGCAGTTGTTACAGCCAGCACAGCGGCTGCGCTGCGGCCCACCTGAACGACTTCATAGTGGGCAATGCACAGATCCTCTGCACACGGGGTGCTGATGGCGGCGGTGCAGCCGCTGATGGCGGCCAGCGCCCGGGCTGCGCCCTGCGCCAGCTTTTCCGGCTCGTGGTCGAGGCTTGCGAACACCGCATCCACACGGGCGCGGCTCACGCGGTCCAGCGGCTGATCGTCGGTCAGCAGATTATCAAGGTAGTAGCGGTAGCCCTTGGCACTGGGCACACGGCCCGCGCTGGTGTGGGGCTGCTCCAGCAGGCCCAGCTTTGTCAGCGCCGCCATTTCATTGCGGAGCGTTGCGCTGGAAACTGCCATGTCAAAGTAGTTTGCCAGCACGCTGCTGCCAACGGGCTCGCCTTCGAGACCATACAGCGCCACGATCGCCTGCAAGACTCGCTGCTTGCGTGCATCCATCGTCATAGCGCCTGCCTCCTTTTTGCGTTCGCTTTGTTTGTTTAGCACTCCTTGTTCCTGAGTGCTAAGACCATTATAGCCAATTTTCCGGTGCTGTCAAGCCCCTTGGAAAAATGTTATCAAAGATTCATAATTCTGTCATAAAAAGGGGTGTGACCTTGGCAGTACGTCAGGCTTTCCGGTTTTGCCAAAGCGTCTGAGGGGTCAAGCCCGCTTCCCGCTGCGCCGCGCTTTCGCAGAAAGCAGCGCTGCAAATGCCGTTTGCCGCCACGACCCCACCTGTGAAAACGCAATGCCGGGCGGTCCGCAGACCGCCCGGCATTGCTCTATTATAAATAATTTTTCCGCTGAATATGCGCAAAGCAGCGCGGCGCGCATTCAAAATCGTCCTGCCTTACTCCTCCATCTGTCTGGCCAGAAACGCTGCCGCCACATTCACCGCCTTGAGCTGGGCGGCATCCGGCACAGCGGTGCGGTCTTCGGTCAGCAGACCCACCACGCCGATCACATCGCCCGACGCGATGATGGGTGCGGCGCACAGCACCACCCGGGGCGAGCCCTCGCAGGGCAGGATGCATTTTTCCGCAATGCCCTCGCACTGGTACAGCCTGCGGCCATCCATCAGCTTTTCCAGCGGCTGGCTGATGCTGCGGTCGGCCAGCTCCCGCCGGCCGCTCCCGCTCACCGTGAGGATGCGATCCCGGTCTGCCACAAAGGTGGTAAGCGCAAAGCTTTTGCTCAGCACCTCGGTGTACTGGGCCGCCACTGCGTTCATTTCGCCAATGGGGGAATACTTTTTAAAGATCACCTCGCCGTCGCCTGTCGTGAAGATCTCCAGCGGGTCGCCGCGGCGGATGCGCTGGGTGCGGCGGATCTCTTTGGGGATCACCACCCGTCCCAGCTCGTCGATGCGGCGCACGATACCTGTTGCTTTCATTGTTGGCTCCTCCGTTTCCTTGAAAATGCCTGCACCTCTAGTATCTGTCAGCCCGGGCAATTTATACCTACGGAAAGCTGCCCCTTCGTTGCGTTTCCGGCAGGGTTCTGCTACAATGATACAAAAAGCCGTTTTCATAAGCACAGCACCCTGCTTATGAGGACAGCTTCTGAAATTCTGCTGAGAAAGGCAGGTGTCAGGATGCCGAACATCCTCATTCTTGGCGGCGGTGCCGCCGGGCTGGCCGCCGGGCTGGCCGCCGCACAAAGTGCACCCCGCGCGCAGGTGGTCGTGCTGGAACGCAGCCCGAGGCCGGGCAAAAAGCTGCTGGCCACCGGCAACGGCCGCTGCAATCTGGACAACACCGGCATCGCGCCGGAGCGGTATTTCACAGCCGACCCGGCGGCGCTGCTCCCGCTGCTGGACGCTGTGAACGCAGCCGACCCGCTGGGCTGGTTCCGCGCTCTGGGGCTCTATACCCGCACCGACGAAGCGGGGCGCATCTATCCCTATTCCAATCAGGCAGCGGACGTGCTGGCCCTGCTGGAGCATCATCTTGCGCAGCACCATGTACAGCTGCGCACCGGCTGCACCGTGCGCACCCTGAGCCAGAGCCGCAGCGGCTATGCTGTGCAGTTCGAGACGGCAGAGGGCAGCACCGAGACCCTGCGCGCGGATGCCGTCATCTGCGCCATGGGCGGTGCCGCCGGGCCGCAGTTCGGCACCGACGGCTTCGGCACCCGGTTCGCCGCCCAGTGCGGCGGCAGAACGGAGCCGCTGTATCCCTGTCTGACCGCTCTGCAGTGCGCAAAGCCCAACAAAACTCTGGCCGGCATCCGCGCCAAGGCCGCAGCCTCCCTGTTGGACGGAAGCCGTGTGCTGGCCGCAGAGACCGGCGAGGTGCAGTTCACCGACTATGGCCTTTCCGGCATCTGCATCATGCAGCTGTCCGGCCTGTTGGCACCGGGCCGCAGTCCAAAGGCTCCCGCGGTGGAGCTGGATCTTTTTCCGGCACTGGACGAAGCAGAGCTGACCGCCCTGTTCCGTTCCCATGCCGCCCAGACGGCAGGGGACAGCCCTGCCGGGTTCTGGCTGGGTCTGCTGAACCGGAAGCTGGGCTGCGCTGTGTGGTCTGCCGCCGGGCTGAGGGACGGCAACGCTCCCGCCGTTCTCACCGCCGGGCAGTGGCAGAAGCTGGCCCACACCGCCAAGCACTGGCGCTTTGAGGGCCTGACCCCCTGCGGCTGGAAGCAGGCGCAGGTGACCGGCGGCGGGCTCTCGCTGCGGGAAGTGGATGCACATTTTCAGTTTCAGGGCTGCCCGGGCCTGTATTTTGTGGGCGAAACGCTGGACTGCGCCGGCAGCTGCGGCGGCTTCAATCTGCACTGGGCCTTCGGCAGCGGGATCGCAGCCGGGCGGGACGCCGCCCGCCGCATTCAGCGGCAGCGGAAAAAATAGCCGTCCTGGAGCAGAAATGATGAGCGGCACCGCCGCATATTGCTGCCGTTCCGTTCACCACCAAGTAACAAAACAATTCACTATGTGCTGGTACATCCTGATTATCAGGGGAAAGGCATTGCCGGAGAGATGCTGGAACGTATCAAAGAAAAATATAAGAACTACCTATAATATTGAGGGAATGCCAGAGGACGAAAAGAATGTCCCGTTCTATGAAAAGCACGGCTTTCAGCGGATGGAGCATGGTGTGGCCATCCAAATTTGCAACTATTCTGATAAACGCTAAAAATCAAAAGGAGACTCAGTTATGAAAATCGCAATCCCTTATGAAAACGGTCAGGTGTTCCAGCACTTTGGCCACTCCGCACTGTTCAAAATCTACGATACAGAAAACGGCAAGATTCTGAGCAGTGAAGTCGTTTCTACCAATGGGCAGGGCCATGGTGCATTGGTGGGCTTCCTTGTTCAGAACGGTGTAAATGTCGTTCTCTGCGGCGGTATTGGTGCCGGTGCGCAGAACGCTCTTGCACAGGCCGGGATTCAGCTGTTTGGCGGCATTTCCGGCGCAGCTGACAGCGTTTTTGCGGATTACCTTGCAGGAAATCTTGTTTTTGATCCAAATGCCCACTGCGACCATCATGACCATGAAGATGGTCATAGCTGCGGCTCACACTCCTGTCACGAGGACAAGGGTGGTTGTACCGGAAATTGTCACTAACACTTTTTGATTTCCGTTTTACTCCCCCGAGAAAACCGCCTGCATCGTTTGTGATGTAGGCGGTTTTTGTTTGAAATACGCAGCTCATTTTCTCGCAGAAATTAACATTCGGTTTCAAATCAAGTAATATTTCAATCAGAAGCGTGATCCTGTTTTCTGTGCAGAGAAAACAGTGATTTCGGAGGGCTGCTATCCACGATCTCAGGAGCAACGGCAAACTCCATATCAGCGACCCACATATGCTCAAGACAGCTTTTTCCTGTGCCGGTAAAAGAAAATCTGCCGGACAGCATCCAGATCACCCCGGAAGGGATGCTGAAGGTTGTCCGGCAGATGAACCCCGACCAGCGGCGTGAGTTCACCCGCCTGCTGTTCGCCTGAAAAAAGTATGGAAAGATTCGCGTTTGCGAGCGCAGCGCAGCAATGAAAGCCCCAGTGAGGCTTTTAAGTAACAGAACGGTCTTGCGCCAGCAAGATGGAGGGGCCTCGCCCCGACAAGTTCCGCCACGATGCACAGAATGCAGACAATGCAAGGAAAAACACGGCTTTCCCGCCGGTGTGCAAAAACAGTGCAGAAACCGTGCACTTACTCTGGGACAAATAAAAAATGATAGTTTTAACCACTGACTTGATGGCGATTTGAGTGACCACAGAGGTAAATCTAATATACAGGAAGAAAAATGCCCACTCGTCTGAGGAGTTCTCAGGGGAGTGGGCAGTTCTGTATAATGGCATTTTGTATATGTCACTTGCCACTTTTAGCATGGAGGTTGCCTTTTGGGGAATGAAGTTTCCACTTTTTATATGGCAAGTTTCCGCACTTTCCGCATTACTTTCCACACTTTCCGTACAACTCCGTGGTGCTGTCCGCGGTCTCTGGCGGCTGCTTTTCTCCACAAAGCATGACCTTGGCAGAGAAAACGCCATTCTGATGGGTAAACGTGCTTGCCCCGCCGGTCTTTTCTGCAATATGCTGGACAGACTGGATGCCGATCCCGTTTTCCCTTCGCTTGGAAGAGCGGAACACCCCGCTTTTTTCGTTGACTTCACCGTCAAATGCGTTTTCCACTTCGACCAGAAGAAGCCGCTCGGCATGGACATACGCGGTGATCTCGATCTTCCGCCGGGCGGGTGCGGTGCGCAGGCTGGCTTCGAATGCGTTTTCCAGAAGATTAGACAGCACCAGACACAGATCGATCTCGTCCACAGGAAGCACCTGCGGTAAGTTGAGCCGGGCACAAAAGGGAATGCCCTCGCGTTTTGCAAGGGCACAATAATAGCCGACAACACTGTCCGCTGCACGGTTTTCGCAGAAATTCATATCCAGATCCGGGATCCGGGAGACCGTTTTTGCAAGGTAGGCTTTCAGGCCGTCCAGGTCTCCTGTTTCTGCCAGTGCGGAGATCTGATTCAGCTGGTGGCGCATATCGTGCCGCGCCTGCCGGGCTTCATCAATGGCGGTTTTCAGGCTTTCATAGCGCTGCTGCTGCATGGAAAGAAACTGGTTTTCCTGCTGCAATCTCGCATTCCGGTTAAAGCTGTTTGCCATCAGCAGAAAGATCGCATTGAACATGAACATCAGAAACAAAAGCGCAATGCTCATAACGATGTAGACCTGCAAGACCCGCCCTGTCCGGAGCGTTATCTGGTAGCGCGGGGTTATAAAAAGGTTCAGCAGGATGAACACCAGCGGCAGTACCCAGAACACATACCACGTCTGCGCAAAATTGTCATCCTCCACCATTGCGCGCACTGCGTGGGTGGCGGGATAATAGGCTGCAGCAGCGGTCAGCCAGCAGATCACGTTATAAAAAATGCAGGCGCTAAAACAGAACCACGGCTTGTCCGGCGGCAGCTGCAGCCGGATCGTGATCGCCGTACCAACGGCGCGGGACAAGCTATTCAGGCACGCAAATACCGCGCAGACCGCCAGCGCGATGGTCCCGGATTTCCAGAGAGAGAGCCGCAGCGTTTTGAGATACAGGAAAATTGTCACAATCGTTATGAGCAGCAAGGGGAACGCGGTCGAGAGACCGAAATGATAGCAAAACAGCCCGCCGCCAAGGCAAAGCCCGAACAGCAGCGGCACCTCCCATACCACAAGCTTTGCGGAAGACTGCTTCAGATAGGAGCGCACCGGAAAATACGCGAGCAGCAGGCCGGGAAACACAACGGTAAGCTCCAGGATCGGGCGCAGAACATCCTTCAACCCACACGCCCCCTTTGCAGCAGAAATTCCATAAACGCCTGTCGGGCGGCTTTCAAAAGCTCCTGACTGACATAGACCTGGCTGCCGTCCGTCATACAGAAGGCGGCATCCTGAAAATCGGCAGCATTCTCCATATTGATGATCGTACCGCGGCCACAAACAAAAAAGCGCGGGTCCTTTTTGAGCGGCTCTGTGAACGCCTTGAAACTCTGGCGCATGGCAAGCGTTTTGCCGGCAGTGGTGCGGATATTGATGATGTGGGCGAAATGCTCGGCGGATATGATATCACGATAGCGCAAATGGATGTCGCTGCCATCCACCTTCACCGTCAAAACCGGCTCCGGGCGGGGGAGTTTTGCGAGCATTTCATCCAACAGACCGGACAACTCGGCCTCTGAAAAGGGCTTGACCAAATAATGAAATGCCCGTACCTGAAACCCCTCGAGTGCATGGTCTGTCGAGGTGGTGGTAAAAACCAGAAGACAGTCTGCGTCTGTTTTCCGAAGTTCCTTTGCCGCGTCCATGCCGCTTAAACCATCCATGTAAATATCCAAAAATGCAGCGGTAAAGCGCTGCGCTTCTTCTGCCGCCAGAAAAGCTTCTCCGCTGTCAAATTCTAAAAGCTCTGCTTCTGTACCGCGCTGACGCAGCTGCCGTGCCAAGCGCTCCTTCAGCAGCGTGCGCTCCGTACCAAGGTCATCGACGATCGCAAATCTCATGCTGTACCAAGAAGCTATTGTTATAGCTTCCAACCTCCTTTATAAACTCTTTCATCCTGATTATAGCACAGTTGCCCGGTTCTGTCGCAGCGGAAAACGGGATTTCGTGACGGAAACCGGGCTTTCGTGCCAAACAGCTTGAAACAGCCGTATCCGCCCGTATACTAGAGACAGAGAACCTCAACAACGGCAGAAGGAAGGAGGGTCGCTGTGTATCGAATCGCCGTGCTGACAAACAGCAGGGCGCAGGAAGCTTTTTGGGCAGAGCAGATCTTGCAGTTCTGCGCCGAGCATTGTTTGTTTCCCCAAATGGACTTTTACCACGATCAGGAAAGCTTTTTTGAAGCCGCGCGCTGCGAGCCGCTGACAAATGCCGTGATCGCCCTGCCGGGGGTGGATGGATTGAATGCAGTAGAGCATCTGCGCGCGCTTTGTCCCCAAACACGCGTTATCTGGTGCAGCGATCTGAATTTTTCGCTCCATGCCTTCCGGCTGCGTGCAGACTACTTTCTGTTGGAGCCAGTGACCGAAGCCGCTTTGCGGCAGGGTTTTTGCATCTGGCTGGATCAAAAAAATCCGGCAGAGCAGCGCCGACCTGACCGCAACGAACACAACAAGGAGAACGACTTATGAAAAAGAGAAAGATCATCCACTCTGCGTTGGGCTTGTCACTGACCGCAGCATTGTGCCTTTCCATGGCCGCCTGCGGCGGTACGCAGACGCCCGCAGACAGTGTCGCCGCTTCTCAGCCCTCTGCACCGTCCGCCGTGGTGCAGCCCTCTGCTGCGGAGACGACCTCTGCGGCACTGCCTGTGAAGGCCTTGAACCCCAAGCAGGTGGAGGAAAACCCCTACATGGCCAAGAGCGATGCAAACATTCATCACGACGGCTACAACACAGATTCAACGGATGAGATCCTGCCGCTTGCGATCTATCCCGAGATCAACGTTTCCTATGAGACAACGAATGCAAATGCTTCTCCCGCTATCTATTTTGACAGCTACGGCCATGCCGTTGTGCCGCTGCTGGGCGGCATCGCCATCCGCGACCTGAACGCCGAAGAAACAAAAACGCTCGGCTATTTCTCGCCAAAGAAGCATGACGGCGGCGGTTACGTTATCCAGAGCTCCTATACCTTCATGGACGCGTCCAACCGCATCGTCTGCCCCACGAGCAACAACCATGTGCTGATGCTCCGTGCAACAGATGAAAACGGCAATGTGCTGCCCGAATTTGAGAAGGTGCTGGACATTGATATCAAGGCTGCCGCCGAAGCCGCGCTTGGAAAAGAGCTGACGCAGAATCTTTTGTCCGTGGTCTTTGATTATGACGGAAACCTCTGGTTTGCAACGGGCGGCTTCCGCATTTATCCGCAGCGCCAGCAGCAGGGCGTCATCGGCTATATTGCCCGTTCTGCCATTGATGCGATCCTGAACGGCGAGCAGACAGACCTTTCAAAGGCTGTTTTTGTCCACGAACTGACCCCCGGCGAGGGCGCTGAAAACGGCATCGCCGCCTCCAAGGAGGGTGCGGTGGTCCTGACCAACCAGAACTGCTATCTTCTGCGTGCAGAAGAAGGCGTAGACGTTGTGTGGTGCACGCCCTATGAGAGCGCGGGTGCAAAGGTGAGCGGCGAAGGCGATAAGACCACCGGCGGCGGTCTTGCGTGGGGCGGCGGCTGCTCTCCCACACTGACACCGAACCTTGTGCTGTTCACGGATAATCAGGACACTGTAAACCTTCTTGCACTCGATATGAAGACCGGCGAGGTCGTGGCAAGCGCCCCGGTGCTGGATGACCTGCCCGAGGGCTATCAGGTAGCCGTTGAGAACTCTGCCATCGTCTATGACGACGGCAATGGCACCGTCAGCACCATCGTCTGCAACTGGTTTGGCGCGGGCAATGCAGGTCTGGCGGACCCCAACAACGACTCCTCCATCCAGAGCTACGCTAATATTTACGACCAGAACTGGCTCATGAAGGGCAACGTTATGATTGCCCCCGGCATCGAGCGCATGGACACCGTAAAGACCGCAAACGGCTACGAGATGAAGAGCATCTGGAGCCGGAACGACCTGAGCGACACTTCCATCCTGAAGCTTTCCACCGCAACGGGCTATATCTACGGCTATGTGCAGGATGTGACCACCGGGATGTGGCAGTACATCATTCTGGATTTTGAAACTGGCGAGACTGTTTTCACGATGGATGTTTCCAACAAGTACGGCTATAACAACATGGCCATTGGAATGTATGCCGGCAACAGCGGCAATGCGCTCTACTGCCCGACAGGCTATCTGGAACTGCTTCGTTTGCAGGACCGTTTCGTTTATCTGCCCGAAATGCCCTACCGCAAGGTCGATCTTGATCAGGCAGCAAGAAATGTCCTCTCGCAGGAACAGTTTGCGCAGGACGGCGGCGAAGGCACCGTTGCAAGCTGGCGCAACACTGTGACCGTCCGCAACGTACATCCCAACACCACGGTAGCTTTCCGCATGAATAACCTGTCCGGCAGCACCTCCGGTCTGACCCTCTACGCCTATGGCGTGGACGGCAAGCTGGCAAAGGTCGATCCTGCACTGTGGTCGATCACAGACGAGGACGGCAAGGCTGTAACGGAACTTACCGCCGGTACGCTCTATGAGCTGCGCGTGACCGTCGCCGATGGCGGCGCTCTTGACCTGAGCGAGACGGAAAAGGAGATCAGGCTCTCCGTTATACTCGGAAAATAAACATAAAACGCCCGCCCACCGTGTCCAAATCTCCACGGTGAGCGGGCGTTCCGCTTTCTTTTGAAGGCAGACCGGAATGGCGATTTTGCAAAGGGTCCTCATAAAGTCTAACATGGCAGCCTCCTTGTGCTTTCCCGTTCCACCAGCTCCACCGGCAGAACGATGCCGGCATCGCAGGGGGTGCCGTCCCGCAGGACTTCAAGGCGGCGGATGCCCTGTCCCTGCAAAAATCGCATAAATTCCAGCGCATAGTGGTCGGACACCGCAAATACCGCCGTGATTTTTTCAGAAAAAAGGCGGGGAAGGTTCTCACTGTAAAACGCCATTCTCTCCCTTGCCGCAGCAGGGACCTGCCAGAATAAAGTTTCTCCCGGCGCAAAGGCGCTGCGGAAACCGTCTATCCGCTCCTTGTCCATTATACCGTTTTTATCAGTACATTCTACCACTTTATGCGGTCACATGGGTGGCATTCTCTTTCACCGAATTGATCGTATCCATCAGTTCACTGCCTGTTTTGCCATCAAACAGGCGGGTAAACAGGATGGGTTGGTCAAAGGGTGGTTTCATCAACACCGCTTTGCTTTCCACATAACCGTTCTGCTCGATGTAATGAATGATCTTCTGCACAAATGCGATCTGCTTTGCATTCAGCGATTCGTCATTGATAAATTTTGAAAATGCCTGCATGGCAGCATCGTGGTCCAGCTTTGCCACTTTACGCACCAGCAGACCAAAGGGTGTATCCCGAAACTCCCGTGCATAGTCCTCTTTGCTGCCCAGCTCACAGGTAAAGATATGTTCCAGCTCGGTATAGTCACCCCGGGAAAGCGGAATGTTCTGGGTCAGCTTGTGGATGGCCAGCGTATCGCTGCGGTGCTCCATGATGTAGCGGTTCACACGTTCCCGGTACTCGCCGAAATCGTAGCCGGAATCCAGCGTTTTGCCCTCGGTCTGTTCCAGTACCGGGTCGGCAAGGGCCGTGTAGACAGGCTTTTGCCCTTCTACACCGTCCACCAGAAACTTGATAAGCTCCCGCAGTTCCAGCCGCATTTCCTCAAAGCGGAGCAGATCATGCGAGGTCAAAAATTCGTCTGTCTGCACCTCCCGAATGAGGGGCAGCTTTGCCTGCACCTGCGGGATGGTAGCCTTCCCTTCCAGCATTGCCGCTGTGCTGCGCAGCTGTTTCTGGGCGCGGCCCAACCCCGGCAGACCTTCCAGTTCACAGAGCAGCAAGCCATACACAAAGTTATCGAACCGCTTGGCGGCCTCGTCCTTATCGTCCAGCGAGATGAGCGGTGCCACCTCTTTCATCAGAGTACCTTTGTCCGTTTCGGTCAGGCTGACAAAGGCTTCCGGCTTTTGATAGTGTTCCACGGCCTGTCGGTGCAGCCGCACGGATACCAGCTCCGGGTTCAACGCTCCTACTTCGGCACGACAGGTCTCTGTTAAAATTTTGCGCCAGTTCTGGTATTTTTCGTCTGTATAGGCTCCATCCTGCAGCGCGGCGGCGATCCGCACCTGCTTGCAGAAAATGCTCTCGGACAGGCTTTTGGTGTCCGCGCTCTCGTAGCCGTTGGGCTTCTGACGGAAAAATTCAAAGTTACCGCAGTAGTCGAAGATCAGAAAACGCCGTTTGCCCGTATATTCGCCGTCGATGGCATCCACGCAGGCAAGGGATGGGCAGAGCCGCGTACCACGGCCGATCATCTGCCAGAACTTCGTTTTGCTGCGTACTTTTTTGAAAAACACCAGATTCACGCACTCCGGCACATCGATGCCCGTGTCCATCATATCCACCGAGACCGCAATAAACGGCGGCTTATCCGGCTGTTTGAAATCGTCAATGATGGACTGTGCATAGGCGTCGTCGCAGACCACCCGCTGGATGAATCCCGGGTACTGGGTCTCCAGCTGCGGGTAGAGCTTGCCAAAACGTTCCCGGATAAACTCCGCATGGCGCTTGTTCTGGGCAAAGATGATGGTCTTGCCGATGCGGTCGCCGCCCGCCGTCTGGATGCCGCGTTCCATCAGGTCTTGCAGCACCGTGTCCACGGTGTTGGCGTTGAAGATGAACTTGTTCAGCTTTTCGGATGGGATAAAGGTGGGCAGGGTGTCGTCCTCGGCAAAATCGTCCTCGTAGCGCGCCTTATCCTCCGGTGAAAGCTGGTCGTAGTGGATGCCCTCTTCTGTGAATTTCGTCTTGACCTCGTAGTTGTAGTAAGGCACCAGCACATGGTCGGTGTAAACGGCCGTGTCGTAATCGTAGGCGTAGGTGGGGATGCCGTGCTCCACCTCGAAAAAGTCGTAGGTGTTGCGGTCTACATCGGTTTTCGGGGTGGCGGTCAGACCCACCAGAATCGCATCGAAATAATCAAAAATGGCGCGGTATTTCTTGAAAATGCTGCGGTGGCTCTCGTCCACGATGATAAGGTCAAAGTGGGCGGGCGAAAACAGCGGCACGCCGTCCTTGGTCTTGGCGTTGTCGATGGCGTTGAGCATGGTGGGATAGGTGGAAAACACAATGCGCGCGGCCTTATCGTCCTTGGAGGAGCACAGATTGCACAGCGACTGGTCGGGCAGATACTTCTTGAAGTCGTCCTTTGCCTGCTTGACCAGCGCAGTGCGATCCGCCAGAAAGAGCACGTTGGTCACATGACCGCCCCGGCTCAGCACATCGGTCAGGCTGGACGCGGTGCGGGTCTTGCCTGTGCCAGTAGCCATGACCAGCAGATTGCGCCGGAAGCCCTGCGCGATGTGGGCGCAGACAGCCCGGATGGCGTTTTTCTGATAGTAGCGGTCGGTGATTTTGTCGTCAATTTCGATGGTGTCCAGCGGCTTTTTCTCGGTGCGGCGGTTCATCAGCTTCTGCAAATCGTCCTTGCAGAACACCCCGCTCACGGCACGCTGCGGGCCGCTCTGCTCATCCCAGAAATAGGTGGTGTAGCCGTTGGTGGTAAACAGCATCGGACGGCGGCCAAACTTCTGCTCCAGACAGTCTGCATAAAGCTGAGCCTGCTTGCGCCCGATGTTGGGGTCTTTGGTGCTGCGCTTGGCTTCAATGACCGCCAGCGGCAAGCCGTCCTTGCCCATCAGCACATAGTCCGCATAGCCCTTCTGCCCCAGCACGCCGTTCATGTTGTCCACTTCGTACTCGGTGCGCACATCGGCGTCCGGCCCGGTGAATTTCCAGCCCATGGCCTTGAGGTCGATGTCGATGATCTTCCGCCGCGTTTCGGCCTCGGTCAGGTCGGCGGCGGTAAAACTGCGGCTCTGCTGGTTCTGCTGTTTGCTGGCTGTGTACGCCGCCGAAAGGCTCTCCACCTGCTTACGCAGCGCTTCCAGCTCGGCATCTTTCTGGGTCAACAGGCTTTCCTGTTCCCGGATCTTCTTTTCGTCCAGCGCTACCTTTTCGCCGGGGATGGCTGTCTCGTCAAAGGAGCGCTCCACATAGTCCGTGCCGTAGCAGTAATCCACCCACTGGATGAAATCGAACAGCCCTCGCAGGCTGAACACTGCATCCGCCGCCGACACACTATGCCCCGTATGTACCGCCAGATTGCCCGCCTTCACGATGCTGGGCAGCACGCTCCACACATTGCGGTCCACTGCGAACCGGAAACTCGGCTCGTGCAGCAGGGATTGCAGGTTGTCCTTGTAGGGCATCGTGATGGTTTTATCTGCCGCATACACCCACTTCACCGCCAACTCCAACGCCTTCCGACACCCCACCGCGCACATCGCCGGGGAGGTGGAGAACACTTTCTCGGCCTCGATGGCAGAATTGGCGAAGAGGGAGTATTCGGGACGGGTGGCTAAAAAGGCAAAGTTGGACATGGGGAGGGCTCTTTTCTGCGCACTTTAGTGAAAATATCACACGTCTTTTCTGATTGCCAACAATTGATTGATAATTTTATTTCCATAAGGAGTAAGTGTCCAGTATGTCGATCTATCCGATGCAGTATGTTTCTTCTCACTAAGCATTATATAGCCTAATGCTCTCAGTTGAATTTGAATCTGTCCCATAGATTCATCCGTTATTTCAATATTCTGAAACGCTTCGTATGTTTTTTTGTCGTAAAATGTTATATATTCTTGCGAACGATTTCTAATTTCATTATTCAATAAACCTTTTAGATTTTCTTCGCTAGTTTCATCAAGCATTGCGGGGGCAGTCAATGAAAAAATTCGGTTCCATGTAAAAGGGAGTTCGCGCTTTAACTTTGTCCATTTTCCTTTGTCTTTGTTCCAGGCTTTAAATGTTATACTAACATTTATCTGGTCATACCCACAAGCTAGATTTTCGGTTCCGGCGGGGGCCTCTGTACTAACTTTCTCTAATTTATTTCTCAGTTCTTCATTTTCTTTTTGAAGTCGTGCAATCTCTTTTATGGATTTTTCATCAACAGCACTTCCAGCTTTTACCCAACCTTCTGCCGGGAAATTCTTCATCAGCTTCACCATGCTACGAGAAACAACCGAACCAAGTTCAGCCGGTGTTTCCCAAAACTTGACCAATTTCTTTTCTACAAGATTTTTAAATTCTTCTAGTTTCTTTTTTCCCTCGTCAGTCTGCTCACTTTTTCCAGTTGGTATGGATGCTGGATTTTTATGTACAAATGAAATGATGGGCTTCCCTGTTTTAAGAGCATATTCAAATTCCATTTGAGTATAGCTAATCCCATCAGGGCCAACACTTCCATACCGACCACCGATAATTAAAATATAGTAATCACAATCATCAATGACGCGCTTAATAAGAGACCATTGGTCTTCGCTGGATGCCGGGAAGAGTTCCATACCTGCTGGAATACAATCAAGTTCCAAAAGAGCTTGCATCACTTCTTTGCGCTCATCTTGTAGGTCATCATAAGTCGAACTAACAAAAACCTGATATCTTTTATCAGTGGTAATCATCTTTTTACTCCGTTCCTGATAATTTTATGCCCATCCCAATTCTGCCGCAATTATTCCCAAGCACACACAAAATGCCTGTTGCTGATGTTCCGCATCTAATTTATTCACAGCTTCACACAAATCACGCGTTGCTTTCACAGCCTTTTGAACCTCTGCATTTTGGTCTTGCTGATACTGCCACATCGTCTGCGATGGAATCGATTGATAAAAGCTCTGATTCACATAGGTCGGATTAAACATCTGATTATAAAACTGGTTCATAGCTGTGCTCCTCTCTGATTTGAATTCGTGTGGTTAATCTTCCGAATTTTCCTTATTATACCATAAAAAGCCAAAAGTTTGCCATTTGCACGAAACATTCTCTCAATTTGCTTCTTTTTGAGCACTTGTGCTTAATGAGGACTGCTTTCTAACCCCACTCCTTCCGTCACGGCTACGCCGTGCCACCTCCCTCAAGGAGGGAGGCTTTTGCCTTGCGGCCACGTTAAGGCTCCCTCTCTGAGGGAGCTGGCGCCGTCAGGCGACTGAGGGAGTTTTACCCAAAATATTCCTGCATCAGCGCTTTTTTCATCAATTCTAGCTTATCAAGGCTCTGCTGTACAGTCTGCTTCTGCTGGTCTACGCGCTCTACAAAATTGGCAAATTGATTTTGAAGTTCAAGAGGCGCATCAAAAATTTTGCATTTTTTCAGTGCAAAAATTTTCAACTCTGCAAATGTCGTTCCCGATGCAATACTTGCATAGTCCGTCATAATTCTGTCTTTTAGAGTATAAAGCAAAAACACAGAATTATAATTCGCACTTGTCAAGTGCACCCACAACACTCGACCATCCTTAAAATAAAAGGGTTCATCCGTATCAACAATCCAGATTCGTCCGTCAGGACAAATAGATGGCATTAACAAATCGCCTTTTTGTGGCTTTCCTGTGGTTTCGCACAATTGTTTATAATGCTCTTCTGTAATGAAAAGCGCTGGTATGACAGCTTTTTTCTCAGCTAATGCGCCAATTTCTGTTCCCCTATAAAATGGAATGCCACTGTCTTGAAGTTCTTCAACAAAAACGCGCTTGCTCGAACCAACATTTGCAATTTTTTCAAGAGCTTTCGTTTTCCAATTTTTAGGGTTTGTCTTACAGTCTCCAAACATCTCCACAAACCGCGCCTTTACCAGCTCGTCCAGTTTGGCAAGCTGCTGCTTACGGAGAGAAATCAACTGCTCTAACTTCTTGAATTTTTCTGCAATTTCTTTCTGCTGGTTTACTTCAGGTAACGGGATTTCAATGCTTTCAACGATGGATTTAGAAATTTCTTTAAAAGTCGCACCACGTCCCAACGAATTGAGATAGTCTGTTTTTGATTTCAAGAAAAAATAGAGGTATTCATTATAAATCGCATCTGAACAAATAAGGTTCTTGAATCCCTGATTGCAACACATTTCACAACCGGCAATTGCGGTTTTGCCAATCGGCGCGCGAGAAGATAAAATGACTGTTCCTGTCGGCAGATAAGACAATCCGGTTTTTTCTTTTCCCTCTTCAGTAATGTGCCGAACTGAATCCATAATGTAAAAAGTATCTTCGTTCAATTCAGCAGGTGTTATCCATTTGATGTTGCCATCCCAGTAGGACGCAACAGATGTTTTTGGTGTCGAACCAGATACAATAGTACAAACCTCTCCCAACTTCGCCATCACACCATCTCCTCCAGCTCTGCCAAACCCTTGGTGATCTCCATTTCCAGCTCATGCAGGTCAGCCAGAATTTCCGTGGTCGAGGGATACTCCACCGGCACATACTCGGTCTCTTTGTACTTGTTGATAGATAAATCGTACCCATTGGCGGCAATTTCTTCTTTGGGCACAAAGAAACTCTGCTCGGTGCGCTTGCGGTCAGTTTCGGCGTCAAGGTTCTGGAACCGGGCGATGATGTCCGGGATGTCGTTCTCCTTCACCTCGGTGCGCTTGTCGTCCAGCGAGAAGCCGTCGGCTTTCATATCGTAGAACCACACCTTATCGGTGCCGCCCGCGCCGGTCTTGGTAAACACCAGCACCGCCGTAGACACGCCTGCGTAGGGCTTGAACACGCCGGAGGGCATGGAAATGACCGCCCGCAGCTGGTGGTTTTCAATCAGTTCTTTTCGGATGCTCTGGTGCGCTTTGCTGGAACCGAACAGCACGCCGTCCGGCACAATGCAGGCGCAGCGTCCGCCGGTTTTGAGCATTCGCAGGAAGAGCGCAAGGAACAGAAGCTCCGTTTTTTTGGTGTTGGTGACGGCTTTCAGATCGTCGTTGATGCTCTCGGCATCCACAGTGCCCTTGAACGGCGGGTTCGCAAGGCAAACGGTGTACTTGCTGCAAATGGAGTTTTGCTTCGACACGCTGTCCTTGTAGTCGATCTCCGGGTTCGTGATGGAGTGGAGCATCAGGTTCATGGCCGAAATGCGCAGCATGGTGCGGTCCGTGTCAAAGCCGGTGAACATCGGTCCGGCAAAATGCTGCCACTGCTCCGGGGTCATGCTGTCCTCGTAGTGGGCGCGGAGGTACTGCGCACTAGACACCAGAAAGCCCGCCGTGCCGCAGGCGGGGTCGCAGATAAAGTCGTCCGGCGTGGGCTGCACCAGTTCCACCATCATGTCACGGATGTGTTTGGGCGTGCGGAACTGGCCGTTCTGCCCTGCTGTTGCCAGTTTGCCCAGCATATACTCGTACAGGTCGCCCTGCATATCAAGGTCGGCAATGTCGTGGGTGTAGAGATCCTCCAGCCCGGTGATGATCTTTTGCAGCACCTGCGGCGTGGGGATCAGGAACATGGCATCGTCCATATACCGCGCAAAGGCGGTGTTGCCCTCGTCCGGGCGGGCGGGGTCGTCTGCAATCTCCACCAGCTCGCCGTTTGCGTCAAAGTCCGGCAGACGGCCATACTTCATCTTTTTGATGGCCGGGAACACCCGCTGCTGCATGGTCAGGAAAATCTCGCGGGAGTCCTTGTCCTTGAAGCGGCTCCACCGCATAGACTGTCCTGCCGCGCTGGCCGGGAAGATGTGCTCCATCTTTTCACCCGCCATGTTCTCAAAATCTTCGGTGGCAAGCTCTTTCTCGTCCAGTGACCGGATGAACATGAGATAGGTCAGCTGTTCAATGACGGTCAGCGGATTGGTGATGCCGCCTGCCCAGATGTCTGTCCAGATCTTGTCTACCTTATTTTTAATGGCTCCTGTTACCATGCGTTCCTCCTGAATGTTTGCCAATCGCAAACGCTTTGCATCTTGAATTTTTGGTGATAATATCACAATTTTATTATAGCAGTGTACGATTGCATTTTCAATGTCAGCTCCGGTGGTGTGCAATGATTCGGGAAAAGAAAATCCCACGAGGAATCTTACGATTCTTCGTGGGATTTTGGTGCGCTCGAGGGAACTCGAATCCCTGGCCCTCTGATTAAAAGAATCCAAGGCGCATCATTCGTCAAATTTCAAAAGTTCGAAGAAACGTTATTTTTATCGTATCATCGCAAAACATGCCTTTGCACACACCGCATTATTTGCATACAGTGTGATGCTTTGCAACCGTTATCCAGCTATTCAGGTGTGCAAAAAGTGTGCAAAAATGTGCAGACGGGCAAAACAAAGCCCAATGGACAAATCAACCACCGGTTTTATGGCAGGGTTTAGGACATCCGAACAGACACCGTTTGATATAGAAATGAGGTTCACTATGAACAAACTACTTTCCTGCCGCTACAATATGGACACCAACCGGGTGGAAACCCGGTTCAAAGATGGCACCACTCTTGCCATCGACTGCATCGCCGTCGAGGACGAGTACGGCAACACCCCGGCACAGCGGGCAGAGCTGGACTGGCTGCTGTGGAACAAGCCATTGGAGTATGCACAGCTTGTGCTGGGTGGAGGGATGGAGCATTATCTTTCCCTCGGCTGTGACCACGGCAGAATGGAAGATTGAGGATTCAGCAGCCGTTCGCAAAAAATTAAAGAATCATCTTTGCAAAGTCCATTGCTATTTGAACGAAAATCGAATATAATATAGATAGGAAAGCGGACGTCATTCCGCTGGTGTGGCTGACACCTAAAATCCGATCAGATGCAGGACGTAAGGGCCTGAGGTTGGCGGGCAACGATAAAACCCGAAAGAGATGCAGGACGTAGGGGCCTGAGGTTGGCGGACAACGATAAAATCAGTCGCAAGGGACATCGGACAGCACCACGGTGTTGTAGGTGTCCCTTTTATTTTGTAAAAACGCAAAGGAGCGCAGAATCAACCATGACGAAAAAAGAAGCACTGTCCATCGTTTTTGCCTGTGCGCCGTTGTACAAAGAAAATCTGGTGGATAAAAGCCTGCTGTTCATCACTACCGACAAGCATAAGAGTGTCCATTGTCTGGAGGTCACGTTCGATATCAGCAACTTTCTGCACATGACAGGCTTCAAGCTGCGTAAGCCTAGCATCAATGCCAGACACTTTTTCAATCTGTGCTACGACAAACGTCTGACCGAAGCGGATTTTGAATTTTCCGCAGATGGAACCACCGAAATGAAAATGCGTGTTCTGCCCAGCCTGATGAAAAAGAATCTCTCCGCAAAAATGCTGGGCGACTACAATATGAGCCAGCCCAAGCTGTACACCGACAAGATCGCAGGCTCCCTCAGCGCCTGCATGGGTTTTGTCCGGGATAGCGGTGAAGGACGTTTCGTTCCCAACACGGTGCTGGAGGGCGATATCCGAACCAAAGTAAAGGCCGCTGACCGAATTATTGCTACATATCGCAAAAACCGTGGTGAGAAACAGTATTCAGAGGTCGTATTCACCGCCAAGAAGGTCGAATGGGAAAAGATCGTCCTTCCCGATGAATACTGCTATCTTGTGTTGCCTGAATAATAAAAGAATGCCCGCCACCGATGGAACGGAATCTCCACGGTGAGCGGGCATTTTGCGTTTTCGTTCGATTCAGGTGAATCTATTCGGCTTGTGGTTTTCGCTTAACCCACGGTTTGGCTCCACAACAGGCTGATACCGAACCAGTCCATTGCTTCATCGCCACCGATAGCTGGTCAACGCCGCTATCCTCTATTATTAGTATAGCGCAAAAGTATATAAGTGCAAGTGGTCAAGCATCGAAGGAAATGAAATTTTCACTCAGGTCTATTATATGTACTCTATACCGAAATGTTTCATGCAAACAGCATTTTTCAATATGACCTTTATTGTCCATTTTAGTCTATTATAGTCCTCATTTTTCCATATATAATTTGAATTTTCCCTTGCACTAGCCCCAGACAAATGTTATACTTGACAAAATGGAGGAAATGTGCTATGTCTGATGAAATTTTCACTGTATTGCAAGCGGCACAATACTTAAAGGTATCAGAAAAGACCATTCGTCGTCTTATAAAAAGTAAAAAGCTTACAGCATCACGTGTAGGAAGTCGTTCTCTTCGCATACGGCAAAACGACATCGATCAATATCTTGCCAATCACACAAATCATTGTAAAGGAGTTACTACCAATGAGTGAAGAGTTAATTCAGAGAAATTTGATAGATTCTCCTGAAAAAATGGGAGATTGGAATTTTTATAACATCGGAGCAACAACCTTAAAAGCACTAAAGTCAGCAAAACTAATTCCTGATAAGGATTATGAAACATTTGAAAGCAAAAAGCCGGATGCACTAATTGTTAAAAAACCCGTAGTAATTGCTGCCATCGAATACAAAACGCCTTCTCAACTTCGTACTGAAAAGCAAATCGAGAAGGCAATTGTGCAAGAATTAGGTACGGCACAAGCTTTGCAGGCAAAAGTTTATATTATTACTGACGGAAGTAAGAGTATCTGGGTCAATCCTTTAACTGGTCACGAGATTTTGCAGGAAAACGGCAGTAAAATAACTCTCAATTTCAATAAAACTAGCTCTGAATGTATTGTTCTGATTAACAAAATTCGCGCATCCATCAATGCTTCAAATGATATGTTAAGAGCCGCGGCATCTGTTGATCCTCTTCCGCTTGCTCAGAAAGTATGGCAGGATTTATGGGCCGTTTCTGGTGCAACTCCAGAAAATTGCCTCTACACCTTTGTCGAGATTTTCATTTTCAAATATCTGAGTGATCTTGGTGTATTAAAAGGCATGTATTCGTTTTATGATTTACTTGGAAAATATTCCGGTAATAATGAAAACGATGTGCTCGAATTCTATGCTTCTGTTATCCGTATAAAAATCAAAGAGCTTTTTCCCGGAAATCCAAAAGACAAAACACAATCATTAATGGTACTATTTTTGTATCTAAAGATGATAAAGCAGTTTCTGGATACGCTACAGTTTTTCACAAAATCCTTAAACGATTCAATGATTTTGGTACGCTTGAAAACATTGATTACGATTTTAAAAGCAAGCTCTTTGAAACGTTCTTGAAAGAATCTATCAGCAAGAAAAACTGGGGACAATATTTTACGCCGCTTAAGGTCGTTCGAGCGATTGTGAACATGGCCGATATTGAGTCTGGAATGAAAATCTGTGACCCGGCATGTGGCGTTGGTAAATTCTTGCTTGAGCCTATTTTGCACAATCTTAATCACCTATACACTATAGAAACAGATGAACACGGTGCCGAACGGCTTGTTCCTAAAATTACGCTTGTCGGCTATGATAAGGGCTTCGACAAAGATGAGCAGAAAACCATTATACTTGCAAAGGCGAATATGCTAATTTATATGTCCGAGCTAATCAGAGAGCATCCGAATCTAACTCAGCAGTTTGCGCAGTTATTTAATAGCACCTTCACTCTGCAAACCAACTCTATCCTCGGAACTCTAGCCAAGCCGGTAACAGAGGAGTACGATCTCATTCTTACAAATCCACCATATGTTATGAGTGGCAGTAGCAATCTAAAAGAAGAAATCTCGAAGGATGATGAATTAAAGAAATATTTTTCTATCAGTGCCATGGGCATCGAAGGGCTGTTCATGGAATGGATTGTCCGCGCACTCAAACCCGGAAAAAAGGCTTTTATTGTCGTGCCAGATGGAATCATGAATCGGAGTAACGATAAAAAATTACGAGATTTTATTCTTGGCCAGTGCGATATCGACGCGGTGATTTCTTTGCCATTAAACACATTCTTTACGACCAACAAAAAGACCTATATTCTCGCACTCACTAAAAAGATTCCTCTTAATGTTGGCGGAATTCCCACTCTTCCCAAGCAAATCTCTCCGGTATTCACATATCTTTGCTCAGAAATCGGCGAAACGCGGGATGTCTATCGCTTTGATATCGAGCAAAATGATTTGGAAGCGGCCTCGGATTTGTTTAATATGTTTAAGGGAGCAAAGATAAAATTCAGAACGGATGACCCACGCTGCAAAATTATAAGTATTGATAAATTTTATACCAGTGCGCATTGGGCTGTAGATCGTTGGTGGACAAGAGAAGAAAAGATTCAGCTTGGCGTGGAAGATGATGTTGAAACCATCACTCTTTCCGGCCTCGCCACTTTAATTTCTGATGTTTCATCTTCTTTAATGGAATATCGCGAGCCACTTTATGAGTTGGAGAAAAAAAAAACAATAATTTCTCGTCAAATGGTTAATATAATCGACCCTGCCGTGTTCCGTTTATCCTCCTCTGGAATCGGACTTAATCGTGTAAAATTAAATGCTCTAAACACTGACAATCCGGACGATTTTCCCGTCTATACTGCTGGTCAAGAACCTGTGGCATTCATAAAAAGACTTCCAAAAGAGCCCTTTGGTGCAAACGTGGATAACCCTGTTCTTAGCTTTGCTACAAACGGTGATGGGTCGGCCGGCCGCAATTTTGTAATTCATACGAAGCCATTTTATGTCAATACCGATCGAATCGTCGTTCAAGTACTTCGCAAGGATATCAGCCCTCAGTATGTTCGCGTTGCGCTTAATGATATGAAGGAAAAATATGGATTCAATCATGCACACAAAGCCAACTCTCACAACTTGGCTCCTGTCACCATCCAACTTCCTGTAAAAAGCAACGGATGTTACGACTTAGAGCAACAGGAAATTATGGTCGAAATTTTCAACTATCTTGAAGATATGCGAAAATCTCTTCTCCATCAAAAAGACCGTGTGGTAGAAAGCAACGTCTGTGTAGACTTGTCCTGCTACCATTTTGCCCAGAAAAAGATTTCGGATCTGTTTTCGGTTCTTCGAGGAAGCGGAAAATATACTAGAAGCTATACTCAGGAACATCCTGGCGCAGTCCCTCTCTTTTCGGGAAACACTTCTGGGGCATTTGCGTATGTCGATACCGCTGATTATAATACCCCTTGTTTGAGCTGGGTGATTGATGGCCTTGCTGGGTATCTTATGTTCCACTCATCAGAGTTTTCTGCAACAAATCATCGAGGAGTTTTGCTTCCAAAATTTTCTGACATTAACCTTCAATATGCCAAATTTATTATGGAACCTATTTTCCGAAATGCAAAGAAGGGTCGTGTTGGTGATAACGGAGAAAACGAATACTCTTCACTCCCTCCCTTTATGGTTTCTGAACTTTTGGTCCCATTCCCTGTTGATGATACTGGAAAGATAAGCCTATCCGCTCAGCAAGAAATTGCCGAACAATATATTACTGTTGAGCAATGCAAACGAGATGTTGCTGAGAAGTTAGATGCTCTGGCTCATCAAAAAATCGAGCTATAATAGCTCTGAATGCCAAAAGTGTCATACTTTTACCGCTTTACCGCAATAAAACTTGCAAAACCATCTTGACGCGCTCCGCAATCCATGATACCCTTTATCGCAAATCCCACCAATTTTGTAGAAAAGTACAGAACGGCGAGGATTTATTCTCCATGAAGATTTTTACCGCCCCGCAACACACCCGATCTATTTTGCCGCCGTTTCACCCGACAAAATCATCGCTGCGCTGCGTGGGCGGTATTTTTCTTTTTTACAAATAAAATCTTATGTAGTTGTCCAATCTTCCAAAATTTGTTTTTAGTTGTTGACCGCACAACTTCAAAGTGTTATTCTTGTGCTTGAAAGAAGCAGGTTGTAGTGTCCGCACTGCGTCGGCTTTCTTCATACTGTACCTTGAATCTTACATAAGCCGTCTGAACGAGATACTGCGCCATGACCTCACACT
>ERZ1027099.20-NODE-20-length-103623-cov-14.077727_pt1 | contig 103623 bp, 81 predicted proteins | sample MGYA00519408_ERZ1027099 | MGnify/ENA primary metagenome ERZ1027099 (study PRJEB26926, sample SAMN06164646) | human gut metagenome | biome: ENVO:00009003; feature: ENVO:2100002; material: ENVO:00002003 | host: Homo sapiens | place: USA | collected 2012 ...
AGGCAGTTGCCGTGTCATTTTTCGAAAACTGTTTTACGGATACCCAGCAAGCGGGGTGCCCCGCTTTTTCTGTCAGCTATTGGCGTAATGCGGAAAAAATGCAGCGGACTCTTCGTGAAAAGGACACAAAAGTAATACTATTATCTGTGCTTTCTGCCAAAAAACAAAAAAGACATGTGCAAATTGCCGCAAATCAGGTATAATGAATACTAAAGAAGTATCTGTGTCGAAACGACACGAAAGGAGAGTGAGCAGATTGGCAGAGGATTTTGTGATCGAAATGCTCCACATTACCAAGGAGTTCCCTGGGATCAAGGCAAACGACGATATCACCCTGCAGCTGCGCAAAGGCGAGGTACATGCCCTGCTGGGCGAGAACGGCGCCGGCAAAAGTACGCTGATGAGCGTGTTGTTTGGCCTGTACCAGCCGGAAGCTGGTCAGATCCGCAAAAACGGCAAGGAGGTTGCCATCCGCAACCCCAATGATGCAAATGCACTGGGCATCGGCATGGTGCACCAGCACTTCAAGCTGGTAGAATGCTTCAGCGTGCTGGACAACATCATTCTGGGCGTGGAGCCCAACAAGATGGGCTTTTTGCAGAAGGCTGAGGCACGCAAAAAGGTAATGGCCCTGAGCGAAAAGTACGGCCTGCGCGTGGACCCGGATGCACTGATCAGCGATATCTCTGTTGGCATGCAGCAGCGCGTTGAGATCCTGAAGATGCTGTACCGCGACAACGAGATCCTGATCTTCGACGAGCCCACGGCAGTGCTGACCCCGCAGGAGATCGACGAACTGATGGAGATCATGCGCGGGTTCAAGAAGGAGGGCAAGTCCATCCTGTTCATTACCCACAAGCTCAACGAGATCATGGCTGTGGCAGACCGCTGCACAGTTCTGCGCAAGGGCAAGTGCATGGGTACCGTGGACATCAAGGATACCACCAAGGAAGAGCTTTCCCGCATGATGGTGGGCCGCGATGTGCAGCTGCAGGTGGACAAAAAGCCTGCAGACCCCGGCAGGGTGGTGCTGGATGTGAAAAACGTCACCATGCACAATGCCCAGCACAAGAAGGACGCGGTCCGGGATGTCTCTTTTCAGGTGCACGCGGGCGAGATCGTCTGCCTTGCAGGCATCGAGGGCAACGGCCAGACCGAGTTCGTCTACGGCCTGACCGGTCTGGAAAAAATCAGCAGCGGCAAGATCATGCTGGACGGCAAGGACATCACCAATGAGACCATCCGTCAGCGCTCCAAGGACGGCATGAGCCACATCCCGGAGGACCGTCACAAGCACGGTCTGGTGCTGGACTACAGTCTGGAAAACAACATGGTGCTGCAGCGTTACTGGCAGCCGGAGTTCCAGAAGGGCGGCTTTATCCGCAGCGATAAGGTGCGCGAATACTCCGATAAGCTGATCGCGCAGTATGATGTGCGCAGCGGTCAGGGCAGCCTGACCACCGTGCGCAGCATGTCCGGCGGCAACCAGCAGAAGGCCATCATTGCCCGCGAGATCGATAAGGATCCGAAGCTCTTGGTGGCAGTCCAGCCCACCCGCGGTCTGGACGTTGGTGCAATTGAATACATCCACCGCCAGATCGTGGCCGAGCGCGATAAGGGCACGGCCGTGCTGCTGGTCAGTCTGGAGCTGGACGAGGTGATGAACCTGTCCGACCGCATCCTTGTGATGTACGAGGGCGAGGTCGTGGGCGAATTTGACCCCAAGACCACCACCGTGCAGGAGCTGGGCCTGTATATGGCAGGCGCACGCAAGCAGGGAAAGGAGAGCAAATAACACATGAACAAGAAAAAACTTTCCCACAGCAGTCTGAATAGCTCCATCACCAGTGTGCTGGCTGCTCTGCTGTGCATCCTGATCGGCCTTGTGGTCGGTTTTCTGGTGCTGCTGGCCATCAACCCGGCGCACGCATGGGGTGACGGCTTTGTGCGCATCCTGAAGGGCGGCTTCCATGACGCACCCTATGGCGTCGGCAAGGAGCTGGCAAATGCGGCTCCCCTTATTATGACCGGTCTGTCCGTGGCGTTTGCCTTCAAGACCGGCCTGTTCAACATCGGCGCGGCGGGTCAGTACACGCTGGGCGCTTACGGCGCTTTGTACTGCGCCATCATGCTCAAGCTGCCATGGTTCGTCTGCCTGATTGCCGCCACCATTCTGGGCGGTCTCTGGGGTGCGATCCCCGGCTTCTTCAAGGCCTACTTCAACATCAACGAGGTCATTACCTCCATCATGTTCAACTGGATCGGCCTGTATCTGGTCAATGAGCTCATTTACCAGAACGGCACCGGCCCCATGTACGATGTGCGCAACACCCGTACCATGAACCTGAGCAAGAATGCCGATTACGCCCAGTCCATCATCCCGGACTTTGGCCTGAACAAGCTGTTCCAGACCAACAGCACCACCATCGCCATCTTTCTGGCGGCAGCAGTGGCAGTTCTGATCTGGGTGGTGCTGAACAAGACCACCTTCGGCTACGAGCTCAAGGCAGTCGGCCTGAACAAGAGCGCTGCCCGCTACGCCGGCATCAACGAGAAGAAGAACATCATCCTCTCCATGGCCATTGCCGGTGCGCTGGCCGGTTTTGGTGCGGGCCTGTACTACCTTTCCAATGTGTCCCAGTGGAACCCGCTGAACTCCACCAGCCTGCCGACGATGGGCTTCAACGGCATTTCCGTTGCACTGCTGGCAAGCTCCAACCCCATCGGCACCATCTTCTCGGCGATCTTCATTTCCCATATCTCGGTGGGCGGTTCCTTCCTTTCCACCAAGTATTACCCCACTGAGATCTCGGATCTGATCAGCGGCATCATCATCTACCTGTGCGCATTCTCCATGCTGTTCCGCGGCAGGATCCACGCACTGCTGTTCAGGAATGCCGACAAGACCAACGTGAACGCAGAGCCTGCTGCTCCTGCAAAACCTGCAACCGAAAAGGAGGGCAAGTGATATGCTGCTTCTGATCAAATATACGCTGCTGTATGGCATCGTTCTGATGCTGGTGGCACTGGGCGGTATGTTCAGTGAGCACTCCGGCATCATCAACATCGCACTGGAGGGCATCATGGTCATTGGCGGTGTGGCGGGTGTTCTCACCCTGACCTTGCTGCCTGCCGGAATGCCGGTCTTCCTCGTGGTGCTGATCTCTGTTCTGGTGGCGGCACTGGCCGGTATGGTGTACAGTCTGCTGCTGGCCTTTGCCTCCATCAACCTGAAGGCGGATCAGACCATCGGCGGCACGGCCCTGAACCTGCTGGCCACGGCCATTGCGGTGGTCATTGCCAAGTATTTCAGCGATAGCGGCAGTGCAAAGCTGAACTACACCAACAAGCCCTTCCTGTTCAGTATCGGCGGGCTGGAGCTGAGCATTTTTGTGCCGCTGGGCATCATTCTGCTGATCATCAGCTATGTGGTGCTGTACAAGACCCGCTTTGGCCTGCGTCTGCGTGCCTGCGGCGAGCATCCGCAGGCAGCGGACTCTGTGGGCATCAACGTCTACAAGATGCGCTATGCCGGTGTTGTCATTTCCGGTGCACTGGGTGCGATCGGCGGCATGGCCTACATCGTGCCCCCGGTTCAGACCTGGAACTTTGAGGTGGGTGTGGCCGGTGCAGGCTTCCTGGCCATGGCTGTTATGATCTTTGGCCAGTGGAAGCCCTTCAACATCTTTGGCGCAGCCATGTTCTTTGCTGTGTTCAAGAGTCTGGCAAACATTGCAGACTCCACCTTCCTGGCACAGCTGCACTGGTCCAGCAACATCTACAACATGATGCCGTTCGTGGCGTCCATGATCATTCTGGCGTTTACCTCCAAGAACAGCATGGCACCCAAGGCAGAGGGCATCCCCTACGACAAGGGATCCCGCTAAAACGACGACTCGTGATTCCAAAACAAGGGCGCAGCTGCTTTTTCGGGCGGCTGCGCCCTTTTTGACTTAAAATTGGGCAAAGTTTACAGAATGATACTTGCTTTTGTTTGGAATTTTGCTATACTATATCTTACAATGTCGTACTATTGAAAAAACGAGGAGCGTGATACGATGCGCGTTTATGATCTGATTGCAAAAAAGCGTGACGGCGGTACGCACAGCCGTGAGGAGCTGGAGCAGATCGTCAATGGCTATGTCAGCGGAGAAGTGACTGATTACCAGATGGCTGCATGGATGATGGCTGTCTATCTGCGCGGTATGACCGATGAAGAGACCGCAGAGCTGACCGACGTGATGGCTCACAGCGGTGTGATGGTGGATCTTTCGCCCATTCCGGGCATCAAGGTGGACAAGCACTCCACCGGCGGCGTGGGTGACAAGACCACGCTGGTCATTGCACCAATCGTCGCAGCCTGCGGCGTGAAGATCGCCAAGATGAGCGGCCGGGGTCTTGGCCATACCGGCGGCACCATCGATAAGATGGAGAGCGTGCCCGGCACCAGAACCGCCCTCTCGCAGGAGGAGTTCTTTGCGCAGGTGAACAGGATCGGCCTGTCGGTCATTGGCCAGAGCGAGGGCATTGCCATTGCCGATAAAAAGATGTATGCCCTGCGGGATGTGACCGCAACCGTCAGCTGCATCCCGCTCATTGCGTCCAGCATCATGTCCAAAAAGCTGGCTTCCGGCTCGGACGCCATCCTGCTGGATGTGACCACCGGCACCGGAGCTTTTATGAAGACGGTAGACCAGAGCATTGAGCTGGCCAAGCTGATGGTCTCCATCGGTACCCACCATGGCCGCCGCGTTGCCGCCATGATCACTGATATGGACACCCCGCTGGGCCATAACATCGGCAACAGTCTGGAGGTCATGGAAAGCATGGATGTGCTCAAGGGCCATGGCCCCGCCGATCTGACTGAGGTCTGCCTGCAGCTGGCGACCAACATGCTGGTGCTGGCCGATAAGGGCACGCCTGCCCAGTGCCGTGCCATGGCCGAGGCGGTGATCGCCGACGGCTCTGCCTTTGCAAAGTGCAAGGAGATGTTTGCGGCGCAGGGCGGCGATACCCGCGTGCTGGACGACTACAGCCTGTTTGAGCGGCCTGCGGCAAGCTTTGAGCTGCTGGCAGAGCAGGACGGTTACATTGTGGCGAACGATGCCGAGAAAATTGGCTCTGCCAGCGTGCTGCTGGGTGCGGGCCGACAGAAAAAGGGCGACCCGCTGGATTTTGCCGCCGGCATCACCCTGCATAAAAAGCGCGGCGACTACGTAAAGAAGGGCGAGAGTCTGGCTACCTTCTACGGCGCAGCAGACAAGTTTGAGGCTGCTGCAGCCGAGTACCGCAGCGGCCTTGTGTACGGTGCCGAAAAGCCGGAGGAAGCTCCGCTGGTATATGCGCTTGTGACAAAGGACGGCGTTGAAATGTGATTAAAAAGCTTCCGGGGCCTGTGCCCCGGGGCTTTTTTTGCATCATTTTGCCATTGTTTGCTGCATAATGTGGAAAACAGTGGAACTTTGGCGGGGGATATGCTATACTATGATGGATTTGTGCTGTCCCGGCAGAAGGGACGCGGAAAGAGAAAGGACTTGTTATGAAGATCATTCTGGTGGGCGGCGGCAAGGTTGGCACTGCGCTGGCGCGGCAGCTCAGTGAGGAAGACCATAATGTGACCATTGTGGACACCAACAAAGCGCGTGTGGAACATCTGACTGAAAGCTATGATGTGCTGGGTATCGTGGGCAACGGTTCCTCGATCACCACGCTGGCAGAGGCCGGCATTGAAGATGCGGATGTGTTCATTGCCGTGACCGGCTCAGATGAGCTGAATCTGCTGTGCTGCATGTTTGCCAAAAAGGCGGGCCACTGCCATGCAATCGCCCGTGTGCGTAACCCGTCCTACAGCCATGAGCTGGACTTTATCAAAAAGCAGATCGGCATTTCGGCCATCATCAATCCGGAAATGGCTGCAGCAAAGGAGATCTCCCATCTGCTGCGCTTCCCGGGCGCAAGCAAGATCGACACCTTTGCAGACGGCCGTGTGCGGCTGATCAAGTTTGCACTCACTGCAGAGCAGGGGCTGGACGGCGTGGCCATCCGCGAGATCCCCACCCGCCTGAAGAGCGATATTCTGGTGTGCGCTGTGGAGCGCAGCGGCGGCGTCATCATCCCGAACGGCAACTTTGTGCTGCAGAACGGCGATCAGGTCACCTTCCTTGCTACACAGGAAAAGGCCCACGAGTTCTTCCAGCGCATCCATCTGCCGGTGCGCCCGGTGCGCAATGCCTTCATCGTGGGCGGCGGTGCCATTGCCTTCTACCTGAGTCAGGAATTGCTGGAAAACCATGTGCGGGTGCGCATCGTGGAGCGCGACCCTGCCCGCTGCATGGAGCTGGCAGAACAGCTGCCCGGCGCACAGATCCTGAACGAGGACGGCTCCAACCGCGAATTCCTGCTGTCCGAGGGCATGGAGTCCACCGAAGCTTTTGTGGCCCTGACCAACATCGACGAAGAAAACGTGCTGCTGACCCTGTTTGCCAAAAAGCACTCCAAGGGCAAGCTGGTCACCAAAGTCAACCGTCTGGAGTTCGATGATATTCTGGCCGGTCTGGATCTGGGCAGCGTGGTCTACCCCAAGTACATGACCTGCGATTACATCGTGCAGTATGTGCGTGCACTGCAGAACGAAGCGGGCAGCAACATCAAGACGCTGTACCGCATTCTGGATGACCGCGTGGAAGCGCTGGAATTTACCGTCCACGAGGAAAGCGCTGCCACGGGTGTCCCCCTGAGCCAGCTGCACTTGAAAAAGAACCTGCTGCTGTGCTGCATCACCCGCGGCCATCAGATCCTGATCCCGCGCGGCGGCGACCAGATCCAAGTGGGCGATAACGTGATCGTGGTCACGCTGGAGCATGGCCTGCATGATCTGCGCGATATTCTGGATAAGGGTGCAGAGGGTTGACGGAGGCAGACTATGAATTATGCGATCGTTTTCCGTCTGCTGGGCTATGTGCTGATGATCGAAGGCGCGCTGCTGCTGCTGCCCGCAGCGGCCAGCGGATTCTACGGCGAATGGTTCGTGCTGGGCGTGTTTCTGATCACGGCGGCAGTCAGCGCCGCTATCGGCTACGCCCTGCGCGGCATCAAGCCCCAAAGCAAGGTATTCTATATGCGGGAGGGCTTTGCGGCTACCTCGCTGAGCTGGATCGTCATTTCCATCGTGGGTGCCGTTCCGTTTGTGGTGACGGGCTGCATCCCGAACCCGGTGGACGCCCTGTTTGAGACGGTGTCCGGCTTTACCACCACCGGTGCCAGCATCCTGCCCGGGGTAGAGGATCTGCCCAAGGGCATCCTGTTCTGGCGCAGCTTCACCCACTGGATCGGCGGCATGGGCGTTCTGGTGTTCCTGCTCTCGCTGCTGCCCCTGACCGGCGGCTCCCACGTCAACCTGATGAAGGCGGAAAGCCCCGGCCCTCAGGTGGATAAGCTGGTGCCCAAGGTGCAGTCTACTGCAAAGATCCTGTACGGCATCTATTTTGCACTCACCGTGCTGGAGCTGGTATTCCTGATGCTGGGCGGCATGCCGCTGTTTGAGTCCATGCTCACGGCCTTCGGCACGGCGGGCACCGGCGGCTTCGGCTTCAAAAATGACAGCTTTACCAGCTTTTCTCCCTACATCCAGTGGGTCGTGACCATTTTCATGATCCTGTTCGGCGTCAACTTCAATGCCTACTTCCTGCTGCTGCTGCGCAAATTCAACCGCGTCATCAGCGAGGAGGTGCGCGGCTACTTTGTGGTGATCCTGGCAGCAGTGGGCCTCATCACGGCCAACATCTACAGCATCTACAACAACTTTGGCGAAGCGCTGCGTCAGGCAGCCTTTCAGGTGGGCTCTATCATCACGACCACTGGCTTTTCCAGCTGTGACTTTGACCTGTGGCCCACCCTCTCCAAAGAAATTCTGGTGGTGCTCATGTTCATTGGTGCCTGCGCAGGCAGCACCGGCGGCGGCATCAAGGTGAGCCGCCTCCTCATTCTGGGCAAGACCTTGGGCAAGGAGCTCAAGCAGGCACTGCACCCGCAGGTGGTGGCCCCCGTCCGCATGGACGGCAAGCTGCTCAACCACGAGACCATCCGCACCACCAATGTGTTTATGGGCGCGTATTTCTTCATCTTCGTGGTATCCTTCCTGCTCATCAGTCTGGATGGCTTTGATATGGTGACGAACTTCACAGCCATTGCAGCTACCTTGAACAACATCGGCCCGGGCCTTGCGCAGGTGGGCCCCATGATGAACTTTGGCAGCTTTACGAACCCTGCAAAGCTGGTGATGATCTTCGACATGCTGGCCGGCCGTCTGGAGATCTTCCCGATGCTGGTGCTGTTCCTGCCGGATACGTGGCGCAGATTCTAAAAAGCGATAACAAAAAGCCATCTGTGATCTCCTGCTCGTATTGAGCATTTGGAAAGATACAGATGGCTTTTTTGCGCGTAACGGTAAGCCACACAAGTCCTTCCCTTTTCGGGGAAGGCGGATCTGCGAAGCAAAGACGGAAAGGCATTTATACTTCCACTTTTTCCTGTGCCCGGTACTGCAGGGCTTCCAGCACACAGTCCTCATCCAGCAGCTGTTTGCCTGCCAGATCGGCCACCGTGCGGGCCACCCGCAGGATGCGGTCATGGGCGCGGGCGGAAAGGCCCAAAGCGTCGTAGGAGGCACGCAGCAACCGCTCGGCGGCGGGAGTCATGCGGCAGACGCGCCGCACCTGCCCGGCGGTGAGCTGGGCGTTGCAGAGCACGCCCTCAAAACCCGGGGCGGCATAGCGTTTTGCCTGAATGGCCCGGGCGGCAAGCACCTGTTTGCGTAGGTCGGCGCTGCTCTCGGAGGGAGCCGATGTGTGCAGCTCGTCAAAGGCGATGGGGTCCATCTCTACGCACAGGTCGATACGGTCCAGCAGCGGGCCGGACACCCGGCTGCGGTACTGCCGCACGGCACTGGGTGAGCAGGTGCACTGCCGGGTGGGATGACCGTAGTAGCCGCATTTGCAGGGGTTCATGGCTGCCACCAGCTGGAAATGGCTGGGATAGGTGGCGCTGCCTGCCGCGCGGCTGACCGTGATCTGACCATCCTCCAAAGGCTGGCGCAGGACTTCCAGACTCTCGCGGGAAAACTCCGGGAGCTCGTCCAGAAACAGCACGCCGCAGTTGGCAAGGCTGCACTCGCCGGGCCGGAACTGCGCACCGCCGCCAGCCAGCGCTGCGGCACTGGCTGAGTGGTGCGGGCTGCGGAAGGGGCGTACAGAGACGAGCCCATGTCCCTGCGGCAGCTGGCCCGCAATGGAGTAGATCTTGGTGGTCTCCACGGCTTCCTCCCGGGTGAGCGGCGGCAGGATGCCGGGCAGGCGCTTTGCCAGCATGGATTTGCCGGTGCCGGGTGCGCCAATCAGCAAAACGTTGTGTCCGCCGGAAGCGGCAATGACCATGGCCCGCCGCGCCAGAGACTGGCCCAGTACGTCCGCAAAATCCGGCACCTGTGCCCAGGCTTCTGCCGGATCAAAGGGGACAGCGGCGGCAGGGGACAGGGACGAGATTCCCTTCAGCGCATCCACTACCTCACGGGCTGTGTGGGCGGGGTAGACCGCCATTCCATCGGCGCAGGCCTCGGCAGCTTCCGCGGCGTTCTCGGCGGGGACATACAGGGCGCGGATGCCGCTTTCGGCAGCGGCCAGAGCCATGGGCAGAACGCCGGATACCGGCCGCAGGGTGCCGTCCAACGCCAGCTCGCCCAGAAAGGCAGCATCCGACGGGACGGCCTCCAGCTGGCCGCTGGAAATAAGAAGCGCAAGCAGCAGGGGCAGATCATACACCGGACCGGTCTTGCGGACATCGGCCGGAGCCAGATTGATGGTGATGCGCCGGTCCGGGAACTTGAACCCCAGATTCTTGATGGCGGCACGCACGCGGTCTGCACTTTCGCGCACAGCGGAATCCGGCAGGCCTACAATGGAAAATGCGGGCAGACCGCCGGAGACATCGGCTTCTACCGCTACGGCAAAGCCGTTCAGGCCCTTCAGACCAAAGCTTCGGGTGACAGAATACATGGTGCTCTCCCTCGCTCCAATGAGTGATAAAACGGAAAAGAATTGGCAAAAGTGGAAAATAATGGACAAAAATGCCAAACTTCGACACAAAAATACGTCTGGATTCATTATAGTAAAGGGCAGGAAAGATGTCAATGCGATAGAGAGGAGAGATTTTTTCCATGATGAACAACGAATACTGCCGCTATATCCATACATATTCGGAGCTGGAGGGGCTGCAGCATGCCCACAGCCTTGTCTATTGCGGAGCTTTGTCCGCACAGGGCGTGGTGATGGAGCTGCGGCACGAGCAGGATGGCCGGGTGCGCTGCAGTGCGGTGCGTCTGCCCGAGGGCAGCTTTGCCCGGGCCATGCAGCTGCTGCGCTACCTGTGCGAAAACAGCGTGGGTCTGGAGCAGTGGCTGGAGGTGCTGGCAGACGTGGGCCAGAGCTATGAGCTGCTGGAAAATGCTGGCACAGCCGGGACGATCCCGGACTTTGCAGGCGATAATTTGGATTTTTGTGCCATATGCCGGTTTTAAACAGCAAATCTTGTAGCAGATTACGCAATTGACACATGGACGCGGAGAGTTTATATTATAAGTAGGTTTTGTTAAACCTGTTTCTTTTTGCGGAAAAATTTACAAAAGGTAAGGTGTGCAAGATGTATTTGGATGAATATAAGCGCTGGATGGCTGCCGATCTGGAAGACGCAGATCTGAAGCCGGAACTGGCCAAGATCGAGGGAAATGACGAAGAGATCAAGGACCGCTTTGCGGTGGCTCTGAAGTTTGGCACGGCTGGTCTGCGCGGCGTTCTGGGCGCTGGCACCAACCGTATGAATATTTATGTCGTCCGTCAGGCTACGCAGGGTCTGGCAAACTGGGTCAAGACCCAGAAGGGCACCCAGACCGTGGCCATCAGCTACGACAGCCGTCTGAAGAGCGATGTTTTTGCCAAGACTGCCGCAGGCGTTCTGGCTGCAAACGGCATCAAGGTGCGCATTTATGATGCCCTGATGCCCGTGCCTGCTCTGAGCTTTGCTACCCGTTACTACCAGTGCAACGCCGGTATCATGGTCACGGCATCCCACAACCCGGCCAAGTACAACGGCTACAAGGCCTACGGCCCGGACGGCTGCCAGATGACCGATGACGCTGCCGCCATCGTCTACGACGAGATCCAGAAGACCGACGTGCTCACCGGCGCAAAGTACATTTCCTTTGCTGAGGGCGTGGAGCAGGGCCTGATCCGCTTTGTGGGCGATGACTGCAAAAAGGCTCTGTACGATGCCATTGAGGCTCGTCAGGTGCGCCCGGGCCTGTGCAAGACTGCTGGCCTGAAGCTGGTGTACAGCCCGCTGAACGGCTCCGGTCTGGTGCCGGTCACCCATGTGCTGAACGATATGGGCATCACCGACATCACCATCGTGCCCGAGCAGGAGTATCCCAACGGCTACTTCACCACCTGCTCCTACCCCAACCCCGAGATCTTCGAGGCCCTGAAGCTGGGTCTGGATCTGGCCACCAAGACCGGTGCAGACCTGATGCTGGCTACCGACCCCGATGCGGACCGTGTGGGCATCGCCATGAAGTGCCCGGATGGCAGCTATGAGCTGGTATCCGGCAACGAAATGGGCGCTCTGCTGCTGGACTACATCTGCGCAGGCCGCATTGAAAAGGGCACCATGCCCAAGGATCCGGTGGCAGTCAAGTCCATCGTGTCCACTCCGCTGGCCGACGCCATTGCCGCACATTACGGCGTGGAGATGCGCAGCGTGCTGACCGGCTTCAAGTGGATCGGCGACCAGATCGCAAATCTGGAAGCCGCAGGTGAGGTGGACCGCTTCATCTTCGGTTTTGAGGAAAGCTACGGCTATCTGGCCGGCCCCTATGTGCGCGATAAGGATGCCGTCATCGGCTCCATGCTGATCTGCGAAATGGCCGCTTACTACCGCAGCATCGGTTCCTCCATCAAGCAGCGTCTGGAAGAGATCTATAAGCAGTATGGCCGCTACCTGAACAAGGTGGACAGCTTTGAGTTCCCCGGCCTGACCGGCATGGAGAAGATGGCTTCCATCATGCAGAAGCTGCGCGATGAACCGCCCGCCGAGCTGGCCGGTCATAAGGTGGTCAAGGTGACGGACTACAAGAAGCCCGAGGAGACCGGCCTGCCTGCAGCAAACGTGCTGATCTACAGTCTGGAAAACGGCGCTACCGTTGTGGTGCGTCCCTCCGGCACCGAACCGAAGATCAAGACCTACTTCACCACGCTGGGCAAGGATCTGGCAGAAGCACAGGCACAGAAAGATGCTCTGGCTGCTGCCATCGAGCCGATCCTGAAGTAAACTCCATCAAGAACAAGTTTGTGCCCCTCTGCCCTGTGCAGAGGGGCATTTTTGCTGCAGATTATCGGTTGCAGTTTGAGAAGTTATACGCTATAATAAAACATGGCTTATTATAGGGATCGGGCAGGTGAAGAGATTGGAAAAGAAAGTATCGGCGGTATTGGTGGCGGCAGGCTCCTCCACGCGCATGGGTTTTGATAAGCTCAGCTTTGATCTGGGCGGGGAGACGGTGCTGCATCGCAGCATCCGCGCATTTGCGCAGTGTCCGCTGGTGGACGAGATCATTCTGGTGGCAGGCAGTAACCGTGCCTTTGCCCAGCAGCAGGCCGCAGACTGCGCAAAGCCTGTATGCGTTGTGGCAGGCGGTGCCACCCGCGCAGAAAGCGCGAAAAACGGTGTGCTGGCAGCTTCCGGTGCGCTTGTGGCTGTGCACGATGCAGCCCGGCCTTTCGTCAGCCAGCAGGTCATCACTGCTGCGCTGGAAGCTGCATCCCGATGCGGTGCCGCAGCGCCTGCCGTGCCGGTGAAGGATACCATCAAGGCGGCAGTGCGGGGCAGCGGCAAGACGGTGCCGGAGAGCTGCTTTGTACATGCCACCCCGGACCGCAGCACCCTGTATGCGGTGCAGACGCCGCAGTGCTTTGACCGCGCAGCCTATCTGGCAGCGCTGGAAGAGCTGGACGCCGAAAAAGCCCGCCTTGTCACGGACGACTGCAGCTTGTTCGAGCTGACCGGGCGCCCCGTGCAACTGACGCAGGGCGATTACGCGAATCTGAAGATCACCACCCGCGAGGACCTGCCCCGCCCGGAACAGAAAGAGGAACATAAAATGCGCATTGGACATGGTTATGACGTGCACCGTCTGGTGGAAGGCCGCAAGCTGATCCTGGGCGGCGTGGAAGTGCCCTTTGAAAAGGGCCTGCTGGGCCACTCGGACGCCGATGTGCTGGCCCATGCTGTGATGGATGCGGTGCTGGGCGCGGCGGCGCTGGGCGATATCGGCCAGCATTTCCCGGACAATGACCCTGCCTACTCCGGCGCAGACAGCCTGAAGCTGGCCCGCCGTGTGGCTGAAATTTTAAAGGAGCATGGCTTCCGCATTGAAAATATCGACGCAACGCTGCTGTGTCAGCGGCCCAAGCTGGCACCGCACATCCCGGCCATGCGCCGGAATCTGGCCGACGCCTTCGGCCTGCCGGTGGACGCTGTGAGCGTGAAGGCTACCACCGAGGAACATCTGGGCTTTACTGGCGAGGGGCTGGGCATTGCCGCCCACGCCGTTGCCCTGATCGAAACACTGTAAACGGGAGCGTGTACCAATGACTCTGAACGCGATCATTGCAAATTTCCAGACCTTCAAGCTGGTCGATCTGCTGGATATCATCATCATTTCCTTCCTGATCTACCAGCTGCTGGGCATTGTCAACCGCACCCGTGCCGGCCAGCTGTTCAAGGGTGCGCTGCTGGTGATGGCAGTCTATCTGGTGGCGGAAACGCTGAACATGCGTACCGTCACATGGCTGCTGAACTCACTGCTGCAGGTGGGCCTGCTGACCCTGGTGGTGCTGTTCCAGCCGGAGATCCGCCGTGCGCTGGAGCGCATGGGCCAGACCGACCAGTGGGCTGCCAAGCTGTTCAATGTCAAAGGCCGCTACAACGACCCCAGCCTCAAGGGCGCATGGCGCAGTGCCATCATTGCCATCTGCGACGCCGCCGAGCGCTTTTCGGAGACCAAGACCGGCGCGCTGATCGTGCTGGAACGCCACACGAACCTTTCTGAGATCGTGCGCACCGGCACGCCGGTGAACAGCGCCGTCAATCTGGAAGTGCTGGGCACCATCTTCTATGAGGGCACGCCTCTGCACGACGGTGCCGCCATCATTGAGAACGGCCGCATCAAAGCGGCTGGCTGTGTGCTGCCGCTTTCCAACAATCTGGATCTCGGCAAGGATATGGGCACCCGCCACCGTGCCTGCCTTGGCATTGCCGAAAATTCCGACGCCATCGCCATCGTGGTCAGCGAGGAGACCGGCATCATTTCCATGGCGAAAAACGGTGTGCTGATCCGCCACTTTGACCGCCAGACCCTGTATACCCGTCTGGTGGACGAGATGATCCCCAAGGAGACCGCTGCCGAAAAGACGACGGTCAGCGGCTGGCGCGGTCAGCTGGACCGTCTGTGGAAATGGGTCAGCCAGAAGGAGGACGATGCGCAATGAACAACGAACCCAACAAGAAAAACGGCGCAAAGCCGGCGGTCGCCCATAAGAAAAACATTCTGGACGACCGCCGCATCCGGCTGGCACTTTCGGTGCTGGGCGCCATCGTTGCATGGATGGTGGTCACGATCATCGTCCAGCCCGGCACCACCAACACCATTTACAATGTGCCGGTGGATTATACCTACGATTCCGCAGCTTACACCTCCCGGGGCCTGAGCATCGTCAGCGCCGAGGATAAGACCGTGAACCTGAAGATCTCCGGTGACGGCTACACCATCGGCGGCCTGACCGCTTCCGATTTTGTGGTCTACCCGGATTTTTCCAGCGTGCGCGACAGCGGCGAAAAGACCCTGCGCCTGCTGGTGCGCGGTGCCAACGGCCTGCTGAACGGTGTCACCGTGACCATGGAAGGCAATGATAACACGGTGGACGTGGTGTTCGACGTGGTGGAGGAAAAGACCCTGCCCGTTACCGTTACCACCAACTACCTGACCATTGCGGATGGCTATATCCTCTACAGCACCGATGTTTCCAAGGAGAACATCACCCTTTCCGGCCCCAGCAGTGAGCTGGACAAGGCCGTTACCTGTACTGCAGAGGTGACCTACAGCGGGGAGCTGACCGAGTCGGTCACACTGAGCACGCCGCTGCGCTTCTACACCTCCGGCGGCAGGGAGGTCAAGTTTGAGTACACGGAGCTGGAAGAAAACAGTGTGGACGTCACCCTGCAGGTGTACAAGATGGCCACCCTGCCGGTGAATGTGAATTTCATCAATGCACCGCGCGATTTTGATGATTCGGTGCTGGTATACGCGCTCAGCCGCAAGCAGCTCAAGGTGGCCGGCCCGGAGGCTAAGATCGATATGCTGTCCACCCTGCCCATTGGCAGCATCGACCTTTCCACTTTTACGCTGAACAAGAGCTACGAGCTGCCTATCGACCTGCCCACGGACATCTATCTGCTGGATAACATTTCCACCATCACAGTCAGCTTTGACTGCTCTGCTCTGGAGACCAAGACCATGAACCTGCCCAACACCTGTGTGCAGGTGGTCAACCTGCCGCCTACCTATCAGCTGACGGTGCAGACCGAACGCCTGATGAACGTGACTCTCTGCGGACCCAAGAACGCCATGGCGTCCCTGACCCCGGAACAGGTGGTCATTGAGATCGATGCAGAGGACTTCTCGGTGGCAACGGGCGAGCAGAACATCGCCTGCCGCCTGTATGTGCCCTCCAACGGCAAGATCTTTGCGCTGGGCAGCTATGTGCTGCAGTGCCGCATCGACAGCAACTGAAAAAAGGAACACACGATACTATGATTCTGGTTCGCAACATCCGTCTGCCGCTCTCTGCCGGAGAGCCGCAGGCATTTGAAAAAGCCCTGCACGCTGCCCGCATCCCGCGCGGAAAGGTGCAGCATCTGGGCGTAGCAAAGCTCTCGGTGGATGCCCGCCATGGTCAGCCCAAGCTGGTGTACACCGTGGCTGTCACCCTGAAAGAGCCTGCCGAAGAAGCAGCGTTTGCCGCCCGCTGCGGCGATGCATCGCTGCAGAAAAAGGTGGATCTTTCGGTGCACAACGGCACGCTTCCGCTGGCGCACCGGCCTGTGGTGTGCGGCCTTGGCCCGGCGGGCCTGTTCGCGGCGCTGCTGCTGGCCCGGCAGGGCTACCGGCCCATTGTGCTGGAGCGCGGCCCGGCGCTGGACGAGCGCGTAAAGGCGGTGGAGCACTTCTCTGCCACCGGCGAGCTGGATGTGAATGCGAACATTCAATTTGGCGAGGGCGGTGCCGGTACTTTTTCGGACGGCAAGCTGACCACCCGCATCGGCGATGAGCTGTGCGGTTTTGTCACTGAGGTGTTCCTGCAGCACGGTGCGCCGGAGGAGATCGCCTGGAAGCAGAAGCCCCATGTGGGCACCGACCTGCTGCGCGGCGTCATTACCTCCATCCGCAAGGAAATTGAAGCTCTGGGCGGCGAGGTGCACTTCAACACGGCCCTGACCGGCTTTGAACAGAAAAATGGCGCGCTCACCGGTATTTTTACCACCAGCGGTACCTTTGCCTGCGAAGCGCTGGTGTTTGCAGTGGGCCACTCGGCCCGGGACACCTTCGGGATGCTGATGGATGGCGGCTTTGTGCTGGAGTGCAAGCCCTTCAGTGTGGGATTCCGCGCCGAACACCTGCAGAGCGAGATCGAAAAAAGCCTGTATCACGAAGCTGCCGGGCACCCGGCCCTGCCGCGGGGCGAGTACCAGCTTTCCCAGCATGTGGGGGAGCGGTGCGTGTACACCTTCTGCATGTGCCCCGGCGGGCAGGTGGTGGCATCGGCCAGCGAGAAAGGCTGCGTTGTCACCAATGGCATGAGCTACCACGCACGCAGCGGCAAAAATGCCAACGCGGCTGTGGTGGTGAGCGTGGGCGGCAAAGATTTTGGGGACGACCCGCGCCGGGCCATCGCATTCCAGCGGGAGCTGGAAGCCAGAGCCTACACCGCCGGGCGCAGCGCAGGGGAGTATGCCGCCCCGGCTGAAAATATCCAGAGCTTTCTGGAAGGGCGCGGTCAGCTGAACATCGGCCGTGTGCAGCCTACCTACGACCGCGGCGTGACAGCCGCGGATCTGGGTGCACTGCTGCCCGGGGAGCTGGCCGATACGCTGCGGGCCGGTCTGCGCGCCTACGAGCGCAAAATTGCAGGCTATACCGCACCGGAGGCCATCCTGACCGGCCTTGAGACCCGCACCAGCAGCCCGGTGCGGCTGAAACGGGAAGAAAATTTTGAGTGCTCTCAGCTGGCAGGACTGTATCCCTGCGGCGAGGGTGCCGGATATGCGGGCGGCATCATGAGCGCCGCCGTGGATGGCCTGCGGGTGGCCCGCGCCATCATCAGCCGGTATGCACCGGCAGAAGGGTGAGAAGATTTTGATGAACGATCGTGAAAACGATACAAAAAAACAGACCGATGGCCGTCAGGTGCAGCAGGAACTGGAATCCCAGCTGCGCGCCTTTGGCGATACCATGTCCGATGCGTTTGCCCATGGCTTTGAGGGCAGAGGCGAGGACATTGGCAACCGCGCCTATGGCGTGGGCCGTGCTGCGGTGGATGCCGCGAACTATGGCATCAACGAGGCGGCAAAGGCTTTCCGCAGCCGCCGGAATGCGCACAGCGGTGCACCGGAACAAAAGGAACAGGGCCTGAACGAAGAGTACCGCGCCCCGCAGGCCGCCGGGATGCCCGGCTGGTTCCGGCAGATGTTCGGCAAGGCAGAGATGACCCCGGCAGACGAGATCCGCGCCAGCGCCAAAAAGCGGTACAGCGCAGGCTGCGCATTGCTGGCAGTCGGCATTACGTTTACGGTGATCTTTGGCATCACGGCAGTCTCCTGTCTGGGTGCGGCGGGCCTGTTTACGCCCAATACGGCTGTTCTGCAGGCCATTCTGCAGGACAGCTTTATGGCAGAAAATGCTGCAGCCATGGGCAGCTTTGCACTGGGGGCGGTGCGCATCACCGGCTGGTGCTTTGCGGCTGTCACCGCCGTGTTCGTGTGGATGATCACTGCCGGTGCGTCCCGCCTGAAGGCCAGCAAGACACTGCTCCGTCTGGCCGAGGCGGCGGAAGGCTTTGACTGCAAAAAGGGCCTGCCGCTGGAAGCCGTGGACGAGAAAAAGACCCGGGCCCTCAAGTGGGTGCGCAGATTCATCCGCAATGGCTGGCTGAGCGCATGGGTGGACGAAAAAACGGAAAAACTCTATCTGACAGCGGAAGATTACCGCGCCGCGCAGGAGGCCGCAGCGGCCCCCAGAGAGCCGCAGCCGGAACCGGTAAAGGAAAAAACAGACGATGTGCCGCTCAGTCTGGAAACGGCCCGCCGCTTTGCCGTCGTGCTGCAGCAGGAAAAACAGCTGATGCAGGATGCACAGGGCCGCGAAGAGCTGGACCATATGCAGACCACCACCACGGCCATCTGCGACTGGCTGGAGGCACACCCGGAAAGCCTGCCCAAGGCCCGCCGCTTTGCGGAATACTATATTCCCACCACCCTCAAGCTGCTGCACACCTACAACGACGTGCAGGGCCAGCAGGGCGAAAACGCCGAGACCATCCGCCGCGATATCGCGGGCATCCTTCACACGCTGAATCAGGCGTACGACACCCTGTATGATACGCTGCTCTCGGATGTTGCCATGGATGTCTCCTCGGAGATCGCCGCATTGCAGGGTATGCTGGCCAGCGATGGGCTGACGGGAGGGGATTTTCAATGACCTACCGTGCATGGGAGCTGAAAAACCTTGACCGCGCTGCCCTGCGGGAACTGACCGCAGCCATTGCGGAGCAGGCAGCTGAAGAACTGGAATACAATGCGCAGGAGGGGGAACCCTGGAGCGAACAGAAATACAAGGCCGTGCTTGCTGCCCAGCAGAAGGAAAACGCCCTGCTGGCGGGCGTTCTGACGGCCCGCGGCGTCACCGACCCCACCGACGCGCTGACCCTGCTGGCCGGTGAGGAAGAGCTGAGCGACCCGTTTTTGCTGACCGATATGCAGAAGGCCTGTGAGCGCATCTGGCGGGCCATCGATGACGGGGAGACCATCGTGGTGTTCGGCGATTACGATGTGGACGGCGTGACCGCTACGGCCCTTTTGTACCAGCATCTCAAGGGCATGGGAGCGACCGTCAAGTGTATGCTGCCCAGCCGCGAGGGCGACGGTTACGGCCTTTCCAAAAACGCGATCCGCTCCATCCACGACAAGGGCTGTCAGCTGATCGTGACCGTGGACAATGGCATTTCTGCCGTGGACGAAGCGGATTACGCTGCAGAATTGGGCATCGACCTGATCATCACCGACCACCATCTGCCGCCGGATACACTGCCCAAGGCGGCTGCTGTGGTGGACCCCCGCCGCAGGGATGATACCAGCCCTTTCAAGGGCCTGTGCGGTGCGGGCGTGGCCTTTAAGCTGTGCGCCGCGCTGGACGGCTGCCCGCCGGAGGAAATGCTGGATTACTGCGGCGACCTTGCCGCTGTGGGCACGGTGGCGGATGTGATGCCGCTGACCGGCGAGAACCGCACTCTGGTAAGATCCGGCCTGCACCAGCTGCAAAACACCGACCGTCCCGGGCTGGAAGCCCTGCTGGAAGAGGTGGGCCTTACGGGCAAGCCCGTCACAGCGGAGAATGTCAGCTATGCCATTGCGCCGCGCATCAACGCGGCGGGCCGCATGGACAGCGCCGTGACCGCCCTGCAGCTGGTGCTCTGCGAGGATCCCGACCGTGCTGAAGAGCTGGCCCGCAAACTGAACGAGATCAACGCCCGGCGTCAGGAGATCGAGCTGCAGATCTTCAATGCGGCGCAGGAGCTTCTGGAACAGGAGCCGGAACGGCTGGAAGACCGCGTGATGCTGCTGTGGGGCCGCGACTGGCATCCCGGCGTCATTGGCATTGTGGCCTCCCGGCTGGTGGAGCGCACCGGCCGGCCGGTGATCGTGGTGACGGTGGACGAGCACGGCGAGTGCAAAGGCAGCGGCCGCAGTGTGCAGGGATTCAACCTCCACGACTGCATCGGCTCCTGCGCAGACCTGCTCATCCGCTACGGAGGCCACGCCATGGCGGCGGGTCTTTCGGTGCGGAAAGAAAACCTGCCTGCCCTGCGCCGCCGCCTGAACGAGTGGGCCGCGCGGGAATGCCCGGTACTGCATGCGACCCCGCTGGAATGTGACCTGTCCATTCATCTGGACCGGGTCACGGTGGAGAGCGTGCGCAGGCTGGATCAGCTGGCACCCTATGGCGCCGAGAATCCCACCCCGGTGTTCCTTTTGCAGAACGCCGTGGTGGACGGGGTGTATCCGGTGTCGGATGGCAGGCACAGCCGCCTGCGCCTGCGGCAGGGCAACGCCAGCGTGTATGCGGTGTGGTTCGGAATGCACCCGGAGCAGCTGCCCTATACCACGGGAGACGTGGTGGATGCGGCGCTGAATCTTTCGGTTTACGATTCACCCCGGGGCGCACAGCTTTCGGGCCGCATCCTGGATCTGCACCCGGCAGGCCTTGGCAGCAAGCTTGCGGAACAGGCCGCACTGGTGGCGGCGCTGCGCCGGGGCACGCCGCTGACGGCAGAACAAAAAGCGCTGATCACGCCCGACCGCAGCCATATGATCACGGTATATCGTGAGCTGCAGGCGCGCCGCTGGCATGCAGAAGATCTGCAGCCGCTGTGTGCGAAGCTGGGCGAGGAAAATACAGGCAAAACACTAGTGGCAGTGACGGCTCTGGAACAGGTGGGCCTGATCGCCGCTGTGGAAAAGGGTGGGGCAAAATATCTGGAGCTTGTGCCTGCGCAGGGCAAAAAGAACCTTGCGGATGCCCCGGTCCTGAAATGTTTGGAGGGAATGTAAAATGCCAGAGGGAAAGAAAGCTGCGGTCCCGGCACCCAAGCCGGTACGGGACGAAGATCTCTACTCCGCAAAGACCCACCTGCATCAGCCGATGCCAGTGCAGGAAACGGCCACCGTTTCAGCCACGGCCCAGCTGGCTGATGCACCGGAAGGCGCTCTGCCTTCGGAGGTGCGGCCGGAGATCGTTACCTGGGAAAAGCTGTGCGAGGCCATCAGGGCAAGCGGACGCTCCTATAATATGGAAATGATCGAAAAGGCCTACGACCTTGCTAACACTGCCCACAAGGGGGTATGCCGCCGCAGCGGCGAGCCCTATATCTGCCATCCGCTGGCCGTGGCCCGGCTGGTGCTGGATCTGGGCATGGATACCGAAAGCATTGCCGCCGCCCTGCTGCACGATGTGGTAGAGGACACCCCCACCACGCTGGCAGACCTGACCGACGCCTTTGGCGAGGAAGTGGCCCTGCTGGTGGACGGCGTGACCAAGCTGACCAAGATCCAGTTCTCCAACATCGAAGAGCTGCAGGCTGAAAACCTGCGCAAGATGCTGCTGGCCATGAGCCGCGATGTGCGCGTGATGATCATCAAGCTGTGCGACCGGCTGCACAACATGCGCACCGGCGATGCATGGCCGGAGCAGAAGCGCCGCGACAAAGCCCGCGAGACCATGGAGGTGTATGCCCCCATCGCCAACCGTCTGGGCATCCTGAACGTGAAGGAAGAGCTGGAGGACCGCAGCCTGCATTACCTCGACCCGGTGGGGTATGAGGAGATCAGCCGGATGCTCAGCGAGCGCGCCGGTGAGGAATTCCTTGCCAGAGTGTCCGGAGTCATTGAGCAGCGTCTGGTGGAAAGCGGCATCGAGGGTGCCACCATCAAGCGCCGTGTCAAGAGCATCTACGGCATCTACCGCAAGACCATCATGCAGAACAAGTCCTTCGACGAGATCTATGATATCTATGCGGTGCGGGTCATTCTGGATACGCTGGCCGAGTGCTACAGCACGCTGGGCCTCATCCACGATATGTACCACCCGCTGCCCAACCGTTTCAAGGACTATATCTCCACCCCCAAGCCCAACGGCTACCAGAGCCTGCACACCACTGTCATCGGCCACGAGGGCATCCCCTTTGAGGTGCAGATCCGCACCCGCAAGATGGACGAACAGGCCGAGTACGGTGTTGCCGCCCACTGGAAGTACAAAGAGGGGCTGGACGGTCACGACAAGCTGGACGAACGTCTGGCATGGGTGAGCCAGCTGCTGGAAAACCAGCGCGTCAGCGAGGATTCCGGCAACCTTCTCCACGACCTCAAGAGCGACCTTCTGCCGGAAGAGGTGTTTGCCTTTACCCCCAAGGGCGATGTCATCAACCTGCCCACCGGTGCCACCTGCATCGATTTTGCCTATGCCATCCATTCGGCGGTGGGCAACCGTATGGTAGGCTGCAAGGTGAACAACCGTATGGTACCCATCGACCACATCGTTTCCACGGGTGAGATCATCGAGGTCATCCTTGGCCCGGCAGACAAGGGTCCCAGCCGCGACTGGCTCAAGATCGTGCGCACCAGCGAGGCCAAGAGCAAGATCCGCAACTGGTTCAAGAAGATGCGCCGCGAGGAAAACATCACGCAGGGACGCGATGCATTGGCCCGTGAGCTGCGCCGCGAAATGATCATCATTCCGGACGACCAGCTGGATGATTTTATCAACAGCTGCTCCCGCCGTCTGCGCCAGAACAACGCCGAGGAGCTGTATGCAGCCATCGGTTACGGCGGCATGACCATTGCGAACTGCCTGCCCAAGATCAAGGAAGAATGGCAGAAGCTGAAGGCGGCCGAGGATAAGAACGAGGAAGACCTGCCCAAGGTGGATCTGAGCCGTGTGCATGCCACCGACGGCGTGGTGGTGGAAGGCTTCGATAACACGCCCATCAAGTTTGCCAAGTGCTGCAGCCCGCTGCCGGGCGACCCCATTGTGGGCTTCATCACCCGCGGTTTTGGCGTGTCCATCCACAAGCAGAGCTGTGCCAATGCCATTTCCAGTATGAAGGACCCCACCAACGCCCCACGCTGGGTCAAGGCCTACTGGGCCGACAGCGTCAAGGACAGCTATAAGGCTGGCATCGAGATCATCGCGCTGAACCGCAACGAGCTGCTGCAGGATGTGCTGGCTGCGCTGGCAGACATCCGGGTGCCCATCTATGCGGTGAACGCCCGTCAGGTGGAAAACGGCTGTGCGATGGTCAGCCTGACCATCGGCATCAACAATACCGAGCACCTCAACCGCGTGGTCGCAAGACTTTCCAAGGTGAAGGATGTGCTCAAGGTGACAAGGAGCTAAAACATGCGTGCAGTCATTCAGGCGGTCTCTTCCGCCAGTGTGCGGGTGAACGGCGGCGAGCCCCGCGCCATCGGCCCGGGACTTGTGATTCTGCTGGGGGTCAAGGATACCGACAGCCTTGACATCGTGCCCAAGCTTGCCGACAAATGTGCGGGTCTGCGCATCTTTCCGGATGCTGAGGGCAAGCTGAACCTCAGCGCCCGGGATCTTGGCTATTCCGCGCTGGTGGTGAGCCAGTTCACCCTTTATGGTGACACGAAAAAAGGCTACCGTCCCAGCTTTATCAAGGCCGCAAAGCCGCCCCTTTCGGTGGATGCTTACGAGCTGTTCCTTGCCGAGATGAACAAGCACGGCCTCAAGGACGTGCAGCACGGCGAGTTCGGCGCGGATATGCAGGTGTCGCTTGTGAACGAAGGCCCCTGCACCATCATCATCGACACTGACGAGTGGAAGAAAAAGGAGTAAATGCCATGCAGGCTTTTCACATTCCGGCCGATGCGCCGCTGTATACCAACACCTTCCTGCTCATTTCCGATGCAGGCCATGCCGTGGTCATTGACCCGGCGGCAGATGCGCAGACCTACGATAAAATTTTAAAAGAGAACCATGCCCGGCTTACCACCATCCTGTGCACCCACGGCCACTACGACCATGTGGGCAGTGCCGAGGCCCTGCGTACCGAGTGGAACGCAAAGCTCTACTGTGAGGCTGCCGACCTTGCAGGCGACCGCATGTATCCGCTTTCTGCGGCAGACTGCGGCTATGCCGAGGACGGCACCGTGACGGTGGATGAACTGGTCTTTACGGCATGGCACACGCCCGGACACACCCCCGGCAGCGTGGTGCTGCTGTGCGGCGAGTATCTGTTCTGCGGTGACACCCTGTTTGCAGGCAGCATCGGCCGTACCGATCTGGAGGGCGGCAGCAGTGCACAGATGGCTGAGAGTCTGCGTAAACTGGCAAAGGTGCCCATCCCACGGGAAACGCAGGTGCTGCCGGGCCATGGCGAGTTCTCCACCTTTGGCGATGAACTGGACAATAACTACTATATCCGCAGCGCTCTGCGCGGCGGCGAAATTTAAAGAAAACCCTCTCCGTCATCGCTGCGCGATGCCACCTTCTCCTAGGATGGAGGTTTTATGCATCTGACGGTGATGCAGAATAAAAGCTCCCCTTTCGGGGGAGCTGCCGAGCGGATGCGAGGCTGAGAGGGTTGAAAGAGTGAACGAAAATGAAGATCTATATTACCGGCCTGCCCTCCGGCTACGAAGTGGAGCATCTGGTGCGTTTGTTTTACCCCATGGCACCGCTCACCCTCACCCCACCGGAGGACGCCGAGGACTGCGTCTGGGCAGAAAAAACGCCGGACGGCCTGCATGCGCTGGTGCGTCAGGGCGGCAGAAGTGCTGAACGGCACGCACCGCTGCCTGCGCCTGTGGAACAGGGCGGCGAGACCCCGGAATTCAGCCTTGCCAGCCTGACTTACGATCTGTTGCGCCAGTGGACGGGGCTCCGCCCGCCCTGGGGCAAAATGACCGGCGTGCGCCCGGTGCGGCTCATCCATGACAAGCGCGCCGCAGGCTGGACGGAAGCGGAGATCGACCGCTTTTTTCTGGAGCGGTTTGATTGCTCGCAGCAGAAATACACCATGGCCAAGGCCATTGCAGATCTGCAGGAGCCCATCCTGAAGGTGGGCAGTGAACCCAAGACCTACAGCCTGTATATCGGCATCCCGTTCTGTCCGTCCCGGTGCAGCTACTGCAGCTTTGTCAGCTGCAATCTGGACCGCGACCGCAAGATGGTGCAGCCCTATGTGGACTGTCTGTGCCGGGAAGTGGAAGAAATCCGCATTCAGGCCGACAAGGCGGGGCTTACCCTTTGCAGCATCTACATTGGCGGCGGCACGCCCACCAGCCTGTCTGCCGACCAGCTGCGGCAGCTGATGGGCACGGTCCGGGCGAATTTTGACCTCTCGAAGGTCGTGGAATATACGGTGGAGGCAGGTCGTCCGGACTGTACGGATGCGGAAAAGCTGGCTGTCATCCGGGAATACGGCGCTACCCGCATCTCCATCAACCCGCAGACCTTCTCGGACGAGGTGCTGGCCGGCATCGGCCGCAAGCACTCGGCGCAGGACATTCTGGACTGCTATGCCGAAGCCCGCAAAGCCGGTCACGATGACATCAACATGGATCTCATTGCCGGCCTGCCCGGCGACACGGTGGAAAGCTTTGAGCGCAGCCTGCGGCAGGCCATCGCGCTGGACCCGGAGAACATCACCGTGCACACCCTGACCCTCAAGCGGGCTTCCCGCATCGTCATGGAGGACCAGAGCACCAACGACTACGCCGACGTCGCCGCCATGCTGGAAAAATGCCGTCTGCTGGTAGAAGCGGGCTATCGGCCCTACTACCTCTACCGCCAGAAAAACACCCTGCAGAACCTTGAGAACGTGGGCTGGTGCAAGCCGGGCCACGAGGGATATTACAACATCTATATCATGGAGGAAGTCCAGACCATCCTCTCCGCCGGTGCAGGCGGCAGCACCAAGCTGGTGGCCGACGGCGGCAAACGGATGCAGCGCATCTTTAACTTCAAATATCCGAATGAATATATCCAGCGTTTTGCGGAGGTGCTGGAACGCAAAAAAGGAGTGGCTGATTTTTATGATCACGATCTGGGTACCGAAACGTCTGGTTGAGGTCGATCTGTACAATGTGGCGGCCCGCAGCCCGCAGATGCTGGCAGATCTGAGCGAGCGGAGCTACAGGCAGCGTGTGGATTATGCCGCCCAGAAGGTGCAGCTCTCCGGCGCAAAGATCGTCATGCTCACCGGCCCGTCGGCCAGCGGCAAGACCACCAGCGCCCACTGTCTGGCAAAAGCCCTGCAAAAGCGCGGGACCCCAGCGCAGGTGGTCAGTCTGGATAATTTCTTCAAAGGGGCAGAGTTCTACCCCCGGCTGCCGGACGGCACGCTGGATTACGAAAACCCCGATACGCTGGACCTGCCCCTCATCAAGCAGTGCCTGCGGGAACTCAGCGAGACCGGAAAAACCGTGCTGCCGGTCTATGATTTCTCTGCAGAGAAGCGCTCGGAGCAGGTGGAGCCCATCGACCTGCAGGGCGGTGTATGCATCGTGGAGGGCATCCATGCCCTGAACCCGGAGCTCACCGGCCTTGTGAAAGGCGACGATATCTACCGCGTGTATGCCGGCCTGCGGGAGGAATACTGCATCGATGGCCGGAGAGTCATCAATACACAGGATATCCGCCTGTGCCGCCGTACCCTGCGCGATGCTGCCGCCCGCGGCCGCAGCCCGGAAAAGACCCTTGCCATGTGGGACCGCGTGCTGGACGGTGAAACACGCTATATCAAGGGCTTCAAATCCACAGCGGACTTCCTGCTGGATACCTCCTTTACCTACGAGCTGGGCCTGATCTCCAAGCTGCTGGGCGTGGTGCGCCGTCAGTTCACGCTGGAAGGCCACAATGCCGAGCTGTGGGATGAGACCGCCCGCCGGTTTGAGCATGTGGCACCGCTGGAGCTGGAGCTGCTGCCGGAAGACAGTATGCTGCGGGAATTCTACGGCGGCGCGGCCGACCGCATGGCACAGGATGCCAATGTGTGAAAATGTCGTGTAAATTTAGTCTGAATGCGAAAAAACTGTTTCCAAACCGGCACCAAACTGTAAAAAATGCGGCCCGTTCGTTGCAAACGGGCGGCCTGTGCGCTATAATGGAGATAACATCCGCACATGGCCCACGATAAACAGGCCGATAGTAAGAGAGGTGTCTTTTATGGATTTCAACAGGATCAAGGAAATGGGTCTGGAATATGCCGAAAAAGGCAAGAACGCTGCACTGGATCTGGCCGAAAAGGGCAAAACGCAGGCTTTGATCGTCAACGAACAGGGCAAGCTGCTCAAGGCGCAGCGTCAGCTGGGCGCACTGGTGTACAGTCTGGCCAAGGGCAAGGAAGAAAACCAGCCGCTGGTGGATAAGTATATCGAAATGATCGATCACATCGAACAGGAGATCACCCGCCTGAAGGCATCGCTGACCCCGGCAGAGGCCGCAGAGGTGGACTATGTGGTGCACGAGGAGGAGCCCGCGGCAGAGCCGGAAGCTCCTGCCGCCGAGGCTGCGCCTGCAGAGCACAAGAGCTGCCCGCAGTGCGGTGCGCCCGTTTCGGACGATGCACTGTTCTGCAATAAGTGCGGCGCACAGCTGTAATCTCCGTCAGGCAACAGGGCGGCGCTCCCCGCAGGGCACCGTCCTGTTTTTTGCGGGATAGGCTAAAATGCAGAAAATAAAGGCAAATTGCCGGAATTTGCCGGTGCTGTCTTGAAAAAACGCGGAAGATGCGGTACAATATGCAGTATCTTTTGCAAGGAGTGTGAGCACTGTGCTGGACTGGCAGCCCAAGGCCCCTTACACGGCAGAACAGCTGCTGGAGATCCTGCGCATCCTGCGGGACCCGGAGAACGGCTGCCCGTGGGACAAGGTGCAGACCCATGCCTCCATCCGGAAGAACTTTCTGGAGGAGACCTGTGAGGTGCTGGAGGCCATCGATGCCGATGACCCGGTGCTGATGCAGGAAGAGCTTGGCGATGTGCTGATGCAGGTGGCGTTCCATGCCGTGATGGAAGAGGAGCGCGGACACTTTACCTTTGAGGATGTCTGTCGTGAGGTGTGCGAGAAGCTCGTGTTCCGCCACCCGAACATTTTTGCATCCTCAGCAGCGCAGAATGCCGGTATAAATGGCTGGGATGCGCTCAAAAATAAGGAAAAGGGCCGCACCACTCTGGCCGATGAGCTGGGCACGGTGCCCGCCACCCTGCCTGCACTGATGCGTGCTCAGAAGCTGCAGAAGCGTGCCGACCGCTGCGGTGCGGCGCAGCCGGACAAGACCCGGGCGCAGCAGGCTTTGCAGGATGCTCTGGACGGCTGGAGCCGGGGACAGGATGCCCGGACGGCGGGGGAGCTGCTGTTTGCCGCAGCCAACGCCATGCGGCTGGCCGGAGTGGACGCAGAGGAGGCGCTGACCTTTGCCTCCAAGCGCTTCTGTGCCGGGCTGCTGGAACAGGAGCCACAAAGCGGTACTCAGGTCGAGTGACCTGCTCCGATAGAGAAAGAAGAACACCAAGGAACAAATTTGGAGGGTATTTTTATGACGAAGACCGATCTGATCGCACAGGTTGCTGCGAACACTGAGATGAGCAAGAAAAATGCTGAGCAGGCTGTCAATGCCATGTTCGAGGCACTGGGCAAGGCCATGGCCGAGGGCGAAAAGATCACCATTTCCGGCTTTGGCACCTTTGAGGTGCGCGAGCGTGCAGAGCGTCAGGGCATCAACCCCCGCACCCGTGAGCCCATCACCATTGCTGCTTCCCGCAGCATCGTGTTCAAGCCCGGCAAGTCCCTGAAGGACACCCTGTAAGAAGCTGTTTTCTTTTGCCGCCGCTGCCTCGCAGGAGGTGCGGCGGCATTTTTCATCACAGGAGGATAAGACGATGCGTCTGGATAAGTATCTGAAAGTTTCGCGGCTCATCAAGCGCCGCACTGTGGCAAATGAAGTGGCCGATGCAGGCCGCATCCTCATCAACGGCAAGATCGCCAAGGCCAGTCAGGCCGTCAAGGCGGGTGATGTCATTGAGGTGACCTTCGGCAACCGTCCCATCAAGGTGCGGGTGCTCTCGGATGTAGAACCCCGCACCAAGGATGTGGCCCGCGAAATGTACGAGATCATCAGCGAGTAAACGGTATAAAAGCTCTCGTCTGGTGCATAGGATGCACCAGAAAAGGGGAGACGAGCAATGCCGGAAAAAAACACCAGAAGCCCGCAGCCTGCGCCGCCGCATGACCTGATTTTAGAGAGCCGTGCACGCCTGACTGTGACGGGCGTGCAGAAGGTTTTGCATTGCAATGCAGACAGTGCCGCAATAGAGACCGGCAGGGGCATCCTGCATCTTGCCGGGGCACAGCTGAGCATGGCGGCACTGGATCTGGAGGCCGGGGAGGCAAAGTTCACCGGCCGCATTGACGCACTGGAATATACGGCCAGCGCCCCGGCGGGCAGCTTTCTGCACCGCCTGCTGCGATGATCCCGGTCCTGCCGCCCTCAGCCATTGCGCAGGAGCTGACCGCCTGCACGGTATTGGGCGGGTGCACCGGTGTGGTGCGGGCCGTGTTTCCGGTCAGAGGCCGGGCGGCGTGGGTGCCCGATTTTCTATGGGTGGGCACGGTGCTGACCCTGCTGCAGAGCTATGCGGCGGGGCAGAGCCCGGCGGGCGTGCTGCGCTGGTATATGGCAGCAGCTGGCTTTGCCGGAGCAGGCGCTGCGGCCTTTGTTCTGGGTGTGCCGCTGCGCACGGCAGGGAAGGCTTTGCAGCAGCGGGTGCTCCGGCCTGCCGCACAGCGGCGTGTCCGGCGGCAAAATGCCCGCAAATTACGCCGCAACGCAAAAAGAACCGCAAAAAAGCGCAAAAAGAACTTGCCAAACCGGCGCCGGATGATGTATAATTCATAAGTGACATCAGTAAGAACCAAATTGCAATGGGGGCAGAAGAAACAATGGCAGCACCGGACCGCAGAAAACGCAAGAAGAAAGTGGTCGTTAAAACGCTTGTGCGGGTGTTTTTTGTCCTGTTGCTGCTGAGCATGCTGGCAGCGTACATCTCCAATCAGGTCAGCATCAGCTCCAAACGCGCAGAGCTGGACACACTGAACGAGCAGATCGACCAGCAGAAAACCGAGAATGAGGAAATGCAGCGTATCCTCAGCGGCGATTCGGATCAGATCACAGAATGGGTCGCGCGGGATTCTTACAACTACGCCGCACCGAACGAGCGCATCTTTGTGGATGTGACCGGCAGCTGAACGGCTGCCGATACTATGGAAAACAAGGAGTATTGAGTTTTGGCAATTGAGGTAGGGAACGTATTCGAGGGCCGTGTCACCGGCGTAAAGCCGTTTGGCGCATTTGTCGCACTGCCGGAGGGCGGTACGGGCATGGTCCATATTTCCGAGGTGTCCAATGAATTCGTGCAGGACATTGCAGCAGTCCTGCATATTGGGGATACGGTCAAGGTGCAGGTCATCAATGTTGCACCGGACGGCAAGATCGCACTGTCCATCAAGCGTCTGCTGCCTCCTCCTCCGCGCCAGCCGCGTGAGGGCAGAGGTCCCGCAGGCGGAGCACGTCCCGGCGCTCCGCGCCCGGGCGGCCCCCGTGAGGGTGGACACTTTGGTGCAGGTCGCGGCGGCAATGGCCGTCCCCCCCGTGAGGGCGGCAGAGGCCCTGCCCGTGACAGCGCACCCCGTGTGTGGCAGCCCAAGGCTCCGGTCCATTCCGACAATATGAGCTTTGAGGACATGATGAGCCGCTTCAAGAGCCAGAGCGAAGAGAAGATGGCAGATCTCGACCACGAGACCAACAACCGCCGCGGCGGTGGTTATGCGCCTCGCGGCCGTGGCGGACGCCGCTGAGAAACGGCACTTCTTCTCAGTCCGCTCTAAGTCAAAAGGATGGAACAGACCTGTCTCATTTGATCGGGCAGGTCTGTTTTTTCGCTGAAAGAAAGGAATTGCAATGCCTGCAAAATTTGAATTGATCGCTCCCTGCTTTTTTGGGTGCGAGTCCACTGCAAAATTTGAGCTGACCCGCATCGGCGCAGAGAACATCCGGGTAGAGGATGGCCGTCTGAGCTTTGCCGGCGGTGCCGATATGATCGCCGCAGCCAACCTCAACCTGCGCACGGTGGAGCGCGTGATGCTGCTGCTGGCCCGCTACAGGGCCACCACCTTCGATGATTTGTTCGACGGTGTGTACGATATCCCGTGGGAGGAGCTGCTGCCCGCAGACGCTGCCTTTCCGGTCACCGGCTCTTCGCTGAACAGCCAGCTGTCCAGTGTGCCCGCCTGCCAGAGCATCATCAAAAAAGCTGTGGTCAAGCGCCTGATGGCAAAGCACCACACCTCTGTGCTGCCCGAGACCGGTGCCGAGTACAAGATCCGCTTCATGCTGCGCAAGGATCAGTGTGAGATCATGCTGGACACCACCGGCGATGGTCTGCATAAGCGCGGCTACCGTCGCAACGCCATGGAGGCACCCATCCGCGAGACTCTGGCAGCCACCATTGCAGACCTTGGCCGTGTGCGCCGCGACAGTCTGGTGGAGGACCCCTTCTGCGGCAGCGGCACACTGCTGATCGAAGCCGCTCAGAAGGCCATGAACATTGCCCCCGGCCTGAAGCGCCGCTTTGCTGCCGAGCGCTATGGTTTTGTGCCGACAGCCATCTGGGCCGAGCAGCGTCAGAAGGCACTGGCCGAGGCCAAGCTGGACGTGGGCTTTGAAGCTTTCGGTTATGACATCGACCCTGCTGCTGTGGCGCTGGCCAATGCCAATGCCAAGCTGGCCGGTGTGGAAAAGCGCTGCCACTTTGAAGTGGCCGATGTGGCCGACTTTGCTGCAAAGCAGGAGGCCATCGTGCTGACGAACCCCCCCTACGGCGAGCGCATGAGCACCATTGAAGGTGCCGCTAAGCTGGCCCGCACGCTGGGCCGGCAGATGGAAGCGCACCCCTGTGCAGGCGTGTACGCCATCACTGCCGATATGGATTTTGAGAACCACTACGGCAAGCGTGCCAACAAGCGCCGCAAGATGTATAATGGCATGATCCCCTGCCAGCTGTATATGTACTACAATGCACCAAAGTTTGAGCACACCGCAAAGCCTATGCCGAAAAGCGGTTTTGACGGCAAGCGCACTACGCCGAACCGCTTTGACAAGAAGTAATTGATAAATGTTACCTGCCGCACCGGAGCTGTCCCGTGCGGCTTTTTACATTACAGCTAGTAATTACCGGAAAAATTAAAACGGAAAAATTCCTGCCAAAGCAGGGGAAACGGACGCACACACAGAAAGTTTTATCCCATGTTCAGTGCCTTGTGCGGCAAAGATGAGACAAATTCATGCTCTTTTTACAAAGGATGGTTGAACCCGGGCTGAAAATGGATTATACTTACCTTACTATTCTGCGGTTCTTCCGAGGAGGAAAAGGTGTATATGAAGGGTAGGATGTGGCCATATCTGCCGGAGCTCACCATCCGGGATTACAATATCTACCTGCGCTATCTGCGCGGGGTGCGGCGCCAGCTGTACGAGGCATACGGACTATATTCCTGCCATCTGCTGCGGAGCAACGGCGTGCTGTTTGCCATCCTTTCGGACAGTCTGGCCGGGCGGCAGGCCACCTGCCAGCGCAAGCGGGTCCCGGGCACAATGGCCTGGCGCAGGCTCATGTGCCAGACCCAGGGCATCCGGCTGGCCGCACAGGTGGAGGTGCTGTTGGGCTGGCACAATTTGCAGGATCGCAAATACAGCGAGCTGAAGCCGCTCAAGCGTCTGCGCCGTGCGGTGGACCGGCTGCTGCTGCGCCGCGCCTACATGCGTGCTGTGGAGGAGAACCCGGCACTGGAACGCCTGTTCGTGCAGGAGCGGGAGCAGGCTGTGACGCAGATGGAACTGAGCGCCAAAAATTACACCCTCGCAGCGGAACCCATGAGCAACATCTATGGTGCCCTGTATTCCACCCTTGCCACCGATGACCCCAGCCAGCGCAAGAGCATGCGCTACATTGGCAGCAGCATCGGACGCATCTTCTATCTGCTGGATAAGGCTGAGCGGTTTGAAACGGACAAGCGAAGCGGCCGCTACAACGTGTTCGTGGTGAATGAGCTGAAAGGTCAGTCTGCTGCGATGGAAAATGCCCGCCGTCAGGCGCTGGCGGTGGCCAACGACCTGATCCGGGTGTACAGTATGCTGGACATCAAGCTGAACCGCAGTCTGCTGGATAATATCATGCTGCTGGGCCTGCATCATGCGGTGGAGCCGCTGGAAGCAGGCGCTGAGAGGGAAAACTGGGAGATCCCATGAATCGGAAACATCAAAAAAGCTGGGGCATGGCTTACTGCGGCATCGTGACGGCACTGTGTGTCGCCCTGATGCTGCTGGGGGCCGTGATCCCCATTGCCATGTTCATTGCGCCTGCAGTGGCGGGCTTCCTTGTTGCAACAGTCTGCGTGGAGTGCGGGATGCAGCTGGCCCTGACGGCCTACGCTGCGGTCAGCCTGCTGGCACTGCTCTTTGTGCCGGATAAGGAAGTGGCGCTGATCTTCGTGTTCCTGCTGGGATATTACCCACTGGCAAAGCCGAAGTTTGAGCGCATCCGCCCTGCTGTTCTGCGCATTGTCTGCAAGCTGCTGCTGTGCAACGGTGCAGTGCTGGCCATGTATGGACTGGTATTTCTGCTGGTACCGGCAGGCAGCATTTCGCAGGAGCTGCGTACCACGGCACTGGCGGTATCGCTGGCAACGCTGGCCATGGGCAACGTTGCCTTTGTGCTGTACGACCGGGCACTGCACAACATGCTCATGATGTACCGGCTGGTCTGGCGGCCGAAACTTCATAAAACTCTGGGCTGGCGTTGAGCCAGCCTTTGTGTTATAATGAGGCATCAGAAAGGGGAGAGCGCAGTACACAGGTAACGCAAAGCGCCGGGCCACGCGGGTGACAGCCGCGAGGGTGACGAGGAGAGGAATCATCGAAAGATTCGGCGGATGTTTCTCCGGCTGAGGGCTAGACCAGCCGCAGAGAAGGGCAAAAAACGGCAGCAATACCGCAACAGATCCCTTCAAAGAAAGCCATACAAGAACATAAACTGTACAAGAGAGCTGACCGTGTGTCACTGCGCTTTTCTGCGCGGGAGCGGTCGGTATGGAGGTGTTTTGTATGTGCGGCATCGTTGGTTATGTCGGTAAGCGCAATGCACAGGATGTGCTGCTGGATGGGCTGGAAAAGCTGGAGTATCGCGGATATGATTCCGCCGGTGTGGCGCTTGCGCTGGACGGAGGGATCTGCGTAGTAAAAAGCAAGGGGCGGCTCACAGCCCTGCGGGAAAAGCTGGCAGCGCAGCAGCTGGCACAAAGCTTCTGCGGCATCGGCCACACCCGGTGGGCTACCCATGGCGAGCCCAGCGATGTGAACAGCCATCCGCATTCCACGCCGCGTGTGAGCATCGTGCACAACGGCATCATTGAAAATTACGGGCTGCTCAAGGAGCGGCTGGCTGCAAAGGGCTATACCTTCCAGAGCGAGACCGACACGGAAGTGCTGGTAAAGCTGATCGACAGCTGCTATACCGGCGACCCGCTGCGGGCGCTGCAGCAGGCCCTTGCCAAGGTGCGCGGCAGCTACGCGCTGGCGGTGCTGTTCTTCGATTACCCGGACACCATTTTTGCGGTCAAGCGGGAAAGCCCGCTGATCGTCGGCTGGGGAGAAGGCGAAAACTTTATTGCATCGGATATCCCTGCGCTGCTCAAATATACCCGGAAATACAGCGTGCTGGAAGAGGGCGATATGGCCGTCTGTACGGCTGAGGGCATCCGCTTTTACAACGAATTTGGTGAGCTGGTGGAACGTCGGCAGCTCACGGCAGACTGGGATATGGAAGCGGCTGAGAAGGGCGGCTACCCCCACTTCATGCTTAAGGAGATCAACGAGCAGCCTGCCGCCATCACGGCCACAGTGAGCCCCCGTGTGGAGGATGGAATGCCGGAGCTGCGCATCCCGGCGCTGACGGACGAGGTGCTGCGCGGCATTGGCCGGGTGCATCTGGTGGGCTGCGGCACGGCGATGCACGCCGGCATGGTGGGTAAATCTGCCATTGAAGCGCTGGCCCGTGTGCCTGCCGAGGTGGACATTGCCAGCGAGTTCCGCTACCGGGACCCGATTTTGGAAAAGAATGATCTGGTCATCATCATCAGCCAGTCCGGCGAGACCAGCGACACGCTGGCAGCACTCAAGCTGGCCAGGAGCCGCGGTGTGCCGGTGCTTGCTATCGTGAATGTGGTGGGCAGTTCCATTGCGCGCGCGGCCGACTACGTGATGTACACCTATGCGGGGCCGGAGATCGCTGTGGCTTCCACCAAGGCTTACACGGTGCAGATGTGTGTGCTGTACCTGTTTGCCCTGCGTCTGGCCTATGCGCGCGGCCGACTGAGCGAGGAGGAGACCCGCCGCTATACGGCGCAGCTGCTGCATGCACCGGAGGTCATCAAGCCACGCCTGGCGGACTGCGAGCAGATCAAATACCTTGCCAGCCGCTATGTGAACACCCAGAGCTGCTTCTTTATCGGGCGTGGCTTCGACTACGCACTTTCGCTGGAAGGAAGCCTTAAACTCAAAGAGATCAGCTATGTGCACTCGGATGCCTATGCGGCAGGGGAGCTCAAGCATGGCACCATCAGTCTGATCACGGATGGCGTACCGGTGATCGCACTGGCGACCCAGAAGCAGGTATACGAAAAGACCATTTCCAATGCCAAAGAGACCCGCAGCCGCGGCGCAAGGGTGCTGCTGTTCACCACAAAGGACGCCGTGGTGCCCGAGGGTGTGGCCGATGCGGTGGTCCGGCTGGATGAATACGAGGATATCCTGATGCCGCTGCAGCTCATTGTGCCGCTGCAGCTGTTTGCCTACTATATGGCTGTTCTGCGCGGCTGTGATGTGGATAAGCCGCGCAATCTGGCAAAGAGCGTGACGGTGGAGTAACGGCACAAAACCGCACTGGAAAGGCCCGCAGGCCGCTCTGAGAAGATGCGGACGCCGGACCGATGGATAGAACGAAAAAAGCTCCCCTCTCTGAGCTGTCAGAGAGGGGAGCTGCTGTTTTTATAGAGCTTCCGGCTTACCAGAACCAGTAGCGCTTTTTCAGCACGATATAGGCGATGCCGATAATGATGATCGTTACGCCGCCGGCAATGAAGAAGGTCCAGTTGATGTTGGCAAATTTCAGGTTCTGATTGGTCAGCAGATAATGGCCGGCGGTATCTGCTGTGATGATGCCGTCCGTGTAGCTGTTCAGGTACTGCCACTTGCCAGAGGTGGGGTTGTAGAGATACAAGCGGGTATAGGTGCTCATATCCAGATCGATGCGCACCGAGCAGGGGAGGGCTTTGCCCTTGTCCAGCTCAAACTCAATGCCCTCTTTGCTCTCGGTCAGCACGAGCATGGTATCCAGTTCACTGGTGGTGCTCTTGACGTTGCTGCCCGCGATCTGCATGGTGTAGCCGTCGCCCACCACACACAGGGTCTTGCCGGTGGTGCGCAGGGCATTGAGAATATCACCGGTCACAGTGGGAACTTCGGCCTGCGTAAAGACGATCTCGTTGTCCGTGCTGTCCTGGATCGCCTGCACCACGGGATCGATCTCAATGGGAGTATCGTCCTCCGGCTTTGTAGTGCTGCTGTCCGAAGATTCCTCCGAGGAAGCAGCAGAACGGTTGACAATGACCGTGACCATAGCAGAAGCCGTGCCGTTGGAGACCGTGATGGAGGTTGCACCGGTGCCCACAGCTGTGATCACGCCGCTGGGGCTGACCGTGGCAATGTTGCTGTTGGCGGACTTAAAGGTGAACTTCTGAGAAGCAGAGGAAGGCTTGACGCTGGCGGTCAGGGTGCGGGTGGCACCGGGCTTGAGCACAACATAGGAAGGATTCACCGTGACGACCTGACCGCTGTTGGAAGAACCGGTGCTGGCGGTGCCGGTGCCGGTTCCGGAGTTGGGAATGCTCATGACCGTAACATTGGTGGTAGCAGTCACCGAACCGCAGGTAGCGGTGATGGTGGCAGTACCGGGGGCGACACCGGTAACGCGGCCAAAATTATTCACCGTGGCTACCTTTTCGTTGGAAGAGGTCAGGGTGACGGTGGCATAATTGGAGGCCGAGGTGGGCCGTACCTGCAGCTGTGCCGATACCGAGTTGCCGACATAAATGGTATTGGAGGACAGAGAAAGATCCATTTCGGTCACGATCATAGAAGAATCCATGGAGACCACGATGGTGTAAGCACAGATCTGATTGCCGGCAGCAGCTGTGATACGGGTAGTGCCCACACCCACGGCCTGCACAACACCGGTGCTGCTCACGGTCAGAATGGAGGTATCGTCCGATATATAGACCACCGAATCGGTAGAGTTGCGGGGACGCACCACGGGGGACAGCTGCTGAGAAGAACCCAGCAGCATATTGGCGGTATAGCTGCCGGCTTCAATGCTTTCGGCAGGTACATTCTGATCCCACGGCATGGTAATGCCGCTCAGGGCGAGGCCGGAGACCGGGCTTGCTGCGGCCGCAGACACAGCTGTGCCGCAGGCCAGCAGGCAAAACGCTGCCGCACAGACGGCCAGTTTTTTTGCGGTTGATTTCATAGTAAGTATACCTCTTTGGGGTGATTTGGCAGCGGCTGACAGTCCGGTTTTAATGGAACAGAACACCCAGTGCTTCCATTGCGTACTCAAAGTAAGTGATCTGGTCATACTCCACACGGGCGGTAACGCTCATGCCGTTGGAAAGGTCTACCTTATCACCGCTCTTGCTTACCACGTAGGTGGTATCCGGCTTGATGGTCATTTTGTAGTAGGATGCATTGGTGCTGGCGGTCACATCGCTGTCGATCGCAGTCACGGTGCCGGTCAGGGTACCGTAGGAGTACTCCGACAGGCCGGTGATGGCGATCTTGCAGGGGTCGCCCACATGCAGCAGGGGACGGTCGTTCACAGTGACCATGGCAACGACCTCCAGATCGTCGTTCTCACTGGCGACAGTAGCCAGCGGAGAACCGGCGCTCAGGACCATGCCCTCCTTATAGGGGGTATCCATGTGGATCACACCGGAGGTGGGAGCATAGATATAATAATCGTTGGCACCGGTGTTCAGGGTATCGATCTGGGCCTGAATGTTGTCCACGTTGCTCTGCGCACTGGTGATGCTCTGAGAAATGGACTGCATGGTGGAGTAGTACAAGGCCTCCACCTCGCTCTGGCTCTGCTCCATCATGGTCTTGATCTGAGCATCCGAATAGCCGGCAGCCTGATAGGCAGTAGCGTCAAAGGTCTTTTGCGAGACCTGACTCTTGTAGGTCTCGTACTGGTAGTAGTAAGGCTGATCTTCCGGGTTCGTCTCGCTGAAGTAGTTGGTGTCGTCCTGCACGCACTGCAGCAGCTTATTATACTGGTCCAGCTGGGTCTGGTAGATCTTGAGCTGGCTTTCCAGATTGTCCTGCTGCATATCGATGTCGGTGCTCTTGATGTGCGCCACAAGGTCGCCCTCGTTCACATAGCTGCCTTCCGAGATATACATTTCGGTGATGGAACCGGAATAGCTGGACATGATGTAGGTCTTGTTGCTGGCCTGCACGGTGCCGGTGTTCTGACTGACATAAATGCGGTTGGTCTGGGTGCTCCACACCAGAAGGAACACCATAAAGATGCCCACCAGAATGACAAAGGCGTAACCGTAGGGCGGCACATCCCTGTCCAGCATGATACGGCGGTCCTGCAGGTCCGTCAGGCTTTGAACTTTCATTGTCATAATTATTTGGTCTCCATAAAGACATCGATCACAGCATCGTCAGAATCCTGATTAACATAGATCGTATAGGAAGTGCCGGTCAGCTTCTGGTCGTTCTCAAAAGCGTGGACCTGCAGCTTGTAGGAGGCCAGCTGGCTGTTTTCCATGGGGCCGGTGTAGTGGGCGTACAGGCAGTTCTTAACGCGCAGGATGGCATCCATGTGGTAGCCCGGGTCCATCTGAGGGATGAGCTGGGTGGCCTGCTGCATCATGTACAGGTGCATCTGATGATCCTCGCCCAGTGCAAAGGACTGGATGATGGGGCCGATGGGCTGAGCGTTGTTGCTCTTGATGAAATTGTGCATCTGGGTCAGCACCACCGGCAGGCTGGCCATTTCTTCCGGACGGATCTCGCGGGAGAGCACATTGGTGAGCTTGAGGGTCTTGTTTTCAGCTACTTTGATCTCATTCATGATAAATACCTCTGTTTCGTTTCAGATTTACTTTACATCGGCGTTAGATAAAATGTGCCCGGAGGCGCTTTGTCTCCGGGCACACCATAGTAAGGCATTGTCACCTGAGCAGGCCGTGCCGCTTCAGGGTAACACCATCTTCCTTATTCAGGACAGACGAGACAAACAGGCTTTCTGTTGTCAGCATCGATGGCCCTGGCAGTCATATTATGGAACCGGAACTCCATCCGATCTCAGCATATCAATAGGTGATCGACTCACCGTCGTCATCCTCTTCCACGACAGCCTGCATGACAGGCTGCTTGGGTTCTGCCTTTTTCTTGCTGCGGTAAATACCCTGCTGCATGTTCCACAGCTCGTAGTATCTGCCTTCCTTGGCAAGCAGCTCCTCATGGGTGCCGCGCTCCACGATCTGGCCGTGATCCATCACCAGGATCATGTCACAGTCACGGACGGTGGACAGGCGGTGAGCAACGATCAGCATGGAACGATCCGCAAGCTGGTCATAGATCATGTTGAAGATCAGGTTTTCCGTTGCAAAGTCGAGGTTGCTGGTGGACTCATCCAGAATGTAGAGGTTGGAATCCTTCAGGAAAGCACGAGCCAGTGCAATGCGCTGCTTCTCACCGCCGGACAGGCCGTTGCCAGCTTCTTCCAGATAGGTGTTGTACTGCAGGGGCAGATGACGGATAAAGTCGTGCGCATCGGCCTTCTTGGCAGCTTCCTTGACCTCGTCCATGGTGGCATCCATGCGGGAAACACGGATGTTGTCATAGATGGTCTTGCTGAACAACTCAACGTTCTGCGGCACATAGGAAATTGCGCGGCGGACAGAATCGTTGGTGTATTCCGTCAGGTTCACGCCATTGAAATCGATCTCGCCATCCTCCGGCTCATAATACTTGAGCAGGAGTTTGGTGATGGTGGATTTGCCGCTGCCGCTGCTGCCCACCAGAGCCACCTTTTTACCGGCCGGGATGGTAAAGCTGATGTGATCCAGTGCAGGAGCACGGTTGCCGTAACGGAAGGTGACATCCTTGAACTCGATGTCGCCCTCCACCTTTTCCAGATCCGTGCGATCCTCATCACCGGCAGTTTCAGAAGGATAGTCCATGATCTCGGTCAGACGCTTCATGGAGATGTTGGCTTCCTGGATCTGCATCTGCAGACCAATCAGGTTGCTCAGCGGAGAAGTGAAGTAGGAAGACAGGGTGCTGAAAGCCATATAGCCGCCCAGCGTCATTTCGCCGTTCAGCACCTGACTGATACCTACATAAGTAGTCAGCATGCCAAAGATCATGGAGATGAAGGCGGAAATCAAACCCTGTGTGGTGCTGATGCGGCTGGAACGCAGGCTGATCTTCAGGCTCTTGATGTATTCACGCTCGAGGTTTTCCAGCTCGGTGTCCTCGTTGGCGTTGCACTTGACGGTCTCGATGCCGCGCAGGCTTTCGATCATCTGGCTGTTCAGTGCAGCAGACTGCACCATGGTCTCTTCGTTGATCTTCTTATAAGGCTGCTTGTAGATCAGCACCAGCAGGATGCTGACCAGAGCCATGAACAGCGAAATGGAGAACAGCATCGCGTTCATGCGGAACAGGATGATGCCGGTGATGACGGCCATGGAGATATCCATGATCAGACTCAGCGCAATGCTGGTGAAGATGGACTTGATGGTGTTAGCATCCGAATAACGGGTGGTGATATCACCAGTCTTGCGGGTGGCAAAGAACTTCATGGGCAGGTGGAAGATGTGCCCGAAGTAGCCCATCATCAGCGGGATGTCGATCTTGATGGACAGATGGATCAGCACCCACTGCCGCACAAAACCGATCAGAGTATTGGTCAGGCTGACCATGCTGAACACGAGGATCAGTGTGACCAGCAGATTATTCAATCCGTAGGGCAGCACCTCATCCATCAGGATCTTGTTGAACATGGAGGATGCAATGCCGAGGATCGTTGTGATCAGAGAGGCAAAAATTGCATAGAAGAAAAGCTTTTTCTGCGGCAGCAGCAGGTCAATGTAGCGCTTGAACATGCCGCCCTTTTCCACCTTGCCGCCCTTGAACTCCGAGGTGGGGTTCATCAGCAGCAGAACGCCCGTAAAGTTCTTGTAGAACTCATCCAGACTGATCTTTTTCAGCTCTGTGGCGGGGTCGCCGATGATGACATAATCCTTGCACTTGTGCTTTTTGCCGTTCTTCTCGTCTTCCTTGGCAGATTCCGACTCCTTCAGCATGTGCTTGCGGCGCTCACCCTCATCCTTGATGGTGGTCTTTTTAAAGACCACCACAAAGTGGGCCAGACCCTGGTCGGTAATGACCTGTGCGATACAGGGCAAAGAGAAGTCGCTGAGGAAATTTTCACGGTCCACGCGAACCGCTGCGGTGGAAAAACCCAACTCGTTAGCGGCTTTCTGCAAACCAACAAGGTTCGTGCCTTTCAGGTCAGTGCCCATCATATCGCGCAGGCGGGTGATGGTAACTTCCTTTTTGTAATGGAGGCACACCATTGCGAGGCAGGCAGCCGCACAGTCAGTAGTGTCATGCTGCCGGACGTAGGTATAACGCATAGATGCTTCCTTTGATCATATACAAATTTATTCAAACGACTGCAGAACACTTCCAAGGGAAGCGGACGGCAGCAGCTCTGACAACGCAAAAAAACACAGTCTGTAAGCAGTATAAAAACCGGTGGCTTACCCCGTCCTGCGGAGAACGGCGGCAAAGCACCGGTCAGCTGCTGTTAAAAATGGCAAAATGCCCATGGAACTGTGTGCCGGGCTTTGGAAAATCAGATACTAATTCCCAAAGAACATAAAAAGTATACCACAATGCAACATCTTCTTCAAGTGGTCAATTTTTAAGAAATCATTAAGCTGAATGCTTTTTTCTGCATAGATGCTGCTTTTTTCGGGGCTGTGGACAAAGACCGGAGATGGCGGGACAGAGGGGAAAATCCATGCGGCATCAGCTGCCGGCTGCAGCACAAATAAAAAGAGCAATGTCCGTAAGGAACATTGCTCTGCTTTGGCGCCTCTTGCCTGACTCGAACAGGCGACACCCTGATTAACAGTCAGGTGCTCTAACCGACTGAGCTAAAGAGGCAGATCACAGTTGTGACTGCGAGAGATATTATACCGCATAAGAATGCCTTTTGCAAGCCCTTTTTTACAAAACCAGAAATTTTTTGCAAAAACAAAAAGCCCTGCGGCGTTTTTGAAACGCTGCAGGGCGGGAAATACATACTATATAAGAAAACGGAACGCTTACTTCAGCTTGCTCTTGGCCTTCATGCGCTGCTCGTGGTTCAGGATCTGCTTGCGGATGCGCAGATTCTCGGGGGTGACCTCCAGCAGCTCATCCTGTGCCAGGAACTCCAGACAGCCTTCCAGACTCAGCTTGCTGATGGGGATCAGGCGCAGGGCGTCGTCGGAACCGGATGCACGGGTGTTGGTCAGATGCTTGGTCTTGCAGACGTTGACATCCACATCCTCGCCAGAAGCGGTGTAGCCGATGACCATGCCTTCGTAGACCTTCTCGCCGGCACCCACCAGCAGAGTGCCGCGCTGCTGTGCGTTGAACAGGCCGTAGGTGACGGCCTCGCCGGTCTCAAAGCTGACCAGAGAACCGGTGGAGCGGTTGGCGATCATGCCGGCCCAGACATCATAACCGTCGAAAATCTGGTTGATGATGCCTTCACCGTGGGTATCGGTCAGGAACTGGTTGCGGTAGCCGAACAGGCCACGGCTGGGCATACGGAACTCCAGACGCACGCGGTCGGTGCCCAGAGATTCCATCTGCTGCAGGATGGCTTTGCGCTGGCCCAGACCGGTCATGACAGCACCCTGATACTGGGTGGGCACATCGATGACAACGTGCTCCATAGGCTCGTAGGTCTTGCCGTCGATGACCTTGGTCAGAACGTGCGGGGGAGAGACCTGCAGCTCATAACCTTCGCGGCGCATGGTCTCGATCAGGATGGACAGATGCATTTCGCCACGGCCCATAACGCGGAAGGAATCGGTAGTGGCGGAATCCTCCACCTTCAGAGCAACGTCCTTCAGCAGCTCCTTCTGCAGACGGTCACGGATCTGACGGCTGGTAACGTACTTGCCCTCACGGCCGGCCAGCGGGCTGTCATTGACGGAGAAGGTCATTTCCACGGTGGGGTCGTTGATCTTCACAAAGGGCAGCGGCTCCACATTGGAGGGGCTGCACAGGGTGTTGCCGATGGTCACATCGGGCAGGCCGGAGAAAGCCACGATATCGCCGGCGGTGATGTTATCGCAGGGCTGACGGCCATTGGCCTGGAAGTCGTACAGCTTGGTCAGACGGCCGCGCATCTTCAGATCCTGATTGTGCCAGTCACAGACGACAACTTCCTCGCCCACCTTGGCAACGCCGTTCTGGATGCGGCCGATGCCAATGCGGCCCACAAAGTCGTTGTAGTCCACAGAGGACACCAGCATCTGGAAGGGAGCCTCGGGGTCGCCCTCAGGCGGCTTGATGGTGCTCAGCAGAGTATCGAACAGGGGGATCAGGTCGGTGCCGGGCACATCCGGGTCCAGGCTTGCGGTGCCATCACGGCCGCAGCAGAACAGCATGGGGCAGTCCAGCTGCTCATCGGTGGCGCCCAGATCCATCAGCAGGTACAGCACCTCATCGATGACTTCCTTGATGCGGGCGTCGGGACGGTCGATCTTGTTGATGGCCACCACCAGGCTCAGGTTCTGCTGCAGAGCCTTCTGCAGCACGAAACGGGTCTGGGGCATGCAGCCCTCGGCAGCGTCCACCAGCAGCAGAACGCCATTGACCATCTTCAGCACGCGCTCGACCTCGCCGCCGAAGTCGGCATGGCCCGGAGTATCGACGATGTTGATCTTGACGCCCTTGTAGGTGCAGGAGCAGTTCTTGGCCAGAATGGTGATGCCGCGCTCACGCTCGATATCGCCGCTGTCCATGACGCGCTCAGCCACGACCTGATTGTCGCGGAACGCGCCGCTCTGACGCAGCATTGCGTCCACCAGGGTGGTTTTGCCGTGGTCAACGTGAGCGATAATGGCAACGTTGCGCAAATCGTTACGAACCATAAAATTCAACCTCTCTATTATTAAAACTCATAAAATACGAACGAACGTCATACAAACCTAAGTTTATAACAGAAGAGGGTGGTTTGTCAAGATTGTATAAAAATTTTTTCAGTCTTTCGGCAGAATGCCCGAGAAAAGCGGCGTGATTTGTGCGGCGTGTCCCTTGAAAATATGCTATACTAAGGGTGCAAAAGCAAAATGCGGAGAACGGGGTTGCGAGCCGGGGGCTTTTCCCGCGAAATTTCGGGGCTTCCAGCTCCCGCCCGATTGCCCTGCGGGCAACAGGGTCCCACCCTCGGATCATTCGCTGGGAAACTCCCGGCCCTCAGCCCGGAGAAGTACCGATAAAATGCTGCAAAACCGGAGGTGTTTTTATGAAGATCACGTTTCTGGGCGCGAACCATGAGGTCACCGGCAGCTGTACGCTGATCGAAGCGGCCGGACGGCGCTTTCTGATCGACTGCGGCATGGAGCAGGGCAAGGATGTCTACGAAAATCAGCCCATCCCGGTTGCTCCCGGGGAAATCGACTGGGTGCTGGCTACCCATGCCCATATCGACCATACCGGCATGCTGCCGCTGCTGGTGCGCAACGGCTTCCGGGGCAACATCTATGCCACGAACCCTACGGTGGAGCTGTGCGGCATCATGCTGCGGGACTCGGCCCATATTCAGGAATTTGAAGCCGAATGGAAAAACCGCAAGGGTCAGCGTTCCGGTGCAGAGCCGGTGGAGCCCATGTATACCGTACAGGATGCCGAAGCGGCCATGAAGCTGTTCAGGGGAGTAAACTATGAACAGCGCGTGGAGCTGGCGCCGGGTATTGAGGCGCGCTTTGTGGATGTGGGCCATCTGCTGGGCTCGGCCAGCATCGAGCTGTGGATCACCGAGGGCGAAAATACCACAAAACTGGTGTTCTCCGGCGATATCGGCAATACGGACCAGCCCATCATCAGGGACCCCACCTACATCAAAGAGGCGGACTATGTCTTTATGGAGTCCACCTATGGCGACCGCAGCCACGGTCCAAAGCCGGATTATGTGAACGAGCTGGCAAAGATCCTGCAGCGCACCTTTGACCGCGGCGGCAATGTGGTCATTCCCAGCTTTGCGGTGGGCCGCACGCAGGAGATGCTCTACTTTATCCGTGAGATCAAGGAAAAAGGGCTGGTCAAAGGCCACGGCAATTTCCCGGTGTATATCGACAGCCCGCTTGCCATTGAAGCAACGCGGATCTTCCGGGATACCGATATGGAGTGCTTTGACGAAGAGACCCGGGCCATGCTGGCAAAAGGCATTGACCCCATTGCGCTTCCGGGCCTGCGGGTGACCGTGACCAGTGATGAATCCCGTATGATCAACGCAGACCGTGTGCCCAAGGTCATCCTCTCGGCCAGCGGCATGTGCGAAGCGGGCCGCATCCGCCATCACCTCAAACATAACCTGTGGCGTCCGGAGTGCACGATCCTGTTCGTGGGCTATCAGGCGGTGGGCACGCTGGGCCGCACCCTCATTGATGGCGCAGTCAACGTCAAGCTGTTTGGCGAGCCCATTGAGGTGCAGGCGGAGATCTGCCAGCTCACCGGAATGTCCGGCCATGCGGACAGGGAGGGCCTGCTGCGCTGGGTGGGTGCCTTTGAGCAGAAGCCGAAGCGGGTCTTTGTGATGCACGGCGACGACGAGACCGAGGATCGCTTTGTGGAGACCCTGACCGAACAGGGCTTTACCGCCTGCGCACCCTACAATGGGGCACAGTGGGCCATTGGTGCCGAGGGTGCTGTCTGTCTGCAGGAGGGCTCCCGGGTGCGCATTGAGCACAAGGCATCCGAAGGGCAGAACCGTGCCGCCAGCGTGTTCCAGCGGCTGGTCAGTGCCGGCAAGCGCCTGCTGCGTGTCATTGAGCACAACGAGGGCGGTGCCAACAAGGATCTGGCAAAGTTTGCCGACCAGATCAACGCCCTGTGCGACAAGTGGGATCGATAAGGCAAAACAAAAGAACTGCCGTTCCCGTGAGGTGCAGACTGGCAAAACAATACAAGAACAATGTTCGCCGTTTCCACAAAGGAACGGCGAATTTTTTGTGCAAACCGGTGTCTGCCCAGCCCGTGAACGTTCTTCCCTGACATAAAAATACCCCGGAGCGTGCAGAGTTCTGGTGTTGCCCTGTCTGCTCCGGGGGCATATCATTTTGTAGCGTTTTTCAGAAAAAGCTCACCTGACTGCTTTCCGGCAGATCGCCCAGAGCGCCCACCTGACGCAGGCGGTCCAGAATGCTGCTGCCGACGCCGGACGCCTGTTGCAGCTCCTCCACCGAGATATACTCTTCACCGTGGATGGTGGCACGTTCCAGCGCTTCGGCGGCGGCACCGCCCAGACCCTTCAGTGCACAGAAGGGCAGGCGCACCTTGCCGTCCTCCACCACATACTTGGAGCCGCGGCTCTTGCCCAGCTCAATGGGCAAAAACTCGTAGCCGCGCACCAGCATCTCGTTGACGAGCTGCAGGCTGACCAGCACATCCTCGTCCTTGGCGTTCTTCTCTTCCTTCAGGCGGCGCTTGACCTCTTCCATGTGGGCACGGGCCACTGCCGCGCCGCCCACAGCGGCCTCGTAGTCGATATCATCGCCGCGCACGGTAAAGTACACGGCATAGAACTCCGGCGGGCGGTAGATCTTGAACCACATCAGGCGGATGGCCGACATCAGGTAGGCCACAGCATGGGCCTTGGGGAACATATACTTGATCTTGCGGCAGCTCTCGATGTACCAGTCCGGCACCTCGTGCTCCCGCATGGCTTCCTCCCAGCCATCCTTGAAGCCGCCCTTGGCCACCTTGCCCTTACGCACAGCCTCCATGATATCAAAGGCCATCTTGGGCTCCAGACCCTTGCGCAGCAGGTACAGCATGATGCTGTCACGGCAGCCAATGACCTCCGCAATGGTGCAGGTGCCGCTGCGGATCAGCTCGTCCGCGTTGCCGGTCCACACATCGGTGCCGTGGGACAGGCCCGAGATCTGGATCAGTTCGGAAAAGTTCTTGGGGCGTGCCTCCACCAGCATACCGCGCACGAAGTTGGTACCCATTTCCGGGATGCCGAAGGTGCCGGTCTGGCTGTCGATCTGTTCCGGGGTCACGCCCAGCGCTTCCGGGCTGGTCAGCAGGCTGTACACCTTGGGGTCGTTCATGGGGATGCTGTCGATGGGGATACCGGTGTACTCCTCAAAATACTTGTAGAAGGTGGGCATATCGTGGCCCAGCTCGTCCAGCTTGAGCAGGGTGTCGTGCAGATACTTGAACTCGAAGTGGGTGGTCAACAGGCCGCCCGCCACATCATCCGCCGGGTGCTGGATGGGGCAGAAATCGTAGATCTCGTAGGTGTCTGGCACAACGACCATGCCGCCGGGGTGCTGGCCCGTGGTGCGCTTGACGCCGGTGCAGCCCAGAGTCAGGCGGTTCTCCTCGGCGTGGTTCACCGTGCGGCCGCGCTCGTCCAGATACTTTTTCACATAGCCGTAGGCGGTCTTGTCCTGAATGCCGGATACGGTGCCTGCCTTGAACACATTGGCCTTGCCGAACAGCTCCTCGGTGTAGCGGTGCACATTGGACTGGTACTCGCCGGAAAAGTTCAGATCGATATCCGGCTCCTTGTCGCCGTAGAAGCCGAGAAAGGTCTCGAAGGGGATGTCGTGGCCGTCCACCAGCATCCGGGTGCCGCAGTTGGGGCAGTTTTTATCCGGCAGGTCAAAGCCGTCATCCACGCTGCCATCGGTGATGAACTCGCTGTGCTTGCACTTGGGGCAGCGATAGTGGGGCGGCAGGCTGTTCACCTCCGAGATGCCGGAGAAGTGGGCCACGGCCGACGAGCCGACCGAACCACGGCTGCCCACCTGATAGCCGCCCGCGTTGGAGTAGGCCACCAGCTTGACCGCAATGACGTACAGCACGGCGTAGCCATGGCCGCAGATGGAGTCCAGCTCCTTCTGCAGCCGCTTCTCCACGATCTCGGGCAGGGGATCGCCGTAATCACGCTTGGCGTGTTCCCACGTAGCATCGCGCAGCTGCTGCTCTGCACCCTCGATACTGGGCGGGTAGGTGCCGCGCGGGATGGCACGTACATTGTTGTCGATCATCGCCGCGATCTTGCGGGGGTTCTTCACCACCACCTCGTAGGCTTTTTCCTTGGGCAGGTAGTAGAACTGTGCCAGCATATCCTGCGTGGTGCGGAAGAACAGGGGCGGCTGGTTGTCCGCATCCTTGAAGCCGTTGCCCGCCTGCAGCACGGCACGGTACGCCGCATCCTCCGGCTCAGTAAAGTGCACGTCGCCAGTGGCAATGACCGGCTTGTGCAGATCTTCGCCCAGCTTGATGACCGTGCGGTTGAAGTTTTTGATGTCCTCTTCGCTGTCCACCTTGCCGTCCCGCACCATGTAGGCGTTGTTGCCCAGAGGCTGGATCTCAAGGATGTCGTAGTAGGCGGCGATCTTTTTCAGTTCCTCGTAGCTGGTGCCATCCACGATGGCCCGGTACAGCTCGCCGGCTTCGCAGGCGGAAGTGAGCAGCAGGCCGTCCCGGTATTTGTTCAAAAGGCTCCGGGGCACCCGGGGCTTTTTGAAAAAGTAGTTCACATGGGCTTCGCTGACGATCTTGTACAGATTTTTCAGGCCCATCTGGTTCTTGACCAGAATGATGAGGTGGTAATACTTCTTTTTCAGCACCTCGCGGTTGCCGCCAAGGCCGGTGTTGATCTCACTGACCTTTGCTACCTGCTTTTCTTCCAGATCCTTCAGCATGACACCAAAGATACGGCCCAGCGCGGCAGAGTCCTCACAGGCACGGTGGGCCTCGTAGGCAGGCAGCTCCAGATGTTTGTTGATGGTGCCCTGCTTGTAATTGTGCAGGCCGGGGTACATGGCCTGCGCCATGGTCAGGGTGTCGATATAGGTCGGCTCCAGCCTGATGCCGCTGCGCTTGGCGGCGGCGCGCAGGAAACGCATATCAAAGGCGTGGACGTTGTGGCCCACAAGGATGCGGTCTCCCGCAAATTTGAGGAAGGCTTCCAGCGCTTCCTTTTCGCCGGGAGCATCCGCCACCATTTCGTTGGTGATGCCGGTCAGCTCGGTGATCTTGGGGGTGATGGGCTTGCCGGGCTTGACAAAGGTGTCAAATTCCTCCACCACCTCGCCGTTTTTCACGATGACGGCACCGATCTCGGTCATATACTCTACGCCCGGGTCAAGGCCGGTGGTCTCGGTATCAAAGACGCAGAACTCCCCGTCCAGCGGCTGATCCTTCACGCCGTACACGCAGGGGATCATGTCGTCCACAAAGTAGGCTTCGCATCCATAGATCAACTTGAAATCCGGATCGGATTTATGGATATCGTCCGCTGCCAGCATGGCTTCCGGATAGCCCTGACACACACCGTGGTCGGTGATGGCAATGGCCGGATGCCCCATGCGGTGGGCCAGCTTGACGATGCCGCCGGGGTCGCAGAAGCCATCCATGCTGGAAAGCTTGGTGTGCAGATGCAGCTCCACCCGCTTCTCCGGTGCGGTATCCTCCCGCTTTTTGCGCTCCACGATGAGCACATCGTAGGGGTAGACGATATAATCGTGCTCGTACTTGTCGTAGGAGCAGTCGCCGCGCACGATGAGGGTGGTGCCCTTGCCAAGGCTCTCCCACTTGGAGCAATCCTCACCTTCCTGCGCACGGATCTTCAGGTTGATAGAGCCCTGATAGTCGGTGATGGACACGGTGTAGATCTTGCGGAAGTTGCCTTTGACCTCCGAGAAGAACACATCGCCCCAGATGACGCACTTGCCGCCCTCACCGCCCAGATCCTTCAGCGGGGTGAGGTTCTTGGGGGTGAACATTTTGCCATGGAAGATGGTGACAGGCTTATCGGTCAGATCCAGACCATCCACCTTGATGGACGGTGCGGTGTTCTTTTTCTCGAACTTGACCACCGGCGGCGCGATCTTGCGCTCCAGCTTTTCCTCCAGCTGATGCTGCTCCGCCTCACTCACGGTGCTCTGCAGTGTTACCTGCGGCGTTACCCCGGTGTGCGCCGCAATGCGCTCGGCAAGCAGCTTTTCAAAGTGCATTTCCTGCAAAAATTTTGTGCCATGGCACACGCCGATGGTGATTTTCTGGCCAACGATCTGGATGGTGCACCGGTCCAGAAAGCCGTTGATGGGCACGCCGTCCCGCTTCATTTCGTCCATCAGGCCGCGCAGAGCGGTTTCATCCAGCATGGCATAGCCAAACAGGTTCTGGATACGCAGCTCAAAGCCTTCATAGTCCGGTTGCAGGGATGCCAGCAGCCGGGCACAGAGAGCTTTGTCCAGTGGCGCACCGCTGCGCAGGGTAAAGATGACCTGCCGCTCCTGCCGCAGCATCTGCGCGTGCTCCACAATGACCTGCCCGAAGCAGGCCGCAAATGCCGGGTCCACCATGAACTGCGGCCACAGGTTGGATACGAGTGGTGTCACAAATGGTACTCCTTTTTATACAGCACAAACTGCCGCACCCGTTTTTTGCAGGTGTGGCAGCTGTGAAAAAAGCCAAATTACAGTTTATAGATCTCATCCATGAACTGATCCAGAATGTTGTCTCCGGTCAGCTTTTTGATGGGTTTGCCGTGGATGAACAGCACCGCCTCGCCCTTGCCGCCGGCAATGCCGATGTCTGCTTCGCGGGCTTCACCGGGGCCGTTGACCACGCAGCCCATCACGGCCACCTTGATGGATTTTTTGCAGCCCTGCAGCCGCTTTTCCACCTCGTTGGCGATCTGGGTGCAGGGATACTGGGTGCGGCCGCAGGTGGGGCAGGTGATGACCTCCGGGCCCGCCACCGGGAAGCCTACGGCACGCAGGATGTTGTAGCCGGCTTCCACTTCCTTTTCCGGCTCAGCCGCCAGCGAGACACGGATGGTATCGCCGATGCCTTCCAGCAGCATCCCGCCGATGCCCATACCGCTCTTGAGCAGACCCATCTGATAGGTGCCTGCTTCGGTGACGCCCACATGGAGCGGGTAATCTGTAACTGCACTGAGCTGGCGGTAGGCCTCCATCATGCGGGGCACATTGGAGTTCTTGATGGAAATGACGATGTTGTTGAAATCGAATTTTTCCAGCAGGCGCACATGGTACAGTGCGCTCTCCACCATGGCTTCCGGGGTGGGGGCGCCATATTTGGCAAGGATATGCTTTTCCAGACTGCCGCCGTTCACGCCGATGCGGATGGGAATGTTCTTCTGCTGGCAGGCATCCACCACCGCCTTTACCCGGTCGTCGTCGCCAATGTTGCCGGGGTTGATGCGGATCTTGTCCACACCCACGTCCGCGCAGGCCAGAGCCGCCTTGTAGTCAAAGTGGATGTCTGCCACGATGGGGATGTTCACCGCATTCTTGACGGCTTCGATGCACTTTGCATCTGCCGGGCTGGGGCAGGTCACCCGCAGGATCTGGCAGCCGGCAGCTTCGCACCGTTTTGCCTGAGCCACATTGCCCTCAATATCCTCCACCGGCACATTGAGCATCGTCTGCACCGCAATAGGATTCTTGCCGCCGATGGTCACATTGCCGATCTTTACTTCCCGCTTTAATTGCCGCATAGGGTTCCCCTTTCGTTTACATTGCACCGGTTAAAAGCCGGATGATATCATTGTAGGTTGCAAAGAGCATCAGACCGAACAGCAGTGCAAAGGCTGCAAGTGTCAGCCAGCTCTGCAGCTTTTCCGGCACCGCATGGCCCGTGACGCCCTCAATGACCAAAAATACGACCTTGCCGCCGTCCAGCGCAGGGAAGGGCAGTAGATTGAACACGCCCAGATTGACGGTGATAAGCGCCAGCAGCTCCAGCAGATCCTGCCAGCCGTAGCTTGCCGCCTGACCGATGGCGGTCACGATCCCCACCGGGCCGGAGAGGTTGTTGATGCTTTCCCGTCCGCGCACAAGATCTGTCAGGGAGGTGAACGCGATGTGCCCATAGTACAGGGTGCTGTTCCACGCTTCGCTCAGCACATGGAGCGGTGTTTTCGGGATGCCGTATACCGTAAAGCCGAGACTCATATGGGTCTGGCCGTCCTCGTCCTGCCAGGTATCGAACTGCACGTCCGGCAGCTCCACCTTCTGGCCATCCCGCTTCACGGTGAACCGGGCGCGGTACTGTTCGGTGCGCACCAGCTCATAAAGGATGTCATTGGCCACAAAGCAGCGTCTGCCGTTCACGGCAACGATCTCATCGCCCGCCTGCAGGCCGGTCTGACCGCAGAGGGCGCTGCCCTCAATGGAGTAGATGACCCTGCTGGTGATGGGGCCTTCCTGCGCTGTCACAAGAATGACCAGCACCACAAAGCCCAGCACAAAATTCATGAAGGCACCTGCCGCCATCACCAAGGCACGCTGCCATACCGGGGCATCGTTCAAAGGGATGCCGGTGCGCTGCTCCGGCGGGATGGGGCTTGCGGTCTCTGCCTCCCGCTCGTCACGGGCTGCTTCGGCCTGCTGGCTCTCGGGGCTTTCCTCGCCCTCCAGCGCCACATAGCCGCCTACCGGCAATGCACGCAGGCTGTACTGAGTGCCCTTATAGATCTTCTTCCACAGAGCCGGACCCATGCCGATGGAAAACTCGTTGACCTGAATGCCGCAGAGCTTTGCCACCGCAAAGTGCCCGAACTCATGAATGGCGATCACCGCGCTGAACACGATCAGCGCGGCGATCAGGGTAATGAAAATTGACATTGCGTCTCCTAAAGATCAAAGATGTGCGCGCACGAACTCCCGTGCCATGCGGTCGCACTCGTACACATCGCTGAGGGTATAGTCCCCGCCAAAGCTGTCGCTGTCCACGACTGCCTCCACCAGACGGCCAATGTCGAGGAAACCGATCTTGTCCTCAAGGAAGAGTCTGACGGCTTCCTCGTTGGCACCGTTGGCGGCGCAGGGGCCCAGGCCGCCCTTCCGGATGGCCTTTTTGCAGGCGGCAAGACACCGGAAGGTCTCGTCGTCCGCCACATCAAAGGTGAGCACCTTCAGTGCGGCAAAGTCCAGCTCCGGCACGACGCCCGGCACCCGCTTGGGGTAGGTGAGTGCGTACTGGATGGGAATGCGCATATCCGGCACGCCCAGCTGTGCAATCACTGAGTTGTCGCTGAACTGCACCGCCGAGTGGACGATGCTCTGGCGCTGGACAACGATCTGAATCTTTTCCGGCGGCAGGCCGAACAGCCACACGGCCTCGATCAGCTCCAGACCCTTGTTCATCAGGGTGGCAGAGTCAATGGTGATCTTTGCCCCCATGTTCCAGTTGGGGTGCTTGAGGGCGTCAGCTCTGGTCTTGCCGCGCAGCTCCTCGGTCTTCATCCCGAAGAAGGGACCGCCGGAAGCCGTGAGCAGGATCTTGGTCAGGCTGGGGGCGCTCTCCTTATCCTGCAGGCACTGGAAAATGGCAGAGTGCTCACTGTCCACCGGCAGCAGCTTTACACCATGCTTTGCCACAGCCTGTGTGACCAGATGACCGCCGGTGACAAGGCTCTCCTTGTTGGCAAGCGCCAGATCATGGCCGCTTTCGATGGCGCACAGGCTGGCACCCAGACCCGCAATGCCCACCACGCTGTTCAGCACCACATCGGTGCCGTCCAGTGCGGCCAGCTGCTTGAGCCCCTCCGGCCCTACCAGCAGCCGGGGCGCATCTGCACGGCCGGAAAGCTCCGCATCCAGCCTGCGGGCTGCATCCGGATCGGTCATGCAGACATAACGCGGATGGAACTCCTCGATCTGCTGCAGAATTTTATCCACATGGCTGTGGGCGGAAAGACCGAACACCTCGTACCCCTGAGCCCGGATCACATCCAGACTCTGGGTGCCGATAGAGCCGGTAGAACCCAGCAGCGTGATTCTTTTTGACATCACACATTCCCTCCCTTAATAGTAGAACACCGCTGTAATGACCATGGTCACAAAGGGCGCAATGAACATCACACTGTCAAAACGATCCAGAATGCCGCCGTGGCCCGGGAAGATGGTGCCGTAATCCTTGATGCCGCACTGGCGCTTGACCACACTGGCAAACAGGTCGCCATAAATGCCCAGCACCGCGGCTACGCAGCCCAGCAGCGCAATGATCACATACATGGAAACGCCAATGTTGGAGCGGGTGAAGGCTTCCATCCGGTTTGCTGCCACCGAGTACACCAGTGTGATGATCACACCAAACACCATGGTGCCCAGAACGCCGCCAATGGCACCTTCCACGGTCTTTTTGGGACTGACCACCGGGCAGAGCTTATGCTTGCCAAAGGCACGGCCTGCAAAGTAGGCACAGGTATCGCCGCCCCAGGCAAAGCAGAGGATGAGCAGGATAAAGAACACCGCATCGTAGCCGTACTGCTCCACCGGCAGCAGTTCCTTGAGCCGGATAAAGGAATAGAAGCAGAAGATCACGATGCCGGAGAACATCAGCAGGCCGCTGGCCTTCTGATAGCTGATGGTGCCGTTGCGCACCACCAGATAGATGGCGTAAAACGTGACCAGCAGAAAGGACATCGGCATCACCAGCCGCCGCATGACCTGATAGTTGCTCGTCATGACCAGCAGTGTATACGGCACCAGAACCGCATACATCAGCCAGTCCTTCTTTTCAAAGCCGAGGGCACTGTAGATCTCGTGGATGGCGATCAGCGTAATGGCCGCGATGACCAGATTAAAGATCAGGGTGTTGAAGGTGAACATCACGCCGATCAGTACGATGATGCCCACGATCGCAGTAATAACACGTGTTTTCATAGATTGGATCTCCTTTTCACCGGTCGGGTGCCGCACCCCTCTGGATTAAGTTTGGCTCCGGCAAAGCCGCCGGGCCGTCCGGTCCCTGCACCGCGTGCAGGAGGTCTTGGGTTTACAGTCCGCCAAACCGGCGGGAACGATGGTTGAATTCCTCAATGGCAGCGTCCAGATCGCTGCGGGTGAAATCTGGCCACAGAACGTCCATTTCCACCAGTTCAGAATAGGCTGCCTGCCACAGCATGAAATTGGAGAGCCGCTTCTCTCCGCTGGGGCGCAGGATGAAATCCGGGTCCTTCTGGCCTTCGGTATACATCGCGTCGCTGAGCATCTGCTCGGTGATCTCTTCCGGACGGATCTCACCGGCCGCTGCCCTTGCAGCCAGACGCTGCGCAGCGCGCACGATCTCCGGACGGCCGCCGTAGTTGATGGCGATGTTCAGAGTCATGCCGGTCTTGACCGAGGAATCCGCTTCCAGCTGATCCATCAGCGCCTGCAGCTTCGGGTCCAGCACAGTGCGGTCGCCCATGAATTTGATGCGGATGTTGCGGTTCTTATAGTCAAAGCCTTTCAGCAGATATTCGCCGAACAGCCGCATAATGGCGTTGACTTCTTCCAGCGGGCGCTTCCAGTTCTCGGTGGAAAACGCATAGAAGTACACCGACGAAACGCCCAGTTCGTCACAGTAGTCGGCAATATCGCTGAAGACCTCTGCGCCTTTTTTGTGGCCCGCAGTACGGGGCAGACCCCGGTTTTTTGCCCAGCGGCCATTGCCATCCATAATGATGCCGATGGAAAGCCCTTCGGCAAACTCTTTCGGATGCTCCATTCCTTCCTCCCGGCGGTCAGACCGCCTCCAACAAAAGTGCCGCGCACCACAGAAGCATAACTCCTCACCAGCGCACGGCACCTTGCGTTCTTTTTGACTTTATGCAGCCGATCAGACGGACATGATCTCCTTCTGCTTCTCTTCCACTGCAGCATCAACGTTCTTGATATACTTGTCGGTCAGCTTCTGGACATCCTCTTCCATGGTCTTCTGGCTGTCCTCGGTCAGCTCGCCGGCCTTCTTCATTGCCTTGGCCTTGTCCATTGCCTCGCGGCGGATGTTGCGCACGGCGACCTTTGCATCCTCACCCAGCTTGGAGACCTCCTTGGCCAGCTGCTTGCGGCGCTCCTCGGTGGGAGCGGGGAAGTTCAGCCGGATGGTGGAGCCGTCATCGATGGGGGTGATGCCCACATCGCTTGCCATGATGGCCTTGCTGATGGGGCGCAGCAGGGTACGGTCCCAGGGAGTGATGGTCAGGGTGCGTGCCTCGGCAACAGCCACAGATGCCACCTGCTGGATGGGCGTGGGGGCACCGTAGTAGTCCACGCTGACCTTATCCAGCACAGCGGGGTTTGCGCGGCCTGCGCGCACAGCGCCCAGTTCGCGGCCCAGATGTTCGACCGAGCTCTTCATCTTTTCTTCGTAAACCTTGGTGTTGCTGCTCATTGTGGTAGTCTCCTGTTCCTTTTTATCTCAGGGCGGTGCGCAGAGCACTGCCCCTATAATGTATGTCTGCTGCGGGCTTCTCAGCCCTCGTAAACCAGCGTGCCCACATTCTCGCCCTGCACGGCACGGGCAATGTTGTCCGGGTCGGCCAGATCAAACACGAGGATGGGCAGCTTATTGTCGCGGCACAGGGTCGCTGCAGTGCCGTCCATGACAGCCAGCTGATCCTCCAGCACCTTGGTAAAGGTAAGGGTATCGTACTTCTTTGCATCCGGGTACTTGTGGGGGTCCTTATCGTAGACGCCATCCACCATGGTAGCCTTGAACATTACATCCGCGCTCACTTCCACAGCGCGCAGAGCGGTAGCCGTGTCGGTAGAGAAGAACGGGTTGCCGGTGCCGCCGCCGAACACGGCGATCTTGCCCTCGTCCATGGCGCGCAGGGCTTCCTTGCGCGTAAAGGGCTGTGCCACCTGCGGCATCGTGATGGAGGTGAACACCTCGGTGGGGACACCCAGCTGCTCCAGCTTGTCGGAGACAGCCAGTGCATTCATCACCGTTGCCAGCATGCCGATCTTATCGGCCAGAGTGCGCTCCATTTTGCCGCTGGAACGGCCGCGCCAGAAGTTGCCGCCGCCAACCACGATGCCGATCTGCACGCCCAGCTCGTGTGCTTTCTTCACGCCGCCGCAGATCGCGTCCATGGTGGGTTCGTCAAAACCCATGCCCTTTTCGCCGCCCAGTGCTTCGCCGCTGATCTTCAGAAGGATACGCTGATATTTCAATGCCATAATCCAAACACCACCTGTTTATATTCCGTCGGGTCTATGCCCGGCATTGTTATTCAAGTATATTTTACAATAAAACCTGAATAAAGTAAACAGGAAATCTGCGCGGAAATCCGGAAGCTTTTATGAACGGCTGCGCAGACCGCGCAGCAGCTGCTTCATTCCGGGCGGAATGCGGCGGCTTTCCACCGCTTTCTGGATGGCTTTGTTGTGGGTCCACAGATCCAGCCGCTTTTCTGTGAGCCACGGCAGCGCGGCATCCGGCTGCTTTGCCAGAGCCGTGGCAAAATACCATGCCCGCATCATATTGATATAGTATTCCGTGCTGCGCACATCGGCCACCCATTCCAGATATTCCGGCCGGAATGCATCATCCAGATAATAGCGCATCAGCATCTCCATGCCATAGCGCACGGTGTATGCCTCACCCGAATCCAGCCAGCGGCGAATGGGCACCAGCAGCTCCTTCTTGTGCTTTGCAAACACTTTGGGACAGAAGCAGTCGCAGGTGGCCCAGTTGTTGATGTAGGGCAGAAACGCTTCCGTTTCAGCCAGCGCCCTGTCGTAGTCCCGGATGAGCTCGATCAGGAACGCGTGGAGGTTGTTCTCTTCGTAGTATCCATGCGGCAGGGCCTGTAAAAACACCTCTGCCTGCGCTGTGCCCGCGAGCTGTTTTGCCAGCCTGCGCAGAGCCGGAACGCGCACGCCGATCACCGTTTCCGGCGGCACAGTGGGCATCAACGCACTGTGAAAGGTGCGGTATGCTTCATCCTGCAAGGCAAACAGCTGCGCACGAATGATCTCTGCTTCCGGCTCCATCCTCTCTCCCTCCGTTCTTTTCTATTGTAGCAGAGCCGTATGGAAAAGCAAGGCCGTTCCGGAATTCTTTTCCGGTGCTTTAAGGAACACGCAAAAATTGGGCTGGACATTTGCGCCGGAACATGCTATAATATCGTTCGTAAATGCGGGCATCGTACATCGGCTAGTATATCAGCCTTCCAAGCTGAGGAGGTGGGTTCGATTCCCATTGCCCGCTCCATACAGAAGAGACGCTGGTTCGTTCAGAACCAGCGTCTTTCTTTATACTCTGGCCCCACTTTTGGCCTCACTTCGGATTTTGAAAGTCAAAAAGCCCTTGCGAAATCCAAAAAGAAAAGAGCCGGGCGGCTGCCTTCCAGCAGCTTCCCAGCTCGATTTTTTCTCAATCCCAGATATGGCAAAAGGGGAAAGCTCCGCTTTTGCGATGGAAATAGAAGGAGTTTTTACTCCACGCTGATCATATAATAGTAAACAGGCTGGCCGCCGCGGATGTGGCTGACCTCCACGTGATTGGGGCACTTTGCCTTTACGATTTCGGTGACCTTCTCGGCATCCTCATCGCTGACGTCGCAGCCGGAGATGATGGTGACAAAGCTGGAATCCTTCTTGCACATGCTGCGTGCCAGACGATAGGTGGCCTTGGTGATGTCGTTGGAGGTGGAGACGATCTTGCCATTTTCCAGTGCCATGATCTCGCCCTTCCGGATGCGCTTGCCGTCGTACTCACTGTCGCGGGCTGCATAGGTGATCAGGCCGGTGGACACCTTATCGGCAGCAGCCATCATGTTGATGGTGTTGGTCTCGGCGTTCACAGAGGGATCAAAGTTCAGCATGGCGGTAATGCCCATGGGCACGGTGCGGGTGGGCAGAACGACCACCTGACGGTCAGCCAGCTTCTGGGCCTGCTCAGCAGCCATGATGATGTTCTTGTTGTTGGGCAGCACGAACACGGTCTTGGCGGGCACACTCTGGATGGCTGCAAGGATGTCCTCGGTGGCGGGGTTCATGGTCTGACCGCCGGAAACGACCGCGTCCGCAGACAGGTCGGTGAACACAGCCTTCAGGCCCTCACCGGCAGCAACAGCCACAAAACCGTAGTCACGGCTGGGGTCCACGGCAGCATAAATGAACTCGCTGGACTGGGAAGGAGCCTTCTCGGCAGAAGCCTGCTTTTCCAGGCTCTTGCCCTGCTTCTGGCGGGCCAGGAACTGCTCGTGCATGTTCTCGATCTTAAAGTTGGTCAGGTAGCCATACTTGATGGCCTCGCTCAGGATCTTGCCGGGGTCGGCAGTGTGAACGTGCAGATTGATGACATCATCATCCTCAATGCACACCACGCTGTCGCCGTTGGATTCTGCAAAGGCACGCATCTTTGCGGCGCTTGCGCCCTCATACTTGTTGATGAGGAACTGGGTGCAGTAGCCGTTCTTGATGTCTTCCACCTTCATCAGGTCGTCGGTGAACACGCCCTTGCCGGCGTTCTCGGTGGACAGCTTTGCCTTGTTGGGGGCAGCTTCGCCGCCAGCCACGATGCCTTCACCGTGGAACACCTTGCCCATGCCCTCGAAGATGACCATGATGCCCTGACCGCCGGCATCCACAACGCCGGCCTTTTTCAGCACGGGCAGCAGATTGGGAGTGTCCTCCAGAGCCTTCTGGCCGGCGGCCATCACCACATCCCACAGGGCCGGCACATCCTCAGCGCCGCAGGCAGCGGCTTCCTCGGAGGCAACGCGGGCCACGGTGAGGATGGTGCCCTCGGTGGGCTTCATGACGGCCTTGTAGGCACCCTCAACGCCCTTCTTCAGAGCCTCAACGATGTCGGCGGCGGTAGCTTCCTTCTTGCCTTCCAGAGCCTTGGAAAAACCGCGGAACAGCAGGCTGGTGATAACGCCGGAGTTGCCGCGTGCGCCGCGCAGCATGGCAGAAGCAGCGGTCTTGGAGGCCTCGCCCACAGTGCAGCTGTCGTCCAGAGCCTCCAGCTCACGCACGGAAGCACCCACGGTCATGCCCATGTTGGTGCCAGTATCGCCATCGGGAACAGGGAAAACGTTCAGCTCGTCCACACGGGAACGCTGATTGTTGATGTTGTTGGCGCCAGAGATAATGGCGTCACGCAAAATCTTACCAGAAATCATTCTTTTTTACTCCTTGTACTTGCCGGAAAAGCCCGGCGCTTTCAGATACACCCTGGGATGGTCAGACAAAAATCAGGCGATCACATCGTCTACGGAGACCACAACGCGTGCCACCTTCAGGCCGGTAGAATGCTCCACCTCGTCCTTGACGCGGTGGGAGATGCTGCGGGCGGCTGTGGAGATATTCAGGCCGTAGCTCACGGCAATGTGCAGTTCGATCACCAGACGGCCATCCTCCTGCGTGACACGGACACCCTTTTCCGGGTAATCGGAACCGTGCACCATGCTCTTGACGGCATCGGTCATATCACGGGGTGCCATTGCGGCAACGCCGTAACACTGTTTGGCTGCTTCACCTACCAGAGTAGCAAAGTACCCGGACGTAAAGCTGACATCCCCCAGAGGGAAACGGGAAGTGATCATAGTCGCTCTGCTCCTTTATGTTCGTTTTCGTAAAACACATTCAAGGTCTGGGGTACAGCAGGCATCTGCACATGCTGCACCGAGAAACACCCACCTTATTATACAACTTCCGGGGACGGTTGTACAGTTCTAATTGCTGGGATATCCACTTTTTGCACAGTTTTTTGCGGCTTTTGCAGAGTTCGGGCCGTTTCGCAGGAGGCCGATGCTAAGATGCTGAACGTGAGTCGCTTTTTTATCAAATACGAAAGTATGACGAAAGAAAGCAAACAATCTGTTAAAAAATTATAAAAGATGGAAGGAGATGCTTTATCTGACTATGAAAAAGTGCTAAAATAGAATCAAGGATAGGGACTGCGGCGCAGGGTTCCCGCTTGTGCGGATGGACTGCGTTATTTTTTGCGCACGGCGCATGGATCAATGTTTAGGAGCTGTTGTCATGAATATTCTGTTCTTCCTTTCCCCCAAGCAGGATCTGATGTACGTTTACGACGATTTCACCCTTCGGCAGACACTGGAAAAGTGGGAGAATAACCGCTACGCCTCCATTCCGGTGCTCAACCGTCAGGGCAAATATGTGGGCACTCTGACCGAGGGCGATATCCTCTGGGGCCTGAAAAAATACCACGGGCTGGATCTGGAAGCGGCTGAGGATGTGCCCATTTCCGCTTTTCCCCACAAACGGGACTACAAGGCCGTCACCGTGACCACCAGCATGGATCAGCTGATCGAAGCAGCCATGAACCAGAACTTTGTGCCGGTGGTGGATGACCGGGGCATCTTCATCGGCATCGTGCGGCGGCAGGCCATCATCCGGTATTGCTACGACAAGACCCGTGCTGAGCAGCACGAGGAAAAACACATTCTGGAATATGCGGCAGCCCATTGAGAAAGGAAAGCCACGTCACGCTATATTATAATATGTAGGAGACCGCCCTGTTCGGCTGAAGGAACAGGGCGGTCTTTGTTCTGAAAAGGATTTTAAAATCCGGTTTATGGGACCTGAACTGTGCGATAATACAGCCATGGAACCAAAAAGGTTCCAAAAATCTGCAAAAAACGGATATGGGAGGGAACCCCTATGAAGGATTTTGAAATGCGTTATGTAGGAAGCCATGTGGAAGTATACAGCGGCAGCGGAGCGTTCCTGTTCTCGGCAGATACCGTGCGGGAGGCCATGGAGGAACTGGCAGAGTAAGAAGCTGCGTTCCCTCGTGATACGGAAAACCGCCTTGCCGGGCCGGAAAACGCGGGCCAATCGGCATGCTCATCCTGCAAAGAACGACTTCTGTGTATGGAGCGACTACAGTCGTTTACGACTTTAATGTAAAATCAATGTAAAATAATTGAAAAAAGAAAGAGCGAAACTATTAAGAGACGGAAAAATGTGTAGAAAAAGTGATTTTCTTGTAAAATAAACCTTGTTGTGACGGGATAAAAAATGATATAATAAATCCAAGCGCGGTCATTGTGCACCGTTCTGTGCAGCAGAGCGGCTGACCGCGGCATCTGCCGGGTAAAGCAGGTCCGGTGTGCGGGCAGGGCAGATGGACAAGGATCAAAAGGAAGATCATTTTTTAGGAGTATCGTTATGGATATCACACACATTACCTCTCTGTTGGGTGGAATTGCGCTGTTTCTGTACGGCATGTCCATTATGGGCGCTGGTCTGGAAAAGCTGGCTGGCGGCAAAATGCAGGGCGTGCTGCAAAAACTGACCTCCTCTACGCTCAAAGCAGTTATTTTCGGCACCCTGATCACGGGTGTCATTCAGTCCTCGGCCGGCACGGTCGTGATCTGTGTCGGTCTGGTCAACTCCGGCATCATGACCCTTACGCAGTCCGTAGGCGTCATCATGGGTGCAAACATTGGTACGACTGTTACCGGTCAGCTGATCCGCATGGCGGACATCTCCGGCGACAGCCTCTGGCTGACCCTGATCCAGCCTAAGACCTTTGCACCGGTGGTGGCGTTTATTGGCTGCATTTTTTATGTGTTTCTGCGCAGTGCCAAAAAGAAGAACATCGGCCAGATCATGCTGGGCTTCGGCATCCTGTTTACCGGCATGAGTCTGATGGACACCGGTGTGGCTCCCCTGCGTGAGAGTGCCGTGTTCCAGAACCTGTTCGTTACCATGACGAATCCCATTCTGGGCATTCTGGTGGGCGTGGTGGTCACGGTGGTCATCCAGTCCTCCTCTGCATCGGTGGGTATCCTGCAGGCGTTGTCCAGCACCGGCCTTGTCACCTTCAGCTCGGCCATCCCCATCATTCTGGGTGCCCACATCGGCACCGCGTTCACGCCGCTGCTGACCATCGGCGGCTCTTCCAAGGACGGTAAGCGCGCTGCACTGATCCACCTGTACTTCAACATCATCGGCAGCATGATCCTGCTGGCACTGGTGTATGCGGTGCAGTTCACCGTTGGCATCCCCATGTGGAACGACGTGATGAACAAGAGCACCATCGCAAACATCCACACCCTTTCCAGCGTATGCGCCATGCTGCTGTTCCTGCCCTGCAGCGGTGTGCTGTCCAAGCTGGCCATGCTCACTGTGCCGGACAGTGCCGAGGAAGCACAGGAGCTGAGCATGCCGGTGCTGGATGAGCGCCTGTTCAAGAGCCCTGCGGTTGCCCTGCAGCAGGCCAAGAGCGCTGTGGTCAAGATGTCCCGCCGTGCTGCCCGCAATGTGAATCTGGCCGCACCGCTGCTGCTGAAAATGGACGAGGATACGGTCAGTGCTATCCGTGTGCGTGAGAACCTGATCGACCGGATGGAGGTGGCGATCTCCAACTACCTGATCAAAATGACCGATCAGGAGCTGGGCGACGACGAGAGCCACACCGTGACGGAGCTGCTGAACTTTGTTACTGAGTTCGAGCGCATTGGTGACTATGCGGTGAACATCATGGAAAAGGCAGAGGAGCTGGAAGAGAAGGAAGCTTCGTTCAGTGAGAGTGCCACCAAGGAGCTGCTGCTGCTGGAAAATGCACTGGAACGCATCCTGACCCTGACCAACGATGCCTTTGACAACAACGATATGCGCATGGCGGCTCAGGTGGAACCGTTGGAAGAGGTGATCGATGTGATGGCAGAGCGCCTGCGCGACCAGCACATCCTGCGCCTGAAGGACGGCGTGTGCTCCATCGACACCGGCGTTGTGTTCCTGGATGTGCTGAACAATGCAGAGCGCATCTCGGATCACTGCTCGAATATTGCCGCGCGTCTTATTGGCATGGACGCCAGTGAGGACTACGACTCCCATACCCTCAAGAGTATTATGCACCACAATCCCACCAAGGATTACATGCTGGAATACGAGGAGTGCCGCAAGACCTACCTTGTTCCGCTGGAAGAAATGGAAGCCTGAACCTGAATGAGAAAAGGACCTCCGGAGAAACATCCGGAGGTCCTTTTTGCATCACAGTGAAATGGAGAGCTCAGGCACTTTTGGGCAGAGACACAATGACCCAGCGGTGCGGCCCATGGAAGCCGTCCACCTTGGCAGCTTTGCTGCAGGTACCGGGGCTGGGCGGGCCGAGGTGGATGCCGCGGTCCAGCTGCTTGCCGCAAAGACGGCACTGGTAATGGAGGGTGATCTGTTCTGACATAAGGACGCACTTCCTTTTATAACTGCTGAAACGGGTTAAAAAACTTTACCTTGCATCCCTATTATATGTTTTTTATATCGGAATGTCAACAAAAACAATTGCAAAATTGGAATAAAAATAGGCAGATTGCACTTACTCTCCCAAATCTTCCAGCAGCAGGTCCAATTCCCGTTCGCTGTACACCGTCACGCCGCGCTTGATGCGCAGAGCATCGTTCTCCGGCAGGAGATTCGTGTAGATGCCGGTGATGGTAATGAGCACTTCCGGCTGACCGTCGGTGCCGCAGCGGTACACGGCCACCCGTCCGCCTTTGTCGCACAGACGGTAGCTCTGCGCAGCGAGCTCCGGCAGCGCCTGCGCGGCAAGATCTGCTGCAGAGGAGGGCGGGGCTTCGCTGCCGGGATCGGGCACCGGCAGGCGCAGCTTTGGCAGGGCCATCCAGAACAGGCTGAACACAATGGTGAATACGCACAGCCCATAAAACAGGCAGACACACAATTTGCGCATGGGGTAACACGCTCCCTTCTGGCACAAGTATGCCCAAAAACAGGGGAGAACAGTCAATTTTCACACGGGAATGCTGTACTTTGCATGGCAGGATGTGTTATACTACAATCGATTAGACCTGTTATGGCCGAAGATTGGTTCTTGCCCGCATTCTGTGTGCGTGCTATAATATGGTATTGTGTGCAGCTGTGTGCGCATGGATGGAAGATACCAGCGCACGGCACTGAAATGCAGCCTGAAATGTTAGGAGGCGATTCCTATTTCCAATATGAAGAAGATCAACCGCTCCGACAACGGACGCCCTGCTGCGCCCAGAGGCCGGAGGGTGAATACGAGCAACAGCCGCCGGGAACCTCAGCATGCCCCCCGGTCCGGACGGGAACCGGAGGAGCTGCAGGAATCCTGTGAAAAGAAAAAGCATCCGCTCCTGCGGTTCATTGGCCGGACCATTGCCACCCTGCTCTGTCTGGGCGTGATGGCAGGCAGCCTGCTGGCTGTGGGTGCCGTCTATTACGTGGTGCAGGCCACGGCCAATGATGGCGATTTGCTGGATCTGGATAACATTGAACTGAGCCAGTCCAGCGTGGTGATGGCCACCGACCCGGACACTGGTGCACAGGTGGAGTACGCGACCCTGCGCTCCTCCAACAGCCACCGCGTGTGGGCAGATCTGGAACAGATCCCTGCCAACCTGCAGTATGCGTTCATCTGCACGGAGGATAAGGATTTCTACAACGAGCCCGGCGTCAACTTCAAACGCACCATTGGCGCAATGATCAATGAGTATCTGCTGCCCATCTACAGCTCCAAGCAGGGTGCGTCCACGCTGGAACAGCAGCTCATCAAAAACCTGACCGATGACAACAGCGCCAGCGGCATCGATGGCGCACTGCGCAAGCTGCGTGAGATCTATCGTGCCCTCTGCCTGAGCCGCAGCTATTCCAAGGAGACCATTCTGGAAGCGTACCTGAACACCATCAGCTTTACCGGTACTATTCAGGGCGTGCAGACTGCGGCCAACGAGTACTTTAATAAAGATGTCAGCCAGCTGACCCTGTGGGAATGCGCATCCATTGCGTCCATTACCAAGAACCCCACCAACTACAATCCCTATACGAATCCCGAAAACCTCATCAACCGCCGCAACTTCCTCATGTACAACATGTGGCAGCAGGGCGTGATCAGTGAGGAAGAGTACCGCAATGCAGCTGCCCAGCCGCTGGTGCTGGCCGAGGAAGAGGACAGCAAGAAGAACTCTTCTGTTACCTCTTATTTTACCGATGCACTGTTCACGGAGCTGGTGCAGGATATCATGACCAAGGAGAACATCTCCGAATCCGAAGCCCAGAAGCTGCTGTACACCGGCGGCTTTACCGTGGAGGCTACGGTGAACACCAAGGTGCAGTCTGCCATGGAGAACCTGATGCTGAATGCCAACGACGCATATTTCCCGGCGGGCTGGCATGAGGAAGAGGTGACCTCCATTTCCGATGACGACGTTCAGGTGATGAATGACGACGGTACCCCCAAGACCCGCACCGGCGATGACGGCACGGTCTACTATTATCGCAACGTCCGCACACAGGCGGCGATGGTCACGCTGGACTATGACGGCAACGTGATCGCCATTGTGGGTGGTCTGGGCGAAAAGACCAGAAGCCTCTCGCTGAACCGCGCTTACAGCGTCACCCGCCAGACGGGTTCTACCATCAAGCCCATTGGTGCGTATGCGCTGGGCATTGAATATGGTCTGGTGAACTGGTCTACCATGCTCAACAACTCGCCCCTGTACCAGAAGCAGGACATGGTGATCCGTGATGAGGACTACTGCCGCAAGAACGGCCTGATGGGCCTGTCGGACAAGCAGCTGCGTGCTTACCCCAACGCATGGCGCAGCTGGCCCCGGAACTACGGCGGCAATTATGGCGACAACAGCGATATCCCGCTGTGGAACGGCCTTGCCCGCTCGCTGAACACCATCGCGATCCGCGTGGGCGATCTGGTGGGCGCAAGCAATATCTTCAACTTTGTTTACAACACCCTGCAGCTGAACACGCTGGACCCGGTGAACGATGTGGGTCTTGCCCAGATGGTCATGGGCAGCCAGACCCATGGCGTTACGCCCACGGCTCTGGCGGCTGCATTCCAGATCTTCTACGATGGCCAGTACACCACCCCGCACCTGTACACCCGGGTGCTGGATCGTGATGGCAACATTTATCTGGAAAACAATGCTACCAGCTATCAGGCACTGACGCCGGACACCGCTTACGTGATGAACCGCCTGCTGAAGAATGTGCTGTACTCCAGCGTGGGTACCGCAGGCGGGCGCTACCCCAACTCCAACGGTATGGAGTCCTTTGGTAAGACCGGTACGGCCAGCGACGAAAAAGATCTGTGGTTCGTGGGCGGCACGCCGTATTATGTCACCGCTGTGTGGTGGGGCTACGACGCACCCTACGATATGACCAAGACCCTTGGCAAGCAGCAGGCAAAGACCCGTACCTGTGTTATGGCGTGGAAGGCACTGATGGAACAGGTGCAGGCAGACCTGCCTTATAAGGCATTCCCCAGTTCCGCTGGCGTTGTGGAGCGCCGCTACTGCACCCAGAGCGGTCTGCTGGCCGGCGGTTCCTGCTCCAGCACGGCCGTGGGCTACTACCGTGCAGATGATCTGCCCGCCGCCTGCAACTATTCCCATGCGGCAGCACCCGCTGCGCCTGCTGCAGATGCAGCAGATGCAGCACCGGAGCAGACTGTCATCCCGGCAGATACAAGTAATCTGGATACCGAGTGATCTGTATTCGGCGGGAAAACAAAACGCAAAAGGCGTACTTTCAACACAGCCCCGGGGTGAATCCGGCAAGGAAACACCGTACTTCACACAACAAAACTGGGTAATCTGACAAAAACGCATCCGACCCCTTGCATTGCAGGGGGCCGGATGTTATTATATTCACTGCAAGAACACTTGTGTTTGTGAGGTGAACAAGTTGGAACGCCGCTTTTATCTGGTGGACGCGCAGGTGCTGCCTGAGGTTTTTCTCAAGGTGGTACGCGCCAAAGAGCTTCTGGCCAGCGGGGAGGCACGCAGCATTTCCGCTGCTACCCGTGCAGTTGATCTTTCGCGCAGCGCTTTTTATAAGTATAAGGACTGCATCTTTGACTCCGAGAATGGCCGCGAAGTGATCACCGTCATGGCCACTCTGCGGGATGAGACCGGTGCGCTGCAGAGCCTGCTGGCAGGCATCAGCGCTGCAGGTGCCAGCATTGTGACCATCAACCAGTCCACGCCGGAAAACGGTGCAGCACTGGTGGCAGTCACCATCCGCACCGACACCATGCAGATGACTCCGGAAGAGCTGACCGAAAAGCTTTCGCGTCAGCGCATGGTGGTGGGTGTGCACTGCGGATACAATCTGTAAAGTGGATATCAAATCAGGAAAACTCAGGAAAACGAGGGAGAGCAACAATGGCTAAAATTGCAATTCTGGGCTTTGGCACGGTGGGCAGCGGCGTGTACGAGGTTTTGTGCCGCAACGCTGCAAGTGTCTCCCGCCGTGCAGGTGAGCCGGTAGAGGTCAAGTATATTCTGGACCCGAAGGATTTTTCCGGTCATCCGGCTGCAAACCTGTTCGTCAAGAACTTTGATGTCATTCTGGAGGACCCGGAGATCAGGGTGGTGGTGGAGACCATCGGCGGCACCCGCTTTGCCTACCCGTATGTAAAGGCCTGTCTTGAGAGCGGCCGCAGCGTGTGCACCTCCAACAAGGAAATGGTAGCTACCTACGGAGCCGAGCTGCTGGGCCTTGCCAAAGAGCACGGCTGTGCCTTCCTGTTCGAGGCTTCTGTGGGCGGCGGCACCCCCATCATTACGCCGATGCACCAGTGTCTGGCCGCGAACGTCATCACCGAGGTGGAGGGCATCGTGAACGGCACCACCAACTTCATGCTCACCAAGATGGTGCGTGAGGGTCTGGGCTTTGACGATGCACTGAAAATTGCGCAGGAGCTGGGCTACGCGGAGACCAAGGACCCCAGCGACGATGTGGATGGCCGCGATGCCTGCCGCAAGATCGCCATTCTGTCCTCGCTGGTCTGCGGCCACCAGATCTACCCCCAGAACATTCCCACCCGCGGCATCCGCGATATCACCGCCGCGGATGTGGCAGCAGCTGAAAAGCTGGGCTGTGTCATCAAGCTGATCGCATGGATGAAGCGCGGCAAGGACGGCAGCGTGGCGGCGGGCGTGGAGCCCTGTCTGGTGCCCAAGGCAAACCAGCTGGCCAGCGTGGACGATGTGTTCAACGCTGTGCTGGTCAAGGGCGATATGCTGGGCGATGTAGTGTTCTACGGCAAGGGCGCCGGCAAGCTGCCCACCGCCAGCGCCGTTGTGGCCGATGTGGTGGATGCCCTGAAGCATGGTGCCAAGGTGCACGACAGCCTGTTCTGGCAGCCCGCTGAGCCGGTGGACGGCATGCTCACCGATCCTGCTCCTGCCGCATATTATGTGCGTGTGGCAGGCATTGCTCCCGCAGTGGTGGAAGCCATCTACGGCTACGGCAAGGTGGTGGATGAGCGCTACGAGGGCTGCGCCTACTTTGTGGAGCGTGCCGATGACAAAGCCCTGTCCGAAGCGGCCCGCAAGGTGGAGGCCGTGGGCGGCAGCGTGAAGCTGGTGCTCAAGCGTCTGCCGGAAGAAAACTGATAACGGAAAAAGAAAGGTGCAGCGGCTATGAAGATCAAGGTTTCTGTCCCGGCCACCAGCGCGAACATCGGCTCCGGCTTTGATGCGCTGGGTCTGGCGGTGACGCTGTATAATACGGTCACCTTTGAAGACAGCGAGGTGCTGGATATCTCGTCTGCGGACGGCACCCGCATCCCGCGCGGTGAATCCAATCTGGTGTACCGCTCGGCAAAGGGCCTGTTTGAAAAAGTTGGCAAGCAGATCCCGCCCCTCAAGATCACCCAGACCAACCCCATTCCCATGGCCCGGGGTCTGGGCTCTTCTTCGGCCTGCATCATCGCGGGCCTGCTGGGTGCTAATCGGATGCTGGGCGATGTGCTCAACACGCAGGAGCTGCTCACGCTGGCTACCTCCATCGAGGGCCACCCCGATAACGTGGCCCCGGCCCTGCTGGGCGGTCTGACCAGCAGCGTGTTTGAGGAGGGCAAGGTGTACTCGGTCAAGCGCAATGTGGACGAAACGCTGTGCTTTGCCGCCATCGTGCCGGACTATAAGCTGCTGACGGAAGCCGCCCGTGCGGCACTGCCCAAAGAGGTCTCCCACAAGGATGCGGTATATAACCTTTCGCGTGCAGCGCTGGTGCCTGCCGCCTTCTGCGAGGGCAGACATGACCTGCTGGCCATTGCCACGGAGGATAAGCTGCACCAGCCCTACCGCATGCCGCTGATGCCGGGCTCCAAGGAAGTGTTCGACATGGCGCGCCTGTGTGGTGCAAAGGCGGTCTATGTTTCCGGTGCGGGCAGCACCGTGATGGCGGTGGCCGAAAAGGCTGAGGCCGAAAAGTTCTATTCCAAGCTGGAAAAGGGTCTGGAGCTTCTGGAAGGTCTGGACGGATGTGAAGCATTTACATTGCTGCGTTTGGATGCCGATAACACCGGCGCAACGGTGGAATGATAAATGGGATAGGGAAGTGCAAGGTTCTGCCTGCTGCTTCCACCCGGTGTACCCCTTTTGATCAAGGGACAAAAAGAGGAGAGTGACAAGATATGGCGTTGATCGTACAGAAGTTCGGCGGTTCTTCGGTGAAGGACCGTGACCGTATCTTCAACGTGGCCCGCATTGTGGCAAATACCCACAACGCGGGCAATGACGTAGTTGTGGTGGTGTCCGCTCAGGGCGATACCACCGATGACCTGATCGCCAAGGCTGGGGAGATCACCCACAACCCTTCGGCCCGTGAAATGGATATGCTGCTGGCTAGCGGCGAGCAGATCAGCATTTCGCTGCTGGCCATGGCACTGAATGAGCTGGGCTGCCATGCCATCAGCCTGACCGGCTGGCAGGCTGGTTTCCGCACCGACCGCGCCTACACCAAGGCACGCATCAGCCGTCTGGAGACCGAGCGTATCTCCTCGGAGCTGGAGCGCAACCGTGTTGTTGTTGTGGCTGGCTTCCAGGGGCTGAACAAGCTGGACGACATCACCACTCTGGGCCGCGGCGGTTCCGACACCAGTGCAGTTGCCATTGCAGCAGCCCTGCACGCAGACCGCTGCCAGATCTATACCGATGTGGAAGGCGTTTACACTGCCGACCCGCGCAAGGTACGCAACACCCGCAAGCTGGAGGAGATCACCTTTGACGAGATGCTGGAGCTGGCATCTCTGGGCGCACAGGTGCTGAACAACCGCAGCGTGGAGCTGGCGAAGAAGTATAATGTGGAGCTGGAGGTGCTCTCCAGCCTGAATCCCGTGCCCGGTACGGTGGTCAAGGAGGTTACGAAAGACATGGAAGGTATGCTGATCAAGGGCGTCGCAAAGGACGCTGATGTTGCTGTTATCACAATTCTGAACGTTCCCGACGAGCCGGGCATGAGCTTCAAGATCTTCGGCCTGCTGGCACAGAAGAACATCAACGTGGACATCATCCTGCAGTCCACCGGCCGTGACGGCAAGAAGGATATCAGCTTTACCTGCTCTGAGGGCGAAGCCGATCTGGCCATGCGCGTGCTGAAGGAGAGCGCACACTTCAACGATGTGAGCGTGGATACCACCTGCGCAAAGGTCTCCATCGTGGGTGCCGGTATGCAGAGCCACAGCGGCGTTGCTTCCAAGATGTTTGAGGCACTGTCCAACAACAACATCAATATCAAGATGATCTCCACCAGTGAGATCAAGATTTCCTGCATCATCGATCGCGGGGATGCCGACAAGGCCGTTTCTGCGATCCACGATATGCTGTTTGACTGATTTGTAAAAAATGAATTTTGTGCGCTGTACAGTTTCTTTGGGAGCTGTACAGCGCTCTTTTTGTTAACGGCCTCGCCCTCTCAGTCGCTTACGCGACAGCTCTCCCAAAGGGCGAGCCTCTGGCGAAGAGAAAAACTTTCTGGTTCTGCCAAGGCCTCTCACTTTGGGAGAGGTGGACGCGAACAGCGTGAGCGGACGGAGAGGGCAAGGCCGCTGACGAGGACGGTCATACTTATTTTACACTTCCGGCGTTTACACAAAATGCAAAGGGGTGTATAATATACACTGTATCTGTGCGGCGCAGCGCGCTGCAAATTCTGCCAAAGGAGCTGCAACGCACCATGGAACCAACCAGCAAGAAAACTGTAAAGCCCCGTATGACCCGTGAGCAATACATGCGCCGCAAGCGCCTGCGTCTGGCCCGCAACTGGGCGGTCCTGATCCTGATCTGCGCTGGCATCGTGGCTCTGATGACCCGGGGCATCCTCTGGCTGCTGCCCAAAGCAAACGCTTTGCTTGCCGGGCCCCGGAGCTTTGAAGCTGCCAGCTACAGCGGCACCGGCTACACCTTTGATGCCGACGATGCGCGGCTTGTACTGGTAAACGCCAATCTGCCCTTTGCCGGGGAACCGTCGCCGACCCTTGCCCCGGCCAATGAGGATGGCACCATCCAGCTGGAAGCGGAGGCTGCCGATGCCTACCGGCAGATGTCTGCCGCAGCGGCAGAGGATGGCGTTGCGCTGGTGCTGTCCGCAGGCTATCAGGACGCAGATGCCCGGACCGCAGCCTATGAGGCACAGAAGCAGCAGTATCTGGAAAAGGGCAAGACCGAGGAGGAAGCCGCCAGCCTGTCCGCAGACATCCAGCTGCCTGCGGAATGCAACGAGCATGGCACCGGTTATGCGGCGGATATCCTCAGCAGCGACTACCCGGACCGTGACACCGGCTTTGATACGACCCGCGCCTACGAGTGGCTGACCGCTTATGCCGCGGAATACGGCTTCATCCTGCGCTACCCGGAAGACCGGCAGGCCGCGACCGGCGTGGTGTTTGAGCCGTGGCACTGGCGGTATGTGGGCACAGAAAATGCCCTTGCCATCCGGGCCAGCGGCTTGAGTCTGGAAGAATTTCTTGCCTTGCAGAAGGCATCATAAAATAAAAAGCTCCCTGCAAAAGCAGGGTGGAGGAACAAATTGAAACGTACTCTCATTGCGCCGGGCGTGCACCTTTCCTGCGACCCGGCGGAAAAATTCAATCGCTGCCGCATCAGCATCCATTTTGCCTTTCCGGCAAAGCGGGAGACCGCCACGGCACATGCACTTTTGCCCCTTGTGATGGAGCGTGGCTATGCCGACTGCCCGGACATGACCCGACTGACCAAAAAGCTGGCCAAGCTCTACGGGGCAGACCTCACGGTGGATGCCCGGCCCATGGGCTGCAGCCACAATCTGTGCGTCAGCGTCACCGGCATCAAGGATAAATTTGCGCTGGAAGGCGAAGAACTGACGCGGGAATATGCATCCATTGCACTGGGCGCGGCCTTCCACCCCTATTTTGTGGGCGGGACCTTTGACCCGGAGGCCGTGGGCATTGAAAAGCAGATGCTGAAAAAGGCGCTGGAAGATGAGATCAACGATAAGCGTCTGTACTGCCTGCATCAGGCCAACCGGGAATTCTTTGGCGACAGCCCGGCAGGCGTGCGGCAGGAGGGCTATCTGGAAGAGGTGGACGACCTGACGCCGGAACAGCTCACCGCGGCTTATTACGAGATGCTGCGGACCGCGAACATTGAGCTGCTTGTGCTGGGCTGTGACACCGCGCAGACGGCAGCTGTGCGGGATGCCCTGCTGGCCGAACTTGCCGCCATCGACCGGGCTCCGCTGCCGCTGGCCGAGAACATTGCCATGCCGCGCCGCGAGCCTGTGCACAGGGTAGAAACCTACGATATGGTGCAGGCAAAGCTGTGTATGCTGTTCACACTGGGCGAACCCATGTGCACCGAACAGCTGGCAGCAGTCCGCCTTGCCATGGCGCTGTATGGCGGCAGCGTGACCAGCCGCCTGTTCCTGAATGTGCGCGAGCGTGACCATTTGTGTTACTACTGCTCGTCCTCGTTCCAGAGCTTTACCGGCAGCATGGCTGTGAACAGCGGCGTGGAGCACGCCGACGCTGTCCGGGCCGAGCAGGCTATCCTGAAGGAGCTGGCCGACCTGTGCAGCGGGCCCATCACCGATGAGGAGCTGGAGGACTGCCGCCGGGGACTGCTGAGCGGGATGCAGGGCGTGGAGGATACGCTGGGCGGCATTGAGACATGGTATTACATCGAGGTGCTGCGCAGCGGCGGCGACCCTGCCAAAGTCCAGACGCCCGCCGAAGCCCGCGCCGCTTTGCAGGCTGTGACCCGGGACGATGTGCGCGCGATTCTGCGCAAGCTGACCCTCTCGGTCAGCTATCTGCTCACAAAGGAGGTGGACGCCCATGCCGCAGAATGATCAGACCCTGCTGGAAAAGACCGTGGCCGATCAGTGGAAGATCCTGCCCTCCGGCCTGACCGTCATCGTGCGGCCCATGCCGGGCTATTCCAGCACTCATGTCATTTTTGCCACCCGCTTTGGCTCCATCGACCGGGATTTCCGGCTGGACGGAAAAGAAGTGCACCTGCCCGCAGGCGTGGCACACTTCCTCGAGCACAAGATGTTCGAGGATCAGGACGGAGATGCCTTTGCAAAGTACGCAAAGACCGGCGCGAACGCCAATGCCTTCACCAGCTTTGACCGCACCTGCTATCTGTTCACCGCGACCCAGCAGCTGGACGAGAGTCTGGATGTGCTGCTGGGCATGGTGACCCACCCCTATTTTACCGAGCAGACCATCGCCAAGGAGCAGGGCATCATCGGGCAGGAGATCAAAATGTACGATGACAGCCCGGACTGGCGGCTCATCACCGGCCTGTTCGAGTGCCTGTACCACAGCCACCCCATCCGCAGTGATATCGCGGGCACGGTGGAGAGCATTGCGGAAATTACGCCCGAAATGCTCTACGACAGCTGCAAAGCGTTCTATGCACCGGGCAATATGGTCCTGGCAGCGGCTGGCAATACCACCATGGAGCAAATTTTGGCCGCCTGCGAGCGCCATGGCCTGACGGAGCCCCGCACGGCAGAGGGTGTGCGGCGCCTTTGGACGCCGGAGCCCATGACGCTGGCCGCAGCGGAAAAAACGCTGAAGATGCCGGTGTCCAAGCCCTGTTTCGGCGTGGGCTTCAAGGAAGAGCCGCTGCAGTCCGGCGACCTGCGTACCGAAGCGCTGTATGATCTGATCCTGAGCTGCATCAGCGGCGGCATGTCGCCGCTGTACCGCCGCCTGTACGACGAGGGTCTTGTGAACCCGGGCTTTGGCGGGGAAGTGCTGCGGGTGGACGGCTGCTGCTGCATCCTGTTCACCGGCGAGAGCGACGCCCCCGATGCCGTGAAGCAGATGCTTCTGGACGAGATCACCCGCATCCGTGCAGAAGGCGTGGACCGGGAGATCTTTACCCTGTGCAAGAACGAAAAATACGGCCAGCTGATTGAAAACCTCGAAAATGTGGAGGATTCGGCCAGTCAGATGGCAGATTTTGCCCTCTCCGGCCAGACGGTGGCTCAGCAGATCGCCATGCTGGCGGGCCTGACCGCGGAGGATGCGGATGCAGCGCTGCAGCACATCCTCAGCACAGAGCGCATGGCTACCATGTATATCCAGCCGGACGGCACTGCGCCGCTGGCAGAGGACGAGGAGGAAGCAGAATGACAAATCTGGTACAGTTCCCGGGCCTTGGCCTGAGCTTTGAGCTCAACCGCGTGGCCTTTTCCATCGGTGGATTCAGCATTTACTGGTATGGTGTGTGCATCGCGTTCGGCATCTGTCTGGCGCTGGTGTTCGCGTTCCGTCACAGCATCGAGTTCGGCGTGGACCCGGACAGCATGGTGGATGTGATCCTGATCGGCATCGTGCTGGGCATTGTCAGCGCCCGCGCCTACTACGTGGCCATGGCACCTTTTAAATATGAGAGCATCTGGGAGATGATCGCGATCCGCGACGGTGGTCTGGCCATCTACGGCGGTATCATCGGCGGCTTTCTGTTCGGAGGCCTTGCCTGCAAATGGCGGGGCGTGCCGGTGCTGCCCATGTTCGACCTGACCGCCATGGGCTTTCTGCTGGGGCAGGGCTGCGGCCGCTGGGGCAACTTCTTCAATCAGGAGGCCTTTGGCTGCAATACCACCCTGCCGTGGGGCATGTACAGCGAGGCTACCAGAGCGTACCTCATGGGCAGTACGGTCACAGCCCAGAGCGGCGTGGCCATCGACCCGAATCTGCCGGTGCATCCCACCTTCCTGTATGAGAGCATCTGGTGCTTCGTGGGCTTTCTCCTGCTGTTCCGCTACATCAAAAAGCGCAGATTCAACGGCGACATCGCCCTGCGGTATATGATCTGGTACGGTGCAGGCCGCTTCTGGATCGAAGCACTGCGCACCGACAGTCTGATGCTGGTGCCTTCTATTGGCCTGCGGGCGTCCCAGCTGGTGGCAGGTATCGCCGTGGTGGCCGGTGTGGCTGCAGAGATCTATTTTACCCGTAAGTTCAAGAGCAAGCCCCTGATGGTGGAGCTGGCTTTGAACGCTGATAATAAAGCGGCCATGAAAAAGCTGGATGGTCCCATCGCCTTTGCAGGCAGCAAGACCCAGCTGCTGGCTTCCAGCCCGCGCAAGCTCTTCGTGGAGCGCACCGAAGCGTATAACGCCGAAGTAAAACGCACCATCGCGGAAAGCGGAAAGGCGGAAAAATAAAAAATCTTTCGGAAAGAGGAAAATTCCTCTTGCAATCCCGGCCTTTTTTTGCTATACTATTCTAGCCGCGTGGTGTGGGCGCCTGAAATGGCCCAGTGTAAGGGCCTGCCTTTACGACCAGCGAGTACAACGAAAAGGAATGAACAAAATGTACGCAATCATTGTTACCGGCGGTAAGCAGTACCGCGTGGAGCAGGGCGACATCGTCTACATCGAAAAGCTGGACGTTGAGGCCGACTCCGAAGTGAAGTTTGATCAGGTTCTCGCTATTGGCGAGGAGGGTTCTGTGAAGGTTGGCGCTCCCGTTGTTGAGGGTGCTACCGTTTCTGCCAAGGTCATCAAGAATGGCAAGGGCAAGAAGCTGAACATCATCACCTATCGCGCAAAGAAGCACAGTGCTCGCCGTATGGGCCATCGTCAGCCCTTCACCAAGGTTGAGATCACTGCGATCAACGGCTAAGGAGGTAAATTACAATGGCACATAAAAAGGGCGTAGGCAGCACCAAGAACGGCCGCGATTCCGCAGCACAGCGTCTGGGCACCAAGCGTGCAGACGGTCAGTTCGTTCTGGCCGGTAACATCCTGGTTCGTCAGCGTGGCACCCACATCATGCCGGGTGAGAACGTTGGCAAGGGCAGCGATGATACCCTGTTTGCTCTGGTGGACGGTACCGTCCGTTTTGAGCGCGTGGGCAAGAACGGCAAGAAGTGCAGCGTCAAGCAGTAACTTCTTTCGGATAACTGCAAAACGTAGAGAGCCGGACCCTCGTGGCCCGGCTCTTTTTGATGAAAAGAACCCTCTCAGGCCGCGCTCTGGCGCGTCCAGCTCTCCCGAGGGGCGAGCTGAATAGAGGTAAAAACTAAGGAGGGGCTGTATGGCAGCACAAACCAACTTTATCGACATCGCCACGATATGGCTCCACGCGGGCAAGGGCGGCGACGGTGCGGTGAGCTTTCACCGTGAAAAATTCGTGGCCGCTGGCGGCCCGGACGGCGGCGATGGCGGCCGCGGCGGCGACATTATTTTTGTGGTGGACGATCACCTGACCACCCTGATGGACTTCCGCTATAAGCGCAAGTATGTGGCCCCGGAGGGCGGCAAGGGCGGCGCCAGCCTGTGCCACGGCAAAAACGCGGAGAACCTTGTCATCAAGGTGCCGCTGGGCACCGTCATCAAGGACGCCGAGAGCGGCCTTGTCATTGCGGATCTGTCCGACCACACCCCTGTCACCATCGCAAAGGGCGGCCGCGGCGGTTACGGCAATGCACATTTTGCCACGCCCACCCGCCAGATCCCCAAGTTTGCAAAGCCCGGTATGCCCGGCGAGGACATTCAGGTGACGCTGGAGCTGAAACTGATCGCCGATGTGGGCCTGATCGGCTTCCCCAATGTGGGCAAGTCCACCCTCATCTCCACCATCAGCGCAGCCAAGCCCAAGATCGCAAACTACCACTTCACCACGCTGGTGCCCACGCTGGGTGTCGTATCCGTGGCAGAGGGCGCAAGCTTTGTCTGCGCCGATATCCCCGGCCTGATCGAGGGTGCCAGCGAGGGCATCGGTCTGGGCCACGACTTCCTGCGCCATGTGGAGCGCTGCCGCCTGCTGCTGCATGTGGTGGATGTCTCCGGCAGCGAGTGCCGTGAGCCCATCGAGGATTTTGAAAAGATCAACGAGGAACTGGCAAAGTTCAGCCCTGCGCTGGCTGAGCGTCCGCAGATCGTCATTGGCAACAAGTGCGATCTGGCCACCGAGGAGCAGATCGAGGACTTCCGCAAGTATGTGGAATCCAAGGGCCTGACCTTCGTGCCCATCTCTGCCGCTACGATGCAGGGCGTGAAGGAACTGCCGGGCCTCGTGTATAACCGCCTGAAGGATATCCCGCCGGTGCCGGTGTTTGCTCCCGAGTACAAGAAGCCCGAACCCAAGGCCAACGACCGTGCGTTTGAGATCAAGCGCATGGAAGCCCATGTATGGAGCGTGGAAGCCCCGTGGCTGGAATACATTCTGGCCGGCAGCAATGTGGACGACTACGAGAGTCTGCAGTTCTTCCAGCGCCAGCTGGGAGAGAGCGGCATTCTGGATGCTCTGGTGGAAAAGGGCGTGCAGGAGAACGACACTATCCTCATCGGCGATTACCAGTTCGATTATATCTTCTAAGAGGTCACTATGAACGAATCAGAAAAGATCGACCCGCGGGAGCTCAGCCCGTTGGCGCTGGCCTTTGTGGGTGACAGCGTGCTGGAACTGCTGGTGCGTCAGCGGCTGGTGGAGCATCACCGCCTGTCTGCCGGAAAGCTCAACGCAGAAAAGGTCAAGTATGTTTCGGCCCGGGCACAGTTCCGGGAGGAACAGCTGCTGGAGCCGCTGTTCACCGAGGACGAACTGGCTGTGTTCAAGCGGGGCCGCAACGCCAGCAAGGCCAGTGTGGCAAAGCATGCATCCCCTGAGGAATACCGTGCCTCCACCGGTTTCGAGTGCCTGCTGGGCTGGCTGTATCTGAACGGTCAGCTGAGCCGTGTGCATGAGCTGTTTGATACGCTCTGGCAGCAGTTTGACCCCAACGACAAGTAAGTAAACATGCGAAAGCCCGCTGCTTTTCGCACTGGAAAACAGTGCCGGAGGGCAGCGGGCTTTGCGGTTTGAGAGAAAGGTCAAAGGGTGCACGTCTGTGGTCCGTCAGGCGCGCAGGGCAGCGTTAGCGGCTGTTTCTGGCGTTGCTGGAACGGCTGTTCGTGGAGTTCTTGGCGCTTTCGTCGTCAGCGCCCTTGGTGTACTGGTTGGGGTGCTTGTGCTCGTTGGTGGCGCTGTTGGAGGTCTGATTGCTGGTGCGGTTGGAAGTCTGGTTGGACGTACGGTTCGAGGTCTGATTCTTGCAGTTATTGCTGCGGTTTTCGGTTGCCATAGTGAATGATCTCCTTTCGGTTTTCCGTGCGGGGCGGTGTGCCCCTCACAAGACCTAGTTTGGCCGCAGACGGCGGCTTTATACATCCCACAGGAGGATTGCAGAATGCCTACAGAATATTTTGAGCAGCGGGAGCGTGCCCTGTTGGGAGAGCGGTTCGACGCACTGTACGCGGCCCCGCAGGAGACCGCCGAGCGCGGTGTGACGGTCTCGGCCCTGCGCACGACGCCGGAGCAGTTCGCCGCAAAGGCAGACTTTTCGCTGGAAGCATCACCCTTTTGCAAGGCGGCATTTGTGGTGCACCAGCCGGATTTTAAGCCCGGGCGGCATCCGTACCACCATGCGGGCGTGTTTTACTCGCAGGAGCCGTCGGCGTCCTCGGCAGCGCCGCTGCTGGGCGTGCGGCCCGGGATGCGCGTGCTGGACATGTGTGCAGCCCCCGGCGGCAAAAGCAGTCAGCTGGCGGCGGCATTGCAGGGGCGCGGTGTGCTGGTGAGCAACGAATATGTTGCGGCCCGTGCGGATATCCTGAAAAGCAATCTGGAACGCATGGGCGTGTCCAATGCGGTGGTGCTCAATGAGTCGCCCGCCCGCATTGCGGACGCTCTGCCGGAGTTTTTTGACCGTGTTCTGGTGGATGCACCCTGTTCCGGCGAGGGCATGTTCCGCAAGGAGCCGGTGGCTCGTCAGCAGCACTGTGAAGCGCTGGTGAAGCAGTGTGCTGAGCTGGGCACGGAAATTCTGGACTGTGCAGCCGCTGTGCTGGCCCCGGGCGGGCAGCTGGTGTATTCCACCTGCACCTTTGCGCCGGAGGAGGACGAGGAACAGGTGGCGGCATTCCTGCAGCGCCACCCGGAGTTCACCCTTGCAGATGCCTTGGGAAATGTGGACTACACCTTTGGCAGCGAGGGCGAAGCCAACCGCACCGGCGGTCTGCCGCTGGATGTGAGCAAGGTGCGCCGTATCTGGCCCTGTCAGGGCGGCGAGGGGCATTTTATGGCAAGGCTTATCAAGGCAGGCACGCCCCGCGCCCTGCCGCCGGAAGGAGAATACACCCCGGAGGAGCAGCTCTGGCTGGCCGCGGCGGAAGCCGCAGGCAAAAAGGCCAAGGGGAAGAACGGTAAGCCTGCCAAGACCCCGGACGCCCGCAGCGCCCGCCGCGAGAACGCCCGCGCCTGCCGTGAGGCGGTGCAGGGCAGCAAGCGCAGCCGCGAAGCACAGGCAGGGGAGACGAGCCCTGCCCAGAGCCTTGCAGCGTGGTATGAATTTGCCGGGCAGTATTTCCCGGCGCTGGCAGATCGCCCGGCTATGGTGCATGGCGGCGGTGTGCTGCTGCCGGTGCCCTTCCCGCAGACGAACCTGCATGTGCTGCGGGCGGGCGTGTTCGTGGGCAGCGTACAGAAGGGCCGCTTTGTGCCGGAGCACCATCTGTTCACGGCGTTCGGCGCGCAGTGTACGAACTGCGAGCAGCTGACCCTTGCCGACCCGCGCGCGACAGAGTACCTTTCCGGCCGTGAGGTGGAGGCCCGCACTGCCGCAGACGGCTGGTGCTGTGTGACGGTGGACGGCTGGCCGCTGGGCGGCGGCAAGGTGTCCGGCGGGCGGGTGAAAAACCACTACCCCAAGGCCCTGCGTCTGCTGTAAACAGGCAGAAAAAGCGCATTTTCCCCCACGATCCGCCGAAAACCGGGCCGATAAGACTTGAACGCTCTGCCCGGTTGTGCTACAATAATAGAGTTAGATTTTGTGTGCTGCCACAATGCGGGCGACCACAGCCCGTCTGCCCGCAGGCGGAGATTTGAGAATATACAGGAGGCTCTTTCCCATGTCTGGACATAGCAAATGGAACAACATTAAGCGCAAGAAGGAAAAGACCGACGGCGCAAAGGCGAAGGTCTTTACCAAGATCGGCCGCGAGATCAGCGTTGCCGTCCGTACCGGCGGCCCGAACCCTGCTTCCAACAGCAAGCTGGCTGACCTGATCGCCAAGGCAAAGCGCATGAGCGTGCCCAACGATAACATCCAGCGCATCATCAAGAAGGCTGAGGGCGGCGATAAGACCGAGTACGAAGCAATCACCTACGAGGGCTACGGCCCCGGCGGCGTTGCCGTTATGGTGGAGACCCTGACCGACAACCGCAACCGTACCGCTGCCGACCTGCGCCACTACTTCGATAAGAACGGCGGCAATCTGGGTGCTATGGGCTGCGTGGGCTTCCTGTTCAGCCAGAAGGGTGTCATTGATATCTCTCTGGAAGATAAGGATGCCGACGAGGCTATGATGGATGCTCTGGATGCCGGTGCCGAGGACTTCGACGCCAGCGAGGATGCAGCCGAGATCACCACCGATCCCGAGAACTACTCTGCTGTGGTCAAGGCCATGGAGGAGAAGGGCTACGAGATCCTGTCCGACGATCTGGCTATGGTGCCCATGACCACCACCCGCCTGACCGACCCCGATCAGCTGAAGCTGATGGGCAAGCTGCTGGATGCGCTGGAAGACAATGATGATGTCCAGAACGTCTGGCACAGCCTGGAGAACGAAGAGGATCTGCCGGAATAAGCATCCGCAAGGCTCTTTGCTCCTGAAATAAGACGATAAAAAGCCGCTTTTTGTGCTGCGAGGCACGGAAGGCGGCTTTTTTGTGCTGTGTTGTGGAATGAAGATCGGCCCGATATCTTCGCTGAGCAATAAAAATCCCCCGCCGGCAAGGCATACCGGCGGGGGAAAGGGGGAGAGCGAGTATCTTAAAAGATCATTGTACGCTTGCGAGGAACCGCACAAAGCCTGCACGGCCGGCCTCGTCCAGCTTGTAGACGCCGGCATCGGCGAGAACCTCGGCGAACACCTGACCGATCTCATCCCGCAGGATGGGGTGCACATTGTCGGCGCTGAGCTCCGGGTGACGGGCAAGGATGTCCCCGGCCCACTCGGCATGCTTCTGCAGCTCTTCGGGGTACTGGGCTGCAGGTGTGCGGGAGACCAGCACATCAGCAAGCTCAGCCATTTCCTTTTTCAGGCGGCTAGGCAGCACGGCAAGGCCCATGACCTCGATCAGACCGATGTTCTCCTTTTTGATGTGGTGCAGCTTTGCATGAGGGTGGAACACGCCCAGCGGATGCTCCGGGGTGGTGATGTTGTTGCGCAGCACCAGATCCAGCTGGTATCTGCCGTCCCGCATCCGGGCAATGGGTGTGATGGTGTTGTGTGGTTCGCCGTCCGTCTCGGCAAAGACAAAGCAGCTTTCGTCAGAGTAGCCGCGCCATGCGGTCAGGATCTTGTCCGCCAGCTCCACAAGGCGGCTGTCGTCCTCACTTGTCAGGCGGATGCAGCTCATGGGCCAGTGCACGATACCGGCATCCACATCCTCAAAACCGGGGAAGACCCACTTCTTTTCAATGGGAGCCTTGGCCATGGCGAACACGTAATGACCGCCCTGAAAATGATCGTGGCTCAGGATGCTGCCGCCCACGATGGGCAGGTCGGCGTTGCTGCCCACGAAATAGTGGGGGAACAGGCCCACGAAGTCCAGCAGCTTGCGGAAGGTGGCGCGCTCGATCTTCATGGGGGTGTGCATATTATTGAACACGATGCAATGCTCGTTGTAGTAGACGTAAGGGCTGTACTGCAGGTTCCACGCGCTGTCGTTGATGGTGAGCGGGATGATGCGGTGGTTCTCGCGGGCGGGGTGGTTCATGCGGCCTGCATAGCCCTCGTTCTCAGCGCAGAGCTGGCACTTGGGATAGGCGCTCTGGGGGGCCAGCTTTGCGGCGGCAATGGCCTTGGGGTCTTTTTCGGGCTTGGAGAGATTGATGGTGATGTCCAGATCGCCGTAGGGGGTCTTGGTGATCCATTTCAGATCCCGCTTGATGCGGTAGCGGCGGATATAATCGGTATCCTGACTGAACTTATAGAACCAGTCGGTAGCGGCCTGCGGGCCTTCGTTTTCGTAGCGCTCCTCAAAATTGGCGCGCACGATGCTGGGACGCGGAGTCAGCACACCCATGAGTTTGGTGTCGAACAAATCGCGGGCGGTGGAATTGTCCTCGCACACGCCGCGGGCTGCGGCGTCGTCCACCAGCGTTTTCAGGATGCTTTCCAGATCAGTGTAGCATACCTCGCCCTCGGGTGCCGTAAAATCGTCCAGCTGCATGGTCATGAGCAGCTGGTTGCGGATATAGATTTCGTCGTCGGGCAGGATGAGCCCGGTGTCCAGCCCGTAATTCACGAGCTGCTGGATGGCGGTAGAGATCACAGGACAGCGCCTCCTTCGGGACGGATGCTCAGCACATGGCAACGGCCCTCGCCGAGGATGGCCTCCATGTTTTTCTTGAAATCAGCCAGCATTTCCACCGGCACAAAAGCCTGAGCGGTACCGGCAAAGCCGCCGCCGTGCACGCGGATCGCGCCCTTGCCGTTCAGGTAATGCTTGGCGGCAGCAATGGTTACGCCCATTTCCTGATGCTCCTTATACCCGGCGGGGATGACGTTCTGCAGGTATTCCCAGCTGCTGTGGCCGGATTCGCTGACCAGACGCAGGAAGGTGCCGAAATCGCCCTCGCGCAGAGCGGCAACCTGTTTTGCCACACGGTCGTTGTCGGCATAAATATGGAAGGCACGCAGCACCGCGCGGTCGCCGCACTGCCTGCGGCATTCCGGCAGCTTTGCAAGGAAGGTCTCAAAGGGCACATCCCGCAGCACCTCGCCGCCGCACACAGCGGCCACAGCGCGGCATTCGGCGGGGACGGCGGCGTATTCGTCGGTCAGGTCGGCATGGTCTGCGCAGGAGTCCAGAATGCACAGTGCAAGACCGGCCTTGGAGAAATCCACCGGCACCGGCTCCACATCGGGGTGGGCAGGGTCGGCAAAATCAATGGTGATGATGTTGCCCACGCTGGAAGCCATCTGATCCATCAGGCCGCAGGGCTTGCCAAAGTAGACATTTTCTGCCCACTGGCCGATCTGCGCGATCTCGATGGGGGAGACCTTATCGGTCATGAAGCAGTCGTTCAGAATGACGCCGATCAGCACCTCGAAGGCGGCAGAGGAAGAAACACCGCTGCCCTTGGGCACATTGGAAGAAATGTACACATCCAGACCGGCCAGCTCTGCGCCCCGCTGACGGAACGCCTCACACTCGCCGCGCAGAAGGGAGATGGTGGTGTTTTCCTCTTCCTTACGGGCAGTCAGGTCGTCAAGGCTGATAACGCACAGGTCGTAGCCCTCGCTCTGCACCCGCAGCTGGTTCAGGCTGTTGGGCGCGGCGGCGGCGATCATATCAATGTTCACGCTGCCGGCCAGAACGCGGCCGTGCTGGTGGTCGGTGTGGTTGCCGCCGATCTCGGTGCGGCCGGGTGCGCTGTAAAGGCCGGCTTCGGCGTGGGGGCCAAAGGTGGTCTCCAGACCATTCAGGGCTGCTTCGTAGCGGGCAGCCTGCGGGGCGGTCTCTTCGGGTGCACAGCAGTACAGCGATGCCAGACGGGCAGCGTGTGCGCCGCTGGAAAGCTCCTGCTTCCATGCGGAAACAGATTTCATCATAGGATAGTCCTCCTTTTGAGCGGGTTGGAACTGCAAGTACAGGGCAGCATACAGGACGCTCTGCACACTTCTGCCTTTATCATATAAAATCCGGACGAAAAAAACCATGTGTTATTGTTGCATCTGAATGAAAAGTTGCAAAAAGCGTAAAATCCGGCATCGGAAGGGAAATGGACGATTGAAATAAAATCAATTTAGAAACGGAAAAACCATTGTGGAAAACGCCTGTGAATCGGGTGCTTTGCGCAAAGTGGACAAACACTGCACGGCATGGAGATTTGCGTCGGACAGATGGATCGATGCCGTTGACAGCCATGACCCTTCCGACGAAATGAAAAAGCCGGGGCTGCGGCACATCATCTGGCGCAGCAGTCCCGACCTCCTATGATAAAAGATCCCGCCTGAGCGGTTATTTTGCAAAGTCGCTGCCGGTCAGGCCGTCCATATTCAGCATTCCTTCCAGTGCAGCCACATCGGCGGAGACATCCAGCGCGTCGGACTGGAACAGCTTGTCCAGCTGGTTTTCAAAGGCGGTCACCAGCAGATCCATGCTGCGCTCGATGTTCTTTTTGGCATCGGCGATGTTTTCGCCCTGCACATCCTGCGCAGGAAGGCTGGCATAGGTGTTCAGCAGCTTGAGGGCAGTGGGCAGATAGTAGTCCATGAATTTCTGCAGCTGCGCCTTTTTGCCGGGGTCCTGCTTTGCCAGCTCAAAGATGCGGGCGCTGACCGCTTCCAGACGGCTGATCTTGGCGGTCATCACCGGGTCAGGAATGGCGTCGTTGGCCTGCCGCAGCTGCTGCAGAAGGGCGGCGTACTGGTCCGCTGGTGCCGGTGCGGGCTTCGGTTCCGGCTGCTTGGGCGGCTGGGGCGCAGCACCGCGCACCACAAGGGTAGCTGTGCGGTTGTCGATGTAAGCGTCGGCACCGAAGTACCCGTGGGAAATGGCACTTTCCACCGCAGCACGCCCCTTTGCGGCATCGATGCCTGCGGCGGCAAACAGCTCGTCCAGCGGGATGTTGTCGCGGTCGCCTGCGATCTTGTCCAGCAGGCGTTCCAGCTTGCGGGTGCGGTCCATGCGCAGGCCGGTCAGCAGAGCAGCGCCGCCGCCCAGCATCTGGGCGATGGCTGTAAACGCCTCCATCATGCTGTCAGCATCATCCATGAACAGGGTGCTGAAGCCTGCAAACAGAAAGACGGCACCGCCGATGGTGCACAGGGTGGTAAGGAGCTTGTGCCGCTCCTTGGCATTCTTCTGCTCTTTGGTGGGAACATCGTGGCCGTAAGTTGGCTCGGTTTCCTGCCGGGGTGCCGTCTGCGCAGGGGCGGGGCCGAGGTCGGAACGATAGTCGGCCTGCGCCTGTGCAGCGGCTTTTTCTTCTTTTTCGGCGTTTTTATCGATGCTTTTTAAGATGAACAGCAGCACGCCCAGCGGTGCCGACATGGCAAACACAATAAAAATGGCAATGGTAGGGATATGCGCAAAATAGTGCTTCTTTGGCTGCATGGATAAGACCTCTCAATGTATCAAAAACAGTTCAAAACAGAAAAAGACCGCGTTCCACTCTATTATAGCGGAGCACGGTCTTTTTGTTAAGGGGTAAATATCGATGCGTACGAAAACAGCAGGGGAGTAAGACCGCTGTTTTCCGGGAAACGTTACTTCATCAGGCTGCAGACGGCCTCCGCGTAAGCGGCAGGGTCATCCACCGGCAGGCCTTCAATGAGCTGCGCCTGTGCATACAGCAGAGCGCTGTACTTCTTGAGCTTGTCGGTGTCACCGGCCTCCTGTGCGGCCTTGAGCACGGCAAACACGGGGTGGTTGACATTCAGCTCCAGCACCTTGTCGCTCTTTACGCCCTCGCTGCCGGGCTGCTTGGACAGCACTTTTTCCATTTCGATGGACAGCGGGCCGTCGGCACTCAGACACACGGGGTGATCCTTCAGACGGGTGGAGACCCTGACCTCCTTCACCTTGCCGTCCAGAGCATCCTTCATAGTGTCGAACAGAGCCTTGTTCTCGGCGGTGGCATCCTCGGCGGCCTTCTTCTCTTCCTCGGTCTCAAGGCCTAGATCGCCGCTGTTGACATTCTTGAACTCCACAGTGCCGTCCTTGCCCTCGGCATCCTTGCGGGGATAGCTGCGCAGGATCTGCAGGCAGAACTCGTCCACATCCTCGGTCAGCAGCAGGACGTCATAGCCCTTATCCATGACCAGTTCAGCGGCGGGCAGCTTTGCCAGACGGTCGGTAGAATCACCGGCCGCAAAGTAGATATACTTCTGCTCAGCGGGCATCTTGTCCACATACTCCTGCAGAGTGACCATCTTCTGCTCCTTGGCAGACCAGAACAGCAGCAGGTCGCGCAGCAGCTCGGCGTGCATGCCGTAGTCGGAGTAAGCACCGAACTTGATCTGACGGCCGAACTCTTTCCAGAATTCCTCGTACTTCTGGCGGTCGTTGGCCAGCATGGCATGCAGCTCGTTCTTGATCTTCTTTTCCAGAGCGTTGTGGATCAGCTTGAGCTGGTTGTCCTTCTGCAGCATCTCGCGGCTGATATTCAGGCTCAGATCCTGACTGTCCACGATGCCCTTGACGAAGCTGAAGTAATCGGGCAGCAGGTCAGCGCACTTCTCCATGATGAGCACGCCGGATGCGTACAGGGCCAGACCCTTCTCGTAATCCTTGGTGTAGAAATCATAGGGGCGGTGGCTGGGTACGAACAGCAGGGCGTTGTAGTTCGCGGTGCCCTCGGTGCGGCTGACGATGACACGGGCAGGGTCGGTATAATCGTTGAACTTCTCTTTATAGAAGCTGGCGTACTCTTCGTCGGTCACTTCGCTCTTCTGCTTTTTCCAGATGGGCACCATGCTGTTCAGGGTCTCCAGCTCGGTGTAGCTCTCCCACTCGGGCTTGTAATCCTCAGGCTTGGGGTCCGGTTCCGGCTTCTGACGCTCGTGCTGGCGCTCCATCTGGATGGGGTAGCGCACATAGTCGCTGTACTTCTTGACGATGGCAACAATGCCGTATTCATCCAGGAAATTATCGTAGTGGTCGGTCTCGGTGTCCGGCTTGATGTGCAGGATGATCTGGGTGCCGGCGGTGTCCTTCTGGGCGGGGGTCATTTCGTAGCCGTCCACGCCGGAGGACTCCCACTGCCATGCTTCATCCGAGCCATAAGCTTTGGAAATGACCGTGACCTTGTCGGCGACCATGAAGGAGGAGTAGAAGCCCACGCCGAACTGACCGATGATGTCGATGTTCTCGTCCTTGTTGTCTTTCTTGAAGTCCAGAGAACCGGAGTGGGCGATGGTGCCCAGATTCTGTTCCAGTTCCTCTTTGGTCATGCCGATGCCGTTATCCTCGATGGTCAGAATGCGATTATCCTTGTCGCGGGTGATGAGGATGCGGAAATCGCCCTTGTTCATGCCCACGGAGGGATCGGTCAGACTCTTATAGTAGAGCTTATCAATGGCATCCGATGCGTTGGAGATCAGCTCCCGCAGGAAGATCTCCTTATTGGTGTAGATGGAGTTGATCATCATATCCATCAGTTTTTTGCTTTCAGCCTGAAATTCTTTCTTAGCCATAATGCAAGACCTCTTTTTATCTGTATTCAGTGCCGGGCACTCGGGAAGCTGGAACACTTCGGAATGCTTAGCACTCATAACTTTCGAGTGCTAATATACACCGCTTCCCGGCAAAAATCAAGGGCTTTCATAAAAAGTTTAAAAATCGGAAGCGGCCTGCGGTCTGTGCAGACCTTTTGTGCCTGCCAATTAAAACGGAACTGCCATTATAGATGATCGTGGTGCACACAAAGACGGGTTTAAAGCGTATTTCAAATGAAAGCGTTTTGTGCTATAATGAACCCCGAAGATCATTTCCGAAGGGGGGGAAAATATCATGCAGCTGAAGCAGCTGGAACTGGAAGGCGGCGGAACGCTGACTGTTTATCTGCGGGATTCCTGCGAACGGATGCCGAAGGCCATCGACCGGCCTTTGGTGCTGGTGGTGCCCGGCGGCGGCTATACCCACGTCAGCGCCCGGGAGGGCGACCCGGTTGCACTGCAGTTTGCAGCAGCGGGATATCATGCCGCTGTGCTGGACTACGCCATCTGCGAACAGGCGAAGGACGGTCTGCCGCTGCGCCAGCTGGCACAGGCCATCGGCCTTGTGCGGCAGCACGCGGCCGGGTGGCATATCCTGCCGGAAAAGATCGCAGTGTGCGGCTTTTCAGCGGGCGGACATCTGGCACTTTCCGGTGCTGTGCTGGACATTCCCGGGGAGCGCGCCCAGCCCCGGCCCGATGCGGTGATCCTGGGCTATCCGGTGATCACGGCAGGGCAGTATGCCCACCGCGGCAGCTTTGTGCAGCTGGCGGGCAGCGCCGACCCGGCGGCACAGCAGGCATTCGGTCTGGAGGATAAGATCACGCCGCAGACGCCGCCGGTGTTCGTGTGGGCCACCATGGAGGACGCCACCGTTCCGGTGGAGAATACGCTGATGCTGGTGAGCGCCCTGCACAGGGCAGGCGTACCCTGCGAGGCGCATCTGTTTGAAAAGGGGGTGCACGGCACCAGCATCAGCACCGCAGAGGTGGATCAGCCCAGCCGCCACCGGCATCACTGGGTGGAACTGGCAGTGGAATGGCTGGGAGACACTTTTGACTGGTCGGTTGGATAAGTCTGACATATTTGAACGAACCTACAAAAAATTTACAATTAAACTGTTGACTTGCATAAGGCTTTGACGTATACTGGTCAGCAGGGACAAACTCAAGGAGGAATACCTATGGTTATGGACCCGACCCTGCCGCGTGTTTCTGTGCGCGACCTGCTCATGCAGGCATTTCTTACCGGATGGGAGCTTTCGGACAAGACAGTCTCGCAGGATGAATACCTGCAAAGCTCCATTCAGGTGATCGAAATGCTGCAGGTGGAACCGGAAAACCTTTATGCCGAAGAAGGCCTTGGCCTGCCGGACGGCGAAGAGGTGGATCATCTGGACGATTGGCTGCGTGCCGACGGCCAGTGGCTGTACTACGGGGTGGAGGAAGAAAACTTCTTCCTGATCCAGTGGTATCCGGACAAAGCGGCTGCAAACGCAAAGCTGGCCCAGCTGGAAGAACTGGGCGACGGCAAGCAGTATCTGGTAGATCTTTCCCTCAAGCGGGAGAACCCTTCCAGCGCAGAAAACTTCGGCAATTCCAATCCGGTCCAGCTTCGTTCCTGAAAACATCACCTTAAAGCGAAAGGAAATTTTGCAGCATGCAGCTTTCTGAGATCGAGCGCGAACAGCTTTATGCCATCGTAGAAAAGTACGATCATCACCCGGATGTGCAGCGGATGCGAGAGTATATCCAGCACGGTTCTGTCACCACCTACCAGCATTGCAAGAATGTGGCGCTGGTGAGCTTCTGGCTCAACCGCCGTCTGCATCTGCACGCCGACGAGACCTCGCTGGCGGTGGGGGCCCTGCTGCATGATTTTTATCTGTATGACTGGCATAACAAGGGCACCTTTCACGGCCTGCGCCGGTTGTTTGAGATGCACGGCTTCTCGCACCCGGGCTGTGCCTGCATCAATGCAGAGCGTGTGTTCGGCATCACCAAAAAGGAACAGAGCATCATTTCCAGCCACATGTGGCCGCTGACCTTCCGTCATGTACCCACCTGCCGTGAGGCCATTATCGTCTGTCTGGCAGATAAGTACTGTGCTGTGGTGGAGAGTATGTTCCAGCGCTCCCACGCCGGTGCTGTGGTAGACGGCAGCGTGGAAGTCGATGGCGAAGAGTGGTAAGCCTGCCTGCTGGTAAATAAGCGAAACAAAAAAGGACTCTGCATCGTCAAGGTGCAGAGTCCTTTTTTGCATCTCACAGCTTTTTGTAGCCCTCCGGCTCATCCGCAGCGGCACGGCGCTCCATGAGGAAGGTGTCCAGCCAGCGGCCATGACAGTCCCGCGCAATGCGCTCGCGGCGGCCTACCAGACGGAAGCCACACTTGGTGTGCAGGGCACGGCTGGCAGCATTGTCCTGCAGCACGGTGGACTGCAGGGTCCAGTAGCCGGCCTCTTCGGCCTGACGGCACAACTCGTCCAGCAGATGACAGCCCAGTCCATGGCCGCGGAACTGCTCCCCCACATAGATGCTCACCTCAGCTACGCCGCGGTAGCACCAGCGCGGGTCTACCCGGTGCAGTGCGGTCCACCCGGCAATGACATCGTTCACCAGCAGCACCAGCCGACAGTCCTTTGTGTGGGAGGCATCCCACGCAGCGTATGGGGGACAGGTAGTCTGAAAGGTGGCATGCTCTGTGGCGATGCCCTCTAAATAGATTCTGGAAACGGCGTCCCAGTCTTCCGGCTCCATGGGCCGGATCGTGATCTTGCTCATATGCAATTTCCCAGCGGACAGGCAGAAGCCTGCCCATACCCTCAACTCTCAAAAATGACCGATTTCAGTATAGCAGAATTTGCAGTGCGGTACAAGCGCCGCACTGCACAGAAATTTCTTTGACATCAGGCAGGTTTGTGATACAATAAAACATATAAACAAGGGCACGGCGCAGAGACCGCCGCTGCAGAACGGAGGACGTTGACACATGAAATGGATCAGAACGGCACTGTGTGCGCTGGGAATGCTGGCGTGCCTGTCACTTTCGGCTTTTGCAGCAGAGCTTGGAGAGCCGAACATCACAGAGCAGACCACGATGAAGGAGCTGCGTGAAAACCCCAGCATCAAGGGTTCGGGCTTTTACACCTACTGCAACGAGTGGATCGAGGGCAGCACAAAATACGACAACACGCCGATCAAGGGCTATGTGAGCTGGGCGGCCTCTGAGGATGCCGCCGAGGGCATGAACCTTGTGATCGAGAACTACAACAAGGGCGTGCAGGTCACATGGCAGGTGTATACCCCGGAAGAGATCGAGGCAGACCCGGCGCTGGGCATGGTGCAGCTGTTTTATTTCCCGGCAAAAACGGAAAACGCCAAATATGTGGTCGTGGTGCCCGGCAACGGAGGCAACACCACGGCAGAGCTGAACGAGGGCGCATCCATCGCGAACCAGCTGCACGATCTGGGCTATGCGGTGTTCGTGCTGCGGTACCGTTCGTTCCTGAATGCTTCCGATAACGCGCCGCTGTACGACATTGCCAATGCCGTGAAGTATCTGACTAAAAATGCAGAGCAGTTCGGTGTCCAGCGCGAGAACTACGCCCTGATGGGCTTCTCGTCCGGCGGACACATCGTGGGATTGATCGGCTCGGACAACGAGCGGTTCGGCTACAAGGCCTTTGGCATTCCTCAGCCGGCAGCACTGCTGCTGGGTTATCCCATCAACGATTTCTATGAGGTGAAGCCGCTGTACCACATTGCCATCGACCCGCTCATGATCAGCTGGCGTTACTACTGGACCAATATCTCGGATGTGGTAAACAAGAATTACACCCCCACCTTCTTCTGGTACGGCAAAAACGATTATTACATGGAGTGCATGAACTACGAAAAGCAGGGCCCCCTGCTGGAAAAGACCCTGAAGGAGAGCGGTGCGACCTATCAGTGCGTGGTGTATGAGGACGCCCCGCACGCCATTGGCCCGGGCCGTCACACCGATGCGGACGGATGGATCAAGCTGGCTACTGAGTTCTGGGAGGAACAGTGTAAATAACCGACAGAAAAAGGGGATTGCTGTGAAAAAACGATTTCGTGCGGTGCTGCTGAGTCTGGGACTCCTGTTCCTGCTGGCACAGCCTGCATTTGCGGCAGAGCTGGGCGAGCCCAATATCACACCGCAGACCACCATGCGGGAATTGCGGGAAAACCCATCATTGAAAGCTTCCGGATACTATACTTACTGCAGAGAAATGCTGCCCATCGAAAGCAATTACTGGAACAATAAAACACTGGCCCAGTATGCAAAGCCGCAGCTGGTCTATGATTGCGCGGATGCGATGAACCTTGTGATCGAAAACTACAATAAGGGCGTACAGGTCACATGGCAGGTGTACACTCCGGAAGAAATTGCGGAAAATTCTTCTCTGGGCATGGTGCAGCTGTTTTATTACCCGGCGGAAGGACCCGGCGGGCGCTATGCGATCGTGTTGCCAGGCAACGGAAGCACCATCACCTCAGAAATGGAAGAGGGCGGCTCTGCTGCCAGCCAGCTGCATGCGATGGGGTATACCGTATTTGTGCTGCGGTATCGTTCTTTTCTGGACGCAACGGACAATGCGCCGCTGGACGATATTGGCCGCGCCGTGCAGTTCATCACGCAGAATGCAGAACGGTTCGGCGTACAGGCAGAAGGGTATGCCATTACAGCGTTTTCCTCTGGCGGACAGCTGGCTGGACTGTTCTGCAACGAGGAGATCGGCTGGGGCAGATACAGTGTGCCCAAGCCCGGTGCGCTGCTTATGGCCTATCCGGTCATCAACTTCAACGAGATCAAGCTGCTGTACCATGTGCTGATGGACCCGGGCGAGTGCGGCTGGCGCTTTTACTGTTCCAGCGTAGCCGATGTGGTAACGGATGATTACCCGCCGGTGTACTTCTGGTATGGCAATAATGATATCATCCTGCCGCTGATGGATCTGCGGAAGCAGGGCCCTGCCTTTGAAAAAGCTTTGCAGGCACACAGTGTGCCATACCAGATGCATGTATATAAAAATGCAGGACACAGCATTGGCACAGGGCGTGGCACAGACGCCGAAGGCTGGCTGACGGAGGCAGCTGCGTTCTGGGAAGAACAGGTCGGATAAAAAGGAGGCGCGGCAATGAAACACAAACTCTGTACAGCTGCAGTGTGCATCGGGATGCTGCTGGCTCTGGCACTGCCCGCATGGGCAGCAGAATACGGCGAAGCTAACATTACCCCGCAGACCACGATGAATGAGCTGAGGGAAAATCCCAGCATCGTGGGCTCCGGCCTGTATACCTACTCGCGTGAGCAGGACTGCACCCTGAAACAAGCCTACTGGGGTACACAGGAACTTGAAAAGTTCTCCAACCAGTGGACGGCACAGGATGCGGCAGAGGGCCTCAATCAGCTGATCCGGAATTATAATGCGGGCATCCAGATCACCTACCCGCTGTATACGGCAGAGGAAATTGCGCAGGACACCAGCCGGGACGTTGTGGAACTATACTATTTTCCGGCGCAGGGAGAAAGGAAAAACCGGAAATATGCACTGGTGCTGGGTGGAAATGCCCTGATCACCAGCGCCGAGATCCGTGAGGGCATATCTACGGCGTGGCAGATGAACCAGATGGGCTATACTACGTTTGTGCTGCGCTACCGTATCGGGATACGGGCAGGCGGCAACGCACCCATGGAAGATGTGGCGCGGGCAGTGCAGTATATCACCGCACATGCAGAGCAGTTTGATGTGCAGCCGGAGCAGTATGCGGTGATCGGATACTCTTCCGGCGGACAGATCACCGGTCTGTTCGGGACGGATGCAGTGGGATACCGGAACTACGGCTTGCCAAAGCCCGGCGCTCTGCTGCTGGGCTATCCGGTAAATACATTCCGGGAACTGAAACCGGGCTATCGGATCCTGCTGGATCCCGGTGTGCTTGCACAGCGGTATTACGATATGAATGTGTCGGACTATATAACGCCGGATTACCCACCGACCTTTTTCTGGTGTGGCAAAAATGACCTGACCCTTACGCTGATGGACTGGTACGCACAAATTCCGCAGCTTCAAAAAGCGATGGAGAAGAACGGCGTGCCCTATGTCAGCCATGTGTATGATAACGCGCCGCATTCGATTTCTACAGGACGCGGCACCGATGCAGAAGGCTGGCTGAACGAGGCTGTTGCATTCTGGGAAGAACAGACAAAATAAAAAACACGCAGATCCGGGCTTTGCAGCTGCACAGCCCGGATTTTGCAATGGGAGACGAAAATGGAATTTCTGGCATTTCTTTACACGGTGCTGCTGGTGGCCATCTGCCTGATGATGGCGCTGCTGCTCTACCGCTCGGCAAAGCCGACGGCCAGCCGGGACGATACGGAACTGAAGGAATGGCTGCGCCAGCAGCTGGATGCGCAGAACCGTCAGATGGAAGCGAAGCTGGCAGAGATGTCTCAGCAAAACCTTGCCGCCATGGGGCAGATCAGCGAGACGCTGCAGGCTTCGGTGCAGAGTATGAGCACCGCCCTTGCTGCCGGGCAGGGCAGTCAGCAGCAGACCATGGAGCAGCGGCTGCAGGGGCTGGAAGCCTCTAATTCCCGTAAGCTGGAAGAGATGCGCCGCACCCTTGCCGAGGGCTTGACCACCTTGCAGGCCCAGAACGCCCAGAAGCTGGACGAGATCCGGCATACCGTGGACGAGCAGCTGCAGGATGCCCTGCAAAAGCGGGTGACTGAGAGCTTCAAAGCGGTCAATGACCAGCTGGAACAGGTATATAAGGGCCTTGGCGAGATGCAGAACCTTGCCGCCGATGTGGGCGGGCTGAAACAGGTGCTTTCCGGCGTGAAGACCCGCGGCATTCTGGGCGAGATCCAACTGGGTGCGATTCTGGAAGAGATCCTTGCCCCGGAACAGTACGACACCAATGTAGCCACCATCCCGGGCAGTACCCAGCGGGTGGAATACGCCATCCGGATGCCCGGCGCGGACGGCGGCACGGTCTGGCTGCCCATCGATTCCAAGTTCCCGGGCGATACCTATGCCCATCTGCAGGACGCGCAGGCTTCCGGCGACGCACAGGCCGTGGAGAACGCCCGCCACGCACTGGAGCTGGTGCTGCGCAGCGAGGCCAAGGACATCCGGGAAAAATATGTGGAGCCGCCCTATACCACGGCCTTCGGCATCCTGTTCCTGCCGTTTGAGGGCCTGTATGCCGAGGTGGTGAACGCCGGTCTGCTGGAAGTGCTGCAGCGGGACTATCAGGTGAACATCGCGGGCCCCAGCACCATGGCGGCGCTGCTCAACAGTCTGCAGATGGGCTTCAAGACCCTTGCCATCCAGAAGCGTTCCGGCGAGGTGTGGCAGCTGCTGGGTGCGGTAAAGACCGAATTTGACAAGTTCGGGCAGGGACTTTCCAAGATGCAGCAGCGTCTGCGCCAGACCGACGAAGAGCTGGATAACCTCATCGGGGTGCGCAGCCGTGCCATCAGCCGCAAACTGCGGGCGGTGCAGACCATGGACGAGGGCACCGCTGCCGCGCTGCTGGAGCTGGACAACGAGCCGGGCAGACCGGTGGCGGCACGTCTGCCGGAGAATGGGGAAGAGCTCTGATGTGCAGAATATTCCCGCGTTATCCCTTGCGATTTTTCTGACGATGTGGTATGATAGGAACTGTTCTTAGAAACAACCGCCGCAAAAACGCGGCACTGCATAAAAATATAAATAAGGAGACCGAGCATTATGAGCGTAAACAAGATCAGTGAAGCCATTCTGGGCGTTGGTGTGGATGATACCACCATCGACCTGTTCGAGAGCCAGTATCCGGTGCCCACCGGCGTCAGCTATAATTCCTATGTCATTCTGGATGAGAAGACCGCCGTTCTGGATACGGTGGATGCCCGCGCCACCGAGCCGTGGCTGGAAAACCTGACCGAAGCTCTGGCAGGCCGTAAGCCGGATTATCTGGTGGTCTCCCACATGGAGCCGGACCACGGCGCAAATATCGCAAAGCTGGCGGCACTCTATCCGGAGATGCAGGTGGTGGGCAACGCCAAGACTTTCCTGTATATGGATCAGTTCTTTGGTGCTGGTGCTGTGGCAAAGGAGCGCCGCGTGGTGGTGAAGGACGGCGAGAGCCTGAGCCTTGGCACACACACCCTGACCTTTGTGTTTGCCCCCATGGTGCACTGGCCGGAGGTCATGGTCAGCTATGAGAGCAGCGAGAAGGTGCTGTTCTCCGCTGATGGCTTTGGACGCTTTGGCGCTGTGGCAAAGTTTGACGAAAAGGCCGACTGGGCCAGCGAAGCCCGCCGCTACTACCTGAACATCGTAGGCAAGTACGGCCCGCAGGTACAGGCGCTGCTGAAAAAGGCAGCGGCGCTGGATATCCGGACCATCTGCCCGCTGCACGGCCCGGTGCTGACCGGCGATCTGGGCAAGTATCTGAACTACTACGACATCTGGTCCAGCTACAAGCCCGAGGAGCCGGAAAAGATCCTTGTGGCAAGTGCTTCCATCCACGGCCACACCCGTGCAGCAGCCCACCTCATGGCCGAAAAGCTGCGTGCAAAGGGCGCAAAGGTAGTGGAGATGGACCTGACCCGCACCGATGTGTCCTATGCCGTCACCGAAGCTTTCCGCTGCGGAAAGATCGTGCTGGCCTGCGCCACCTACGACGGTTTCCTCTTCCCGCCGATGGAGAATCTGCTGACCCACCTCAAGACCAAGAGCTTCCAGAACCGCACGGTCGGCCTGATGGAGAATGGTACCTGGGCACCCATGGCCGCAAAGCTCATGCGCGCCGAGCTGGAAGGCATGAAGAACATCACGGTCTGTGAGAATGTGGTCACCATCCGTTCTGCCGCCAATGCCGCTGCAGAAGCCCAGATGGATGCTCTGGCTGCGGAGATCACGGAAAAGTAAACAGAATGGTCTGTACAGGGCCGCTGCCTGCCGAAAAGCCTCGGCGGGCGGCGGCCTTTTTGCAGCCATTGAACAGACGAAAGAAGTCTGATATAATATAATTAAAAATTTGGGTCAGAGGAAATTGCGGATGTTAAAAACAATAAAGCAGAATATACTGCAATGGTGGAATGAACTGGATAAAAAATATTTTTTGGGAATGCTGCTTTTTTCATCCTTTGTGTTTTTTCCGCTTGTCAGCCAGCGTTTGACAAATGCTTATGACGGAATGTGGACAACGGCGGAATACTGGGCAGGCGGGTGGGAGTTTTCCAACGGACGATGGCTTTGGCCAGTGTTCAGCTTTTTACGGTTTAGCCTGCAGCTGGAACCCATCAACGCAGTGGTGTGTCTGATGCTGGTTTCTCTTGGAGTCACCAGACTTCATATGCTCTTCAAACCGGCACGGATGAGAACATCCTGCATTGACTGGCTCGCAGGTTTATGCTATGTTTCCAATGTTGTGGTCGGGTGCTATCTTTCGTTTCACTTCATTGCACCGGAGTACGGATTTTCGTTTTTCTTTGCAATGCTGGCTACAGAGCACGTGATCCGGGGAAAATCAGCCGTAAGCAGCATTGTGCCGGCAGCGGTGCTTTTGGCACTGAGCCTTGGCCTGTACCAGACGAACCTTGCCTGTTTCTGTCTGGTGCTGCTGGCCTATTTTCTCCTGCTGCTTTTCCGGAATGGAGAAAAACAAAAGATTCGGGAACATATTTGCAAAAGCCTGGCAAGTGCGGCATCCGGCGCAGTGCTGTATCTGCTGATCTTAAAGATTACACTGTGGGCGACGGGAACGGCGATGGCCGATTACCAAGGCGGAGCAGATATTTCAGTGTCTGGAATCCTGAAAAATCTTCCTTCCAGCGTTGCAAAGTGCTATGAGCTTTTTTATCGGTATTTCTTTGGCACCCTTGTAAAACACAATATGCTGCAGGAAACTGCAGTTGTATTCGTTTTGATTTTTTGTGTGGTGGGTGCCGCGCTTGCGTGCAGACTGGTTCGGCTCATACGCCGGAAAGATTGGGAAAACACTTTCTATGGCACAGCAGCGCTGCTGGTGCTGCCCATGATGTGCACGGTATTTATGGTGGCAACCTCGCAGGCGTCGTTTTATATTCCCATGTCCGGAGGTCTGGCCTTGTTCCTGCCGGTCTGTTTCTGGCTATTGGACAGCAGCCGAGAGGGAAAAACAGCCTGTGATGCGTTCCGCAAATGCTGGAATAAAGCAGAAAAAGCACTGATCCTGCTGACGGCGGCTGCTGTCGTTTACGGGAGCGTATTCATGTCGGCGGTCGATCAGCAGGCGATGTATGAGGGCAGGCAGGCAACGAAAGAACTCTCTGACCTGATTGCACAGACGCTGGTGAACGAAGGATATTACGATAACGAGATCCCGGTGATGCTTGTGGGAAATGCAAGCAGCAGCCCGTTGTTCCGCACCCATGAGCTATACCACACGGCAAACCCGTATGCGAGAGTGGGACTGTTTATGGCAGAGACGGCGGGTACGATCCGTTTTTCCTGGGATGCAGCTTTCCGCGATTATACGCCGATCTGGCTGAATCTGTGTGATGACGAAACTTATCAGAAACTTCTTGAAACGGAGGAGATCGCAGAGATGCCGACATTCCCGCAGGAAGGTTCCATCCGGAAAATGGATGGTGTGCTTGTGATAAAGGTCTCAGAAGAATATCATCTGGATGCTGACTGGAAAAATAAAATGATGAGCGGCGAATATGACTAATCCTGTTTGGGCGGAAATGATACAACCCCTTGCAAACTTCCACGAAATGTGGTAGTATACATACGGTTATGAACCTGAATACTCCCAAACGCAGCGACGGAGAGAGTAGGTCTGTACCGCACGGCAAAGAGAGAAGCTTCACCGGCTGAAAGGGCTTCCGTGTGCGGGCTGGCTGAAGTTCGCTCCTGAGCGGTCTGTGCGAAAGGCGGAAGCTCACTAGCACAGAACGGTTGCGCCCCGTTACGGCGTTCTGAGAGCCGCCCGGCATCTGTGCACGGGTGGAAACCGGGTGGTACCGCGGAGCAGAAGAATTACAGCTTCGTCCCTTTTGCCTGAGAAATCGGGCAGGGGACGGAGCTTTTTTGTTGCACTCCGCTCATCAACACGAAGAATAAAGGAGAGAACATCCATGCAAGCAATGATCGACGAGCTGGCAAAACAGGCCGCTGAAAGCCTTGGTCAGGTGTCCGGCAAGGAAACGCTGGCCTCCTTCTGGCAGGAGTACCTCAGCAAAAACGGCAAGATCCCTGCCCTGATGAAGAATCTGCGCACCGTTGCGCCGGAAGAGCGTCCTGCCATGGGCAAGATCATCAACGAACTTAAGGCAAAGGTGCAGGCAGACTATGACGCTGCCGCAGAACAGGTGAAGCAGGCAGAGCTTGCTGCCCGCAATGCCGCTGAGACGGTGGATATCACGCTGCCCGCCAAGACCCGCCCCATGGGCGGCCTGCACCCGCTGACCCTGATCACCAACCAGATCATCGACGTGTTCTCCGGCATGGGCTTTTCGGTGGGCACCTTCCCGGAGATCGAGGACGATGACCACAACTTTACCCGTCTGAACGTGCCCAAGGATCACCCGGCACGCGACATGCAGGACACCTTCTACCTGTCGGAGGAGTTCCTGCTGCGTACCCAGACTTCCGGCGGCCAGATCCGCACCATGGACGTTCAGAAGCCGCCCATCAAGATCCTGATGCCCGGCCGTGTGTTCCGCTCCGACTCGGACGCTACCCACAGCCCCATGTTCCACCAGATGGAAGGTCTGGTGGTGGATAAGGGCATCACGCTGGGCGACCTGCAGGGCGCACTGAACACCTTCGTGCAGAAGCTGTTCGGTGCCGACACCCGCACCCGCCTGCGTCCTTCTTACTTCCCGTTCACCGAGCCCAGCGTGGAGGTGGACGTGAGCTGCTTCGAGTGCCACGGCAAGGGCTGCCCGCTGTGCAAGCACACCGGCTGGATCGAGGTGCTTGGCGGCGGTGTCGTTAACCGCAAGGTGCTGGAGAACTGCAATATCGACCCGGACGAGTATTCCGGTTTCGCCTTCGGCATCGGCATCGAGCGTATCGCCATGCTGAAGTATGGCATCAACAACATCGGCCTGATGTTCGAGAACAACCTGCAGTTCCTCAAGCAGTTCCACGAATAAGAGGGGAGAGAAGAGACAATGAAAGTACCTTTCAGCTGGTTAAAAGAATTTGTAGATATCGACGTTACTGCGCAGGAACTGGAGGAAAAGCTCTTCTCCTGCGGCTTTGAGGTCGAAGAGCTGATCCCGCTGGATGCCGGCATCAGCAAGGTGGTCGTCGGCAAGATCGTGGAGATGGAAAAGCAGGAGGGCACCCACCTGACCAAGTGTGTGGTGGACTGCGGCGACTACGGCCACGACATCCGCATCAGCACCGGTGCCGCCAACATGAAGCTGGGCGACTGCGTGCCCGCTGCTCTGGATGGCTCCACCCTGCCCGGCGGCATCAAGATCAAGGCCCGCAAGATGCAGGGCGTGGAGTCTAACGGTATGCTGTGCTCCGGCGAAGAGCTGGGCCTGAACGATGACCTGTTCCCGGGCTCTGAGGTCTACGGCCTGCTCATCCTGCCCGAGGACTCTGTCCCCGGCACCGACATTGCCCCCGTGGTGGGTCTGGATGACTATATCTTTGATATCTCCATCACCGCAAACCGTCCGGACTGCCAGTCCGTTCTGGGCATCGCCCGCGAGGTGGCTGCCGTTCTGGGCAAGCCCCTGCACATGCCCGCCATGGACTACAAGACTGTCTGCGAGCCGGATGCGCCCATCACCGTCAAGGTGGAGGCACCGGACCTGTGCCCCCGCTACATGGCACACTATGTGCGCAACATCCGCATGGGCGAGTCTCCCCGCTGGATGAAGCGCCATCTGGCTCTGTGCGGCCTGCGCTCCATCAGCAACGTGGTGGATATCACCAACCACACCCTGCTGGAAATGGGTCAGCCCATGCACGCCTTTGACCTGAACAAGGTCGCCGGCCGCACCATCGATGTGCGCCGTGCCCATGAGGGTGAGAAGATCGTCACACTGGACGAGAAGGAATTTACCCTGAACCCCAACAATCTGGTCATCTGCGATGCTGAAAAGCCGGTGGCACTTGCCGGCATCATGGGCGGCGCAAACTCCGGCATGGATGAGAACACCACCAGCCTGCTGTTTGAGTGCGCCACCTTCGCCCGTGACTGCGTGCGCAAGACCAGCCGCGCTCTGGGCCAGAACAGCGACTCCTCCGCCCGCTACGAGAAGGGTGTGGACCGCCACTCTCCTGAACTGGGCCTTGCCCGTGCCCTGCACCTGATCCAGGAGCTGGACTGCGGCGACATCACCACGCTGGAATATGACCTGACCGATGGCCGCCCGATGGAGCGCAAGCACATCGTTACTACTCCGGCTAAGATCTGCGGCGTGCTGGGCATCACTGTGCCGGATCAGACCATGATCGACATTCTGCAGCGTCTGGAGTTCACGGTGGATGTACAGGCCGATGGCAGCTGGGATGTGTCCGCACCCCTGTACCGCGAGGACGTGGAGAGCTTCCCGGATCTGGCCGAGGAGGTCATCCGTGAGTACGGCTACGACCACATCGTGCCCACCTTCCTGAACACCGCCTCCGTTACAAACGGCGGTCTGAACTATGACCAGAAGCAGCAGCTCAAGACCAAGCGTCTGCTGGCTGCGCAGGGCTTCTATGAGGCCTCCACACTGGCCTTCTACTCCAACGCAGAACTGGATATGCTGCACATCCCGGCGGACGATGCTGCCCGCAAGGCCATCCGCATCCTGAACCCCATCAGTGAGAATCTGTCCATCATGCGTACCCTGCTGGCTCCCTCCATGCTGAATGTCATTGTGGACAATCTCAAGAAGGGCAACACGGAAGGCCGTCTGTTCGAGATGGCACCGGTGTATCTTGCCAAGGAACTGCCCATCAATGAGCATCCGCACGAGCGCCAAACCCTGTGCATCGGCGCATTCGGCCCTGAAGAAGATTTCTTCACCGTCAAGGGTGCACTGGAAGCACTGGCAGCCGGCTTTGGCCTGAGCTTTGACTACAAGCGCGAGACCACCCCGTGGCTGCACCCCGGCATCAGTGCCGCTGTTTACTGCGGCGACAAGCGTCTGGGCGTGTTCGGCAAGTTGTCCAACGAGATCAACGGCGAGCTGGAAATTGCAAAGGATCAGAAGGATAGCCAGAATATCTATCTGGGCGAGCTGGATTACGAGGCTCTGATGTCCTGCGTGGACGGCGAGCTGCGCTATCAGCCGCTCAGCCCCTATGCTGCTGTCAAGCGTGATCTGGCACTGGTCTGCGATGAAAAGACCACCTGCGGCGAGATCGAAGAGACCATCAAAAAGGCCAGCCCTCTGGTGGGTGAGATCAAGCTGTTCGATATCTACCGCGGCGCAAATCTGGGCGAGGACAAGAAGAGCATGGCGTTCACCCTGTCTCTGTCAGACCCGAAGAAGGAAGTTTCCGCTGAGGAAGTGGAGCGCGTGGTCAAGAAGATCCTCGGCAACCTGAAGTTCAAGCTTGGCATCGAGATCCGCTAACTTTATTATAGAAGTAATATAAGGCCGTCTGTGCAGGAATGTGCAGGCGGCTTTTTTGCGTAAAAAAGAGAACGTTGAATCCAAGAAAATGAACGTTTTTCAGCAGCACAAGAAAAAAGATGAAAAAAGTTGTCAAAAAGTGTTGACAAGGAGGCGGGGGTGTGGTATTATACTTGAGCGCCAAGCGCTGAGGCAAAAGAATGACTTCCGGAGCCTCAGCAGGAAGCCCTTGAAAAGAACCAATAGACGTCAAGAAAGACCGGTTTGTTCCGAGAAACTTCAAGACATCCAAGTTCAGAAAGTTCAAAAGCTTCTAAAAAATAAGGCTTGACAAAAAACCAC
>ERZ1027099.38-NODE-38-length-89257-cov-11.334600_pt1 | contig 89257 bp, 68 predicted proteins | sample MGYA00519408_ERZ1027099 | MGnify/ENA primary metagenome ERZ1027099 (study PRJEB26926, sample SAMN06164646) | human gut metagenome | biome: ENVO:00009003; feature: ENVO:2100002; material: ENVO:00002003 | host: Homo sapiens | place: USA | collected 2012 ...
AAGGGGTTCCGCGCTTGATCACGGCAAAGACACGGGCTATAAGCTTGTTCCTGAGTATATTGATAATTGCCATTTTGGATTTCCCTTCCGCTTGTCTGCGCTGATAATATTCTCGCAATTCCGTATCGGTATGGAGTGCGCAGATGGCGGACAAGTGCAGCAACATCTTTATTTGCCGGTTGGCAATTGGGCTGACTTGGGTCTTTCCCTTGACGCTGGTTCCGGATTGATGCTCGAATGGGGCTATTCCGGAATAGCAGGAGAACCTTCTCCAGGTATCAAAGCGTGTAAAATTACAAGTATATACAATCAAATATGCGGCAACAATGAGACCAATACCTTTTACACTGGTTATCAATCTATAAGAGGACCATAGTGCTGAATTTTCCTTTAGGAGCGTCTTTATCTGGTGTTCCACTTCCTTGATTTTTGCTTTAAGCATAGATATGGTACTCTCATAAAAGCTGAAAAGTTCCGGAAAATCAGAAGGCCGCATAACGCGCAGGGTTTCTTTGTACGTAACCAGATGTCCGTGCATATTCTTGACGAGTCTTTCTCTCATATTCAGCAAGTAATGAATCTTCCGGATGTCCTTGGCGGGTAACTTTGTTAAGGGAACCCTGTCACCGAAACGACGGGCATAATCGGCTATACGTGCAGAGTCTACTTTATCATTCTTGCCTCTGGTTATTCCCAGTGATTTCTTCAATTCCAGAGGGGCAACCATGGCATAATGCAGGTTTCTTTCCTCAAGATACAACGCGAGTGAAAGGGAATACAGACCGGTATGCTCGAAGCAGAATACAACAAGTTCCGGAGAAACATGGGTGTTCTTCTCAATCATTTGCAGAAGCTCATTAAACCCCCTCGGGTTGTTACTGACCTTCTTATGAATGTTGCACTCCAAGATAAAGATGTCCAATGTCAGTTTGGATACATCGATTCCGACATGGAACCTGACTGATAATTCATTGATTAACATAATATTTAAGTTTAGAAATTAATAATTGTGTTGCTCATGACTAAAGCTATTACCAGACCCTCGGTCTAAAACCCTAACTGTGTTCTGGGCAACGTATAAGCTGGTTACAGGGACAAATGCTGTGATAGGCCATCAACCTGGCAAGTTGTCCTGTTCACCCTGTAGCCGCTTATAATATATCAATTTTATCAATAACTGTAATCCGTTGGTTGCGATGAGACAGTGCGACATGAAATGGAGAACTGGCTCTTATTACCACAAAGGTAATAGCAAGTTGTGTTTTCGTTAAACGAGAACAGGACGGTTTAACGGCAGGTATGCCGCCAAACCGTCTGTTAATCAGGCTCCGAAGTCGCCTAATTTTTCACGAAAACAAATTTTTCTATCTTAGAATGCTTTTCCAATAAATGACAAGAACACATTGTGGTTAGCGAAACATTGGATAAAGTTTACGGAATTTTGGATACTGATGAGAAAATAACGTGGCATACAACCCGATATATATTTATCTTCAGCAAACTAAATGTCGGCAAACCGATCCCCCCTACGTAAATGGTCGATAATAGCGCTCAATTTATAAAAAAACACTATTTTTTTACAATTACAATGAAGAAGGCATGCATTTTGACACACCTTCATTGAGATACAGGAAATTATTTCACATCCTGCACACCGCGCACATAGAACAAGGTTCCGGCATCTTGCCCCGAACCGGTTCCGGGCATACGGTAAATCGTGTTTTCACGGAGTATCCATACCGGATAGTCGGTAGATTGCGGACCGAGATTGCCACTGGTGGTTCCCGCCACTATCGCTCTGCTGCCATGATTATTGTCGTTGCCGAAGAACCATGAGTTCGGGAATGCCATGGTGAGTATGGCAGCTTCCCTCAAGTTGGGGATACGCCAGTGATGGAGGTCGGAACCGTCGTTATCCTCTCTGTATAGGTAGGCAAGACTTTCCTCCGCACCTCTGTAATAAAGGTTGTGGTTCTGCCCGAACTTGTCGGGCGACCATTGTCCGCTCATCTGATACCATGTACGCGGTTTTCCGTCTATTTTAGGGTTCCTGTCGTAATTGCTCGGACTGCTATATGAATTATATCCCACCTTGTTTTTGGCAATGCGGAATTCGCGGTACAGCCAGTTCTGCTTCTCCTCATGGGTGTGAGCCGTAAGTTCACCTATACTCAAAGGCTCTCTGAAGGCATCCATGTTCATCTTATCCAGTCGCACATAGTAAGTCTTACCATCCACGCGCTGCTCTCTGGGTACAGGCTCGCCGTTCCGGGTATGCGATATTACAAACAGGTCGTCTTGAAGAAGGGTGTTCTCCGTCATCTTGTCGCCTGTAAATGCGGCTCCCGAACTTTCCGCTCCATGCATACTGAGCATTCTCGCCATACGTATGCCGTAATATTGCTGTGCGTTTCCGCCTCCGTATTTTCCTTTGGTACAGCCCTCTTCCGCCCAGAAGGTGTTTGCTTTGCCGGCAGTTCCGGTGCTGCTCATAAAGTGTACGATGTCCACTCCTTTCAGCCAACTTTCAGTGCCTTGGTATTCCACGGCGATATGCTTTTCGTATAGCGGACTGTCGAACACCGGACGACCACCAAGAAAGCAATAGGTATATTGGTCAATGGCGGGCACGAACCAGCGTATCTCTTCCGGGTCCAGCACCCCGTTGCGGTTGAGGTCTCTGTTTCGGGTATAGACAGCCCACTGTCCCCTGCGGTGCTTTCTGTTGCCGTCTATACCGTTGTTGTTGTTTATGACATCGTATGTGGGGTACTGGTCGTAGCATTTTCCGGTGAAATAGCCTGCTGCCGTTGTCCAGTCTATGACACGTGTCTGGTCGTCTTTATATTTGTTGTACCACAGCATCGTGTTGTACAGACCGTTCACCATCGATGCCTTGTCTGCCTCAAAGTACTGGTCGTTGGTATAGCTGTTCGACTTGTCGCTTTTGTATTGCGCACGGAACTCGTCCACACGCTCTATACCGTATGCCACATTTGCTATTACCTGTCCTCCGTAGTTGTCGGTGGCATAGTGTGTCTGTATGGACGACTGCATGACTACCAGATGCGAGTTGGTGTACCAGCTCTGTTGGTCGGCACTTACCTCGTCCACATCCATGAAGAAGAACAGCTTGCGTCTGTCCTGGTTGCAGAAATCCTTCCAGCTGAGCTGTGCGTTCGTAACCGGATTGAAGTCGTAGTAATATTCATCCACGAAAATGGTGAACGTCATGCTGCTATTCTCTTTCGGCTGTCCGTCGGCTTTCCATTCGGCAAAAGACCTCCACACCAGCTTGGCGAACTCCTGGCAGTTGAGTAAATAGTGCTTATGAGTGGCATCCTTCTGTTGCGTAAGGGTGATTTTGTCCTTTCTGTATGTCTGCTGGTTTTCGTATCCTCCGTATGTATGCGAGTATTCCACACCGTTTCCTGTTGTTGGATCAATCAGTGATTGCGAAGGATTGGTCAAATCTCCGTGCCATGCAAAGTGAATCCAGTCCATGTCCCATCCTCGTATGGAGGTCATTTCGTTGCCGTCCTTGTCGAACAACCCGTATTTTCCGTCCGGACCCTGTTTCAGCGCCACTCTCTTTTCCTGGAAAGGCGTGGATATGGCAAATCCGAATCCTTTGTCGAGGTCGAAAGGCATACCGCTGAAATCCACCGTATAGTTTATGGCTGTAAAATGAGAGTCAAGCTCATATAAATGTCTTGAGTCTATCACCTGACCTTCCGCACCGGGCTGGTTTTCCTGTTCGTATATGTTTCCTCCGTCCTCACGTGTAGCCTCCAGCTTGATGTATTCTGCCCCTGCCACTTTCAGCGTGTAGGTATAATGATGGTTACGTATCACGTTATAGTCATTCAGCTTGTTCTTGAACTTGTCGAAATCCTTCAGTTCGTCCCCCTTTGGGCAAGGGTCGGCTGTAAGGTTGAGGTTTCCTCCTCCCACATACCCCAAGTGGACGTAATATATAACCCATGCCGCACGGGTTGTCTTATGTGCTTCCTCCGGCGTTGCCACAGGCTTCTGTCCCTCCCCCCAGTAGGGATATCGGTCTATCGGGTGAGTCTTGTCGTACATCATGCTATGAGGGTCATCCTTGATGCGTCGCTCCGGTTCTTGCGGATTGTAGTAATATCCTTTAATTTTCACGTAAGTGGCATCGTCGGGCGCATTAGCAAAATCACCGTTTATCACGGTCAAGGTGTCGTTGTCCTGTCCGGGAAGTTCCGGGTCGTATGGCTCGTCCTTATCCTCCCCATGGGCATAACTCTTGTCTTTCAGTTCGCGCAGCCCGTATGCAAAGGAGGAGAACTTGTTGGGATATTTCACGTCGAATGAGTCCATAACCTCCTGTGACGTTACTGCATTTTCACCTTTCAGACCGTACTCCCTGTTATATTGTCCGGCAATGGCCGCCTCATCCAACACCGTGCCGCCTTTTCCCTGCTGTCCGGGTCTGGGCTTTGCCTGATAGTTCTCGAACTGATAGTAGGTAAACTCCCATCCGCCTCCGTCTGTTTCGATCAGGTCTCGTTTGAACTCTTTGCTGTTGCCAAGCATCTTATCCGGCATATGCCACTCCCTTGCCTTGAAGCTCCATAGCGGATACTGCTGTCGAGGCAGATTGAAGACCTGCCACGAGGTAAGACGGAAATACGCCCCGTCGGTAGAAGCCAGTGTTCCGGCCGGCTGTATCTTTATGGTCACCTTGGTGTCCAGGCGATTCACGAAAAGTCCCGCCGCTTTTCCTTTCTCGTTTTCATGCCCCATCAGGCGGTAAGGCTCACCGGTCTTTGCATCATATAGGGTGAGCTTGTCATTGTCTTCTGCCTTCATGGTGACGAAAGGAAACTCGGTAGGCTTGCCCAGAAAGTTGTACAAGTCCACAGTACGGAAAAATCCGCTCATCAGGTGGTGCCCCTGCATACGCTCCACGTTCACTTCCTTTCTGTCATTCACTTTCAGACGAGCCACCACGTCGCGCAGATAGTAGAGTGACGTTACCGTATCGCACATCTCTATCATGTCTGCCTCGTTTTCCACTCCCTGCATGTTGGAGTAGCCCAGATTGGCTATGGCATAGAGCTGTGCCGTCTGACAGCTCACGGCAGGTATGGTGATTTCCGTTACCTTATACTTTTTTCCACCCTCCGTAATATCGGATAAGTTGTTCATTACATCCGAGAAATACCTTCTGGCTATGACGGGACATTGTTCGGGAGGAACGCTTCCGTCAGGGTTCTTGCGGTCTATCACAAACAGATACAGCGAGTGAATGTGCTGGTCGGAAGCCTCGTCGGACGAGGCACGGGCATTTACTTCCATACTGCTGTAAGTGTCGGGTGCGACGGACAAGGTGAGTTCACCCTCTATACCCTCCACCACTTCCAAAGGGCTTCCTCCCCCTTCTGTCTGCGGCATAAAATCGTCGTGGCATGAAGCTGCGAACATACATAACAGTGCCAGTGCAGGCAGTATTCTTACGGGTATCATTGAGATTAATTTCTTCATCGATGTGTGTCGTTATTGTTTTATTCAAATACGGGAATATCATCTATATCATGCTTCAGCCATGGCACAGACATGATATGCAGGTCGAGCGAATTGGTAAGCGTACTCACCTTGCAATCCAGTTTGTAAGTATAGTTTCTCAGCAATCCGTGATGACGTTTGCCGGGATAGTGGGTTTCGTCATACAGCCGTGCTTTCGCCCGCTTATGAACCTCCGCCATAGAACCGTCGGCTGATGAGTCGTCTTTTTTCTTGAAGTGATAATACAGCGTCACCAGCGGATCGTCGTCCAGAGTGATTCCCGCCCACTGGTAGCTATACACATAGTAGCGCACGGGTCTCTGTGTTTTCGACATTTCTCCGTTTTCCAGCGGATAACGGCACACGGTCTTGTAGTTTCTTTTCTCCATTCTCATCAGGATAGTCTTTGTTCCGTCCTTTCCGGCATCGTGGTAGGGATACTCCTTGAGCGTAAGGTCTCCAAGAAAAGGATTCTGGTTCTTGTAGTTCTCCACCTTTTCCTTAGCCTTTACGGGATTGTCAGGATTGTTGTCGAGCGACTGCGTTTCCGTATTGAACAGCCACGTGTTGTCCACCAGTCCCTCTACCGTGATACTGTCTATCACCACACGTTCCGCCTCAGACACATCTTTCCACTCGAACTCGAACCAGATGCGGCAGTATATGTGTTCCACATGTACGATAATGGAAGCGTCGAAATTTCTGCTCAGCGGAAGATAACCCGCCATCAGCGGATTCTCTATCCGTCGCGACTCGGCTTTGCCGGATTCGGCATTGAGATCGAGTGCATATTCGTATTTGCGCCAGCGCATATATAAGTTTTCTCCGGTGAGGTTCTGCGGGTCCGTAAGTTCATTCTTTATCTCCTCCGTGACATTTGCCACCACGAATATCTCCGTGTTCTCGTCGAAATGCGTCTTGTCCAGATGGTCGGTCACATACTGGTTGTTTTCTCCGGTAGAGTAATCCAGTCCGCTCAAGTCCTTGTATTCCATTACGCGAAGCTTTTTGCTTTGGAACACCGCATACAGCAGGTTGCTCACCTTTCCCTCCTCCAGCATTATTTCTTCGTCGGCGGGAGTCGCAACACGCGAAGTCTCGCCCTTGCCGGCAAAAGAAAACACCAGACTGACGCTATCTCCTCCGGCATCGTACTCGCTGTTGTCTCCGATTATTCCTACCTTTTGGCATGAAGCCAAAAGAAGAAAGGAGATACACACGTTGAATATATGATATATAGTTTTCATGTTCATCTGTTGTTTAGAAAATGTTTTTCGGTCGCCATACCCCGTCGTCCCATTCGGGCGACACCTCTTCCAACTGCCATTTGTGGAAATCCGCCTCAATCCTCTGGTCGGTTACCGAGATGCGTATCTTCAGATGGTCGTTTCGCAGGAGGTAGGGCAGAGGAATTTCGCTGAGACGGCCGTCCTCCAGTTCCACCACCAATTTCGTGATGCGGTTTCCTACGGCATCGGGCATTCCCTGCTGTGTTTCTCCCTGCATCGCCTCACCATAAGAGTTCTGGCAGAGATAGAAGTCGGATATAAGTTGCGGATTATCCTTGCTGTCGTGCTCGGGAGTTATGACTGCCTTCTCTTTAAGAACCTCTACCGCCTCCGTACCCACGCGGGTCTCTCGTTCTACCATCTTTTCAAGATTCATCGTCAGTGAAGGATTCCACCCTGCTGTAGGGATGCTTGCATCTCCGCCCACCCAAACGGGGCAGTCATCGCTTATGTCCCACTTGGGACCTAAAAAGCCGTTGAGCGTATAGTTGAACAGACTCATTCTCTTGACAGCCACCACCTCATCGTCTTCGCAGTTCTCCCTCCATACCAGCACGCTAATCTTTGCTAGCGAGCGAAACAGCGGTATGCTCACGATGCGTCCGCCCGTCTGATTGTCTTCGGGATGAAGCACCAGTTCCTTGTCCTTTTCGCCCTGACTGACGTATGCCTCCATATAGTTTGCCATCGGGAATCCCGAATCTCCGGTGATACTTCCGTCTTCAGTCTGAGGAAGCTCCCCCATGCTTTCCATCGGCCGGGTTATGGTCATTCCCAAGCTGCTCAGCGTACCTTCGGGGCAGGTAGTGGTGAGCAGCCTCTGCACATAGCGCGGCGGATTTGCCACCATATAGAAACGTTTCTTACCCGTACCGTTTATAGCCATCTCCACCCGTAAAGTCCCCTGCGCACCATTGCCGTTGTTCACCAGCGTGTCGCAAAAGAAATCGGGATTGGCGTGAACATCATCGTAGGCATAGATATACAGCTTGCGTATGAGCTTTTCCTCATCTGTCGAAGCGTTCGTTTCGGCAATCGAAGAGACCGAGACCTTTAGTGTTCCCGAATCTTCCTGCCAATCTTCTTGCCATATTCCGCTATCCTTGCCGCACGAAGCAAGCCCCAGCGCACAGGCAGCGGTGAAAAATAAAACAACAGTTTTTCGCATTTCTTAATCCGTGTTTATAAATCGCCCGGTTGCGGGCGTATTATCCAGTCGTTGATCTTGATTTTCGCCACGAAATATTTTCCGGCAGAATCCTTTTGCAGGAAGAATATCATTACATACTCGTCCTGACGGTCGAAGTACTCCTGTGCCGTCATGTCATATCCCTCCATCTTGGTAAGCAGCAGATAATCGATGAGATTGATATCGGCAATCCGCTCTCTGCCCTTGCGGAAGATATTCAGTTTCATCTCGGCATTCTCCATCAGCCGCATGGTGTTCAGCTCCGCCGCCACAGCTTCCGATACGGTTCCGCCTTCGCCCAAATCCTGCCATGTGCTGAAATACGGACGATATACCACCGTTTCGTCGGGCAGGAGGGAATTGTCGTGTGCGGCAAAGCCGTTGTCGGCGGTAATGGTAAAACTGATGTTCTCGTCCTTCAGCGGCACTCCGTCAGCCCCCTGCACCACGATTCTGAACTTGTTTGTCACTTTCGCAAGGTTTACCTCAGTGGTGTCGGACACGTTTTCCCCAATGACCATCTCCACTTCTCCATGCCACAAGGCATCCAGCTCTTCATCCTGTATCCCATCGGCCTTACGCTTCATCCTCACGGTAAGCTCTTGGGGCGAAGCCACATCCTCGGCAAATTCATACGAGCGCGCATATCGCCCCGCCCATGTCACGAGCCGGTATTTTCCGGCAGGAAGGCCGCAGCGGATGCGGTAGCCGTCGCCGAAGGAGACAGCCGCCTCGTCGCTGTAACGCATCACGAAACGGTCGTCCTCGTCGAACACATACACATCCAGCTTCTTCACCTCCGTCCCGAAAGCATCGGTGTACATCATGTTATAATCGTAGCCGAACCCGATGTAATGCTCGCACGGAGGAAGCTCTTCGGTAATGGTGCTGCATGACACAGAGCAGAAAGCCATTACGGCTGCCGTCATGGTTGCCATCGCACCGCATACAGATAGTATCTTCTTTATCATATTTCGTTTTTCATTATATATCGTAATCAAGTATTCTCTCCTTCCATTCGTTCACCTCCACCGTCACGTCGATGAGCGATGGCACCTCGTCGGGTGTTTTGCCGGCGGGTTTCCAGGGGTTTGCTATTTCGTAAGGCGGTTGCGGCAGTCCGAGCGAAGAGATGCTGTTCACCACAAGGCGATATATGTTGTTGCGCACCACGGCAAACTCCATTATCCCCATTTCGTTAGGGTTGTTGTTGTCGTTGTGGCGGTTCCAGTAAGTGTACCACACGGGATAATTGCCATCCTCCTTATTCTTTATGTATCGCACCACGCCCAATGCGGCAAGGTTCTTGTCGGAAGAGTCCGTCAGATCGATACCGTTGTCGCCAAGAGCCTCTTTCAACTTGTCCAACGAGGTGTATAGGGCACGGTTGTAATAATACAGGCTCTCTGCCGTAACCCTCTCCACCTTGAAGTAACCTTTGAACACCACAGCCGTGGATATGGCATTGATCTGCGCTTTTATTCCGGGAAGCGTATTCTCGGAGCAATAGAACAGACGCTTGTAGCTTTCAGTGCCATAATCTGCAAGTGATGTATAGTCGAGTGTGTCCGCCAGATGCTCGGAAGAATAGAAGAACAATCGATCGGAAAGTCTCGGGTCCAGCAGGCACATACGCTTGAATCCCCAGTCGCCGTCGTACACATAATTGCCGTTAGTCTCAAAGCTGTAGAAGTCCACCGGAGTACCCGGCTTTTCATCGGGCGAAATCAGCTTGAAAAGGTTGAATGCCTTGCTCACGTTCATCAGAGCGGCATGCGTGAGAGTGACGCTTATGTTGTTGTCCTGTTGTCCGACTTCGGGAGCGGGAACGTCCACCGCCATGCTGAAGCCATAAGTTTCTTTTCCTTTTTTATAGTCGAAGCGGGCACATGCGCGCTGCACCTCCATGGTGAGATACGACTGCTCGCCGGCAGTCATGTTCACATCGTAGGCTTTAGGATTGCCGTTGTAGGCCGTTGACATAAGGAAATATCCGTCAGTCCATATCTGCTTGAGGTCGTCGAAACCCTCTCCGCCCCCGAAATCCACATAGTGCATACCCAGCTTGTTCCAGTCTACCGGAAGATTGTTGAACTGTCCGAACGCTTCTTTGGTGGCAATTCTTTTTCCGGGGTTTGCAATCACCGCCACACGGTAATGTCCCGGCTCACATTCTATGGTCGACTGCCACAGGGATGAGTTATTTCCTATCTGCATGAAATCCTTCACATGAAACAAGTGCGAAATTTTAAGAGGGCGGTTTATACCTTCCACCATCTTGCCCAAAATCACATAGGCATCTTCCACTCGGCTTTCATCCGAAGTGGCTGCCTCCGTACCTTCGCCTGCTTCTCCCTGACTACCTGTTGAGCTTCGTGCAGCAGCTTCGAAAGGTAACGATATGGTAAGGGTGAGCCAGGCCTTACCGGGCTCACCACCGTTATCCTCACCTAATTCCTCCAACCGGTAGTCCGAGCAGGCAGACAGCAGGGCGAAAAAAAGCAATAGTGAAAAAAAACTTTTTACCATATACTTATGCTGATATTGCTTTTATATTTGTATGCAGTAATTAAAAATCAATGTTGTTCCGGCGAACCACCCAAGGAAGAACCTTCACCTTCACATCAAGGAAGCTGTCCGCATTTTCGTCCGGGTCGGTTGGATCGGGGTCGGTAGGCTTGTTTTCGCCGATACCTTTCACGCTGTTGATATTCATCAGATAGTGGTTGTTGCGTACTACGGCAAACTCCATGGCACCCATAGCTGCGTCCGGGTTGTCTATATGGCGAATCCAGTACTTGTAGTAGCAAACACCGTCAACGAATTTTGTCACAGCGATGTCCGCAAATTCTTCGACAGAGGAATCATTTGTCAATCCGCCCAGTTGCAAGCCGAGTCCGTCGGCGGCATTCGAAAGCAGATCGAAAGTATATAAATTTTCTCCATATTTATACACGTTTCCTGCCTGTCCTCCCAGCTTGTACTGAGCCTGATAGTACAGACCGGTGGTATAGGAATTCATCTGCTCGTTCGAGATCATGGTGTTTTCGAGCGTGTAGAACAATGCGTTTGCTTCCGATTCCTCCGAGCTAAGAGGCTTTACATACTTATTATCGGTATCGTTGAAAGTGCTTTCAGTGAAAACTTTTGAATAAAAATCATTTACGGTTTCTTCGTTCTGATTCTCGAAGTTAGGGTCTTCTACATAGTCGTTAGTTTTGTCTTTTTCGTTTTCTCTCACCTTCATGACAGGGTAGAACTTGGTGTTACCGTTGATAAGGGCTACCTTCTGGAAAACCACCTTGTCTCCATTGGTATTAGCTATACTGAATTCATAGTTATTTGTCGTGTCCTCAATCTTAGCCACCACACGTTCCACCTCCACAGTCACGCTTGTAGGGTTTGTTTCGGTTCCGTCCACGATAACAGATACCATACCGTCAGTATCCGGTTCTCTGTTTACATTGGTCATCATGAATTTACCGTCAGTTGAAACAGCGTTTATTTCATCTTCGCTCAATTTCATGGCTTCACTCATATCAGTTTGATCCGTGAATTTACCATCCAACGGATTCACGATAACAAGCACTTTCTTTTCACCTCCTTTTATTTTGAAAGAAGGGATGGTGTAGGTAATTGTTTTGTTAATATCTGCAAGCTGCAGGTCGCCCGCATCGAAGTCGGTATTTCCGCTGTTCTGGAGTTCGCCGCTCGTTGCATCATACACAAACAGCTTCAAGGAAGTGATTTTCTGCTCACCAGCTGTTCCTTCACTTGTAGTTCCATTCTCGTCGATGGCACGACCGCCTTCCACGTTAGGCATTTCAATGGAAAGAGACATGTAGGCATCGCCTTCATTGCCATGTACTTCGTTTTCGTCAAGCTCATTTTGGCAGGAAGTCATCATCGTAAAAAACAAACCTGCAAGCATAAACTGTTTAAATTTCATAATGTTAAAATTGATAGTGAGTTTTTATTGTTATTCTGTTAATCAGGTTATCGGTTCCCGCGAGCCGGTTCCAGCTGTTTCAGGTTCTCCCCGGCGGCCTTTATACCGGCTTCAGCAGCCTGTTTCAGCAAAGCTTCCGCCTCGTCGTAACGCCCGGTCATCAGGCAAAGCACCCCGCGCACATATACGGCTTCCGCACTGCCTCCCGCTTTTTCAAGATACCTTTCGGCACGCATATAGTTCTTTTCACCGATAGCCACCAAAGCGGCATTGATATTGGCAGTCTCATCGTTAGGGAAAAGTCGCACCGCTATGTCGAACACCTCGTTGAACTCCTCGCTACCCGGAGCATAAGTAGCCGAAACGGCATACATCTCCTCCAGGCTAAGCAGCTGCGGACGTTCCTTTAGCAGCTTCTTGGCTTCCTCTGCATTGAACGCACGTACGGTATAGCGCACCACATAGTCCGAACGGCGCAACGACGGATACACCTCCTTGAGCAGATAGCTGTAAGTCTTTCCTCCGTTTAAAAGCCGCAGGCGGTAGTTTTTGGCATCCTCCTCCATATCGAGGTCTATTATCTCCAGCACCTCTTTGCGAAGTTCCATCAGCGAATCTTCCACCCATCGTCTCAATTCCCGCCAGTCTTCGGGAGTGGACGACACGTCTATAATATCCTCTACGAAACCATATTGCGAAAGCACATATTGCTTCAAAGCATCGGCACGCCCCCCGGCAAGTCTGCCGTTATTGGCAAAGTCCCCTTCGGGCGAAGCATAGCCATGTATGGATATATGTGTGATGTGTGTGTTTGCATCGTTTTTCACCCGGTCGATGGTAGCCCGGATTTTTTCCAACTCCGCCCTGTTGTTGCGATAGTCGGGATAAATCACCGTCTCGTTTACCGGGAAATCCAAAAACGCCTTACCCGATTCTTCCCTTACCTTGACAGGCTCTGCGGCAGGAACCGCAAATGCAAGCACCGGTTGGGGACGGTAAAGAACAGCCATCCTTATAGGTATCATATCCCGGTCGAGCAGCGTTCCCCCGCATCCGCAATGATCGCTTGCAATCATAAGGCTTGCCCCGCTCATCCATTCCCTGTATTCCACTTTGGCGGAATAGTCCATTTCGGCCTTGTCGTCTTTGCCATACTTCAGCATAATGCCGTCGTAGCGATTTCGCCTGTTCACCAGCTCGCGTCGTCGTCCGGTCACCATTACGGGAGGCAGACTGCACAGGCTGTCGCCCTTTACGAGCACCGGTGTAAGAAGAAACGAGTTGTTCGGCTTCACGCCGAGTCCCTGCAACGACATACGGAAATTCACCTCCACATCACCTCCGTTTTTATTCACCCGCAACTTCTGTACACCTATATTTTCTGCTTGAACCGAAACATTTGCCTCTGCTGTCTCTACAGATGCAGAGGCAACAACAAATGTGAACAATATTGTTTTTGCAATACTCCTCATTATCATTCAAAAAAAATATATGTTTATTGATTTCTTTGTATAACCTTGAAAGTGTAATATATATATAATGTATATCAGAATATATACACAAGGCTTAAAGCCAGTTTTGTGGGGCCGAAATAATTTTTCGCATCCGAGGCGGTTCGGTTTCCGCACGAAGCACAAGGATACCTGTCGTAAATCACCCTGTTGTAACCCACGCCTACCTCTGCCTCCAGATTCCAGTGTCTGGACAGAAGCCAGTTGTAGCCGTAAGCCAGTCCGCCTCCCCACAGATCGCCCTGAAAGCGGTTGCTCCTTGTGCCCTCCCACAATCCGAAAGGTATATTCACATTGCCTATATTGAATTTCATCCATTGGGCATGAATACCGAAGAAATGCCCGTTGAACTTATCGCACAGCCAGTATCTCGCTTCCGGCTGCACTAGTATATGTCTCCATTTTTTATCATTGGAAAAGTCCCAGGCATTGTAGCTGCCCGACACGTCCAGAGTCCATTGCCCGGTCACCGCCAGCTCCAGACCCAAGTTTATGCTACCCGTCGCATCATACAGCAAATTACTCTTCAATGCTGCCTTCTGTGCGGACACTGTATTGAAAAAGAATAACAGCAATCCTGCAATAACCGTCAACCATCTTCTATACAAAAACATGACTACCTGAACTTTATATCAATCTGTTGTTTTACCTTGTGTTATATATTTTATAATTCTTTATTTTTCGGGTACAAAGTTAGGCAGCAAAACGAAACTGTTAGTAGTCAAAGTTTCCGGAAAAATTAAACATTCTGTCTCACCCCTGTTAATATATTAATAAAGAAAAAAAGGACGGTAAGGGAGATAGCGGTTCAGTACTACAAATCCTGTTTCCTGCTTTTGCTCTTGAGCTGTGTCGCCTCAAGATTTATAACTCCCTGCTTCTCCTTTATCAAGTCGCACGGAGACATACCGATGTGTTTTTTGCAGAACGAGTTGAATTGTTGGAACGAACAACAGTCACACTCGATTATCAGCTGTTTCACCGTTATGCCCGGCTTTGCCGCCTTGAGAAGAATCATATCCACCCTCTTCTGCAGCATCCATTCCTTTATGGGCATATGAAACTCTTCCGTAAACTTTTCGTAGAACAAACTCTTGCTTATGTGGGACATCTGTATGAGTTCTTTTACACTTTTCACATTCCGGTAGTTGCAAAGTATGAAATGCCTGAATTTGGGAAATCTCGAAACTAAAGGGTAGAACAGCGAAGCAAGCTCTATTTCGGAATAGTTTGAAAGCAATACATAGAACAGCTCCATGCGCTTGATGAACGCCAGCGAATCGTTCATGATTCCGGATTTGTTGTAGCTGTTTATCTGCCTAATGATTTCCATAATCTGTGGACATGCGGGAAGAGAGTCCAGATTGTAGTTTATCTTCGGAGTAAGCTTCGACAGCTTGTCGAGCACAAGAGTTTCGCCCTGTTTCGACAAGGAACTTGAGTGCATAAGGAATGCCTCTGTATCCTCAAGAATCTCAATCGATACAAACGACTTTTCGAGCAGCAGAAACATCTCTCCCTCCTTCACACTCCTGCGAATTCAAAGGTGATTGCACATTATACTTATCTCTCCTGCCAGAATGGTGCTCATTATGCCGTTCTTTAGTTCCATTTCCAGCCTTTCTCCTTTCCTGTATTTCACTATAAGGAAATCTGTTTTTCCCATCAGAAGTTCATCCTGTAATTTGTATATGCGTGAAAAATCTTTCAAAATCTTTTTCATAACCAATTTTCTTCACAAATCTTAGAGCCTGCTTAAATATTAAAAGAAAAAAAGAGTGTTTCCTCTTTCCGCGAAAGTGATTATTTTTAGTTTGCAGACTTAAATAATTATGTATTCGACAGATTTAGAAGAAATACAGTGGCAAGTTATCAAGAAAATCTTGAATATGCAAGAGAGAAAGCGGAAATATGATTTACGTGGAAAGACTTGCCGCCGGTTAGCTTCCAGAAGAAAGGGGATGTTTTTTCCTCAAAAAAGGGACCTGGTAAAAACACTTCATTGGGATACCGATGGATTTATTCTATACCAGAAACGATTGGAAAGCGGCACTTTTGAACTACCCCGTTTTAAGCCGGACGAAGGGCTATGTAAGCTTCAATGGGAAACTTTCCTCATGATAATCAGGGGCATCCCATTGCATAGCACACGATTAAGGAAGCGCTTTATTATCCATACCTTTACCTCATGAATTACGGGCGGATAAAAACCATGTTGGAAGAACAGTTGCGCTTTTCTAAAACTCAGAACGCACAACTCATCGAACAAAATGCAAGACAGGCAGAACCGATCGGCCGGATGGCTTCTCAGATCGAGACATTGACCGCGTCCGTTCATTCACTCGAACAGGCTTTACTATCCAGGGACGCTTCCTTTATTGCCGGCATACTACAACTGCGTTATATCTACTCCATGCCGGAGGAAAGGATTATCAAGTTTTTCGGTGAAAGTGGTTTTGATATAAACAAATCCACCGCGCACGGACTGATAAAAAAACAGCATGGTTGTTCGACTCTCTGGAGCAGACCCTGGGGAGGCAGTCTGTCAGGATGAATATCTGCATATGGACGAGAGCTATTACACGGTATTAGAAAAGGGAGGCAAGTCCTCTACGGGGAAAGCCTCTTGCAAAGTCTACATCTGGGCGGCCTGGCCAGTCATCTGAGGCTGGTCCACTTCTTCTATGAGAATGGTTCCCGTGCCAAAAAGGTCTTAACCCAATATATAAAACCGGATTATCGGGGAGCCATTCAAACGGATGGTTTGGGAGATTATAAAATACTGGAAACGGACGAATATCCACACGCCGTGCGTCTGGCATGCTTTCAGCATTGTAAACGAAAGTTCCTTGACATTAAAGAAAACAAAGATGCTGCAGAAATCATAGAAATCATCAATAAGCTCTATCAAAAGGAACACGAAATGCCTGCGGGATACTCACCGCGGCAGATAATGAAATACAAAAAGAAGCACGCCCCTCCTATATTAAATGAATTAAAGCGGAAACTGCTGGCCATACAAGCGGAGAAGTCGACCTTGCCTAAAAGTTCTTTTGGGAAAGCGGTGAATTATGCCCTCAAGGAATATCCCGCATTGTCGAATTATATACTTGCGCCGGAATACGAACTGGACAACAATGCGATTGAGAGAATAAACCGGTACATCAGTTTGAGTAGAAGAAACTCACTCTTCTGTGGAAGTCATCAGGGGGCAAAGAGAGCCGCACTGATATATTCACTGGCATGCTCATGCAGGATGAACAATATCAATACTTTTGAATACTTTAAAGAATTACTCAACAAAGCTGTCTCACTGAATCCGAATACCGATAAAAATGTGTTGAGAGAATTACTGCTCGACAAATGGAAAAAAAGATAGCATCGCGGAGACGCTTACTGAAAATCAATAATAAATGGTAAATATTGAATAATAATTGTAGATGTTTGGAGATCTACAGCCTATAGGAAATATTCTTATTTACAGAGAGTACACAATAGAGTGGTAGATATTGTAGATGTTTTTATAAATTCAATGTTATAAGGATAAGAAAATCTTACAGAAATTGTTCCCCTAATTTGGGAAACAATTCCTAAAAGAGAGCTATCTAAAACTGCTTCAACAGATCAATGAAACTTGAAAGATCATAAGCATTGTCCACTCGCTTTTTGTCAAACACCATAAAATAACGGTACTTATCTCCAGCCTTATTCGCCCATGTGGTTCCAAGCATGATTTTACGCTCTGAGTCGCTTCCATCCAGATGGTCGCCTTTAACTTCTATCAAAAGAATTTTTCCAGACTTCATTTTAATTATAAAATCAGGATAATGGTTAATAAACCCATTTATGTAGAACCCTTTTCCTCGTTCAAGGTTACGATGCCAATATTTTACATTATCAAGATTGGCTATTTGAGATATTACGCGGTATTCGAAACCATCCACCTTTTCTTCTTCCAAGTATAGACTTCTCGGTATGCCAATTATTTTATCCTTTATCGTTATAGAGCTAGGTAAGCGGTAATTATCCTTTACACTTATCTTGCCTATATCCAATAGCCTTTTAAACTGTTTTACCTTATAAGCCTCTGATAAAGATTTAATCTTAGTATCAAACGCAGCAGCGGTATTCAAAATATTGTTAGCTAGGTTTTGAAGTTTATAAGTATCAACCAATTTTAACACAGACACGATATACCTTCGAATACTTGGTTCGCTAATTGAATTATACTTAGATTTAAGCATATCTGATATACGTCTTGCCAATTGATTAATTTTATCTTCAACCTCTAGTCCTTTTATGTATTCTGAAAATATCTTGAGCTGACTATCATTCAAATTTGTGAATTTAGGAACATATTCATCCTTCTTACGCTCTTCCAAGTCTATCTTTACAGCTTCTGTTGAGGTCTGCTCAAAAACAATATTCTTATCACAAGTCTCAAGATTAAAGTCTTTCAATAGATGAACAGACTCTAAAGATATATCTGTTGTCGCAAAATTAAAAAAATCTGTCTTTACCGCTTGAATAAAAAACTGGGGTAACACTATCTGTTCCGCATCTGCGGTAAATATTTCTTTCATCTCGAATTTGGATACATTTTTCATAATATCTGCCGGGGTATCGTCATTGTCACTATCGGAGTTCTCTACAGCTTCGTTATACTTTGAAGCCTCTTTTAATGCGGTTTTGAGGACTTCTTCAGTTTTTTGATTACCATATTCGGTGTTACATTCATCTTTTACAGAATCTGGTTCAACACTATCAAAGTCTTCAGTCCCGAGATCCTCACAAGAGACAGGTGTCGCTTGCTCATCATCACTAAAAGTGTTTACCACTGATGTTGAAAACAAATCGGGAGTTTGTGGAACAGATTTCGGGATTATTTCTTCCTGAACAGTATTATCTTTGGCAAAGAAATCTTTTGAACTAAATCCAGATTTATTCAGGCTCTCAACAATGCCTGTTAGTGTTCGTTGGAAATCAGCCGAGCAGGTGAATACATACGACAAATTAAGGAACTCACAACTATGCTTTCTTGTATATGGCTGACGAAGCACACGGCCAAGTATCTGTTCTACTGATATACGTGAAGTTTTATTTGCCAATGACGCTAAAATATAGGCAAACGGGCAATCCCATCCTTCTTTAAGAGCGTCAACAGTAATGATATAGCGAACTTCACAATCACGGTCCATCAAGTTCGTATTTTTAAGCTCATCTTTTTCAGCTGTCTTGATTTTAATCTGATCTTCAGGAATACCAATCTCGACAAGCTTAGTCTTTATCTTATCAAAGGTCTCAGTTCCCTCGTTTATCTTAGGTTGAGCTTGGAAAAGCACGATTGGGCGAATGAAATCACCACCGTTAGCTTCTACTTCCTTTGCTTTCACCTCAAGGCTACGCTGAAGATTAATAGCACCGTTGATTACGTCATTGATACTATTCTGATTGTACACGATAACAGGTAGTTTCACCATATTTTCTTTCTTCAATCGAATAGCGTCAATGAAGCTAATTATATTACTATTCCGTTTCGGTGTGGCGGTCAATTCCAAAATATATTTAGGATTGACACTTTGTAAAGTTTCAACACGCAAATCGGCCGTAAAGTTATGGCTTTCATCAATCACCACGACAGGATTAAGATGGGCTATCACTTGAATCAAGCCGGTCTCCTCCGAACCATCTACTTTAGGAGTGTCTTTCGTATAGGTTGGCACAAACTCTGTAAGATTCTCATTTTCACGGTATGACAATCTACCATCTTTTGAATTAGTGGCAAACGATTGAATACTCAACACCAATATACTGAGTTGTTCCTTTACATCCACAGGGCTGAAATTCTGCCCCATAAGTAGTGAAGGTTTATCATATACACGCACTTTACCATTAAACAGAGTGTCTATCTTCTGTCTGTATGGATGTGCAGGATCATTTAGTTTTTCATAAGTCTGCTTCAAAATGATATCAGATGGAACAAACCACGCTACAACTTGTGGCGCCCCATCATGGAAGCTATCGAATATGGAACGTAACGCATTGCAAGCGATAAATGTTTTACCTCCGGCAGTTGGCACTTTCACGGTAATACGAGGCACACCTTTGATTGTATTATCATATTCATGAAGGTAATCGTCTTCTTCTTTTAACGATATGCCCTTACTTGCCCAAAAGGAGCGAAACGCTTCTTTCAAGTTATTCGTACTGTTAAGAAATCCATTGAATTTCTCGATGTCGTTGATGACATCTTGTTGATATATCTTTAGCTCCATAACTTAGAATCTATGAATGTCACGTGGTATTTTCTTGAATATAATATTCATCTTTGCCAATTCCTCTTTCGAGAAAAGACAAATATCGGCATAGACTATATAACTGTCTGCTTTACGAACAATTATATCAAGAGAGTCCGGGCCAAAAGTCGTTTCTAATTTAGACTCGTAATAGAAATAATAGTCAGTGCGGTTATATTCCCCCAATAAATAAGTAGCCTTATATTGCTCATTTTCTACTAGAGGTGACCGTGTCTCGGAGTAGAAAATATACTCTCTAATCTTTTTTATCTCTACCTCTTCATTAAGGAATCCATTTTCATCAAACAACGGCAATCCCAGCTCGTAATAATCGAAAGCTCCACCTAGGCCAGGCATTTGTCCGTCATAGATCTTTGTACCTATCACTTTCAAGCAATTATCATCTATCTTGGGTTTACCTATTTTCTCATACTTGTCCTTATGAACTTCTATAGCGTCAGAAGCCTCTTTAAGCAACTCCTTTACTTTAAGAATATTCTTGGGTGTTAGCCTTTTACAGTATATCTCTTCTTCTTTTTTCCCTTTAAAGGAATAGCCTTGTGCCACACGACGCACACGCTCCGCTGTAATAGTTTCGGCATAATCCATCAGCTCTATGAGTACAAACTTGCGTTGACTGGCTGGATTATCCTTATTCATCTTTAACACCGCATGAGCGGTAGTGGCGCTTCCGGCAAAGCTGTCAAGCACCACACTGTAATCATCCGTAGCTATTTGCAGAATACGCTCAATCAGTGTGGAAGGCTTGGGTGTATCAAAAGGGATTTTACCTTCGAATATAGCTTTTAGCTCTTTCTTGGCAGAGTCTGTATGCCCTACATTTTCTCTAGTCCAAAGAGTTGTTGCCAGTCGTCCTTCTACATTTGTCAAATAAGTTTTTCTACGAATGCCCCCCTTACCACCACTGGTAAAGTAGAAACGAGGCCATTGACCACGGTTATATATTACTTGTGCCTTGGCTTGCGAGATCGACAAATCTTCTTTTAGCATAATGGCCAATACTCCTTTACGAACCTCTTCTACAGGAACTCCACACACCTCAGCTCTACGCCCGGCATCATCAAGTTCACGCAGTTCATATTCACACCAACCGTTCATTATATCCAACATTTCTTGTTGTTGATAGCGCCAACAAGCACTATTATAAGGATAAATAAGCTCACCCGTAAACGGATGTTGAATCGCATAGACCATACCTTGGTGAGTACGGGCATTAGGGGCACAAGGATTGTCACTTGTCCATAGAGCTACATCATTATCGGGATTTTTATAAATCGAATCCATCTCTTCCGTCCTCTCCAACTTGTTTGGCATCCAGTCGGGTTGTTTGCCATACACGACAATATGATCTGTTACCGCAGGTATACCTTTCGAATCGTTCCGGGGAGAATAGGACTTTTCCCAAATAACATCCCCCACAAAACAATTTTGGCCAAATATATTATCCATCATCAAGCGAAGATTACTCACCTCGTTATCATCAATGGAAACAAATATAGCACCAGTAGGTGACAAGAGTTTCTGAAGCATTTTCAATCTGGGATACATCATGCAAAGCCATTTATCATGGCGACTGAGGTCTTCACCCTGTTTCCCTACTACTTCGCCAAGCCATTTCTTAATATGCGGATCGTTTACATTATCATTATATACCCACCCCTCATTGCCTGTATTATAAGGAGGATCGATATATATGCAATCAACTCTTCCTTCATACTTTGGCAACAACGATTTCAAGGCAACCAGATTATCCCCATGAATAATCATATTGCCACTCTCTGTAGAAGATTCGATTTGACCATCTTCTGCCGTGAAACCATATTTATGTTCTAATACGTGAAATGGCACCTCCTGATGGTGCGTCACCACTTTATCCTTTCCTATCCAATTGAGTGTAGGCATATCCCTATCTTTTTATTCTGTTATTCAACAACTCAGTCATGTCAACCCTAAGAATTTCTATTCCTCTATCTATCAAGAAAACTCTTTGCCCGCATAGATCTCCATACTATAAATCATCATCCATAGAATCCCAATAATCCATATCCATTTTCATGACTTTCAACACTTTTTCTGTCTGTAATCCCAAACCACAATCATACATATACTCAGTTAACTGCTGACCATTAATCAATATTATGGTAGGGCTTCCATTTAGACTCTCAACATAATCAATCGCTTCTTTCGTGTAATCAGATGTAGTTATAAAAACACCTTTTTTAGAAGAAGTTCCTGCTACAGCACCTACAAAACTTTGAATTTCTTTTCGTCCTACATTATTATGTTCCGCATAACGCTTTGCTTGAATAGAAATATGATTAAAACCTAATATATCCTCTTTAATAATGCCGTCAATTCCTCCGTCATTGGTCAGTTTTGTAACAATACCAGAATTCTTAACTTCACCTCCATATCCCATCATCTGTAATAACTTTACGACTAAACGTTCAAACTCATAAGGTTTCTTGGAAAGAATTGTAGCTAAAATTTCAGAAGAAATTGACTTCTTGATATTGTTATATGAATTATCTAAATTTTCTTGCGGAGTATGTTCCTCACTTACAGATTTATTAGCCATTGGATCACATCCCTTAGATTTAACGATCTTTTTAGACGAATTAGCCAAAACCGCATTCTTCACATAAATAGTTATTTGTTCGTCTGTACTATTAGACAACATTTCAAGGCCTTTCAAACTAATCTTATAATCCCCTCTTTTGGGTTTCTCAACAAGTCCCGCAATAAACAAATAACTTAACGCCCAACTGATACGATCCAAAAAGATATTACCATTACCTGATGGATACCATGCATTAATCTCATCTTCAGTCAATTGAAAGTATTTAGCCAAAGGATCTCGTAATTCCTTGGTTCTCATAACAGCACCGGAACTTAGTTCACGAAGTGCTTGAAGTCGAATTTCTTCAAATTGAGGTATCATGTTCTTTGGTATTTAACAGGTATAACTTTTATATGCAAAGTTAATAAAATCTGCCTATACAACACCTTTCACTCTCTTATTTATGCCAACAAAACCCTAAAAAGACAACCATAGAACAAAATTAGAATTAAAACATAGGTTATAATCTCAATCAGAAATTTCACCTATCTTATCTCCCGTGATCGCCACCTTTATAACCCCATCCAACCTGTTTTCGAAGATACGGTAAGCCTCCTCAATCTCGCTCAATGGAAACTTATGGGTAATAAGAGGCGTCGTGTCTATCTTACCTTCTTCTATTAGGTTAAGAATCTCGGCGCAATCGCAGCCATCCACCCCACCAGTCTTGAAAGTCAAGTTCTTGCCATACATGTCTGGCAAAGGAAGAAGCTGAGGTTTATCATAGAGGGCTACGATGGTGACAATGGCGTTCGGACGGGCACAATCCCATGCCAAGCGGAAGGTATCCTCACTCCCCGCAACCTCCAATACGACATCCGCACCGCCATGATCGCTGTTACGAAGAACAAATTCCTTACAGTTTTCGGGATCTGTCACCAAGACTTCCGGATAACGCTGGCGAACGAACCGGGCCCTTTCCGGAGACTTCTCGCAAACAATAATACGTCGTGGCTTCTTCAACAACACGCACAACAAAGTACAGATCCCCGTAGGACCAGCGCCAATAATGAAAACCGTATCCTCCTCTGAGATCTCCGAGATGCGGGCAGCCCAAAAACCTGTCGCTAACACATCACCGACCAGCAAAGCCTGCTCATCGCTAACCGTATCTGGGATACGATTCAAGCCTCGATCCGCATAAGGAACCCGGACATACTCCGCCTGCCCCCCATCGATACGACAGCCCAACGCCCAACCGCCATTGGGATCGGTACAATTATTGACATATCCACGCCGGCAGAAGAAACACTCTCCGCAAAAGGTCTCGACATTCACGGTCACCCTGTCACCCGGCTTGACTACAGTAACATCGGCACCCACCTTTTCCACCACACCAACCATCTCATGCCCAACGGTTATTCCGGGTACCGCACGTGGTACGCTACCGTGTTTGATATGAAGATCGCTAGAACAGATACTACCCAAAGTCACACGTACGATAGCGTCCCATGAATCCTGTATTTCCGGTATCGGTTTCTCCCGCAATTCAAATTTCCCTTGTTCAATATAAGTGTACGCAAGCATGATATTTTCTTCTTTTAGTTAATCGCCTTACAAAGATAAGGATCGTATCGCCAAAAATATCAGATATATCAGTAATTTGGGTACAACCTGTTTCATTTTTCTCTCCTATCTTTATCGCCATAAATACATAGCATTCTCGTAATGAATATAAAAACAACAAAAATTCAAGAAGTATGAAACGAATCGTATTATTCATGGTCATGGTCTCAATGGTATGTATCGCCTCTTATGCGCAAAAGGCTGCCGAAGGGACAAAAGTTTTAGTGGCTTACTTCTCGGCAACGGGAAATACTGAAAAAGCGGCCCAACAAGTCGCATCTATTGTCAGCGGTGATCTTCACAAGATCCAACCTGAGAAAAGCTATACCTCCGCCGATCTGAACTGGCGGGATAAATCCTCACGCAGCAGCGTAGAGATGGACGATCCTACATCACGACCGGCCATTATCGATGATTTGAAGAACCTAGCGGAGTATGACACCGTTTACCTAGGATTTCCCATCTGGTGGAATCAAGCCCCAAGACTCATCAACACCTTTTTGGAAAAATACAATCTCTCGGGTAAAACCGTTATCCCATTCGCCACATCAGGCAGCAGCAGTATCTCGAACGCAGAGAGCGAATTGCGGAAAGCCTATCCGGATGTGAACTGGCAAAAAGGGAAGTTGATGAACGGAGCGACAGAAGAAGATATCAAGAATTGGACTAAAAAATAAATGATTATGAGAAAGAATTTTGGAGCGAAGCCTTTGAGCTATCCGCAACCCGTATTTATTATCGCCACGTATGGAGAAGATGGAACTCCCGACGCGATGAACGCCGCTTGGGGCGGTATCAGTGAGATGAATGAGATCAGCATGTGTCTTAGCGCCGGTCACAAGACAGTTAAGAATATCCTGAAGCGTAGAGCTTTCACGGTAAGCATGGCAGATGCCGATCATGTCGTGGCTTGTGATTATGTAGGTATCGTGTCGGGCAATAAAGTTACCGACAAGTTTGCCAAAGCAGGATTTCACGCTACAAAATCGGACTTCGTAGATGCTCCGTTGATCGACGAATTGGCCGTGGCTATCGAATGTAAATTAAAAGATTACGATCCGGATACTTGCATACTCCGTGGCGAGATCGTAAATGTCAGTGTTGACGAGCGTGTACTTGATGAGAACGGCAAGGTGAATGTAGCTAAAGCCGCTCCCATCATCTTTGATCCATTCAACAACGACTATTTGAGAGTGGGCGAAAAGGTAGGAAATGCCTTTTCCGATGGGAAGCAACTGAAAACATAAAAGAAAAGTCCATCTAAAGTTGTTATATATGTAAACTTAATTTATATTTGCACTATGGAAAAAAAATGAATATTATGCAAGCAAATCCTAAGATCGGGAGTATGGACGCTGTATTAGATAAATTATACGGCAAGGTTGGCTCACCAGAAAGAGAGGAGTTTCGCAAAGAAGCATACTCTTATTGTGTGGGGCAAATTATTAGTGACGCACGGAAGCAAGAGAAAATGACACAATCCGAGTTGGCCGAAAAAGTAGGAACTAATAAGACCTATATATCAAGAATTGAAAAAGGAATCATAGAACCGGGAGTTGGTTTATTTTTCCGTATTATTGATGCGCTTGGCCTTAAAATTGAAATCGTAAAGCCTATCATGTGAGCAAAAAGAACTCTCTCAGATCGCCTCTGTTAAGATTGTTTTCCAATATGAGTAATAAAAGGGGCAAAGGCGTAATCACTACGGCTTTACCCCTTTATACATCAGCTCATGAAATCAATTTAGAGATATCATACCCACGTTCCGTTATCTTCCCCAGTAAATCTTCCCGAACCGCCTCCGGTAAGTTCCTCTCACGGCTCAAGATCCAGAGGTATTTATCCGTGCTGCTTCCTATCACCGCATATTGATAATCCGCATCAAGTTCTAAGATATAATAATCCGCATAGAACCATAAGAAGAAAGCCACTTTCAATTTTCCGGGATTATTTTTAGGGTCCGGTTGTTTCGCACGACCGGTGGCTTTCTTGTGAACGCCGCCTTTATATCCTTCGTTCTCCACACGGATCTTTCCGTCCGGAAGCAACGTATACGTGGCCGTCACATCCGTCATGCCTCTCTCAAAATGATTCTCATAACGGGCGATTTCATACCATCGCCCCATATACCGTTTAACATCCAGTTCCGGTACGGTATGATGATCTGTTATATTCATAAGTTTCTCTATTGTTGGATAAATGTATGTAAACCCAGATTCCTGTAATTTAGAGGGATGGACGATTTGCCCTTTTGTCACGAACGACGCTCCCTCGCCAAACTTCAGCCGAAAAAAGAACTCAGGCAAAGGGATGATCCTACGGATCTTATCCGCTCTCGCTAACGTATGAGCCAACTGCTTTTGGGTGATAAGGTCTGGAGAAACCAAATTTACCACACCCCTCATCTGCCTATTCCGTATGATATACCCAAAAGAGCGGCATAGATCAAACAGGCTGATCCATGGAAAACGCTGTTGCCCGTTACCGATCACGACACTTACCCGTGAGAAGCGTTGCAAACGAAGCATCTCTTTCAAGGCCCCTCCATCCTCAGACAATACGACACCAAAACGGGTAATGACAAGCCTCACATCCGATGAGCATGCGGACGCTTCCTCCTCCCACGCCCCACACAACCGGGCCAAAAAATCCATTCCCCGGCAATCATGATACTCGTCATATTCCCCGAAAGCCGGATAATAACCTACGGCGGAGGCCGAAATAAACAACTCAAGTTTCACGCTTCTCGTGTTTATGGCATGCACCAACTGTCTGGTCACGCAAATACGGCTATCATACAACTCTTGTTTGTAAGCCTCCGTCCAACGTTTATTAATGGAAGCGCCCGCCAAATTAATGACGACTTCACAGGATTCCACGCATCGGCATAATTCATCAAAACAATCTTCCTTAAACAAATCCCGACCTAAAGGGATAACATCATATCCTTTTCCCTCCAAAAAAGATGAAAGATGCTGACCGATATATCCGCTTGCCCCGCTGATCGCTATTCTCATAATCAATACTTTTCTATTAAAACAAATCCACAAGCAATTTAGATGGCAATTTCCGGTTCTATTTTAGTATCCCAAACAGAATATCGACTAAAAGAAATCGGTTCGACAGAAAACAACTATATTTGTCCTCATTTAATAGTAACTGAATCATGGCAGACAATTATCTGGAAAATAAGTACGCAGAATACCAAGCCCGGAAGACTTCCGGCACTAGAACGGGGCATACAACGAAGACACTTCATAAAACAAGAAGAGTCTTCATCACTGGTGGAGCCGAGGGGATCGGGAAAGCGATTGTAAGGGCTTTCAGAGGAGCCGGACATCGTGTGGCCTTCTGCGACAAGAACGAGACCTTAGGAAAAGAGACTGCCCTACAAACCGGGACACAATTCCATCTCGTGGACGTTAGTGATAAAACCGCACTAGAAGATTGCCTGCGAAAGATCATCGAGGAGTGGGGAGATATTGATATCATTATCAACAATGCAGGTGTCAGTCAGTTCTCATCCATCACGGAAACGAGTGTAGAGGATTTTGATAAGATATTATCCATAAACCTACGTCCCGCGTTCATCACTTCCCGGCGATTAGCGCTCCATCGGCAATCTCTCGATACCCCCAATCCATACGGCAGGATTATCAACATCTGCTCTACCCGTTACTTGATGAGTGAACCCGGTAGCGAGGGTTACGCCGCCTCTAAAGGAGGTATCTATTCTTTGACGCATGCGTTGGCCTTATCGCTCTCGGAATGGCATATCACGGTAAACTCTATCGCTCCCGGTTGGATACAGAATAACAATTACGACCAGCTTCGTCCAGAGGATCATGCTCAACATCCGTCCGGAAGGGTGGGAAAGCCGGAGGATATCGCCCGTATGTGCTTATTTCTTTGTCAAGAGGAAAACGATTTCATTAATGGCGAGAATATTACAATTGACGGTGGGATGACCAAGAAAATGATCTATCTCGACTAAATAAACATCCGTATATGACACAAACATCGAACATAGAAACCAACCGTCTTGTGCTCCGTCCTTTCAGCGAAAGCGATGCTCCTGATGTTTTTGAGAGCTGTAAGAATCCAAACCTAGGCAATAACGCCGGATGGAAACCTCTCGAAACGATCGAAGAGACTATTGATGTACTAAATACCATATTTATCGGAAAAGAAGGGGTTTGGGCTATCGTATCAAAAGAGACTCAACAAGTCATTGGCTCCATTGGCATCATTCCTGATCCCAAAAGAGAAAACCCACATGCTCGCATGCTGGGTTATTGGCTAAAAGAGGAGTGTTGGGGACAAGGCTTCATGACAGAAGCAGTGCAATCCGTATTGAATTATGGGTTCACTCAAATGAATTTACATTTGATCACGGCAAATTGTTATCCTCACAATCAACGCTCACAACGTGTATTAGAGAAGAATGGATTCGTATACGAAGGACGGCTTCATCAAGCAGAGCTAATGCATACTGGACAAATAGAGGATCATTTGTGCTATTATCTTGACCATCATTCCTTTTCAAACAAAAACAATAGTTTATGATAGTAGTAACAAAAGATTTATATACGCTCAGGAGTTGGGAAGGTCAAGATACGGAATCCTTAACCTTGCACCTTAATAACAAGAAGATCTGGGATAACTGTCGGGATGGATTGCCTCATCCTTATACAAAAGAAAATGCCCGCTGCTTCATCAGCCAAGCACGAGAAAAAACTGAAATATCGGATTTCTGCATTGTGGTTCATGGTGAGGCAGTCGGCAATATAGGTTTTGTGAGAGGAACGGATGTGGAACGTTTCAATGCGGAAGTCGGTTATTGGATCAGTGAGAGATATTGGAACCAAGGGATTACCTCTGAAGCGTTAGCCGATGCGATCCAGTATTATTTTGAGCATACGGAGGTTATTCGTATATTCGCCACGGTGTATGAATATAATCTGGCATCCATGCGGGTATTAGAGAAAGTGGGATTCAAGAAGACTGGCATCTTCCGAAAAGCTTGTTACAAAAACGGACGATTCATCGATGCGCATCATTTTGAGATCGTAGCGGATGAGAAATTAGTTGGGAACAAAGACTTATAATCCATTTATGCAAATAAGACAATTACAGGTAAACGAATACGATAAGGCATTAACCTTGTCTTTGGACGTGTTCATCCAATGTGGCAAGAATGACTTCGACGAAGAGGGATTGAAAACCTTCAAGAGTTTCATTTACAATAAGGATCTGGTAAATGAGCTAACCATTTACGGAGCATTCGAGGGTGAGTCATTAATAGGTCTAATCGCGACAAAAAATGAAGGAAAGCATATTTCCTTATTCTTCATCACGCCTATGTATCAAGGAAAAGGTATCGGCAAACGATTATTCGAGGCCGCTATCCAAGATAAGCCAGTCTCGGAAATGACAGTCAATTCCTCTTCCTATGCAATCCCAATCTACCGGAAATTCGGGTTCGAACCAATCTGCGAAGAACAAACTACACATGGGATGAAGTACACCCCGATGAAGCGAACGATAGCCCGTCCCTCCTTCGAGGACTTCAATGAGCTTCTTCTGCTTTGGGAAGCGTCCGTACGTAGTACCCATCATTTCCTAAAAGAAGAGGATATCTTATTTTATAAAGAACTTGTTCCCGGATATTTCCCATTGGTAGAACTTTATATCATCCGAAATGAGCGAGGAAAGATCGCCGCCTTCATGGGCTTAAGCGATGAGCTTATCGAGATGCTTTTCGTACATCCGGAAGAGCAAGGCAAAGGATTAGGTAAACGACTTATCCAATTCGCCTTGCAAGAGACACCCATCCGAAAAGTCGACGTAAATGAGCAAAACACAACCGCACTTCATTTCTATCAGCATCTGGGATTCCAAGTGATAGGAAGAGACGAGACGGATTCCTCCCACAAGCCATTCCCGATACTTCATCTTCAAGTTACACTTCCTTAAAAATTTAAGGGAATGATCTTAACACAACAACAAAGATTGAGAATGGACCTAAAAGAGAGACTATCAAGCCGCTGTCATATAGAGGATATCCATGAGATATTATTTTATGTACAAGGGAACCAAGAACGGAAAGCAGAGCTATACGATCTGATATTCGATCCGGATGATGCCGTTAGTTATCAAGCGTTATGGGTCTGTAGCCATTTCTCGACCAAGGAAAACGAATGGCTATATGATAAACAGGATGAGCTGATAAATGAGGTGCTTAACTGTGAGCACTCCGGTAAACGACGCATTCTCTTGAACTTGCTTGTACGACAGCCTCAAGCAAATCCCCCACGGGTGGATTTTCTAAACTTCTGCCTGGACCGGATGCTTTCAGCAAAGGAATTACCCGGTGTGCAAACGCTTTGCATGAAACTGGGATATGAGTTATGCCGTCCCATTCCAGAGCTATTACTGGAGTATAAGACACTACTTGATCTGGCGGAACCCGATTTACTACAAATCTCTTTGCGAACCGTACGTAAGAACATCTTAAAAAAATACGATAAAACATGAGAAAGATTTTCACACTATTCTTCTGTGCCGCCTCCTTGGCCACAGGACTAGCGCAACAAGAATCCTATTTTACCAATCCCGTGATCCACGGTGACGTAGCCGATCCTTCCATTATCCGGATCGACCAGACTTACTATATCACTGGCACCTCCTCGGAATGGGCCCCTTATTATCCGGTTTTCACCTCTACCGATCTGGTGAACTGGCAGCAAACCGGACATGTATTCGACGAAAAGCCGGAATGGACTAAGTCCTCATTCTGGGCTCCGGAATGGTATCAGCATAAAGGGAAGGTATATGTCTATTATACGGCCCGGAAGCAATCGGATAACATCTCGTGCATCGGTGTCGCCGTGGCGGATTCACCTACGGGCAAGTTCAAGGATTACGGCCCGGTGGTAGAGTTCGGGAAGGAGGCGATAGACGCGTTTATCTTGGAGGATAAAGGAAAACTTTATATCAGTTGGAAGGCTTATGGATTGGATAACCAACCCATAGAGTTATTGGCCTGTAAGTTGACGGACGATGGGCTTCGCCTAGACGGAAAACCTTTCAGCCTGCTGCGTGACGATGAGCGTCAAGGTATGGAAGGTCAGCATTGGTTCAAGAAAGACGGATATTACTATATCATCTACTCCGTGAGAGGCTGTTGCGGCCCGCAAAGCGATTATGCCGTATCCGTGGCTCGCTCGAAGAAGCTGGAAGGCCCTTACGAGAAATACCAAGGAAACCCGATCTTGCACGGAAGCAAGGACGTTCTCTCCATCGGTCACGGAACGATTACGACAACACCGGACGGACGCATGTATTACCTATGCCACGCTTACCAGCCGGGAAGCGGCTTCTACCAAGGTCGCCAACCTTATCTGCAAGAGGTGAGAATGGGCGAGGATCATTGGCCTCACTTCGTAACCGGGGAATATGCGAGCCGCACGCAACCCATACCATTTGCCGAGTCCGCACAAGTGCCGGTATTCGATTTCTCGGATGATTTCACCGGTGCTACCTTGCGTCCCGAATGGAGTTGGAACTATCCTTACACGGATATCAAGACCGAGATCAAGAACGGTAAACTATCTCTATCCGGAACACCGAAACCCGGCGTAAAGACTGGAGCGGCACTTTGTTTACGCCCAACCTCCCCGGATTACACGTTGGAAACAGCGATCGTAAACCGGAATGACAGTTGGAAAGGAATCACGATGTACGGCGACGCGAACAACCTGATCACCTGCGGATGCGCAGGAGACCGGTTGATATTGAAATATATCCTAGAGGGGAAAGAACATCCATTGGCCGATCTTCCTCTTCCCGCCTCGCCTTTATATCTACGGATGAAAATGACCGACGGTACGCATAGCACGTTCTACTGGAGTAAGGACGGACAAGCATGGAACGAGATCGTCGGCGAGGCTCTCTCCGCGCAAGAGACCCGGTCGTTGATTCAATGGGATCGTATCTCCCGTCCGGGATTGTATCAAGAAGGAAATATTACGGCACCGGCTGTTTACGCTTACAGCCTATTAAAAAATGAATAATGGAATCTAAGTTTCACACGTTTACCCATTCGACACAATCGATCTCCTTACCGGAACGATTCACGTATCCTTTCCACTATACGCCGCATCCTCTATGCGTGATAGCGGCCGAGGAGACGCAGGCATACCTGAAAGAACGAACCGAATGGCGGGAAGAGTTACAAACCGGGAAAATGTTTGGTGTGTTGGTGGTTCGTACTCCCGCCGGAGCGGTCGGTTATCTGGCCGCATTCTCCGGTAATCTAGCGGGGAAGAATGTACATCATTTCTTCGTCCCTCCTATCTATGACCTATTACAACCGGATGGTTTCTTCCGGCAAGAGGAGGAGCAGATCAATGAGATCAATGCCCGTATCCGGACCCTACAAACCTCACCCGCCCTCGAGAAGGCACGGCATGTGTTAAAAAACATGCTCAAATTAAATGATCATATGCTGCGATCTTCCAAAGCCACACTCAAGGAAATGAAAGAGGCGCGCGATCTACGCCGGCAATCTCCCTTGACCGAAGAGGAAGCTGCGCTTCTCATCAAAGAGAGCCAGCGAGCGAAAGCCGTCCACAGCCAACTAGCGAAGCTCCTGCGATCTTTTAATGAGAATGCACAGGCCAAAGTGAATCAGCTTGAGCAAGAGATCGAGCAACTGAAGCAAGAACGCAAGCGACGGTCGGCAACCTTGCAACACAAGCTGTTCGAACAATTCCTGATCATGAACGCCCGGGGCGAGGTTAAGGACTTATGCGAACTGTTCGCTCCTACCTCACAAGGTACGCCGCCTGCCGGAGCGGGTGAATGCGCCGCCCCTAAACTCTTACAATACGCCTACCAGCATCAGTTGGAGCCGATCGCCATGGCAGAGTTCTGGTGGGGCGATTCTCCCAAGACGGAGATTCGGCACCATGGATATTATTATCCGGCTTGCAAAGGAAAATGCGAGCCGATCCTCCATCATATGCTACAGGGATTGCGGGTAGATGAAAATCCGTTATTGGCGGACTCTCACCGGGAGACGAAGCTGGATATCCTTTATGAGGACGACTATTTGTTGATCGTCAATAAACCGGCGGGTATGCTCTCCGTCCCCGGCAAGGGAGATGTGGACTCCGTCTATCAAAGGCTATCGATCCTTTATCCGGAAGCCACCGGCCCAATTATCGTACATCGCTTGGATATGGCGACATCCGGCTTGCTACTCGCCGCCAAGACCAAAGAAGCACATCAGAACCTGCAAGCCCAATTCAAGAACCGAACCATCCAGAAAAGGTATATCGCCTTATTAGAGGGCGAAGTTCCCCAAGATGAGGGCGAGATCCGTCTCCCGCTATGTCCCGATCCTTTGGACAGACCCCGGCAAATCGTAAGCGAAGAATTCGGGAAACCTGCCTTTACACGCTACCGGGTATTGGAACGGACTTCCGGAAAAACCCTTATCGCCTTTTATCCCCAAACCGGACGTACCCACCAGCTACGGGTACACGCCGCCCATCCCCTAGGTCTTCATTGCCCCATCCTTGGCGACGAACTTTACGGGCGAAAGGCGGAACGGCTCTATCTGCACGCTGAATATCTAGCATTCACGCATCCTATCACTTCCGAGAGGATAGAGATACGTGCCAAGATTCCATTTTCTCAACACTAAAATTGTCTATTATATCCAATAACTAAACAGATACTAAAGATGAGAACTATCAGAAGTAAAATATTAATAGCCATGGGATGGGTAATGCTTATTAGCGTCATTGTTTTAGGCTTCTTCGGCATCCCTACTGGTATACTACTGTGCGCCTTGATAGGACTAGCCTATGGAGTCTATAAACAAGATAAGCCTTTCCGTCTATATTCTTCTATCGCCCTGATTGCGACTATCGCCTTTTTCATCGTCTTCTATATACAACTTCAACATATGTAAATAACCGTATCAAATCCCTGTAATCATTATGGAAACAAATTATCAAAAGTTCTTGGCGGGCGAGTATTGCAACCATCTGGATCAAGAAGTCCTGCAAATGATCGTCCAGACGAAAAACCTACTCGCTCGTTTGAACGCAACCAATATAACCGACAGCGCTACAAGAGATGCCCTCTTACGCCAAATGCTAGGAAGCATTGGCAAGTATTCCAGCATTGATATAAATTTCCATTGCGAATGCGGGAAGCACATCTTTATTGGTGACAAGGTCATTATCAATATGAACTGTACGTTTTTAGACGATAATATTATCAAAATAGGAAATAACGTCCTCATCGCCCCCAACGTACAATTATATACGGCTACGCACCCGATAAATGCGAACGAACGCTTCGTGAATGATTGGGACGAACGATCGGGGGATTTATTTTTCAGGACAAAAGCCCTCCCCATCACCATTGAAGACAATGTTTGGATTGGTGGTGGAACGATCGTCTTACCCGGCATCACGATCGGGAGGAACAGCGTGATCGGGGCAGGCAGTGTAGTGACAAAATCCATTCCCACCTATAGCGTGGCCGTCGGTAACCCATGTAGAGTGATCAGAGAGTTACCCAAAGAAGACTTATAAGAACTTGCCACCCATAAAATCACCGGCATTTCCTAGGTGCCCCATGCCATGAGCATCCTAGGCAAAATACCTCTGTCAAGTCAAATCCGGACAGATCCGTAGTGGGATCTTTGGGAACGACCTCCCCATTCTCGTAAACATACACTAAAAGACGTTCCCCTGCCGCATTCTTTACATACATAGAAGGGATATCACACTGCGGACACCGATACTTTCTCATCATCTAATCTTTTCTTTATCTTTTTATAAACATACAAAAACGCAGGTATCAAGAATAAGTCAGCGGCAACCCAAGCCAACGGATCACCGAAGCAAACGCCCAAGAACCCAAAAGCGGGAACCGCATACAAGCTCACCAAGACACGTGCGATCATCTCTGAAACACCCGAGAGCATCGCAAGGTTGCTAAAACCTACCCCTTGTATCGCGTAACGCAAGATACACAGTAGCCCGACAGCCGGGAAGAACCAGCAAGAAATATGTAAAAACTGCTCCGTATAGTCCAGTATCTCGACCTCAGATGAAGCCACAAACAACAAGGCCAGCCAACGAGACCCCAGCATCAAGATCATCCATGTAGCGGCGGCATACGTAAGCATCATCAACGAACTCACCTTAATTCCCTGCAAAATACGCTCCGGCTTTCCCGCCCCATAATTCTGTCCGCAATACGTAGCCATGGCGATACCCAAACTCTCAAAAGCGCAAATGAAGAACATCTTGATACGGGCAGCGGAAGTAAAGGCAGCGACACAGGCCGTGCCCAAGGCGTTATTAGCGCTCTGCAACATGATACTGCCAATAGCGGTAATAGAAAATTGCAATCCCATCGGAACCCCCATCGCCAATAAGGTACGGGCCAGTCCGGCATGAAACCTTCGATCCTCGGAGGAAGTAGCCCGTAAGATCGGGAATTTCCGAAGCATATATAAATAACATAGAATGGCGGAAAGCCCTTGCGAGAAAACCGTAGCGATAGCCGCTCCCATCACGCCCCATCCTAACACCAAGATGCAGAATAAATCCAAGAAAACATTCAAGACCGTAGAGAACAGCAAGAACCAGAATGGAGTTTTGCTATCTCCCAAAGCCCGCATGATACTTGCCAACAAATTATAGAAGAATGTACAAGGAATACCGATAAAAGTAACAAACAAATAATCATAGGCCCCATCGAAGATATTCCCGGGTGTCTGCATCCCCCGCAAGATATCCCGGCAATAGAAACCGGAGACAGCGGCGATCACCACGGACATCACCGTAGCCAATTGCAACCCCACCGCCACGTAACGGCGCATCGTCGCATAATCCCTCGCCCCGAACTTCTGAGCTACCGGGATGCCAAAACCAGCGCAACATCCGTTACAGAATCCCAGAATCAAGAAAATCACCGAGGTACTGGCTCCTACGGCAGCCAGCGAATTTATACCTAGAAATTTACCTACGATAGCGGCATCGATCAAGGAATAAGTCTGCTGAAGTAAGTTTCCGAGCAATAATGGCATCGTGAAACTGAATAGAAGAGGGAATACAACTCCCCCCGTCATCTCTTTTGAGTTTGCCATACATCTAACAAATAAAAGGATTTAAGAAAGACGGATAAGTCGCTACAAAGGTAATCAATCACTAATAAAAAACAATTCCCGCCCGCTATTATTTTAAGCGGTAATTTACAAGAAACAACGATGCCCATCGTAAGGTCTTTACAATGGGCATCGTAAGATGTTTAGAACAGGCATTGTAAGATGCTTACAATGGGCATCCTAGCTTTCTTATTCCAAAGAGAATGAATAGGGGCGATCACTATCCTGCGTACCTCGCTGTTTATTAGGGGTATCGCTCATTTGGTATTGAATTTTCGCGCCACCTAGCAACTGCTCATGTGTCAAGAAATTGCGGGTGTATGTCTTGCCGTTTACTTTCATACCCTTGATGTAACGGTTCTCCCGATCAGCCTTGTCCGCTTGGATCAACACCTGCTTTCCGTTATCCAAATGGAGTTTTACGGATTTGAACAGAGGAGTACCTAATACATATTGGTCGGTGCCCGGACATACGGTATAGAAGCCTAAGGCAGAGAACACATACCATGCGGAAGTCTGTCCGTTATCCTCATCGCCGCAATAGCCATCCGCCTCAGCGGTATAAAGTTTGTGCATGATCTCGCGCACCCAGTATTGGGCTTTCCAAGGCTCGCCGGAATAGTTGTATAGATACACCATATGCTGGATGGGTTGGTTGCCATGGGCGTATTGTCCCATATTCATTACTTGCATCTCACGCATCTCATGGATCATACCGCGGCTATCCATACCCAAACGACTAGGCATCTTGAAGACGGAATCCATCATATGATTGAATTCCTTCTTTCCTCCCATTAAGTCGATAAGACCTTGCGGATCGTGGAAAACACAGAAACTCCAATGCCAGCTATTACCCTCGCAGAAATCACGGCTCCAGTCCGTACCTTTAAAAGAAGGGTTGAACTCGCCCTTATCAGAGCGTCCGACCATCAACTTATATTTTGGGTCGTACACATTCTTATAGTTGTTAGCCCGTTGCTTGAAGATATCGATCTCGCTTGCCGGCTTGCCAAGTTTCTTGCCCAAGGTATAAATCGTCCAGTCATTATAAGCATATTCCAAGGTACGAGCCACATTTTGTCCGATACCGATATTATTCGGTACATAACCCAGTTTATTATACTCCTCGTAAGCGACACGACCGGAAGCCGTTCTCGGCAGTTGGCTATTCGCGTCATGCTTCAAAGCTTCCCAAAGCGTCTCGATATCGTATCCTCTCAAGCCTTTGATATAAGCGTCGGCTACCACGGAAGCGGAGTTATTGCCGACCATGCAATCCCGGTGGCCCGGACTTGCCCATTCCGGCAAGAAACCGCTCTCTTTATAAGCGTTCACCAAACCTTCCTGCATCTTTTGGTTCATCTCCGGATACATCAGGTTCAAGAAAGGGAAAAGACAGCGGAACGTATCCCAGAAACCGGTATCGGTAAACATATAGCCCGGCAAGACCTCACCGTTATAAGGGCTATAATGCACGACTTGCCCTTTGGCGTCGATCTCATAGAAGCTACGGGGGAAAAGCAAGGAACGATACAAGCAAGAATAGAAAGTACGCAAGTTATCGATGTTCGTATCCTCTACCTCGATCTTACCTAATTCCCGGTTCCAGATTTCCTTACCTTTGGTCACTAGCTGATCGAAACCAGTATCTCCCACCTCACGCAAGTTTAACTCGGCCTGCTCGGTGCTGATGAAAGAAGAAGCCACGTTGGCATGCACCACCTCGCCGGCCTTTGTCTCAAAACCGATGATAGCGCCGGCATGGTTTGTCTTCACCTCCGACTCATCCAACTGGATCGCCCCGTTCTTAACCGTAGAGGAGAACGTGAATGGCTTATCGAATTGGATCACGAAATAATTCTTGAAGTTACGGGGAACACCGCCCGTGTTCTTCGTGGAATAACCGATGATCTTACGTTCCGCAGGCAATACCTTTATATAAGAGCCTTTATCGAAAGCGTCGATCACGATATACGCTTTCTTGGTTTCCGGGAATGTAAAGCGGAACTTAGCCGCACGTTCCGTCGGAACCAACTCAGTAGTCACGTCATGATCGGCTAGATAGACCCTATAATAATAAGGTGTAGCCACTTCCCCTTTGTGAGAGAACCAGCTAGCCCGTTTCTCCTCGTCGAAGACCAAGCCTTCGGTAGTAGGCATAATGGAGAACTGCCCGTAATCGTTCATCCACGGGCTCGGTTGATGGGTTTGCTTGAATCCCCGGATCTTATCCGCGTCGTAACGATAGGTCCAGCCGTTGCCCATCTCGCCGGTCTGGGGAGTCCAGAAGTTCATACCCCAAGGCATGGCCGTGGCCGGATAGGTATTTCCGGTAGATAATTCGTACTTGGATTGGGTACCGACTAACGTATTCACGTAGTCCACAGGATTCTCTACGGCGGAAAGCTGCATGCAACAGGCTATCCCTATCGCTAAAAACCCTTGCTTGAAAAAAGATGTTTTCATGTTTGTATAGAATATTAATATTGTCTGTATTGTAGAGACGGGGCGTGCCCCGTCTCATCCCTGCAAAATAGTAATTTAAGATACGATCAGTCTGTGGGAGACGGGGCACGCCCCGTCTCTACAACTTGGTGATTGTGTAGGCGGTAACGTTGGCCGCTTTCCGGACAAATGGCGAATCCTTCGGAGTCAAATACAAGGCGATGGCCGTACTCACTTACCCAACCGATCAGGCGGGATGGATTCCCTACGACCAGCGCATAAGCCGGAATATCCTTCGTTACCACCGCCCCGGCACCGATCATGGCATACCGCCCGACCGTATGTCCACAAATAATCGTAGCGTTAGCTCCGATCGAGGCCCCCTTGCCAATCACCGTCTCCTTATACTGGTCTTTCCGAGAGATAGCGCTACGCGGATTGGTTACATTTGTAAACACGCAACTAGGCCCCAAGAACACATCATCCTCGCAAATCACCCCCGTATAAATAGACACATTGTTCTGCACCTTCACGTTATTCCCAAGGATCACACCCGGCGATACGACTACATTCTGGCCGATATTACACGCTCTGCCAATCACGCATCCCGTCATGATATGGGAAAAATGCCAGATATGGGTTCCTTCCCCGATCTCACAACCGGCATCGATTACCGCTGTCTCGTGCGCTTGATAACTCATATCAATCCTCTTATTTATAGATTAGGAAAATAGTAGGTTTCTTGCTCAGATCGGGAACTTTACCCGCCCATTCCTTGACCGGGCGAGTATGGATATACTCATCCTCACAGGTTATATTCGAGGCGATACACAGTTTCGTAGACGGACGGCACGTACGGATCAACTCCTCGGCCAGTTTATTATTCCGGTAAGGAGTCTCGATAAACAATTGTGTCTGATGCTCGGAATAAATTCTTCCCTCCAATTTCTTGATCGTGTTCGTTCGCTCGGAAGCATCGATCGGCAGATAACCGTGAAAAGCGAAACTCTGTCCGTTAAAGCCCGATCCCATCACCGACATCAAGATAGACGAAGGCCCCACCAACGGTACCACCGGATAATCCTTCCGTTGGGCGATAGCCACTACGTCAGCACCCGGATCTGCGATCGCCGGACAACCCGCCTCCGAGATCACGCCTACGCTCTCGCCTTTCGCCAAAGGAGCCAGATAACCAGCTACTTGTTCCGGTGAGGTATGTTTATTCAGCTCATAAAATGTCAAGTCATCGATCACGATCCCCTGCTCCACCTTTTTCAAGAAACGGCGTGCCGTACGCACGTTTTCCACGATAAAATGCCGGATAGATAAGATCACGTCACGGTTGTACTCTGGTAAAACACGGCGATGTTCCGTATCGCCCAAGGTAACTGGTATAAGGAAAAGAGATGCTCGCATACTGTTTGTTTTCCGCGAAAGTAGTACTTTTGCCGCAAACTAACAGAATAATCATGGCACTTCCTATTGATTTTATTACCCGTACACGGGCTTTACTTGGCGAGGAGTTCGATCGTTTAGAGGCAGCGTTAAGCGCTGATGTTCCCGTAAGTATCCGTATCAACCCGATGAAAGGGACTCCCGCTCCCAAAGCAGGTGCTCCAGTCGCTTGGTGCGAGAGCGGTTTTTATTTGCCGGAACGGTTGTCTTTCACCTTCGATCCTCTATTCCATGCGGGGGCCTATTACGTGCAGGAAGCGTCTTCCATGTTTCTGGAACAAGCGATCAAGGCATACGTGAAAGAGCCGGTACGTTGCCTGGATTTATGCGCCGCCCCGGGTGGCAAGTCCACGCATCTGGCGAGCTTATTGCCGGATGGAAGCCTGTTAGTGAGCAATGAGGTGATCCGCAGCCGGAGTTATGTATTGGCCGAGAATATCGCTAAATGGGGCCGCCCGGACACGATCGTTATCAATAATGACCCGGAGGAGATCGGCGAGGCATTGCCTCATCTGTTCGACGTGATCGTCACCGACGTACCTTGTTCCGGTGAGGGCATGTTCCGGAAAGATACGGATAGCACAGGCGAATGGAGCGTAGATAACGTACGGCTTTGCGCCTCCCGTGGGCGGCGCATCATCCATGATATCTGGAACGCCTTGAAACCCGGAGGTATCTTAATCTACAGTACATGTACCTATAATACGGAAGAGGATGAGGAGAACATACATTATATAATAGAGGAGCTGGGAGCCGAGGCATTGCCTATCCCTACCCAAGAGGAATGGCAGATCACCGGCGCCCTCCGGTTTGAACATCCGGCTTACCGCTTCTTCCCGCATAAGACACGGGGCGAAGGCTTTTTCCTCGCCGCCCTCCGGAAAGCGGAAGGCGAGATCGAGGAGATTCGTGTCAAGTCCAAAGGGAAAAAAGAGCGGGGAAAAGCCGCTCCGTCCATCCCACAGGAGGCCCGTCAGTTCCTTTCGGATGAAACTTCATTTTCTCTCGAATGGAACGGCAGTTTCCTTCGAGCGTATCCCAAAGCCCATTCGGATCTATTTTCACTCATCAATGCCAAGCCTTTACGGGTACTTTCCGCCGGTATTTGCCTAGGAGAAGCGAAAGGGAAAGACTTTATCCCATCTCAAGAGTTGGCTTTAAGTACTGCCTTAACCCCCAACGCCTTTCCATCCGTAGAACTGGAATGGGAAGACGCTATTAAATTCTTAAAGAAAGAGGCGCTCGTCTTACCCTCCGGTACAGATAAGGGATATGTGTTGGTACGCTACCAAGGACTTCCGCTAGGTTTTGTAAAGAACCTTGGCAACCGGGCCAATAACCTGTATCCGCAAGAGTGGCGTATACGGACGGGATATATTCCGGAGGAAATCAAACTATTTTTAGGACGATAAGACCACTATATAGGCATAAAGCCACACGTATATACGTATAAGACCACACTTACGTACGTGTAGGCCGATGCGTATATACGCATGAGGTTACGCCTATATACGTGAGAGAATCAATCCTAATCCACGAATCGCAACGTAAACAAGGCGGCCTCCATCCGGCGGATCAAGTTCGCCTTTTTTGATTCCGGGGCATAGACAAAGCTTTCCGCTACAATAACCCGCCCTTTTTTCTTGTCGAGCAGGGCATGGCTGACAAACGGGCCGCCCATCTTATCTCCTTCCATACGCCAAAGACCACGCAATACGCCGCGGTATTCGCCACGGTAGGTGATCGGCTCGTAAGAAAGCTCGAAGCGCTTCTCTGTCTTCATATAAGAATTCGGGAAAGAGCCCGGTACGTTCCGCCTCACTACAGAATCACGCATAGCGACCAGATAATCTTCGGTAAATGCCTCTTGAGCCGTATAGGGAAAACTATATACCAAGATATCAGTCCGTCCCCGATTTGCGTTATTCGAGCCCCAAAAGAAATCAGTCTCTTCCTTATAGGCCGACATATCTTCCGGCACGAACAGCGAGATACCGAAACGGGACTTCAACTTCTCATTGATCCAACTGCTATGGCTCTTAGAAAGTCCAACTATCCAACGTTCCCTTTCCACTCGATTGAAATGGTTGACCAACCGTCCTTCATTTAATAAAAGAAACTCGGTTAAAGCAGCGGTAGTCGGAGCATACAGAGTCACAACATTCTGACCGCTGGCCCATTCATCGGGACTCTCTCTTGTTCCAGCTTTCGTATACCGATTAGGATCTACGGATACGATCAAGATATTTCGTACGTATCGTAATAAACCGGAAAAGCCCGATGGCTCCGAATAGGTGACACGCATAGATGCTTCCGCTTGAGGCAAAGCAGGTATCGGCGCTCGCAATTGTTCTTGCAGCAACTCCCCCACCTCACCATTCCATGCGTCTCGATCCATTACAACCACCACCTCGAAAGGCCATCCGGTAGCCCGCCGTAGCGAGGCCACCGGAGAGGACGAAGTCCAATCACAAGCGGAAAGCCCCACCACTAGGCTAAGGCAGATCCATAGTAGTACAGTTTGTGTTCTCATAGCATTCCTGATTATTCGTTCTTAAAAATTAAATCACACACCGCAAAAGTACAGGAAGGATCGTAAAGAGGAAAGAAATGGTACCGGACAAAACAAGCGAACATCAAACAACTAATAATCACACATATAAACCACGCAATGGGAGATAAACGGATAATATTGCCGGACAATCACGACAAACAAAATAACTTTAAGCTTTATAATAAACGGACATAGGCATCCAAATCCGTCTTTTCATCCAAGCCTAGACGTTTTTTTAAACGGCCTTTCGATTTGGTTAACGCATCCGGAGTATTATTAAACACGGCTAGTTGCTCCTTTCGGGAGAAATTCCATTTGATCAAGCAACATATTTCCTGCTCATGGCGGGTAATACTGTATTTATTTCTTAGATCGGTTAAGAAGTTATTAAACAGAAGATCGGTCATACCAATAATCTCAGCCCATTCCTCTTTACTTGGATTCACATGGAGAGGATCATCTTTAAGGGCACATAAAAGCTTAGGTACATCCACATCTACTTTTCCGGTAGCATTGTCCAATAAGTTATTATCGCCGGAAAGAACAAGGATCTCTCTCTCCAACTGCTCCATCTTCTGGCGATAGGCCGTCAGCTCCGTCTCGATCCGGTCATAAGCCTCCGAGCGGATGACCAGAGAATCCCGTTCCCGCTCCAAGCGTACGACTTGCTCTTGATAGGAGGCTAATTGTTGTTTATAGCGATACATATTCGCTTTATTCTGCCGAATGCGAGAACGGACAGATTCATTTCTCTCCCGGATACGTCCCGTACGTACTCCCAACAAAAAGCTAAATACCACCGCCACGATCAAGGCTAAGCAACCAGCCCCCCAATCAACAAATCCCCAAAACTCCCCCATCCCGGTTACCGTATGGATTTATTTCTCAGATAATCATAGATAGCCAATTGCGAACGCACTTTTACCGGATTATCATCACACTTAAAATTATTACGTAACTCGCCATCCAAATAACAAGCTTTCACGTTGTCACTTAGCTGGATATTCAAGATATCGATTATCTCCCTCTTCAGATCCGGATCAAGGATCGGGAAAGCCGTCTCGATCCGTCGGTTCAAATTCCGACGCATCCAATCAGCCGAGGTAAGGAAAAGATCCTCCTGACCATCATTCAGAAAATACCAAACCCGGGAATGCTCCAAAAACATATCCACGATACGAGTAACCCGGATGTTAGCGCTATAAGGTTGGTTCGGTACCAGGCAACAAATCCCCCGGACAATCAGATCGATCTCTACCCCCGCCTCACTCGCATGATAGAGTTCCTCGATCATATGTTGGTCATGCAGTCCGTTCATCTTTAATATGATCCGTCCTTTTCGGCCTTCCCGCACATGCTCGATCTCCCTCCGAATCCTACCAGTCAATTCCGAGACCATATTGAAACGGGCCACCAACAAATGGCGGAAAGTAGGTTCTTTCATACGCCCTTCCAAAACAGCGAATACTTTATTGATATCCGTAATAATCTCCGTATTCGAAGTCAATAACGCCATATCCGAATAGATCTTGGCCGTCTTCTCATTGAAATTACCGGTACTCAAATAGGCGAAATCACGCCGTTTAAGTCCCTCGGACGTATCCTTCCGAAGAATGACCGCAACCTTCGCATGTACTTTCAAGCCCGGAATACTATAAATGATACGAATACCGGCCTGCTCCATACGCTCTGCCGTACTCATATTATTCTCCTCGTCGAAACGGGCTTTCAATTCCACGAATACCGTCACTTTCTTACCATTCTGGGCAGCGCTGACCAGCGTATTAATCACGGCCGAATTCTCTGCCACTCGATACTGGGTAATCTTGATCTCATCCACCTTCGGATCAAAGGCCGCCTCCATCAAGAAGCGGATCAAATAATCGAACGACTCATAAGGGAAATGCAATAAGATATCCCGCTTCTTCACGGCCTTGAATACCGACCCCATCTCATCGAGGAAAGGCACACGCATAGGCACCGGTGGCTGCTGCTCCAAATGTTTTCCCGCCGGATTCGGCAATTTCATCAAGTCTTGCAAATTATTATATCGTCCACCTAACACCAAGTCCTCCGACGTAATACCAAAGGCATCGCAAACAAAAGCCAGAAAATCATCCGGCATCGCTTGATCATACATAAAACGGCTCAAGGCTCCGATCTTGCGCTTCTTCACCTTCTTACGGATATTCTCCACGATATTCGCCCGGCTCTCATCATCCAAAAAAATATCCGCATCCCGGGAAATCTTGATGCTGTAACAGCCATCAATAATATAACCGGGAAAAACATTCTGTAAATTCGCACGGATAATGTCGTCGATAAACATGATATAATATTTCCCGTCATGCGGAGGCAACTCTATAAAACGGGGAACTTTCGCATAAGGAATCTTCATCAACGCATAATGATACTCGGGTACGAAGCCCGGCTCATTCATCCGCTTGCTCCGCTTAATCATACGGATCACAAGGTAAAGCCGACGATCCCGGATGAACGTACGTATATCACCGGCTTGAATCATGACCGGCGACAGGAATGGGAAAACCTCCTCATTAAAGAAATTATGGACAAACTCTTCATGGAAAGGTTCCGGCTTCTCATTCTGGTATAAGTAAACATTCTGGCGATTCAATTCCGGCAATATCTTCTCCGAGAAAATACGGTAATAGTCCCGTTGCTGGCGGTTAACCTCCCGGGTGATAGCCGCCAAGGTCTCTTCCGCCTCAGCTGCGCTCTCCTCCGAATAATTCTTTTTCATGATTACCCCCCGGTGTTCCGCAACCCGGATCTCATAAAATTCTTCCAGATTCGAGGAATAGATAGAAAGGAACTTAATACGCTCATAAATAGGCAGCGTATCATCTTCCGCTTCCAGCAAGACACGGTAGTTAAACGACAACCAGCTTAAGTCCCGTTTAAAATATTGATATGAATTCTCCATAATATTCTTATCTTAGGCGTGTAAATATAGATACTTTCGAGCAATAAAAGAAATTGTTATGATTAAAGTTGGATTGCTTTCAGACACCCATGCGTACTGGGATGATAAGTACGCCGAATATTTTAAAGATTGCGATGAGATCTGGCATGCGGGCGATATAGGCTCCGATCTTTTGGCCGCGAAATTCGAGGCATTGAAACCTTTCAGGGCCGTATACGGAAATATAGACGGACAAGCCATTCGCCTGCAATATCCTAAAGTAGCTCATTTCAAGGTAGAAGACGTGAACGTTATGATGACTCATATCGGAGGTTATCCGGGCCGCTACAATCCCGAGATCCGCAAAGAATTATACGATACACGGCCAAATCTATTCATCTCCGGACATTCGCATATCCTGAAAGTAGTATTCGATCGAAGCTTGAAGTGTCTGCATATGAATCCGGGAGCGGCTGGGAAAAGTGGCTTTCATCAAGTACGTACCTTATTACGTTTCGTTATTGAGGGAAAGGATATCAAAGATTTGGAAGTTATAGAGCTAGGGAACCGGGCATTATAAATAATTAGTTACCGCAACAGAAACTCTCGGCGAAAAGAATCGTATTTTGCAAATAAGCGAACTCTTTCTCAAAATATTCGCTAAACACCCCGGAGTTCAAGTTCTCCTCGATTTGTTTCGCTGTCCAAAGCTTTCCGCTACGGCGCTTACATTGATTTAATTGCTCTTCCGTACGTAAACAAATAACATAGAGAGATACCAAATGTTTCACCTTCTCGTTCTCAAATGTATAACGGATCAGGAAGCGTGGAGCAATTGATTTATCTTGCGCCAAACTTCCGAGAGTCTCTTTGACCGTGCTATCTATACTATGTCGGAAGAGCACGTAATTATGGAACGGATAATCCATCGTATCCGGAGAGACAAACTCATCCTTACTTCGTCTCACCAGATATAACATACCATTATAAACAACGGCGATACGCACGATCGGATGATAATATTTCTTCGGTAAAGAGCGGCTGACCGAACGTGCGATACAACCGATCACCTTCCCATTGTCATTCAATACGGGAAGCCACATTTCCTTTTTCAAGCTACCTTGCATCAAGGACAAACGTATTTGCTCATAAACAATGACCAAAACACCGATTACCAATCCCAACTCCCGGTATAAGAAACGTTCGGTACGCATATTCTGCATCGTTTCCGGCAAGATACTATATAACAAGATGATGAAAAGATGCAACGTGTACAGGTTCTGTACCAACTGAGCGAGGAAATAAAATTCGTTCAAGGTAGTACGAAGCAAAGTACGTTTAAAAGAAGGACGTTTCGAATCGCGTATACGTTGTATGACCGTTCTCCTCGTGAACCCCACGATTGCTAACGCCACGACCAGTAATACTTCCGTGATAAGAGGAGAGTATATAAACAACACTGGTTCAAGCTTGAGACAAAGAAATACGGAATATAAGACCAATGTGCCCGCCGATGGCAGAAGCATAAATTGGTATACCTTATCCTTGCTCAACACCTGAAACAAAAAAATACAAACAAAACAGAAAGTAACCCCAATTATAAAAGATAATAAATAAGAAAAATAGTTATCCAAAAACATGAATAACAACAATGGCAATAAACCTATCGCCTGATTATCTAGACCTTTCTTTACTCTGTTCATTCCTTCCCCCCCTTTAGTCCACTTTTATATTAATAACAACAAAGATTGTCAAAAGTTCATGAATCATATATGCTTTTCCGCATGGTACGACGAGCGTACCAGCGGAGCGCTCTCTACTTTCTTAAAACCTTTGCCAACGGCTTGCTGTCTATAATATTCAAAGCATTCAGGAGTCACATATTCAGAGACGGGAATATTCTTGCGAGAGGGCTGTAAATACTGCCCGATTGTTAAAACAGAAACACCCGCCAGCAAAACATCATCCATTAATTCAAGCACCTCATCCTCGGTCTCGCCCAGTCCGACCATGATACCAGTCTTGGCTACCACACCCCGCTCAGCGATTCGTCGTAAAACGGATAAGCTCACGTCATACTTTGCGGCGCTACGCACTTGCGGACTGATACGGCGTACAGTCTCCATATTATGGGAGATAATCTCAGGCGCCGCATCCACGACCTGATCAACCAGATCCAATCGTCCTTGAAAATCCGGGATTAAGACTTCCACGGTCGTTTGAGGATTCACCTCTTTGATCGTACGGATCGTATTTACCCAATGAGAAGCGCCTAAGTCTGGTAAGTCATCACGATCAACGGACGTGATCACCGCATGCTTGAGATTCATTAAACGGATGCTCTCCGCTACATTCGCAGGCTCTTTCGGGTCCAACGGAAGAGGTTTACCCGTTAGCGTATTACAAAAACGACAAGAGCGAGTACATATCTCACCACCGATCATGAATGTAGCTGTTCCCCGGCTCCAACATTCACCCATATTCGGGCATTTACCACTTGTGCATATTGTGTGAAGGCAATGAGATTCAACAATGCTTTTTGTCTTCGTGAATTGCTCATTTCCGCCAAGCCGGATCTTCAACCAATCCGGCTTTCTTAAATGCTGCGCCATGTCTTACAAATTATTGAATAAATAATTAGCCATCTTCGTATACAAATGGTAACGGGTATTACCACCGTATATGCTATGATTCCGATCTTTATAAACATGCATATCGAACTGCTTACCCGCTTGAACCAAAGCCTCGGCATATTCCATTGTTTGCATAAAATGAACATTATCATCGGCGGTTCCATGAACCAGCAATAACTTGCCTTGTAAGTCTTTCACCCGGCGTAACGGAGAGGTAGCCGCATAGCCCTCGAAATTCTCTTGCGGGGTACGCATGAAACGCTCCGTATAAACGGAGTCATAATATTTCCAGTCCGTCGGAGGAGCTACAGCGATACCCACCTTAAACGTTCCGTTTCCGGTACTCAAGGCCATCAACGTGTTATAACCTCCGAAACTCCAACCCCAGATCGCGATACGATCCTTATCGATATAAGGTAACTTGCCCAACGCTTGCGCAGCCTCCACTTGGTCTCTGGATTCCAGCTCGCCCATTCTCAAATAAGTACATTTACGGAATGCCTCACCACGGGCACCGGTTCCACGACCATCCACACATACCACGATAATACCATTTGAGGCCAGATATTGCTCCCAATCGAAACCGTATTGATCCAATACTTGCTGGGAGTTAGGACCACTATATTGCGTCATCATCACCGGATATTTCTTCGACGGGTCAAAATCAGCGGGTTTTACGATCCAAGCGTTGAACTCATAATCCGAAGCCGTATGTACCTTCATAAATTCCTTCTTAGCAAAAACATATTCCTTCAGCTTACTCTTCAACGCGGCGTTATCTTGCAGAACACGTAGTTCCTTTTTGGTCTTCGTCTCATTCACCGTAATCTTCGCCGGGGTATTCGCATTGGAATAAGTATTTACGAAATAAGCGAAATTGTCACTAAAGACCGCCTTATTCATACCCTCTTCCGTAGAGAGTTTGGTCTTTACGCCTTTCGCATCGATCTTATAGATAGAACGGCGGATCGGGCTTTCCTCGGCAGACTCGTAATAGAAAGTCTTCGTATTCTCATCCACGCCCAAGAACTTCGTGACATCCCAGTTCCCTTGAGTTACCTGACGTTGCATAACACCTGTCGGGGAATACAAATAAATATGGGAATAGCCATCTTGTTCACTCACATAGGTAAACCCATTGTTCAAGAACTGGATAGAAGTCAGCCAATCAGAATCTACGTAGCATTTATTTTCCTCACGCAAGATCAAACGGAACACACCGCTCTTCGGATTCGCGTAATACATATTGAATACATTCTGCTGGCGGTTCAATGTCATGATAGCCAACTGATCCGGATTCTGCGTGAAAGTAATGCGGGGAATATAGAAGTCGCCTTCCACCGGGACCTTCATCTCTTTCGTGTCTTTGGTGACTACGCTATAAGAATGTACGGAAACCTTTGAATTCTTCTGCCCGGCCTTCGGATATTTATATTCGTAATACCCCGGATAAAGTCCCTCACCATACATCTGCATAGAATATTCGGGCACCTCGGACTCATCAAAACGGACAAAGGCCAGATACTCGCTATCCGGAGACCACGCCATTAGATTTGTCACCGCAAATTCTTCCTCATACACCCAATCCGTGATGCCATTCAATATCTTATTCAACTCACCGTCCTTGGTGACTTGTACCTCCGTGTCGAAATCAAACTTACGTATCCAAATATTATTATCCCGTACATAAGCGCACATACGACCATCCGGCGAGAAAGTCGGGATCATTTGCTTACCCTTGGCATCGGAAATAGGCTTCACATAATTACGACGCACGTCATAATCATAAACCACCGCCTTAGTAGAGCGACGATAAATAGACTCCGTATCCCTCCAAACCAAGATATGATGCCCGGTACTGCTGATTGTATATCCATCAAAATCCGTAAAGGTACATTCACGAGCTTTACGGGCATTAAACAATGTATCCACAGGATTTCCCGTACGATAGGAATATTTAATGATCATACTCTTATCGGCGTTCATGGCTGTGTAGTGTTCTCCATCCGGCAGGGATCGCATCTCTCCGATAGCCGTCACTTGACGAAATTTCCCATCGGTTATTTCTTTTAAGTCAACATGCTTGCTTCCGGTTTGTGCGGCCACACATCCGAATACGGCCAACGAAAGCAATAAACTAAAACCTAATCGTTTCATTTATACTCTTTATTTCAGATTGAAACGCGAAGTTAGCATAAAAAAGTGATTCAAATTGCGAGAAATCGTATCTTTGTCTTATGAAAAAAACTAAACGATATTATGAATTTGGGGATTTTCTACGGGATCTATTCAAATTCAAGGTTCAGAAGATTTCCATAAACGCAGGCTTCACCTGCCCGAACCGAGACGGGTCTAAAGGATGGGGCGGTTGCACCTATTGTAATAACCAAACATTCAGTCCGGAATACTGTCATACGGAGAAAAGCGTTACCGAGCAATTAGAGGAAGGCGTACGTTTTTTTTCCCGCAAATATCCGGATATGCGGTATCTGGCCTACTTCCAAGCCTACACGAATACATACGACCGATTAGACTCTCTTATTCGTAAATATGAGGAAGCGCTTGCCTATCCCGGAGTGGAAGGATTGATTGTCGGCACTCGTCCGGACTGTATGCCGGAAGGTTTATTGGATTATTTCGCGGAGCTTTCCCAACGAAAATTCGTCATGATTGAATATGGATTGGAAAGTACGCTTGATAAGACCTTAGTCCGCATAAACAGGGGGCATACCCATGAAGAATCGGAATCCGCTATCCGTCGTACGGCGGCAAAAGGTATTTACACCGGGGCACACCTGATACTCGGACTACCGGGAGAAAGTAGGGATGAAATATTACACCATGCGGATGTCTTATCACGCCTCCCGATCACGACACTTAAACTGCACCAATTGCAGCTAATCAAGAATACCCGCATGGCGAAAGAGTTCAAGGAAGATCCTTCTGATTTCCATTTATATACGGCTGATGAATATATCGAATTAGTGATTGACTTCATAGAACGACTGAACCCCTCTATCGTAGTAGAGAGGTTCGTATCACAATCCCCCAAAGAGCTACTGATCGCACCGGATTGGGGTTTAAAGAATTTCGAATTTACCGCTAAGGTAAATAAGCGGATCGAGGAAAGAGATACATGGCAAGGACGACTACTTCAAGTCTAAGGCGACATCACCATAAAAGGTAATAGCCTGTTTATTCACGGGTGTCACATTGATTGTCACCGAGCCATTCGGATAGACTTCCACCCGAAACATGTATACATCCTCTTTGGTCTTTACACGGAACTTGATTTCGGAACTACCTTTCTTTTCAGAGGTTTGCTCCTTCTCTGTCGCCACTTCTTTAAACGTCAAACCCTCTCCACCACCATAAGGAGCAGAGTAAGCACGTCCAAAGTAAGGAAGATAAGACAGGATCGAGTCACCATGTATTTCCAATGAGTAGGGGGAAGTAAGATTGACGGATCTCCCGGCCATCGGTACGGCACGATCCACATTGATCTTAATACGACCGCTATCCACGATCTCCCTCACTACTTTCTCTTTTTGCTCCTTCCGCTCTTGCTTACTTTGAGCAAAAAGGGATTGCCCCGCACAAAAAAGGACAATCCCTAAAAATCCAACTAACCTTGTTAATCTCATAACCTTAATAAACTAAACACACTATTAATCACTCTATATAGTAAAGACAATCCTTCGGGTGAATAGTTTAATCTAAAAAGGTCAAATTAAGGCTGTTTATATTTCATTATCATATTAACGCAAATTATCCAAGATATAATCCTGTACGGTAAAATCTTTCCGTACGATCGTATCACCGGGCACACGTTCGTCTGTCGTGATCGCTAAATTCTCATCGCCTAAAACTTGACGGCTCAAGAAGCTCATGATATCGTATTGGTTCCGGGACATAGGGAGCCCAGAGATCTCATGCCCCGCATTCTCTACCTTATAAAAATAATAGGAAGCTTGAAGATTTTCCAGACTTTTCGCTACAGCGGATGATCCCCATAAACCGCCGAGGTTCTCCATAGCGGCTTGTTCAAAAGGAACGGTTTTATCCGCATCGCCATGGAATAGCATAATCGGACAAGGCATCTTTTCCCAATGTGGAGGAAGCACACTAGAGACCGCGCCGGCATATGAGATCACACCGGCATAGTTGAAACCAGCCGGTAGCCTTTTCGCCAACTCATGGCCGTTACATAAATCATACTCTGCCTGCAATACCGTAATCGCCCCGGCACTCGAACCGCTCGCTACGATCTGCTCCACATCGATGTTCCAATCCGAGCTTTGGTTGATCACGAAACCGGTAGCATCATAAAAATCCTCTACCGCCGTATCGATCGCATGCTGCAAGGCTGCGATAAAGTCCATCGGAGAAGAGACTTTAGAAGGATCCAGATTCTTCAAGGTGGTACGATAATCCGTAGAAACGACCACAAATCCGTTTCGGGCGAGGAACTCGAAATAGGGAACATATCCTTTATCCGCCTTATCTCCCCCTTTAAACCCACCGCCAAAAGCAAAAATCATCACAGGCTTTTTTGAGGCGGGCGATATAGAAGGCAACTCATACTTGTCCAAAGACAATGTATCTGTCCCTTTTATAGAGAATACGAAATTCTCTTTTTGAACTTCCACATTCGCCACAGGTTTAGGCTGCGTACAGGCGAACGAACAGACGATCCATAAAGCAAATAGCGAATACACCCAATTTCTGTTCATCTTATTTTCGTATCAGAGGTTATTTTGTTCCTTCCTTCAAATCATCCAAGAACTTATCCACTTTTTTGGCAGCGTCTTTCACGCCCGCTTTCATTTTCAATCCGGCGTATGTCGCTTGCAATTTAATGATCTCCGCTTTCTCATCAGCGTTTAACTCTTCCTCGAACTTGGCGTAAAGATCCTTGGATAGATCCGAGAATTTCAGATCCGCCTTCTTCCAGTCCTTATTGGTATAATCAGCGGCCTCCATTTCCACCTTATCTACAAAATCACTAAACTCCTTCACATATGAATCCTTTGATTGGCAGGCGCTCAAAGCGAACATAACCAATAACATGAATAGTACTTTCTTCATCTTTTAATTAAAAATTAATTCGTTATACAACACAAATATATGCAAAAAGGTTAAACCCTTGTATATGTCGTATAACTTTACGTAATTTGCTATCCTATTTTCTTAATCAGATTAATAAATTTATGGAGAAAAAACATCAGTACCGAGGATTAACCAAACAAGAAGTAGAAGAGAGCAGGCGCCTTCACGGCGAGAATGTACTTACCCCGCCCGAGAAAGCTTCGTTATGGAGCCAATTCTTGGAGAAATTCGAAGATCCTATTATTCGTATATTATTAGTGGCATGGCTCTTGTCCATGATTATTGCCGGTGTACATTGCTGGGGGCCTGAGGCGAAAGGTTTTACGGCCTTCTTGGAGCCGATCGGCATTTTCTTCGCGATCATGCTTGCCAGTTGCGTGGGCTTTTTCTTCGAGGTGAAAGCGAACAAGGCATTCGATATCTTGAATACAGTCAATGATGATATTTTAGTGAAGGTAATCCGTGACGGGAATATCTGCCAAATACCGAAAAAAGAGGTCGTCGTAGGCGATATCGTTGTTTTGGAGACAGGTGAGGAAATTCCTGCGGATGGACATTTGCTTGAAGCCATCTCCCTACAGATCAACGAATCCACACTAACCGGTGAACCGATTATCAGCAAGACAACAAACGAGGCGGATTTCGATACGGAAGCGACTTATCCGTCCAATGTAGTCATGCGAGGAACGACAGTCGTGGACGGACATGGCGTAATGCAAGTAGAAAAGGTGGGTGACGCTACCGGATACGGTAAGGTCTACGAAGGCTCGCAAATCGAGAGCGATGTAGAGACTCCTTTACAAATACAGTTGAAAGGCTTGGCCGGAGTGATCAGCAAAGCCGGATATACGATCGCCGGAGTGACGTTCATCGCCTTGACCGTAAAATTCCTTTTATCGGATAGCTTCCCCGGGATGCCGGCGATGGACATCATCGCCCATATCCTCAACTACTTTATGGTAGCGGTTACGTTGATCGTGGTATCCGTTCCGGAAGGATTACCGATGAGTGTCACGTTAAGTTTGGCCCTCAGCATGAACCGTATGTTGAAGACGAATAATCTTGTCCGCAAAATGCACGCCTGTGAGACCATGGGAGCGACTACCGTAATTTGTACAGACAAGACCGGAACGTTGACGCAGAACCAAATGCAAGTCTACCAAACGAATTTCTACAACCTGAAAGACCAAAAGCTTGGGGAGGATGAATTAAGTAACCTGATCAAAGAAGGTATCTCCACGAACTCCACGGCATTCCTCGATTTCTCGGAAGAAAAGGTAAAAACCCTTGGAAACCCGACGGAGGCCGCCCTTTTACTCTGGTTGAACGGACAACACCAAAATTATCTGGAATTAAGAGAGAACGCTACGATCCTAGATCAATTGACCTTCTCTACGGAACGGAAATATATGGCTACAATCGTACAATCACCGTTACTCGGCAAGAAGGTACTTTACGTGAAAGGTGCTCCCGAAATCGTACTGGCCAACAGTAACCGGGTGGCGATAGACCGAACTTACAAACCGGTGGCGGAATGTAAAGCCGGCATCGAAAAACAATTATTGGATTACCAGAACCAAGCGATGCGTACGCTTGGCTTCGCTTACCAGATAATTGAGGATGGAATGGATGAGACCTTCTTCGTTGAGGGTCGTTTACATGATACGGATTTAACGTACCTAGGTATCGTCGCTATCTCCGATCCGGTACGTGCGGATGTGCCCCCCGCTGTTCAAAGTTGCTTGGACGCAGGTATCGACGTGAAGATCGTCACCGGAGATACACCGGGTACGGCTAAAGAAATCGGACGACAGATCGGTACGTGGAAAGCGAATGATACCGACCGGAACATTATCACGGGTCCCGCATTCGAGGCGCTTAGCGATCAAGAGGCCTTGGATCGTGTCTTAGACTTGAAGATCATGTGCCGTGCCCGTCCTACGGACAAACAGCGTTTGGTACAATTATTACAGCAGAAAGGCGCCGTGGTAGCGGTTACCGGCGACGGGACAAACGATGCCCCCGCCTTGAAAGCGGCACAAGTAGGCCTCTCCATGGGTGACGGTACTTCAGTTGCCAAGGAAGCCAGCGACATCACGATTATCGACAACTCGTTCAGTAGCATTACCCGTGCGGTGATGTGGGGACGTTCCTTGTACCGGAATATCCAGAAATTCTTGTTATTCCAATTGACCATCAATGTAGCTGCTTGTTTGATCGTGCTATTGGGTTCTTTATTAGGTACGGAATCTCCTTTGACTATCACGCAGATGTTATGGGTAAACTTGATCATGGATACATTCGCTGCCGGGGCATTGGCCTCTCTCCCACCGAATGAGCGAGTGATGAAAGATAAACCTCGCCGGAGCGGTAAGGATGGAGATTTCATTATCACCCGCCCGATGGCTTACAATATTTTCGGTGTCGGATTCGCTTTTGTCGTAATCTTGATGGGCTTGTTGTTCTATTTCCATGCGCAAGACGGTTTAACGCCGCACGATTTATCGTGGTTCTTCAGCTTCTTCGTGATGCTACAGTTCTGGAATATGTTTAACGCAAAGGCATTTATGGAAGGACGTTCCGCTTTTGCCAATTTAAAGGATAGTAAAAGCTTCTTGCTGGTCGCTTTACTGATTTTGATTGGTCAATACTTGATCGTCACTTTTGGAGGCGAGATGTTCAGCGTAATACCTTTGCCCTTGGAAGATTGGGCGATCATTATCGGATCTTCCTCTCTGGTTTTATGGATCGGTGAGTTATTCCGGTTATTCAAAAGATAAATATATATTGTCCAACTTGTAGGGACGGGGCACGCCCCGTCCCTACAACCGGAAATAGTGTACCCGTATGATACATTAAAACCAACCTAGCTATAAATAGCTATTTCCTTATCCCGCTTCGTGTCTTAACTTCACACCTCAAATTATTTAAATCATGAAACATCTATTAGAATTAGCGAAAAGAAACCAAGATAGAGCTTGGGAAGTGATCCGGCAAACCGACATTATAAATATATGGAAATCCGTCGGGGCGGAAATAAACCTAGTAGGCTCCTTGAATATGGGACTACTCATGAAACATAAGGATATCGACTTTCATATTTACACTTCTCCTTTCCGTATATCCGACAGCTTCCTAGCGATGGCCCGACTAGCGGAGAACCCGCTCATTAAACGGATCGAATACGGTAATTCGCTCGATACGGAAGAACAATGCGTAGAGTGGCACGCATGGTTCCAAGACCCGGATAACGAACTCTGGCAAATTGATATGATCCATATCGTAAAAGGTTCCCGTTATGACGGTTATTTCGAGAAAATGGCCGAACGTATAACCGCCGTACTGACTGACGAGACCCGGCAGGCCATCTTAAAACTGAAATATGAGACACCGGATACAGCGAAAATCATGGGCGTGGAATATTACCAAGCAGTCATTCAAGACGGCGTGCGTACGTATGCGGAATTAGAGGACTGGAAAAAACAACATCCAGTCACAGGCGTTATCGAATGGATTCCATAAGAACTTTATTGACCAAACCGTGAAGAATCGATCTCTTTCTTATTCTTCCGGTTCATCTTGCCCAATGTATACTTTAAGGTGAGCGATACAGAACGAGTATCCGAATAGATCGTCATATCACTCTTCTGGCTGGGATAATCAATATGCGTTTTCGCACGTAAGCCCTTTAATAAGTCCTCACCTCGTAGCATTACGCTTAATTTTTTCGGTATCGGGTTCCAGACAAGCCCTGCCGATACATTATAAATACCATCCACATCATAGATACCTTGTATCGAAGGCGCACTATAGCGAGCATTCACTTCCAGCGATAAGTTCTTCTTCTTTGATAAAGTAAACGTATTGAACAACATCAACTGCCCGAACAACTTTTTCCGATCAAACGGAATGTCGATAAATATTCCCTCATCTTGAATCAACAAGCCTGATGCCACGAACCGTGAGCTAACCGCCCCACCGATCCGAAACGGGATAACTGCCATCGCCCCGAAAGTATTATGCTTATCGAAATTAACCGATTGGTAATAGGCTCTCAACGCTTTCGTATCTTGATAATACAATTGGCGAATATAATTCACATGATGATTGGCGAATAGTCCAAAAACATATTTCTTATTCAAGATATAATTAGCCCTAGCCATATAAATACGTTCCGGTTCCAAATAAGGATTTCCCCGTACCTGGCTATACACATTCAAATAAGAAACATTCGAGCTCATGGCCCAATACGCCGGATACTTCTTATCGCTGGAGAAATTGACTTGAAGCATATTCGATGGATCGATCGTATAACTCAAGTTCAATTGTGGATAGAGATTTACCCCAGACCATAAGGTCCATTTCCGGCCCGCCGAATCAATCACCGCCTTATTATACTCCGCCGAAAGAGAAGCGCTCAACACCAGTTTCTTGCCAAAACGCTTAGAGAAACCGACATACAATCCCGCCGTATACTCTTTTTCTTTTTGGGCAAACGTAGCTGACAGATCCTCCTGTTTATCTTGGTAGGTAAAGGAGCTATTATCCGTAAAGGATAACTGCACATTCGTGCCCGCGTTAATTTTCCATCCTTTTCCAAATACCCGTTCGTAGTTAACGAATACATTCGCCAAATGGATATTTTGCCGGGAGGTAGCCTCCACCTCTTGTTTCGTATCGGGATAATCCGAGATCATATATTGATCCCTGCGATCCTTGTAATAGGTATAATCCACCCCTGCGTTCAAGTTCTTGGAATGCACATAATTCAACCGTACATTTTGAAGATTCTTCGGGCCCGATAACTTATTATTACTTTCCGCATTCTCAATACCCACAAATAGAGTGTTCGAATATCGTTTGGAATTAGAATCCGTTATCTTGGCATAATAAGAAATATCCACCTCACGCCCCTTATCCATAAACCAACTGGCACTTGCCCCAATCGTATGGTTCATGGAACGACCTACCGCCGTGTTTTCTTGCAGGATCTCATAAGGACGATCCTTCACGATGGGATAGGCGTTCATATCCTCGTTTGAACGGGAATGGTTATAATTAGCGGAATAAGATAGATCCAGACTATATTTCTTTTTGGAGTAAGATAAATTCACTAACCCGGTTGGCGAGAAGTAGAAAGCTTGCTTTCCGGTCAAAGAGATATCGGCACTTAAATCCTCATTCACTTTCTTCTCCATAATGATATTTATACTACCTCCTTTTACGCCATATTTTGGAGGAGAGCTATACAAAAGCTCTATACTCTTTACTTTGCTGGCCGAGGTAGATTTCAGAAGCTCTACAATCTGGGACAATGACATTGAGCTTCTACGTCCGTTAATAATAATGTTCGTAGTAGGGACGCCGATGATACTAACGTTGTCCCCTTCTTTCACCAATCCGGGAATCTCTCCTAAAATATCAAATGCAGTATTCACCGGTTTGGTCATGATCAAGTTAGGCACGTCGAAAGATAAGGCATCGTCCGTAACCGTAACCAAAGGACGCTCGGAAGTAACGTAGACATCCGGCAATTTTACCGTAATACTATCTTTCACCAAGATAACAGAATCCTTAGTCTGTGCATTTACAGCGACAAGAACATTCAGAAGCAACAAGAAAGGAACAATGGCAGTCTTCATAATATCAAAATTATGTTTATAATCCGCCAAATTAAAAAGAAAAAAGGAGATAAGCAACGAAACTATCGAATATTTACGAACAAATCGTATACATATTCAAAATAAAGAAATTACACCACACCTATTTATACTATTAACCCGTTGGCGGAATTAAGCAACCGTGCCAAATCTTATAAAGATAAAAGTCAGATCAAACCGAATAAAAAGTTCTCCCAGTACTATATAAAACCTCCCGCAACCCGATATCTTCTTTATTCGCCGCCGCTGAATGTTCGTTCGGCGGCGACGAATATACATTCAGCGGCGGCGAACGAACATTCAGCGGAGACGGATATAGAAGATAGGCTTATCCATCAAGGTATTATTCATCAAGGTATTATTCATTCTACCTTATCCAAGGTAAAAGTAAAGATTAAAGTAGAACCTCCGGGGATACCGCTATAATCTCCATATCCATAACCTAGCGAAGCCGGGATAATCGCCTCCACGGTCTCATCCAGATGGATATTCAATAAGACACCGCTTAAGCCCGGGATAATGCCGTTCATAGAAAAACTTGATCTATCCAGTTTCTTTTGAAAGACTTTCCCGTCAATATACTTTCCTTCCAGATCAAGCAAATAAACCACTGAGGTTGCGGAAGGTGTCGTTGTCCACTCATTTTCTTTCTGAATGATCCGATATAAGGCAGTATCACCTCCTATAACAACTTGCTTATATTTCAATTCACCGTTCTCGTCTTTCTCCGCTTTCTTCTCCCAGATGTATTCCTTGTTTTTGTTGATATAAGCCAATTGCTCTTCCGAGAATTGAAGCTCATCATCATCCCCACAAGAAGTAAATCCCATCATCATGATCACTACAAGTGACCATACATACATTGAAAGTGCTTTCATTCCGATTTCTATATAAAATTAAACTATGATTATTCTTGATTTCCGAGGCGCGAATATACAAATCCATTTTGTTATATCAACTAACTTTCCGTTCTTTGCATAAATATAGTAGTAACCAACTAATACAACATGAAACTAAATAAATTAATAGCGATCGCCACGATCAGCCTTCTGTCGGGAGGTATAAGCATGGCACAAAAAGCGTTGAATCTTGAGGATATAGTTGCCGGTAACGTCATACAAACAAAAGGCATCGGAAGCATGACTTGGCTAAAAGACGGTGAACGTTATAGCCGCTTGGAAAATAATAAGCAAACCGGAGGCACGGATATCGTCGCCTATCGAGCGAAAGATAACTCCCGTGAAGTCATTATCCCCTCATCCCTATTGACGGACAAATCTACCGGAAAGCCTATCCCCGTACGTAGCGTCTCTTGGAGTGCGGATAATGAGAAAGTCTTGATTTATAACAATACCCAACGGGTATGGCGTTATGATACACGGGGTGACTATTGGGTATTAAACCTAAAGGACGGCGCTTTACGTCAATTGGGAAAAGGAATGCCGGAATCCTCCATGATGTTCGCTAAATTCTCTCCGGATGGCACACGTGTGGCCTATGTTTCCAACAATAATATATATGTAGAAGATATAGACTCCGGGAAAATCACGCAGCTAACAAAAGACGGAAGCGATACGATTGTCAACGGAACCTTCGATTGGGTATATGAGGAGGAGTTCAGTTGCCGGGATGGTTTCCGCTGGAGCCCGGACGGAAAGCATATCGCCTATTGGCAAAGCGATACGAAAGGAACAGGAGTGTTCGACATTATTAATAATGTAGACTCCATCTACGCAAAGGTAATCCATTTCCCATACCCCAAGGCAGGAACCACCAATTCAGCCGTAAAAGTAGGCTACGTTTCCTCTACCGGCGGGAACACCACTTGGATCGCCATACCCGGAGATCCCCGGAACAACTACCTGCCCCGTATGGAATTCATCCCCGAAAGCGACGAGTTGTTCATACAGCAACTAAACCGCCCGCAGAATACAAATAAGGTATGGATCGCCAAGATATCCGATAACTCGCTGAATAATATCTTCACCGATACGGATGCCGCATGGCTAGACACGAATGATAACATACAATGGTTAAAGGACAACCGCTATTTCACATGGGAAAGCGAGCGTAGTGGCTGGCGGCATTTATACCGGATAAGCCGTGACGGAAAAGAGATACAACCCATCACCAAAGGTGATTTTGATTATATCTCGCCGGTCGGGACCGATCTACAAAAGGGCTGGGTCTATTTCATTGCCTCCCCGGACAATTTCACCCAACGCTACTTGTACCGGGCTAAAGCATTCGGCAATGGAGAAGTGGAGCGTGTAAGCCCCATGGAACAATCCGGACAGCACCGCTACAACATGTCACCCACCGGCAAATGGGCCATACATACGTATAGTAACGCCTCTACCCCATCCGTTATCGACATGGTTTCTTTTCCGAAACATCAATCCGTACGCATGCTTGAGGATAATGCTCAAGCCAAGGACCAATACGCCGCCTTAGGATTAAACCCGAAAGAATTTATCAAGGTCAAGTCCGGCAATCTAACCTTGGACGCATGGATGATAAAACCTGTCGATTTCGACGCATCCAAGAAATACCCGGTTATCATAGAGGTATACGGAGAGCCGGCGAGCGCCACCGTACAAGATGTATGGGGTAACGGAGATTTATGGCAACAATATATGGCGAACCAAGGCTATATCGTGGTGAGTATAGAGAACCGGGGCGCGAATACTCCTCGTGGGCGTGAATGGCGTAAATGTATTTATGGGGAAGTGGGCACTTTCTCCTCCGAGGATCAAAGCAGGGGTATTTTAGATATGGCCCGTCAATATCCGTTTATCGATGCCAGCCGGATCGGCATTACCGGATGGAGCGGCGGCGGCAGTCAAACCTTGAACTGCATGTTCCGTTATCCGAAAGTATTCCATACCGGTATAGCGATCGCTTTTGTCGCTGACCAGCGCCTATACGACACGATCTACCAAGAACGTTACATGAATACTCCGCAGAACAATCCGGAAGGCTACCGCAAAGGTTCCCCGATTACCTATGCCGAGGGACTGGAAGGCAATCTGCTGCTTATTCATGGCACGGGAGATGATAACGTGCATTACCAAAATTGCGAGATGCTGGTGAACAAGCTGATCAAGAACGGAAAGATGTTTACGCAAATCAGTTACCCGATGCGTAGCCATAGCATCAACGAAAGGGAAGGAACGACTCTTCACCTACGTAAGACAATGGCTAAATACTGGCTGGAGCATCTTCCGGCCGGTGGTAAATAGTTAATCCACGATTCAATGAAACAATTTTTATTGCGATTAGTGATCTTGGCAGGAATCAGTTTCCTGCCAACGGTATCCAACGCCCAATTAAGGGAAAAGGCCGAAGAACTATTGTCTACGACATTAGGCAATGATCCGGAGGAACCAGTTACCCCAACCGATACGCTTTCGCTCGATGAGCAGCACCGGAAGGATTCCATCAAGATGAAGGAGCTAGCCCTCCAGTTGCAAGAGATGAAACTAAACGAGATCTTACTGAAAGACGAGCTGGAAAGCACGAAAAACAGCAACGCTACCGCCGACTCCCTAAAAAGGGCCGAGCAACGAAACCGTATCGATTCCCTTCGGGCACTGACTCCCGGCGTACCTGTAGTCGTGGAGGGGGATAGCGAAACGGGTATTATTGTTCATCCTCGTAATTATCATCCAATATTTCCTGTTTAAGCTGACCAACTATCTGTTTAAGAAACTACGCAGGAAAATTATCTGGTTAAAGCAGAACCGACTCAGATCTATTACCATCCGGGATTATGAATTTCTCAACACACATCGCCAAGGGCGTGTATTGATGTTTTTCACCAACGTAATACGATGGATCGTGTTACTAATCCAATTAACCATCAGTGTACCGATCCTTTTCGCTATCTTCCCGCAAACAGAAGATCTAGCCTTGAAGATATTCTCCTATTTATTGGAGCCGGTAAAGATGATCTTTAAATCGGTAGCTTCCTATATTCCGAACTTGTTTATCATCTTGGTGATCTATTACTGTATCAAATACATCGTAAAAGGAATCCAATACATAGCCAACGAGATAGAGAGCGAGAACCTGAAAATATCAGGTTTTTACCCGGATTGGGCGCAACCGACGTTTAATATCATCCGTTTCCTGCTATACGCCTTTATGATCGCCATGATCTATCCTTATCTGCCGGGATCGGACTCGGGGGTATTTCAAGGCATATCCGTATTTGTCGGTTTGATCATATCGTTGGGTTCCAGTACGGTGATCGGAAATATCATCGCAGGGCTGGTCATTACTTATATGAGGCCCTTTAAATTGGGTGACCGTATCCAACTAAACGAGACGACTGGCAACGTGATCGAGAAGACTCCGTTTGTCACCCGTTTACGTACCCCTAAGAATGAGGTAGTGACCATCCCGAACTCCTTTATCATGTCCTCCCATACAACAAATTATAGCGTATCCGCACGGCAATACGGATTAATCATCCACAGCACGGTTACGATCGGCTACGACGTACCTTGGCGGCAAGTTCATCAATTATTGATCAATGCCGCCCGCCAGACCACCGGGGTATTGCCAGAGCCGAAGCCTTTCGTATTGGAGACCGAACTAAGCGATTACTATCCCTGTTATCAAATCAACGCTTATATAAAGGACGCCGATAAACTCGGGGATATCTATTCCGACCTGCATCAAAACATACAGGACGTATTCAATGAGGCTGGCGTAGAGATCATGTCACCGCACTATTTCGCCGGACGAGACGGAAGCGCTTCCACGATCCCGGCCTCTCCCTATCCGGATGACAGGGTAGAGCCTTCAAAGAAATAAATATTTCACGGTAAATAGTTAAAAATGATCCCTCACGAAACAAATCGTGGGGGATTTTATGTTATATGTCCAAACGTCACTAATAAAATAAATAATGGTAATGAAAAAGTATTTTATCGCAGTAGCGGCTATGGCATTTTTGGCCGCATGTAGCGGGAAACAAGCCCAAAAGGATGTACCCGTAGAAGTAGAGGAAGAAGAATTCGCCATAATGTCGGCGGCTCCGGACGCTCCGTCTCTGCCACTGATCCATTCTGTTAAGGCGACTCAACCGGCAAAACCCGTGAATATGAGGGATTCCTTGAAGGCTGATCCTAAGAAGGGACCGGTTATCCAAAAAAAGTATAAAGGAACCCTGACTTCTCCGGATAGCGTGAATGTAGATTATGACTTAACCTTGTATTATCAACAAGATAACGCAGACGAGGAAGGCGTATTCGAGTTGGATGCTCTTTATACCGTACCGGAAGCAGTGGCCTCAAGCACCGGAGCGGCGAAGAAAGCTCCTCAGAAAGCCATTACAACCGGTAAACAAAAAGTAAAACACGGAACTCCCGATGACGCTAGCGCGGTAATCTATGAGTTGGTTCCTAGTGATGGCGAACCCGTCATCTATTTCCAAGTAGAAGGGGATAACTTGACCTTGATGAACGACGCGTTGCAAAAAGCGGCGGCAGATCTTAACTACACACTAAAACTTGTTCAATAATATAGGCAGCACATCTTTGTATATATAGATCACCCCGATAGTCTTACCGGATCGCCGGAAGCTATCGGGGTTTAGTTTTTATTTAAACCATCCTTAGCGGACCGATTATTTGATACCTAACTTGGCTTTGATCGCTTTAGGCAGGGCATCTTTATGAACCACGATATTCATGGTCTTATAACGGACAAATGCTTTGGAAGCATACCAAATACCGTTATACTTGTTGTTGGTTCCCCACGAGTTCTTCACCATATAATACTCGTTACCTTCTTGATCTTTGGCGATACCGTAGATCTGCATACCATGGTCGTCGGTCGTCTCATAATTATCATAAGCCAACTGGCGCTCTGCTTGCGTACACCATTTCTGAGGTTGCGGTTTTGTGTTCAGCTTCTTTTCCTCCGGTTTCAATTTCAACCAATGAGCCATATCGGAGCCGCTCAACTCCTGTACCTTCTCATCATCAGGCATAACGGCCACTCCGTCACGAGTAAAACCAGATTCGCTCACGTCGGAACCCCAAGCGATCGTATAACCCGTATTAATCGCGTTATCAAAGACCTCCATAAACTCATCCAGCGGCAAGTTATACGACATACCGTGACGCCAGTTATCCTGAATCTCTAGCGGGAACTGGGTATAGAACGGATGATGCGTATAAGAAGTCAATGAGACATAATCCGAAGCCTTCAAACCTGTAGACTCGAAGAAAGATTTCGGTGTATATTCCTTCCCTTTATACGTGAATTTCTCAGGAGGAACCCCCAAGTAGATCTGATGTACGGCAGCGACCGCCTGCTTCCATAACATGGCGTTATTCTCATCAGACTGCAATTTGCGTAACTTTCCTTTGGCGATAGCGGCCACCATAGCGTCGGTCAAGGCGGAAAGCTCGGTATGGTTACTCAACGTATCGGAATACATCACGCCCGGGCGCATCTCCTCTTCCGGAACCAAGCCGAATGTTTCCATTCCATAGAGCGCGTCATAGAAAGATCCACCTTGCGAGAACGACACATCCCCATGCGTACGCACGGCAGCATCGGCACGATCCAGATAGGTGTTATATACCGTAAACATCTCGGATAAGTCATACTCACCCTTTCCCAGACGAAGCAACTCAGACTCCAAGAAAGCGTATGAGGAGTAGCACCAGCACGTGCCCGCACGATTTTGGTTCTTAACAGATGTAATCGGGTTCTCTTTTACGGTCGTGAACACGAATCCCTCCTCGCTCTCTTTCTTCTCCGTGTCCTGCGCTTGGATCGTAGCGGACAGCGTCAAAGCGAATAGCATGCTTGAAACTAGAATAGTCTTTTTCATGTAAAATTTTATATTAATATTAGTATTAAGTCCGTATCGCCCGCAAATGTAAGTTTTTTATCCGTACTACCCCTACAAAGTCGTACGTATTTGAGATATTTTATCTAAGTTTGCCTCCTCAGGAAACATAATATATAACTAATTATCTGCAAAATGAGAATATCTATTATTGGTTCGGGTAATATCGGTGGAGCGATCGCCCGAGGTTTAGCGAAAGGAACCATGTTCAAAGCCTCTGATATCACTTGTACCGCCCAATCGGATGAGACCTTGGAGAAGATGAGAAAGATCGATCCGGACTTTATCTTGACCCATGATAACGTGGAAGCGGCACGAAACGCTGATATCATTATAATCGCCGTTAAACCTTGGCGTGTAGAAATGATTATAGATGAGATTAAGTCGGTGCTCGACTTCGAGAAACAAATGATCGTATCCGTAGCGGCTGGCGTGACTTTTGATCTGTTAAATACTTATTTGACCAAGAACACGGACTTCGATTGTCTGGCTACTCCCACGATCTTCCGGATCATGCCCAACACGGCTATCGAGGTGATGAGTAGCATGACTTTCGTTTCCGCCCGCAACGCCTCCAAGGAGCAAACGGATCTAATCATCCATATCTTCAACGAGCTTGGCAACGCCATGTTGGTAGAAGAACGGTTGATGAGCGCAGGAACAGCATTGGCTTCCAGCGGCATCGCTTTCGCCTTGCGTTATATCCGAGCGGCGATAGAAGGCGGCGTGGAATTGGGTTTCTATCCGAAACAAGCGCAAGAGATCGTGGTGCATACCGTGAAAGGCGCCGTTGATTTATTGCTCGAGAACAAAAGTAACCCGGAGATGGAAATCGATAAGGTAACGACTCCGGGCGGAATCACGATCAAGGGTCTAAATGAGATGGAACTTTCCGGTTTTACCTCTTCCGTGATCCGGGGACTGAAGGCCAGTAAATAAAAATAGGCAGACAAAGTAGTTTGCCAGCACCAATACGCCCCGAAATATGCTGACAAACTACTTTACCTGCCCTCGACGGGTTTATGTTCTTTCCGCCTAGCCATTTCCATCTCCAACATCCGGAGTTCCCGGCTGGTCTGCCCCGCGACAGAAGTATTCTCTTCCGCACGCCGGATCAAATACGGCAGTACATCCCTTACCGAGGCGTACGGTACGTATTTGGTTACGTTATATCCCGCATGGGCTAAATTGAAGGAAATATTATCGCTCATTCCCAATAGCTGCGCAAAGAAAACACGGGAGTCATCGCGGGCGATCCCCTTCTCGTCCATCAATTTCGCCAACTTATAATTACTCTCCTCATTATGAGTTCCCATAAACATCTCAAAACGATCTAAATGATCCATGGTGAAACGGACCGCCGCATCATAATTCTCGTCCGTGGCCTGCTTATCTTTACAAATCGGATCGGGATAATCCAACGCCGCCGCACGGGCACGCTCCGCTTCCATATAAGCCCCGCGCACGAATTTCACGCCCGCGATATAACCTTTCGCCACGGCGTCATCGTAGATACGACGCAGATAAGGCATCCGGTCATGACGATACATTTGCAAGGTAGCGAATACGATCGCACGTTTCTTGTTGAACTTACGCATCGCCTCATCGGTCAACGCATCAATGGCATCTTGGAAACAATAATCCTCCGCATCCACTAAAATACGTACGTCGTTATCGTAAGCCCGTTGGCAAAGCGCCATAAAACGCTCGCGGAACTCGCGGAAATGCCGGACATCGTCTATCGTAAGCTCTTCCCGTTTCTCGGAAGCTTTGGCCAGTAACTCATCGGTCGTGATCGTGGATGGTTTGAATACGGCATAGGCCAGATCCGTATTTCCTTTCGCAAAATCTATCGAGCGCAAGGTTTCCTCGAAAGTCGCCTGTATGCCCTCCGGGGTCTGCTCGCTCTCCGCCGAATAATCGAGCGTCGATTTCACGTTGTATTTCATCAAATGGTTGATGGCAGCGGAACAGTCTTGTAAAGTTTCTCCCCCAACGAACTGTTTATATAAGGTAGGCTTCACCGCCCAAGCCAGCGGGAAATGTATTTTCAAGGCTATACTCGTGGCTACTTTAGCGCATTTTACCAACCAAGGATATTTTATCGTATTAAAAAGCCAGTAAGCATTTTGTAGTTCTCCCCGCGACTTCGACGAGAAAGCGATCTCGGTATTGTTAAAGTCTAACATATTGTATGTAGATAAAGGTAACGTCATAGCGTAGAGACGGGGCACGCCCCGTCTCCCCCACAATCAGTTGGTATTTCTTAATTATGACAATTATTTCTCACCTAAGAACGGATACCCGTAGCTCGTCGGAGGAACCAAACATTCCTTGATACAACGAGGATTCGTCCAACGAATCAAGTTCAGCGGGCCACCAGCCTTGTCATTCGTTCCGGACGCACGGGAACCGCCGAACGGTTGCTGGGCGATCACGGCGCCGGTCGGTTTATCATTGATATAGAAATTACCGGCCGAATAGCGCAAGGTATTGAATGCCTTATCGATCGCATAGCGATCACGGGCGAAAATAGAACCCGTCAATCCGTACGGAGAAGTACGATCACAAAGTTCCAAAGTCTCCTCATATTTAGCGTCGTCATATACGTAGATCGTAATCACCGGCCCGAAGATTTCCTCTACCATGCTCTTGAACATCGGATCCGTGGTCTGGATAACCGTTGGCTCCACGAAATAACCAACAGATTTGTCCCCGTTACCACCAAAAAGAACCTCCGCGTCCGGAGACTGTTTTGCGTAATCGATATAACTCATGATGTTATCGAACGAAGCCTCATCGATCACGGCATTGACAAAGTTCGTGAAATCCTGCACGTCACCCATCTTGATCTCTTTCAGCATATCGCCCACGTAATCTTTCACCTCTTTCCAGAGAGAAGCCGGGATATAGGCCCGAGAACCCGCCGAGCACTTCTGCCCTTGATACTCGAACGCACCACGTACGATAGCGGTAGCCACATCCAACGCCGGAGCGGAAGGATGAGCGAAGATAAAGTTCTTGCCACCTGTCTCGCCTACGATTTTTGGATAAGATTTATAATGCCCCAAGTTCTCTCCGATCTGACGCCATAAGGTATTGAACGTAGAGGTCGAGCCTGTAAAATGGAATCCTGCCAAATCACGGCTGCCCGTAATCACCTTACCGATCACGCTACCCTGTCCCGGGATGAAATTCACTACGCCATCGGGCAAACCGGCCTCTTGGAAAACCTTCATCAAGAAATAGTTCGAATGGATCGCCGTAGTAGACGGTTTCCACACCGCCACGTTACCCATCATAGCCGGAGCCATATTCAGGTTGGAAGCGATCGACGTAAAGTTAAACGGCGTGAGCGAGAACACGAAACCTTCCAAGGCTCGGTATTCCATACGATTTAATATACCCGTCTCGGAATAGGGTTGATCGGCATATACTTGACTAGCGTAGAAGGTGCTGAAACGCAAGAAATCGATCAATTCGCAGGGAGCGTCGATCTCCGCTTGGAACGGATTCTTGCTCTGTCCCAACATAACCGAAGCGTTCAGGATATAACGATATTTCGTAGCCAACAACTCAGCTACACGAAGCATAATAGACGCACGTTCCACCCATGGAAGTTCTGACCATTCCTTATGCGCTTTCATGGCGGCGTCGATAGCCATTTGTACTTCTTTCTCGCCCGCCTTATGATAAGTAGCCAATACATGATGATGATCATGAGGCATAACGACCTTACCGGTATTACCTGTACGGATCTCTTTTCCGCCAATTACCAGAGGTATATCCCATTCCTCGGAACTTATCTGCGCCAACGCTTTCTTTAAGGATGCTTTTTCACTTGATCCGGGAGCATACGCTTTTACCGGCTCATTAATGGGTTTAGGAAATCTAAAAATAGCATTATCCATAATACTTCAGATTTTTTAAATGGTTATTCAATGAAACTTTCTGCTGTAAACGTAGCAAATTTATTTTAAAACAGTGGCGTATAAACGTTAATATATATCAACCAAAGATAAGCTCATTTCACGGTCTATACAATGATCTAAAAGGCCTCTCCCGAAAACAATCCGCGAAAGTTGTTTGTTACATTAACATATTAATCATCTTAAAGGAATAAAATTATGGCAATTAAAAGAGTTTGGATTGAGGAGGATTGCATCGCTTGCGGTACATGCGAGGGCATTTGCCCGGAAGTATTCACAGTTACAGATCGCTCACGTGTAAACGAAGGAGTTAATTTCGATGATTTCGAGGCGGGTATTAAAGAGGCTGCCGAAAGCTGCCCGGTCGAGGTTATCAAATACGAATAGACGAAAACACATTAACCCTTACTTTTCCTTCCTAGATAAAATCACAGAATCATTGCGCGATCTATAATAACACGTTACCTTTGCGGGGGTAAGGTTAATAACATTAACCTCTTACGGGAATAGAAAGAATCAAAATAAGATATAAAATGAGAAAATTAGTATTACTGAGTTTTGTTATTGTCGCCTCTTTACAATTTTGCGGGGCGCAATCATTAGATAAGATGCAATGGTTCAACGAGCCGGAGCAATGGGAGATTAAAGATAAGTCGCTTTCCATGCAGGTCACTCCCCAAAGCGACTATTGGAGGATTTCCCATTACGGGTTTACGGTAGATGACGCTCCTTTTTATTATGCTACTTATGGGGGTGAATTCGAAGTGAAAGTCAAGATAACCGGCGATTACAAGCAGCGTTTTGACCAAGCCGGCCTGATGCTTCGTATCAATCATGAAAATTATATAAAAGCCGGTATAGAGTTCGTGGATGGTAAATACAACCTAAGTGCGGTCGTTACGCATAAAACTTCCGATTGGAGCGTTATCACCTTAGACAAAGCGATCCCTTATGTATGGATAAAAGCTGTCCGGAGATTGGACGCCGTGGAGATCTTCTACTCATTCGATGATAAGGAATACACCCTTATGCGTAACGCTTGGCTACAAGACAATATCCCCGTACAAGTCGGGTTTATGGCCGCTTGTCCCGACGGGAAAGGATTTAGTGTGACATTCGAGCATTTCAAGGTAAAACACCTCCCGGATCAGCGCCGGTTAGAATGGCTGAAGAAAAATGCTGAATAAGTATTAGATGCTTATCTTTCAGACGCAGATGACACGGATTTGCTATTCTTATCCGTATTATCTGCGTCATTTGTATTAAAAACAAGCCATACCTGTTAATTAGAAAAGAAAACAAGGGCTTTCACCTTCTTTTTGCTTTTTATTCCTATCTTTGGAGCGACATAATACAATAACTTCAGCAAAATGAACGAACAGATACAACAAATCGCGGAGCGTCTGGCCGGATTACGGGACGCACTGGAGATTACGCCGGAAGAAATGGCAAAGGTCTGCAACCTCACGACTGAGCAATATTTGCTGCTGGAAAGCGGCACGGTTGATATTTCCGTTAGCGTATTGCACCAGATCTCACAGGCTTATGGCGTAGAATTAACCACGTTGATGTTTGGCGATGAGCCTAAAATGAGTACGTACTTTATTACTCGTAACGGAAAAGGTGTTGCCGTAGAGCGTACGAAAGCCTATAAGTACCAATCATTGGCCGCCGGTTTCGTCGGACGTAAAGCGGACCCCTTCTTGGTAACCGTACATCCCAAACCAGAGGATGAGCCGATGTATCTCAATTCCCATCCGGGACAAGAATACAATATGGTATTAAAAGGACGTCTATTACTACAGATCAACAATAAAGATCTTATCTTAGAAGAAGGTGATAGTATTTATTTTAACTCAGAGCTTCCTCACGGTATGAAAGCGCTGGATGGGGAAAAGGTCAGTTTCTTGGCCGTCATTTTATAAACGATCAACAGCATGTTAGAAAGATTTATAGATAAAACGACGTTTGAGTCGCAAGAGGATTTTATTAAAAACTTCAAGATCAAGGTACCGGAGAACTTCAACTTCGGATATGATGTGGTAGACGCTTGGGCTGAGGAAGAACCGGATAAGAAAGCGTTATGTTGGACAAACGATCATGGAGAGCATATTGATTTTACGTTTGCCGACTTGAAACGGTATACGGACCAGACGGCCTCTTATTTCCAATCCTTGGGGATCGGACATGGCGATATGGTGATGCTGATACTCAAACGCCGTTATGAGTTCTGGTTCTCTATCATCGCATTGCATAAATTAGGGGCTGTAGTGATACCGGCTACACACTTACTGACCAAGAAAGATATCGTTTATCGTGCGAATGCCGCCGATATCAAGATGATCGTTTGCGCCGGAGAGGAAGTGATAACGAAACATATCATAGAGGCTTTGCCGGACTCACCGACCGTAAAAAGAGTCGTATCCGTAGGGCCGGAAATACCGGAAGGTTTCGAGGATTTCCAACAGGGTATCCAAAACGCCGCTCCTTTCGCCCGCCCGTCTCACCCGAATAGCAATGACGATATCTCTTTGATGTATTTCACCTCCGGTACGACCGGAAACCCCAAGATGGTGGCCCACGACTTTACGTATCCGCTGGGGCATATCGTGACTGGCAGTTTCTGGCACAACTTGCATAAGGACAGCCTTCACCTGACGATCGCGGATACAGGCTGGGGCAAGGCGGTTTGGGGTAAGCTATATGGGCAATGGATCGCCGGAGCGACCGTATTTGTTTACGACCATGAGAAATTCACGCCTGCTGATATGTTGCAGATGATACAGGATTACCGGATCACCTCGCTTTGCGCTCCTCCTACGATCTTCCGTTTCTTAATTCGTGAGGATATGACTAAATACGATTTATCATCCCTTCAATATTGCACGATCGCTGGCGAGGCCTTGAACCCCGCCGTGTTCGACACGTTCTATAAGTTGACCGGCATTAAGTTGATGGAAGGCTTCGGCCAGACAGAGACTACGCTGACAGTCGCCACTTTCCCGTGGATGGAGCCGAAACCGGGCTCTATGGGTGTTCCCAACCCGCAGTACGATGTCGATTTATTGCGTCCGGACGGAAGCCGTGCGGAGGATGGCGAGCAAGGACAGATCGTGATCCACACAACAAATGGCAAGCCTATCGGGTTATTCAAGGAATATTACCGGGACGCGGAACGTACCCGGGAAGCTTGGCACGATGGCCTGTATTACACGGGAGACGTGGCTTGGCGTGACGAGGATGGTTACTTATGGTTCGTTGGCCGCGCGGACGACGTGATCAAGAGTTCCGGCTATCGTATCGGGCCGTTCGAGGTGGAAAGTGCCTTGATGACTCACCCGGCGGTAGTGGAATGTGCTATCACCGGTGTCCCCGACGAGATCCGCGGACAGGTAGTAAAGGCCACGATCGTATTGGCGAAGGATTATAAGGATAAAGCGGGTGATGCCTTGATCAAAGAATTACAAAATCACGTGAAACGTGTCACCGCTCCTTACAAATATCCCCGTGTTGTCGAATTCGTGGACGAACTGCCGAAAACAATCAGCGGAAAGATCCGACGGGTAGAGATCCGGGATAAAGATAATAAATAATAAATCATAACTTTCTTGAAAAGGATCGCTGTAAAAATAGGAAGCAATGTCCTGACCCGCAAGGATGGGACGCTAGATATCACCCGCATGTCCGCATTGGTTGACCAAGTAGCGGACTTGCATCGGCAAGGTATGGAGATCGTCTTGATCTCCTCCGGTGCCGTGGCTTCCGGGCGAAGTGAGATAAAGGCCGGCAAAAAGCTGGATCCCGTATCAGCCCGGCAACTGTATTCGGCGGTAGGGCAGGCCAAGTTGATCAACCGGTATTACGAGTTATTCCGGGAGCATGGCATGACTTGCGGGCAAGTGCTTACTACAAAAGAGAATTTCGGGAGTCGTACGCATTACCTGAACCAGAAGCATTGCATGGAGGTAATGCTTGAAAACAAGGTGATCCCCATCGTGAATGAGAATGATACGATATCCGTAACCGAGCTGATGTTCACGGATAATGATGAGTTATCCGGCTTGATCGCTACGATGATGGGAATGGATGCCTTGGTGATTCTCAGTAATATAGACGGGATTTACAATGGAAATCCCTCGGACCCGGATAGTTCCGTGATCCGGGAAATCGAATGTGGGAAAACGGACTTGTCGGAGTACGTACAGACGAGCAAATCAGCCTTTGGCCGGGGAGGTATGTTGACGAAATGTCATATCGCCCAAAAAGTGGCAGACGAAGGCATCGCGGTTATCATCGCCAACGGCAAAAAGGATAATATCCTCCCGATGCTATTGGCGACAGATAGCGACACGGTTTGTACCCGTTTCATTCCGGCCCCGAAACCCGTCAGCAGCGTAAAGAAATGGATCGCCCACTCCGAGGGTTTCGCCAAAGGGGAAATACATATCAATAAAGGAGCCGAGGAGGCATTGACCGCCCCGAAAGCGACTAGCGTATTATTGGTTGGAGTAACCCGCATCGAGGGTGATTTCGAAAAAGATGATATCGTAAAGATAATGAATGAGGAAGGCGTGCAAATCGGTGTAGGCTGTACCGCCTACGACAGCGAGGAAGCACGTAAACGAATAGGGCAGCGGGATTTAAAACCGCTTATACATTATGATTATCTATATTTAGATTAATAAAGTATGCAGGTAAAAGACGGGCTGCGACAGGCATCGGACGCAGCGAAACAATTGATAACGCTATCGGATCAAACGATTACCGGGATCTTGAAAGAGACAGCGCAGGCACTACGGACTCATACGGAGGAGGTACTCGCCGCGAATCGCCAAGATCTGGAACGTATGGACCCGGCGAACCCGAAATACGACCGGCTGAAATTGACAGAGGAAAGGCTACAAGGTATCGCCGCCGATATGGAGAACGTATCGACATTACCTTCTCCATTAAATAAGGTCTTGAGCGAGACTACCCGCCCGAACGGAATGGTTATCCGAAAAGTAACCGTGCCTTTCGGGGTGATCGGTGTGATCTATGAGGCTCGTCCGAATGTTACCTTCGATGTTTTTTCCTTATGTTTCCGAAGCGGTAATGTTTGCGTGCTAAAGGGTGGATCGGATGCGGACTTCTCCAACCGAGCCTTGGTACGCATCATCCATTCTGTATTGGAGCGTCAGGGTATAAATCCGGCGGTATGCACTTTACTTCCTCCGGATCGAGAGGCTACGGCGGAATTACTGGGAGCGGTCGGCTTGGTTGACTTAATCATTCCTCGTGGAAGCAGTTCCTTGATTCACTTCGTCCGGGAACACGCGAAAGTTCCGGTGATCGAGACTGGCGCCGGTATCTGTCATACCTATTTTGATCGCTCCGGAGATAAAGGCAAGGGACGTGAGATCGTAAACAACGCAAAGACACGGAGGGTCAGCGTATGTAATGCCTTGGATTGCTTAATCATCCACCGAGAACGTCTATCTGATCTTCCGTATATCTGTGGAAAGCTTCCGGACAGCAACGTAATCATTTATGCGGACGAACCGGCTTATGCCGCTCTATCCGAACATTATCCGGAGACGCTTTTACAACAAGCTAACGAGAACAGTTTCGGTACCGAGTTCCTCGATTACAAAATGAGTATCCGTACCGTATCCTCTTTAGACGAGGCTCTATCACATATCGCCCGGTACAGTTCAAAACATAGCGAAAGCATAATCAGCGAAGATCCGGAAACTATCCGGCGCTTCCAGCAATTGGTAGATGCCGCTTGCGTATACGCAAATGTATCTACCGCCTTTACTGATGGGGCCCAATTCGGATTCGGGGCGGAGATCGGAATCAGTACCCAAAAGCTACATGCCCGGGGACCGATGGCGCTTCCTGAATTAACGACTTATAAATACATCATAGAAGGAGACGGGCAGACGAGAATATAGGAACTCGCCTGTCTCTTTCTTCTAGAACAACACTTAAATCTAAACGAATAATGTCAACAGTAATAGATTCAAATATTTTCAATACTTTAGTTTCAAATACATTCTATTCCTGTCCTTTAGGAGGGGCTATCTATGATACGGAAGGAAATCTGATAGACTTGAATAAGGCGATGTTCGCTCATTTTTCCTTGGCGGATAAGCATGACTTTATTATAGAACATCTATTTAATAACATCGTACTAACCGATTCCTTGAAGTCATCTTTAAGAAAAGGTGACGCAATTATATGCGAAGAGCCCGTCACGTTTAAAGTAGAACCCATCTATACCGATGAACAGGGGCTTAGCGGGTATACGCTTTGGCTTACGCAGCAGGGAGAAAAAGAGACTGACAGGGAAAATAAACTATTAATGGGACAATTGAACGAGAGCCGGATATTGATGCGGCAAGCGTTGGAAGACGGTAAATTAGCCGCTTACTCATTCAGCTTCGACCGTTTCTTCACTTGTGACAAAAAGCATTGTAACCGCTGTTTTCAATTCTACGGCACGACCAATACTCTATTAGATAAAAACAGGTTTATATGCAGGGCTTTATCATCCGTACGTAAGCCCGAGGATAGTTTGGATTTCTTCTATCTGTTCAATAAAATCCGGGACGAGAAATTATCGTCTCACAACGTCACCTTCCACCTGAAGAATCAAGACGGGACTTATAAGATGTATGAAATATCGGGTAAAAGCATGGATATTGATGAAAGCGGCACCCCACATGTCATTATAGGTAGCATTATCGAAAAGGAAAACGACGAGCTAGCTATCGCGGATCATCAGAAATCCAAGGATCTTTCCCTATTGAAATCTACGTTTCTGGCAAATATGACGCACGAGATCCGGACTCCGCTAAATGCCATCGTCGGCTTCTCCGATATGTTAGGACTGGAAGATGATCCGGAAATGCGTGAACAGTATATTTCCATGATTAAAGAAAATAACACGGCTTTGCTCGAATTAATCAATGACACGCTCGAGATGTCCAGAATCGAGTCCAATACGATCAATTGGTCATATGAGGATGTAAATCCGCTCGCTATCATGCACGATGTATACGAATACGCCTCTCCCCGCATATCCGAAAACGTACGGTTAATCTTGGATGATTCTCCAAACGTATCTCTTCACACGGATAAACATAAGCTTATGCTTATTTTGAAAAAACTACTTTCTAACGCCCTCCGATATACGGAGAAAGGAGAAATTCATTTCGGATACCAATCGTTGTATCCGGTCAGCGTACAATTTTACGTGTCCGATACAGGCAACGGCATCCCGAAGGACAAACTGGGACACATCTTCGAGCGATTCCTGCAATTGAACGAATTTGAACCGGGTACCGGATTGGGACTTTCAATCTGTAAAGGTCTGGTCACCGCCATGGGAGGTACCATTTGGGTGAACTCGGAGGAAGGGAAAGGTTCTACCTTCAGTTTCAAACTACCCATAACACCTCCGGATACGATCTCTTAAACAATTCCTTGGTCTTTCTAAAGGATAATTGACAAGTAGTCATTATCTTTGCCTTTAACAAAATATTATTGTAACAGATATGAGACATTTCACTTGCGTACAGGATTTAGGTGACTTGAAACAAGCGCTTAATGAAGCTTTCGAGATCAAGAAAGATCGTTTCCAGTTTAGTGAACTGGGAAAAAACAAGACGTTGTTGATGATATTTTTCAACTCAAGCCTACGTACCCGCTTAAGCACCCAAAAGGCTGCCATGAACTTGGGTATGAACACGATCGTTTTGGACGTTAACCAAGGTGCATGGAAACTGGAAACAGAGCGAGGTGTTATCATGGATGGTGATAAACCGGAGCATCTGCTGGAAGCTGTTCCTGTAATGGGCTGTTACTGCGATGTGATCGGGGTCCGTTCTTTCGCACGCTTTGAGAATAAAGAAGATGATTATAACGAAAAGATATTGAGTCAGTTCATCGAGCATTCCGGCCGGCCGGTATTTAGCATGGAAGCGGCGACACGCCATCCGTTGCAAAGTTTTGCCGACTTGATCACGATAGAGGAATATAAGAAAACTGCTCGTCCGAAGGTAGTCATGACTTGGGCTCCTCATCCGAAATCATTGCCGCAAGCCGTTCCAAACAGCTTTGCCGAATGGATGAACGCTACAGATTATGAGTTTGTTATCACTCATCCGGAAGGTTATGAGCTTGATCCTAGATTCGTAGGCAACGCTAAAGTGGAATACGATCAGAAGAAGGCTTTTGAAGGAGCAGATTTCATTTACGCAAAGAACTGGTCCGCTTATAAAGATCCGAATTACGGACAAGTAATCAGCACTGATCGTAGCTGGACCGTAGACGCAGAGAAAATGGCGCTTACGAATAACGCTTATTTCATGCATTGCTTGCCGGTTCGCCGCAATATGATCGTTTCCGATGATGTGATAGAGAGCCCGCAAAGTATCGTAATCCCCGAGGCGGCAAACCGTGAGATCTCCGCACAAACCGTATTGAAGAAAATATTGATGGGATTATCTAATCTTTAGGATAGAGAGATAGGGTATTCTTTACGATGGGCATTCTTAGGTGTTTATAACAGGCATTCTTAACACCTTAGAATGCCCATTGTAAGCATCTAAGAATAGGCATCAAGGTTTTTCAATGTAAACGAGCCATCCCAACAATAAAAGAGTACTCCCCTACTCTTGTAGAAAAGTACTCTTTCTATGGCTGAAAACAAATCTATTAAGCCTCTCCTGTCGGACCTGCGAAGTCCTCAAAATTAGCTGTTTTGTTATTATTATTTCCTGCTTGAAGTTGCTCCCCAAATTTCTTGATATTGTCTTGCAAAGCGAATAACAAACGTTGAGCGTTATCCGGAGTTAAGATTACGCGGCTTTTCACTTGTGCCTTAGGAGCTCCCGGAACCACCCGGATGAAATCTAGGATAAATTCAGAGCTTGAATGAGATATAATAGCCAAATTGGCGTAAGTTCCTTGTGCCATCTCTTCAGATAACTCGATCTGAATCTCGTTATTGGCAGGTTTGTTGTTTTCCATACTTTCTTCTTTTAAATTTATGGTGATTAAAAATTGCGAAGACAAATATACATATTTATTCCGGGTTACAAAGAGGTTGAAGACTATAAATGCAAAAACGACTACCTTCTCAGGCAGTCGTTTTCTAGTTGTGTTTTTAATTCTCAATTCTTTAGACCAATGTAAAAATACCTTTTGTGTTTGATATAATTGGTTTTGGCGTTTTAGTTAAGATTTGTTTTGTCTAAGTGCTAATCTCTTTCACTTGAACTTTACAAAAGTAAGGGCTTTAGCAAAGACCACCAAATACTATATGTGCAATAAATAATACTATATCATCAACACTTGACACAAATCAATGTAAACATGCTTTAAATCATGTTTTAAATTATAAACCTCGAACGGGAATATTTCTCCCTGTACTCTGTAGGGGTACTCCCCCTACGCCGTTTGAATACCCGGTTGAAATTCGATAGATTATTAAAACCGCACCTGTAACATATTTCAGAAATACTGTCACTTGTATCGGTCAAACGGCATACCGCCTCGGCTACCCGGATCTCGTTCAAGTTATCGATAAATGTCTTTCCCGTCCACTTCTTCAAGAAACGCATCAATGAGGCATCGCTCATATTTGTTAACTTAGCCACTTCCGACAAGGTGATACGTTTTTGATAATTTTCGTGTAAATATAACATGATACTATCTAAACGATCGGTATCGTTATTATTATAGTTCTTTACCGTGTTCACGGCATTCAACCGACGGGCTGCTTTATCCAAAGATAGAATCTTAAGAATCTCGACCAAACGCAACAGGTTCTTGAAAGAATCCGGCTTGTTATCGTTCGACAACATTCTTAATTTATCTTGAATGCCAAGTATCATTTCCCGGCTGAAAACAAGACCACTGGAAGCGTTATCAAACATATCCTTCATGGTCTTGAAATGCCGTCTATTGATCAAGCTATCAAATAACGATTTATGAAATTGTATCGTTATCTCAAAGATCCCATTACACGGACACTTATGGTTCGAGTAAGCATGCTTCGTTCCTCCCGCGATCAACACCAAATCCAGATCATCGATTTCCTCGACCGAATCGCCAACTATCCGGATAGCACCAGCGGCATTCTCCAGATAGTTCAACTCAAACTCCATGTGTACATGTAACGGAAAATTAAACCCCGATTTCGGGCGTTGCATGACCAAGAAGCAATCTTCTGATGAAAGCGGGGTCGTTTCCTTCAATACGTCTACTTTCCCCATACACACAAAGCTTTTTTATTCGAGTATCAACGTACTGATTACCGGGCAATGGTCGGATGGGAACAGGTTATTCAACGTTTCAGTCAATACACCATGACGCAATACCTTGATATTCCCTTTCACGAAGATATAATCAATCCATTCACGCTTGTCGTAAGGGATCTTTCCAAAATCATGGAATGTCCATTCCGGGCCATAAGTAAACCCTGCGATCGTGCGGGAATGAGTCAAATGACGAGGATCACTCGGATTAATCAATACTTGTATCGGCTCATCAGAAGGCACGGCATTGAAATCGCCAGTCACGATTATAGGTAAATTCTCGGATAATTTCTTCGCTTGCTCCAGCACCAAAGAAGCTCCTTCATGACGAGCCACTTTCCCCATATGATCCAAGTGCGTATTCAAGAAGAAGAATTTCTTTCCCGTATTCTTATCTTTCAAGATCGCCCAAGTAGCTACACGCTCGCATGCGGCGTCCCAACCTTTCTTACCAACGGCATTTATATCTTCGGCTAACCAGAAATTACCGCTTTTCTCAACGGAGAAACGATCCTTACGATAGAAAATCGGAGCGTACTCCCCTTTCGTCTTGCCATCCTCACGACCAACACCCACATAAGCGTATTCCGGTAAACGATCAAGCAAATCATTCAGCTGATTATTCAAGACCTCTTGCGCACCGAACACATCCGCCTCATGGAATTTCACTAAATCAGCAGCGAAATCTCTTCTGAATTTCCATTGATTATCCTTATCACCCGAATTATCGTAACGGATGTTATAAGACATTACATTCATTTTCTCATCGTTGTTTTTAGCGAATAAGCAGCCAGTGGCAAATAAAGCCACCATTAAACAAAGTAAAATTCTCTTCATGATATTGATTATTATATGTTTCTTATATATCTCAGTATTTATCTATGGTCTTTGTTACCTCGCAAAAATAAAGTTTATCCATTTATTAAGCAAATAAGGAAGAACAAAAAAGGCCGACAGATTGCTCTGCCGGCCTTTCTTTATAGTTTATTAAACGTTCCTATTCTTCATCATCTTTGTCCATGGCATTGAAATCAACCACGTTCTTGCGATTAGCGAAGATACGATCAAACTCATCCTTTGCGCCTACGATCAGCTTATCAAACTCACGCTGACCGGTACCGGCAGGAATCAAGTGACCACAGATAACGTTCTCTTTCAAACCTTCCAAACGGTCTACCTTTCCGTTGATAGCAGCCTCGTTCAATACTTTCGTCGTCTCTTGGAAAGATGCGGCGGACATAAAGCTGTTCGTCTGCAAAGCGGCACGTGTGATACCTTGAAGGATCTGGTTGGCTGTAGCCGGAATAGCGTCACGTACCTCGACCAACTTAAGGTCACGGCGTTTCAACATACTATTCTCATCTCTCAACTTACGCGCAGTCACGATCTGTCCGGCCTGCAATGTCTGAGAATCTCCCGGATCGGTAACAACTTTCTTGCCCCAGATACGATCGTTCTCGTCCATTACCTCCAACTTATCAACAATCTGCTGCTCCAAGAAGCGAGTATCTCCCGGATCAACCACCTCTACCTTACGCATCATCTGACGAACGATAACCTCGAAGTGCTTATCGTTGATCTTCACACCCTGTAGACGGTATACATCCTGAACCTCATTCACGATATATTCCTGTACAGCCGTCGGACCTTTGATCGCCAAGATATCCGAAGGAGTGGTAGCACCGTCTGATAGCGGCATACCCGCACGGATATAGTCGTTCTCCTGAACCAATAATTGTTTAGACAGAGGAACCATATATTTCTTAACCTCACCCAACTTAGACGTTACGGTGATCTCACGGTTACCACGTTTGATCTTACCGAATCCTACCTCTCCGTCGATCTCAGATACAACAGCAGGGTTAGACGGGTTACGAGCCTCGAACAACTCGGTTACACGAGGAAGACCACCGGTGATATCACCGGCCTTACCTACGGCACGAGGGATCTTAACCAAAACCTCACCAGCTTTCACTACATCACCATTGTCTTTCACGACGTGAGCGCCCAATGGCAAAGAGTAGTTCTTCAAGTAATTACCATTCTCATCCACGATATGAGCGGCCGGAGCCTTCGTCTTATCCTTAGACTCGATGATGATCTTCTCCTTCAAACCGGTAGTCTCATCACTCTCAACCTTGTAAGTTACGTTCTCTACCAAACTCTCGAACTCGATCTTACCGGAAACCTCTGATACGATTACGGCATTGAACGGGTCCCACTCGATGATCACGTCACCCTTCTTAATTGAGTCACCGTTGTTGAAGAACAACTTAGAACCATAAGGTATATTATGAGTCAACAACACGATCTTCGTGTTCGGATCAACAATGCGCATTTCAGCCAAACGGCTTACTACTACCAAATGTTTCTTTCCGCTCACCTCGTCTACCGCCTCAACAGCACGAAGCTCATCGATCTCTAAAATACCATCATATTTAGATGTAATACTATTCTCTGTTGCGATGTTGGATGCGATACCACCGACGTGGAATGTACGCAACGTCAACTGTGTACCCGGCTCACCGATAGACTGTGCGGCGATTACACCGACAACCTCACCCTTCTGAACCATGCGGTTCGTAGCCAAGTTACGTCCATAGCACTTAGCGCAGACACCCTTCTTAGACTCACAAGTCAATACGGAACGAATCTCGACGCTCTCGATCGGAGAGTCTTGGATTGCCTTAGCGGCATCCTCACGGATTTCCTCACCGGAACGAACGATAACCTCGCCCGTAATCGGATGGATCACATCGTGAACAGATACACGACCTAAGATTCTCTCATACAAGGAAGCGATCACCTCCTCGTTATTCTTCAATTCCGTACAAACCAAGCCACGCAATGTACCACAGTCTTCCTCGTTTACGATCACGTCGTGAGAGACGTCAACCAAACGACGAGTCAAGTAACCGGCATCGGCAGTCTTCAAAGCGGTATCGGCCAAACCTTTACGAGCACCGTGAGTAGAGATAAAGTACTCCAACACGGACAAACCTTCCTTAAAGTTAGAAAGGATCGGGTTCTCGATAATCTGACCACCTTCTGCACCACTCTTCTGCGGTTTCGCCATCAAACCACGCATACCGGACAACTGACGAATCTGCTCCTTAGAACCACGGGCACCGGAATCCATCATCATGTAGATTGAGTTGAATCCATCGTTATCCGCCGTCAATTGCTTAATCAAGATATTAGACAAGTTACTATTAACGTGTGTCCAAGTATCGATAATCTGGTTATAACGCTCGTTGTTGGTAATGAAACCCATATTATAGTTAGCCATGATCTGCTCAACCTCATCGTATCCCTTCTGAACCAACTCATCCTTTTCAGGCGGGATCAGAACGTCTGCTAAGTTGAAGGACAAACCACCCTTGAATGCCATATAGTAACCCAAGTTCTTGATATCGTCCAAGAACTGAGCGGTACGAGCCACACCACAAGCCTTGATTACCCGACCGATGATGTCACGAAGAGACTTCTTGCCCAACACCTCGTTTACATAACCAATCTCTTTCGGAACAAACTCATTTACCATCAAACGACCTACAGAAGTCTCTACCATCGTCTTCACCAAGTTTCCGTTCGCATCCAAGTCCTCCACGTAAACATGGATCGGAGCATGGATATCCAACTTCTTCTCATTGTAAGCGATCGTAGCCTCTTCCGGACCATAGAAAGTCAAACCTTCGCCTTGTGTACCCTTGCGCAACTTGGTAATATAATACAAACCAAGCACCATATCCTGAGAAGGTACGGTAATAGGAGCACCATTCGCGGGGTTCAAGATATTGTGTGAAGCCAACATCAACATTTGAGCTTCCAAAACAGCCTCATTACCTAACGGCAAGTGAACAGCCATCTGGTCACCGTCGAAGTCGGCGTTGAATGCCGTACATGCCAACGGGTGCAACTGGATAGCCTTACCCTCGATCAATTTCGGCTGGAACGCTTGGATACCCAAACGGTGCAATGTCGGGGCACGGTTCAACAATACCGGGTGGCCCTTCATTACATACTCCAAAATATCCCAAACAACCGGTTCCTTACGGTCAACGATCTTCTTGGCGGATTTCACCGTCTTCACGATACCGCGCTCGATCAATTTACGGATAACGAAAGGCTTATAAAGCTCGGCAGCCATATTCTTCGGCAAACCGCACTCGTGCATCTTTAATTCCGGACCTACGACAATAACCGAACGAGCAGAGTAGTCAACACGCTTACCCAACAAGTTCTGACGGAAACGACCTTGTTTACCTTTCAAACTGTCGGACAAGGACTTCAACGGACGATTGGCGTCTGTCTTAACAGCGCTCGATTTACGAGAGTTGTCAAACAAAGAGTCCACGGCCTCCTGAAGCATACGTTTCTCATTACGTAAGATCACTTCCGGAGCCTTAATATCGATCAATCGTTTCAAACGGTTATTACGGATAATAACACGACGATATAAATCATTCAAGTCAGAAGTAGCGAAACGGCCACCGTCCAACGGAACCAACGGACGCAGTTCGGGAGGGATCACCGGGATCACCTTCATGATCATCCATTCCGGTTTGTTACGACCTCTGGACGCACGAAAAGACTCAACTACCTGAAGGCGTTTCAAGGCCTCGTTCTTTCTCTGTTGAGATGTGTCCGTGCTCGCACGGTGACGCAACTCATAAGAAAGAGAATCCAAGTCCAAGCGAGCCAACAGATCATAAACAGCCTCAGCGCCGATCTTAGCGATGAACTTATTCGGATCCGTATCCTCTAGCAATTGATTTTCTCTTGGAAGGCTATCCAAAATATCCAAATATTCCTCCTCTGATAATAGGTCTAACTCACCGACCGTGTCTACGCAACCCGGCTGGATCACGACGTAGCGCTCGTAATAGATGATGGAATCCAGTTTCTTGGTAGGAAGACCTAGCAAGTATCCGATTTTATTAGGCAAAGAACGGAAATACCAAATATGGGCAACAGGAACCACCAAATGGATGTGTCCCATACGTTCACGACGAACTTTCTTTTCCGTAACTTCCACTCCACAACGATCGCAGACAATACCTTTGTAACGGATACGCTTGTACTTACCGCAATGGCACTCATAGTCCTTGATCGGACCAAAGATACGCTCACAGAACAAACCGTCACGCTCAGGCTTATACGTACGATAGTTAATTGTTTCCGGTTTCAAAACCTCACCGCTGGAGTTCTCTAGGATCTCCTCAGGGGATGCCAGACCGATGGTTATTTTTGAAAAGTTACTCTTTATCTTGTTTTCTTTTCTAAAGGCCATATTATTTATTTATAAAGAGTTATCAATAGATAAAGTAGACGGGCCGTAGCCCACCTACTTCTTTATTGTTATTGAATTAATCCAGAGTGAAACTCAAACCAAGTCCTCTCAACTCGTGCAATAATACATTCAGAGATTCAGGGATACCCGGCTGTGGCATCGGATCACCCTTCACGATCGCCTCATAAGCCTTCGAACGTCCTACAACGTCATCAGACTTAATCGTAAGAATTTCCTGAAGAACATGAGCGGCACCGAAGGCTTCCAGTGCCCAAACTTCCATCTCTCCGAAACGCTGACCACCGAACTGTGCCTTACCACCTAACGGCTGTTGCGTAATCAAAGAATACGGACCGATTGAACGGGCATGCATCTTATCGTCAACCATGTGGCCCAACTTCAAGAAGTAAGTCACACCCACCGTAGCAGGTTGGTCGAAACGCTCACCAGTACCACCATCATACAAGTAAGACTTACCGTAGCGAGGAATACCAGCCTTGTCTGTCCATTCATTCAAATCATCCAAAGTCGCGCCATCGAAGATCGGAGTAGCGAACTTAACGTCCAACTCACGTCCGGCCCAACCCAACACGGCCTCGAAAATCTGTCCCAAGTTCATACGAGAAGGCACACCCAGCGGGTTCAAACAGATATCCACCGGAGTACCGTCTTCCAAGAACGGCATATCCTCCTGACGAACGATCTTTGATACGATACCCTTGTTACCGTGGCGACCGGCCATCTTATCACCTACCTGAATCTTACGTTTCTTGGCGATATAAACCTTAGCCATCTGTACGATACCTGTCGGCAGCTCATCACCGATCGTCAAGTCGAACTTCTTACGTCTCAACTCAGCGTCAAGCTCCTTGTACTTCTTCAAATAATTCAAGATAACCTGCTTGATCAACTCATTCTTCTGAGCGTCTGCCGTCCACTTGCTTACTTGGATGGAGTTATAATCCAATTCTTCCAGAGATTTGCGGGTAAACTTAGCACCCTTAGCGATAATCTCCGTATTCATATAGTCTTTAACACCTTGAGAAACCTTGCCGTTTGTAAGCACTAACAACTTATCAACTAACAAAGTCTTCAAGCTAGCCATCTTTTCTTCGTATTCCTCGTCCAACTTCGGTAAGATCGCCTTATCAGTCAATCTGGATTTACGTTTCTTGACAGCCTTCGAGAACAAAGCGGTCTCGATAACCACACCGCGCAAAGACGGAGTAGCCTTCAAGGAAGCATCCTTCACATCACCCGCCTTATCACCAAAGATAGCACGCAGCAACTTTTCCTCCGGAGATGGATCAGACTCACCTTTCGGAGTGATCTTACCAATCAAGATATCACCCGGCTCAATACGAGCACCAACACGAACAATACCTCTCTCATCCAAATCCTTGGTAGCCTCTTCGCTGACGTTAGGGATATCGGAAGTCAATTCCTCCATACCACGCTTAGTCTCACGTACCTCAAGGATATACTCGTCAACGTGAACAGACGTAAAGAAGTCCTCGCGAACCATACGCTCGTTCAACACGATAGCATCCTCATAGTTATAACCCTTCCAAGGCATGTAAGCCACCTTCACGTTACGTCCCAAAGCAAGCTCGCCTTTCTGGGTTGAGTAACCCTCGGTAAGGATATCGCCGGCTTTCACACGTTGTCCGCGATGACAGGTCGGTTTCAAATCGACCGTCGTGCTCTGGTTGGTCTTACGCCATTTTGGGATATTATATGTCTTAACCGCATCCTCGAAGCTAACGAATTCCTCGTCCTCCGTGCGGTCATATTTAATCTTGATACAAGTAGCATCAACGAACACAACCTCGCCCTCACGCTCAGCCATAATCTGAGTACGGGAATCACGGGCAACCTGCGCCTCGATACCGGTACCAACGATCGGAGCGTCCGTTCGCAACAAAGGAACCGCCTGACGCATCATGTTAGATCCCATCAACGCACGGTTAGCGTCATCATGTTCCAAGAACGGGATCAGTGAAGCCGCGATAGAAGCGATCTGCTGCGGAGCCACGTCCATCAAGTCAATCTCAGAAGGAGGGACAACAGGGAAGTCAGCCTCGAAACGAGCCTTCACCTTATCACGAATAAACTTACCGTTATCATCCAATGGAGCGTTACCTTGAGCGATTGTCAACTCTTCCTCTTCCTCCGCCGTGTAGTATTGCAAGCCTTCCTCAGAGAAGTCGACCTTTCCATCTGCCACCTTACGATACGGAGTCGAGATGAAACCAAGATCGTTGATCTTAGCGTATACACATAAAGAAGAGATCAAACCAATGTTCGGACCTTCCGGGGTCTCAATCGGACAAAGACGACCATAGTGCGTATAGTGAACGTCACGAACCTCGAATCCGGCACGCTCTCTAGACAAACCTCCCGGACCTAGGGCTGATAAACGACGCTTGTGCGTGATCTCCGCCAACGGGTTCGTCTGGTCCATGAACTGAGACAAGGCATTCGTTCCGAAGAAAGAGTTAACCACGGAAGAAATCGTCTTCGCGTTGATCAAATCAATCGGAGTAAACACCTCATTATCGCGAACGTTCATACGTTCACGAACTGTACGTGACATACGAGCCAAACCAATACCGAACTGGTTATACAATTGCTCGCCAACCGTACGTACACGACGGTTGCTTAAGTGGTCGATATCATCCACGATAGCCTTCGAGTTGATCAACTCGATCAGGTACTTGATGATCTCGATAATATCTTCTTTAGTCAAGACCTTAACATCAGCGCTTGTAGTAAGGCCTAACTTCTTGTTGATCCTGTAACGTCCCACCTCACCCAGATCATAACGTTTCTCTGAGAAGAACAGGTTCGTGATAACCTCGCGTGCGCTAGCCTCATCAGCCGGTTCCGCATTTCTCAACTGTCTGTAGATATACAACACAGCTTCCTTCTCGGAGTTACTCGGGTCTTTCTGGAGCGTATTATATATGATAGCATAATCGGACAGATTCTGGTCCTCACGATGCAACAAGATATTTTGCGTGCCTGAATCCAAGATAGCCTCGATATTGTCACTATCCAGTACAGACTCACGGTCGATGATAACATCGTTACGTTCAATAGAAACCACCTCACCGGTATCCTCATCTACGAAATCCTCCACCCAAGTCTTCAAAACACGAGCGGCCAGCTTACGTCCGATAAACTTCTTCAGGTTTGCTTTCGTTACCTTCACCTCTTCCGCAAGGTTGAAGATTTCAAGAATATCTCTATCGCTTTCAAAACCAATAGCTCTCAAAAGAGTAGTTACAGGCAATTTCTTTTTACGGTCGATGTAAGCGTACATCACATTGTTGATGTCCGTAGCGAACTCGATCCATGACCCCTTGAACGGGATAATACGTGCGGAGTACAACTTCGTTCCGTTTGCGTGCGTGCTTTGTCCGAAGAATACGCCCGGAGAACGGTGCAGCTGAGACACGACAACACGCTCGGCGCCGTTGATCACGAAAGTACCTCTGTCCGTCATATACGGGATCGGACCCAAGTATACATCTTGGATCACCGTATCGAAGTCCTCATGATCCGGGTCCGTACAGTACAGTTTTAACTTCGCTTTTAAAGGCACGCTATAGGTTAACCCGCGAGCGATACACTCATCGATACAGTAACGAGGTGGATCTATATAGTAATCTAAGAACTCCAACACAAAATTGTTACGGGTATCCGCAATCGGGAAATTCTCGGCAAATACCTTATACAATCCCTCCTTCTTTCTCTTTTCAGGAGGAGTGTCAAGTTGAAGAAAGTCTTGGAACGACTTCAATTGAACTTCGAGAAAGTCCGGATACGGGAACTGATTCTTTATCGAAGCAAAATTAACTCTTTGGTTTTCAGCTGTTGAAGACATCTAGTAAGGAA
>ERZ1027099.42-NODE-42-length-86157-cov-12.480163_pt1 | contig 86157 bp, 77 predicted proteins | sample MGYA00519408_ERZ1027099 | MGnify/ENA primary metagenome ERZ1027099 (study PRJEB26926, sample SAMN06164646) | human gut metagenome | biome: ENVO:00009003; feature: ENVO:2100002; material: ENVO:00002003 | host: Homo sapiens | place: USA | collected 2012 ...
CTTACGCGCCGGGGCCCCACCCCCCCAGGACATTCGCCGGAGAAACTTCCTGCCCCCGATCTGAGAAGCTGCTTTTACTATCAATCATCGAGAGAGGAAAAGTATTATGGCAACGATTTTAAAAGGCGCGCCGGTTGTGGCCGCCATGAACGAGCGCAACGCCGCATTGTGCGAGCAGCTCAAGGCAAAAGGCGTCGTGCCCACGCTGGCCGTGGTGCGTGTGGGCGAACGGGAGGACGATCTCTCCTACGAGCGCGGCGTGATCGCCCGCTGCGGCAAGGTCGGCGTGGAGGTAAAGCAGTTTCTGCTGCCCGCCGATGCCTCTCAGGACGAGCTGCTGAAGGTGATTGCCGAGGTTAACGCAGAGGATGCCATCCACGGCTGTCTGCTGTTCCGTCCTCTGCCCAAACAGTTTGACGACCGCACTGTGCGTGCGGCTCTGGCTCCGGAAAAGGACATTGATGGCATCACGGACGGTTCGCTGGCCGGAGTATTCACCAATACCGACCTCGGCTACGCCCCCTGCACTGCGCAGGCCTGCCTTGAGATCCTGAAGTATTACAACATTCCGCTTTCCGGCAGGCGTGCTGTCGTAGTGGGACGCAGCCTTGTGGTGGGCAAGCCCGCCGCTATGATGCTGGATCGTGAGAACGCCACTGTGACCATCTGCAATTCCCGCACCCGGGATCTTCCCGCCCTGTGCAGAGAAGCCGATGTGGTCGTGGTCGCCATGGGCAAAATGGGTGCCGTGGGTGCCGACTGCCTGCGGGAGGGCCAGACCGTGGTGGATGTGGGCATCCATGTGAACGAAGAGGGCAAGCTGTGCGGTGACGTGAAATTTGCCGAGGCTGAACCCATCGTGGATGCCATTACCCCTGTGCCCGGCGGCGTAGGCACCGTGACCACCTCGGTGCTGGTAGGCCACGTAGTGCAGGCCGCAGCCAAAAAGATCGGGCTGTAACGAATCATAAAACTATAAAATAAAAGACGCTTGATCCACTGCTGTATGCTTCCCTGCCGGGGAAACATATTCAGACAAGACCAAGCGTCTTTTTTATTGCTATATTTTAGCCGCGGACAAGGAGCAGCAGCAGGGCCGACGCCACGCACTGCAGGATCAGCCAGCGGGCCACCACCTGTTCGTCGCTCCAGCCTTTGTTCTTGCGCACATGGTCGTGCAGCGGGGTACGGGTGTTCTTGAGGATCGAAATGTGCAGGAAGCGCTTCAGGCTGATCTTGATAATGCCCAGACTTCCATCCACGATGAACACGATGGCAGCCAGCAGGAAGGCAAAGGGGTGGCCGCACTTGAGCGACAGCATTGCAATGAAAAAGCCCATGGCGCGGCTTCCGGCGTCGCCCATCAGCAGGCTGGAAGGCTTTGCGTTGGACCACAGATAGGCCAGCAGTGCACCCATGAACACAACACCTGCGGTGCCGTACTCGGCCAGCTCTGTTTTATAGGCCAGCAGGTAGGTGCCGATGGTCACGACTGCCACGCTGGCAGACAGACCGTCCACGCCGTCGGTGCAGTTGACCACATTGATGCTGGCCCAGATCAGAATGACGATGAGCAGCAGGTACACTGCATACGGCAGGGTGAAGCTCCACTGCAAAAAGTGCACGCCGCAGCCGTTGAAGTTCAGGTAAGTGGCACCGGCTACAATGGCGATCACAAAATCGATCAGGCCTTTTTTGTACTCATTCCACGCGGTCTCTGCCGCATCGTCAAAGTAACCGGACAGCATGGACGCAATGAGCAGCACGGTGTAGATGACATACTCCACCTTGAAGGGCAGGAAGGCCATCGACACCAGCGCGATGCACAGCACGAAGATCAGGCCGGAGCCGCGGGCCTTGCCCTTGGAAAGTGCACCATTCACCGCAAACTCGCGGCCATGGTCATGGGGGAGCCTGTCACGAAAAACGGAATCCATCAGAGCCGTGAGAGCAAATGCCAGCAGAAATGCCAGAGCATCCACGCCGCGCTGTCCCACGACCGAAAGCAGCAGTTCGATCATATTCAAAGTTCCTCTTTCTTTTATTCTTACTGTGAAAGAAGTGTATCACGCTCCCCGTAAAAAATCAATCGCTCACAGCGAAAAATGTGTCTTTGATTGACTTTTGCCGTGCCTGCACTTATAATAGTGTATTAGTTTGTCAAATTTTGCTGTTTGGGCTGTTGCTTGCTTTCCGGACTTCTATTCGTGAAAAAGCGTTTGGAGCGGGCCGCAGCCCGCGGCAAACGCAAACTATAAAAATTTATTTTCCGCTGAATATGGCAAAGCGTATGCGGTGCCATTTTTTCATGTGTAATCAGGATAAGGAGAACCAATGACCATTTCCCTTGAGCAGCTCTCGGCGCAGATGCGCCGGGGCGAACAGGTACCGCTGCGGCACACCATGCAGGTGGTGCTGACCCTGAGCATTCCGTCCATCCTGCAGCAGATCGTGGTAACAGCGGTGGAATACATCGACGCAGCCATGGTAGGCCACATCGGTGCATCGGCTACAGCCTCCATCGGCATCGTCAGCTCCAGCACCTGGCTCATGCATGGGATGCTGGCCGGTCTGTACATGTCCTTTGCCATTCAGGTGGCGCAGTATCTGGGGGCCGACCGGCAGGCAGACGCCCGCGGCGTACTGCGTCAGTCTATGATCTTCAACCTTGCAGTGGGCCTTGCGGCAGCCGCCTTTGGCATCGGCATCAGCCGGTTTCTGCCCGGATGGCTGGGGGCAGACCCGTCCCTGCGGGCGGATGCATCGGCTTATTTTGCCATCTGGTCCGCTTCCCTGCCCTTTTTGATGGTCATGGGCACCTATTCCTCCATGCTGCGTTCCTGCGGCGACGCCCTGACGCCGGGCCTGATCAGCGTATTGACCTGCGTGCTGGATGTGATCTTCAACTTCTTCCTCATCAACCCCACCCGGCAGATGACGGTGCTGGGCCGCACCATGACCGTGTGGGGCCTCGGCTGGGGCGTGCCGGGCGCGGCGCTGGGCACCGCCTTTGCCACTGCCATCAGCGGCACGCTGACGCTGGCACTGCTGCTGCTCCGCGATGGCCCGCTGTGCATCCGCAAGCCCGGCTCCTGGCAGATCACCAGAGCCTGCCTGCAGAACCTCTGGAAGGTGGGCACACCGCTGGCCGCCGAACGCGCGGCCCTTTCCTCCGCACAGGTGCTGCTCATCCGCATCGTGTCCGGCCTTGGCACCACTGCCATTGCTGCCAATAGTCTGGGGGTGAGCGCCGAAAGCCTGTGCTATATGGCAGGCTACGGCATTCAGGATGCCGCCCTTGCACTGGTCGGTCAGGCTGTAGGCGCAAACCGCCGGGATATGTCCAGACGTTTTGCATGGCTGTGCACCTGCATGGGCATAGGCATCATGGCTCTGACCGGTGCAGGCATGTATCTGTTTGCGCCCAATCTGATGGGCATCTTCACCGCAGACACCGCAGTCATTGCACTGGGGGCGCAGGTGCTGCGAATCGAAGCTCTGGCTGAGCCCATGTTCGGAGCCAGCATCGTTGCCAGCGGGGCCATGCAGGGCGCCGGCGACAGTGCCGGCTGCTTTGTGCTGAACCTCGTCAGCATGTGGGGCATCCGGCTCACCCTTGCCACCCTGCTGGCCCCGCGTTTTGGGCTGGTAGGCGTGTGGTTTGCCATGAGCTTTGAGCTGACCATGCGCGGCGTGCTGTTCCTTGTGCGGCTGGCACGCGGCAGATGGCTGGACAAAGGGGCATTGGCCTGATCGACCACTGGCGGATCTATTTTCCTGTAAATAACAGCTCCCCGGCCGGGAACCGCACTGCGGGACCTGACCGGGGAGTTTTGCTGTGGTTATTTGATTTGAGAAGAAAAAAGTGGAGAACAAGTTACTTTCTGCCGTGCAGGATGGGAGACAGCGGCTTGTAGATCAGCAGGCACAGTGCTGCGTCCAGCAGGCCCTTGACCAGCGTAAAGGGCATGTTAAAGATGACCAGACACTTGATGAGGCTGTCTGCGGAGGGCAGGATCGCCTGATACATGCCAAGGATCGCCTCCAGCGGCATATGGTAGAAGGTGACATAGGCCGGATAGGTAATAAAGTAGTTGGACGGCACACTGAACAGGGCCATGGCTGCAGCGCCTGCAATAGCACCAATGATGGCGGTCTTGCGGCTCTTGTGGTGCTTATAGACAACGCCTGCCACAGCGGAGAAAACCGCACCCAGCATGAAGTTGCACAGCTCGCCCACGCATGCAGTGGAAGTGCCCTTGATAACGATGTGCAGCAGGTTCTTCATAAAGCTGATGACCACGCCGTACACCGGGCCAAGTGCGAATGCGCCCAGCAGAGCGGGCAGGTCGGAGAAGTCCATCTTGACGAAGGACGGGATGAGCATCGGGATGGGAAACTCAATGAACATCAGGATAAAGGCCACCGCGCTGAGCATGGCGGCAACGGTAAGATTGTGGGTCGTGTTCTTTTTCATGGTTATGATTCCTTCCCGGGCAAAAGGCCCTGTAAAAATGTTCCGAAAGCTCTTTTCGTATCGCAGAAGCTGTTCCCATAAGCATTGCACACCGTCTGAGCGTCTTTGTCATTCGGTACGCCCTGCTCATGAAAGCAGTTTCTTATTTTGGAACGGGAAGGACAAACAGAAAAGCGCCCTGCTGCAACAAAAAACACTGCAACAGGGCGCGTAGACAACAATTTGCCTGCCGTTTCTTACATCCGGACTATACCGTTGGTCCCGGAATCGCACCGGGTCAGCACCCACAAAAGGTGGTCGCGGACTTGGAGATCTCTCTCATTGTCATTGCACGCCGTTTGAACTTTTTTGTTCCTTTGGCACGCTCCGGCAACGAAAGCAGCTTCCTTACCGCCAGTGGGGAATCACACCCCGCCCTGAAACGAACTTTCTGGCACAGAGTATAGCGTGCCGGCCCCGGCTTGTCAAGAGGAAACTTTTTGATTTGTATATTTTTTATCAAAGTATTCCTTTTTTGTTTTCCTCTCGGCCTTGCTCCGGCGGGTGTGATATGATATCATGGATGCGCTGTAAAAATTCAGGAGGTTAAAATGATTTTCTCGATCCGTGATCTCTCGTTTGAGCTTGGCTCGCTGCTTCTGGAAGGCTGGCTGGCGCTGGCTGCGCGTGCGGTGTGCGCCCTGCTCATCCTGCTGGCCGCATGGCTCGTGCGCCGCTGGCTGAACAAAAAGGGCATTCCGGCGCTGCTTGCCCGCAGCTGGTATTTTACCGGCACGCCCATCCTGCTGCGCAGTTTTTCCACCCCCATCCTGCGCATGTGCAGCGTCATTGGTGTGTATCTGGCCGCCGCTTCCCTGCCATGGGCCATTTCCGGCATTCCAAAGCTGCTGCTGCTCTGTTTCCGTCTCGCCATGACCCTTCTGGTCTGCGAAGGGCTGTATGCCGCATCCAGTCTGGCCGACCTGCTGCTGGCTTCCTGCAGCCCGGAGATCCGCTCCAACAAAACGCTGCGCTCTCTGCTGGATACCACCTACAAGGTGCTGGTCATCGTGCTGTGCGTGGCTGCGCTGGCGCAGGAGGTGGGCTTTCCCATCGGCAGCATCGTAGCCGGTGCCGGACTTGTCGGCCTGACCATTTCGCTGGCTGCGCAGGAAAGCGCCAGCAACCTGTTTTCCGGCATCGTCATCCTGCTGGATAAGCCCTTCTCGGTGGGTGACTGGATCACCGTGGGCAGTGTGGAGGGCGAAGTGATCGACATCAATTTCCGCTCCACCCGCATCCGCTCTCTGGATAAGACCATCAATGTCGTCACCAACAGCCAGATCTGTGCCTCCACGGTAAAGAACGCGGCCCTGCGCACCATGCGTCCCTATAAGTTCAACCTTGGCGTCACCTACAATACTACCCGTCCCAAGCTGGAAAAGCTGATGAAAGACCTGCAGGCCATGCTGGATGCCAGCCCGTATACCAACAAGGGCACCAACATCGTGCAGCTGGCAAACTTTGGGGATTCCAGCATCAACATTCTGGTCTCCGCCTATCTGGTGACCAATGTCTACGCCGAGTTCCTGCAGATGCAGAACGACCTGAACCTGAACATCATGGATATCATGCAGGCTGACGGTGTGGATTTTGCCTTTCCCTCCACCAGCGTGTACATCGAAAAAAATTCCTGAAACTTCTGTGCAAAAAATGCCGTTCCATCGAAATCGGAACGGCATTTTTCTTTTGTTCGTTTATTCGTTTGCAGCCTTATCCAGCTGCACCTCGGCAGCTTCTTGCGCCTCTTCTTCCTTCTGATAGGTTTCAAAAGCCGACCACATGGGGGCAATGTTCCTGCCGCAGAGCCGGCGCTCAATACAGGACCGCCAGCACCCGGCCCAGAGCCCTGCAGCCCTTCTTGGCCCCCAGACCACTCCATTGACCGCGCTGTCGATACTTGTGATGGTATCCAGCATCCTGATTTCCCCCTCTTGTTAAAAAATGCGGGCAGGAACCTTTCAAGGCTCTGCCCGCATGTCAGGATGCTTATTCCACACTCCGGTGCGCACCTCAGCAGGCAGTCACACCTTTGTGTCTGTTCGTTCTTGCCCCGTATCCTCTTGCGGGTACGGGGCATACAGGGTATCATAAAATTTCCGCATAGGCAAGATTTTCCGAAAAAATGCAGGAATTTTCAGTTTGACCTTGTCTATGCTGAATTTTGTTATCGTATGACTTTTCAGCGGTTATAATGCCACATCAAGCGCCATCATCAGCGCAAACCCCAGCACGATGCTCACCACACCGGCAGGCTCATCCTCTTCCACCGCCTGCGGGATCATCTCCTGCGCGGTCACGCACACCATGCAGCCTGCCGCCGCACTGAGCAGCCACGGCAGCGCAGCACCGACCTGCTCCGCAAGGGCGAAGGCCAGCAATGCGCCCAGCGGCTCCACCAGCCCGGACGCAGCGCCCGCCAGAAACGCCCGAAGCCGTGTACAGGAGCCATGGGCCAGCGGCAGACTGACCGCCGCACCTTCCGGGATATTCTGCAGGCCGATGCCAAGGCTCAGTGCCAGTGCCCCGCTGATGGCATCCGGCTCCCCGGTCAGCGCCATGGCAGCGGCAAGCCCTGCCACCATGCCCTCGGGCAGATTGTGTAAGGTCACAGCCAGGATCATGCGGCCGCTGTGTCCTGCCCCGCCTGCCAGCAGCTGCCCGGCAAACTGCTCCACCTGCAAAAGGCCCACTGCGCCCAGTACGAGCCCTATCGCCGATGGGATCCACGCAGGCAGTGCCAGACCGCGTCCCCGCTCAATGGCGGGCAGCAAAAGGCTCCACACGCTGGCCGCCAGCATAATGCCTGCCGCCATGCCGCACAAAATGCGCTGTGTGCAGGGCCGGGCCTGCCGCCGCAGCAAAAACACCCCCGCCGCGCCCAATGTAGTGCACGCCGCCGGAAACAGCAGCACCCATGCAGTCAAGATCATCCGGTTCAAAACAGCATTCCCCCTTTGCCCGTTGTATGTGCGCAAAGGTAAAAAGGTGCAGAGCTGTCCGGAGCAAAGCCTTATTCCGCAGGTTTTATCTGAACAAATTATACGACCCTTCCGCCCTCATAAAAAACTTTTCCAGCTCATCTGCCGTTCCTTTGCCTCCCGGTTCAATTTTACCAAAAAGTCTTTTGTATTTGTCAATAAATTATAACAAAAGCGTAGATTTCCTTGAAGATATCACTTCTTTGCCCAAAAAACTCTTGATTTTTCAAATAAAAAGACTAGAATATCTTCTTGCAGCAAGGCTCCTCCTGTGGGGCAGCTGCAAGAAGACTTTTGCATGAAGCAAGGAGATTTTAGATATGAAACTCAAGAATGTTTGTGTTGCTGTTGTCGCTCTGGCTCTGGCTGTTGGCATGACTGCCTGCGGCGGTTCTGCTTCCTCCACTGCTGCATCCTCTTCCGAGGCTGCTTCTTCTGTTGCTGCTGAGGCCGATGAGAACGCTTCTTCCGCTGTTGCAGAGGAGAACGGTTCTTCTTCTGAGGCCGCATCCAGCGAGGCTGCTTCTTCTGAGGCCGCTTCTTCTGAGGCTGCTTCCAGCGAAGCTGCTTCTTCTGTTGCCGCATAATCAGGCAGCACTCTTAGTTCAAGGAACGATCAAACCGGGCACGGAACTTTTTCTGTGCCCGGTTTTTTTTCAGCAAAATGCGCCGGAAAGGTTTATTGGGGACCTCCCGGCGCATTTTTCAGGAGCTGTCACCAGAAGCAGGATGCCCCTCAGGCAGCGTGCCATGCTTATTCTTATATTCCCCAGAACAGGACTCCCAGTCCTGCAGAGAGCAGGATCATCCCAATGGGCGATGGTGCTTTGCCCTTTTTCCGGCGGCAAAGGGCATGCAGCCCCCACAGCAGCAGGAACACCACAATGGAACGGAGATCCGGTGCAATGCCTGCCTTGTCCGCTGCAAACCCGGCCAGCGTAGAAAGCGCCATGTTGACAGCAGTTGCCAAGATCATCGCCACCACACAGGGACGAACGCCGCCAAGAACTGCGTTGACTCCCGCATACTTCATCAGGTTCTGCAGCACCGATGCAACGAGCAGGATAATGACAAAGGACGGCAGCACCACGCCCAGCGTCGCGCACAGCGCACCCCAGAAGCCGCCCTGTGAAGCGCCGATGAAGGTAGCCATATTGATGGCCAGCGGGCCGGGTGTGGATTCCGACACGGCAATGAAGCTGAGAAATTCGCCTTCCGTCAGCCAGCCGTGTCCTAAGACCGTTTCCCGCACCAGCGAGATCATCCCGTAGCCGCCGCCGAAGGACAACGCACCGATCATGAGGAAATTCCAGAAAAGTTCTACATAGATCACGGCTTCTTCTCCCCCTTCCGCAGCTGCTGTACTGCATACACCAGCAGCCCGGCCACACCGCTGAACAGGATGTAAAAAATGGAAGAGAAGGACACTGCTGCAATGGAACAGCCCACCATCGCTGCCGCAACCGTGGTCAGGATGATAATATTGAAGACGCTGTGTTCCAGCTCCTTCAGCATCTTCAGTCCGGCGGAAAGGATCAGATAGATCACACACACCTGAATGCCGTGGAACGCACTTGCCACCACCGAAAGGCGGAGGAACTGGTCAAAGAACAGCGAGATCAGATAAATGACCGCGAAGGACGGAAGACACACCGCCACCGTGGACGCTGCCGCACCTGCCGCACCCTCGATCTTGTAGCCGATATAGGTGGCACTGTTCACCGCCACCGGGCCGGGCGTAGACTCCGCAATTGCCACCATGTCCAGAAATTCTTCTTTTGTCAACCACTTTTTCTCTTCCACAAATTCATTCTGCAGCAAAGCCACCATGGCATAGCCGCCGCCAAACGTGAACGCTCCAATTTTGAAAAACGTCCAGAAAAGCTCCTTTGTTTTCGACATAGCTTTCTCCTTTCTTGCGCCTTATTATATCATTTTTTGTTTTCATATGATATACTTTAATGGAATATGCTGCTTTCTTTGGAAAAAGCAGAAAAAGGAGTTTAGGATATGAAAACAAAATTTGGTATCGTAGGCTGCGGATTTCTGGGCAACATTGTGGCCGATGCATGGAAGAATGGTCTGCTGCCGGACTACGAGCTGGTGGGCGTGACCAGCCGCACCCGTGCTTCGGCAGAAAAGACTGCCGAAACAGTGGGCTGTGCCGTGTGTGACGATGTGGATGCCCTGCTGGCGCTGGAGCCGGAGTACATCGTGGAGACCGCTTCGGTGGAGGCTGTGCGCGCCATGGCTGTGCCTGTGCTGAAAAAAGGCGTGAATCTGGTCATCATTTCCATTGGCGCGTTTGCAGACCTTGCCTTTTATGAGCAGGTCAAGACCGCTGCCGCAGAGGGTGGTGCCAAGGTGCATCTGGCAAGCGGTGCCATCGGCGGCTTTGATGTACTGCAGACCGTCACCCTGATGGCTCAGGCCCAGCAGCTGGCCGAGACCGCAGGCATCGAGACCCACACCGGCGCAAGGGGCTTCCGCAACACGCCCGTATGGGAGGAGCACCTGCTCACCGATACGGAAAAGACCACTGTGTTCACCGGCAATGCCAAGCAGGCCATTGCCACCTTCCCGCGCCGGGTCAATGTAGCCGTGGCCACCTCTCTGGCCACCACCGGCCCGGAGATCACCGGCGTGACCATGCATTCCGTCCCCGGCTGGGTGGGTGACGATCACCGCATCACTGCCGAGATCGAGGGTGTGAAGGCTGTGGTGGATATCTGCTCTTCCACCAGCGCCATTGCTGGCTGGAGCGTGGTTTCCCTGCTGCGCAATCTCGCTTCCCCTGTGTGTTTCTATTAAAAGGAGGATCTGCACATGTTCCATAAACTGGTAGCCATTGAGCCGGTCAGCCTGATCCCCTCCGCTGAGCAGGAACTGCATCAGTATGCAGAAGAGGTGACCCTGTACCGCGATATCCCGGCGGACGATGATGAGATCGTGCGGCGTATCGGAGATGCCGATGCCGTGCTTCTGAGCTATACCTCCCGCATGGGCAAAAGCGTGATCGAGCGCTGCCCGAATATCCGTTACATCGGCATGTGCTGCAGTCTGTATTCGGAAGAGAGCGCCAACGTAGATATCGCCTATGCCCGCACCCGCGGCATCAAAGTGCTGGGCATCCGGGACTACGGCGACCGCGGCGTTGTGGAGTACGTTCTGCACGAGCTCATCGGCATCCTGCACGGTTTTGGAATGCCCATGCTGCGGGACGAGCCGGTGGAGATCACCGGGCTGAAGGTCGGCATCGTCGGGCTGGGTGTGTCCGGCAAAATGATCGCCGATGCGCTGCAGTTCATGGGTGCCGACATTGCATATTACAGCCGCACCCGCAAGCCCGATGCCGAAGCCTCCGGCATGACCTACAAGCCGCTGACACAGCTGCTGACCGAGAGCGAGGTGGTGTTCACCTGCCTGAACAAAAATGTCCTGCTGCTGGGCAAGGACGAATTTGTGCAGCTGGGCGAGGGAAAGGTGCTGTTCAACACCTCCATCGGCCCGGGCTTTGACTCGGCCGCACTGGAAGATTGGCTCACTCTGCCAGGCACCCATTTCTTCTGCGATACCCGCGCCGCTGCAGGCCCGGTGGGCGAGGGCTTTTTTGAACGCGAGAACGTACACTGCGCCAATGTTTCCGCCGGGCGCACCAAGCAGGCCTTTGTGCTGCTGAGTCAGAAGGTCCTTGCGAACCTCCGCACTGCTCTGGGAGAATGATATAAAAAGGGAACGCTTCCCGGCCGTGAGAAGCGTTCCCTTTTAGGCTTTATTCAAAATTGTTGTGATCTCTTCCAGATTCGCCGCAAAGTAGATGCCCCGCTGGCGCTGCGGCGTGGAAAGGCCCTTCTCGATCATTTTGTCCAGCAGTGCCTTCAGGCTGTCGTAGTAGCCGTTCAGATCATAAAGGATGCAGGGCGCATCCAGCTGACCCAGCGAGACCCGGGACATCACTTCTGCAATTTCTTCCAGCGTGCCGGTGCCGCCGGGGAATGCGATAAAGGCATCCCCCAGCTCGATCATCTTCGTCTTGCGCTCAGCCATGTCTCTGGTAACGATCAATTCGGTCAGGCCGTCATGCTGCAGCTCCTGCTGAATAAAAAACTGCGGCTCCACACCGGTCACGGTGCCGCCCGCATCCAGTGCGCTCTGCGCCAGCAGGCCCATCAGACCGCTGCGGGAGCCACCGTATACAAGGTGATGCCCGTTTGCACCGATCCAGCTGCCCAGCTCCCGGACAGCCGCTGCCAATGCCGGATCGCTGCCTTCATTTGCCCCAAGATAGACTGTAATGTTCATGGTGTTTCCCCTTTTTGTTTTTTCTCATTTTACCACGTTCGCTACGCTTTGCAAAGCCCGGGACTACTTGCAAATAAAGCTGTGCTGTGGTATGCTTGTGCACAGAAAAGGGAGCTTGCAAAAGCAGGCTGAGAGTGGGCTGTCTGCCCAGACCTGTGACCTGATTTGGATAATGCCAACGTAGGGAGATACCACTGCTTCAGCATGCGGAAATGTCTCCTTGTGGGCATTTCCGCATTTTGATACAAAGGAAGTTATTGCTATGAAAACCGCATTGACCATTGCCGGCAGCGATTCCAGCGGCGGCGCCGGCATTCAGGCCGATATCAAGACCATGACCGCCAACGGCGTGTATGCCATGAGCGCCATCACCGCCCTGACCGCCCAGAACACCACCGGTGTTACCGGCATTTTTGAAGCCACCCCGGAATTTCTGGCGCAGGAGATCGACGCCATTTTTACCGACATCCACCCGGACGCCGTCAAGATCGGCATGGTATCCTCGGCTGAGCTGATCGGGGTAATTGCTGAAAAGCTGCACAGCTACGACGCAAAGCACATCGTGGTGGACCCCGTGATGGTAGCCACCTCCGGTTCCAAGCTGCTGCGGGATGACGCCGTGCAGGCACTGACCGAAAAGCTGCTGCCCATGGCAGAGGTCGTCACCCCCAATATCCCGGAGGCCGAGATCCTCTCCGGCATGAAGATCACCGACGCGGCAGGCATGGAAGCTGCCGCACAGCGCATCAGTGAAAAATATCACTGCGCTGTGCTGTGCAAGGGCGGCCACCAGATCAATGATGCCGACGACCTGCTGTGGCGGAACGGCTGCGGCAAGTGGTTCCGGGGCAGGCGCATTGATAATCCCAATACGCACGGCACCGGCTGCACCCTGTCCAGCGCCATTGCATCCAATCTGGCAAAGGGCTATGATCTGGATACTTCTGTGGAGCGGGCAAAAGCCTATATTTCCGGCTGTCTTTCTGCCATGCTGGATCTGGGCCATGGCTCCGGCCCCATGAACCACATGTTTGCACTGAAGGGAGAATTTGTTGGTGAGTGAGCAGTCTTTTGTACAGCAGCTGGTGCAGGAAAGTCTGCCCGTGTGGGAGCAGTGCCTGCATTCGGAATTTCTGGAAAGACTTGCGGACGGCACGCTGGACGAAGACTGCTTTAAGGGCTACATTGTAGAGGACAGCCTTTACCTGCGGGAGTATGCCAAGGTGTTCGCATGGGGCATGACCAAGGCGGCAGATATGCAGACCATCCGCACCTACTATTCCCTGCTGTCCTTCGTAAACGAGAGTGAGGACGCCGAACGCCTGCGCTGCCTGAGGCAGTTCGGGCTGACCGATGAGGGCATCCAGAGCCTGCCGCTGCGGCCGGAGAACCGCGCCTATGTGGACTACATGATCGACACCGCCAGAAACAGCGAGGGCGCAGCCGAGTGCATGATGGCCTGCCTGCCCTGCATGCTGAGCTACAGCTGGATCTTCCAGAAGCTGCTGAAAGAGCATCCCGCTGTGCAGGATGCCCCCTATGGTGCGCTGGTGGCAGACTATGCAGGCAGGGACTACGAGGAAGCCTGCCGCGACTGGGCTGCATTTGCAGAAAAGACCTGTGAGGGCCTGAGCCCGGAGCGCCTTGCCCGCTGCCGCGAGATCTTCCATTCCTGCTCTGTGTATGAGCTGGATTTCTGGGCCATGGCGGCTTTGCCCCGCAGCGACCTGTAATGATTCTGAGCATAAAAATGCACCCGGCGTGTGGGCAGGACCACAGCAGCCGGGTGCATTTTCTTTTGCGCAGTCAGGCAGGCATTAAAAGTCCGACTTCTCGTGATTTTTTTGCAAAAGTTGTCCGCAGTATAAACCACTGCGGGCAGTTTCTGTTTTTACACGGAGTACACTTCTTGCAAAAAGTGAACAAAATACCTCTGCAAAAAACGCGGCAGATTCTTCTCATCTGCCAAAGTTTTGCCCGGAATGCATTTTTTGCTGGACAATGCCGCCCGGCTGTGCTAAAACAATGTCAGGAACCCGCAATGGTGCAGGCCTTCAGGTCATGTGCGCCATTGCGGGCTTTTTGTTTTTCTGGGAAAGTGTTAAGAAATTAGAGGAGGCGTTTCTTATGAAAGCATTCATTTCTCGCCGTGATTTTCTGAAAGCTGCAGGCATTACCGCAGCTGCGGCAGCTCTGGCAGGCTGCTCTTCTTCTGGCGGTTCCGCAAGCGGCTCTTCTGCAGGCGGCAAGACCATCCGCGTTGGCGTGTTTGAGCCGGCTTCCGGTGATAATGGCGCAGGCGGCAAGCAGGAAGTGCTGGGCGTCGAGTACGCCAACAGCCTTGCTCCCACCGTGGAGATCGGCGGTGAGACTTATAACGTTGAACTGGTAGAGGTGGATAACCAGTCCAGCACCGATAAGGCCGTGACTGCTGCACAGGAGCTGGTCTCCAAGAAAGTGTCCATCGTGCTGGGCAGCTACGGCTCCGGTGTTTCCATTGCAGCCGCTCCCACCTTCCAGTCCGCTTCCATCCCGGCCATCGGCTGCTCCTGCACCAACCCCGCCGTGACCGAGGCCAACCCCTACTACTTCCGTGTCTGCTTCCTTGACCCGTTCCAGGGCTCGGTCATGGCAAACTTTGCAAAGGATGAGTTCAGTGCCTCCAACGCCTACGTGCTGAGCATGCTGGGCGAGGATTACGGCTCCGGTCTGGCCACCTACTTCGTCAACGCTTTTGAGGATCTGGGCGGCACTGTTACCAGCGAGCAGTTCCCCGAGGGCACCTCGGACTTCTCTGCCTACATCCAGAACGCCATCAACGCCGGCGCAGATGTGATCTTTGCACCCTGCGCCACCACCTATGCCGCCCAGATCATCACACAGGCCGCCTCTGCAGGCTTTGACAAGCCCATTACCGCAGGCGACACATGGGAGTCCAGCGTTATTCTGGATGCACAGAAGGGCACCAGCGTGCAGGTCTACTGCTCCACCTTCTTCGATGAGAACGATGATTCCGGCGCAGCCAAGGAGTTCGTCACCGGCTTTAAGGAGTGGCTGAACGCCGACAGCCAGAAGCTGACCAACAACGGCGGCAACGACATCGTGGCAGCTGTTTCCGCTCTGGGCTACGATGCCTACATGGTAGCTCTGGAAGCCATCAAGGCAGCAGGCAGCACCGACGGCACCGCCATCCGTGATGCTCTGTACGGCGTAAACTACGATGGCGTGACCGGCAGCATCACCTTTGACCAGACCACCGGTGATGCCAACAAGGATATGGCCTACATCAAGAAGGCCGCCGACGGTGCATTCGAGTTCGTCAAGACCCAGAGCGTGGAAGGCTGAACAAAACTTTAAACTCCCTCAGTCAACGCCTGACGGCGTTGCCAGCTCCCTCCAACGAGGGAGCCTTTTTGTAGCTTTCCGGCAGGTTTGGCCCCCTCTGGGAGGGGGCTGTCACCGGAGGTGACTGGAGGAGTTTATTTCATTAAAAGTTGTAAGAAATGGAGGGTTTCCCTTATGGCTGCAAAGTTTCTGCCCTATTTGCTGGCAGGTATCTCGGTGGGCGGCCAGTATGCATTGATCGCCATTGGCTACACGATGGTGTACGGCATCCTGCGCCTGATCAACTTTGCCCACGGCGATATCTTTACCGTAGCCGGTTTTCTGATGGTGTACGCTACTGCTTCCCTTCCGCTGACCATTTCCATCCCGCTGGTGGTGGTGGCAACGGTGCTGCTGGGCATCGCAGTGGAAAAGATCGCCTACAAGCCCCTGCGCACTGCGCCGCGCATGTCGGTGATGATCTCCGCGATCGGTATGTCCTACCTTTTGCAGAACTCCATGTGGTATGTCACCGGCGGTCTGGCCAAGCAGTACCCGGCTCTGCCCTGGATCAGCGACACTGTCACGGTGCTGAGCTGCCAGACCAAGCGGGTCACGGTCGTGACGCCGTTCCTCGTTATTGTGCTGGTGGCTGCGCTTGTCACCCTGATCCAGAAGACCAAGATCGGCATGGCAATGCGCGCAGCTTCCCGCGATTTTGAGACCGCTCAGCTGATGGGCATCAAGATCAACAATGTCATCTCCTTTACCTTTGCGGTAGGCAGCTTTCTTGCGGCCATCGGTTCCATGATGTATTTTTCCAATTACACGGCGGTCACGCCTACCGTAGGTGCCATGCCGGGCCTGAAAGCCTTTGTGGCAGCCGTGTTCGGCGGCATCGGTTCCATTCCGGGCGCTGTCATCGGCGGCTTCATCATCGGCATCTGCGAAAGCCTGATCAAGGGTGCCGGTGCCACCACCTTCAGCGATGCCTTCACCTTTGCACTGCTGATCGTGGTTCTGGCGGTAAAGCCTACCGGCCTGTTCAGTGAAAACCTGACCGAGAAAGTGTGATGACCATGAAACAAGAGAAAAAACGCATCTATCTCCGGGCTGCGCTGGCGCTGGCCGCCCTGCTGCTGGTGCTGCTGGCACTGGATAACCTGAGCTTTGTGCCCTCCATGCTGCTGACCGTACTGCGCAAGGGCGCCATTTATGCGCTGGTGGCGGTGTCCATGAACCTGCTGAACGGCTTTACCGGCCTGTTCAGTCTGGGGCAGGCAGGCTTTATGCTGCTGGGTGCCTACACCTACGCCATCCTCACCATTCCCGCCGCTTCGCAGAAATCCATCTACCAGCGCTATGCAAACGGCGGCATCGGCTTCTCCATCCCGGAGCTGCTCTCCAAACCTCTGGGCGGCTTCGGTCTGCTGCTGGGCGTTGTCTTCTGTCTGATCCTGGCCGGTTTTATCGCCGCGCTGTTCGCCTTCCTCATTGGTCTGCCGGTGCTGAAGCTGAAAAGTGACTACCTTGCCATTGCCACACTGGGCTTTGCCGAGATCATCCGTGCCGCCGTGGTTTACGAAGGCTTTGGCCCGCTGACCAATGGCTCCAACCTTCTGTACGGTTTCACCAGCTTTGCCAGCTTCAACCTTTCGCTGGGCGGCACGACCCTGCATCTGGAAACGGTGATGCCCTTCCTCTTTTCCGGTGTGTGCATCGCCATCATCCTTCTGCTCATCAACTCCACCTATGGCCGTGCCTTCAAGGCCATCCGTGACGATGAGATCGCTGCCGAAGCCATGGGCATCAACCTTGCCAGCCACAAACGCATGAGCTTTATCATCAGCAGCTTCTTTGCCGGCATCTCCGGCGCAATGCTGGCCATGTATCAGGCCAGCGTGCAGGCCACCACCTTCAAATCCAGCATGACCTACGAGATCCTGCTGATCGTGGTCATTGGCGGCATCGGCTCGGTGTCCGGTTCCATCATCGCGTCCTTCCTGTTCATCGCCAGCTCCGAATGGCTGCTGCGCTTCCTCGACAACGAGACCTGGATTGGCGGCTTCCGTGTGCCGCTGCTGCGTTCCGGCTTCCGCATGGTGGTGTTCAGCATCATCATTATGGCGGTGGTGCTGTTCTTCCGCAAGGGCATCATGGGCGACCGTGAATTGTTCCAGAAAAAGCCCGCATCCACTGCAAAAGCTGCCAAAAAGGAGGCGCGTTCCAAATGAGTGAAAACGTATTGACCATTGAAAACGCCACGATGCAGTTTGGCGGCGTGGTGGCTGTGGATAATCTGAACCTGAAGGTAGATAAAGATCAGATCGTCTCCCTCATCGGCCCCAACGGTGCCGGCAAGACCACCGCGTTCAACGTTGTTACCGGCGTGTATGCACCCACCAACGGCGCAGTGTGGTTCGAGGGGCGCAAGATCATTGAGAACACGCCCCACGGCAAGATGAAAAAGCTCTATAAGGGCCAGAACGCGGGCAAGTATTCCCACATTATTACCCCCACGCCCGATAAGATCACCCAGATGGGCATTGCCCGCACCTTCCAGAATATCCGTCTGTGGAAGAGCCAGACCGTGTTTGAGAACGTGCTCATCGCCAAGCACTGCCGCCGCTCGGCCAACCTGCTGAGCGCTACCTTCCGGCTGAATGCAGATGAGGAAAAGCGTCAGCGTGAGGAGTGCGAAAACCTGCTGCATGTGCTGGGCCTTGAGGATGTGCGCAACGAACTGGCTACCGGCCTGCCCTACGGCCTGCAGCGCCGTGTGGAGATCGCACGCGCTCTTGCCACCGAGCCGAAGCTGCTGCTGCTGGATGAGCCTGCTGCCGGTATGAACCCGCAGGAGACCGAAGAGCTGACTGCTTTTATTGACCGCATCCGCACCGATTTCAGACTGACGGTGTTCATGATCGAGCACCACATGGATCTGGTGATGGATATTTCCGACCGGGTCTATGTACTGGACTTTGGCCGTCTGATCGCCGAGGGCACGCCTGCCGAGGTGCAGAACGACCCGCGGGTCATCGACGCTTATCTGGGGGTGGACGAAGATGCTTGAGATCAAGGATTTACATGTTTCCTACGGCGGCATTCAGGCTTTGCGCGGCGTGTCGCTGACCGTGCCCGAGGGTAAGATCGTCACCCTGATCGGTGCCAACGGCGCAGGCAAGTCCACCCTGATGCGCACCATTTCCGGCCTTGTAAAGGCACAGAGCGGCTCCATTTTGTGGAACGGTCAGGAAATACTGGGCAAGCCCATTGACCAGATCGTTGCAAGCGGCATTGCCATGTCGCCGGAGGGCCGCCGGGTGTTTGCCGACCTGACTGTGCTGGAAAACCTGAAGATCGGCGCATACCTGCGCAAGGACAAAGCCGAAACCGAGAAAGACCTGCAGTGGGTGTTCAAGCTCTTTCCCCGTCTGGAAGAGTGCAGCTGGCAGAGCGCCGGTACCCTTTCCGGCGGCGAGCAGCAGATGCTGGCCGTGGGCCGCGCTCTGATGAGCAAGCCCAAACTGCTGATGCTGGACGAGCCCAGCCTCGGTCTTGCGCCCATCGTGGTGCGGGAGATCTTTGACATCATCCGCACCGTGAACCAGCAGGGCATCACCGTGCTGCTGAACGAGCAGAACGCAAACATGGCCCTGAAGGTGGCCGACTACGCTTACGTATTGGAGACCGGCACCCTGACCCTTTCCGGTACTGGCACCGAACTGCTGGCAGACGAAAGCGTCAAGGCAGCTTACCTTGGCAAAAAGCGCAATTGATTTTTTGCTTTCAGAACGATTTAAACGCTCTCCGCTTCGCTCTGAGCATAAGCAGAGGAATTTATAATTTTATTTGTGGTCTGGAAACAACTGCGGTTGTTTCCAGACCACTTTTTTCACGAGAAAGGCCGTTCCGTTCAATGCATTTTGAGCTCCAAAATTTACAGCAAAAACAAAAACTCCCCCGGCTCTTCTGCCGAAGGAGTATAAAACAAAACGCCCCCGACAGAAGAACGCTCTTCTGTCAGGGACGAATAAAGCTTGGCCTTTTATCCGCGGTACCACCCTGATTTCATGTGTATGACCCCATGCACTTGGCGGGATGCCAACACATCCCCGGCAACTGACGTATGCCCTCACGTTGCAGAATACTATGCGGCAAAAGCGCCACAGTTCCCTGCACCCTCAGCGGTCCATTTCGGGAAAAGCGACGCAAAATCGCACTTTCCTTGACGAACTGTTTCCGGTCTGCTTCTCAGCTGCGCAGGCTCTCTGTACAGGCGTGGTTCGCCGTTATCTTCGCTTCAACGGTTTAGTGTATTGAATTTGGCTATATTAAACCACGGATTTTTTGTTTGTCAATACCTGTTTGCAAATTTTTCAAAATCAGCCTATGTTTGCAGTGGGTTCAGTGCTTCCGGCGGCCGTTCGTGCTGGAAAACTTCACCGCTTTTGCCGGTCTGCGGCGGCTGTGCAGCGCACTGTAATAGCCAAAGGCTGTGCCGCATAAGCCGCCCACAATGTGCATGAAGTTTGCCACATTATCATGCACAAAAATGATATCGTACACCTGCTGACCAAAGTACAGCGCTGCAACCAGCAGCATGGTGACCGGGATGCCTCCGGAAAAGCCCGCCAGCGAGGAGAGCATGATGAGCATGAACACGATGCCGGACGCGCCCAGCAGCCCCGAACGCGGGAACAGCACGCATTGCAGCACACCGGTGACCAGAGCGGTGAACACCATACCGCACAAAAGCGGCTTGCTGCCGTATTTTTCTTCCATTGGCGGGCCAACAACGAGCAGCAGCAGCATGTTGTTCAGAAAGTGGTCCCAGCTGGCATGGCCCAGCACATGGCCGAACAGCCGGATGTAGAACAGCGGGTCCTTCAGCGAGGAGCGGTAGACACAGAACAGGTGCATGGTTGTCCACCCGTCCGTCCACTGGTCGAGGAACAGCACCAGAAGTGACAGCAGGAAAAATGTGAGGATCACAGGGGAGTTGTATTGCAGCTCCAGTTTGAGTTTTACTTTTTTCATCCTCTTGTCTCCACCCAATATTCACCCATGCTCTGGCCGGGCTGACCGGTCACCTCATCGCTGAGGTAGGTGCTAAGGCCGCAGTTTTTCGGCTGCCATGCAAGGGCCGCTTCCACCGTGGGGTACTCTACCTCGGCATACCAGAACTCGGTGGGCTGGCCTTCGTCCACATGGTTCACTTCCAGCACAGAACCGTCCGGCAGGGTGTAGCTGCGGCGCAGCTTCGGGATGAGAGGTTTGCCGATAATCTTGTGTTCCAGATCCTCAAACAGCGCTTTGTCGATGCTGCGCTCGATCTCCTCGCGGGCAAGGCCGCCCCCGGATTTGAAGCAGAGGATGTAGTCCGTTCTGCCGCCAGTGAGGGCTTCTTCCCGGATGCGCACGGTGGGCCGCACGCTGATATAGCCCTGCCGCATGGCAAATTCCTCTCTGAGGGGCAGCCCCTCCGGCCAGCCCTTCACCATCCATTTGCGTTCGATTTCCATAATGCATCCCTCTTTCATGCGGATTTTTGGCATTTCTTATTTATAATAACATGATTTTGTGCTATTATAAAGAGTAGATTTTTACTCCTTCTGTCTGCAAACGCGGGACGAAGGGAGTTCGTTCATGATAAGGAGAACCATATGAAAGAACGCGCTTACCCTGTGTATACCGTCAACAAACACGCCGAGGGCCTGCTGGTGGGCGGGCATCCATGGGTGTACGAGAACGACATCCTCAATTCCCCGGAAAATGAGCCGGAAAACGGCACTCTGGCCGATGTGGTCAGCACCAAGGGTTCCTACCTTGGCACTGGCTTCGTTTCGCTCAAGAGCAAGATCCGCGTGCGGCTGATCTCCCGCAACGCCAATGACACCTTTGATGCAGCCTTCTGGCGCCGCCGGGTGGAATATGCATGGAACTACCGCAAAACCGTGCTGGAACCCGCAGACCTTTCTGCCTGCCGCGTCATTTTTGGCGAGGCCGACCAGTTCCCCGGGCTGACGGTGGACCGGTTCAGCAACATCCTTGTCACCCAGACCCTGAGCGTGGGCATGGAAAAGCTCAAGCCCATCCTCTTCCCCATTCTGGCAGAAGTCCTGCGCGCCGACGGCCAGACCATCGATGGCATCTACGAGCGCAACGATGAGGCTCTGCGCGCCAAGGAAGGTCTTGAGCAGAACAAAGGCTGGTTTGAACTGCCCGGTGAGACTCATCCGGCAAGCACCCAGACCGAGATCTGCGAGAACGGAGTTTACTACCATGTGGACTTCGAGAATGGGCAGAAGACCGGCTTCTTCCTTGATCAGAAGTACAACCGCCGGGCTGTGGCACGTCTTGCCGCAGGCCACACCGTGCTGGACTGCTTTACCCACACCGGCAGCTTTGCACTGAACGCCGCCGCGGGCGGCGCTGCCCGTGTGACCGCCGCCGACATCAGCGCCGAGGCCATTGCCATGGCGCAGCGCAATGCCCAGCGCAACGGTCTGACCAATATGGACTTTTTGTGCGAGGACACCTTTGAGCTGCTGCCGAGGCTGGAAAAAGAGGGGCACCCCTACGATTTTATCATTCTGGACCCGCCGGCCTTTACCAAGGCGCGCCGCACCGTAGAAAACGCCATGCGCGGCTACAAGGAGATCAACTACCGTGCCATGAAGCTGCTGCCCCGCGGCGGCTATCTGGCAACTGCCAGCTGCTCCCACTTTGCCACCGAGGAGCTGTTCATCAAGATGCTGCGTGCAGCGGCAAAGGATGCGCACCGCCAGCTGCGGCAGATCGAAGTGAAGCAGCAGGCTCCGGATCACCCGATCCTGTGGGGCGTGCCGGAAACGAATTATCTGAAGTTCTTCCTCTTTCAGGTGATTTGACGATTTGAATGCCCTCCGTTTCACTCTGGGCATCTTCAGCGGAAATTTTATTTTTAATGTTTGAGCTTCCGGAAAATCTGCGGATTTTCCGGAAGCTCTTTTTCACGAAGCGGGGCCGTAGCGGGCAATGGCACCGTATATTAAAAACACATTTTCACCAGAAGGGACCCCATCGGGTAAATGCATCTTTTGGCTGCGCTGCCTGAACCCTCTCAGTCAAAGCCTGACGGCTTTGCCAGCTCCCCCGAGGGGGGAGCTTTATGAGCAGGGACGGAAAACAATAATCTTTTCCGATGATGAATAAACTTACCCGGCAGCTGGATAAAAGCTCGCCCTTCGGGAGAGCTGGCATTGCGCAAGCAATGACTGAGAGGGTTTTTCCCATCGGGCGGAGAGGGTTCGTTCTCTTAAAAAGTCATACCAAGTGCGGATGCTCCAAAAATGCCGGAAGCTGCTTGTGCAGAATCGTCAGATTTGTCAATTGCCTTTTTGCCCGGCAGCGGCTATAATCAAACCATAGACAGCAACGGCGCTGTGGGTCACCTCCTGACTCGCAGCGCTGTTTTTGTTAAGAAGCTTTCGTACTTCTGGGCGCGGCATTGCGGCAGACCAGAACGCAGACGAAATGGCAAGAAAAATAAGATCAAGTAAGGAGTAGGATTTATGGCAGCGAATGTTATGGAAATCTACGGCAGCAAGGTCTTTAACGAACATGTGATGAAGGAGCGCCTGCCGAGCGCAACTTATAAGAGCCTGAAGAACACCCTGCACAAGGGTGCCCCGCTGGACATTGAGGTGGCAAACGTTGTGGCCAGCGTGATGAAGCGCTGGGCCATGGAGCTGGGTGCCACCCACTACACCCACTGGTTCCAGCCGCTGACCGGCATCACCAGTGAGAAGCACGATGGCTTTGTTTCCCCTGTGGGCGACGGCACCGCCATCATGGAGTTCTCCGGCAAGGAGCTGGTGCGCGGCGAGCCCGATGCATCTTCCTTCCCCTCCGGCGGTCTGCGCGCCACCTGCGAGGCCCGCGGCTACACTGCATGGGACCCCACCAGCTACGCATTCGTGAAGGATGATGTGCTGTGCATCCCCACCGCATTCGTCAGCTACACCGGCGAGGCTCTGGATAAGAAGACCCCCCTGCTGCGTTCCATGAACGCACTGTCCAATCAGGCGATCCGTATCCTGAAGCTGTTCGGCAAGGATGTGGATTACGTCTCCACCACTGTCGGCCCCGAGCAGGAGTACTTCCTTATTAAGAAGGAGGATTACGAGGCCCGTCAGGATCTGATTCTCACCGGCCGCACCCTGTTCGGTGCTCCCTCTGCCAAGGGCCAGGAGCTGGAGGAGCATTACTTCGGCGTTATCCGTCCCGAGGTGTCTGCGTTCATGAAGGAACTGGACGAGGAGCTGTGGAAGCTGGGCGTACCTGCCAAGACCAAGCACAACGAGGTAGCCCCCTGCCAGCATGAGCTGGCCCCCATCTACGATACCACCAATGTGGCCATCGACCACAACCTGCTGACCATGGAGATGATGAAGAAGATCGCTCCCAAGTACGGTCTGGTCTGCCTGCAGCATGAAAAGCCCTTTGAGGGGGTCAACGGCAGCGGCAAGCACAACAACTGGTCCCTGTCCACCACCGAGGAGAACCTGCTGGATCCCGGTGACACCCCCATGGAGAACCTGCAGTTCCTGGTGTTCCTGGCCGCAGTCATCAAGGCTGTGGACGAGTACGCCGACCTGCTGCGGACCTCTGTGGCCACTCCCGGCAACGATCATCGTCTGGGTGCAAACGAGGCACCTCCGGCCATCATCTCCATCTTTGTGGGCGAGGAGCTGGAGGCTGTCATTGACGCCATTGCCTCCGATTCTCCCTACGCCGGCCCCACCAAGATGAAGATGGACCTGGGTGTGGACGTGCTGCCCAAGTTCAGCAAGGACACCACCGACCGCAACCGCACCTCCCCCTTTGCCTTTACCGGCAACAAGTTCGAGTTCCGGATGCCCGGTTCTTCTCAGAACCTCAGCGACTGCGATACCATCCTGAACACCGCTGTGGCCAAGGAGCTGAAAGGCTACGCCGACGAGCTGGAAGGTGCTGAGGACTTTACCAGTGCCGCCATCGCTTTGGTCAAGCGCACCATCCGGGACCACCGCCGGGTCATCTTCAACGGCAACGGCTACACCGCCGAGTGGGAGGCCGAGGCTGCCAAGCGTGGCCTGCCCAACATGAAGAACACTCCTGCTGCCCTGCCGGCCCTCATCGACCCCAAGAACATCGCCCTGATGGAAGAGTTCGGGGTGCTGACCAAGGTGGAGATGCACAGCCGCTACGAGGTGGAGCTGGAGCACTACTCCAAGATCATCAACATCGAGGCTCTGACCATGCTGGAAATGGCCCGCAAGCAGCTGCTGCCTGCCGTCAACTCCTACATGAGCGAGGTTGCCAACACCGCCGCATCCAAGCTGGCGGTCAGCGAGAACATCAGCGTGCGCAGTGAGACCAAGACCCTGACCAAGCTCTCTGCCGATGCCGATGCTATGAGCGACGCCGTCGATACCCTGCAGGATGCAGTGGATGCTTCCAAGGCATTGCCCACCGAGGCAGAAAAGGCCGTTGCTTTCCACGACAACGTGCTACCTGCAATGGATGCTCTGCGTGCCGCTGCGGACGACGCTGAGACCATCTGCGGTGAGGATTATTGGCCTCTGCCCAGCTACAGCAAGATGCTCTACTACGTCTGATCTTTCATCAGCGTAACAGCAGAATAGCATCCGTAGGCTGCGGAATTTAAAATCGCCATTCTCCTTTTCCTATTTCTTACACCAGCCTAAAGACCTGCTCCCATTCTGAGGGCAGGCCTTTAGGCGTTTTATTTGAAAGGGAAACCATTATGAGCTATTCGACCCAACAGGACATCCTTGATTTTGTGGAGGACAACAACGTTAAATTTGTGCGCTTTGCCTTCTGCGATATCTTTGGCACTCAGAAGAACATTGCTGTGCTGGCAAACGATCTGCCCAAAGCTCTGGAAGACGGTGTCTGTTTCGACGGCAGTTCCATTGCCGGCTTCATGAAGGTGGAGGAAAGCGACCTTGTGCTGCGGCCGGATCTGTCCACCGTGACCATTCTCCCCTGGCGCCCTACCGAGGGCCGGGTGATGCAGTTCTTCTGTGATGTGGAAAAGCCGGACGGCCAGCCCTTTGGCGGCAACTGCCGCGGCTTTCTGCGCAGCGTGAACCGCAAATTCAAAAAGCTGGGCATCACCTGCAATGTGGGCGCAGAGTGTGAGTTTTACCTGTTCGAGAATGATGACCGGGGCCGTCCCACCCGTATCCCCATCGACTTTGGCGGCTACTTTGACGTGGCCCCGCTGGACGCAGGCGAGAACCTCCGCCGGGACATCTGCCTGACCATGGAGCAGATGGGCATGAGCCCTCAGCACAGCCATCACGAAAGCGGCAACGGCCAGAACGAGATCGACTGCCACCACGCAGGTCCCCTCAAGACCGCCGACAACGTGATGATGTTCAAGCAGATCGTGCGTGCCATTGCCACCCGCAGCGGCATCCACGCAAGCTTCCTGCCCAAGCCCCTGCCGGATCAGGCGGGCAGCGGCCTGCACATCAACCTGTCCCTTTACATGGATGGCCGCAACCTGTTTGAGGGCGACATTGCCCCGGACAGCATTGCAGGAAGCTTTATGGCCGGTGTGCTGGCCCACAGCCGAGAGCTGACCGTGTTCACCAACCCTCTGCCCAACAGCTATCAGCGATTTGGCTGCGACGAAGCGCCCCGCTATGTGAGCTGGAGCCGCCAGAACCGCAGCCAGCTGGTGCGCATCCCGCAGGTGAAGGGCGACAACTGCCGCATGGAGCTGCGCAGCCCGGACCCTGCCTGCAACCCCTATCTGGCCATTGGTCTGGTGCTGGCTGCCGGATTGGACGGCATTGAGAACCGCATGGTGCTTTCTGCCCCCGTGAACAAGAATCTGTTCGACCCCTCCATGGCTGAAGGGCTCGGTCTTGAGACCCTGCCCGCCAGTCTGGAAGAGGCCGTACAGGCCGCTGAGGAGAGCGAATTTTTGCGCCGAGTGCTGCCCGAGCAGCTTGCCACCCGGTACTTCACCGAGGAGCTCAAGCGCTGTGAAGCACTGAAACATGCGTCCGACCCTGTTGAATACGAGCGCACCCATTACTTCAACGCCATCTGACCCCTGCAAAAAAGAGTGTGTAGGAGAAAGGAGCGAAGGAAATGGGACGTGCACTGATCGTAAGTGCCGGTGCAAGCTCCAACGAGTATATCGCTGCACGGCTGACCGAAATGGGCTACAGCCGCCCGGTGATCATTCCCAGCGGAGCCGAAGCCCGGCGTCGCATGACGGAATCGGATTTTGAGCTGATCGTGGTCAACTCTCCTCTGCCCGATGAATTCGGGCATGAGGTGTGCATCAATGCTGTGGAAAAAACAGATGCCGGCGTTGTGTTTCTGGTCAAAGCCGCACAGGCTGAGCAGCTGCTGGGCCCTTTGAGCGATCAGGGGGTATTGCTGCTGTCAAAGCCCTTCAGCACTGCCCTTTTTGTGCAGGCCATGCACATGGCAGCGGCCGGCAATCACCGGCTGCTGCGTGCCCGGCAGGAGAACGCCCGCTTACAGGAAAAGATCGCACAGGTGCGGCTGGTCAGCCGTGCAAAGTGCTGCCTTGTGGAGCACGAGCACATGACCGAAGCCGAAGCACACCGCTACATAGAAAAACAGGCCATGGATACCCGTCGTGACCGCACAGAAATTGCACAGGAAGTCCTTGAAAATTATGAGGACATGGGTGTATAATATTGGATTGGGAAAAGTATCCTTGCTTTCACCGGCTCATTTTTGGAGAGGCAGAGAGCAAGACCGTTTGCCTGAAAGAATTTACAAAGGTTTATAAGGGAAAGAATTCAGAAAAGCAAAAATAGAGGAGGAAATTCTATGGCAGAGAAACAAACCAAATTCATCTTTGTCACCGGCGGTGTCGTATCCGGTCTGGGCAAGGGCATCACGGCCGCATCGCTGGGCCGTTTGCTCAAGTGCCGCGGTCTGAAGGTGGCCAGCCAGAAGCTGGACCCCTATGTGAACGTAGACCCGGGTACCATGAGCCCGCTGCAGCACGGCGAAGTGTTCGTGACGGATGACGGTACCGAGACCGATCTGGATCTGGGCCACTACGAGCGCTTCATCGACGAGAACCTGAACAAATACTCCAACCTGACCACCGGCAAGGTGTACTGGAACGTGCTGAACAAGGAACGTCAGGGTGCATACCTGGGCCAGACCGTGCAGATCATCCCCCACATCACCAACGAGATCAAGAGTTATATCTATAATCTGGCTTCCTCCACCGAGGCTGACGTGGTCATTACCGAGATTGGCGGCACGACCGGTGATATTGAAAGCCAGCCCTTCCTCGAGGCCATCCGTCAGGTGGGTCTGGAGCAGGGCCGTGACAACTGCTGCTACATCCATGTGGTGCTGGTGCCCTACATTTCCGGCTCGGACGAATACAAATCCAAGCCCGCACAGCACTCTGTGAAAGAGCTGCAGGGCATGGGTGTGAACCCCGACATTATCATCCTGCGTGCAGACGGCAGCGTGGGCGGCGATATCCGCCGCAAGATCAGCACCTTCTGCAATGTGAAGCCGGAGTGCGTGATCGAGAACCTGACCATGCCCAGCCTGTACCAGTGCCCGCTGATGCTGCACACCGGTGGTCTGGACGACGTCGTGGTGAAGAAACTCAAGCTGGACGTTCCTCCTGCCGACCTGACCGAGTGGAAGCAGGTGGTGTCCCGCATTGCCACCCGCAGCAAGACCTGCAGCATTGCACTGGTGGGCAAGTACGTCAAGCTGCATGATGCTTACCTCTCTGTGATGGAAAGCCTGTATCATGCCGGTTTTGAGAACGACAGTCAGGTAGAGATCCGCTGGGTGGAGAGTGAGGACCTGACCGATCAGGCCGCCTGTCGGGAGGCCTTTGCAGATGTGGACGGCATCATCGTGCCGGGCGGTTTCGGCGACCGCGGCATTGAGGGCATGATCCAGGCTGCGCAGTATGCCCGCGAGAACCATGTTCCCTATTTCGGCATCTGCCTTGGCATGCAGATCATGGTAATGGAGTTTGCCCGGGGCGTTCTGGGCTACAAGGACGCCAATTCCAGCGAATTCACCCCGGACGGCAAGCACAACGTGATTGCGTTGATGGCCGACCAGCAGGGCAACATTCCCAAAGGCGGCACCATGCGTCTGGGTAAATATCCCTGCAAGGTTGCACCCGGCACCAAGATGGCCGAATGCTACGGCGAGGCCGAGATCTGGGAGCGCCACCGCCACCGCTACGAGTTCAACAACGAATTCCGTCAGGAAATGCAGGATGCCGGTCTTGTCATTTCCGGCACCAGCCCGGACGGTCGTCTGGTGGAGACTGTGGAGCTGCCCGGCCGTGACTTCCATTTGGGCGCACAGTTCCATCCGGAGTTCAAGAGCCGTCCCAACCGCGCTCACCCGCTGTTCAAGGCCTTTATCGCTGCTGCGCTCAAGTTTCGCGCCAGCGAGCAGCGCAGCCTGCTGCACATGTAAAGTCTCCAATAAATGAGGGTCGCTGCGGCATAGCAGCCCCTCAAGAATACACCGCACAAAACCCGGAACCCTTTCAAAGTCAAACGACTCAGAGGGCCCCGGGTTTCTTTTGGTTTTGTCATAAATACTTTAGTCGAGAAAAGATTCAGACCTCATCCTTGAAAAGAGCTGGAAATACCCCAATAAGCAACAAGAGCTCGTTTCTCGGCTGGAGGAACTGGCAGGCGTACAGACCGGAAACGATCACTCAAATTTGATGTCACTAGGCTAACTTGAAATAGAATGATGTCACAAGCCACATTTTGATGTCACGATGTCACAAAAGCCCCAGAAAGTTTCGATTTCTCGTTACTTTCCGGGGCTTTCAAATTATTCTCCGATAATAAACCGCGCTACCATTTCCGGCACATCCAGCAGATGCTTTTTGCCACAGATGATGTCAAAATGATGTCAGAAGTCGATTTTTGCTCATTTTTCAATCGTAGACACGTTTATTTTTTAGATATTCCATTATTCGAGCTCGATTCCGGAAAGCAGGTTTTTGGTTATATCAAGTCCATTTTTCCAGTTTCAGCGCACATAAATTCCGTTGCTTCCATTGTGTGTTTTTGAGTGCACAATGGATTGCTGTCAAATTGATGTCACAGGTCTTTGGCTATCTATCAAGTGGTTCATTCCAATAAATCTGACCCGTTTCGGTCTCCATTCGCTCAATGCCGGCACAAATGCAGGATAGCAGGTCAAATGTAGCCTTTCGGCTGTCCATCTGCAAAATATACCGTTCTCGGCGCTGCTCATCGTCCTTTTCGCGTTTCTTTGCGGCACGATCAGCAGCTCCCTTGATAAGGATTTGATTCACAGCAAAACTAATCGCTCCACCCAGAAGTGTTCCAAGAAAAGCAACTACCGCTAAAAGCCACGCCGGAACGGCGACAGTGACTGTTTCAGCTGTCTCTGCAAGCACCTACATCCTCCTTTCAGTCCTCCGGCTGTGTCAGCAATTCGATCCATCTCGTTACGGGAAGACGATCCAAGAGCCAATCCACAAGCCGCTTAAGCATTCTTCAGCACCTCCAGCCCAGACTTTGCAGCGTTAAACGATGTCTGGACTGCTTTGCGAATTAAGTCGTCCGTCACAAGGAAGCGAATCGGTGCAGGCACCTTTTCGCGCAGCCAAGACACAACAACCGCAAGGCGCGCCTCGCCCAGTTTGGTACCAACGAACTCCTTCTCCGCTTTGGAGATAGCATCGATTGCCCACTCGATCAGAAGCGCCTTATAGCCGAAGCGAATCGCCACGACGGACAGAACTGCCATAATCAGAATCACGATGCCGTGAAGGTGAAATGTTGGCGCTGCTGCCGAAAGACCTGACTGATGATGACCAGTTGCGAATCTATAAAACTTATCACCGGAAAAAGGGTCAAGACATTCTCGGCCCCACCAAGAATAGCAAAAAGGGCGGCAACAGAAATGTGCCTATCCCCCATTGGCTGGCAGAAGAATTTCGTACCTACTGTTCTAAACTATACGGCCTGACCCAAGATGACCGGGTATTTTACATGACCTGTACAGCCCTCAACAAAGAATTGACCCGCTGCACCCAGATAACCTATCTGCCGGACATTCGTGTCCACGATCTTCGGCACAGCCACGTTTCTCTCTGTATCGAACTTGGGTACTCTATTGTTCTGGTGGCCAAGCGGATAGGGGATACTGTTCCTGTTGTCATGCGGACATACGCCCATCTGTACCCCAATAAGCAGCAGGAACTCGTGTCAAGGCTGGAAACTCTCAGTACTTCCTCTTCCTCCAAGGATGAATCCGATTTGATGCCACTCGTCTAAGCCGAAAACGAATGATGTCACAGCTCGTTTTTTGATGTCACGATGTCACAAAAGCCCCAGAAAGTTTCGATTTCTCGTTACTTTCCGGGGCTTTCAAATTATTCTCCGATAATAAACCGCGCTACCATTTCCGGCACATCCAGCAGGTGCTTTTTGCCACAGATGATGTCAAAATGATGTCAGAAGTCGATTTTTACTCATTTTTCAATCGTAGACACGTTTATTTTTTAGATATTCCATTACTCAAGCTCGGTAAGTTCAAATTGTAACTAAACAAATTTGTTTAGTGTATCTATCTTTGGATGTTCACTTTTCCATGAGATTGCCGTGGTAGATGTGGCTTGCTGATTTTTTAGTATCACGATAGTATCACACAACCAGCGGGATCTCTGTGAGTATTATAATCGATTCCTTACGCATTTTCAAGTTTTTAGCTTTATCAATATCTCTCTTTGAAATTACTCATCAACGAATCAAATTCTGTATTAGACATTGAAACATACATTCGTGGTATGCATTGCTTTTGGAACAGCATAATTCTTTTAACAGACAATCCACACACCTTTATCACTTTCAAATGTCTTTTTCTCTGCACTCTCTTATCGCTTGGCTCTTTAAAGTGCATCCGTATAAATAGCATCTCATATTTTGAATATAGCTCAAATGCATACTCTAACGGCGTGGTGAGAAGTAAATAGACAATCGGAATAAAGAAGCTCACCAATGTATTTATTACATTGAGTTCTCGGTATTCCCGAATTCCCACTCGTACTGTTTGAAGTATCACACATAGTCCAATAAATGCTATCACATTCTGAAATAGCTTATGTGCCGCCAGTGCATCACTTTTATGTTCTGCAACTGTATCGAGCAAAACAATAACTGTCGTTATCGGAATTATTATCAGTTCAACCCAAAAACTAAACGTAAAAGTACTTAATAAAAGTTCCGTAACCATCGTAAATCTAATATTATCTTTCAGAACTTTAAATATATACTTTTCGTCAGCTTCACCAGAAACTGCGTTCATGCAAATAGTTAGCCCTGAAAAAAGTGTCCAAACAACAATGTCTTTTAAATATATATTTTCCCATATTGGCAGCCTTGAAAACAAGAATGTGATTATCCCGATGTACGAGAGATATATTTCCCATAACTTTCTTAGCTTCCGATCAAAGACACCTTTCAGAACTTCTATAAAGTCCTTCCTTATCTTTTTATTCGTGACTATAGCTATTCCTACAGCTGCCAATATCACCCCAGTCCAGAAAGCTGCTGCCAGTTCTCTTGTCGAAAAAAGATTCATTTTCCTCTACTCACCACTATTCTCAAGTCATGCCAGAAGCTTCGCCAGTTGTGAGCATCTTACAAGAGACAACTCTCTTGGCTCAATTTTTTTTAGCCCACCACCGTAAATTCTGCTTTCGCATTCAAAATCACTTGCCGTTATATCCGATAAAGCCCCCCATATTTCATTGATAATATCTGGTGATTGTTCAAGTATATTTAAAACATCATTTTTGGGGTATAGCATCAAGTAAGAGTTCGTCACAATTGCATCTGAGTGGTTTAAGATAAATCTGAATGGTGGTTTATCGTCCACCTTTTTTCTCCCCATATATGAACACAAAAAAGGTGTCACAGACCTTTTCTCTTGGAAATACCAAACTTTCCTATTTTTGCACAAATATTTTTTTGATACAGTATCTCTCCCCGCATCCAAATACTTCCAAACATTAAGATGTTGCTCCTTCAGTTCTCTTTCTGTTAGTGTACAGTCAAGCAAAAAGTACTGTGTTTCCAAACACGGATACCCATTTTGATCTCTAAAAATCTCATTATCTTTTAAAAATCGTGGACTAGGTAAAATCGGAACAAAAAACTCAGATTCGAGACCCAATGCTTCAATTTGCTTCTTAGATAAAATGAAAAAATTATTATCACCCGTAGCAAGGCCTCGTTTAATTCTAAAGAAATCCCCTAATACGGGTTCGCTCTCTCCTTGATAACTACTTTTATTTTGAACAAGCACAGTCCATTTTCTTCGGCTTTGCAGTGTAATTTTATCAATCTTTTTTACAACATCCGGTTCTTCATGGGTACCTCCAAAAGAAAGTTCTACATCATAGTTTTCAGGACTCGCTTCGTTTTTAAACCACACAACACACGATGAAACCAGTGCATCGTCAAATTTACTATTCTGTGGATCATATCTGTGGATTCTGAGCAAGTGAACAGTATTTAAGAAATAGTCTTTCAATACTTCTCCATAATTAACATCCATAAACTCACTTGGAATAAGCCATCCACATATAGCACCAGGGGCGAGCCACTTATGTGACAATAGAATAAAATAACAGTACAAACCTGCAAGACCTGAAAGTTCATATCCTGTTTCACTTTTTGTTCTATTGTAAAGTCTTTCTTTTTGTTCTCTTTCCATGCATTGATGTCTTACATATGGCGGATTACTGATTAGAAAGTTTACTTTTTTATCACAGTCGGCTTCTGTAAAGTCAGTGTGTTCAATTTTAATCCCACTATTTTCCCAAAGTTTTCGTGCAGCGAAAAAGAAATCATCATCTATTTCAAATCCAATGGATTTTCTCAAACGCTTCGCTGTTTTCTCACATTCCTCTAACAACGCCGAATAGATTGTTCCCGTTCCAATCGCCGGTTCCAAGAAATCTATGGTATCTGAATTTAGCAATTTCAATCCATATGTCACAATTTCTTGTGCCAACGCATAAGGCGTAGCAAACTGTCCAAGCTTTCTTCGAGTTTCTATGCTCTTTTTATTATCAGTCATATACTGTAATAAAACTCGATTCGCCTCAATTTCGTTCAAATATCCAATTGATTCAAATCGCTTATTCTGTGTTCCCATATCCAATCAATTCCCTCTGCTGCTTCGTACCCCAAATATCCAGAATCAAAATATCCACATAGAAACAGACTATATGACACAGCTGCTCCATATGTATTTTTCAATTGCTGCATCTTCGTAGCCTCCTCTTTGCGCCGCTTATTAACATTTGTGAAATCACCCGCGGATTTTGCCTCAATCAAAACAGGTAAATCCCCACTTTTAGCATTCAAGGGAAGTATAACCACATCAACAGGAATATTTATTTTTTCATCTGTTCCTTCAGCTATCAATACTGGTACATTTGTATGAAAAGAAAATGTTCCTGTTTCCATTTCATTATATTTTGTTCCTGCTTTCGCTTCTCTATATCCTTTGTCCCTTAAAAAATTTGTTATTACCTTTAATTGGCGCTTTTCTTGTGCATTTCTAATGATAGGGTCTGCTATTGCCCCACACAATCTATCTGCCACTACCGTAGCAGAGCGTTGAACTTCCTGTTCATTGGGCTCTCTCTTTTCCGGCAGCCATACAAAAATATCCGGATCTGTCATCTTTTTAATGGTCTGTGCAATTTTCAAAAGTTCATTAGAGAGTTTGTCCCTCGCCATCCTAGGAGATACTCTTGGGTTCTCTGCATCTTCCATATTTTCCACTAAACTCTTGGTCACCCCCGCCAGTCCTACCAACCGATCTCTTGCAATAGGAGGACACGTAGACATTCTTAATATCGGCAAAACCTCCGGATGATCGTTCAACATTTCCACCGATATATCCCTTAAATAATTGGTATTTTTTAGCGCACTCTCAACCTTAGCCGCTGTTGCTCCACGCGTATTTCTAAATGCCTTTGGGGCAAACTCCATAAACCATCCATTATACAAATCAACAGATTGAAGTATATCTTTTTTCCATAAATCAGGCTTATCTCTGTTAATCCCCATATATTACTCCTTAAATTTCACTATACCATTTAATAATTTCGCCCATCTTTGTAAATAAGTATACCAAATTACCGTGATGCTTTCAATCATTATTCGAACATCCAAGCAAACAGACCCCCGCCAACATCCGCTGGCGGGGGTCTACTACGCTTACAGTTCTACGCTGTTCTGCCTGTTCTTCTTCTGGCTCCTATCTGTGGTCTGCTCCTGCTCCCTCATAAACCCAATGACCTGCTGCATCTTTTCGGCACCGAAATAGTTCCATACTCGCCTGAAATCACGTTTCATCGCATAGAGCTGCAAATTCTCAGCTTTTACCTGTTCCAGCTGCTGGCTCAAATGGCGGGTAGCTTTCTTCTCGTCCTGATAGAAATACTGGTACTTATCCCTCTCGTTCTTAACCTCCCAGTACTTCCGATGGAGGGCAAAGAGTACCTTCACCAACTTCTGGATCAGCGGCATGGCCTTCTTCTCCCGATAGCTCTTGGCGGTCTCAAATGTGGCTGCTTCTGGCACCCATTCTTCTGGCCGCTGGGAGTATTGCGCTGACAGGTTTTCCAAACCTTCCATAATGGGAGCCAGCTTGTTCAGCTTCTGGCTCTGCTTCTGGTAGGTCAGCTCTGCTTTCTGTACCCGCTGTTCAGCGGCTTCTACGGCTGTCTGCGCTGTTTCCAGCTGTTCCTGCATTTCGGTCAGGTCGGTCTGGCACTCCTGCTTGGCAGCTTCCAGAGCCGCTACCTCTTTACTACGCTCCTGCTTTTTGAAGTCCAGCACAGACAGGTGCTCTTCGTGGGTGCCTTTCTGTTCCCACTCGATGCCGTGCCGCTCCATCACGGCGGCAAGCTGCTCTTTCTCGGCGTTGATCCACTGGTTCAGCTCGGATTCCCGTTTAGAACCGCCTGCAAAGCCCAAGGCTTTCAGCGCCTGCTTCAGGGACACCTTGGTGTCCAGTCCTTTGCCTTTCCAGCCGGACACATACGGCACGAAGTCGATGTGCAGATGGGGCGTAGCTTCATCCATGTGGAGGAAAGCCCCGAACACCCGCAGTGTCGGGTTCCGCTCTTGGAAGCCCTGCATATACTCGTCCAGCAGTTCCTTTGCCAGTGCGCCATTCTCGGTCAGGACACCCATATCATCTTTGTTGCCGATCTGGACGATCAGCTCATGGAAAAGCTTTTCCTGCTTGCCTGTCCGCAGGTGCTCATAGTAGTCGGTGATACAGCGGTCCTTGCGCTTCTGCTTGGCATTGTAACGCTTCACTGCCTCGTCAAACAGTTCGTGGTACACCTTCTGAATCGGCTCATCCCGGTACACGACATTCAGGCTGCTGCGCTTCGGGTCAACGTTTTCAGCGGTGAAACTTCTCCGGTTATGGTTGAGGGAGCCGGGACCCCGCATTGCGGAAATGGTTCTTTTCAATCGCACGTCCTTTCTCTGTGGAAGTAACTGGTGCCGGACACGGCAAAGGCTTTGTTACTTTCGTCGAAAGTAACGCAAAAGCACTTTTGACAGACGTTCCGTCCATCAAAAGATGCCTTTGCGCCCTGCCGGGGGCTTCCGTCTGCGGACGGGGTTTCGCTGTACCTCGCCGCTGCCCGGTCCAACACCACCTTCCTGCGTGATTGCATTCACAGGAGCGTGACACGCTCCTGTACTTTGCCAATAGAGGGACTCACCAGCGGAAGCTTTCTGGCACGCCTCGTCTGTCCAGATACTCCTGCCGAGCCTGCTCCCGCTGTTCCTCGGTGGGTGCTGTCTTGTACTGGGCATACAGCTCATGCCGCAGCATCGCATCCAATTTTTGCTCCAGACCCTGCTCAATGACCTCTTCGTACTCATTTTCGCCGCTCAAATGATAATGCAGCAAGGCGACGAAAAGTTCCTGCGAAATCTGCACATTTTTCATCATTATCACCATCCCGTGTCGGTTGTGTCGATTGTGACGGTATTTTACATAGTAGCAAAAATACCGTCACAACCGTCACGAATCGTCACGTCCCAGAATTTTCCAGCGTTAATTTGACCACTCTGCCCTCATGGGTGCGCTTGCTTTCGTACCGAATTCCATAATCGTTGTAGAGCCTGTCGGCACTCACGTTCAGCTTCCGGGTCAGGATGTTTGCCTGTATGCTCACACCCGGCAGACGTTCCAGCAGCTCCGTGGGCGTACCGCTCCACTCTGGCTGTTCCGGGGTGAGCATCTTTGCCACCGCTTCCAGAAGCGGGTCGGGCGGCAGCTTCCAAAGTTCCGTTTCGGCTCCTTGGAACTCCCACACGCAGCGTTCCCGGTCAAACTCCAATGTCAGCTCCTGATCCGGCTGGTCTCGCCCTACGATGTCCAGCAGGGCGGTATTTTCAGTACGCCGCTTCTTCTGCATGATGAATGCTCCATCCGCTGCACCCAGCAGACCATTCGTGCCAGAGATCATGTCAAAGCTATCCTCTGCTTCCATCTTCCGGGTGTGATGGACGACCAGCAAGCAGATGCCGTACTTGTCGCTGAACGCCTTGAGCTTGGTCACGATCTCGTAGTCGCTGGCGTAACTGTATCGGTCACCGCCGATCTCCCGAATCTTCTGCAAGGTATCGATGATGATGAGCCGCACATCTGGATGCTCCCGGATGAAGCCTTCCAATTGCTGGTCAAGTCCCTCGCTCACGGACTTAGCCTGCGTTGCGAAGTAGAGGTTGCTGGTCTCTTCCACCCCAAACATCCGGGAGAGCCGCCGCTGCAGCCGGGCGTAATCATCCTCCAACGCCAGATAGAGGACAGTGCCTTGATGCACCTCGTACTCCTACAGCGAAAGCCCCATCGCCACATGGTAGGCAAGCTGCCCCATGAAGAAGGACTTGCCCACCTTGGGCGCACCCACGAAAAGGTAGGTGCCGCTGTACAGCAGGTCGTTCACGATGGGTTTCCGGGGTGGATAAACCGTGTCTTACAGCTCGGTCATTGATACCGTGTTCAGCCCGAAATTGTTTGACTTTTTCGCGGCTTGCAGATTGATTTGCTTGTCCGAATTTGTTATAATATTGGTGGTAATTTTATCAGACGACTGTACCGCATCTGCGCCAACAGATGCACCCGGTACGGTCGTTTTTCTATTGTCCGTCATTCGCATTCCTCCTTAAGTCCGTTCAACGTCAGACTTACCATTTGCAGGGTCTCCAGCAAGTCCGGCGGGACTTCTTCATCCACGGCCAGCCGTTGCAATTCCTGATAGATCAGCTCCATCTGGCCTCGTAGGGCTTTGTAGACCCTTGGGTTGCCTACCACAATGATCTCCCGGTCGGTCAGGCGGCGGATGATATACTCCTGTTTGGTCAGCCCGGAGAGCTTTACTTTGGCTTCCAGAACCTCGTCCTCTTCCGGGGACATTCGGAAGGCTACCACCTTGTTCCGCCAGCGTCCTTGCTGGTCGAGCACTCGTTCCATTTTCATCCCTCCTTTCGTTCCATGTTCAGCTTCTGCGCCATCTCCTGCTGCTTTGAGGGGAAGAGATGGGCGTACTTATAGGTGATGTCCACGCTCTCATGCCCCACCCGGTCTGCGATTGCCAGCGCCGAGAAGCCCATCTCGATCAGCAGCGACACATGGGAGTGCCGCAGGTCGTGGATTCGTATCCGCTTCACCCCGGCTGCCTTGGCTCCCCTGTCCATCTCGTGGTGCAGGTAGCTCTTGGTCACCTCAAAAATCCGCTGATCCGGCTGGACTTTGTAGAGGGATTTTAGATAGTCTCTGATCTCGTCCGTCAGAAACTGCGGCATCTGGATGACCCGGACGCTCTTGGGCGTTTTCGGGTCGGTGATCACATCCCGGCCTTTCAGCCTTTGATAGGATTTGGTGATGGAGAGCAGCCCCTTGTCCAAGTCGAAGTCTGCCGGGGTCAGAGCCAGCAATTCGCCCTCCCGGATGCCACACCAGTAGAGGACCTCAAAAGCGTAATAGGATTGCGGCTTGTCCATCATGACCTCTGCGAATTTGAGGTACTCTTCCTTTGTCCAGAAAAGCATTTCCTTGTGCTTTTCCGACCCCATGCACCCGGCTGTGGCTGTTGCGTTTGATTTCAGCCCGTAGAACCGGACGGCGTGATTCAGAATGGCACTGAGTTGTCCATGCAGCGTCTTGAGGTAGGTCGGCGAGTAGGCCTTGCCGTTTTTGCCCCGGTAGTTCAGCATCTCGTTCTGCCATGCAATCACATCCCGTGGCTTTATCTCGCTGAGCCGCTTTTCTTTGAAATACGGTAAGATTTTCGTTCGGATGATATGCTCTTTGGTAGACCAGGTGTTTTCCCGGAGTCGCTTTTTCTTGTCCGTGATATAAATTTCCACAAAGGCTTCAAAGGTCATGGTCAGGTCTGCTGCCTGCTGAAGAAGGAATTCCCGCTCCCACGCCAGAGCGTCCTTCTTGGTGGCAAACCCTCGTTTCAGCTTCTTCTGCTTCACACCTTGCCAGTTCTCAAAGTAGAAGGAAGCGTACCATGTGCCCTGTTTGCTGTCCTTGTAGGCTGGCATCCTATCACTCCTCCCCTGCCCCGTAGATCTTCTCCTGATAGTACCTCCTGCTTACACGGCCTCCCACGGTCGTGTAGCCCTTGGCTCTCAGTTCCTCGTTCCACTGGGCGATCATTTTGTACGCCAGACCTTGCGAGATGTCCAGCTCCTTTGCCAGCTCGTCTGCCTTGATAAAAATGCTGTTTGCCATTTTTTGTCCTTTCTTTGTCGGTTTCGTTTCGGTGCCGCTTCATCCTCGCTGACTTCCGGCAGGCATATCCCCTTTGCGGTGCTGTGCCGTCCCCTTGTGGAGCGCTCGCTTCCTTTCGGAAGGTCTTGGCGGTTTGGGTCAGTTTGGCGGTCATTCAATTTTACTAAGCATTTTTGCTTATCTTTTTGTGCTCTCATTATACTAAGCACATTCCGTTAAGTCAAGAGGTTTTCAGGTAAAATCTTAAACTTTTTTGTTTATTTTCTATTGCACCTCCTATTTTTCTGTGCTATACTAGGTTCAACAAATATGTTTAAGTCAGGAGGCAATCGCATGGCAGTCGGTGACCGCATCAAACGTGCCCGCAATCTCCGAGGTATGACCCAGAAAGAACTGGGCATCGCTATCGGGTTTGAGGAGAAGAGCGCAGACATCCGTATCGCACAATACGAAAGCAACACCCGCACTCCCAAGGAAGAGCTGCTCCGCAAGATTGCGGAGGTACTGGACGTGAACTACCGTTCCCTCTATGAGCCGACCTTGTACGCCGCAGAGGATGTGATGTACACCCTGTTCGAACTGGATGAGCACTACCCCGGCACCCGGCTCTATGAGGTCACAGACGCCACCGACCCGGATTTCCCGGAAAAGCACATGGCAGTCAGCTTCCGGTATCGCCTGCTGGATGAGTTCTTAAAGGAGTGGCAGCTCCGCAAGAAGCAGCTCCGAGAGGGCGAGATCACCAAGGAAGAGTATCTGGAATGGAAGCTCAACTGGCCCCAAACCGCCGACGGCTGCGGACGCTACGAGCCGAAGAAAAAGTGGCGCAAATAATAAAAGACACAAAAATGCCCTCTGAAAAACTTACCGTTTCTCAGAGGGCATTCTCATGTCTCTCTTTATGAATAATCGCCTGATAGTATCAAAGCAGTATCACAGAGCCTTTTGACTCTCAAAATATTGCATTGCATCAATACTTTTCAGGGTTTGCAGATTACTCGAGCTCGATCGTTGCCGGCGGTTTGCCAGTGCAATCGTAGAACACGCGGTTCACATGCTTGACTTCATTGACGATGCGGCTAGTGACAGTGCCCAGAACATCCCAAGGCATATTGTAGCTCTCGGCCGTCATAAAATCGGTGGTGGTCACAGCACGCAGCGCCACAGCGTAATCATAGGTGCGCTCGTCGCCCATGACGCCCACACTGTGCATGTTGGTCAAGGCTGCATAGTACTGGCTGATTTCCTTATCCAGACCAGCCTTTGCGATCTCTTCGCGCCAGATGGCATCGGCGTCCTGCACGATAGCCACCTTCTCCGGGGTCACCTCACCGATGATGCGGATGCCAAGACCCGGGCCCGGGAACGGCTGACGGCTGACCAGATATTCGGGCAGGCCCAGCTCACGGCCGGCCTGACGCACTTCATCCTTGAACAGGTTGCGCAGCGGCTCCACCAGCTCCTTGAAGTCCACGGTATCGGGCAGACCGCCTACGTTGTGGTGGCTCTTGATAACGGTAGACTCGCCGCCCAGACCGCTCTCGACCACGTCAGGGTAGATCGTACCCTGTGCGAGGAAGTCCACCTTGCCGATCTTCTTGGCCTGCTCTTCAAACACACGGATGAACTCTTCACCAATGATCTTACGCTTGCGTTCCGGATCCGTGACGCCAGCCAGCTTGCTGAAATAGCGCTCGCGGGCATCTACACAGATAAAGTTGATATCAAAGCCATTGGCATTGCCCGGGCCGAAGACCGCGCAGACCTCTTCCTTCTCGTTCTTACGCAGCAGACCGTGATCCACGAACACGCAGGTCAGCTGCTTGCCGATGGCCTTAGCCAGCATAGCTGCCAGAACGGAGGAATCCACGCCGCCGGACAGGGCGCACAGCACCTTGCCATCGCCGATGCGCTCACGCAGGGCCTTGACATTGTTCTCCACAAAGGAATCCATCTTCCAGTCTCCGGTGCAGCCACAGACGTTGTACACGAAATTGCGCAGCATCTTTTTGCCTTCCGCAGTGTGCAGCACTTCCGGGTGGAACTGGAACGCGTACAGGCCCTTTTCCTCGTTCTCTGCCGCAGCTACGGGGCAGTTGACCGTGTGGGCTGTGATCTTAAAGCCCGGGGCCGCCTGCTCAATGTAGTCATTGTGGCTCATCCAGCAGATGGTGGACGGCTGTACATCCGTGAACATTTTACTGTTATTGTCCACGAACACCTCCGTCTTGCCGTACTCACGCTCCGGTGCACGACAGACATGACCGCCCAGCAGATGCATCATCAGCTGGCTGCCATAACAGATGCCCAGCACAGGCACACCCCATGTAAAGATCTCCGGGTCGATCGTGGGAGAATCCTCCAGATAAACGCTGTTGGGGCCACCGGTGAAGATGATGCCCTTGGGGTTCTTTGCCTTGATGACCGACAGATCGGTTTTATAGGAATAGATCTCACAGTAGACATTGTTCTCGCGGACACGGCGCGCGATCAGCTGATTGTACTGGCCGCCAAAATCCAGCACGATAACAGTTTCATGCTGCATGATATTCTCTCCTCCCTTATCCATTCAATGTGTTTCTACAGATAACTTTAGTATAGCACATCTGCCAAATAAAAGCGACATCATTTGTGAATTTTCCTGTATTTATTTTTTCACCGGATGCCGCAACACCGTTTTCAGTGTCCCCGGTGCAGCACGGCGAGGATCGCTCAGATAAATTTCGTGGTGGAAGCGTGTCTCTGAAAAATCAAGCCTATACCCCTGCTCTACGGCAAAGGCATCCATCTGCGCCAGCGTTTTCGGTTCTTCATCATAAGGGCCGATATGCAGGCACTGAACGCAAAGTCCCTCGTCATAGGTCAGGAATTCCGCCTTGGAAAAATCCTTTTTCTTTTTTGCCGTTGCTTCCTGTACGGCCCAATCAAACGCTTCCGGCGTCACGAATTCTGGCAGTCGGATCATGGATGTCCACTCAAATGTTTCTTTATGTGCATAGTCAACGCCATCCACGCCCTTCTGATGCCACAAGCCCTCCAACGGTGGAACCACATATTCAAAATAGCCGTCCATCTTGTGGCTGCCCTTATAGCTCATTTTAATGGTGAAAGCAATGCCGTACAGCACTCCCATAGCCTCCTGATAGGCTCCACCCGGAGCATTCGGGTCGCCCTTGCCGTGCACTGCCACAAAGTTCATACGCGGTATCGTAATCAGATGCGGTTTTTTCGGCGGGAGATAGAATTCCCTGTACTCTTTCTTATAATCAAACGGCATTACTCTTCACCTCTTCCAGAAGTTCTCGTTGCTTTTTTTGCTAAATCCCCTCAGCACCAGCCGATAGGACTTTTCCAGCATTTCCTTTTTCAGTATACCAGAACAACCTTGTTTTGTAAACAAAGAGTTGTGACATGCCGCAAAAAAAAAATCCCCTGCCCTTACGGACAGAGGATCTAAAGCAAAAAGAGACCTTCCCACTCTCCGGAATGGGAAGGTCTCTCGTAAGTTTAACCTTTAGCCTCAGGAAAGGCGCGAAGGGTCAAAATCACTCAATGATCTTGCCAACAACGCCAGAACCAACGGTACGGCCACCCTCACGGATAGCGAAACGCAGGCCCTCTTCCATAGCAACAGGGGTCAGCAGCTCAACGTGCATCATGACGTTATCGCCGGGCATGCACATCTCAGTGCCTTCGGGCAGAGTGATGATACCGGTCACGTCGGTGGTGCGGAAGTAGAACTGAGGACGATAGTTGGAGAAGAACGGAGTGTGACGGCCGCCTTCGTCCTTGGTCAGAACGTACACCTGAGACTCGAAGGTCTTGTGGGGGTGCACGGAACCGGGCTTAGCCAGAACCTGACCACGCTCGATCTGGGTACGATCAACACCACGCAGCAGAGCGCCGATGTTATCGCCAGCCTCAGCGAAGTCCAGAGATTTACGGAACATCTCCAGACCGGTGATGGTGGTGCTCAGACGATCGGGCTTGATACCGACGATCTCCATAGCATCGCCAACCTTAGCAACACCACGCTCAACACGACCGGTTGCAACGGTACCACGGCCAGAAATGGTCATGACGTCCTCGATGGGCATCAGGAAGGGCTTGTCTTCCTCACGATCGGGGTTGGGGATATAGCTGTCAACAGCGTCCATCAGCTCCTTGATGCAAGCATACTCGGGAGCATTGGGATCGGTGGAGGTAGACTCCAGAGCCTTCAGAGCGGAACCACGAATGATCGGGGTATCGTCGCCCGGGAAGTCGTACTCGCTCAGCAGCTCACGGATCTCCATCTCAACCAGATCCAGCAGCTCTTCGTCGTCAACCATATCGCACTTGTTCATGAACACGACGATATAGGGCACGCCGACCTGACGAGCCAGCAGGATGTGCTCACGGGTCTGGGGCATGGGACCATCGGTAGCAGCAACGACCAGAATAGCGCCGTCCATCTGAGCAGCACCAGTGATCATGTTCTTAACGTAGTCAGCATGGCCCGGGCAGTCAACGTGAGCATAGTGACGAGCGTCGGTCTGATACTCAACGTGAGCGGAGTTGATCGTGATACCACGAGCACGCTCCTCAGGAGCCTTATCGATGTTGGCATAGTCCATGAAGTCTGCGTCGCCCTTCAGAGCCAGGAACTTGGTGATAGCGGCGGTCAGAGTGGTCTTGCCGTGGTCAACGTGACCGATGGTGCCGATGTTCACATGCGGCTTAGAACGGTCGAACTTTGCCTTTTCAGCCATTGGAATATCCTCCCTTAATTTAGGTTTTGATATTTGGTTACAACAACCCTGCAAGATGCAGACATTGCATTGCAAGGCTATTCTACTAAATTTGTCCTGTAAAATCAAGTGCTTTTACAGGAAATTTTGCCGGAGTTACACTACCCCGGCAAAATCTTTATCCATTTTTCAGGAATCAGCCCTTGGTGCGGCCAGCAATGATCTGGTCAGCAATGTTCTTGGGCACCGGCTCGTAGTGAGACGGCTCCATGACATACTGGCCACGACCCTGAGTCTTGGAACGCAGGTCGGTAGCGTAGCCGAACATCTGAGCCAGAGGCACAAATGCATTGACACGCTGAGTACCGGCCATAGCCTCCATGCCCTGGATCTGACCACGGCGTGCATTCAGGTCGCCGATAACATCGCCCAGATACTCATCGGGAACGATAACTGCAACCTTCATGATGGGCTCGGTGATGATCGGATCAGCCTTGCGCATAGCATCCTTGAATGCCATAGAACCAGCAATGGAGAAGGCCATTTCAGAGGAGTCAACCTCATGATAAGAACCATCCCACAGGGTGACCTTGACATCAACGACAGGATAACCAGCCAGAACGCCGGACTTCATAGCACCCTGGATACCGTTGTCGATAGCCGGGATGTATTCCTTCGGGATGGCACCGCCAACGATGGCGTTGACGAACTCGTAACCCTTGCCAGGCTCGTTGGGCTCGATCTTGATCTTAACATGACCGTACTGGCCCTTACCACCGGACTGACGTGCGTACTTGGTCTCCTGGTTGGCCTCTTTGCGGATGGTCTCACGGTAAGCAACCTGGGGTGCACCCACATTTGCTTCAACCTTGAACTCACGCAGCAGACGGTCAACGATGATCTCCAGATGCAGCTCGCCCATACCAGCGATAATGGTCTGACCGGTCTCTTCGTCGGTGTAGGTCTTGAAGGTCGGATCCTCTTCGGCCAGCTTTGCCAGCGCGATGCCCATCTTCTCGTTGCCGGCCTTGGTCTTAGGCTCGATTGCAACGCGGATAACAGGCTCGGGGAACTTCATGGACTCCAGAATGATGGGATGATTCTCATCACACAGAGTGTCACCGGTGGTGGTGTTCTTCAGACCGACAACAGCAGCGATATCACCTGCATAGCAGCAGTCGATATCCTTGCGGTGGTTAGAATGCATCTGCAGGATGCGGCCCATACGCTCCTTGTTGTCCTTCACGGAGTTGTAGACAGTGGTACCTGCCTCAACCTTACCGGAGTAAACACGGAAGTATGCCAGCTTACCAACGAACGGGTCGGTAGCGATCTTGAAGGCCAGAGCTGCGAAGGGAGCGTCGTCGGAAGACGGACGGGTCTCCTGCTCTTCGGTCTCAGGATTCACACCCTTGATGTCCTCGACATCGGTAGGTGCAGGCATATAGTCAACGATAGCGTCCAGCAGCTTCTGCACGCCGCGGTTCTTGTAGGAAGAACCACAGACAACAGGAACCAGAGTATTTGCAATGGTCTCCTTGCGGATAGCAGCCTTCAGCTCCTCACGAGTGATCTCCTCACCCTCGAGGTACTTTTCCATCAGTACTTCGTCGTTCTCGGCAACAGCCTCGACCAGGATGTTACGGTACTCTTCAGCCTGCTCGACCATATCCTCGGGGATCGGTTCGGTGCGCATGTCGTTGCCCATGTCGTCGTAGTAGACCTCAGCGTTCATATCGACCAGGTCAACGATACCGCGGAAGGTATCCTCCTGACCGATGGGCAGCTGGATCGCCACGCCGTTTGCGTGCAGACGATCGTGCAGCATCTTGATGCAGCGGAAGAAGTCAGCACCCATGGTATCCATCTTGTTGACGTACACCATGCGGGGGACCTTGTACTCGTCAGCCTGACGCCAGACGGTCTCAGACTGAGGCTCGACACCGCCCTTAGCAGCCAGAACGGTCACAGAACCGTCCAGCACGCGCAGGGAACGCTGAACTTCAACAGTGAAGTCCACGTGGCCCGGAGTGTCGATGATGTTGATGCGGTGACGGTTCTTCTTGAATGCGACCGGATCCTTCTGGGTCTCAGAGTGGCTCCAGTAGCAGGTGGTAGCAGCGGAAGTGATGGTGATACCACGCTCCTGCTCCTGAACCATCCAGTCCATGGTAGCGCCGCCATCATGAACTTCGCCGATCTTATGATTGATGCCGGTGTAGTACAGAATACGCTCGGTAGTCGTAGTCTTGCCAGCATCGATATGGGCCATAATGCCGATATTTCTCGTCATCTGAAGAGAAACTTCTCTGGGTGTAGCCATGAAATTAACCTCCTACAGAACAGATCAATAACGGAAATGAGCGAAAGCCTTGTTAGCTTCTGCCATCTTGTGAGTGTCCTCACGCTTCTTCACGGCGTTACCAGTGTTGTTGGCAGCATCCATGATTTCAGCGGCCAGACGCTGAGCCATGGTCTTCTCACCACGGCTGCGGCTGTAGGCAGTCAGCCAGCGCAGACCCAGAGTCTCACGGCGAGCCGGGCTGACTTCCAGAGGAACCTGGTAGTTAGCACCGCCAACGCGGCGGGTCTTGCACTCGAGGCTGGGCATGATGTTCTCCATCGCCTTCTCGAAAGTCTCCAGCGGATCGTTGCCGGTCTTCTCCTGAATCATGGAGAAAGCCTCGTAAACGATCTTCTGAGCGACGCCCTTCTTGCCATCCAGCATAACGCTGTTGACCAGACGAGTGACCATCTTGGAATTGTAAATAGGATCAGCTAAGACATCGCGCTTAGCAATGTTACCTCTTCTAGGCATCTTTCTTCCCTCCTTCACAGAATGATATCATCGGTACTCGAAAGTAATAAAACTCCCGTTGTGTCACAAAGAGCTGACCTTTACATAAACTGTTGCCCTCCGCTTTATCAGCGGACTTGTTATTTATATAATGGAAAGCCGTTTATGGCGGTTGTCCTCAATTACTTCTTTGCAGCACCGGCCTTAGGACGCTTTGCGCCGTACTTGGAGCGGGCCTGATTACGGCCTGCCACACCCTGAGTATCCAGGGTACCACGGATGATGTGGTAACGCACACCGGGCAGGTCCTTAACACGACCGCCACGGATCAGCACGACGGAGTGCTCCTGCAGGTTATGGCCGATACCGGGAATGTAAGAGGTGACCTCGATACCATTCGTGAGGCGGACACGAGCAACCTTACGCAGAGCAGAGTTAGGCTTCTTGGGGGTCATGGTACGAACAGCGGTGCACACGCCACGCTTCTGGGGGCTGCTCAGATCAGAATACTGCTTCTTCTGAGAGTTGTAGGTCTTCTGCAGGGCGGGAGCGGTGCTCTTGGTAGTCAGAACCTCACGGCCTTTGCGTACAAGCTGGTTAAAAGTAGGCATTTTGTTTCTCCTTTCTTAATGATGAACATCGGACTTTTTCCGACTTTTTTGCCGCACTATCCCCATGAGGGACGCGCAACAGTTATATAATACTCGCTTTACAGGCGGATGTCAACAGTTTTTGCAAAGTTTTTTTCGTTTATTCCAGTTTTTTTCTTTTCGTGTTTTTTCGAGGCAAAACGCTGTTATTTTCTCCCCTGCTTCTGTGTTTTGGACATACAAAAGACCGTTCTGCAGGCGGTTGCCCACAGAACGGTCTGTGCTTTATACTTTCAGGAAGGAGCTTTGCTTACTGTGCAGCAGCTGCCTGTTCGGCAGCGACCTCAGCGTCGCGCTCAGCCTCACGGTTCTTCAGATCCTCACGGACTTCCGGCAGACCGGTACCTGCGGGGATCAGCTTACCGATAATGACGTTCTCCTTCAGGCCGGCCAGCGGATCGACCTTGCCCTTGATGGCGGCTTCCGTCAGCACGCGGGTGGTCTCCTGGAAGGATGCGGCAGACAGGAAGGAGTCGTTGGCCAGAGCAGCCTTGGTGATGCCCAGCAGCACCTGCTGATACTCGACCAGCTTCAGACCCTCTTCACCAGCATCGATGCGCTGCTGCAGATCGGCGTTGATGCTCTCCACTTCCAGACGGCTTGCCAGAGCACCGCCGATCAGGTTGGAAGAACCGGAATCGGTCACACGCACCTTGCGGCACATCTGACGGACGATGACCTCGATATGCTTATCGTTGATTTCAACGCCCTGCAGACGGTAAACCTTCTGGACCTCGTTGATCAGGTAGTTCTGGACATCCTCCAGACCCTTGATCGCCAGAATATCCTGCGGATACAGAACACCTTCACGGGTGATGATGTCGCCCTTTTCCACACGGTCGCCCGGCATCACGCGGGAATGCTGGGTGAACGGGATGGAGTAGCTCTTCACGACCTCAGCACCGGTCTCGTCCTTGCCGGTCACCTTGATGACGACATTCTTCTTGGTATCGTCCTGAGAAACGACACCGGAGATCTCGCTCATGATGGCCATGCTCTTGGGACGACGGCTCTCGAACAGCTCCTCGACACGGGGAAGACCCTGTGTGATATCTTCAGCAGATGCGATACCGCCGGTATGGAAGGTACGCATGGTCAGCTGGGTACCGGGCTCACCGATGGACTCTGCAGCGATAACGCCGACAGACTCGCCCAGACGGACCGGTTCACCGTTTGCCATATCGGAACCATAGCAGCGTGCGCAGACACCGGTCTTTGCACGGCAGGTCAGCAGGCTGCGGATCTTCAGCTTGGTGATGCCGGCTGCCTCGATCTCGTTTGCGTCGTACAGGTCGATCATCTTGCCTTCCGGCACGATCACCTTGCCGGTGACGGGGTTGACCACATCGCCCACAGCAAAGCGGCCGATCAGACGCTCACGGAAGCTCTCGATCTTCTCCTTGCCCTCGTGGATCTCGGAGACCCACAGGCCGTCGGTGGTGCCGCAGTCGATCTCGCGGACGATGACATCCTGAGAGACATCGACCATGCGGCGGGTCAGGTAGCCGGAGTCAGCGGTACGCAGAGCGGTATCTGCCAGACCCTTACGGGCGCCACGGGCAGAAACGAAATATTCCAGAATATTCAGACCTTCACGGTAGTTGGCGCGAATGGGCATCTCGATGGTGTGGCCGGCGGTGTTTGCCAGCAGGCCGCGCATGCCGGCCAGCTGCTTGATCTGGTTCATAGAACCACGAGCACCGGAGTCTGCCATCATATAGATCTCGTTGTCCTTGGGCAGGTTGTCTGCCAGAGCCTTGGAGACCTTATCAGTGGTAGCCTGCCAGATGGAGATGGTCTGGTTGTAACGCTCGTTGTCGGAGATCAGGCCGCGGTTGAACAGCTTGCCGACCTTGGCGATCTGCTGGTCAGCCTCAGCGATCAGCTCCTGCTTCTGCGGCGGGATCACAGCGTCGCACACAGCGACGGAGATCGCAGACAGAGTGGAGTACTTGTAGCCCTGCGCCTTGATGGCGTCCAGCATCTTTGCACACTTGCGGGTGCCGTTGCGGGTCATGCAGCGGGAAATGATGTCGGGCAGGGTCTTCTTGGTCACACGGAAGCTGACCTCGTACTCCAGCCAGTGCTCGGGATCAGTACGGTCGATATAGCCCAGATTCTGAGGAACCGGGTTGTTGAAGATGATGCGGCCAACGGTAGCATCCACCAGACCGGTGCGCTCCACGCCATCGATCACCATGGTGCGGCGCACCTTGATGGGTGCGTGCAGGGTGACGATGTGCTCTGCATAAGCCATCAGAGCCTCATTCTCATCGCGGAACACCTTGCCTGCGCCCTCATCGTTTTCACGAACGGTGGTCAGGTAGTAGCTGCCCAGGATCATATCCTGCGTAGGCACGGTAACAGGTGCGCCGTCAGAAGGCTTCAGCAGGTTGCCGGAAGCCAGCATCAGCATCTTGGCCTCACGGCAGGCATCCTCGCCCAGAGGCAGATGCACTGCCATCTGGTCACCGTCGAAGTCGGCGTTGAATGCGGTACATGCCAGCGGGTGCAGCTTGATGGCACGGCCCTCCACCAGCACCGGGTTGAAGGCCTGAATGCCCAGACGGTGCAGGGTAGGTGCACGGTTCAGCAGAACGGGATGACCCTTGATCACGGTCTCCAGGCTGTCCCAGACCTCAGGCTTTGCGCGCTCCACCATCTTGCGGGCGGACTTGATGTTGTTGGCGATGCCCTTCTCCACCAGATCCTTCATGACAAAGGGCTTGAACAGCTCCAGAGCCATCTCCTTGGGCAGACCGCACTGATCCATCTTCAGCTCAGGGCCGACGACGATAACGGAACGGCCGGAGTAGTCAACACGCTTGCCCAGCAGGTTCTGACGGAAGCGGCCCTGCTTGCCCTTCAGCAGGTCGGACAGGCTCTTCAGAGCACGGTTGTTGGGGCCGGTGACGGGACGGCCGCGGCGGCCGTTGTCGATCAGGCTGTCCACTGCTTCCTGCAGCATACGCTTCTCGTTGCGCACGATGATGTCGGGAGCACCCAGCTCCAGCAGACGGCGCAGACGGTTGTTGCGGTTGATGACACGGCGGTACAGGTCATTCAGGTCGGAGGTGGCGAAGCGGCCGCCATCCAGCTGGACCATGGGGCGCAGGTCAGGCGGCAGAACAGGCAGCACATCCATGACCATCCACTCGGGACGGTTGCCGGAAATGCGGAATGCCTCCACGACCTCCAGACGCTTGAGGATGCGCACGCGCTTCTGGCCGGAGGACTTTTCCACCTCAGCGGTCAGCTCTGCGCTCAGCTGATCCAGATCGATCTCCTTCAGCAGATCCTGAATAGCCTCGGCGCCCATAGCAGCCTCAAACTCATCACCGTAGTGGTCGCGCATTTCGCGGTACTCGCTCTCGGTGAGCAGCTGCTTCTTTTCCAGACGGGTAGCGCCCGGATCGGTGACGATATAGCTTGCAAAGTACAGGACCTTCTCCAGCAGGCGGGGGCTGATGTCCAGCATCAGACCGATGCGGCTGGGGATGCCCTTGAAGTACCAGATATGGCTCACGGGAGCGGCCAGCTCGATGTGGCCCATGCGCTCACGGCGGACCTTGGCCTTGGTGACCTCAACGCCGCAGCGGTCGCAGATCTTGCCCTTGTAGCGGATGCGCTTATACTTGCCGCAGTGGCACTCCCAGTCCTTGGTAGGTCCAAAAATGCGCTCGCAGTACAGGCCGTCGCGCTCCGGCTTCAGGGTACGGTAGTTGATGGTTTCAGGCTTTTTGACCTCGCCGTAGCTCCAGTTGCGGATCTGCTCCGGGGAGGCAAGGCCGATCTTGATCGAATCGAAAACGTTGTTTTCCATGAAACGAACCCTTCCTTAATCTCTTGTTGTCTCGATGATACAGGCGGCTTTCTTATTCAGAGCACAAGTCTCTCCCCTGCCGCAGCACGCGGTCAGGGGCAGCAGACCTGTGTTTTTGTTCTGATCAGAAATCTACTTCGTCGGAAGAAGCGGGAGCCTCGCTGCCAGAGTTATCGTCCTCCAGCACGGAAGGATCATCGAAGCCAGCATCGGCGTCCTTAATATTGTAATCGTTGAGCAGTTCGCTCTCCTGCACGACGTTCTCAGTGCCGGCCACATCGCGCATGTCAAAGCCGGTCTCTTCGTCGTCGAAGTTCTGGCGCATGTCGATCTCGTTGCCTTCCTTATCCTGCACGACAACGTCCATGCCCAGAGACTGCAGTTCCTTGAGCATAACACGGAAGGACTCGGGGATGCCGGGCTGCGGGATGGGCTCGCCCTTGACGATGGCCTCGTAGGTCTTGACACGGCCCTCCACGTCGTCGGACTTGACGGTCAGGATCTCCTGCAGGGTGTATGCAGCGCCGTAAGCTTCCAGTGCCCAGACTTCCATCTCGCCGAAGCGCTGGCCGCCGAACTGGGCCTTGCCGCCCAGAGGCTGCTGAGTGACCAGAGAGTAGGGGCCGGTGGAACGTGCATGGATCTTATCATCGACCAGATGATGCAGCTTCAGGTAGTACATATAACCGACGGTAACGCGGTTATCGAACTTCTCACCAGTGCGGCCGTCGTAAACGGTGGTCTTGCCATCGCGGTCCAGCTCGATCTTGGAGAAGTCGATGATGTGGCCCTTCTCGCCCATGATCTTGGGGAGCTTGGTGGGATATGCAGGAGCATTCTCACCGTGCCACATCTCGCGGGCGGTATCAAAGGTATCGCCGATGTCGTTCTCACGGGCGGAATCGAAGACGGGAGTCATGACCTTGATGCCGCATGCCTTGGCAGCGTAGCCCAGGTTGACTTCCAGCACCTGACCGATGTTCATACGGGAAGGAACGCCCAGGGGGTTCAGCACGATGTCCAGCGGGGTGCCGTCGGGCAGGTAGGGCATGTCCTCCTGCGGCAGAATGCGGGAAACGACACCCTTGTTGCCGTGACGGCCTGCCATCTTATCGCCGACGCTGATCTTGCGCTTCTGGGCGATATAGCAGCGGACGACCTCGCGCACGCCGGGCTGCAGCTCGTCGCTGTTCTCCGGGGTGAACACCTTGACGTCCACGATGATGCCGTATGCGCCGTGGGGCACACGCAGAGAGGTATCGCGCACTTCGCGGGCCTTCTCGCCGAAGATGGCGCGCAGCAGGCGCTCCTCAGCGGTCAGCTCGGTCTCGCCCTTCGGGGTGACCTTACCAACCAGAATGTCGCCGCTCTTGACCTCGGCACCGATGCGGATGATACCGCGCTCGTCCAGATCCTTCAGCGCATCCTCAGAGACGTTGGGAATATCACGGGTGATCTCCTCAGGTCCCAGCTTGGTGTCGCGGCTCTCGGTCTCGTACTCTTCAATATGAATGGAGGTGTACACGTCCTCGCGCACGATCTTCTCGTTCAGCAGAACGGCGTCCTCGTAGTTGTAGCCTTCCCAGGTCATGAAGCCGATCAGGGCGTTCTTGCCCAGAGAGATCTCGCCGTTGCGCATTGCAGGGCCGTCGGCCAGCACCTGACCGGCCTTGACGCTCTCGCCAACCTCGACGATGGGACGCTGATTGATGCAGGTGCCTGCATTGGAGCGTGCGAACTTGATCAGAGGATAGTCCTCCAGCTCGCCCTTGTTGTTGCGCACAACAACGTGGTCGGCATCCATCTTCTCAACGATACCATCATTCTTTGCCAGAACGGCGGTGCCGGAGTCGGTAGCTGCCTTGTATTCCATACCGGTAGCAACGATGGGCTGCTGGGTGACCATCAGAGGCACTGCCTGACGCTGCATGTTGGAGCCCATCAGAGCACGGTTACAGTCATCGTTCTCCAGGAAGGGGATGCATGCGGTAGCAACAGAGACCATCATTCGCGGAGAAACGTCCATGTAATCGACCTTCTCTGCGTCGATTTCCAGGATCTCATCGCGGCGGCGGGCAGAAACGCGGGGACGCACGAAGTGCTTGCCCTCATCCAGCGGCTCGTTGGCCTGTGCCACAACGTACTCGTCCTCAACGTCAGCGGTCATATACTCCACTTCGTCGGTGACGACCTGCTCGAGCAGGCGGCCATTCTCGTCGTAGGTCTTCTTGACCTTGCGGTACGGAGCTTCCACGAAGCCATACTCGTTGATCTTTGCGTAGGATGCCAGATAGGAGATCAGACCGATGTTGGGGCCTTCAGGGGTCTCGATGGGGCACATACGGCCGTAGTGGCTGTAGTGAACGTCGCGGACCTCGAAACCTGCGCGGTCACGGCTCAGACCACCGGGGCCCAGAGCAGACAAACGGCGCTTGTGGGTCAGCTCAGCCAGCGGGTTGTTCTGATCCATGAACTGGGACAGCGGAGAAGAACCGAAGAACTCCTTGATGGCCGCCACCACCGGACGGATGTTGATGAGGGCCTGCGGAGTGATCACGCTCTGATCCTGACTCTGCAGGGTCATGCGCTCACGGATGACGCGCTCCATGCGGGAGAAGCCGATGCGGAACTGGTTCTGCAGCAGCTCACCCACGCTGCGGATGCGGCGGTTGCCCAGATGGTCGATATCATCGGTGGTGCCAATGTTGTGGCCCAGACCGTTCAGGTAGTTGATGGAAGCCAGAATATCGGCAACCGTAACGGTGCGGCCGATCAGCTGGTCGTGGTTGCGGCGCAGCATCTCCTTCTGCTCTTCCACATCAGAGGTGGTGTCCAGGATCTTCTTGATCTCGTCGAAGGAGCAGCGCTCGTTGATGCCGCACTCCTTCACGTCAAAGGAGAAGAAGCCCTGTGCATCCACACAGCCATTGGTGATGACCTTGATCTTCCGGCTCTCTTCCTTCATGGGATCGTCGAGCTTCAGCTCGACCAGATTCACACCGGCGTTGTCAGCCTTCTCGGCCAGCTCGCGGGTGATCTTGGCACCGGCCTCGATCAGGATCTCGCCGGTGAGCGGAGCGACCACATTCTCAGCAGCCACCTGACCGGTGATGCGGCGGGCCAGAGACAGCTTCTTGTTCATCTTATAACGGCCGAAACGAGACAGGTCGTAACGGCGCGGGTCGAAGAACAGCATGTTGATCTGGCTGGTAGCGGACTCCACCGTGGGAGGCTCGCCGGGGCGCAGCTTGCGGTAGACTTCCAGCAGGCCCTCTTCCTGATTCTTGGTGGTATCCTTCTCCAGAGTAGCGAGGATGCGCTCATCGTCGCCAAAGAAGTTCAGGATGTCTTCATTGGTGGACAGGCCCAGTGCACGGCACAGCACCGTGACCGGCAGCTTGCGGTTCTTATCGATACGGACATAGAACACATCGGAAGCATCGGTCTCGTACTCCAGCCATGCACCACGGTTGGGGTTCATGGTTGCGCTGTACAGGTCGTTGCCCACCTTATCCTTGGCATCGCCGTAGAACACGCCGGGAGAGCGGACCAGCTGGCTGACGATAGCACGCTCTGCACCGTTGATCACAAAGGTGCCGGCATCGGTCATCAGCGGGAAATCGCCCATGAAGATCTCCTGATCCTTCACTTCACCGGTCTCCTTGTTCAGCAGACGGGCGGTGACGCGCAGGGGTGCTGCATAGGTCACGTCGCGCTCCTTGCACTCCTTGATGCTGTACTTCGGCTCCTTATCCAGGCGGAAGTCCACAAAGCTCAGTGCCAGATTGCCGGTGTAGTCCTCAATGGTGCCGATATCGTGGAAGACCTCTTTCAGGCCCTCGTCCAGGAACCACTGATAAGAGTTCTTCTGGACCTCGATCAGGTTCGGCATACTGATGACTTCGTCGATGTGGGAGAAGCTCATGCGCTCGGTTTTGCCGAGCTTTACGGGCTTGACTTTCATCATAAAATCAACCACTCCTTACTTTTATACTCTACGGGATGTCGTATACACGGGTCAAATTTGAGCAGACACACATAATTCGACCCGCGTCGAAGGGAGCCTTTCGGCGTTTTTCACAAACTTTCCGGTTCGACCCATCCAGCCGCTGCCTCTGTGTTCCCCTTTTTGGCGCACTAGTCCATTATGTGATACTAATACAGTATAAACTCTAAAAGTCTTGTTGTCAAGCCATTTTTCAGATTTTTGCCAAAATAAATTTATTTTTCTTTCAATTTTAGTACGCCCGGCAGCGTGTTGCCTTTTACCGTTTTGGGCCTTGATTTTTTTATTTTGCACGTTCCTGTTCATAATCCCCTTGTGCAATTTGTCTATCTTTGCTCTTGTGTTTTGGAGTATTACTTTTACAGTCGGATATGCCCGTTTTCCTTCGCGGCTTTTTTTCGTGAAAAAGCAGCTCAGAAAAGCCCGCAGGCTTTTCTGAGCTGCAAATATAAAAAATAATGTTTCCTCTCATATTGCCAGAGCGCACGCGGCGGCAATTATAATCGTTCACTCATCCAAGTAGTCCCGCAGGCGCTTTGCACGGCTGGGGTGCCGCAGCTTGCGCAGGGCCTTGGCTTCGATCTGCCGCACCCGCTCCCGCGTCACGTTGAACTCTTTGCCCAATTCTTCCAGTGTGCGGGCCCGGCCATCCTCCAGCCCGAACCGCAGTGCGATCACCCGCTCTTCCCGGGGCGTCAGGCTCTTGAGCACGCTGAACAGCTCCCGGCGCAGCAGCTGCCGCCCGGCTTCATCCACCGGGACGCCCGCCTCCTCATCCTGAATAAAATCTTCAAGGTGGGCATCCTCTTCTTCACCCACTGGTGTTTCCAGACTGATGGGGTCCTGTGCCAGTTGCAAAAGCTCCCGCACCCGGGCAGGCTCCATATCCAGCCGCACGGCGATCTCCTCCACCGTAGGCTCCCGGCCATTTTTGCGCAGCAGGTCGCCAGCCGTCTTTTTGACCCGGTTGATGCACTCCACCAGATGCACCGGGATGCGGATCGTTCTCCCCTGATCCGCAATGGCCCGTGTGATGGACTGCCGGATCCACCATGTGGCATAGGTGGAGAACTTGAAGCCCCGTTCCGGCTCAAATTTTTCTGCAGCCTTCATCAGACCCAGATTGCCCTCCTGGATCAGATCAAGAAACGGCAGTCCCCGCCCGGCGTAGCGTTTTGCCACCGACACCACCAGCCGCAGGTTTGCTTCGCTCAGGTGACGGCGGGCATCCTCGTCTCCGGCCTGCGCCGCGCGGGCAAGCTCCGTTTCCTGTTCTGCCGTCAGCAGCGGCACCTGTCCGATCTCCTTCAAATAGGTCTTTACCGGGTCATCCAGTGCCACGCCTTCGGCCGAAAGCTCGTGCTCCAGCCTGCCGATCTGCGTTTCGTCCAGTGCAGGCAGCTCGGTCTCTTCTTCGGCCAGATGTACGCCGCGGGTCTCCAATGCAGCATACAGCTCATCCAGCTGTGCCACATCGTAATCCTTCTCGTCCATAGCACGGCTGATCTGTTCCGGCGTCACGGTGTGACGGCGGGCATGGGAGGCCAACTCCCGGGCCAATTCCTCCGTTTGCGACAATTTCTGCATGATTCCTGCTCCTTTCCGCTCCTGCTCCAGCCGGAGGGAAAAGCAGCGGTCTCATTCTTCTACAGGAACGCTTCCCTGCTTTTTTTCGCGCATCGACTGGAGGTAATCACTCAGTTCCTCATTGGACATATGCGCCGCCTTGCCTGCCACGGGCATCCCCCGGGCAATGCGGTCCAGATACAGCCGGATATCGTCCGGCGTGCAATTCACTTCGCTGTATTGTGCCGCAAAACGGCTCAGCTCATTCAGCGCTTCTTCACTGACATAGGCCCGCAGCGTGGTCAGGTTGATCTCAATGCCTTCCCTGCTGCAGCGAAGCATGGCTTCGTACAGCTCCTTTTGCTGGGGCTGGATGAACTGCTCCGGCAACAGCTCCTTCTCTGCCAGCTTCAGATACTGCGGCTCCCGCAGGATCGCTGCCAGCAGCCGCTGCTGTGCACTTGCGATCCCCAGCGCCTGACTGCCGCCCGCACTGTAGGGCAGCTTGATCTGGTTCATTTCGCCGGACTTAAGCACCTGCTGCCGTTTCTCCCAGCGGCGCCTGTTTCCGGCCTTTTTCACTGCCGTTTCCAGCTGGGTCATAATGGCTGTTTTGGAGATATTGGTCTCCTCTGCCAGACGGCCCGCATACACCTCCTGCTCGGTAGGGTTGGAGCGCTCTGCCAGCATATTCACAGCTTCCTTGACGTATTCCAGCCGCTGCGCATCCTGTGCCAGATCGTACTGGCTGCGCAGACGACCCAGCCGGAAATCCAGCGCATTGCCCACACCGTCCAGCAGCGTCTTGAACCGTTCTGCACCGTACTTTTTGATGTACTCGTCCGGGTCTTTCGCCCCGGGGATCTGCAAAACGCCCACTTTCACCGGGCTGTTGCGGAACAGTTCCAGCGAACGCAGGGTCGCCTTCTGGCCGGCCTCGTCGGAATCGTAGCTCAGAATGACCTCATCTGCATATTCGCTGATGAGCCGCACCTGCTCCGGTGTCAGGGCCGTGCCGCAGGCGCACACCGCAGTATCGATCCCCGCCTGATGCATACTGATCACGTCCATGTAGCCCTCACACAGCACGAACCGGCGCACTGCACTGCGCTTTGCGATCTGCAATGCAAATACCGTTTCCGATTTGTGGTATACCAGCGTTTCCGGGCTGTTGACATACTTTGGTTTGGAATCGTCCAGCACCCGCCCGCCGAACGCGATGATATTGCCCCGCAGGTCAAAGATGGGGGTCATCACCCGCTTCCAGAACAGGCAGTAGATACGGCCGGACTGGCTACGCTTGAACAGGCCGCTGGCATCCAGCTCCTGCTGGTTGTAGCCCTTATCCCGCAGGTACAGGTACAGGGCCTGTCCGTCATCGGGTGCATAGCCCAGCCCGAACCGTGCAATGGTCTTATCGTCCAGTCCGCGCCGCCGCCAGTAGGCCCGCGCCTGCCGTGCTTCCTCCACAGTGGAGTTCAGACAGGCATGGAAAAAGCGCGCAGCCTCCTTGTTCATGGAAAGGATGCGGCTGCGCATCCGGCCTGTCTTGTCGTCCTCCTGCGGTTCGGGCATTCCGGCCCGCGCCGCCAGCAGCTTGACGGCCTCCGGGTAATCGATGCTGTTGATCTTTCTGACAAAGCTGATGGCATCGCCTGCCGCCTGACAGCCAAAGCAGTAGAAGCTCTGGGTGTCCGGGTAGACATAGAAGGAGGGCGTTTTCTCGCTGTGGAAGGGACACAGACCGCCGTACAGCCGCCCTTTGCGCTTGAGCTGCACATAGCTGCCCACCAGCTCCACAATGTCGGTGCGGCGGGTCAGTTCCTCAATGTATTCGTGTGGGATCATGGATCTTTCAAACAACCTTTCAAAGTTTACAACACATGCCATTTCTGCGGCACAAAAATTTCCTCAAAGGTCCGGATGGCAAATTCATCGCTCATACCGCTGATATAATCGGTGACGGCACGCTCTCTGCCTTCCTGATAGGCCAGCTGGACATAAAAGTTGGACATCTGATCGATGTGGCTCAGGTAGTACTCATACAGCTCTTCGATCACCTTGCCCACCTTCTGCTCCTCCCGCTTGGCGCTCCGGTCCACATACACCGTAGCGTACATGAAGTCGCGCAATGCGAGGAAAGCCTCGTTTTCCTCTGCGCCTACCTTCACATCGCCTTCGCTGTTGGCCAGAATGCTGTTGATCATTGTGGTGATGCGGGCAGATTTGGTCCTGCCCAGCACAGCCGTACACTCTTTGGGCAGAATACCCGGGTCCAGCACCCCGGCACGAACGGCATCCTCGATATCATGGTTCACAAAGGCGATCTGGTCGGCCATGCGCACGATGCGTCCCTCCGGCGTTGCCGCCCACGTCCCCTTGGTGTGGGTCACGATGCCGTTGCGCACCTCCCATGTCAGGTTCAGGCCCTTTCCATCCTTTTCCAGCCTGTCCACTACACGCAGGCTCTGCATATAGTGCTTGAAGCCATCCGGGCAGAGCTCGTTCAACGCCTGCTCACCCGCATGGCCAAAGGGCGTATGCCCCAGATCATGGGCCAGACTGATGGCCTCGGTCAGGTCCTCGTTGAGCCGCAGGGCCCGGGCAATGGTACGGGCGATCTGTGAAACCTCCAGCGTATGGGTCAGCCGGGTCCGGTACAGATCTCCTTCCGGCGAGAGAAACACCTGCGTTTTCTGCTTGAGACGGCGGAAGGCCTTGCAGTGCAGCACCCGGTCACGGTCGCGCTGGAACACCGGCCTGATCGGGTCCTGTTCCTCCTGCACCATCCTCCCCCTGCTCTGGTCGCTGAAGGTCGCCCACGGTGCAAAAGTCATACGTTCGATCTCTTCCGTGCGCTGTCGTACATTCATACAGGATCCCCTCCTTTTTTCAGCATTCCCCCTCTCTGCTTCGGCACAGCCGATCCCAATTGCTGCGCCCGCGGCAATTGTAACACACCCGGTTTGTCGAAGGGGGAAATACCCTGTCGTTTCACAAAATTTTGCCCGATTTTTCAAAAGTCCTCTTATAGACACAGTTTTTATCAAAAGGGTGCGTAGAAAGGTTCCGAGACATGGACCTGTGCTCCGCCCCGGGTCAGCTCCCGCAGCTGCTCCAGCAGCGGGCCTTCCGTGTGCTCCGGCATCTGCCAGCACAGAGTCACGCGGTCCGTGAACTGCGGTGCGGCCTGTTTTGCTCCCGCCGCATCGATGAGCAGCGAGGCCCGCTCATACAGCGAGTAGTCCACCGTCACGCGCAGTTCCACCACGCTGCGCACCGTGACCACCTCGGCGTTCTCCAATGCCCGGGCCGTGGCCGTCGTATAGGCACGCACAAGGCCGCCGGTGCCCAGCAGCACACCGCCAAAATAGCGGGTCACCACCACGATCAGATCGGTCAGACCGCTGTGCTGCAGCACTTCCAGCGCCGGGGTCCCCGCCGTTTTTGCCGGTTCGCCATCGTCCGAGTAGCGTTCCCGGTTGCCTTCCCGCAGGCGGTAGGCATATACATTGTGCCGCGCGGTCCGGTTGGCCGCACGCACCTGTTCCAGAAATGCAACGGCGGCTTCCTCACTGTCCGCAAAAGACAGGGATGCAATGAAGCGGCTCTTCTTCTCTTCGTATTCTCCTGTGGCCGTGCCACGAATCGTGCGGTAATCCTCCACGGTGGTTCCTCCTGCTTTTTATTCAGAATAAGTATAACATAAATCGGCCGTTGTGCAACCACTGCAGAACACGATATCTGTTTCATTTCTTTTTGGTCGGATCCTCAGCTCCCCCGGCTCTTAAAAAAGACAGCAAAAAATCGGCTGAGCCCTGCGGCCCAGCCGATTTTTCTGAAGAAAGCATATGATTGCGATGATTACTTGGTAAAGAGCTGGATCCACTGATGGCCCCAGGTGCTGGAGCTGTTGTAGTAGTAGCCAACACCCATTGCGCGGGCTTCCGGGTCCAGAATATTTGCACGGTGGCCTTCGGAATTCATCCATGCCGTTACGACCTCTTCGGGAGAAACGCTGCCCCATGCGGCATTCTCACCGGAAGCAGCATCGGTCACACCGTATTCACTGAGCACGGTGTACCACTTGGAACCATTGGGGCGCACATGAGAGTTCACAGTTGCGATCTCCTCAGCACGATGCTGTGCAGCTGCAGTGAGCTTTGCGTCCCCCATGACCAGAGGCTGCAGGCCGTAGTTTGCGCGCTCTGCATTGACCAGATCAAGAACTCTCTGACGATAGTCGCTGGTGTAAGAGTTTTCGGGATAAGAGAAGATCAGCACCCAGTAGTTGTTGTAAACGCCGCCTTCATAGTGGCCCACGCTCATGGTGGTCGCATCTGCGTTCAGGATGCGCTCACGGGCAAAATCAATGTTCATCCACTGATCCACCGCTGCATCGGGGGTGGAAACGCCCGCCATGTAGTCCTCGCCAATCGACACATCTTCGATGCCATTCTCTGCGAAGACGGTAAAATCGCGCTGGCCATTGGGACGAACGTAAGAATAAGAAGAGGCCAGTTCCTTCGCGCGCTCCTGAGCAGCACTATTGTGGCTGCTATCACCCAGTTGAACAGGCTTCAGGCCAGCCTTTGCGCGCTCGCTGTTCACACGGCGCAGGAACTCGTTCTGGTAAGCTTCATCCTGATGGCTCAGGAAGGAGTTTTCTTCTTCCATCACGGAAGCTGTCTCAGGCCCGGCCTGTGCAGCATTTGCGGCAACAGGCTTGAGGGATGCAGCACCAAAAACCACAGCCATGGCCATCGCAGCGGCTGCGACCTTCTTTACGATCCTCATCTCAAGTTCCATAAGACATCCTCCGTAGGTTTTTGCAACTTGTTTGCAACACTACCGTTTCACAAGTGCAACTGTTGTGCAACAATAGTATCACAAAAGCGTCTCATGGTCAAGGGATTCAGTCATGTTTTGATGAATCACATAAAATTTTAGAGCTTTTTTCTCCTAAAAAGCCCTTTATAAGCGCCTCAAACACGTTCTAAATGTTGTTTTATTGTTATGCAAATGTTGCAATCCGTCCTTTTTCGGAGGCTGCTCATGGCACTTTTTGTACGGAAATTCACTTTTGCAACACGATTTTGTTACGCTTTAATTGTGTATCTCCGTCTTTTTCTTAACTCAAAGCCGTTTTTCCATGTTTCGCTGCACTTTGTGTGCACTTTCAGACGCTGCTTTTTCTTCCTCTGGCTATCCCTGCACTGCACCCGCTCTTTTGCAGCACCATCCGTAACAAAAAACAGCGCAGACGGTTCTTCCGAACCCATCTGTGCTGTCCCTCCGTACAGTTTAATACTCTAACTCTTTGCTCTGGCTGAACCGAGTATTACGCAAAGTGCAACAAGCCCCGCCAAAAAGGACATAGCTCAAAGAATCGCCGAACAGAGCAAAAAGGCAGGACCTCTGGCGAAGCCCTGCCTCTTGCTGTTTTGTCCACCGTCTTTTATGCGTCACCTTAGCATTTGACAAACAAAAAAGAAGAGCGGCCCCGAAGAGCCGCCCTTCCACAATTCAGGCTATGCTATTGAAAAGATCTTGCTTCAGGCGATCACTGAGCAGCCTTTGCTGCCTCGATCTGCTTGATCAGCTCGGGCACGACCTTGAACAGATCGCCCACGATGCCGTAGTCAGCCACGCCGAAGATGGGAGCACCCTCGTTCTTGTTGACAGCGATGATGCACTCGGAGTCCTGCATACCAGCAGTGTGCTGGATAGCGCCGGAAATGCCCAGAGCAACATAGATCTTGGGGTGCACGGTCTTGCCGGTCTGACCAACCTGATGGTCAGCGGTCATCCAGCCTGCATCGGTGACGGCACGGGAAGCACCCACAACGCCGCCGCCCAGAGCAGCTGCCAGCTGCTCAGCCAGCTCAATGCCCTTCTGGACATCCTTGCTGATGCCGCGGCCGACAGAGACGATCACATCTGCGCCGATCAGATCGACCAGCTTCTCAGCGGCCTTCTCAACGCTCAGGACCTCGGTCTTGATGTCCTCAGCAGCCAGAGCGAATGCGGGCTTCACGATCTGGCAGGCATCAGCCTTGGCCTGATCGAAGGGAGCCTTCTTCATAACGCCGGGACGCACGGTGGACATCTGCGGACGGAAGCGGGGGCAGATGATGGTAGCCATCAGATGGCCGCCGAATGCGGGACGGGTCATCTTCAGGTTGCGGTCTTCCATATCGAACTTCTGCTTGGACAGGTCGATGGTGGAGCTCTCCTTCAGGAAATCGATGTACTTTGCAGTGTCGATGTCCAGATGGGTAGCATCAGCGGTCAGGCCGGTGTGCAGACGAGCTGCGCAGCGGGGGCCCAGATCGCGGCCGATGTTGGTTGCACCGATCAGCAGGACTTCGGGCTTGTACTCGTTGACCATGTCGCACACGACCTTAGCGTATGCATCGGTGGTGTAATCCTTCAGCAGGGGGCTGTCGCAGACCATGACCTTATCGGCACCATAGCCGCCCAGCTCCTTGGCAATGCCTTCCACGTTATCGCCCAGCAGCAGACCGGTGACCTCGCAGCCCAGCTCATCAGCCAGCTTGCGGGCCTCGCTCACCAGCTCGAAATCAGTGGGCATCAGCTTGCCCTGGCGCTGCTCGCAGAAGACCCATACGCCCTTGTATTCGTTAAAATCAGCCATTGTAATCCTATGCTCCTTTCATCAGATCAGGTGCTTCTTGGCCAGGATACCAGCCAGCTGTGCGGCAGTATCGTCGCCCTTGAGCATGGTGCCTGCGCCCTTCTGCGGAGGAGTGAAGGACTTAAAGACGTTCGTCGGAGAACCCTTCAGACCAATGGTATCGACCTCGATCAGCGGATCGTCCTTCAGTGCGTTGTAATCGAACACTTCCATCGGCTTGTCGTAGCAGGTGAAGATGCCGTTCACGCTCATGTAACGGGGCTGGTTCAGCTCCTTGATGCAGGTCAGCAAGCAGGGAGTCTGCACCTTGACCATCATGTAGCCGTCCTCCAGCATACGCTTCACGGTCAGGGTATTGCCATCCTTCTGGATGTCAGCCACATAGGTGACCTGAGGCAGGTGCAGCTTCTCAGCGATCTGAGGACCGACCTGAGCGGTATCACCATCGATTGCCTGACGGCCGCAGAACACAACGTCCTCGGGGCCGACACCGATCTTGTTGACGGCAGCAGCCAGGATCTGGCTGGTTGCGAAGGTATCGGAACCGCCGAACTCACGGCCGGAGACCAGAACAGCCTTATCTGCACCGCGGGCCAGCAGCTCACGCAGCATGCCTTCTGCCGGCGGGGGACCCATGGTAACAACAACGACTTCGCAGCCGGTAGCGTCCTTGAGCTTCAGAGCAGCCTCCAGAGCGTTCAGGTCATCAGGGTTGGTGATGGTAGCCATCGAAGCACGGTCCAGAGTGCCATCGGGCTTGACGGACACCTTGCCGGAGGTATCAGGAACCTGCTTTACACAAACAATTGCTTTCATTGTAACTCTTGCCTCCCTTACTTCAGCAGCGCGCCGGAAATGACCATCATCTGCACTTCGCTGGTGCCCTCGTAGATCTCAGTGATCTTGGCATCACGCATCATGCGCTCGATGGGATAGTCACGGGTGTAGCCGTAACCGCCGAACAGCTGCAGGCAGCGGCGGGTCACATCGCTTGCGGTACGGGCTGCGATCAGCTTTGCCTGAGCAGCCTCGACGCTGTAACGGACCTTCTTGCCATCCATTGCTTCCTGCTTCTTCAGAGCAGCAGCGTAGACCAGATACTTTGCAGCCTCAACGCGTGCCTTCATCTCAGCCAGCTCGAACTGAGTGTTCTGGAAAGCTGCAATGGCACGGCCGAACTGCTTGCGCTCCTTGACGTAAGCCACGGTCTCTTCCAGAGCGCCCTCAGCAATGCCCAGAGCCTGAGATGCGATACCGATACGGCCACCATCCAGAGTAGCCATAGCCAGCTGGAAGCCCTTGCCGCGCACGCCCAGCATACGATCCTTCGGAATGCGGCAGTCCTCAAAGATCAGCTCGCAGGTAGAAGAACCGCGAATGCCCATCTTGTCCTCAGCCTTACCGACGGAGAAGCCCGGATCGGTACGCTCCACGATGAAAGCAGAGCACAGCTTGGTGGGACGGCCCTTCTTGTCCAGCACATTGTCGGTGACGGCAATGACGATGAACACATCAGCAAAGCCTGCATTGGTGATGAAGATCTTGGAGCCGTTCAGCACCCAGCAATCGTCCTCTTCCTTTGCAATGGTCTGCTGGCCCTGTGCGTCGGTGCCGGCACCCGGCTCAGTCAGGCCGAAAGCACCCAGCCACTCACCGCTGCACAGCTTGGGCAGATACTTTGCCTTCTGCTCGGGAGTACCATTTTCATAAATAGGAGCAGCACACAGGCTGGTGTGAGCAGAGACGATGACACCGGTGGTGCCGCAGACCTTGCTCAGCTCTTCCACTGCCATGACGTAGGACAGCACATCGCCGCCTGCACCGCCGACCTCAGTCGGGAAATAAATGCCCATCATGCCGAGCTTGCCCATCTTTTCGACGGTCTCTTTGGGGAAGTACTCTTCCGCATCAACCTTCTTTGCCAGGGGCTTGACTTCGTTCTCAGCAAACTCGCGGTACATTTTCTGTACCATCTGCTGCTGCTTGGACAGAGTAAAATCCATCGCTATATCCTCCTAACGGGTCTTTTTCATTTACCGGAATTGCCCGGTGCAAACAAATTCCTCCCGGCCGTGTTTCCATAGTCGGGAGAAACGTTTATCAGAATTTACAGCTGGTCAACAGGGGTCTTGGTGCGGTCTGCGTTGTAAACGTAGAAGCCCTTGCCGCTCTTGCAGCCCAGGTTGCCGCCGCGGACCATCTTACGGATCAGCGGGCATGCACGGTACTTGCTGTCGCCGGTCTCCTTGTACAGCACGTCCATGATAGCCAGGCAGATATCCAGGCCGATGAAGTCGCCCAGCTCCAGGGGACCCATGGGGTGGTTGGCACCCAGCTTCATGGCAGTGTCAATGCCGGCGATATCGGAAACGCCTTCCATCTTGATGAAGGCTGCTTCGTTGATCATGGGGATCAGGATGCGGTTGACGACGAAGCCTGCAGCCTCGTTGACCTGAACCGGCTGCTTGCCAATGGCAACGGAGATCTCCTTGATCTTCTCAACGGTCTCAGCGGGAGTGTTGCAGCCTGCGATGACCTCGATCAGCTTCATGCGGTCTGCGGGGTTGAAGAAGTGCATGCCGACCAGCGGACGGCCAACGCCCTTGCCGATCTCGGTGATGGACAGAGAAGAAGTGTTGGAAGCGAAGATGCACTCGGGCTTGCAGATCTTATCCAGCTCGCCGAAGGTGGTCTGCTTAACCTTCATATCCTCAAATGCAGCCTCAACGACCAGATCGCAGTCAGCGCACAGGTCTTCCTTCAGGCCCGGGGTGATGGCAGCAACGATAGCGTCTGCCTTCTCCTGCGTCATCTTTCCCTTGGCAACCAGCTTCTCGTAGCCCTTCTTGATCTTTGCCAGACCATTCTCGGCCCACTCCTGCTTGATGTCACACAGAGCAACAGTGTTGCCCTCAACCTGTGCAAATGCCTTTGCGATGCCCTGGCCCATGGTGCCAGCGCCGATAACACCGATCTTCATAGGAAACCTCTCCTTTAATATCAAAAATTATGTAGTAATGGATTAGTTGTTGGTGAATACTGCCTTGGGCTTCGGCTTCTCACGGGACAGGAAGCAGCTCATGCCCTCCACCTGATCGTGGGTCTCGAAGCAGTCGCCGAACAGCTTTTCCTCGACCTCAACAGCCTTCTCGATGGGCAGGCTGATGCCGTCGTTGATTGCCTTCTTGCAGTTGCGTACAGCGATGGGTGCGTTCTTTGCGATCTTGCCGGCCAGCTTCAGCACGTTCTCCATCAGCTCAGCCTGGGGATACACAGCGTTCACCAGACCAATGCGCAGAGCCTCGTCTGCCTTGATGTTCAGAGCAGAGTAGACCAGCTGCTTTGCCATGCCCATGCCGACCAGACGTGCCAGACGCTGGGTGCCGCCGAAGCCCGGGGTGATGCCCAGACCAACTTCAGGCTGACCAAACACAGCGTTGTCAGAGCAGATGCGGATATCGCAGCTCATTGCCAGCTCGTTGCCGCCGCCCAGTGCAAAGCCGTTCACGGCTGCAATGACGGGGATGGGGAAGCTCTCAATCATCAGGAACACATCATTGCCCAGCTTGCCGAAAGCCTCGCCCTCTGCCTTGGTCATGGTGCTCATGGAACCGATATCAGCGCCTGCCACGAAGCTCTTGTCGCCTTCGCCGGTCAGAACGATGCAGCGGACAGTCTCCTGATCCACAGCCTCAAATGCAGCCTTCAGGTCTGCCAGGACTTCGGGGTTCAGGGCATTCAGTGCCTTGGGACGGTCGATGGTGATGATCTCAACTGCGCCCTGCACCTCGGTTTTTACAAATGCCATTGTGAAAACCTCCTATTCAAATCTTATCAGTTATCATAAACAGCCCCCGGGCCAGAGCAGGCTCTCCGGTTCCTCCCCTGCCCGGGTCTGTCATTCAGTCAGGCTCTCCAGTAATGGAGCTTAGTCCATCTCAACGATGGTAGCGCAGCCCATGCCGCCGCCGATGCACAGGGTAGCCAGACCCTTGTGAGCACCACGGTGCTTCATAGCATACAGCAGGGTAACCAGGATACGAGCGCCGGAAGCGCCGACCGGGTGGCCCAGAGCAATGGCGCCGCCGTTGACGTTCACCTTGCTCATATCAAAGTTCAGAGCCTGGCTGACAGCCACAGACTGAGCAGCAAATGCCTCGTTGGCCTCGATCAGATCCATGTCAGCAACAGTCAGGCCGGTCTTTGCCATGACCTTCTTGGTAGCGGCGATGGGGCCCAGGCCCATGACTTCGGGCTCAACGCCTGCCAGAGCACCGGCGACCCAGGTAGCCAGAGGCTTCACGCCCAGCTCCTTAGCCTTCTCCTCGCTCATGATGACCAGAGCAGCAGCGCCGTCATTGATGGCGGAAGAGTTGCCGGCGGTCACGATGCCGTCCTTGGTGAAAGCGGGCTTCAGCTTTGCCAGCACTTCAGGAGCGCTCAGACGGGGGCCTTCATCAGTATCGAACACGGTGTCGCCCTTCTTGCCCTTGATCACAACGGGAACGATCTCGTCCTTGAAAGCGCCGTCCTTGATGGCCTTGTCAGCCTTCAGCTGGCTGTTGTATGAGAACTCGTCCAGCATCTCACGGGTGATGGGGCTGTAGCCGTACTTCTTCTGATAGGTCTCGTTGGTGCAGACGTTCTCAGCGGTCATGCCCATGTGCTTGTTGAAGCCGCAGGCATCCCACAGAGCATCGTTGACCATGGTATCCACGATCTCGCTCTTGCCCATAGGAGCGCCCATGCGGTAGCCGTAACGAGCCTTCTGCAGTGCGAAGGGAGCCATATCCATGTTCTCCATGCCGCCTGCGACCACGATATCAGCATCGCCTGCCTCGATCATCTGAGCAGCCATATTGACGCAGTTCAGACCGGAGCCACACACCACGTTGACGGTGACAGCCGGGGTCTCGATGGGCAGACCAGCCTTCAGAGCAGCCTGACGTGCAACGTTCTGGCCCAGACCAGCCTGAATGACACAGCCCATGTAAACATGATCGACCTGCTCAGGTGCGACGTTTGCACGGTTCAGGGCTTCCTTGATGACAATGGAGCCCAGCTCAGTTGCGGGAACGTTTGCCAGGGTGCCGCCGAACTTGCCGATAGCGGTACGGCATGCAGATGCGATAACGATCTTTTTCATGTGAATAGCCTCCTGAATTGTGTATGTGTTGCTTTTCGATTGCCTTTTTATCAAAACGCCCTTGGGCATTTCTGCAAATTATTTTTCAGGGTTTTTTCCCTGCCGGATCAGCGCATACTTTTCGTTGACCGCCTTTTCCACATTGGGGGTAACGAACTTGCCGATGTCGCTGCCGTAATACGCTGCCTCCTTTACAATCGTAGAAGAAAGGTAGCTCCACTTGATGCTGGTGGCAAGAAACATGGTTTCAATGCCGGGCATCAGTGCGTGATTGGTCTGCGCAAGCTGGATCTCGTTTTCAAAGTCCGTCACGGCCCGCAGTCCCCGTACCATCACCGAAGCGTGCCGCTTCTTGGCGAACTCCACGGTCAGGCCGTCGAAGCTCTCCACCGAAACGTTCTGGATGCCTTTGCAGCACTCCTTGAGCAGCTCTACGCGCTCCTCCACGGTGAAGAGCGGATTCTTTGCGCTGTTGTTGAGCACTGCCACGATCAGATGATCGTTGATCTTTGCTGCGCGCTTGATGATATCAAGGTGTCCTTTTGTGACCGGGTCGAACGAACCGGGGTAAACTGCTGTTGCCATCGTCTGGTGTCCTCCTTGAGCGCTGTGAAAAGCGCGTTTTGGTTCTGCCATGATAGCACTTTCCAGTCTTGGGTGCAAGATTTTGTGCAAGCTGTACGTTTTATCGTTAAAATTTAAACAATCAACGCTGTGCCACATCGCGGCAACTTGCTACGCTATAAGTAAATCACATCGTCAAAATTTTATCAAGTCCTTTTGCAAAGATTTTTGGTCTCACCACACCAAACAATCCTCCAAAATAGCTCTGAATTTTGTAAATATTGACAGTCAGCCAAAATTTTCACGATAAACTATTGATTCTGCACATTGTTAATGTTATAACTAAGTTGTGCAGGTCTGCCGACCTGTCCGGCAGCTTTCCCTGTTGTCTGTCAGGATACCACACGGCTATGTCAGAGTTGTGTGCAAACTACCAAAAACCGGTAAATAACCTGCAAAGATCTGTCCGTGCAGGAAGTGTAAATGATAAATTTACAATTCCTTTATGTTATTATAGGAGAGGATGGTTTATAATGGATTTTACGGAACTGTATGCTCAGAAAAAAATGACCGCCGCTCAGGCTGCCGCACTGGTCAAAAGCGGTGACTGGGTGGACTACGGCTGGGCAGTGAACACCCCCGTGGCGGTGGATGCCGAGCTTGCAAAGCGTCTGCCGGAGCTGGAGGGTGTCAACTTCCGCGGCGGCATCCTGATGTGGGTGCCCGCGATCTTCCAGATCGACGACCCCGCCGCACACATGACCTGGAACAGCTGGCACATGGGCGGCATTGAGCGCAAGGCCATTGCACAGGGGTTCTCCTTTTACTCCCCCATCCGTTATTCCGAGCTGCCCCGTTACTACCGTGAGAGCCCGGACCCGCTGGATGTGGCCGTGTTCCAGGTGACCCCCATGGACGAGCACGGCTATTTCAACTTCGGCCCCAGTGCATCTCATCTGGGCGCTGTATGCGAAAAAGCCAAGAAGATCGTTGTTGAGGTCAACAAGAACATGCCCCGCTGCCTTGGCGGCATGGAGAACTGCATCCACATTTCTCAGGTCACCGGCATCGTGGAAGGTGAGAATCCTCCCATCGGCCAGATGGCCGCTCCCGGTGCTGCTACCGAAGTGGATCTGAAGGTCGCCAACCTGATCGTTCCGCAGATCCCCAACGGTGCCTGCCTGCAGCTGGGCATCGGCGGTATGCCCAATGCCATCGGCAGCCTGATCGCACAGAGCGACCTGAAGGATCTGGGCGTGCACACCGAAATGTATGTGGACGCTTTTGTGGATATCGCCAAGGCCGGCAAGATCACCGGTGCATGCAAGCAGCTGGACAAGGGCCGTCAGGTCTACGCCTTTGGTGCCGGCACCCAGAAGATGTACGATTACCTGAACGATAATCCGGAGTGCATGTCCGCTCCCGTGGACTACACCAACGATATCCGCAGCATCTCCGCACTGGATAACTTTATTTCCATCAACAACGCTGTGGACATCGACCTGTTCGGTCAGGTGAACGCCGAGACTGCAGGCCTCAAGCACATCTCCGGTGCCGGCGGTCAGCTGGATTTCGTTCTGGGCGCATACCTTTCCAAGGGCGGCAAGAGCTTCATCTGCCTGTCCTCCACCTTCTTTAATAAGAAGACCGGCCAGATGGAGAGCCGCATCCGTCCCACGCTGGAAAACGGCAGCATCATCACCGACACCCGTGCCAACATCCACTACCTGTGCACGGAGTTCGGCTGCGTGAACCTGAAGGGCCTGACCACCTGGGAAAAGGCTGAGGCCCTGATCAACGTTGCACATCCCGACTTCCGCGAAGACCTTATCAAGGAAGCCGAAAAGATGCATATCTGGCGCAGGAGCAACAAAATCTAACATGTGCCGTGGGTATTCCTGCTGCCTGCGGCAGGAATGGAGTTTATCACATGATGGACAAAAAGCCGCACATCAAGCCCTATCTTTACGGGATGCTGGCCGGGTTCGGAGCGATCTCCCTGAGCATCATCTTTTTCTTCCTGATCTACCGCTTTGACGGTTTTGGCAACGCGATCTCGACCCTGACCGGCATTCTGATGCCGTTCATCTACGGTGCCGTCATCGCCTACCTGCTCAAGCCCGTATGCAACACCATCGAGAGCTTTCTGCGCCGCTTCATTCCGGAAAAGATGCATGGTCTGGTCAATGTGCTGTCTATTACACTGACCATCCTGTTCGGTCTGCTCCTCATCTACGCTTTGTGTATGATGATCATTCCGCAGCTCATCACCAGCGTGACCACCCTGTACTACACTGCACAGCGCAACCTTGCAAAGTTCGTGCAGTGGGCGAATCATGTGGAGTTCATTGAAAACAACCAGCAGATCATGAATATGCTCAACTCTGCTTATGCCACCATCAGCACCAATTTCGATGATCTGATCAAGACCCGGCTCCTGCCCTCCATGCAGAACATCGTCAGCGGTGCCGCCATTGGTGTGCTGAACATTGTAACGGTAGCCAAGAATCTGGTCATCGGCATCATCGTGGCCGTGTACATGCTGGCCAGCCGCAAGCGCTTTGTGCAGCAGGGCAAGCTGGTGCTCTACAGCATCTTCAAGCCCCGCTGGGCAGAGCTCATCAAGGAAGAAGCGAAGTATGCCGATAAGATGTTCGGCGGCTTCATCAACGGCAAGATCATGGATTCCGCCATCATCGGCGTGCTGTGCTATATCGGCTGTCTGATCTTCAAATTTCCCAGTGCACTGCTGGTGTCGGTCATCATCGGCGTGACCAATGTCATCCCCTTCTTTGGCCCGTTCATCGGTGCGGTTCCGGCCACCCTGCTCATTCTCATCCAGAACCCCATCAAGGCACTGTGGTTCGTGCTGTTCGTGCTGGTCCTGCAGCAGCTGGACGGCAATGTGATCGGCCCCAAGATCCTGGGCAACACCACCGGTCTTTCCAGCTTCTGGGTCCTGTTTGCCATCCTGCTGTTCGGCGGTCTGTGGGGCTTTGTGGGCATGATCGTGGGTGTACCGCTGTTTGCTGTCATCTATGACATCATCAAAAAGCTGGTCATCCACGGCTTGAAGCGCAATGCAGAGCTCGACATGCTTCAGACCTACCACGACAATTTCGGCGACCCGGAGGACGACGCTTCGCCTGCCCCGGAACCGTCTGCCGAAAAGCAATAAGCATCTCCCCTACCCTGTATCACAAAGGCCCTGCGTTCGAAAGAACGCAGGGCCTTTGCTTTTTATGATGATGTTTGCCGAAGATTACTTTTCAATGGGCTGTGAGGGCTTCCAATCCTTGTAGTTCTCGTAGCGGCTTTCGCGGATCTTGGTGTGGGACCAGATCTCGTCCGCAGTGGGCTGCCAGTTGGCGGCGTAGCTCTTGCACTTCTCGCACAGGTGCTCTACGCTTTCCGGGGACTGCAGGTCAGTGCTGTGGGCACCGGTCTCGTGCACCATCTTCTGCAGCAGTTCGGGGTTTTCCAGCATCGGGCAGGGACGCAGATGGTTCTTGTTGAAGGGCTGGCCGTTGTGATAAGCCATGAACAGCGGGCTGTGCAGGATCTCCAGAATGCTCTGGTCGTGGATATTGGCATTGGAGTAGTGGATGAACACACAGGGCTCTGCATCGCCGGCCGAGTTGATGTGGAAGTAGTTGCGGCCACCGGCAATGCAGCCGCCCACAAACTCACCGTCGTTCTGGAAGTCCATGGGGTAGAACGGGATATCGCAGGCCTCCGAGCGCAGATAGCGGATGCGGTCGATCATATATTTGCGCTGCTCCGGGGTAGGCATCAGCTCCGGTGCTGCCTCGTTGCCCACGGGCATGTAGTGGAAGTAGAAGCCGAAGTGTGCACCCTTCTCGCACAGGAAACGCATGAACTCGTCGTTGGTGACAGCTTCGATGTTATCACGGGTATAGCAGATAGAGGTGCCAAAGATGATGCCGTACTTCTTCAGCAGATCCATCGCGTTCATGACAGCGGCATAGTGCCCCTCACCACGGCGGGCATCGTTGGTCTCCGGGGTGCCCTCGATGGACAGCATGAAGGCAATGTTACCCAGACGCACCACCTCTTTGCAGAAGGGCTCATCGATGAGGGTGGAGTTGGTGTAGATGGCAAATTCAACATCGTTGTGCTTCTCCGCCAGCTTCAGGATATCGGCCTTGCGCACCAGCGGCTCGCCGCCGGTCAGCATGTACAGGTATACGCCCAGTTCCTTGCCCTCGGTAACGATCTTGTCCATATCCTCAAAGCTGAGGTTGTTCTTGTTGCCATACTCGCCAGCCCAGCAGCCCACGCAATGCATGTTGCAGGCAGAAGTGGGGTCGAACAGGATCAGCCACGGAATGTTGCACTGGTACTTCACGCGGTTCTCGCGGATGGTCTTAGTGCCGCGGAAGAAGGCTTCATAGCCCAGGTTCAGTGCCGTGGTGCGGGCCACATTGGGGTCGGTCTGATCCAGCACGCAGTTGATGAGCTTGGACCACTTGCTGTCGGGGTCGGTCAGGGTCTGCTTGGCGTGCTCGTAGGCCTCGTCGCTGAATGAGCTGCCATAGAACTGCTTTGCAACATCCACCAGCTGTCCCACGGTTTTCTGACGGTCTTTATCGGCATGAGAAAGCACCACGTCCACCATTTTACCAACGGCAGCGCGCTGCATTTTATGAGTCAGGTTCTCAACAGAAGTATTCATTATCCTTTTCCTCCAAACAACATTTTCGGAAATCTCTTTTGCTGCCGACATCATACCATTTTTAACAAACGTGCGCCATAAACAGAAAAAGCGCCGTGATAGAAAACCCATCACGGCGCAGATTATGATAAAATTTTGTCGTTCTTCCGGTTCAGCCGTCCTGTTCCAGATGGATCTTATTGCTGGCAAGGCGGCATAACGCGCGGCGCAGATCCCCCTGCAGCATCCGTCCCGTACGTTCTACCATCACAGCAGGATCCGTTTTCATGTCCCGGCGGATCCATTCCAGCCCCACGCCCACCAGCGCATATTTGTAAAAATCCACCACAAACTGCTTGTCATCGTCCTGCACGGTGATATCGCGGCATTCGCGATCTGCAAATTCCTTCAGCATGGGGTCCAGAAGCTTGTAGAGATACTGCTCCACCTGTTCACGGCCCACAGAGCGGTATACGTTCAGCACCAGTGCTTTGTTATCCCGGACCTGGTGCAGGATGTCCAGAAACGCTTCGGTCCATGTATCAAAGCTCTGGCAGCCTTCCATCGCCTTGGCTGCATCTTCCGTCAGGATCCAGTCCACCAGGTCGTAAATATCCTTGAAGTGGTAGTAGAAGGTCATGCGGTTCACGCCGCAGTCCTCGGTGATATCGTTGATCGTGATTTTGTTGAGGGGCTTTTCCTTCAGCAGCTTTTTCAGCGATGCTTCCAGTGCCCGCTTCGTTGTTTGTGACACAAAAGCCTTCCTTTCCCAACCGTAGAAATTTTTCCTGCTGCGTACGGCGATTGGCAGCTTCGTACATTATAATACCGCAAAAGCCGTTCCGATTGCAAGCATTGATTCTGTCCATTTTGTAAACAAAGAATGACCTCCTGTGTTTCACTCCGGCAGTTTCTCGCCTCAAAAGCCATTTCTCTGCCCCCGAAAGACCCTTCCGGCGGTGTGCAATGCCTGCAAAAGCGGCTTCTTCCGGCAAAAAAGCGGAAAAGGCCCTTGATTTTATATTCCTCTGCGCTTAGAATGGGAGCAGACGGCTGTGAATTAAGTGCCGTTTTGAGGGAGGGTACAAACTATGATGGATACCATTGGTTTTCTGGGCTGCGGCAACATGGGCGGAGCCATCGCCCGTGCCGTTTGCAAAGCTGTTGAGCCTAAGAAGGTTTTTCTGGCAAACCGTACTGCGGCCAAGGCACAGGCACTGGCCAAGGAACTGGGCTGCAAAACAGCCACCAATGCTGAGGTGGCCGGTGACTGCGACCTGATCTTTCTGGCCGTGAAGCCCCAGATGATGGAAGCACTGCTGGAGCCGCTCAGATTCACGCTGGACGAGCGCCCCAAGCGCTTTGTGCTGTGCAGCATGGCAGCAGGCCTTTCGATTGCCCGCATTCAGGAGCTGGCCGGTGAGGACTTTCCTGTGATCCGCATCATGCCCAATACCCCGGCATCGGTGGGCGAAGGCATGATCCAGTATTGCTCTTCCAACGTTACCGCAGAGGAAGAGGAAGCGTTCCTCAGGATCATGGCTCCCGCGGGCCGTCTGGACGCCGTGCCAGAAAGCCTGATCGATGCTGCCAGCTGCGTTTCCGGCTGCGGCCCGGCATGGGTATACCAGTTTATTGAGGCTCTGGCCGACGGCGGTGTGGCCTGCGGCCTGCCCCGCACCAAAGCGCAGGAATATGCCGCACAGATGGTTCTGGGCAGCGCAAAGCTGGTTCTGGAAAGCGGAAAGCATCCCGGCGAACTCAAGGACGCCGTATGCAGCCCCGGCGGCAGCACCATTCAGGGCGTGCGCGTGCTGGAAGAGCGCGGCCTGCGCGGTGCGGTGATGGATGCCGTCATCGCCTCGTACAATAAGACTAAGGAAATGGGAAAGGGTTAATGGAATCATGCGCATCGTTGTGAAAGTAGGCACTTCTACTCTGGCATACGCCACCGGGCGGCTGAACATCCGCCACACCGAAAAGCTGGTCGAGGTTTTGAGCGACCTGAAAAACGAAGGCCACGAGGTCATTCTGGTGTCCTCCGGCGCCATCGGCATGGGCGTAGGCAAGCTTTCTCTGCCGACCCGCCCAAAGGACACCTCCACCAAACAGGCCTGTGCCGCTGTGGGACAGTGTGAGCTGATGTACACCTACGATCGTCTGTTCAATGCCTATAATCACACTGTGGCGCAGATCCTGCTCACCGGCGTGGACGTGGAGCACACTGAGCGCCGGGTGAACTTTCAGAACACCCTGTCCCGCCTTTTGGAGCTGGGTGCACTGCCCATCATCAATGAGAACGACACCGTTGCCACCGATGAGATCACCTCCATCGGCGACAACGACACACTGGCGGCCATCGTGGCCTGTTGTGCACAGGCCGACCTGCTGGTGCTGCTGAGCGACATCGACGGCCTGTACACGGCCAATCCCCACACCCATCCGGATGCAAAGCTCATCCCGCTGGTGCGGGAGATCACCCCTGCGGTGATGGCACTGGCCGATGGCGCGGGCTCCGCCCTTGGCACCGGCGGCATGGCCACCAAGCTGCGCGCCGCCCGCATGGTGACCGGCAGCGGTGCCGACATGGTCATTGCGAACGGTGCGCACCCGGAACTTTTGTATGACATTGCCGCGGGCAAGCCCGCAGGTACCCGCTTTACCGGCCACAAGGAGGACTGAACCTATGACGACACAGCAAATTCTGGAAGCTGCCCGCAGCGCCAAAAGCGCCCTTGCACTGGCCGATAACGCTGCCCGCAGCACTGCCCTGCTGGGCATGGCGGACGCTTTATGCGATGCGCAGAACCAGTCTGCCATCCTTGCCGCCAACGCCGAGGACATGGCTGCTGCCAAAGGGCACATCAGCGATGTGATGCTGGATCGTCTGGCCCTGACCGTTCCGCGCATCGAAGCCATGGCGCAGGGCATCCGCGAGGTTGCCGCCCTGCCCGACCCGGTGGGCCGGGTGCTGAACCGGGTAGAGCGCCCCAACGGCCTTGTGATCGAAAAGACCGCCGTACCGATGGGCGTGATCGCCATCATCTACGAGAGCCGTCCCAACGTGACCAGCGATGCCGCCGCCCTTGCCATCAAAAGCGGCAACGCCTGCATCCTGCGCTGCGGCAAGGAGGCTTGGCGCAGTGCCAACGCCATCGTCACCGTTCTGCGGCAGGGCCTGAAAAAGGCCGGTCTGCCCGAGACTTCAGTCTGCCTGATCGAGGACACCACCCATGCCTCTGCCAACGCTCTGATGACCGCCGTAGGCTATGTGGATCTGCTGATCCCTCGCGGCGGTGCAGGGCTCATCCGTGCCTGCGTGGAGAACGCCAAGGTGCCCTGTATCCAGACCGGCACCGGCATCTGCCATATCTATGTAGACGACACTGCCGACCTTTCCAAAGCACTGGACATCATCGAGAACGCAAAAGCCAGCCGTCCCAGCGTCTGCAACGCCGAGGAGGTGTGCCTTGTGCACTCTGCCATTGCCGGGGAGTTTCTTTCCCGTCTGGCCCAGCGGCTTGGCCCGGACCGCATTGCAAAGGATCTGCATCCGGTAGAGCTTCGTCTTGACAAGCGCGCCGCCGCCATAATCGCTGGCACACCTGCCGGCGTAAAAGACTTTGACACCGAGTTTCTGGATTATATCCTTGCCGTCAAAGTGGTGGACAGCGTGGAGGAAGCCATCGACCATATTGCCCGGCATTCCACCGGCCACAGCGAGGCCATCCTGACCCGGACACAGGCCCACGCGGACCTGTTTACCGCTGCTGTGGACAGCGCCGCTGTGTATGTGAACTGCTCCACCCGCTTTACGGATGGCGGCGAGTTTGGACTTGGGTGTGAAATGGGCATTTCCACCCAGAAGCTCCACGCCCGCGGCCCCATGGGACTGGCCGAGCTGTGCAGCTACAAATATATCATCCACGGCAACGGACAGACCCGCTGAACCCACCTTCCGCGTGTGAAGATCGGGAGTGAGCGATTTCTCCATTCAATTCATCATTTGGCAAAAGGATCTGAAAAGCTTTTTCAAATACAGGCTGGTGCAAATTGCGTCAGCCTGTATTTTTGTTTCACACAGACAGACTGTTTTTGCATAAAATACAATTTTTGAATTTTGTTTTCAGCAGACCCATTTAAATCGTTCCCTGATATGGATGAATGTATCCCAGTTTACTGCACTTCTCACAAAGATATAGTCTTACTTTCTCCATTTTGTTTTGTAAAAAGTACAAGAACCCCCTTGACAGCCCCTATTTCGATGCGGTAAAACTATATTGGAAGATTTGATAACGATTTCACTTCATTTCACTTTCCAATGAGAAAGTTGTTCGTCACACACAACACTATACTTGGAACAAAGGAGAGAGCAATATGACGATCGCCATTCTTGCACATGATTCCCGTAAAGAGCTTGCACTGCAGTTCTGTACTGCTTACAGTGCCATTTTGTCCAAAAACACAGTCATTGCCACCGGTACCACCGGACGGATGTTGGCACAGACCACCGGTCTGCCGGTACATTGCTATCTCTCCGGAAAACTAGGCGGTGTGCAGCAGATCACTTCCCGCGTTGCCTGTGATGAGGTGGATCTGGTGCTGTTCTTCCGCGACCCGCTGAAGGCAGACGCTTCCAGCATCACGGAGCAGAATCTGCTCCGCCTGTGCGACATGCACGGCGTACCCATTGCCACCAACATTGCCACCGCAGAGGTTTTGCTGCGCGGTCTGGATCAGGGCGATCTGGATTATCGAGAGGGAATGCATCCGGCCCTTGTGGAGCCTGTGCCCGCAGCCATGCCCCGCCGTGTGACTGCCTGATTATGTGTATAGAGTATTGGGAAAGAGCGAGGCTGCTGCAACAGCCTCCTACGAAAGATGAGATAGACTTCCCCGGAAGGGGTCGCCTATCTCATTTTTTTGTAAGCTGAAATTGTGGAAAACCACAAATGAATATTCGGATTAAAGTCAGCAAATGGAGAATCAAGTGATAACCGTCCACATTGACTTCGTTGCACAATATGAGTATTGCAGACAGGATTACGGCTGGCTCATCCGATAATCAACAAAGGCGGCAGCTTCCCTTATTGTGGGAGACCACCGCCTTTTGCTGCGTCTATTGAAGGGGATGATGCAGCAGCCTGCTGAAAAAACGGGCGGAAAACATTCCTTTTTGAAAATGGTGTAAAGTCAAAAGTTGGGGGTTGTATAGGAACCGCCTGCAAAAGCCTGAAAACGGTGCAGGCGAAGCAATGCAGCCCCCAAAAATCGGCTTCAGCAAAAAGAAAAGCACCATACTTCCTACGAAGTACAGTGCTTTTTTGGTGGAGAATACCGGGATCGAACCGGTGACCTCTTGCATGCCATGCAAGCGCTCTCCCAGCTGAGCTAATCCCCCAGATGTTCGTGCCGTGCCTGACGACAGGTGTAATTATACCAGCGCTTTGCCGGATTGTCAACAGCTTTTCTGGATTTTCTGCAAAAAAATTCCCGCCGGGGGAATGCCCTTCCCGGCGGGAAAAATGACTGCGAAAAAACTTACGCTCTTGCGTTCTGTCGGTCGAAGATCTGGGGTGCGACACGGATCAGGATCACCACAAGGACGGTGGTCAGGATGGCTTCGGGCAGCATGTAAGTGGCGTTGTACAAGGCGCTGTACAGCCAGCACAGACCGTCCACGCTCATGCTGGAGATCCCGGGGAAGCCGATCTCGGTCATCCAGCTGAAAGCGTAGTCGTAGTCCTTCCAGACGATGTAACCGGACAGAAAGCTGCACAGGAAGCGCAGCAGGCACACCACAAAGGCACTGACACCGACACCCACGGTACGGCTGCGGAAAGGCTTTGTAATCAGGCAGGCGAAGCCCAGCACAGTGAAGGCCAGAAGGTAGTCCAGCAGCACGCAGCCCACCTGCGCCGTGAGGGTCTGGCAGTATGCCAGATTGCCAAGTCCCTGCACAAGCTGGATCAGGCTGTTGACGAAAGCGGTCATGATGCCCCACTTTGCGCCGTGGCGGTAGCTCATTACCAGAATGGGCACCATGCTGAACAGGGTGATGGAACCGCCGTGGGGCATGAGCGGGATCTGGATCATGCTCAAAACGGTGGACAGGGCGATCATCAGTGCACCCTCCACCAGAATGCGGGTCTTGGAATAGGTTTTGGTCATAAGGATTCCTCTTCTCAGAACGATAGTACACAAAAACAAAATACGCCCGCTTTTCAGCAGGCGCACGGGGTTTGTGAAAGAACGGACAGTTCTGCAAACTCCCACGCCGGCATTGTCCGGTCTGGTAAAAGGGTACTCCGCACAATGCGGATCTCAGCCTTTCGGCACCCCTGTTTTTATGTCCGTATAAAAGTATAGCGCATCTGGTGCAGAAGTCAAGCCCCGGCGGCACATATCTGCCCCGGCAGGCGCATAGGCTGTACTATTACAGTATACAGCGGGAGGGAGCCGGGCATGAAGGGAGACCCTGAGCAGAGAGCAATACAGCTGGGCGAGTACATTGCGGCCCATCGCACCACCGTGCGGGCGGCGGCTGCGGTGTTCGGGTGCAGCAAATCCACAGTGCACAAGGACGTGGCCGTGCGGCTGCGGACGCTGCAGCCGGAGCTGTTCCGGCAGGTGCGGGCTGTGCTGGCCCGCAACAAAGCCGAGCGGCATCTGCGCGGCGGCGCAGCTACCCGGCGCAAATACAGCCGCAAATGAGAGACGGCGCGCTTTCCGTTTTTGTTCCGGAAGCGTGCCGTCTGTTTTACTGCCGGTTCTGGGGGTGGAACTGGCTCAGCGCGCCCTTTTCCAGCCGGCTGACCTGTGCCTGACTGATGCCGATCTCCTGTGCCACCTCCATCTGGGTCTTGCCCTGCAGATAGCGCAGCTCCATGATTTTTTTCTCCCGCGGGGTCAGCCCGGCCACCGTCTGGCGGAACTGCAGCCCGCTGATCCAGCTGTCCTCGCCATCCGGGTCCCGCACCTGATCGATCACATACATGGCATCGCCGCCGTCGGTGTACACCGGCTCATCCAGACTGATGGGCTCCACAACCGATTCCAGCGCCGCCGTCACTTCCCGGCGGGTGAGCCCGGCGCTCTGGGCGATCTCGTCCATGGTCGGCTCGCGGCCAAGCTGCTTTTCCAGTGTCTCACGGCTCTGCATGGCCCGGTAGGCGGTATCCCGCAGGCTGCGGCTCACCCGCAGGGCATTGTTGTCCCGCAGAAAACGCCGGATCTCGCCAATGATCATGGGCACACCGTAGGTGGAGAATCGCACCGGCTGGGCGGGGTCAAAATGATCGATGGCCTTGATAAGCCCGATGCACCCCACCTGAAACAGATCGTCCAGATTTTCGCCGCGCTGGGCGAACCGCTGTACCACGCTGAGCACCAGCCGCAGATTGCCCTCCACCATCCGCTCCCGTGCGGCGGCATCGCCGGTGCGCACCCGGGCCAGAAGCTCTCGCTTTTCGGCCTCGGTCAGCACAGGCAGCTGGGCCGTGTTCATGCCGCACAGCTCCACTTTGTTGTACATCCAAACGCCCCCGGTCTGTTTTTGTTCTCACCGGGAGTATGGGATGTGCAGCGGCATCGTATGCGTGGAAAAAACTGTGCGCTTTCCCGTTTGGCAGGAAAGCGCGGCAAAATATTGTTTTTTGTGCGGATCTATGATATGCTGTATTTGCGGCGGCAACGCCGCCATCAGGCGCTGTGCCCACAAACGCAGGCGGCTAGTCCTTACCGGTACTTGGGTGCCGGCTAAAGACGATTTTTTCTTGAAAATCTCGTTCTCCCCGGATGCCCAAGGGCGGAAAGGGGGGATGCACCATGACGTTTGAACAGGTCGTGCTTCTGCTCACGCTTCTCGGCGGAGCAATCTACGTTACGTTTGAAATTACATGGACTGTTTCTCACAGTGATGACAAAAAGAAAAAATGACCGCCTCGAGTCCCAATCCGAGCGGTCATCTTTTCTTGACTTAATCCGGTAAGGAACTAGCCGTTTGCAGGGCCAGCGCCTTTTGTAGTTTTATTATATGCGAATCAGCGCGGATTGTCAAGCCCGGCGGGCGGCAGTTCGCGTTTTTCCACTTCATTCGCTTTCCAGCTGGGCCTTTAATGTATGGATGATCCGCTTTTCCAGCCGGGAGATATAGCTCTGGCTGATGCCAAGGGCATCGGCAGCTTCCTTCTGGGTGCGCTCCACGCCGTCGGCAAGACCGAAGCGCAGCTCCATGATCTGCCGCTCCCGTGGGGACAGGCTGTCCACGGCACGGCGCAGAATGGCACGCTCGGCGTCCTGTTCCAGCCGCTGGCTGATCTGATCCTCGTCGCTGCCAAGAATGTCCGAGAGCAGCAGCTCGTTGCCGTCGCCGTCCACGTTGAGCGGCTCGTCGATGCTGGCCTCCTGCCGGCGGTTGGAGCTTTTGCGTAAGTACATCAGGATCTCGTTGCCGATGCAGCGGCTGGCGTAGGTGGCCAGCTTGATGCTGCGCTCCGGGGTGAAGGTGTTCACGGCCTTGATGAGCCCGATGGTGCCAATGCTGATCATATCCTCGGCGGGGACCCCGCTGTTTTCGTACTTTTTGGCAAGGTATACCACCAGCCGCAGGTTGTGGGTGATCAGGTCGTCCCGGGCGCAGGCGTCTCCCTCTGCCATACGGGCCAGCAGGGCTTTTTCCTGCTCCGGGGTCAGGGGCGGCGGCAGACTGGGCGCGCCCGCCAGATAATGGGCACCGCCGCAGTATCGCAGCCGTGCAAGAAGCCGCTGCCAGAACAGCCGGAATGCAGAAATACCATGGAACATGAGATCTCCTCCTGTACATCTATAATATAAGCGTCAGTGAATGCCCAGCTGCCCGGCCAGCTCACTGTCAAGCAGTGCGGTCCAGTGCTCCGGGGGCGTTTCCGGGCGGCAGAATGCAGCCAGAAAACCCTGCACACGGCGGCTGCCCACGCGCAGGGCTTTGGCCGGGACCGCAGGCAGCACACAGTGCCCGGCAATGGTGGTGCAGGGCACCAGCCGCACCCCCAGCTCCGGCGGCGGAGCCGTGCCGCAGGCAAAGTAGCCGTCCAGAAAGGTCCGCAGCGCCTGCGGCAGGCCGTCGCGCACAGAGGGGTAATGCAGCAGCACCACGGCCCGCCCGCTCAGCGGGTCCTGCACCGAAAAGCCGGTGTCGCACAGCGCCTGCACCGGCAGGGCGGCACTGTCCAGCTCCAGAACGGCGGCAACGCTGCGGGGCCCTGCCCGGCCAAAGCAGAACAGCACCGCCCGCAGCAGGGCAGATACAGCCCCGCAGCACAGCAGCAGCCGTCCCGGAGAAAGGGCAAGGTATACGCAGAGGTTCGCGCTCTGCACGCCGGGCAGCACTGCCGCCCCGCACAGCAGCAGGTTCAGCAGCAGATACCACGCACATAGCCGGACAAAGCCGCGCAGGCCGGGCACACCATAGGCGGCGGCCACAACGGCACCGCAGGTAAAGGCTTTGCAGAGCACCGCCGCCGCACCGGGCAGCTCCGGCAGCAGGATGCCAAGGGAGAAGGCCGCCGCTGCCGCACTGCCTGCCAGCAGGCGCAGGCCGCTGCACTGCCGTGCACACAGCAGCCCGGTACACAAAAGCAGCATTGCTGCGGCCAGAAAGTTCGTCAGCAGCAGCTCATCCAGATAGATCACAGTTTTCATAGAAAAGCCCTCACACATTCCAGTATCTTCCAATTACAGAAAAAACCATGTCGATGCGCTGAAAAAACCGGCTTTTGTAAAGATTTTGAGACCGGACTTTCACAAGTTATCACACTTTTCACATTTTTTTCAAAAAAGTACTTGAATCTTTCTGGAAAGTGTGGTATATTATTGCCATCCTAGATACGGGATGCGAACCACACAAAGTGGTTTGTAAAATATTTTTTCTAATTTTGAAGGGAGTAATATCATTATGATGATGCCTGCAAACTTCTCTGCTGTTGCAGAAAACGAACTGACCTACGTTGTTGGTGGTGCTTCTCTGGTTGACTACCTGGCACCCGTTATGACCGCTCAGAACTGGCAGAATGTTTCTGCTAACGTGATCAAGATCGTTGGCAACACCTTCCTGAGAACTTATGTTTCTTCTGCTTTCGACAGCGTGTTCGATGGCAACTACGTCCCCGGTGACTTCATCGGCGGCGTGTGGAACACCGTGCACCGTGCATACGACAAGGGCGCTCACACCTACAGCAACGGTGCTTGGGGCGCTGCTCTGGGCATCCTGAACGCTGGCCTGAGCATCGCTGGCGGCCTGTCTGCTATCTACACTCTGGGCTCCAGCTCCATCGGTCTGGAGGTCAAGGAAGCTCCCAGCAAGCCCCTGAACAGCGACTACGGCTTCGGCTACAAGGGCTAATCTCTCCTGATATAAGGATAGACTAGTACCCGGAGGGAAACCAAAGGGCTAACATACCCCCGCACAGAATGGGAGACCGTTCTGTGCGGGGGTTTTGTTTTTTAAAATTTCTGGAAAAAATCTTCCGAAAACGGTTGACAATCCGGGGAATCGCTGGTATAATTACACCTGTCGTCAGGCACGGCACGAACATCTGGGGGATTAGCTCAGCTGGGAGCCCGGTTGGTATCAAAACACACCCCCAGTCAGATAGTCCTGCGACAATCAATTCCCAACAAAAAACTCCATCCAAGAGGTTCGCTTCTTGGATTTTATGGGGGATTAGCTCAGCTGGGAGCCCGGTTGGTATCAAAACACACCCCCAGTCAGATAGTCCTGCGACAATCAATTCCCAACAAAAAACTCCATCCAAGAGGTTCGCTTCTTGGATTTTATGGGGGATTAGCTCAGCTGGGAGCGCGATGCACCCAGAAACACACCCCCACAGCGATGGTTGATGACGATTAAGTTCCCACTAAAGATTTTCCATTCCAGAGGCTTGCTTCTGGAATTTATGGGGGATTAGCTCAGCTGGGAGAGCGCTTGCATGGCATGCAAGAGGTCAGCGGTTCGATCCCGCTATTCTCCACCAAAAAAGCACTGTACTTCGTAGGAAGTATGGTGCTTTTCTTTTTGCTGAAGCCGATTTTTGGGGGCTGCATTGCTTCGCCTGCACCGTTTTCAGGCTTTTGCAGGCGGTTCCTATACAACCCCCAACTTTTGACTTTACACCATTTTCAAAAAGGAATGTTTTCCGCCCGTTTTTTCAGCAGGCTGTTGTATCATCCCCTTCAATGTACGGCGTAAGGTCGAAGTTGAAGGTAATGTTGAGCTGATACCCACGATAAACATCTACCCTGCGGATAAGCTGATTGACGATCATTTTCTTTGCTTCAAAACTGGCACTGTCGTAGAGATCAGAAAAAGAAATCAGTTCTTCGTACAGTTTTGATACGTTGTCCATCAGTTCGGCAGTTTTTTCTGTTTCTGCATAGGAAGATTCATAAAGAGCATCCAATTCCCGAAGTTTTTCCTCCTGCGCTGTAATCATCTCGGCAAGGGTTTCTTTGGGAAAGACGCTCTCACCTTTGATACAGGCAAGAATCTCGGCTTTCAGGGAAATCAAGTCTTTTTGGGCTTTATCCCGCTCTACCTGAATAGTTTGCAGATGATTCTTGCGTTCGACAACTTCCCGCTCGTAACGCCTTGTAATGATCTGCTCTTTCGGGATGCCTCTCATTTTGGAAAAGATCTGACGGACTGACTTATCAATGATTTCATCCAAAATATGTACCGTATCCTCCACCCGGCTCATTTCTTCCGGGGTGAGGTGTCCGAGATATTTCAGAACCCTGCTCTTGTCTACGGTAAAAATCTGCTCTGCCTGAACGATGGATGGTACGGAGAGAAAATCGTTCACCAGCAGGCAGTGGGTCGGCTGGGTATACTTTTTTGCCGCCTTGCTTGTCAATGTGGCCACGATCAGCGTGGGCGAGTAAAAATTTCCCACATCATTCTGAAGAACGACTGCCGGACGATTCCCGCTTTGCTCTGAACCGATGGCGTTGTCGAAACGGGTGAAGAAAATGTCTCCGCGCTGGAATTTCCAGTTTTGAATCAATAGCTGTCCTCCTTTTGCAATATGTACACCGCCCGCTGCACCTCCTTGGCAGTGGGCGGTGTGTTTGTTCAGCGGTTCATCACAACGTAGTCATGACCGCGCCGGGTCTGGCAGACTGTGCAAGTGTCCATGCTCCGGTCTGCGCTGGGAACAATGGCGATTTTGAACGCCTTGGATTCTACAAAACTACAAAGGCAGACACCGCAGAGCGTGCGGATGGACCGGATCATCTCCGGGGTCAGTTCCATTTCCTCGTAGATCGCTTGCTCTAAGGTGGTACGGTCGTTTTCGTTCATAAAACCTCCTATGTAGGACGAAAATGTGGATATATGGAATAAGTAAAAAGAACAGGCGTGGACGAAGACCGAAAACAGCATTCGGCCACGCCTGATTTAATAAGTTAAGGTCTCGCATATTCGCCCTCGGCTCCCTGCGAGTGGGGCATAAACATCTGGCAGCGGACTTGTACCGCTTCATTGGCATTTCAGCCACCCCGTCTGC